>Ga0209709_10000006_pt1 | contig 213740 bp, 197 predicted proteins | sample ArcticOcean_MG_C_2_FD_187435 | JGI IMG/M metagenome (GOLD analysis project Ga0209709, IMG submission 187435) | Marine microbial communities from western Arctic Ocean - ArcticOcean_MG_CB4_136 (SPAdes) (version 2) | ecosystem: Environmental > Aquatic > Marine > Oceanic | place: Arctic Ocean...
GAATTTATTGTTTATTTAACATTTAATTTAAAAAAAAAATTGCAATTATTCTATTTATCAAATATAAATTCATGTAAGCTATCAGGGGATGAATTTATTCATTGCATTAAAGTTTTAAGAAAAAAAATTAATGATCTAATAAATATAACTGATGGAAAAGGAAATATATTCTCAGCAAAAATTAATGGTATAGATAAAAATACATGTTCGATTAATATAATTTCAAATATAAAGAAGCTTAAAAAAGACAAGAATCTTCATATAGTTATTGCACCAACTAAGAGTTTTAATAGAATGGAATGGATGGTTGAAAAACTTACTGAAATAGGAGTCAGAGAAATTTCTTTTATTTATTCAAAAAATTCTGAAAGAAAAAAAATTAAATTAGATAGACTTGAAAAAAAAGCTATTTCAGCAATGAAGCAATGTAATTCTGCTTTCAAGCCAATTATCAATGATATTGTTTCATTTAACGATTTTATAAAGAAAAAATTGGATTACAAAGAAAAATTTATAGCTCAGATTAAAGCTAAAAAGCTATTAAAAAACTCTCTGAATGATTTAAAAAAGTCAATATTAATTATTGGTCCAGAAGGTGATTTTAACGATAATGAAATTAAAATTGCACAGTCGATGGATTTTGATTTAGTGTCTTTAGGAAATAATGTTCTAAGAACAGAAACTGCAGCAATAGTATCTTGCTCAACCATAATTTATTTTTAACAAATTATTTTATCGTCAAAACTTAATTTATTAAAAGAAAAAAATAAGTACTATTAATTAAAAAAGAACCCACTTGGGTCCTTTTTTAATTTGATAAAATCTTAGATTTAATAAAACTATGTGATTCGCCTGGGCCTCGAACCCAGGACCCCATCCTTAAAAGGGATGTGCTCTACCAACTGAGCTAGCGAATCAATTAATGACGCTAAGTGCGCAAAAGTAAAAAATGTTATTGAAATTACAATAGTGTGAATTAATAATTTCAAAATTGTTAAATTATAAAATGAAAAAAAACACATATCTAATAATTCTATTTTTAACTTTTTCTATTAAATTATTTTCTCAACAACCAGATTCACCTCTTGTAAATTCATATCAAGAACACTTGGATTTAAAAAAAAAGAGCTACTTAAACCTTGAATGGATTAGTTTAGGGCCTGTTTTAAATTCAGCTAGAGTTGAAGCCATTCAAGTAGATGAAAAAAATCCAGGGATAATGTATGTAGCTTTTGGGTCTGGGAATTTATGGAAAACTACTAATAATGGTATATCATGGAAACCAATATTTAATGATGTTCCCTCACTTGGTATTGGAGATATTGCTCTTTCACCATCTAATCCAGATATAATCTATTTAGGAACTGGGGAAAGTTTAAAAAAAGCAAGAAATTTTACAATGCCTGGAACTGGGATATATAAATCAGTAGATGCAGGTGAGACTTGGACCCATATGGGATTAAATGATTCATGGCATATAGGTGAAATATCTATCCATCCAAAAAATCCTGATATAGTTTTTGTTAGTGTACTTGGACATTTTTGGACCTCAAATGAAAATAGAGGAGTTTACAGAACAATAAATGGTGGAAAAAGTTGGGAAAAAATTTTATATATCAACGAAAACACTGGCTCGATTGATATAGTTGTTTCGCCCTCTGAGCCTAATATAGTCTATGCCTCAATGTGGGAAAATTACCCTTCAATAAGTGGAAAAAATAGCGGAGTATATAAAAGTATAGACAGCGGAAAAAATTGGAAAAAAATAAATAATGGATTGCCATCTGGAAATAAAACAGGAAGAATTGGTTTAGCAGTATCATACTCTAATTCTAATAAAATATATGCTTTAGTAGATAATTTAGCAAATAAAAAAAATAATGCAGCAGAAGTATATTCATCAATTGATGGGGGTGAAAATTGGAAAAAAACTCATAAGGATAAATTATTAATATTCCCAGGAATAGGATGGTATTTTGCTGATATTTATGTAAGTCCAAGTAATGATAATGAAGTTTATGCATTGGGTGTAAGAACTGCAAAAAGTTCTGATGGAGGTAAAAACTTTGAAAATATAAGAGGTGATGTCAAAAGATTAAATCCTAGTGCAGCAAAAGGTCTTCATCTTGACAATTGTGAATTATGGATAAATCCATTGAATGATAATCATATTGCCCTAGGAAATGATGGTGGTTTATTTGTAAGTTATGATAAAGGAAAATCTTGGCTCCACTATAATAATATTCCAGTTGGAGAGTTTTATGATATTGAAATAGATAACCAAGAACCATATAATATTTATGGAGGAACTCAGGATAATGCAACAGTATATGGACCAGCTATAGAATGGAATAATTTATATACAGATAAGTGGAAATATTTATGGATAGATGCATGGGATGGAGGTGATGGATGCATAACTCAAGTTGATCCATCTAACCCTAATACAGTTTATTTTAGTATGCAAAACGGAGCTATTAGAAGAAAAGATATGATTAAAGATTATTCTTTATCTATTAAACCTACTTTACCAGACCACATAAATGATAATTTAAATTATAATTTTATTACACCATACTTTATTTCAGAACATGATCATAAAACATTATATCATGCAGGAAACTACGTTTTTAAATCTGAGAATAGAGGTGATACCTGGAAATTAATCAGTGATAATCTTTCTACATCAGAATTTAAAAATAAAATTTCTTTTTCAGCAGGAGCAATAGCTGAATCTCCTATTGAGAAAGGAGTTATATATTATGGTTCTGATAAAGGTTCATTTTGGGTTACTAAAAATGATGGAGAGTCTTGGAAAGAAGAATCAAAAAATATTCAAAATAATTATATAAGAAGTATTTCTCCATCAAAATTTAAAAATTCAAGAGTTTATATGTCTATGACAGGAATAAACTATGACGATTTGAGTAATTATATATATTCATCTGAAAATTATGGAAAAAAATGGAAAAAAATATCTTCAAATCTTCCAAATGAATCAGTAAATATCGTAATAGAAGACAATAAATTTGAAAATATAATTTATGCTGGTATGTACAGAGGTGTTTATATCTCATTAGATAAAGGTTTAAATTGGATGGTTTTAGGAAATAATTTACCTACAGCAAGTGTTTCGGATATAGAGATACATAATGGTTCAAATGATATGATAATATCTACTCATGGTAGAGGTATTTACAAAATAAACTTGAATCCAATTCATAACTACTTCTTAAATAAAGATTTTCTAAAAACAGACAAATTATTAAATATTGAAAATGGAATTTTGCCAAAATTCAATGATACGCATAAAGAAGCTATAATTGATACATACGAAAAGTTACCTATCACGTTTTACTTAAATGAAAGCAAAGATTATAGTCTTAAAATAAGTAATAAAAATAAAATAATATGGGAATTAAATTCAAATGGAAATTATGGGATAAATCAATATAGATGGGATCTGATTATTAACTCAGTTAATAACCAAAGTCCATATTTTATTCATTTTAATGAATATATCTTACCTGGAGAATATAAAATGATTCTCAAAACTAAAGATTCAACTACAAAAAAGATTTTTAATATATATGAAAAATAAAATTCACAGGATTAGTTTAATAATTATAGGGTCAATTCTATTTTCAGGAAATATTTTTTCTAATGATATTAATTTAAAAAAAGCTGACTCCTTATTTAATCTAAAAATTTATACTGAAGCTAAAGTAATTTATGATAGTCTCTTTTATAAAAAAAAAATGTATTCAGAAAGTATGCTTTTAAAAATGGCTTTAATTGAAGAAGGTTTAGAAAACTATGAAAAATCAATTTATTATTTATCAGAATATCAATCAATTAAAAAAAACGAATCAACAGAAGATAGAATTCTAAAAATTGCAGATAATTATAATCTGGAAGGTTATAAAAAAAATGATTTTGAATATTTACAAAATAATTTTCAAAAAAATAGATATCTAATAATAATGAGCTTTTTAATTTCAATAATATTAATTTTTACATTTAATATTATTAGAATATTAAAAAATAAAAAAAATCCTATTCTAAAAACACTTTTCTACACTTTAATTATACTACTTATAATTATAATCAACATTAATTTACCAAAATATGGGATTGTTTATTTTGAAAATACATTTATAATGGAAGAACCATCTTCAGGTTCAGATGTTTATAAACTAGTAAAAAAAGGAGATAAATTAAAAATTACAAATGAAATTAGTGTGTGGTATGAAATTAAAATAAATAATAAAAAAAGGTATGTTAGAAAAAAAAATATTAAAATAATAAATTAATAATCTTTTAAAAGAGACTCATTTTCATTTAAAATTTCTTTGTAGGAAAGATTATCTGCAAGTTTAGGAAACCAATTTTTTATTAGATGAGCTAACTTACCTCTAAAAGTAAAAATCAAATCTCTTTTTTTAGATTTAAAACCATTAAAAATCTTATTAGCTACTTCTTCAGATGACATCATTTTCTTATTATCTCTAGATGATTTACCTTCTTTTAAACCATTACTTGATAAAGTATTTTTTCTAAAATTACTCACAACATATCCTGGAGAAGCAACCATTACATGGACACCTTTATTTCTTAATTCTAATCGTAGAGAATCAAAAAATCCTTGCATAGCATGTTTAGAAGAAACATATGCAGAACGTGTAGGTGTTGCTATAAAGCCATTTAATGATGAAATAGCAATAATTGAACCTTTAGATTTTATAAGATAAGGAATGGAATATTTAGCAAGATAAACTGAACCAAAAAAATTTATTTTAAATAATTTTTCAAATACATTTAAATCAATATTTTGAAATATAGATCTAACTGAAATTCCAGCATTACATATTAGAACATCAATTTGACCAAAATTAGAAACAGCCATATTAATCATTTTCTTAATATCCTCATGTTTAGAAACATCGTGTGATATATAAGAGCACATAACACCATTACTTTTAACATTAGAAGTTACACTTTCCAACCTTTGTTTATTTGTACCTCCTATTAATATATTATAACCTTCTTTTGAAAATTTGTATGCTAGTGCCTCACCAATACCTGATGAACCTCCCGTTATTACAGCAACTTTATTTTTCATGATATTAATATAATTTATAAAAATAGTTTATTTTAGTGTTAATAAACAACAATTAAAATGATAGCCGATATTATTAATGAATTAGGTGAAAATAGAGAAAGCTATTTTAATGCCGGATCACCTCCAATTTTCTCAACCTCTAATTTTTTGTTTGAAAAAGTAGATGATATGAGAGATGCTATGGTTGCAAGTAATGATAAACCATTTTATACTCGTGGTCATAATCCAACTACAAGAATATTAGAGAAAAAAATTGCAGCTCTTGAAAATACTGAATCAGCAATTGCTGTAAGTAGTGGTATGGGAGCAGTAGCTATAGGAATTTTATCACAATTAAAAAGTGGTGACCACATGATATGTATTAAAAAACCATATGTTGGAACTGATAAATTTACTAACCAAATTCTACCGAAATTTAGTATTGAAGTTACATTTATAAAAGGAAAAAATATTGATGAATTTAAAAATTCTATAAAAAAAAATACTAAACTAATTTATTTAGAAAGTCCAAACTCATGGACTTATGAAATGCAAGATTTAAAAAAAATAAGTGTTTTAGCAAAAGAAAAAAACATTATAACTGCAATTGATAACAGCTATTCATCACCTATAAATTGTAATCCTAGTAAATGGGGCATTGATATTATAATTCACTCAGCAACAAAATATATTGGAGGTCACTCTAATGCAATGGGCGGAATTATATGTAGTTCAAAAAAAATAATAGATATAATTTATGAATGTGAATATACTTTGCTAGGAAATGTTATGTCACCATTTAATTCATGGATTTTTTTAAATGGACTTAGAACTTTAAAATTAAGAATGAAACAAATAAGTATATCTACACCTAAAATTGTTAAATTTTTAGAAAATCATCCAAAAGTTAATAAAGTAATCTATCCACATAGTAAGAATTTTAATCAAAAAGATCTTGTAAAAAAATATCTAAAACATCCTTGTGGGCAATTCTCTATTCAATTAAAAAGTGAAAGTAAAAAAGAAATAGAATCTTTTTGCAATAAACTTCACCACTTTAAAATGGCATGTTCATGGGGAGGATATGAATCATTAATTTTTCCAGAAATAGCTAGATATGATTCTTCAAGTGAATATTATAATGACACAGAGTTTTTAGCAATAAATTTTATCAGATTTTATGTGGGATTAGAAGATGATAAAATGCTCATAGAAGACTTAAAAAACGCTCTTAGTTAGATCGAACTATTCTACCATCTTTAATTACTAAATTAATATTTTGAAGTAAAGATATATGTTTTAAAACATCACCTTTAACAGCAATAATATCTGCTTTTTTACCTGGTGTTATTGTACCTACTTTATTGGAAACACCCATCCATAAAGAAGGCCAATAGGTAGCAGATCTAATAGCATACATTGGATCAATATCCAATTCATTTACCCAGATATCCAATTCATTCCAAGTGGATTGACTATGAAAAGTTAAAGGAACACCACTATCAGTACCAACCATTAAGACAACACCAGCTTCTAATAATTGATGAATTTTCGTTTTTAATGTAGGTCTTCTTATAGGAGTTAATTGGTAGTAAGGAAGTCTATCAGGGTGCTTAAAAGAATTCTTTATATCATTTATTATTGAATCAGGTAAACCAGTATGCCATGAGTTATTATCTAAAGATTCCATATTATCCCTTATATACTCATAATTAAAAAGTGGAGTCACTGTTGGTGTCCAAAATAATGGTCCTAGATTCATCTTAGCAGTTCTCTCTTTAATCATATTCATAACATCCTCTGGATATTTTGGTGCGCTAGATAAACCTGTATGTTCAAAATTATCTACATTATATTTTATTCCTCTTCTAATTTCTTCAGGTCTATGAGAATGAGCAACTACTTTTAAATTTAATTTATGAGCTTCATCTACAATTGCTTCAACTTCTTTTAATGTCATTTCATCCTGATCAATTAATTTTATAAAATCAACTCCTGCCCTATGTAATTTTCTTATTTTTTTTCTAGCATCATCTTCACCATCTACTCCCCATCTATATAACTCAGTATTAGGATATGGTTTGTGTTGGATAAAAGGTCCAGATACATATAAATTAGGTCCTTCAATTGATCCATTTCTAATATCTTCTCTAACCTGAATTGCATCATCTAATGCTGAACCACAATCCCTAGCACTTGTAATACCAGCTAATAATAATTGTTTTGCAGATGAAGGCATAATAACATCTTTAAACATGTTAGAATAAGTTCCATGCCAATGTGAATAATCAGTATGACCATTTATATTTAGATGGACATGCATATCCCATAATCCAGGCAAAATAGACATTCCTTCAGTTGAAATAATTTCAGCATCTTTAGGTATTGGTAAGTTATTAACACTACCAACAGCTTTTATTATATCATCTTCAATAATAATTACACTATTCTGTATCGGAATAGATCCATAACCATCAATTAATGTTCCCCCAACTAATGCTTTTAAATTACTCGAATAAGAAAAATATGAGAATAGGAAAAAAAATAAAATAAAATTTTTTTTCATTTTGGAAATTATTTAAAAATTGAAATAGTCCCTTTATATTCTGAAATTGTATACTTTATAAAGTAATAATATACTCCAGGGGATAAACCACTACCATCCCATTCAAAATTCATATCTGAAGAGTTATATACCTCTATTCCAGTTCTATCAACAAAAGATATATATTCAAAATTATCATCACAAGCATCTATAGGTAGGTTTTGAGAAGGATCTAATAAACCAGATAGAGTATAAGTATCATTAATGCCATCTCCATTAGGACTAAATGCATTAGGAGGAGTGAATCCAAATTCATCTATATTTGGTTTTCTGACTAAAAATTTAATTTGTTTTGTGGATGTAGAAAAATATGGACAACTATTATCAGTTACTCTAAAAGTTAAATTATATCCTTTAGTTGAAAAATCAGAAGCTAAAGATTCACAATTAGGAAACCATCTTAATTTACTTGAAACTTCTCCAGTTCCAGAAGATGATGCAAATGAGAATTCTCCAGGCAAAGCATCGGAAACTAACTCTAATAGCATTAAATCATTATCAGAATCAGTAGCAATAATATCTTCCTCAAAAAATCTATTTACAACAATTTCATATTCATTATCATTATTTATTATGGGTTTAGAATTATCCTTAATATTAATATTGATTACAAGTTGAATTGTATCAGCATTAGCATCTTGACAAAAATCAACATCCTCAGTTATAAAGTTAATCTTATATTGATTAGTTCCATCATATGGAAAATTAATACATTCAAAGTCTACTAAAAATTTACCTTCTACATGCCCCATTAAAGGACTATTAGCTATAAAACTTGCATTAATATCTGGTAAATTAAAATCAATAGCTTCAGCAACTAAAGTTAAAGTATCATTATCAGCATCATCAGCAAAAATATCTAAAGAGTAAGACCCAGTTAAATTAGTTTCTATTACAATAATAGAAAAATTTGATCTATTATTAACACTATCAGTAATTGGTTCACTGGCAGTAATTATAGGGTCTGAATTATCTGGTAAATTAACAGTTAAATCATAAAAAATTGTATCTTGATTTTGTATGCCACAAGTATCCAAATCATCAACAACTATTCCTAATAGAAAATTCTTTTTTTGAGCATAGTCAAATTGAAGACAATTAGTATCGAAATTCAGTTGGCTTTTTATAGATCCTGCATTACTTTCAGATTTTGTAAATGAAATTCCATAATCTTCAATTTTCCATCCTGGTTTTTCAGGGATTGTAAAAATATTTAAAGAAAGACTATCTAAATCAGGATCAACACCATTTATAATTGTTGTAAACTGTTCATTCATGTTGACAGTTACTTTATTTGTATCTTCTTGATTAACAAAATAAGGATCTTTATTAGTTGGAGGCTCAACTATAATTGTAATTCTAACTGTATCTCTTTGTGGTAATGGACATGCATCATCAGCAGCAATAAGGTCTATAATGTATGGCTCATTTAAAACATATGGACAATCTGAAACACAAACTTCTACTTTTAAAGTATCTCCAGAATTATTTATAATTCCATCACTAAATGAAAAAATACCTCCTAAAGAATTGCTATCAAAATTTACCCCTTCAGCATTTAACGTGACATTAGTCCCTGCAGCATCGGTAACAAATAAATCAAAACATTTTGGGACAGATGCAACAAAAATAATTGTATCATCTTCCTTATAAAAATCATCTTTACCAGGCACTTTTACTAATGCTTCAGGTGGATCAGGTGGATCACAACCATCAACAACAAGCATCTGAAAATCTCTTCGAGCTTCTCCAATAATTACACCATCTCTATACTCTTCTGCCTTAACAGAAAAAACATATAACCCAACTTCTTCTGGAGTAACAGTAATAAAACCATCTGTTGAAATCATTAGACTAGGATCCCCTTTAACCATATTATTAACATCATAGCCTTCAGCAAAATTTACTATAGGATGAGGTGGGGGTTGAGATGGTGGGACTGCATTTATTCCTGCATTATTGTCTTGACTATCATCTAAAGGTGCTGCTAGAGAGTAAATAATTGAATCTCCATCATCATCAGTACCTGCAAAATCAATATAAAATAATTGATTAACACAAGCATAATCACTTAGTGGAGGAAATAGTCTAGGTGAAGAATTAATAAAAGGTTGACCATCCTTAATTACAGGAGGAAAATGCAATGTATAAGTCATTCCATTCCATCCTGGATCTATTAAATTATTTGTTGACCAATTTCTACAACATCTTTCCCATACAATATCATAACCTAAAGGATCATTATATAATTCAGGATCAAGAGTAATTTCATGAGAGTATACAACTTTAAGTGTACATAAAAATCCAAGTGCACAATCAGGATTTGTATAAGGAACAAACTCCTGTTCAGTAACTGAAAATGTATTTTCTGTCATTAGTTGACCATCAGATCTTCTAAATATTGTATAAGTCACAAAAGAATCAGGTCCAGGATTTTCAGTTTGCGCACAATCAAAATATTGAATTAAACTAACTTCATATCTAAACTCCCCAGGACTTCCAACAGATTTCATAACGATTTCACCACCAACTATATGATTAGCTAAAACAATATTTGGAAAAAAGAAAATAATAAAAATAAAGATTTTTAAATATTGCATTTTTTAAATTTGATATAAATATAAATTAAGTTTTGGATGATATGGAAAAAAATAGAAATGATTTAAATGAAAAATATATAGGAAATATTACTTCTGACTTTATAAAAGTCTCTGACCATTTAAAAATAGTATGTTCAAAAATTATAAATAAAAAATTTTCAAAATACCCAATTATAATTATGTCAAGAAAACCTATTTCATTAGGAACTCTATTTATAGATAATGATGAATTAATGAACAACAATTGGAAATACTATGCATCCTATTTAGAAATTCTCATTGAAAATAAAATAATTAATCAAATCAAAGAATTTAAAAAAAAATATAAAAAATCAGATGAATTTTGTTGTCTTCTAGTAATATTAAATAATAATTCAAAGATAATTTTTATACCTTATCCAGAAGATTAAGTTAAATTAGTATCATGGAAAATATATTCAGTCCAGACAATTATAATTTTCTAATTAATGCAACAATTGAATTTGTTCCTAAAATTATCCTTGGAATTATATTCCTTTTTGTTGGTCTTAGAATTATAAAAAAAATATTAGATGTTTTAGAAAATTTTTTAAATACTAAAAATATTGACGAATCTTTAGTTCCATTTTTTAAATCATTACTATCAATAACTCTTCGTATAGCTCTCATTATTTCTGTATTATCAATGATAGGTGTAGAAATGACTTCTTTTCTTGCAATTTTAGGAGCAGCAGGATTAGCTATTGGATTAGCTTTAAAAGATACACTACAAAATTTTGCGGCAGGAGTTATGATATTATTTTTTAAACCTTTTAAGATAGGTGATTTTATAGAGTATGAAGGAACAAGAGGTACTGTTAAAGAAATTCAGATTTTTAATTCCATTTTAACTACTATAGATAACAAAAGGGTAATTATTCCAAATGGAATACTTCAAACATCTGTAGTAACAAATTTTACATCTGAAAATAATAGAAGAATAATATGGACATTTTCTATTGCTTATGGTGATGATTTTGATACAGCAAAAAAAATATTATTAAAATGGATTAATGATGATAAGAGAATTCTAAAAAATCATGAACCCATGGTAGTTCTTTCTGAATTGGCTGATAGTTCAGTAAATATAATGGTTAGGGTTTGGGTTAAAAAAGAAAATTATCAAAAAGTAAAATTTGATTTTAATGAAAAAGTATATAAAGACTTTCCTAAAAATGGATTAAGTATACCATTCCCACAACTAGATGTAAATGTTAACAAATAATTTAATGAAATCGTTATATCCAATTTTAATATGTTTATTTCTAATTAATATGAATTGCACTTCTCAAACCAAAAATATTGAGGAGGAAAAGTGGAAAGAAAAATTAACTAAAGAACAATATTACATACTTAGAGAAAAGGGCACTGAAAGAGCTTATACAGGTAAATATTGGGATAATAAAAAAGAAGGTGAGTATAAATGCGCTGCCTGTGGACAAAAACTATTTACATCTAAAACTAAATTTGATTCTGGAACAGGATGGCCTTGCTTTTATGATGTAGAAGATAAAAAATATGTAGGATTTATGGATGATGATAGATATGGTATGGATAGAAAAGAAGTTATATGCTCAAATTGTAATAGTCATCTTGGACATATTTTTAATGATGGACCAAACCCAACTGGCTTAAGATATTGTATTAATTCAGCATCACTAGAATTTGTTGATAATAATAAAAAATGAAAAATTTATTATTTGTTGGCTTAGGTGGAATGATAGGTTCAATTTTAAGATATATAATATCTAAAAACGTATCAGGATATTTTGGATCATTTCCATTTGGAATTTTTTTAGTAAATATTATTGGATGTTTTTTAGCAGGAGCAATTGTTCAATACTCCTTAAATTCTCAAAAGGAAGCTTCAAATTTTCTTAATCTTTTTTTAATAGTAGGATTTTGTGGTGGATTTACTACTTTTTCAGCATTTTCAATTGACATTGTTAATTTAATGAATCAAAATAAAATTTTTATTTTAATTACATACCTTAGTTTAAGTACATTATTTGGAACTTTTTTCTGTTACCTAGGGATGCATATATTTAAATAAATGGATATTCAATTTCAAAAATTAGAAAATACTTTTAAAAGTATATTAAACCATCATCCACTTATTAAAAGTTCTACGTCTAATGAAAGAAAAACAAAACTTAGGAAACTCCAAAAAAATATTTTTTTATATAGAGAAGAAATTAAAAGAGCATTATTTAAAGATTTTAAAAAAAACTCTACTGAAGTTGATCTTACTGAAATCTTTCCAGTTATTTCAGAAATAAAACATAATATTAAAAATTTAAATAAATGGATGAAAGATGAAATAGTCTCTACTCCAATAACGCTTTTAGGATCTAAATCATTTATAAGAAAAGAGGCAAAAGGTGTTATTTTAATAATTTCACCATGGAATTTTCCAATTAATTTAACTTTTGTGTCATTGATTAATGCTATTGCTGCTGGAAATTCTGTTATTGTAAAACCATCAGAAATTACTGATAAAACTTCTTTAGTAATTGAAAAAATAATATCTAATACTTTTAACGAAAATGAAATAAAAGTAATATTAGGAGGACCTAAAACTGCTGAAAATTTATTAAAACTAAAGTTTAATCATATCCTGTTTATTGGATCACCATCTATAGGAAAAATAGTAATGAAAGCTGCTGCAATTAATTTAGCTTCTGTTACTCTAGAATTAGGTGGAAAATCTCCAACAATAATTGATGAAAATTGTAATATAAAATCTGCTGCAAATAGAATAGCATGGTCTAAATTTTTAAACAATGGTCAAGTTTGCATAGCACCTGACTATCTTTTTATTAATAAAAAAATAAAACAAAAATTCATAAAAGAAATTATTATATCTATTAAAAAATTTTATACAAACAATGTAATTAAATCTAATAGCTATTGCAGAATAGTAAATAAAAAACATTTTTTTAGATTAATTGAATTATTAGAAGACTCAAAAAAACTAGGTTCAAAAATTATATATGGCGGTGATATAAATGAAAAAGAAAATTATATTGGTCCAACACTTATTGATAATATTAATGAAAATTCGAAAATTTATAAAGAAGAAATATTTGGACCACTATTCCCAATTTTTGAATTTGATAATATTAATGAAGTTGTTAAATTTATTAATAAGAATGAGAAACCATTAGCACTTTATATTTTTAGTAAAAATAAAAAAAATATAAATACAGTTTTAAATAATACATCATCTGGAGGAGTCTGTATTAATCATAGCACATTACACTATTCCAATAATAATCTACCATTTGGTGGAATAAATAATAGTGGAACTGGAAGATGTCACGGGGTGCATGGATTTAATGAATTGTCAAACAAAAAAAGTGTGTTTAAACAAAATTTATCATTAAGTCCAACAGATTTTTTATTTCCACCTTACACTAATTTTAAAAAAAAATTAATAGAATTAATTATAAAATGGTTCTAAAAATTATCTTTTATTTTTCTATCTGAATCTCTTTTCTTTATTGATTCTCTTTTATCATATTCTTTTTTTCCTTTACCTAAACCTATCTCAACTTTAGCAAAACCCCTTTTACTTATAAAAACTTTTGTTGGAATAATAGAAAATTTTTTTTCATAAACCTTCTTTTTTATTTGAATGATTTCTTTATTGTTTAATAATAATTTTCTATCTCTCAATGGTTCATGATTATTTATATTCCCCTGTAAATATTCTGAAATTTGCATGCCTTTTATAAAAATATTATCTCCCTCAATAGAACAAAAAGCATTTGAAATATTAACAGCAGAATCTCTAACTGATTTAATCTCTGTACCAAATAATATTATTCCGGCTAGGTATTTATCAGTTATTTGATAGTCAAAAAATGCTTTTCTATTTTTAATTAAAATATTTGGTTTCTTCAATTTTTAAAATTTTAATCTAGGTTCAGGAATGATTTCATAATTTGAAAATAACTTTTCTTTATACATAAAATAAGCATAATATGCAATCATAGCAGCATTATCAGTACAATACTCAATTTTAGGTGAATAAACATTCCATTTCATCTCCTTTGAATAATCTTTAATTGTTTTTCTTAAAAAAGAATTTGCGGCTACACCACCGGAGATAGAAATTTCAGAAATTTTAAATTTTTTTGATGCAAGAATGATTTTTTCCATTAACATATCTACTAAACTTTTCTGTATAGAGGCTGCTATATCTTCTATATTATCATTTATAAAACTTTTATTAACTTTAATTTGATCATTAATAAAATATAAAAATGATGTTTTAATTCCACTAAATGAAAAGTCTAAATCTGAAATTTTTGTTTTTGAAAATTTATACTTTTGAGAATCTCCTTTCTTAGCTAATTCATCAATTAATGGACCTCCGGGATATTCTAATCCAAGTATTTTTGCTGATTTATCAAAAGCTTCTCCTACAGCATCATCTTTAGTCTCTCCTACTATCTTCATGTTTAAATAGCTTTCTACTAAAATAATTTGAGTATGTCCACCGCTAACTAATAACGATAAATAAGGGAACTTAGCACTTGGATTATCTATCATATGTGATAGTGCATGAGCCTTTAAATGATTTACTGCTAATAAAGGAATATTCAATGCATAAGCCATAGACTTACAGAAAGAAGAACCCACAAGCAAAGACCCTAAAAGACCTGGGCCATTGGTAAATGCAATAGCGCTTAAATCTTTTGTAAAGACTTTTGCATCACTCAATGCTTTATCAACTGTAAAAACAATATTTTTTTGATGAGCTCTTGAAGCAATTTCAGGAACAACTCCCCCAAGAGTTGCATGATCAAGCTGAGAAAATATAATATTACTCCTAATTTTGCCATCCTTAATAACAGATGCTGAAGTATCATCACATGAAGACTCAATAGCTAAAATTGTATTTTTCATATTAAAATATATTTAAGCAAAAATATATATACTTTTGCCAATGTAAGTGATCTTATCGCTTCATATTTTGAAGAGGAAAGTCCGGACAATAAAGAGCATTATACTTCCTAACAGGAAGGTCTCCTAGGAGAACAGATAGTGCAACAGAAAATAAACCGCCATATGGCAAGGGTGAAAAGGTGAGGTAAGAGCTCACCAGTCAAACAGTGATGTTTGATGTTTTGTAAACCTTATAAATTGAAAGATCAAGCAATTCGAAAGCATTTATGCGTGTAGTTGCTCGCTACAATTCGAATGGGTGGATTGATTGAACTTAATAGTAATATTAAGTCTAGATAAATGATAAGAGTCTGAATTTCAGATACAGAATCCGGCTTATAAGCTTACACTTTTTTATTAGAAGAACTATTACTAGGAGAATATTCTATAATAGTATCATTAGAAGAATATGTAGGACATAACTTTCTTTCACAAGATGAAAAAACAACTATTAAAAATATTATTAACTTTTTCACATCTATTTATCTACAGTAAAGATACAAAACTTTCTTTATTTAATAGTGAAGTAACATTTAATACTCATGACAAGATCTTATAATAATTTAATTAAAGAAAAGAGTCCATACTTACTTCAACATTCAACTAATCCTGTTAAATGGGAAAATTGGTCTACAAAAACTTTATTAAAAGCAAAAAAAGAGGATAAAATTATCATATTGAGTATTGGTTATTCTACATGCCACTGGTGCCATGTAATGGAAAAAGAATCTTTTGAAGATATTCAAGTTGCTGAAATCATGAATAAATATTTCATTTCTATAAAAGTTGATAGAGAAGAAAGACCAGATATTGACAGTTTATATATGGAAGGCATTCAAAAAATGGGAATCCAAGGGGGATGGCCATTAAATATATTTCTTACACCCGAAAAAAAACCATTTTATGGTGGCACATACTTTAATAAGAAGTCATGGTATTTAATATTACAAAATATAGTTAAAGCATATAAAGAGAATAAAGATAAAATTATTGAGTCATCAAATAATTTTTCAGATGAACTTAATAAATCACATGATGAAAAATATTCTATTAAAAAAGATAAATTTTCAATAAAAACACTAATAAATGAAATAAAAATAAAATTTGATTATAAAGAAGGTGGAATTAATAGAACTCCAAAATTTCCTATGCCAAGTTTATGGCAATCTTTATTGCATTACTCAATGGAAAATAATGATAAAGAAATTTATAATCAAGTAATATTAACTGCAAATAAAATTTCTCTAGGTGGTATATATGATCAAATTGGTGGTGGATTTTCCAGATATTCTACAGATGAAAAATGGTTAGTTCCACATTTTGAAAAAATGCTATATGATAATGGACAATTATTAGAACTATATGCTGACCTATATAAAATAACTTCAAATATTAAATATTTAGACATTATTAATGGAACTATAAAATGGATAAGTGAAGAAATGTTAGATAAATCAGGTGGATTTTATTCAGCAATTGATGCCGATTCTGATGGAGAAGAAGGAAAATTTTATATTTGGAAATATGATGAATTAAAAAAAATTTTAGGAAAATCAACTAAAAAAGCAATTGAAATATTTGATATAAGTAAAAAAGGAAATTGGGAAAATAAAAATATTTTAATTAAAAAAAATAATAAAAAATATAGTTCAAATGATATAAATACCATAGTTAAAAAACTACTTATTGAAAGAAATAAAAGAAATAAACCATTTTTAGATAATAAAATAATTGCTTCATGGAATGCAATAACTCTAATAGGATTATTAAATTGTTATCAAGCAACTAATGATAAAAATATTCTAAAAATAGCGACTAAAAATGCATATTTTATAAAAGAAAAAATGATTAAAAATTTAAAAATAATTAGGGTATATAAAAATAATATTGAAGGTTTTCTTGATGACTATGCGTACATAATAAAGGGTTTTATTAAATTTTTTGAAACAACTCAAAACTTTGAATTTTTAAATCTTGCAAGAAAATTAACTGAAAAAACAATAAAAGACTTTTATTGTTCTAAAAGTAAACTCTTTTACTATACAAATAATAATAGTGAAAAATTAATAGCAAAAAAAATAGAAATTTTTGATGATGTTATTCCATCATCAAATTCAGTAATGTATTATAACCTACTTTTTCTAGGAAAAATTTTTAACGATAAATTATATTTAAATATTTTTAATAATATGAGTTATAAACTTGAAAAATATTTAAATAATTATGAATTTATGTCAAATTGGATTTTAGTTAATAATTTAAATAAATCTCAAATAAATGAAATTATTATTAATGATACTTCTAATAATAAATCTATCATCAATAAAATAAATTCAAAATACTTACCAAATAAAGTATTATTACATAATAAAGGAGATTATTCATTAGATATACTAAATTCACAAAAAATAAATAATAAACTTTCTATAAGTTTATGTAAAAATAAAGTCTGCCAATTACCTATGAATAAAATATCATCTTTATTTAAAGCAATAAATTTTCCAATTATAAGTTAAATAAATATGAGGTGCATATATATAATAATTTCTACTTATATTTTTTTTTCTTGTAATCAAGATGATAACACTTCTATCATTCCTAATATATCATTTGAAAGTTTAGCATATAAAAAAAGTGGAAATAATATTTCTCAAGATTCTTTAATTCTTACAATAAATTTCATAGATGGAGATGGTGATTTAGGTTTATCAAATAATGAAATTGATTATCCTTATCATCCATATAATGCCATTATTGATGATAATTTTAACTGGGTAACATTTGGAACAGAAGATATAGCTACTCCTTTTTATATCTATCAACCAAATGGGACATACTACCTATATAGTAATAATGATAATAGACCCTCTTTTAATTGTAATGATTATATAGTTGATACAGTAAGTACTTTATCTGTTTTAGATACTTTTTACATTCAAAAAAATGAAAATAATAAAAACATATTTGTTGAATTCTATAAAAAAAATGGAGATGATTTTGAATTTATTAATTGGACAAGAATATTTGACCAAGAATTTGGATGCGGAATTAATTTTGATTCTAGGTTTCCACCATTAAATATTAGTAACTCATCTCAATCATTAAACGGTAAATTAAGATATGGAATGGTATCGTATGGATTTAATTCAGTACTAAAAAATGATATTTTTAAAATAAAAATAAAAATAAAAGATAGAAATCTAAATGATAGTAATGTAATTGAATCTCCAGAAATTACACTAGAACAGATATTAGTAAATTAAAATTATATAAGAGAAGGATAAGATCTTTCATCTAATTCATTAAAAATTTCATAAATTTTTTCAAAAATGCTCTCGCAATTTGGCTTGGAAAAATAATCACCATCACTACTATAAGCAGGTCTATGATCCATAGAAGCAATAGTTATAGGTTTAGAATCAAGATAATAATAACCATTTTGTTTTTCTAAAACATTCTGCATCATAAAAGCACTTGCCCCACCTGAAACATCTTCATCAGCAAAAACAATTCTATTTGTCTTTTTTAATGATTCAACTATCATTTTATTTTTATCGAATGGAAGAAGAGTTCTTACATCTATAACTTCACATGAAATACCAACTTTGTCTAATTGATCAGAAGTTTCTAAGATAATTTTACACATAGAACCATAAGTTACGATTGTTATATCCTTACCCTCTCTTAAGATTTGAGGAATACCAAATTCAACTCTTACCTTATCTAAGTTATTAGGTAAATTTTCTTTTAGCCTATAAGCATTAAGTGGTTCAATCATTAATCCAGGTTCATCTGAATCAAGTAGAGTATTATACATTCCACTAGCTTCAACAAAATTTCTTGGTGTTAAAATATAAATTCCTCTTAGGCTATTTATTAGAGTACCCATAGGAGAACCCGAATGCCAAATACCTTCTAGTCTATGTCCACGAGTTCTTATTATCAAAGGAGCTTTCTGGCCACCTTTTGTTCTATATTGTAAAGTTGCTAAATCATCAGTTAATGTTTGAAGAGCCCAATAAACATAATCAAGGTATTGAATTTCAACTATTGGTCTTAGACCTCTCATTGCTGCTCCTATGCCCTGGCCTATTATTGAGGCTTCTCTAATACCAGTATCAGTAATTCTTAATTTTCCAAATTTTTCTTGAATTCCAGCAAAACCTTGATTGACTCCCCCAATTAATCCAACATCTTCACCAACTGCAAAAACAAGAGGATTTTTTTCAAAAATAATTTTAAAATACTTATTAATAACTTCCCTTCCGTCTATTATATTAGGTTTATTTGAATAAGTAGGAGAAATACCTTTGATATTAAGAGCAGATTTTTTTGATTGACTATAAAGATGAGAACTATAATCGTCATAATATTTCTTTGAATTTTCTGATATAAGATTAATTAAATAATGTTTTACAATATTATTTTCAGAACGTATTATTCTTTGAACATACTTTAATGACTTTTGAACATCAGATTTTAATGGTTGAAGTGTTTTACTTAAATTATTTCTAACTGTAATAATTTCTTTTTTATTCTTTGGACTATTTTGAGCAACTCTAGTAATAACTGCAATTGCATTAGATAAATCTTCATCGATACTTTTTCTATATGATTTCCATGATTTATCTCTAGATATTTTAGCATTAGTAATAGCTCTACTTTCTATTGATTTTAATTCTTTAAGATCTGAAATTTTACTATTAATAATCCACTCCTTCATTTTTTTTATACAACAATATTCATCCTCCCATTTTAATCTTTCTTTAGATTTATATCTTTCATGTGAACCCGAAGTGGTATGTCCTTGAGGTTGAGTAACGCCTTTTACATGAATTATGCAAGGTACATGTTCATTTCTTGCAAATGATATTGCTCTTTTATATGTTTTAATAAGATTAACATAGTCCCATGCATTTACTTTAAACAATTCATAACCATTTTCACTTTTATTTGATCTTTGAAATCCAGATAATACTTTTGATAAATCATTTCTTGTAGTATGGTATTTGGACGGAACAGAAATTCCATATCCATCATCCCATATTGACATGACTAAAGGAATTTGCAATACACCTCCAGCATTTATAGCTTCCCAAAAATGTCCTTCTGATGTACTAGCATCACCAATTGTTCCAAAAGCAACTTCATTACCATTAATTGAAAAGTTTTGATTATTTTTTAATTTTTTATTATTTCTATAAAGCTTAGAAGCATATCCTAAACCAACTAATCTAGGCATTTGCCCAGCTACACATGAAAGATCACTTGTTGAGTTCTTCATATCAGTTAATGTCTTCCAATCACCATTTTTATTTAACATTCTTGTACCAAAATGACAATTCATTTGTCTGCCACCTGAATGAGGTTCATACGAAAGATCAGTATTTGAATAAAGCTGAGCAAAAAACTGATTAGATGTTAATTGATTAATAGCCATCATAAAAGTTTGATCTCTATAGTACCCAGAACGAATATCACCATTCTCAAAAACCTTAGCCATAGCAACTTGAGGTAATTCCTTTCCATCACCAAAAACACCAAACTTAGCTCTTCCCATAAAAACTTCTTTTCTACCTAATAAGCTAATTTGTCTGCTTTCATTAATAAGATAAAAATCATTGAGAATTTCTTCTTTACTTATTTTAATATTTTTATCTAGCTGTAAAGTTAAATTTGTCATTAACCATATAAATTAACGATGCAAATATACAATTTTTAAAAAAGATAATATTTTTATTATCTAAACAAAATGTCAATAATTATTTATAAAATTTAAAATATTAAAATAATATTTTGTATTTGAAAATAATATTAGAATAAAAAAATATTATTATTTCTTTATTAAAAGAAACGTAAAATATAATTTTACAAGTAGATAAATAAAAGAATAGTGATAATAGGAATCCCAAAAGAAATAAAAAATAATGAATTCAGAGTTTCTTTAACACCACAGGGCGTTAAAGAATTAATTAAAAATAATCATAAAGTATATATTGAAAAAAATGCTGGGTATGATTCTAACTTTACTGATGAAGACTATAAAAAATCAGGTGGTATAATTCTAAATACCAATAAAGAAATATTTAAAATATCAGATATGATTTTAAAAGTCAAAGAACCAATTGAAGAAGAATATTTACTTATAAAAAAAAATCAAATAGTTTTTACATATTTTCATTTCGCATCCTATAGACCACTATTAGATGCAATGATTAAAAGCAAAAGTATTTGCATTGCATACGAAACTGTTCAATCAGAAAATAAATCCCTACCCCTACTTGTACCTATGTCTGAAGTTGCTGGCAGAATGGCAACACAAGAAGGAGCAAAGTATCTTGAAAAACCAATGGGAGGAAGAGGAATTCTTTTAGGAGGAGTTACTGGTGTAACTGCAGCAAACGTTTTAATTATTGGTGGAGGAATATCTGGAACAGAAGCTGCAAAAATGGCACTAGGATTAGGAGCTAATGTTACAATTTTAGATACAAATGAAAATAGACTTAAAGAACTTAATAGGCTATTTGAAAATAAAATAAAATGTATTTTATCTTCAAAGGAAATAATTAAAGAAAAAGCAATTGAAAGTGATTTAATTATTGGGGCAGTTTTAGTAGCGGGAGCAAAAGCTCCTAAATTAATTTCAAAAAAACTATTAAAATCATTAAAAAAAGGTTGTGTTCTTGTTGATATAGCTATTGATCAAGGGGGTTGTTTTGAAACATCAAAACCCACCACTCATGAAAATCCCGTTTTTAAAATTGATAACGTTCTTCATTATTGTGTTGCTAATATGCCTGGAGCAGTACCATTCACATCTACATCAGCACTTACAAATTGTACACTTAAATATGTCATAAAAATTGCTAATAAAGGATGGATAAAAGCATCAAAAGAAAATAATGAAATACTTACTGGTTTAAATATAATTAATGGCAAAATTGTAAATAAAAGCGTCTCTGATGCATTTAATTTAGAGTATACTAATGTGAACGATTTAATTTAAAGGATAATTTGGTATTTTATCTAACCAACGATAACTACTATTAACCCAATCATATTCATATACATAATGATTAATCCCATTAGTAATCATTATATTTTTACTTTTATATACTTTATTATAAACAGAGGCTTGTTTAAATGCATTCTTGTTAATAGATAGTTTAAAAGACTTACATTCTACTAATAAAAAAATATTCATTTTTTTATCATATACTATTATATCAGATCTTTTAGGTATATCATTATACTTTAGACTAGACTCTAGTTTAATTAAACTTTTAGGGTAATTAAAATCAAATACTAAATGATGAACTATATTTTGTCTTACCCATTCCTCAGGAGTTAAAAAAATATTTTTTTTTCTAATAATATCAAAAATATATTTAGCAGAATTAATAATTTTAATTGAAATATTTTGTGGGGGAATATTCAGTCTAATCATTAAAAATTCATCTTTTTATTTTTGTAAAGATTAAGATGATTAATCCGATAATAAAAAAAAACATTAAGGCTAAAATGCTGGCTTTCATATTACCAGTTAACTGCTCAATATAACCATACGAAAAAGTTCCAACAACAATAGATATATTATATGAAATTCCATAAAAATTAAAGAAAGAAGCATGGTCTTTAACTTCAATTGGAATTAATTTCAAAAAAGTAGATCGTGATAATGACTGTATTCCCCCCATTAAAATTCCAACAGCTACTGCAAGTAAATAAAATTGATTTTCATTTGTTGTATAATAAGCAGAAAGGCATACTATAATCCAAAAAATATTCATTATAACCAAAGAAAATTTATTGCCTTTAATACTTGAAATATATGCAAAAAAGTATGCACCAAATATTGCAATAAGCTGAATAATTAATATTGTCATTATAAGTTTTGATTGATCAAGATTTAACTCTTTAGCTCCAAAATAAGATGCAATTAGCATAATTGTCTGCACACCTATGCTATAGAAAAAGTAAGAGAATAAATAAAGCTTAAGATTCCTTACCTTTTTGATATAGTTCCAAACCTTAATTAGTTCTCTTGCCCCATATGTTAATATATCTAAAGTTAACTTTATTTTTTTAGCATTTTGAGGAAGATAATATAGTGTAATTTGTGAGAAAAAAATCCACCATAAACCAACTAATAAAAAAGTAAATTTTGTTGCTGATTTTGAATCCGGAAAACCAAATAATTCAAAGTTCTGAACTAAAATCAAACAAATAACTAATAAAATAACACTACCAACATATCCAAAAGAAAATCCTCGAGCACTAATTTTATCAAAATCTTTATTAGTTGCTATTTCAGGTAAGAACGCATTATAAAAAACCAAACTACCTGAAAATCCAATACTTGCAAAAACAGAACACATAATACCAAACTCAATATTTTCACCATCAAAAAAGTAGAGCAAAATACAAGATGTTGCTCCTAAGTACATGAAAAATTTTAAAAAAATCTTCTTATTGCCTGAATAATCTGCAATTCCTGATAATATAGGCTGAATGAAAGTAAGGATTAAAAAAGAGAAAGATATTGAATAAGAATATAAAACTGAGTTAACAATTTCATAACCAAAAAAAGAAACTATATAAGATCCAGATGATGAGGTTGTTATTGAATTATAATAAATTGGAAATATTGCAGTAGCTATTACTAATGAGTAAACAGAGTTTGCCCAGTCGTACATACACCAGGCATTAATAATTTTACTGAAAGATTTATTTTTATTCATACTTAAATAAGAGAAGATATACTGAATTCTCTTATTTAAATATCTATAGCTTGAACAGAACTATAAAGAATTTTCCTAGCATTAGCCTCTCTAAGCTCTTGTTGAACATCAGAAACTATTCCCATCTTAGATTCCACATCAACCTTCATTGAAATAGTTATTTGATCTCTCTCAACTTCATTTAACTTATCTTTTTCTTGATTAATAAATTGAACAATTTCATCTGTTTCAACAAAAACATCATTTACTTGAATCTTAGGTTCTTTTCCAAAAATATTACTTTGTTTTGGTTCTCCTATATAGATATAACTAACTAAAGACTTTCTTTCTAATTTAGATAATTGAGTAGCTTTTGGTAACTTTTGTTTAACAAGTATATCCGTCTCTCTTAAGACAGTAGTTACCATAAAAAAGAATAGCAACATGAAAATAATATCTGGTAATGCAGCTGTAGGTATATCCTGAGAAGTATTTGATTTTTTTCCAAATTTAGCCATTAGTTCACTATTTTATTAGGTTCTGCTATTGATATTGCTCTTGGTATTCCTTGTCTAGCCAATAAATATTTCTGATCTTGAATAGGATCATCTCTATCTAACTGTAGAAACTGTGAAGCTGATAAACCTATCCTTTCTCCATAGACATCATTATATGCTCCATTTACCTGATCTAATACTTGTACAAATAATTCATATGATGTCCCTCTATCAGCCTTAAAAGAAACTATAGCTCCTTTTGGATCATCTGAGGAATCTACTTTTCTACCATTAATAGAAACAAAAGACTTCATTGAATTAGGTAAGCTATTATATATTTTAACTCCTTCATCTCCAGGATTTCCAAAATTTAAAATAAAAATTTTAACCATTTCTCTTAATTCTGTAACATCTAATAAAGGCTCATCCTCAACTAATAATTTATCTTGAGAATTTGCTAAAATTTTAAAAATATTTCTAGCATTTTCAGTAATCTCAGGAGGTGGTTGATTAGGATCAGGTTTAGGAGGTAAAAGCATAGCAATTCCTTTATCATTTGATATAGTAGTAGTTACTAAGAAAAAAATTAAAAGTAGAAAAGCAATATCTGCCATTGAACCATTAGGAATCTCTGCAGTAGGTCTATTTTTTCTAGCCATTTTTAAGACTTTTATTTACTTCAGAATACACTATACCACTTATAGCTATAATTATCAACACATAAACCAATATAATCATACCACCAATAAATTTTGATAAGCTTGCATCTACACCAAATTCCACATAACTAGACAGAACCTCATTCCCGGATAAAAACCAAGAAAATAAAAATAGAACAAAGATAGTACCTAAACCTATACCTGAATCAACTAATGATTTAGGATCCTTCGAAGCCAGATACAGTGGAAAACCAATTGCTAAAACAGCACCAATTGTAACCATAAAGTATCCAAAATATAAAATAAAATCAATAAGGTCAAATAATAAAATCATTATTTAGATAATTTGTTTTTAACTAAAATATCAACAAGCGAAATAGAAGCCTCTTCCATGCTATTAACTAAAGAATCTATTTTGGAAACAAGATAGTTATAAAATAATTGAAGAATAACTGCAACTATAAGACCTCCAACAGTAGTTAAAAGAGCAATTTTAATACCACCAGCAACTAAAGATGGAGAAACATCACCAGCTTCAGCTATAGCATCAAATGCACCAATCATACCAATAACTGTTCCCATGAAACCAAGCATTGGAGCAAGAGATATGAATAATGAAATCCAAACCATCCCTTTCTCTAATTTTCCCATTTCAACTGATCCATAAGAAATAATTGATTTTTCTACCATTTCAATTCCTTCAGAAGCTCTCATCAAACCTTGAACAAAAATTGAAGCGACAGGACCTGGTGTGCTTTTACAAATTTCTTTAGCAGAATCAACACCTCCTTTTCGAGATAAAGCAGCTTCTATATCAGATAAAAGCTTTTTAGTATTAGTTGTTGCAAGATTAAGTGTAATAATTCTTTCAATTGCTACAGCTAAACCAAGAATTAAACAAAGTAAAACAATACCCATAAATTGCCATCCTCCTTGAATAAACTGATCTTTAATAGCATAATGAAATGATTGTGATTCCTCAACAACTTCAATTTCTTCAACAACCGCAATGAGTGTTTCTTCTATTTCAACAACTGCGGTAGAATCTACAGCATCAACAGTAGTTGTGTCTTCTTGGTCAGTATCTTGTGAAAATGAAGACATAGGGGTAGATAAAAACGTAAAAAGTAATAAATACGTAAATAATTTTTTCATAGTTAAATATGTTATTTGATTTGAATTTTTCAAAAATAAAATTATTAATACATATAAAAAAGAACTTTATAGTATTTTTTGCAGAGAGGAAGGGATTCGAACCCTCGATACAAAGTTTTGCTTCGCATACACACTTTCCAAGCGCGCGCCTTCGACCACTCGGCCACCTCTCTTTCTATTTTAAATTAAATAATCTATTCACGTTAACAGTTGTTGCTTTTTTTATTGTTTCAAGGGGTATTGAATGCAAAATTGAAAGCTTTTCAGCAATAAAATTAATATTATAAGGTTCATTTCTTTTTCCTCTATTTGGGTCAGGAGATAAATATGGACTATCTGTTTCTAACAGAATATTTTGTAAATCAACTTTTGATATGATATTTTTCATATTAGAATTTTTAAAAGTCAAAATTCCGCCTACTCCAATCATAAAATCTAAATCTATTATTTTTCTTGCTTGAATAAAGTCACCTACAAAACAATGAAAAACACCTCTTAATCCTTGGTTATAAAATTCACTTACTATCTCAATCGTTTGATCAATAGAATTTCTAGTATGAATTACGATTGGTAATTTTTTTTTTATAGCAATATTACATTGAATTCTAAAAGCATCGGCTTGATCATTAAAATTATGATTGCTTTTAAATAAATCAATACCAATTTCTCCTACTGCAATAATATCTTCATTAAAGTTTAAAAATATTTTATCAATTTCTTCTTTATAATCCTCATCTATATAACATGGATGAAGCCCAAGCATAGGATAACAAATATTTTTATATTGATTATATAAATTAAGTACTGATGAAACAGTAGATAAATTAATATTTGGTAATAAAATTTTCTTTACTCCACCTTCAATAGATCTTGAAATAACATTTTTAATATCAAAATCAAAATCCTTTAAATAAATATGAGCATGAGAATCTATTAAGAAAGAATCCATGATTAATAATTCTTCATTACAAACCATTTCCAAAGTAGTTTATAAGTAACTTTTGAACCTGAAGTTAAAATCCCTACTCTATAAATTCTTCCAGCAAACCATAGGGATAACAGTACAGATAAAAATAATAAGAATATTGATAAAAATAGTTGCCAATCTGGTACACCAAAAGTTAATCTTGCCATCATAAGTATAGGAGATGTTAATGGAAACATACTTAAAAAAACAGATGTGCTACTGTTAGGGTTTTCTAAAACAACAGCCATAAACATTAAACTAGCAATAATAGGTAATGAAATTGGAAGAGTAAATTGACTAGCATCCTGTAAATTATCAACTGCAGATCCTATCGCAGCAAAAAATGCACCATAAAGAAAAAATCCACCTAAAAAATAAATAATAAATGATATTACAATTTTTTTAATATCAAGTGATGATAACATATCAAACATACCAAATACAATTTCTTTAGACTGGTCAGAATTTTCTTGAACACTTACTATGTCATTAACTGAACTTGTACTATCATAACCAAAATATGAAGAAGTAAATGCTGAAATAGAAAAAACTAAAATTATCCAAATTAAAATTTGAGTAAAAGCAACTGCACCAACACCTAAGACCTTTCCCATCATAAGTTGAAATGGTTTTACTGAAGAAATAATAACCTCGACCACTTTACTTGACTTTTCATCAAGGACACTTTGTAAAATGAAGGTTCCATATATAAAAACAAACATATAAATTAAGAACCCATTAAAGTAACCAACACCAAAAGCTAAACTAGAATTTGATTTTACAGCTTCAATTTCAGAACCAATATCAGATATACTATATGTATTTAAACTAATTTTAGTAACTAACTTATCTAATGATTCTTGATTTAATCCAAGTTCTTTAATCTTTATATTTTCAATTCTATCCTCTAAGATAGATTCGACATCATTAATAAAATCTCCACTTGGAACATTTTTAGAATAAAATTTTATGTTAGAAGGATTATAAATATCAAATTTTGGTATTATCAAAGTACCATAAATTTCACCTGAATTAATTTGATTATTCAATTCTTCTAATTTTAATGAAGATCTGACTAGAATATTATTATTAAACTCCAATGTGTCTTCTATTAATGCATTTGAATCAACAAAAGAAATAATATGCTTTTCTTCATCATTATTAGATAGTAAAAAAATAGTAATTGCAATAAATAAAGGAAAAATTAATGGAGTAATAAGAGTTGATAATAAGAATGACTTTTTTTTAACCCTTTGTAAGTACTCTCTTTCAAAGATTATCCAAATTTTATCCATTTTTATTTCCCTCCTCTACCTTCAGTATAAAAATATCATTCATATTAGGCACTTTTTGTTTAAATTCTAAAATTTCAATTTTGTTTAATAAAGACTTCAAAACACTATTTGAAGATGTTTTCTTTAAAAGTTTAATTTCTGAATCATAAATATTTTCAAATACAATATTTGAATTTATTATTGAAAATTGTTTTGAACTACTATCTAATTTATTTGAATGTCTTAATTTATAAGTATCAGACTTATAATTGGATTTGATGTCATTGATTCTTCCACTTAATATTTTTTTTGATTTATTAATCATTGCAAGATTATCACAAAGTTCATCGACTGACTCCATTCTATGGGTTGAAAAAATTATTGTCTTTCCTTCATCCTTAAGTCTAAGTAAATTCTTTTTTATTAAATTAGCATTAATTGGATCAAATCCAGAAAATGGTTCATCTAAAATTATTAAATCTGGATTATGTAATACTGTAGATATAAATTGAACTTTTTGACTCATACCTTTTGATAAATCTTCTATATTTTTATTCCACCAATTAGAAACTTCAAGATTATTAAACCAATCTCTAGCGGAATCAATACACTGAGATCTATTTAAACCTTTAAGCTTACCCATAAACAAGAGAAAATCTCCAATTTTCATTTTTTTATACAATCCTCTTTCCTCAGGCATATATCCAATTTTTCTTATATCATCATAATTAATATTTTTTCCATGAAGAAGAACACTACCAGAATCCTGATTAATAATTTGATTAATAATTCTTATTAAAGTTGTTTTTCCAGCACCATTGGGACCTAAAAGACCAAAAATACTTGATTTAGGAATATCTATACTTATCTTATCAAGAGCCATGTGATCAACATAACTCTTAGAAATATTTTTTATATTTAATATATGCAAACCTTAAAAATTATTTATTTTTTGTGAAATTACTTATTAAATTAATATTATGATTAAATCTGATAAAATTATTTTAGGTCTTGACCCTGGAACCAACATAATGGGGTATGGAATTATTAAATCTGAAAAATTAAAACTAAGGCTAGTACAATATGGAGATATAAATCTTAAAAAATATACAGATCATGGTGAAAAATTAAAATTAATTTTCGATAAAGTAAATGAATTAATTGATGAATACAAACCAGATGAAATTTCAATAGAAGCTCCTTTTTATGGTAAAAATGTACAATCAATGCTTAAGCTTGGTAGAGCACAGGGAGTAGCAATAGTTGCCGCATTAAATAAGGGAATACCAATAATTGAATATGCTCCAAAAAAAATAAAACAATCTGTTACAGGAAATGGAAATGCAACAAAAGATCAACTCTCCGAAATGGTTATGAAAACCTTAAATTTTAAAAAAAATAATTCAATTAAAAATTATGACGCAACAGATGCTCTAGGAGCGGCAATATGTCATTTTTATCAAAAATCTTCAAATAAAAATACTAAAAAATCATGGAAACAATACGTTGAAATTAATTCAGATAAAATTATCAAATAATTTCTGACTGTATTTTTTTACATATAGATATAAGCTCTGAAGAAGAGGGTAAAACTCTTTTTTTTCCAAAATTCATATCATCCATTTTATTTAATGGGACCAAATGTATATGAGCATGAGGTACTTCCAAACCAATCACTGACATACCAACTCTTTTACATTTAGTGACTTTTTTTAAAGCTTTTGATACTTTTTTTGAAAACAAGATTATGTCAGAAAGAGACTTATCATCCAAATTAAAAAAATAATCTATTTGTTTTTTTGGTACCACCAGAGTATGACCTAAAATCAAAGGGTTTATATCTAAAAAAGCAATAAAACTACTATTCTCTGATACAATATATGCTGGTAATTTTCTATCAATTATTTTTGAAAAAACAGAGGTCATTTATAAAGAAATATCTAAAATCTCAAATTTAATATTTCCAGAAGGAACATCAACATTTGTGGTTTCACCAACTTTTTTACCTAATAAACCTTTTCCTATAGGTGATTGGACAGATAATTTATTTTCTTTTAAATTAGATTCTTCCTCAGAAACAATCATATAATTAAAAACCATATTATTTGATAAGTTTTTAATTTTGACTTTTGATAAAATTGAAACCTTTGAAGTATCTATTTCTGACACATCAATAACTCTAGCATAACCAACAGATTCTTCAAGTTTTGATATTTTTAATTCATGAAGACCTTGAGCTTCTTTTGCAGCATCATATTCAGCATTTTCTGATAAATCTCCCTTATCCCTTGCCTCCGCTATTTGTTGAGCAATATATAATCTACCTTTAGTCTTCAAAAGATGTAATTCATCTTTTAATTTTTTAAGTCCTTCTTCAGTAAAATATGAAATTTTATTCATAATCTTTAAAATAAAAAAAACGGATTAAACCGTCTCTAATTTCAAATATACATAAAATAAGTGTTTAAATACCTATAATCAATAGAGCAACTAAAAAATAGATAGCAAGAGCAATTAGATCATTTGTAGTAGTAATAAATGGGCCTGATGCAAGAGCAGGATTAAACTTCATTTTATCTAAAACAATTGGAGTAATTGTCCCTAAAATTGATGAAACTAAAACTATAGAAAATAATGATATAGATACAATTTGAGCTGTTTTTGAATATATCTCTAAATTTAAAAAATTAAAATAGTCAAAAATTAATAATCCAAAATATACAAGAAAAGCTAAAACTATACCATTTAATATTGAAACAAATAAAACTTTAAATAATCTATTAGACACCGAATTTTCAAATGCACTAGGGTTTGATAAACTTTGAATTACAATTGAGGAAGATTGGATTCCAACATTTCCAGCAGTTGCCATAATTAAAGGAATAAAAAAAGATAATGATATAAATAACTCACTTCCTTCAAAATAGTTATTTTCAAATGATCCAAGAAAAAAAGCACCAAATAATCCACCAAAAATTCCAATAACTAACCAGGGCAATCTTGCATTTGAAAGCTTCCATATTGAATCATCTTCTTCAACATCTGAAGTTATACCAGACATAATTTGTCTTTCCTCTTCAGCAGTTTCTGTAATAACATCAACAACATCATCAATTGTTATTCTACCAATTAATTTTCCTCTTTTATTAATAACTGGAAGTGCATCTAAATCATATTTTTGCATAATAATTGCAACATCTTCCTCATTCATATTTGAATAAACTGATATCACATAATTATCATATATGTCTTTAATTCTCGAATTATCATCTGTTACAATAATATCTTTAAGTGAAACCATGCCTAGCAACATACCTTGATCATCTGTTACATAAACACTATATATTTTAGATACTTTTTCAGCTTGTTTTTTAATCAAATTAATACACTGACTTATTTTCCAATTAATATTGCATTTAACATATTCTTTTGCCATTAAACCACCCGCTACATCATCATCATACTGAAGTAAATCCTTTAAGTTTATAGCTTTTTCTTTATCTTTTATAGATAAAATAACTTTGTTTCTAACTTCTGAAGTAAGCTCAGAAAGAATATCTGCTCCATCATCAGAATCAATATTTTCTAAGTATTTAGCAATTTCAAAAGAATCAAAATAGGTTAAGAATGATTGTCTTGTATCCTGATCTAATTCAGTAATTATTTTAGAAGCTGTTTCTTCATCAATATTATCTAAAACATATTTAGACTTAATAGAATCAAATTCATATAATAATTCAGAAATATCTGCTGGACTTATATTTTCAAATGATGATTTAATGAATTTAATATCTTTAGCATCAATTCCAGCTTTTAAAGCTTCCTTAAATTCATTAGTTAGAGAGAATTTCATTATTAATTTTTTTTATTTCTTTAGCTAGCCAAATAAATTCATTTACTGTTAACTGTTCTGCTCTTTTAGAAAAAATATTATTTTCAATAAATTCTAATGGTAAATTTAGATTTTTTAATGAATTTTTCAATGTTTTCCTTCTATTTTGAAAAGATTGTTTTACAATATTCTTATAAAAATTATAATCAATACCAATATCTATTACATCATTTCTAATACCCTTAACCACAGCTGAGTAAACCTTTGGCGGAGGATTAAACAAATTAGGATCAACAATAAATTCTAAACTTAACTTAAAATAAGTTTGAAGAAGGACTGATAGTATACCATAAGACTTTTTATTATGTGGAGAACATATTCTCTCACCTACTTCTCTTTGAATTAATATTACAAATTCGGATACCAATAATCTATTTTCTAAAACTTTAAATAAAATTTGAGATGAAACATAATAAGGCAAATTACTGATTATAGAAAATTTAGATTTAAAAATTGTAGTAAAATCTAATTTTAAAATATCATCATGAAGAATAACCAAATTATTTGAAAAAGTTTCCTTTAAAAATAATACACAATCATCATCAATCTCATTAACAATAAATTTGTCAAAATTTTTATTAACTAAATACTTAGTAAGCATACCTTTACCTGGTCCTATTTCTATAACATTAGTTTTATCACTTAATAAATTAACTATATCAAAAGCAGTATCTTCACAAATTAAAAAATGTTGACCATATTTTTTTTTATTTTTTATTCTTATCATAATAATTAATTGAATACTAAATTTGAAGAAGATAATATTAAAATAATGAAAAATAAGCAAAAACTTATTATTGGATTTAGCATAGGGGACTATAATGGGATTGGTCCTGAAATTTTAATCAGAGCTTTTGAAAATAAGAAGCTATTCAAAAAGTGTATCCCTATTGTATTCTGTAACCAAAAAATTATTAGCTCTTATGAAAAAAAACTTAACATTCAAATAAAAAGTTTTATTCCAAAAAAAATAAATGAATTAAAAGAAAATGCATTAAATATATATTCAAAAATAACTTATAAAATAAATATAGAACCAGGAATATCAAGTAATGAAGCTGGAAAATATGCTTTTGAATCATTGAAAGAATCAATGAAATTTATTATAGAAAATAAAATAAATGGCCTAGTTACACTACCGTTTAGTAAAATAAATATTCAATCCAAAAAATTTAATTTTCCTGGTCATACAGAATTTTTAATGTCTAAAACAAATCAAAAAGAACATATAATGATGATGATTACTAAAAAATTAAAACTTGGTTTAGTTAGTGGTCATATACCTCTTGGAAAAATAATTAATTCCATAAGTAAAAATAAATTTTATAATAAAATATTATTATTTATAAATTCATTGAAAAATGATTTTAAAATCAAAAACCCAAAAATTGCAGTATTAGGAATAAATCCTCATTCGGGTGAATCAGGGTTATTAGGAAAAGAAGAAATTACAATAATTAATCCAATCATGGATTTATTAAACAAAAAAGGAAATAAATTATTTGGTCCTATTTCAGCAGATGCATTCTTTGGAATGAAAGACTATTTAAAATATGACGGTGTAATATCTTTTTATCATGATCAGGGACTTGTTGGTTTTAAATCACTATTTTTTGATAAAGGTGTTAATTATACTGGTGGATTACCTATTGTAAGAACTTCTCCTGGTCATGGTACTGCATATGATATAGCTGGTAAAAATAAAGCAAATCAATTATCACTTGTAAAAGCAATAAAACTTAATATTAAAATTTTAAATAACAGAAATTTATATTCTTAATTTTTTTATAAAAATATTATAATATTTTTGTCACTTAAATATTTTTGCCACTTAATTTAAAACTATGTCAAAAAAATATATTAGAAAATTTGATATAAAAATTCAAAGTTTATCAAATAATAAACATGAATTTTTTTTTGATTTTGACCAAACTCTTTTTGAATATTTTTCAAACAATCTAGAAATTAAAAACACTTCAGGAAAGTGCAAAGTTGAATTTATTAAAAGTGATATAATGTTAAATTTACTTTTTTATATAGAAGGCAAAACAGTAATTATATGTGATAGAACTTTAAAATCCTTTGTTCATTCATTAAAAATTCAAAAAAAAATAATATTTAAATTTAGTGATCATGATGATGAATTATCTGATGAAATACTTACTATTAACCATAATAAATCGATTTTAAATGTAGGAAAGTTTATTTATGAATTTTTTATATTAAAAATTCCTGTAAAAAGATTGCATCCTTCTTTAAAAAATGAAAATAATATTGATAATTTTGTATATTCAACTACTAAAGGTGAAAAAAGACTAGATCCAAGACTAGAATTATTAAAAAAACTTAAAAAATAAAAAATGGCACATCCTAAACGAAAAATTTCTAAAACAAGAAGAGACAAAAGAAGAACTCATTATAAAGCTACAGCTAAAAGTTTTGTAATATGTCCAACTACTGGTGAATCACATCTTCCTCATAGAGCCTTCTGGTACGAAGGGAAACTCTACTATAAAGGAAAAATAATACTAGAAAAAGAAGTCTCGGAAAAAACATAATTATTTATGTCTAGAAAAAAATTAAAATCGAGCATATCTGGAGTATTTGGATATGTTCCCGATTATATTCTTAATAATCAAGAACTTGAAAAACTTGTTGAAACAAATGATGAATGGATAGTTTCTAGAACAGGTATAAAAGAAAGAAGAATATTAAAAGGAGATCTTAAAGGAACTTCAGTTATGGGAATAAAATGTGTAGAAGGTCTATTACAAAAAACTAATACTAATCCAAAAGAAATAGATTTAATTATTTGTGCTACTGTTACACCTGATATGGCATTTCCCTCAACTGCTAATATAATTGCAAGTGAAGTTGGAGCTACTAATGCATATAGTTTTGATATATCAGCAGCATGTTCTGGTTTTTTATATGCTTTAACAACAGCTTCGCAATTCATTGAAGCGGGTACTCATACAAAAATAATAGTAATTGGTGCAGATAAAATGTCATCTGTTGTAGATTATTCAGATAGAAAAAGCTGCATAATATTTGGTGATGGTGGTGGTGCTGTATTACTAGAACCAACTATTGATGATACAGGAATACAAGATTACATACTTAAAAGTGATGGCTCAGGAGCTTCGATGTTATGTTTAAAGGCAGGAGGTAGTATGAAACCAGCAAGTATTAAAACTATTAAAAATAAGGAACATTTTATTTATCAAGAAGGTTCTTCAGTTTTCAAATTTGCTGTAACAAAAATGGCTGATGTATCTGAAGAAATTATGATTAAAAATAAACTTACATCTGAAAAAATTGATTACTTAATTCCACATCAAGCAAATAAAAGAATCATTGATGCAACAGCAAATAGAATAGGATTGGGTCCAGAAAAAGTATTATTAAATATTGAAAAATATGGAAATACTACAGCCGGTACAATACCTCTATGTTTATGGGATTTTGAAAAAAAACTTAAGAAAGGAGATAATTTAATATTAGCTGCTTTTGGTGGAGGATTTACATGGGGGTCAATATTCTTAAAATGGTCTTATAATTCATAAAATATGGCTTCGGCAAAAGATATTAAAAATGGTCTTTGTATAGAATTTAATGGCAATTTATTTTTTGTCATAGAGTTTCAACATGTAAAACCTGGAAAGGGTCCTGCGTTTGTAAGAACAAAACTAAAAAATGTAAGAACTGGAAAAGTGATTGATAATACCTTCCCCTCTGGACATAAAATATTAACAGCAAGAGTAGAAAAAAGAGCTCATCAATTTCTTTATAAAGATGGAGATGATTACCATTTTATGGATTCTAGTGATTTTGAACAAATATCAATTCAAAAAAAACAAATTGATTATCCAAAGTTTTTAATTGATGGTTTAGAAGTTGATATTTTAATTCACTCAGAAAAAGGTGAAATTTTAAATTGCGAACTGCCAGCTAGTATTGAAACTAAAATAATTTATGCAGAACCCGGAGTTAAAGGGGATACTGCTACAAATGCAACAAAAAATGCTAAAATAGAAACAGGTGAAGAAATTCAAGTTCCTCTATTTATAAATGAAAATGATAAAATTAAGATTGATACTAGACAAGGAAAATATATTGAAAGAGTAAAATAAATAGTAGTAAATTTACAATATGAAAATCAAAGAAATTCAAGACATAATTAATTTTATAAAAAAAAGTGATCTTGATGATGTTAGTATTGAAACTGAAAATTACAAAATTCGTGTAAAAAAAAATAATAATGAAGTAGTATCATTAGAAGGAAAAAAAGAAACTCCGATTCAAATAAAAGAAAAAATAGTTACTCCTGAAAGAACAAATCTAGATATAAAAATTGTAACTAATTCAAACCATATAACAATTAAATCTCCTATGGTTGGAACATTTTATAGGTCATCAAACCCTGAAAATGAACCTTTTATTAATGTTGGAGATTCAATTAGTTCTGGACAAACAATATGTATTATTGAAGCCATGAAACTATTTAATGAAATAGAAGCAGAGGTAGCTGGAAAAGTTATTGAAATACTTATAGATGACACCTCACCAGTTGAATTTGATCAACCCTTATTTATAATAGATCCAAGTTAATTTATTTTATTTATTATGATAAATAAAGTGCTAATAGCAAATAGAGGAGAAATAGCCTTAAGGATAATAAGGAGCTGTAAAGAAATGGGTTTAAAAACTGTTTCTGTTTACTCAACTATAGATAAAGAAAGTTTACATGTTAAATTTGCAGATGAAGCTGTATGCATAGGACCACCTATTTCTAAAGAATCTTATCTAAGTATACCAAAAATTATGGCAGCTGCAGAAATCACAAATGCAGATGCAATACACCCAGGATATGGTTTTTTATCTGAAAATTCTGAATTTTCTAAAATTTGCCAAGAAAGCAAAATAAAATTTATTGGTCCAGATTCAAAGATGATTGAAAAAATGGGTGATAAAGTAACTGCTAAAGTTACAATGAGAAAAGCAGGAATTCCTACTATTCCTGGTTATGATGGTTTAATTAAAAATATAGAGGAAGGTAAAAAAATTGCAAAAAAAATTGGATATCCTGTTATTTTAAAAGCTACTGCAGGTGGAGGTGGAAAAGGAATGAGAATTATAAATAATGAAAATAAATTTTTAAATTCTTGGAATAGCGCAAAAGCTGAGTCCGAAGCATCATTTTCAAATTCTGGATTATATCTTGAAAAATTTATAGAGGAACCTCATCATATTGAAATTCAGATTATAGGAGATCAATATGGAAATGTTAGTCATTTATCTGAAAGAGATTGCTCCATCCAAAGAAGGCATCAAAAATTAGTTGAAGAAAGTCCCTCTCCTTTTGTAGATAAAATTCTAAGAAATAAAATGGGAGAAGCAGCAGTAAAAGCAGGTAAATTTATTAAATATGAAGGAGCTGGAACAATAGAATTTTTAGTTGATAAACATAAAAATTTCTATTTTATGGAAATGAATACAAGGATTCAAGTTGAACACGGCATAACTGAAGAAGTTACTGATTATGATTTAATAAAAGAACAAATTAAAGTTGCAGATGGAATTAAAGTTTCAGGAAAACACTATTTTCCAAATAAGTACGCCATAGAATGTAGAATTAATGCTGAAGATCCTTCAGCTAATTTCAGACCTTGTCCTGGAAAAATAACTGCTTTACACAAACCTGGAGGACATGGTGTCAGAATTGATTCACACATATACTCAGGTTACGAAGTCCCTCCTCATTATGACTCAATGATTGCTAAACTAATTGTTAGTCATCAATCAAGAGAAGAAGCTATTATTAGAATGAAAAGGGCGCTTCAAGAGTTTATAATTGAGGGAATTAAAACAACAATTCCTTTCCATATTAAATTAATGGACAATAAAGAATTCAGAGCAGGCGTATTTACAACAAATTTTATGGAAAATTTTAAATATTAATTACTTCCTCCTTAAAAACAATACCATTTTCCTCAAGTTTACTCAATATTGGTAAATAGATTTCTTTACTAAAAGGCAAATTAATTCCTTTAAACTTCATATTATTTTCAATTATAAGTTCTACAAATAGAGCAATTGGTAGGCCAACAGTTTTAGCCATAGCAGTTTTAATTTTACTTTCACCTTTAACTTTAAGATATGATGTAAGCATTTTAGTTGTTTTATTATCAACATATTTAAATGTATGATACATAACTATTAAATCAAGTTCATTTTTATTTAATGTCCATTTTTTAATTAAAATATGCAATAAAATTTCAGCAGGAGTACCACTTTTTAAAGATATTTTCTCATCAGAAAACATACCAATCCACTGTAAATTTTTAATTTCCTGAGATTTTTCATTTAAATTAAACTTTTGATATAAAAATTTTAGAAAAAAAGATTTATTTTTTGTTTTTTTACTCATACTAAAAAAATCAAAATGAGTCATATTATTTGCAACATTAATAACTAAATTATTATTAGTTAACCCTAACTGCACAAATACATGCCATGAGCTGCAATAGCTTTTGTTTCTTAATGTTCCCCTTCTTAAAGTTTTAATATATTCTAAACCATATAATTCCTTATATTTTAATGAATCTCTATTTGGGTATCCTTCATAATGTCCAACATTGGGTATTATAATATCTTTTACACTTTTAAATAATCTATCATAAGGAATAAAAACCTTTTCATAATTTTTAATAAAATAAGCATTGTCAGAACCAGCTAAAATAACATTCATAGGGTTCCAAGTAAATTTATATCCCCAAGGATTTTTTTTTTTATTATAATTAATTAAACCGCCAGTATATGATTCAAATTCCTCAATTTTATAATTTAATTTTAATTCATTAATAACTTTCATAGCAGACATATGATCAATACCAGGATCAAGTCCCATTTCCATAAATAAAAAGGAATTGCTTTTTATAAATTCAGAATTTAATTTTTTTATTTTTTCATCTAAATATGATGCTGTAATCATATTTACACCCATTTTAGAACAAATTTCAGCAATTTTTAAATGTAATGTAGCGGGTAATAAACTAATTAAAATATAAGTATCTACTATTATTTTTTTTAAGTTATTAGAATCATTAATATTTATTTTAATAAAATTTAAATCTTTAAAATTCTTTTCAAAATATTCTGGCTTCTTATCAGCTAATACGGAGATATTAATATCTAATTTTAATCTTCTATTATACAAGTATTCAATTAAATAAGGAGAAGATTTTCCTGCACCTATAATGAGTATTTTTCTTGACATAAATATTATAAAAATTATATTAATACTTTAATTATAATTAAATAAATTAATTAATAGAAAAAATAAATAAACTATAATTTCGATAACTTAAAATCAATTATCTCTTTTTACAATAGTAGATGATGCTTGAGATTTTGGAAGTATAGTTATATCACTAATACATATATTATCAGGTCTTCTTATAATAAAATCTATAATTTCAGCTATATCAATAGCTTTTAAAGGACTCATGCCTTTATAAACATTTTTAGCTTTTTCAACATCATTTTTAAATCTCACCATTGCAAATTCTGTTTCAACTAACCCTGGATTAATAGATGTGACTTTTATATTAAAATTATTTAAATCTAACCTCATACCTTGAGAAATTGCATCTACAGCATATTTAGATGCACAATATACATTACCTTTTGCGTATACTTCCTTCCCGGCTATTGATCCAATATTTATTATCATTCCACTTTTTCTTTTCACCATAAGAGGAATAATTATTTTACTAACATATAACAATCCTTTAACATTAATATCTATCATAGAATCCCAATCATCAGTATTACCTTCGTGAATTAAATCAAACCCATGCGCATTACCTGCGCTATTAATTAGAATATCTATTTTTTTCCATTTACTATCTAATGAATAAATTTGACCTTTAAGAATTTCCTTATCTCTAACATCAAAGCAAAGAGAGATAACTTCTGTTTTCTTAGATAAAAATTGCTCTAGCTTTTTAAGTTTATCATCTCTTCTCCCACAAATTATTAAAGAACAATAACTTGATAATAATAAAGCTGATGCTTCACCAATTCCTGATGTAGCACCTGTAATCAAAACTATTTTTTTATTTTTATTTAGGCCCACCCTCAAAAGTAAAGAAAATTGAAATATTATGAACAACTAATTTATCAATTGGTATATTATATTTATTTGAATTATCAGTTTTATTTTTAAGTAAATTAATTAATCCTCTAGAGTATCTAACCTCTGGTGATAACTTAAATAGTTGAAAAAAAACATCACTTCCAAAGCCAATCTCAAGAGATAAATCAAAAGATGATACATTTAATATATCTTTTCCAGCTTCATCTTTATTTTTAGCTCCTATTTCCAAAGAAGGCTTTAATCCACCTAGCATATACATTCTATGATTACTTCTTCTCTTAGACTTATATTTAATCAATAAAGGAAACTCAAGAAAAGTAGCAGAGCGGGTATCTGAAAACAAACTACCATCAGTATATAAGTAATCTAAATTAAACTCATAGAAAGCAACTTGTAATAACATTCTAAAATCAAAAGGGTGAATAAGATTAAAATCAGAAACAAAACCGAGTTTAAAACCAGGTTTAGAGGATGGAAGAATACTATGTAAATTACTATATTCAGAAGAAACGAATTGATCTGAATATGATAACCTATAATAGGAAGAATGAACACCAAGTAAAAAACCATAATGAATACTATTATCATCATAGTTTCCTAAATTTATAGTGGTATTTTGAGATTTTGAAGAATATGAAAAACCACAAATAATTACACAAAACAAAATTATCTTTCTCATTATTATTACTAAATATAATACCTAAACTTTAAAATTGAATTAAAATTGCATATACGATAAAAAAAAGGGTGAAAAATATAAAAGCTGAATTTATTAAAAGTAGTCCCAACATAAAGGAATGTCCAGAAGATAAATTAGGTGAATTTATTTTTTTAGGGAGATCAAATGTTGGAAAATCATCTCTAATAAATATGTTAGTTAATAATAAAAAACTATCTAAAATTTCATCAAAGCCTGGTAAAACAAAATTAATCAATCATTTTATGATTAATGATAATTTATTTTTTGTGGATTTACCAGGATATGGATGGGCTAAAGCAAGTAAAAGAGATAGAGAAAAATGGGGAAAAATGATAAATGAATTTCTATTAAAATCTAAAAAAATAGTTTTAGTTTTTATTTTAATTGATATTCGATTAAAGCCACAAAAAATAGACATTAATTTTATTAATTATCTTGGAAAAAATCATATACCTATAAATATTATTTTTACAAAATGTGATAAAATAAACTCCTTAAATATTAATAAAAATATTGATATTTTTAATAAAGAGCTCCTCGGCTCTTGGAAAGAATTACCAACATACTTTTTAAGTTCCTCAATTACAAAAAGTGGAAGAGATGATATTTTAAATTATATTATAGATATAAATAAATCTTTAAAAATTGATTAATATAACATATAACATTCTTATATCAATAAGTGAATTATACATATACCTCAATTCATTTTTAAATGATAAAAATAAAAAACTTTATTTAGGAAGAAAAAATACATTTGAATGTTTAAGTTTTATTAAAAAAAGCAACCATAAAATTATACTAATACATGTATCATCAGTTGGTGAATATGAACAGGCAAAACCTATAATCTTTCATTTAAATAAAAATTATCCTTATAAAATAATAGTAAGTTATTTTTCTCCTTCCGTTGAAAAAATTATTAATAAATCAAAGTACATATTCAAAAGCTTCTACATACCATCAGACAATCAATATAATATGTCTAAGATGTTTGATTTAATAAAACCTGAATTTATACTTTTAATAAAATATGAATTTTGGAAAAATTTCATTTTAGAATCTAAAAAAAAAAATATTCCTATATTTTCAATTGTATCTACATTTCGAAAAAATCAAATTTTTTTCAAATTCTACGGAAAATTTTTTAGAAAAATTTTAAATAATATTTCATTTTTTTTGGTTCAAAATGAAAAATCAAAAAAATTACTAAAAAAAATTAATATAAATAATGTTCAAGTAGTTGGTGACTCTAGATTTGATAGGGTTATTGATATTTATAATAAAGCTAAAAAATATATAAATATAGAAAAATTCATTAGTAATAATAAAACCATAGTAATAGGAAGTTCATGGAATAGTGATCTAAAAATCATTAAAGATCAAATTAAAAAAGATTTAACAAATACTAAATACATTATAGCTCCTCATAATGTAAATGATAATGAAATTAAAAATATTGAAGATCTTTTTATTAATGACACGATAAAATATTCAGAGTTACCTCAAAAAAGCATCTTAAAAAGAGTTTTAATAATAGATAATTTAGGGATGCTTTCATCAATTTATAGATATGCAGACATCTCATATATTGGAGGTGCATTTCAAGGGGCTCTGCATAATACACTCGAAGCAGCAGTTTGGGGAAATCCTGTCATATATGGTAAAAACTTTAATAATAAAAAGTATAAAGAAGTTAAAATTCTTGAAAAATCAGGTATTGGATTCTCAATTAAAAATGGGCAAGAATTTAAATTAATTATTAATAGAATTTTTAAAAATAGAGAGCTAGGAAAAGGAGGCAATAAATTAATATCAGAAAAATCCGGAGCAACAAATAAAATAATTTCATTTCTTAAAAAAGAGATAAAATGAAGGGGATAGTAACAAAAACTACAGGGAAATGGTACAATGTAGAAGTAAATAATATAATATATAACTGTATACTAAAGGGAAAATTTAAAATTGAAAATAAGTTAACAAATCCTATTACTTCAGGAGATTATGTTGATATAAAAATAAATGAAGGAAATAATGCTACAATTGAATATATATATAAAAGAAATAATTACATTATTAGAAAATCAAATAGAAACAACAAAGGACATATTATAGCATCAAATATTGATCAGGTATTAATATTATGTAGTTTAAAAGAACCATATACTAAAATCAGCTTCATTGATAGATGTCTTATTTCAACAAAATACTATGATATTGAACCAATTATTGTTTTTAATAAAATAGATATACTAGATTATGATGAAGAAAAAAATCTTAATATAATAGTAAAAAAATATTTAGATATAGGTTTTAAAATTTTAATAATCTCAGCTAAAAAAAAAATATATAATAAAAATTTATTTGAAAAATTAAATAATAAAAAAACTGTTATAATAGGTAACTCAGGAGTTGGAAAATCAACACTTATAAATCTTTTTAGTAAAAAATCTAAACAAAAAACAAATCTAGTATCTCATAAAACAAAAAAAGGTAAACAGACAACTACATTTTCTGAAATATTTAAAATTAATAAAAATAGTTATCTGTTTGACACACCAGGATTTAAAGAATTCAAATTTTTTGAAATAGAAAAAAATGATATAAAATATACATATCCTGAATTCAATAAATATAGTGATAAATGTAAATTCAATAATTGTAATCACACTAATGAACCAGAATGTGCTATTAAAAATAATATAGAAAAAATAATATGGAAAAAAAGATACAATAATTATTTATCAATAATAAATAGCTTATAAAGCTCTTATATTGAATAATTTTAAAGTTTTTTAATTTTTATTTTTAAATAAGCAAAAAGTATAGTCATTATAGGACTTATTATATTAAAAAAACAATAAGGTAAATAAGTTAAAGTAGAAACTCCTAAAACACCAGAGTGATATGCACCACAAGTATTCCATGGAATAAGAACAGAAGTAACAGTACCACTATCTTCAAGTGTTCTACTTAAATTTTCAGGAGCAAGACCTCTTTCTTTATACGAATTTGAATACATTTTTCCAGGAATAACTATTGATAAATATTGATCAGATGCTGTAATATTAAAAAATATACAAGAAGAGGCAGTAGATACTACCAAAGAACCTGTTGATTTAACCCGACTTAAAATTACTTCAGCAATTTTTGAAAGAAAACCACCTTTTTCCATAACTCCACCAAAAATCATAGCTGAAAAAATTAACCAAATGGTTGAAAGCATTCCAAACATTCCACTTGATGATAATAAATTAGTTACCATAGAGTTTGATGTTTCTATAGAAATGCTACCATATAAAGAAATCATTATACCAGAAAAGGTAGAAATCCAATTTTTTTCATTACCTAATGAAACTTCATGAATAATATTAGGTTGAAAAATTATTGCAAAAAAAACACCTAATATTATTCCTGAAAACAATGAAGGAATAGCAGAAACTTTTTTATAAATTAAAAAAATAACGACGCTTGGTGGTACGAATAAAATTGGAGATATATAAAATTTTTCTTTAATTGATTCAGCAACTGTTAGTGAATTTTGAAAAGAGGAAGGTTCTACAAATAAAAAACCAGAAACTAAAAAAATCAAAAGACATATTGATATTGAAGGAATAGTTGTGTATGACAAATACCGTATATGTTTAAATAAAGTGGTCCCTGAAACAGCAGGAGCCAAATTTGTGGTATCAGATAATGGCGACATCTTATCACCAAAATAAGCCCCACTTAAAACAGCGCCAGCTATAAAACCATCATCTATACCCAAAGATTTCCCAATTCCCATTAATGCTATTCCGACAGTAGCAGAAGTAGTCCATGAACTACCTGTAGCCAAAGAAACAATAATACAAATAATACAAGCTGCTAAAAGAAAAATGTCAGGACTTAAAATTTGAATTCCATAATAAATCATTGAAGGAACAATACCACTAATCATCCATGATCCTGCAAGTGAACCAACTAGTAATAAAATTAATATTGAAGGTGTTGCAGAACTAATATTATTAACTATACCTTCTTGTAATGAATTCCATTTTATACCATTAAAATAAGCGATTAATGCAGCTATAGATGCAGAAAAAATTAATACTATCTGATTACTTCCATCTAATGAAAGATCACCAAAAATTGAAACATTTATTACTAATAAAAAAATTAAAAAAATAATAGGAATTATTGATTGAATAAATGTTGGATTTTTCACTTTCATGTATTCTTTAAGTTTTTTTATAGCTTAAATTAATAATATCTATTATAAATAAATTATTGTTTTAATAATTTAGAACTAATTGAAAATTATTAAAATACAAAATTATAAACAGTAATTTAGTTAATAATATTTTGTATTGAATTAATACCATTAGTTCCATGAAGACCACCCCCTGGGTGAGTAGAAGAACCACATAGATATAGATTTTTAATTGGAGTTTTATATTGAGATGTAGAAATAGTAGGGCGCATAAAGAAAAACTGATCTAAAGTCATTTCACCTTGATTTAAATTTCCTTCTGTAAGACCTTGTGATATTTCTAAATCTAGAGGAGTAATAATTTTAGAATTTTCAATTAATTCTGAAAAATCAGGTATATATTTTTTGATCACGCCAATCACATTATTAATCATTTTATTCTTTAAATCATTATTCCAATTATTATTACGCAAATGATATGGAACATACTGAACTGTTGCAGACAAAACATGTTTTCCATATGGAGCATAATCAGGAATTGAAATTGTTGGAATACAAAATTCAACATATGGATTTGATGAAATTCTACCATATTTAGCATCATCAAAGGCACGTTCCAAATACTCAACTGATGGATTAATAGAAAATATTGAATCTAATTGATCTTCTTTAAGACCATTTATTTTAGGGCATTTTTTTAAAGAAAAATGTACTCTAGCAGTACTTCCACGATATTTTATGTTTTTAAGCTGAGTTTGGAACTTTGGAGAAATATGATTGTTACCAACTAAATTAAAAAATGTATTTGTTGGATCAAGACTAGATATAATAATATTAGAATTATACTCTTCTCCATTCGAAAGAATTACCCCCTTACATACTCCATTATTACATTTTATAGATTTTACCATGCTACTCATTTTTATATCAACACCTTTTTCTTGAGCAATTTTTACAAGTATTTTCACAAAATTTTCAGTTCCACCTTTCACAAATTTTGCATTATGTATTTTACCACTAGAATGAATATGATTATGTAGAAAATTTAAAACAGTACCAGATGAATACGGACCTTGAGTTAAATTAGTTATTCCACTCGATGATAATGAAGCTCTTAGTAATTCAGAATCAAACCATTCATCTAATAATTCAGGCATCATCATTGGTGCTGTTCGAACAACATCTATTATCCCTTTTCTTCCAAAATTCATAACAGGATTAAGCATTTTTCTCATTGTAAAAGCATCTTTAAAACCCATTGAAGAAATTTTGGGTGGAGTTATTGCATATAATGGCTCCAGGAATTGAGTAAGTTTTGAAATAAACTTTGTAAAATCAACCCATTTATTTGCATCATCTTTTGAATGAGAAGCAATTGATTCTAATGTTTTATTTGGATCACTATTAAAAAATATATGCTTACCCTTTTCATCTAGAGATACTCTTAGTGAATTTGGTTCTCTAAATTCCAATCCATAGTTTAAAAGATTTAATTCTTTAATAACTCGAGGATCAATCCATCGTAAATAATCATATACCATATTACACTTAAATCCTGGAGAGAACTCATCAGCAGCAGCAGTTCCACCTAAGATATTTTTTGACTCAAGTAAGAGAACGGATTTTTTTTGATTATTTAAAAGCGATGCAGAAACAAGACTATTAATTCCTCCGCCAATAATTATAACATCATAGTCTTTCATTTCCATTTTTTTAAAATTTGCTTAGCTGCCATTTCTCCAGGAGATCCTGTTACACCACCACCTGGATGAGTTCCAGAACCACATTGGTAATAATTTCTTATCGGTGTTGTATAATCTGCCCACTTAACCGCAGGTCTTAATGAGAATAACTGTTGAAGTGTAAGTTCACCATGAAATATATTACCTTCTGATAAACCAAAAGTAGTTTCTAAGTCCTGAGGTGTTAAAACCTGTCTATGTAAAATAATATCCTTGATATTAGGGGCATATTTTTCAAGTGTATTAATAACTGCATCCCCAAATGCTTCTCTTTTCATATCATCCCAACCACCATTTATATTATAAGGTGCGTACTGAACAAAGCATGACATTACATGTTTCCCAAGAGGTGCCATATCAGGATCTAAAACAGAAGGAAGTATAATATCCATGTACGGTTCTTTTGAAAAATTACCATATTTAGCATCATCATAACCTTTTTCTAAATAATCATAACTTGGACTAATTGAAATAGCTCCACGAAGATGAGGGCCATCTCCTGGAAGAGCAGTAAAATTAGGTAATCCATCTAAAGCTAGATTTACTTTTCCTGAAGAACCACGTATTCTAAAATTTTTAATATCTCTAACAAAATCAGATGGTAAATCATTTTCATCAACCAGTTTAAGAAATGTAAGTTTAGGATCTAATGCTGAAATAACAATATCAGATTCATACTCATCACCATTTTCTAAAACTACACCACAAGCCTTACCATCTTTAGTTAAAACTTTATCTACCGAAGCACTTGTTAAAATATCTGCACCAAAATATTCAGCAGATCTAGCTATTGCCATACTAAGTTCTCCTGTGCCACCTCTTTGAAAACCCCAAGCTCTGAATGAACCATCAATATCACCCATGTAATGATGAAGCATTACATATGCGGAACCAGGAGATCTAGGGCCCATAAATGTACCAATAATTCCACTAGCAGCCATTGTAGCTTTTAAAGGTTCGAATTCAAACCATTCATCTAAAAAATCCGCTGAACTCATTGTCATAAGTTTACAGAGATATTCAAAATTTTCATCACTTAAACCATTAAAATGAGTGAAAAGTTTTTTTAATGAGACTATATCTGAAAAATTTATACCAAGAGGGTTAGGTGCAACAGTTTCAAGAATTGGTCTTACAGCCATTCCAATTTGTCCCATAAGAGGTCCAAAACGTTTATAAGTTTCAGCATCCTTCCTAGAATGTCTATAAATCTCCTTATATGTCTGATCTGGATCAGATGTCCTGAATAAATAATCTTTATCAAATGGAGTAAATGTACTCTCTAGAGGTAAAATTTCAAGACCAAATTTAGGTAACATCAATTCACGTATAACATTTGACTTTAAAAGACTAACTACATATGAACAAACAGAAAACTTAAAACCAGGAAATACTTCTTCCGTAACAGCAGCACCACCAAGAACATAACGTCTTTCTAAAACCAAAACTTTTTTTCCAGCTTTAGCTAAATAAGCTGCTGCAGTTAAGCCATTATGACCACCTCCTACTATAATTGCATCGTACTTACTTAATTTGGACATGACATTTTTCTTTCAGGGTTAAAAAATGGAGTTTCTACAACAACTGCAGAAGTTAATTCATTAAAATGTTCAACTTTAATCTCAAAGTCTAATTTTGAGTTAATTTGAGCGTATTCTTCTTGAATATGGGCCAATGCAATATAACATTTCATAATTGGAGACCAACATCCACTTGTCGCATATCCCACCTGTTTATTATTATAATAGAGTGGTGTACTAAGACGCCAAGCTTTACTAGGAAGAGATGGAGGAAGACCAACTCTTTTAAATAATTTTTCCATAGGTTCCCACTCAATTTGTATTCCTCTAAACTTCCAATTACTTGGGGATTTTTTTTCAAATAATAATGCTTTTTTTCCAATAAAATTGTTTCCATTCATTTTTACTGTCCAATCTAAACCTAACTCGTAAGGTGAAGATTTTCTATTTTCAATTAAGGCATGTCTTGAAGAAATATAATCTACATCCAATAAAATTAATGATGCTTCAATTCTAGCTATATCTAGAGCATTAAGACCTACTGGTGTTATACCAAATCTTTTACCATACTTTATAAGTAAATCCCATAATGAAATAGATTGAGATGGGTCCACCCAAATTTCGTATCCTAAATCTCCCGTATAACCGGTTCGAGAAATAGTTACTGGAATTCCTTTTAAATCAGTCTCTATTAAACGAAAAAACTTTAAAGAATCAAGAGATTTTGATGAAATACTATTAAGAATGTCTCTAGATTTTGGACCTTGAAGTGCCAATGCTGAAATATCATCTGATTCATCAGAAATACTAACATCCATACCAATAGAATTATCAATGAGCCATGTTAAATTTGGTTCAGCACTAGTTAAACGAAAATCATTTTCAGCTAAAAATTGGATTGTCCCATCATCAATAACTTTTCCTTCTTCATCACACCAAGGACTATACATAACTTGGCCAACTATACAAAGTTGTATATTTCTAGTAACTAGTTTATCTAAAAAGCATTGAGCATCTGTACCTTTAATTCTGTATTTATATAATGGAGAAATATCTAATAATGCAGCTTTTGTACGAATAGCAAAATATTCATTATCGTGATGAAGATCATACTGAGTTGCCGATAAATAACCACCCCATCTTTTCCATTCTTGTGATTGATTAATTTGACTAGTTCTCTCAAAAAAAGGAGACATTTTAAGCTCAGTTCTGCAAATAAAATCTTGTAATTTATTAGTTTTTTTCATTAGTAATTTATAAAAAAAATAGAGTTGTAATGTTATATATTTAATTTTCCTTTTCCAATAAAAATGCTTTAATAAAATCATCTATATCACCATCCAGAACTTTCAAGACATCATTTCTTTCAATATTTGTTCTTACATCTTTCACTAACTTATAAGGATGAAGAACATAATTTCTAATTTGTGAACCAAAATCTATTTTAAGTTTAGAACTCTCTCTTTTATCTCTTTCTTCATTTTTCTTTTCAATTTCAATTTGATAAAGTTTTGATTTTAACATTTTCAAAGCCTTTTCCTTATTTAATAATTGACTTCTTTCTTGCTGACATTCAATAATCAATCCTGATGGCTCATGTCTTAATCTGACTGCAGATTCAATTTTATTTACACTTTGACCACCAGCTCCACTTGATCTAAATGTTTCCCAATCTATATCTGAAGTGTTAACGTTAATTTCAATTGATTCATCTACCTCTGGATATGCATAAACAGAAGCAAAAGAAGTATGTCTTCTCGCTCCTGAATCAAAAGGTGAAATTCTTACTAATCTATGGACTCCTATCTCAGATTTTAAATAACCAAATGCAAACGGCCCTTCTATTCCAAGAATTGCAGACTTAATACCTGCTGTTTCTCCTGGTTGAACATTAACTTTTTTTACGGTATAATTTTTAGATTCTGCCCACATTATATACATACGCATTAAAATATTGGCCCAATCCTGACTTTCAGTCCCCCCTGCTCCTGGATTAATTTCTAAAATAGAATTTAAATGATCTTCCTTGTTTGAAAGCATTCTCTTAAATTCTAAGCTTTCTAATAGCTTAGTTGTTTTTTTAAATTCTTCTTCTAATTCTTCTTCTGTGGCATCACCTGAAACAAAAAAGTCATGAAGTATTATAAAATCTTCTATTGTTGAACTAACATTATTATAAGAATCCGTCCAAGTCTTATTTATACTTATTTCTTTGAGAATTTTTTCTGCAGATTTTCTATCATCCCAAAATCCAGATTTAGTAGATATTTCTTCTTTCTCTTTAATTACCTTAACCCTATTATCATAGTCAAAGATACCCTCTTAGAGCATTGATACGATCTTTAAGATTTTTAATTTGATCTATATTCATCATTAAACTTTAGTAATCCATTTAAATAAATCAGGTTCCTTGCCATACTTAATGTTATTTAGTTTTCCAAGAAAAATTGAAGAGTATGATTTTGAATTTATATCTGGTAGATTATAATCTACTGAATTATAACCTATTGTTTTAATAGGAGCTACAGTTGCAGCAGTTCCCGCTCCAAATGCTTCTTTAAGTGATCCATTTTTTATTGATGATATTACCTCTTCAATTGATATTTTTCTTACTTCTAATTTTATATTTAAATATTTAGCTAAACAGATAATACTATCCCTAGTTACACCATCCAAAACAGTATCACCTAGTGGAGGAGTAATAATAGTATCTTCAATAAAAAAAAATAAATTCATAGTTCCCGATTCCTCCAAATATTTATGTTCTATGCCATCAGTCCATATCAACTGATCATATCCATCTTTTTTAGCTTCTACTGAAGGATATAAAGAAGCAGCATAATTTGCGGCAGTTTTTGAAAAGCCAACTCCACCAGCAACTGCTCTTGTATATTTAGATTCAATTTTTACTCTAACGGGTTCTGAATAAATTCCACTTGTTGGAGCAGTTATAATTATAAATTTATAATTATCAGCAGGTCTTATTCCTATAAAAGAATCCATTGCAAAAATAAATGGTCTAATATATAAAGACGAGTCAATAGAATTTGGAATCCATTGTTTATCAATTTTCAATAACTCATTTATTGCATTTAAAAATATATCCTCTGGAAAATTAGGAATACACATTCTCTTAGAGCTTATATTAAATCTCTCAGAATTTTTATCAGCTCTAAAAATTAAAATTTCATCATTTTCATTCCTATATGCTTTTAATCCTTCAAAGATTGTTTGTCCATAATGAAGAGCAGTACAAGCTGGTGAAATACTTATGTTATCAAAAGGAAGAATTTGAAAGTTTTTCCATTCTCCATTTTCATAGTCGGCAGAAAACATGTGATCTGAATAATATTTACAAAACTGTAAATCATTAAAATCAATATCATTTATTCTAGATTTTAAAGAATTTTTAATTTTAATTTCCATAAATACTACTAAACAATTTAAATTAAAATAATAATATGCTATAAAAGTAATCTATCATTCTATAAAATTGATTATCTCTTGAATAAATTTCTTCCAAGAATAATTAGGGAGTGAAGATTTGATTTTTTTTCTATAATTAATATTCTCATCAGGTTTAAGGATTTTACTTAATCCTTTTGCTATAGAAGAAGAATCTATTTCCGTTATAACCCCACTTTCATCATTTTGAATTGGACTACTTAAACCATCTATTTTTGTAACTAAAATAGGCAGACCGTAATGATAAGAAACAGGAGTTACACCACTTTGAGATGCTGATCGATAAGGTTGAGCAACGCAATCAGCAGCACAAAAAAAATCACGTGCTTTAATTGAATTTATAAACTCAGGATAAAGCGTAATTTTATTTTCTAAACCCAACTTATTAATCTGTCTCAAATATTTATTTTTTTGTTCATAAAATTCACCAACAATTAATAATTGAGCATTAGAATTTTTTTTATGGAGTATAGAAAAAGCATCTATTAATAAGTCTAATCCTTTATATTTTCTAACTAAACCAAAAAATAATATGTATTCTAAATCATTAGATAAATTCAAATTTTTTCTAGCAATATTTTTTGAAATAGGTTTTGGCAAAAATTCATTAATGGGGTGAAATCCCTTTAAAATAGGTTTATTGAAATTATGTTCTATTTCATTAGCAACTGATTTTGATAAAGTAACAAATGAAGAACAAGCACTTCCAAAAAAATTACTTAAGTAGCTATCTAAAAATGTATTTTCATGTGGTATCCAATTATCAACCATTCCAATACAATTAATTTTAGAACTAATATTTCTTGCAAGATATCCATAGCATAAAGCAAGAAAAGGTGTGTAATAACGAAAAATTATATTTTTAGGATTTAATATTTTAATTTTTTTTATAATATTATTCCATTGAAAAGGTGAATAAGCATGGACTACCCTTTTTATATCCAAATTTTTTGGAGCAGATTGATTAGTAAACTGAGTTTTTCCTGGAAACAAAAAATTAAAATATAATTTTGTAAAAGTCCATATTTGAACTTTTTTACCATTTTTTTTGAACCCTAAAGCAAGTTCATGGTTTGTCTCTGCTATTCCACCTCTATACGGATGAGCAGGGCCAATTATCAAATAATCAACTTGTTTTTTTTGCATAAAACACTAATATATAAAATGCAATGATTGAATTATAAAGAAAATAAAAATCTATTTATTTTTTATTCATTTTATCTGAATAAACTAATCCGTCCTTTAGCCTAACAATTCTATTTGAAAATTTAGCAATAGCTTCCTCATGAGTTACCATAATTATAGTATTTCCTCTATCATGTAATTTTGAAAATAAATCCATAATACTATGAGATGTTTTACTATCGAGATTTCCAGTAGGTTCATCAGCTAAAATAATACTTGGATTATTTACCAATGCCCTAGCAATTGCAACTCTTTGTCTTTGACCTCCAGATAATTCATTTGGTTTATGAGTGGCTCTATCCAACAAATCCACATCTTTCAGTGCTTTTATTGCTAACTCTTTTCTTTTAGATGAAGAATATCCTGCATAAACTAAAGGCAAAGCAACATTATCTAAGGCTGATGCTCGAGGTAATAAATTAAATGTTTGAAAAACAAATCCAATTTCTTTATTTCTAATTTCTGCTAATTCATTCTCCGATAAATTACTTACATCATTTCCATTTAAAACATAAACTCCACCTGTAGGTGAATCTAAACAACCAATAATATTCATTAATGTTGATTTGCCAGATCCAGAAGCACCCATAAAAGATACATATTCATTTGATTTTATATTTACAGTAATAGAATCAAGTGCCTTAACTATCTGTTTTCCAACGTTATAATGTCTTGAAATATTATTTACTTTAATCATATATTTGATTTGATAAAAAAATTAAATTAAATTCATCTTTTTAATTAGATGTCAAAATAAGTAAAATTACTGGTAAAAACTGTTGATTTTTTTCTTTATAATTTAAAAAAATGGAAATATTTTTTGAAATACAAACCTACATCGCTTTACTATCATTAACAGTTATTGAAATAATATTAGGTATAGATAATATTATTTTTATTTCTATCCTTACAAATAAAGTTGAGAAAAAAAATAGGAAAAATGTTAGAATTAGTGGTCTATTATTAGCAATGGTATTAAGAATAATTATGTTATTTGGTTTAACATGGTTTATTGGACTTACTAAACCTTTTTTCTTATCCTATAGTATTAAAGATATTATCCTATTTATAGGTGGATTATTCTTGATTATAAAAAGCAGTATAGAAGTTTACGATAAAATAAGAGGTCACTATGATAAAAAAATAGTCCATTCAAAAAAAGATACATTTTTTGCGATAATATGGCAAATAGTTGCAATTGATTTCGTTTTTTCTATTGATTCCATACTTACTGCAGTTGGATTAACTGAAGAGCTAATGCTCATGATAATAGCAGTTATTATATCAATAATATTTATGATTTTTTATTCTGCAAAAATTAGTGATATAATAAATAGATATCCTTCTTTAGAAATACTGGCATTATGTTTTCTAATCTTAATAGGATTTAATCTAGTTTTTGAATCTGCTCATTTTAATATTCCCAAAGGATATATATATTTCTCATTATTCTTTTCAATAAGTGTTGAACTAATAAATATTAAGTTTAGAAGAGTAAGTATTAAAAAAAGTATAATTAAGAAATAAAATTATTCCTTAATTATTTTTTTCATAGTTTTCTTATCTCCTTGAATTAATTGAACAATATATATACCATCTATTTTATTGGATATATCAAATTCATGTGAAGAAGTACCTAAATTATTATTTAGATTTCTACCTAATACAGCTCTTCCAAAAATATCAACTAATTGAAATTTGATATCTCCTTTCCATGTATCGCTAAAGTTAACTTTAAATAGTCCATCAGTAGGATTAGGGAAAATTGAAATATTTTTTTCTAATTTTGTGTATTCTATACCCTGAACAACTGGAGTTTCTTTTTGAATATATAAATCATCAATACCCCATCCCCAAGCTACAGTTAAATCATCTGAAAAGAGTCTAAATCTTACTTTAACAGTATCACCTTTTTGAAAGCTTCCTCTATCCGAAAAACCAATTTTTCTTGTTTTGAATAAGTTTTTGTTACCATTAGCACCTGTGTTATATGCCTGTAACCAACTTGTACAATCATCACTAATACATTCATCTGAATCGTACCCATTAATTAATCTTAACCAAGTGACTCCTCCATCTTTAGAAGCTTCAACTATTACATAATCATAGAAATTTGGTGAAGGGTATGCTGCTGTACCAGGTTCTACTATTACAACTTCTTTAAATTTAATAGAAGGAGTAAAGTCTGTAATTATTATTGGAATATTTAACATCGCTATTAAACTATATCCATCAGAATATCCTAAATCAGTTCCAGAAGAATATGGATGATCAGAGTTAAGTAATCTACCATCAAAACCACCTTGAATTCCTATTCTAAAACCATCTAATGCAAATTCATCTCCAACTAAATCACTGAATGTTGTAGAAAATTCCGTTCTAGGTTGTAAAACAGGATTTACTGTAACTTCTAATTGGTTTGAAGGATATTCAGTTCCATCTTTAAATCCAAATGCCTGAATAGTATAATTACCTTGATCAGGAACATCAAACTCATATGTCTTTTCAATAATTTCATTGGCATCATAATAAGTACCAACTAAAGTACCATCAGATTTAATCTGTAATGAATCATATACAGACTTTAAAAATACCTTAGAAACCACAGCATATCTATCATCAACATCTAACTGGTAAACATTATTTAATAAAGGTGGTAATGTTGCTGGGTTAGGTAAGTAGTCTTTCAATTCATCAATGTATGCAGTCCATACTCCTCTTCCATGAGTAGCAAGAACTATTTGTCCTTGATCCTTTAATTTCATATCCCAGATACTAACTTTTGGCAAATTAGAATTAACAATTTTCCATGATTCACCTGCATCTATTGATTCTACAAGACCAATATCTGTACCAGCCCACATTATATTAGTATTATGAGGCATAACTAAGAAGCTATATACTGCCACATCTGGAAAACCCTTGGAAGATATACCAGAAACATTTAAGTAGAAACCTGACAAATCCTCCCATGTTTGACCTAAGTCTTTTGTCTCAATAACTTTTGCAGCACCTGCCATACCAAATAACACATATGCTGTTGAGTCTTCTGTAGGATGTGAATATAACCCTGTACTAATACCCATATTAGCAAAACCAGGTACTGGATCAAAAGTTTCACCCCAATCACTAGAAACAAATATTTCACCTCCATTTCCCATTTGACCTCCTGCCCATACAAATCTTGGATTAGCTAGAGATACTTCTACATCAGTTCCCGACCAAAAACTTCCATTCCAAGTTCCTCCAATAGCTTTTAATTCAAAAGTTTCTCCAAAATTAATAGTTTTCATTACACCACTACTTGTAACAGCAAATACTACTTCTGGATCTTGATATGAAGTAGAAAGTCTAGAGATAAAAGGACCATTTCCAACAAAGCCGTTAGAAACATATGACCATGAATCACCTCCATCTAATGTTCTATAAAAATTATTTCCTTGATATCCACCCATCATTTTATTAGAATCAGAATAATGCGTTATTACTTCAAAACCATCACCACCAATCTCAAATGTATAATTAGATGTTTTAGAAGCATTCTCTGATCTTTTTGATAGCCATGTTCCGTTATCTTGAGATCCTTTAAAATATTGATCAAATCCTCTTACTTTATCAGCACCATATGCCTGGTTAGTATTATAACCACTTAAAGAAGCAGTAAATGCACTATCATTAATTCCTGGATCATGACTTGATATAGACACAGCAACACCTCCATCACCTCCATGAAGTATTCTAAAATTGACTGAATCATCAACAATTGTACCTAAGAAATGATGATCAACATGAACATTATTATTTTTTGAATCAATATCATCATATCCATCGGTGATATGTACAAAATTTTTCTTTTTAACTTGATATGTGAAATCTTTAGATTCTATTCTTAAAGAAGAATTTGGAAGATTATTTGGATCCCAAGTTGCATTCTCAACTAAATAAGGCCATATAAGATATAATGATTTATATAGCTGCCCACCATTTTTTGAAATTTCTGTCTGAGACATTGTAGAATCATAAGGTGTTATCTGAGCAAAAATATATTCTCTACTTTCTGTGTAATCTTCAATAAGATTGAAAGCACCATCATTTTTATTATCTCTAAATGAAACTGTAATCTGTCTTGGAGGATCAGCTAAAATATCCCAGACTTCAAAAGGAACTTCAACACTATCTTCATATTTATAAGCAGAATGAACAACACCCGAAGTGGATCCCTCAGGAACAGAAAATCGATATGCTTTCTGAGATCTTCCGGGACCATATCTAACCTCAACATCAACAAGTTCTGGATTATCAGCACCATTTTCCCACTCATCTCCTGATCCTACTGATTTACCACCCCATATATTTACCAAATTTAAAAATGAGCCTGTATTTTCTTCAGTAACAAATGTAGAAGAACCGTTAAAAGAAATACCAGCATTTGATGTTAAAGTGGCCTTATAAGTGTCTATACCCCCATAATAAACAACACTATCATTTAATGGGTTAACAGTAATAGTATTATCGTACCATCCTTGTGTATTTAACCAAGTATCTGCAGTACCATCTTCATTATTAAAAAGGTCAAATGTTTGACCCCCATCATAAGAAATTTTTAACACTGAACCCACAGAATTATCAACTATTGCAGCAAAAACAATATTTGGATTTTGATGGGAAACCGTAATTTCTAACCTAGCAAAATTTCCACCAGATTCACCGTAAATTCCATCAGCATTATCATAAGCAAGATCACCAGATAGTCCAAGATTTCCAGGATTAGTCCATGTTGTTCCAGCATCTGAAGACTTTAATATACCATAACCTCGTACTGCAGCATATAATATATTAAAATCGCTTGGAGCAGAAACTATTTGCTGTATTCTATTTTCAGATTTTCTAACTTGAGTCCAATTTGAACCTCCATCTGATGATTTAAATATATACCCTTGACCTCCTCCATAAGTTGAGATAACTACAACATCAGAATTATTTGGATCTGCAACAACTCTACTAACATTATTAAACCTTTCATCTATATAATCCCCATCTTTTGTAGAAACATTTATCCAATTTAAACCTCCATTTGTCGATTTATAAATTCCATTTCCATCAATAGCATCCAAATTTCCTACCCAACTTTCACCTGTACCAACATACAAAACATTTGGGTTTGATTTAGAATTTGCAATTGAAGAAACTGCAATATTGGTTAAGTCATTAGAAAGCTCAGTCCAAGAAACTCCTTGATCCACAGTTTTCCAAACTCCTCCTCCAACAGCTGCTGCATACCAAGTATTACCTGAAGAATCAGTTTCATCTACAACAATAGATCTCGTTCTCCCTGGAACATTATTTGGACCTCTCTCAACAAAAACAGCATTTTCTTCAGCATAAGTAGAAAATCTTAAATTATTATCTTCCTTTAAATTTGAAGATGAACCAGCTCGAAGTAAATTTTTCCTAGCAGAAATAAGTTTATTATATTCTACATCTCTGTAACCACTCCTATATTTCTTAAATCTTGAAGGTTTATTAATATCTACATCACCATGTCTGATAGCAGCATGATAATATGCAATTTTTTCTGGTCCGTCATACTTAGCATCACCAACAACAATAGACTTCTTTTTAAAATTAATATCGGACTGATTATCATTATCTTTATTAACTTTATTACAAGAAATAAATGATATTAATAAGATTAAAACAAGAAATTTTAGTTTCATAACAATAAATTTATTTATTGAAATTTATATTATATTATTAATAATTATCTGAATAAGATCTATTATTAATGAAATATTAATGTAATATAGTTTTTTTTATAAAATATTATATACTCGAAAAGTATATAAATACCAATAAATAAAATTATGAATTTATTAGAAAAATCTAATTAGCACAAAACTCTTTTAATCTTCTATTTTTTCCAGGCTCTCTTAATTTTTGAAGTGCTTTTTCTCTAATTTGACGAACTCTTTCTCTAGTTAATCCCATTACATCACCAATTTCTTCAAGCGTATAAGGATTATCAAAACCTATACCAAAACTCATAAGCACTACATCCCTTTCTCTAGGAGTTAATGTAGATAATGCTCTCATTGTTTCTATTTTTAAAGAACTGCTAAAAACTAGTCCTGTATCAGTAGGACCCTCACTATTATTTTCAAGAACATCTAATAAAGATCCAGAGTCATCTTCTCCGAAAGGAGCATCCATAGACATCTGCTTGACTTCAGCACCTAATGTACTTCTAACTTCAGAGGGCTTCATCTCTAACTTCTTACCTATTTCTTCTTCAGTGGGTTCTCTTTCGTATTTTTGCTCTAATTCTGCATATGCTCTTCTAATTTGATTAATTGCACCAGACTTATTCATTGGAAGTCTTACAATTCTTGATTGTTCAGCCAAAGCCTGCATAATAGATTGTCTTATCCACCATACTGCATACGAAATAAATTTAAACCCTTTTGTTTCATCAAATTTTTTAGCAGCTTTAATTAATCCTAAATTTCCTTCATTTATTAAATCATTTAATGGAAGACTTCTATTTTGGTACTGTTTTGCTACAGAAACTACAAATCTTAAATTAGCTCTAACTAATTTATCTAATGCATCCTGATTACCTTTTTTAATTTCTTTTGCTAACCTCACCTCTTCATCTGGAGTAATCATTGGGACTCCACTAACTTCAGTGAAATATTTTTCGAGAGTATGACTTTCTCTTCTGTTAGTAATTGATTGAGTGATTTTTAATTGTCTCATGAATATGCTTTAAAGTGTTATATATTAGATCAAATTATCTGCAAAGATAACATTTTTATAGATAAATTTTTAACTATTATATGCTTTAACGTAAATATTATTAATATGTTGAAAAATTATTAATCTATTTTAATTTCAACAGTGTCAGATAATGGTATGGCCTGACAACATAGAACATAACCATCTTTGATTTCTTCATCTGACAAACCATCTGTAACATCCATTTGTACTTTTCCAGAAATCAATCTACCTTGACATGCTGTACAAACACCACTCTGGCAAGAATAAGGCAAATCTATATCATTCTCCAAACCAGCTTCTAAAATGCTTTCACTTTTATTTACATCTAAATTATGAGTATCCCCATCTAGATGAATAGTTACTTTTGATGTATTAGACATTTAAATAATTTATATGATTGCAAAAATAATGTTCAATGTTTTAAAATAAGACATCTATCGTAATAATTATCTAAATTTGCAGATTAATATGAATGAATTTAATTTAAAATCTATATCGCCAATTGATGGAAGATACAGTGAAAAATGTTTTGAAGTATCAAAATATTTTTCAGAATATGCACTTATAAAATATAGGGTATATATTGAAATAGAATATTTTAAAGCTCTCTGTAAGACAAAAATTGAAAAATTAAATTCTATTAGTTCTTCACAAATAAAAAAAATTGATTCTATAGTATCTAAATTTAGTATTCAAGATGCTTTAAAAATAAAAGAAATTGAAAAGAAAATTAATCATGATGTTAAGGCTGTTGAATATTTCATTAAAGAAAAATTTGAAGATATAGGATTATCTAAATTCAAAGAGTTCATACACTTTGGACTTACATCACAAGATATAAATAATACTGCTACTCCTTTAATGTTAAAAGAATGTGTTATTATTGAACTTATACCTACATTAGAAATTACTTGTTCCCTACTTGAAGAAAAAATTAAAGAGTTTTCCAGAATTCCTATGATAGCTAGAACTCATGGGCAACCTGCAACACCCACAGTATTTGGAAAGGAAATAAATGTTTTTTTAGAAAGATTAAAAATTCAAATCCAATCACTTTTAAAAATCCCTAATAATGGAAAATTTGGAGGAGCATCCGGAAATTTAAATGCTCATTACATTGCATATCCTAATATAAATTGGGATAAATTCTCAGATGATTTTTTAAAAAATATTGGTCTTATAAGAAGTAAGCCTACTACTCAAATAGAACACTATGATAATATGGCAGCTATATTTCATAATATAATTAGAATAAATACAATTATGATAGATTTTAACAGAGATATATGGCACTATATCTCTATCAGTTATTTAAAACAAAAAATTATTAAAAATGAAGTTGGGTCTTCAGCAATGCCACATAAAGTTAACCCAATAGATTTTGAAAATGCTGAAGGAAATTTGATGCTTGCAAATTCACTATTTTCATTTTTATCAGAAAAATTACCTATTTCAAGACTACAAAGAGATTTAACAGATTCTACTGTATCAAGAAATATTGGTCTACCAATTGCATATACCATATTAGCACATAAATCATTAAGTAAAGGAATCAAAAAATTAGATGTTGATATTAATACCATTAATAAAGATTTAAACAATAATTGGGCAGTTGTCTCTGAAGCTATACAAACGATACTAAGAAGAGAAAATATTCCAAATCCTTATGAATTATTAAAAGATCTAACTAGAGGTAATACTGAAATTACAAAAGATTCTATCTTAAAATTTATAAATAATTTACCAGTAAATATTAAAATCAAAAAAGAATTAAATTCAATTACACCAAATAATTACCTAGGGAACAGCAATAAAATTTAGAATATGATAATATTTCTAAATCAAAGTAACTATATAAAAATCTATGAATGATAAAATTTATTGTTAGTTTTTTTTTAAAAAAAATTCCTAGACCATTTTTACAAAAAATTAGTAAGCCCATATTTATAATAATTTCTATCTTATATAGAGGTAACAAAGTAAAGTGTCCAATATGTAAAATAAAACTTAAAAAATTTTTTCCTTATGGAAGAATTATTAGAGATAATGCTCTTTGTCCTAATTGCCTTTCTCTTGAACGTCATAGATTAATATATCTTTATTTAAAAAATGAAACTATTTTTTTTAATAAAAAATTAAATGTATTACATATTGCTCCAGAGAACTGTTTTATTTCAATTTTCAAAAGCTCTAAAAATATAAACTACACCTCCGGAGATTTATTTTCCCCATTAGCCGATATCAAAATGGATATTCATAAAATGCCTTTTAAAAATAATACTTTTGATGTTGTCCTATGTAATCATGTCCTAGAGCATCTAGATGATGATATTAAAGCCCTAAAAGAAATTATAAGAGTTATGAAAAATGGGGGATTTTCAATTCTTCAAGTCCCATTTTATTATCCTTTACCAAATAATACTCTAGAAGATAAAACAATAATAAAAGCAAGTGAAAGAGAAAAAGCATACGGCCAATCAGATCACCTTAGAAAATATGGTAAAGATTATAAAAAAAGATTATCATCTGTTGGTTTTAAAGTTGATGAAAATAAATACATAAATAGATTATCTGAAGAAGAACAAAAGAAATATGGATTATCAAAAAATGAAATAATTTATATTGGAATAAAAAATTAGAATTATTAATCTACATTAGAATCTTCTATAATATAGTCTTGTTTGTCAGAATTAATTTGAATAATTAACTCTGAAATAAACCCAACTAAAAATAATTGAACTCCAACAATTATTGTAACAAGTGATATATAAAAAAGAGGCTGATCAGTAACTGATCTTATTTGATCTAAAGGTACTTCATTTGCTATTTTAGATAACTTCTCATATATAATCAATCCTGTTAAAATAAATCCAATAAAAAATGAAAACACACCCAAAGTGCCAAAAAAATGCATTGGTCTTTTTCTAAACTTATAGACAAAGCTCACTGAAATAAGATCTAAAAACCCTCTAATATACCTCTCCATACCAAATTTTGTTTTACCAAATTTACGTTTATTATGATTAACAACTTTTTCACCAATTTTATGATACCCATTCCACTTAGCTATTAAAGGAATATAACGATGCATTTCTCCATACAAATTTATTGAATTAATAAGTTTATTTTTGTAAATCTTTATTCCACAATTAAAATCATTAAGTCTAATTCCTGAAAAAATTCTAGTAACTAAATTGAAAAATTTAGAAGGAACTGTTTTTGTTAAAGGATCATTTCTTTTTTTTTTCCATCCAGATACAAGATCAAAATCATATTCATTTATCATCTCATATAAAGGATATATTTCTTTGGGGTCATCTTGTAAATCAGCATCCATAGTTAAAACATATTTTCCCTTACAAACTTTAAAACCAGCATTTAATGCATCAGACTTTCCAAAATTTTTACTGAATTTAATTGATTTTATAAAAGAATTTCTACTTGAGATATCCTTAATTATATTCCATGATTTATCAGAACTCCCATCATCAACAAAAATAATTTCATAATTTAATTTTGTTTTATTTAAATTATTGTGGATTGAATTATTTAATAATTCAATAGATTCATCCTCATTATATACTGGAATTACAATTGATAAATCAATATTTTTCATTTTATAGTTCGATATTTGTTTCACAACCAACTACAACCCCTTCAACTTTTCCTTTTAGAGACCAATTCATCCATGGCGAATTAATTGATTTAGAAAAATTAGTATTTTCATTAAAATCCCATGAAGAATTTTTATCAAAAACTGTTAATATGGCTTTTGAACCAACCTTAATTTCATGTTGTTCTATATTTAAAATTTTTCTTGGATTTATTGTAAACTTCTTAATTAGAGTTTCAAAAGAAATTTTACTTGATAATTCCACTAAATTTGAATAGAATGTCTGAAGTGATATAATTCCAAAACTTGCTTTATCAAATTCAACATTTTTACTATCTATATCTTGTGGTTGATGATTTGATGAGATCACATCAATTGTTCCATCTTTCAAAGCAGAAATTAAAAAATCAATGTCTTCTTTTGTTCTTAATGGAGGATCAACTTTATAGTTTGTATCAAAATTTAAAATTTTAGAATCATCTAGTAAAAGATTATAAATTGGTACATCACAAGTTACATTTAAACCTTTTAATTTAGCTTTTTTTATCAATTCAATAGAATGTTTGGAAGATATTCCAGAAAAATGAATTTTACCACCTACATATTCAAGAATTGACAAATCTCTTTTAATCCCAATTACTTCAGAAATATATGGAATACCTTTTAATCCAACTTTATTACCATTAACACTATCATTAACTTGTCCTTTTGACAAGTTAAAATCATTTGGTTTAGAAATATATAATCCATCAATTTGATTTAAGTATTGTAAGGATTTTAAAATCAGTTCTGAATTTTTAATTATTGAATTTCCTCCAGAAAATGCAATAGCTCCTGAATTATGCAAATCAATAAGGTCATTCATATCAATTCCATTAGAATCTTTTGTAATTTCAGCAGTCGGATAAACTGAAACTAACTTATTAGAGGATTTATTTTTTATATAAGAAATATCATTTTTATTCTGAATAACTGGATTTGTATTAGAGGTAAGTAAAATATCTACAAACCCTGATTTTGCAGCTAAATTAACACCTGAACTCAAATCTTCTTTATACTCATATCCGGGATCACAAAAATTCGAACTAAAGTCTATCCAGCCAACAGATACTGTTTTGTCTTTACAATTTATTGTCTTTTTTGTTTTATAATCTATTTTATTTTTTGAAATTTTTTTAATTATACCATCTGGACCTATTAATATGTTAATTTTTTTATTATAAAATTTTGATGTTGGATCAGATACTATTAAAGAATTAAGCAATAGTGACATTAATCGAAGTTTAATTATGCTAAATTAAAATATATTTAAGAGAGTGAAAAATTTAATTTACTAAAATAGTAGCTTCTCTGTCAGGCCCTAAAGAAATTAATTTAATAGAAACTTTTAAGTTTTCTTGAATAAAATTGATATAATCCTTAAATTCTTTATCTAAATGATGATAATTAGTGCAACTATTTACATTTGAAGACCAACCTTTAAATGACTTATAAATAGGTTTTATATCATCAGACTCAATTGAAGTTGGAAAATAATCAATCTTTTTACCCTTATATATATACCCAACACAAATATTAATACTTTTAAAATCAGATAAAACATCCGCTTTCATCATAAAAAGATCAGTAACACCATTTAACATTACCGAATATTTCAATGCTGGTAAATCAAGCCATCCACATCTTCTAGATCTCCCTGTTGTAGAACCAAACTCATTACCATTTTTAGCAATATTTTTTCCAACCTGATCAAAAAGCTCTGTAGGAAATGGTCCCGCTCCCACACGAGTGCAATAAGCTTTAAAAATTCCAAAAACACTTCCTATTCTTTTAGGTGAAACACCAAGTCCAATACAAGCTCCAGCAGTTGTTGTATTTGAAGATGTTACGTATGGATAACTACCAAAATCTATATCCAACAAAGTTCCTTGAGCTCCCTCTGCTAAGATTTTATTATTTTTTTCAATATGATTATTAACTACATACTCTGTATCAGTAATTTTAAATTCTTTTAAAAAACCAATTGCTTCAAAAAATAAATTCTCATTTTTTAAAAAATCTGAAGGATAATTTCCCTTTATAAAATAATCATGCGTAGACTTTTGGTTTTTATATTTATTCAAAAAATTATCAGATAAAACATCTCCTACTCTAAGACCATGCCTTCCAATTTTATCTTGGTAAGTTGGCCCTATTCCTTTTAATGTAGATCCTATTTTTTTATTTCCTTTATTTTCTTCTAATAATCTATCAAGAAGCCTATGGATTGGAGATATTAACTGAGCCTTATTCGATATTATTAACGACTCTTTTAAATCCAATTTAAATTTTTTATGAATGTCCCTTACTTCTTTCCTAAAAATTACTGGATCTAGTACAACTCCATTACCAATAATATTTATTTTATTTTCTCTAAAAACTCCAGAAGGTATCTGATGAAGAACATGTTTTTTGCCATTAAACTCAAGAGTATGTCCAGCATTAGGACCACCTTGAAATCTAGCTATAACAGTATAATTAGGAGCTAAAAAATCAACTACTTTACCTTTTCCTTCATCTCCCCATTGTAGACCTAGGAGTACATCAACTTGCATTTATTTCTTTTTTTTTGTTCCAAAAAAATATAAAGAATGATCCTTTATTTTCACATTAAAAATTTCTTCTACTGAATTTTTAATTGATTGAATTCTAGGATCACAAAATTCTAATATTTCATCGTTATCAAGGATAATATGGTCATGTTGCCTAAAGCCAAAAGACTTTTCATACTTAGCAATATTATCTTTAAAAACATGCCTAGTTACCAAATCAATACCTACTAATAAGTCTAATGTATTGTATATAGTTGCCTTACTAACCCTATAATTTTTATTTAACATTCTAGTATACAACTCATCAGCATCAAAATGATGTTTAAAAGAATATATTTCTTTAATAATAGCGTATCTCTCAGGAGTTTTTCTCAATCCTCTTAATTCAAGATTTTTATCTAAAATCTTTTTTACTTCTTCTGATAATGTCGATTTTGTCTCCATATTTTCAATCTACTCTTTTAATACCAACTAAATTTTTAATTTTTTTTAATTTTTCTATCAATTTAAATAATTGCATTGTATCAGCCACAAATAATTCAATCTTTCCTTCAAAAATTCCATCATTCATACTTATAGAAATTGATTTCATATTCACTTTTAACTGCTTAGATATTATTTTAGTAATATCATCTAAAACACCAATTCTATCTGTCCCATTTACTACTAATGAAGCAACTAAGTTATTATTAATTTTTGTAAACCACTCTGCCTTTGTAACTCTATAAGCATACTTAGAAAATAATTCAGGAGAATTTGAACAATTAATTCTATGAACTTTTATCCCTTCATTTATAGTAACAAATCCAAAAATATCATCACCAGGTATAGGGTTACAACAAGTAGAAATGGAATAATCTAATGTTTGATTATTTTCATCAAATAAGATAAGAGCTTTAGTTATTTCCTTATTGTCAAAAGTTGTTTTATCTAACTTAACTTTAGAAATAATTTTCTTCTCTTCTAGCTTAGATTTATCTAAAAAATTTAGGTATTCTCTTATTTTTTTTAAATTAAATACACCTTTAGCTATATCATAGTAGAATTCAACAATACTTTTATAATTAAAATAATTTGCTACTTTAGAAATATTTTGATCATATTCTAATTTTAACTGCTTGAATTTTCTCTTTATAAGGTCTTTACCTTGGGAAGATAAATGTTTTTCTTCTCTTATTAAACTTGACTTAATTGAAGACCTAGCCTTAGATGTTACCACCTTATTTAACCAGTCTTCAGAAGCCTTCTGTTTTGTAGAAGTTATTATATTAACTTGATCCCCACTTTTTAATCTATGGTTTAAAGGAAACAATACTTTATCTATTATTGCTCCAGTAGATTTAGAACCTATTTCAGAATGAATTGAATAAGCAAAATCAAGAACTGTAGAATGTAATGGAAGAGTAATTAAATCACCATTAGGAGTGAAAACAAATATTTCTTCATTGTATAAATTACCTCTAAAATCATCTAAGAATTCCTGAGGGGAATAATTTTTATTACTTATTAAGTCTTTAACTGAAGAAATCCAATCATCAAACCTTGAATCTCCCTTAAGTTGTTCTTTATATTTCCAGTGAGCAGCAAAACCTTTTTCTGCTATATCATCCATTCTTTTAGACCTAATTTGTACTTCAACCCACTTCCCAACATTACTCATAACTGTAGTATGTAAAGATTCATAACCATTTGCTTTTGGAGTAGAAATCCAATCTTTTAATCTATCAGGATTAGGTTGATAAAAATCTGTTACAATTGAATATACCTGCCAACAAATATTTTTTTCTTCATTAATACCAACATCAACAATAATTCTTATTGCAAATAAATCATAAATATCCTCAAAACTTTTATCCTGATATTTTATTTTATTATTAATAGAAAAAATAGATTTTGGTCTACCAATTATTTTGACTTTATAATTCAAGGTCTTTAACTTATTATTAATTGGTCTTATAAATGATCTGATAAACTTAGCCCTTACTTCTTTAGAATCATTTAACTTATTTTTTATAAAATTAAAATTTTTCTCGTCAGTATATTTTAAATATAAATCATCTAATTCCGATTTTATCGAATAGAGGCCTAATCTATGAGCAAGAGGTGAATATACATAGATAGTTTCTGATGAAATTTTTAATTGAGATTTTCTAGACATACTATGAAGAGTTCTCATATTATGTAATCTATCAGCTAACTTTATCAAAATAACTCTCATATCATCAACAAGTGTTAACAACATTTTTTTAAAATTTTCAGATTGAATTGATGATCCAGGAGTAAATACTTGAGAAATTTTTGTTAAACCATCACAAATTCTAGATACATTAGTTCCAAATTCTGATTCGATATAATCTAAAGATAAATCAGTATCTTCAACAACATCATGCAATAAAGCTGCAATAATAGATGTAGCACCCAAACCTATTTCTTCTATACAAATTTGAGCAACACTTATAGGATGAAGAATATATGGTTCACCCGATTTTCTTCTCATATCTTTGTGTGCCTCTAAAGATATTCTAAAAGCTTTTTTAATATTTAATGAATCAGATTTTGAAATTATTAACTTAGAATGCCTTAAAAGCTTTCTATAAGCATTAACTATCAACTTATTATCTTTTTCCTCAATTGTTTTTGTATGATTTTTAATCTTCATTATTATAATTGAAATTTAATTTAAATTTTCTCATTAAAATAATTTATTTCTACATTTGCAAACTGTTTTATGCGGATGTGGCGAAATTGGTAGACGCACTAGATTTAGGATCTAGCGCCGCGAGGCTTGGGGGTTCGAGTCCCTTCATCCGCACTAATAAATAAATACTAATAAATTGAAAATAACTAAAACAAAAATTTCTAAAACAGAATCTAAAATTAATCTAGTTCTAGAAAAAAAAGATTATTCTAATCAATATGAATCAAAGTTGAAAGAGCTTAAAAGAAAAGCAAACTTAAAAGGATTTAGACCAGGAATGGTTCCAATACAATTAATAAAAAAAATGTATGGTAAAGGAATATTATTTGAAGAGTTAAATAAAATTGTTAGTGAAAAAATTAATACTTATATAAAAGATGAAAAAATTAAAATAATTGGTGATCCACTGCCACAAGAAAATAAATTAGAAAATGTTAATATTGACAAAATATCAGATTTTAATTTTGATTTTAAAGTTGGTCATTTAAGTGATTATAATTTAGAGTCTTTTTCAAAAAAAATGAAATACACATTAAATAAAATTAAAGTTGAAAAAAAAATAATAAATGACACAATAAAAAATTTACAAACTCAATATGCTGACATAAATAATCCTAAGAAAGTATCTTTTAAATCATCAGTATATGGAGAAGCATTATATAATAAACAATCAAAGAAAACATTATTAGAAATATCTGAATTAGATAAAAAAGAATCTAAAAAAATAATAGGTAAATCCATTGGAGATAATATTTTGATTAATTTATTAAAATTAACAAATAGTAATGAAGATAAAATATCACAAATACTTGGAGAAAAAATTATACTAAAAAATTGTCCCAAAAATATTTCAATAAAAATTGAAAATATTATTGAAAGATCATCTGCAAAAATAAATTCTGATTTTTTTGATAAAATATTTGGAAAAGGAAAAATCAAAACTGAAAAAGAATTTAACACAGAAATTAAAAAATCACTTAGTCTAAATTATCTAAGGGAAAGTGAATTTTTATTAAATCGAGAAATTGAAAAAAATTTAGTAGCTAAATATAAAATAGATGTCCCTTTGGATTATGTTAAAAATTGGATTACAAAAAATAATGATGAAGAAACAAGTAAAAAATTATTAAATGAACAATTCAATCAATACTGTGATCAAATTAGGTGGTCATATATTGTTGATGAAATTATTGATAAAAATAATATTAAAGTAGAAAATAAAGAAATAATATCTCTTGCTAAAGAACAAATTCAACATCAATTACAATCTTCAGGAATACCAGATATAAATAAAGACATGAATAAGTTTGTTGATAATTATTTAAAGCATAATAATGGAGAAAATTATCTAAAAATTTTTAATCAACTAAAATCTAATAAAGTATTTAACTTAATTAAAGAAAAAGTTTCAATAATTGATAAATTAATAACATTTGATAAATTTAAAGGACTTGCAAATAAAATAAATTAATTTTATTACATGAATAAAGATGAACTTAGAAAATATATAGTAAAAGATAAAAATTTAAATGGTCTTACATTTGATAAATATGTTGATAATGTAGAAAATATGACAAGATCTGTCATTGAAGAAAGACCAACAAATTTTAGAGAAATTGATGTTTTTTCTAGACTCATTATGGATAGAATAATTTTCCTAGGAATGGGAATTGAAGAGAATATTGCTAATATCATAACTGCTCAATTACTATTTTTAGAATCTGTAGATTCTAAAAAAGACATATTATTATATATTAATAGTCCAGGAGGATCAGTATATGCTGGCTTAGGAATCTACGATACTATGCAATATGTTTCACCTGATGTAGCTACTATATGTACTGGAATGGCAGCTTCAATGGGAGCTATTTTATTAGCTGGTGGGACAAAAAATAAAAGATCTGCATTAAAACATTCAAGAGTTATGATTCATCAACCTAGTGGTGGCATGCAAGGTCAATCCACTGATATGGAAATAACTTTAAAGCAAATGCAAGAATTAAGAAAAGACTTATATACTATATTATCTAATCATACTGGAAAAAATTATAAAGAAATTCAAAAAGATTCTGACAGAGATAAGTGGATGAGAGCAGAAGAAGCAAAAAAATATGGTATTATTGATGAAATATTAATAAGAAAAGCTAAATAGAAAGTAAAATTTTTTTAGCTACATTCCCTGAAGCATCTTCATCACCAATTCTTTCTTTTAATTCTAAATAATTATTCAACATATTATTTTTATAACTGTTGTTATTTTCAATTTTTTTTATTTCATTAATAATAGCTTTAGAATTAAACTTATTTTGAATCAATTCTTTAATACACAATTTTGATAAAACTAAATTAACAAGAGATATAAAATTTACTTTTATAAATAGTTTAGCTATCAAATAAGATATAGTAGAAGCCTTAAATACAACAACTTGAGGAATTCCAAGTAAGGCAACTTCAAGACTAGCTGTCCCTGACATAACAACAGAAAATTTTGAATTATAAATTACATTATACGTATTATCATAAAAAATATTTACATTTTCAAGCTTATTAATATCATTATAAATATCTTTTGGCAATTCTTTGACACCACATATATTAAAAGAATATTCAGGAAGTTTTCTAGATAAAATTTTAAATTCTGGAATTGATTTTTTCAATTCACTAATTCTACTTCCAGGTAAAAGAGAAACTACTTTAGTAGCTGATGAATATGATTTTTTTTTCAAAAAATCATTTATGTTTTTTATAAGAGGATTTCCAACATATTCAATATTAAGTGAATGTTTCAAAAAATATTTTTTTTCAAACGGTAAAATTGAATAAATCTTATCAACATATTTTTTTAATATAGATATTCTTCTTGAATTCCATGCCCAAACTTTTGGTGGTATATAATAATGAACTTTAAATCCATTTTCTTTAGCAAATTTCGCAACTTTTAAATTAAATCCAGGAAAGTCAATTAGTAAAATCAATCTTGGGTTTAATTCCAAAATATCTTGTTTGCATTTTTTTAATTTTCTAAATATTATAGGTAGTTTATATAATACCTCAATAAATCCCATAATACTATATGAAGAATAATTTTCTATAATATTTCCACCAGCATTTTTCATATGATCCCCACCCCAACAACTAATTTTCAAAGAGGAATTAATTTTTAAAAGATTTTCAATGATATGTGAACCATGAATGTCACCAGATTTCTCACCAGAAACAATAAAAATATCTGTATTATTCACCATAATAATCTACAAAATTTCTTGGAGTTTCATAAAGCCTTATAGAATGCAATTGACAATTAGATATATTTAATGACTTTATTTTTTTTTCAAGAATTTTCCAGAATTCTAATATAACATTTTCCGTAGAAGTTATTTTATTCTTTAAAAAAGGTACATCAAGATTTAAATTCTTATGATCCACCTTATCTAAAATTTCAGACTTTATAATATTAGACAATGTTTTTAAATCAATTACCATTCCAGTTATTTTATCTCTATCTCCTTTTACTGTAACAATAATTTCATAGTTATGACCATGCCAATTTTTATTTGAACATAAACCAAAAATTTTTAAATTTTTTTCTTCACTTAAATTGGGATTATAAAGTTTATGAGCAGCATTGAAATGTTCTTTTCTTGATATATATATCATGTAATTATAACTTTTGAAGACTTATTTAGTATAACTTCAACATGTTCATATTCTGAAGTACTTAATTCTAGACCTTTAAAATTAGCTGATAAAGGAAAATTTTTATATGTTCTTTCAATTAACACACCTATCTGAATATCTCTAGGATAATAAGAAAGCATTTTATTTATTCCATACATAATTGTACCTGCTGAATTCATAACATCATCTATAAAAATTACAACTTTTTTATTTATTTTTTTATGCTTTAATTCAGGAAAACAATTCTTAAATAATAGTTTTTTCTTATCTATCTCCATATCATATAAAGAAATTTCAATATTAGAAAATTCATTTATAAAACTTATAATCTTTTTTGATAAATAATTTCCATTAGGTTTTATTCCTACTAGTATAAGTTCCTTTTCAGTTATATTTTTTTCAATAATTTGATAAGATAATCTTTTAATTTTTTTATCAATATCATCTGAATTTAAAACAATATTACTCATTACAATGGCATTACTTTATTATCCTTAAAAGTAGAAAGAATAACCATTGACTGCAAACTATCAGTTGATTCAATTTCACTGACTTTATCAAGCATTAATTCTTGATAAGAAGCAATATTCTCAGAAACAACTTTCAAAATAAAATCGCCTGAACCTGTAATATGATGACACTCAATAACATTTTTTACTATATCAATTTTATCAAGAAAAATATTAATATTTTTCTTATTATGTTCTTTCAAAGAAACAAGTACAAAAGTACTAACACCTAAACCAATTTTAGATAAATTTAACTGTGCATGGTATCCACTGATAATACCTTTTCTTTCTAGTTTTTTAACTCTCTCAAGAGTTGGTGCTGGAGATAAACCTATTTGTTTTGAAAGAAGTGAGTTAGTTATTTTAGCATTTTTCTGAAGAATTTCTAAAATTTTTTTGTCAATATTATCTAATTTCATAATAAAAATAAAATTTGGTTATTTTAAGAATTTGATTAATAAAATTTTGCCTAGCAAATATATAACAGGAAAAACAAAATTTATTTCATTTTTTGTAAATATTTTCTGGAATCAATATTTATTTTATTTTTCCTTTTAGTTAACCTAATAATTCTTTTAAAATACTCTTTTGAAGACTTGAAATTTCTATTATCAAATTCCATTTTTCCAAGATAAAAATATGAATATAATGAATAACCTAATTTCTCATTATTCATTTTAATAGAATAATCTATAGACTTTAAATAATTTTCTTTTGCACTTAAAAAATTTAAATTTTTTCTTTCAATTTCTCCTTTAAAAAAATGAGCATTTCTAACGGAATTTATATTATAACCTAATTTATTATTTAAATGGTTTTCAATTAGTTCATTTGATTCTATTTCACATTTTTTAAACAAACCTGATCGATAAAGCAATTGAGTATAGTACTTATGAAATACTGAATTATTTGGATATGAAGAATGAAGATAATCGGAAATCTGTAAAGCTTTAGAAAGCTTATTTTCCTCTGAAAATATTCGCATAAGAAAATACTGAGCTTCTGTTCTAGTATAAAAAGAATTTTTAGCAGCATTATTTAATTGTTCTATTCCTTTGATTTTATTTCCTTTTGGAAAAAAACTTATAATTGGAGTTAAAATCGGATACTTATTTGAAATCCAAATAGAATAATAATTGAAAAGTCCATTTCCAAAAGCTATTTCTGGAATTAAATTATCATCTTCTCTAATTTCTTTTAAATATTTAAGAGCATTTCTGCCTGCAAAAGCAGCTTTCCTCCAACTTCTTCTTTCACCTAATAACCTACCCTTAAATCCATAAGATGCAGCAAGAAAAAAAGATCCATCAATAACATTTCCATTTTTATGAATTTTTTTTGAAAGTTTTATTGATTTATCCATTAAAAAAAGAAATCTATCATCCAATATTTTATTATCAGGGTCTGTCTCTATCTTCCACCAACTGCTTAAGCCTAACAAAAAAATTGGAAGTGGATGGTTTTTATATTCATCAACTAACCACTTAAATTCTTTTTCAGCTTCATTAAATTCAAAATTATACATCTTATTAATTGCATTAGTAGATTCTATTTGAATATCTATATCTAATAGAATACTTTCAACATTTTTAACTTGAGAAAATATATTATTATTAGAACAAACAATTAAAAGAAATAAGAATATGAAAATATTTTTCATTTTTATTTTACAAATTAACTTAATCAATAGATTATGATTATAATAATTTATATTATTTTCGCTGAAACAGATTTTTATGTTGAATTACAATAAAATAAATAATTATTCTGGATGGATTACATTTATCATATCTTTAATTGTTTATAGTATTACCGTTGAGGATACTGCTAGTTTTTGGGACGCTGGGGAATTTATTGCTGTATCAAGTAAACTTGAAGTTCCACACCCGCCTGGAGCACCTTTTTATTTACTTTTGGGAAGAATTTTTTCTTTACTAGCTCTTGGAAATACTGAAAATATTGCTCTAGCTATTAATTTTCTTAGTGTAATAGCCAGTTCTTTTACAATTTTATTTCTTTTTTGGAGTATAACCCATCTTTCAAAAAAATTATTAGCTCCAGATACTAATAATAATATCATTCTTATAATATTATGTGGCTTTACAGGTTCGATGGTTTTTACATTTTCTGACTCATTTTGGTTTTCAGCAGTTGAAGCAGAGGTATATGCAATGTCATCATTTTTTACTGCATTTGTTTTTTGGGCGATTCTTAAATGGGAAACTATAGAATCTGAATCAGATCAAAACAAATGGATTATTCTTATAGCTTATATGATGGGCCTATCAATAGGAGTTCATTTACTAAATTTAGTTACTATACCAGCATTAGGTTTAATTATATATTTCAAAAAAACTAAAAAAATATCATTAATTGGCTTATTTTCATCATTATTAATAAGCTCATTTATAATAATCTTAATTATTGAAGGTATAATTCCTGGTTTACCATCTGTTGCTAGCTTTATTGAAAGATTTTTTGTTAATTCAATTGGACTACCTTTTGGTTCTGGTATTGTTTTTTTTATAATACTATGTATTTCTTCATTAGTTTATCTTATTAGATACTCTCATATTAAAGAAAAAATTATTTTAAATACATCATTATTATCATTAGCATTTATATTAATTGGATATTCATCTTATTCTTTAGTACTTATAAGATCGAGTTTTAATCCACCAATAGATGAAAATAATCCTGAAAATATTTTAAATTTTATTTCATATTTAAAAAGAGAACAATACGGATCTAGACCTCTATTTAAAGGTCAATATTTTGATGCTCAAGTTACAAGTCAAGTAGATAATGGTATAAATTACAAGAAAGGAAAAGAGAAGTATGAAATCAAAGAAAAAAAATTCAAATATGTTTATGACCCAAAACGTACTACTATTTTTCCTAGAATGTATAGTAATCAACCAAATCACATTCAACGTTACAGAGAAATAACAAATTTAAATCAAAATCAAAATCCAAATTTTTCTGATAATATTGAGTTCTTTTTTAAATATCAAATTGGTCATATGTATTTGAGGTATTTTCTATGGAATTTTTCTGGTAGAGAATCTGACATTCAAGATGCTCAATGGCTAAGTTTATCTAATACCTTTGATGAAGTTCCTTATCAAATTCAAAATAATAAAGGTCGAAATAATTATTTTATGTTACCACTAATTCTTGGAATTTTAGGAATGTTTTTTCATTATTCAAAAGATAAAAAGAATTTTTCAGTAGTTACTCTACTATTTATCTTAACAGGAATTGCGTTAGTATTTTATCTAAATAGTCCTCCAACAGAACCAAGAGAAAGAGATTATATATATGCAGGATCATATTATGCATTTTCTATTTGGGTTGGCTTTGGATCGCTATTCCTTTACTCATTATTTTTAAAAGTATTTAAAAAAGAAAATTTAGCTCTAGGACTTAGTGTTATATTATCATTACCAAGTCCATCAATAATGGCATATGAAAATTGGGATGATCATGATAGATCAAATCGCTATCTATCTGTTGATTCAGCTAAAAACCTACTTTCCTCTTGCAAACCAAACTCTATACTTTTTACCGGTGGAGATAATGATACTTTCCCTCTTTGGTATGTTCAAGAAGTAGAAGAGTTTAGAACTGATGTAAGAGTAATAGTATTAAGTTATTTTAATACTGATTGGTATATTGATCAAATGATGTCTAAAAAAAATCAGTCTGAAGCAATAAAATTTAACTTGAGTCTAGATAATTATATTCAGGGAGGTTTAAATGATTATCTGCCTTATGCTAACAATCCAAAAATTAAAGATGCCGCTATAAACTTAACTGCTTATCTAAACTTAGTTAAAAATAGTAGTAAAGCAATTCAAGTTCCTACAAGATCAAGTAATTATAATATTATACCATCAAAGTCCTTATACTTAGATATTGATGAAAACAAAGACATAAAAGGATTACCAGAAAGATTTTCAAAATTTAAAACAAATAAGCTTATTCTTCCTCTTAAGAAAAACAAAAATGGCTTAGAAAAAAAAGATCTTGCATTCATAGATCTTTTAGAAGCAAATAATTGGGAAAGACCTATTTATTTTAATAATACATCTCTAAATGGAATAGGTTTTGACTTAAAAAGAAATGTAATTCAAGAAGGGTTTGCTTATAGACTATTTCCTATTTTAAATTCTAAATCTGAAAGTTTAATAAATTCAGATTTAATGTACTATAACATTATGAAAAATTCACATTGGAGAGAATTAGATAATGAAAATACATACTACTCTGAAGATTATAGAGGGTTTATTATGAACTACAGAGCAACTTTTAATACTCTAATCAGAAGTTTGATTGATAATGGTGAATATGTGAAAGCACTTGAAGTAATAAATAAATCTTTAGAGCTTATCCCAGATAAATCAATAATGTATGATCATTTCTCAGTACAAATTGTTTCTTTTTTAATTGAACTTAATAAAAAGGCTAATATGGAAACAGAAGAAAAAGCTAATGAAATAGCTGACATAACAAGTAAAAGAGCTGATGAAATATTAAATTATTATTTTGATAATAATATTAATAATAAATATGAAATTCAAAGAAATTTAGTTTCATTAAATACACTTGCAAGAGCATATAATAATCATTCCAATAAAGAATTATCAAAAAAATATAAAGATTTATTTGAGATAAACTACGGAAAGAATCCTTAATTTTTCAAGAATTTTAAAATTTTTCTTTTTCTATCATTTTTTTCATTAATTATTAAGAAAAAAATGCCTTTTGAAATATTTTTTAAATCAATTTTTAACTCTCTATCAGAAACTCTTTCTGAATCAAAATTTAATTGATTGCCAATAAGACTATGAATTTTAAACTCAAAATCATCAACATTAAGTTTATTTTGAAACTTTACCGTAATATAATCAGTTGCTGGATTAGGATATAATTCAATATTTACATTATTTATTAAATCCTGAGAAAATAAATTATAAGAAAAAAAAGTAAATACTATTAAAATAAAATTTTTCATTGCATCATTTATATTATCAAAGAAAAGGAAATAATATTTAGAATCAAAAAATGATAATAATAAGAAAAGTTAATTTTTATTAAAATAAATCAGCAACTCTCTTTGCAATCCAATCACCAACATAAGAAGTTGAAAAATTATTTTTTGATGAAATATCTTCAGTAACTATATTTGAATCTATAGCATTTTTTACGGCTTCTTGAATAAGAATAGATTCCTTATTCATATCAAATGCTAAATTTAACATCATTCCTGCTGATAAAATCATAGCCATAGGATTGGCAATATTTTTTCCTGCTGCTTGAGGATAGGAACCATGAATTGGTTCAAATAAAGATATTTTATCTCCTATTGAGGCAGATGGCAACATACCCAAAGAACCTGTTATTACAGAAGCTTCATCAGTAATTATATCTCCAAACATATTTTCAGTTAAAATAACATCAAAATCAGATGGATTTGTTATAATTTTCATTGCAGCATTATCTACAAAAAGATAATTTACATTTATATCAGAATATTTATTTTTTGCCATATCCTGAACTACTTCTCTCCATAATCTAGACGTTGATAAAACATTAGCTTTATCAACCAATGTTAATTCTTTTTTTCTTTTATGAGCTTCTTTAAAAGCAAGTTCAGAAATTCTAATAATTTCTTCTCTTGTATATGAACAAGTATCATAAGCTGTATTTCCATCATCTGAAATACCTTTATCTCCAAAATAAATACCTCCTGTTAATTCTCTATAAACTACAAAATCAACATTTTCCACAATTTCTTTTTTAAGTGGAGATGCATCTATTAATGAAGTATAAGTCTGAACAGGTCTTACATTAGCATATAAACCCAAAAATTTTCTCATTTCCAAAAGACCGTCCTCAGGTCTAATTTTTGCTTTTGGGTCATTATCATATTTAGGATCACCAATTGCACCAAATAATATAGCATCAGATGACTTAGATATCAATTTAGTTGAATCAGGAAAAGGATGATTTTCTATATCTATAGCAGAAGCACCAACTAAAGCATTAGTATAGTTAAATGTTACCCCTGTTTTTAAAGCAATTACTTCTAAAACTTTAATTGCTTCTTTCATTACTTCTGGACCAATACCATCTCCCCCTAAAACTGCAATATTTTTTACCATTAACTATTTATTTTCAAAATTTATGATTTTATCTTTTATACTCAATAAATAATCTATGTTATCATACCCATTTAGTAAACAAGATTTATTGTATTCATTTATTGAAAAATGTTCTTTAATCTCTAAAACTTCTGAATAGAATAATTGATTTTGTAAATCAACAGTAAATTTATAATCAGGATTTTTATTTATTTTATCAAAAATTTTTTGAATAATTTTTTCTTCTAACTCGATAGCTAACAAACCATTATTTAAAGAATTATTTTTAAAAATATCAGCTAAGAAACTACTTATAACAACCCTAAAACCATAGTCATAAATAGCCCATGCAGCATGCTCTCTACTAGATCCACATCCAAAATTTCTTCCTGCAATTAAAATCTTAGAATTATTATTATGACTATTTAATATAAAATCCTTTATTGGCTCATTATTTGAGTTATATCTCCAGTCTCTAAATAAATTTTCACCAAAACCTTCTCTAGAAATAGCTTTTAAAAAACGAGCGGGTATAATTTGATCAGTATCAATATTTTCAATTTTTAATGGGGTTAATTGAGAAGTTAATTTAATAAATTTTTCCATATTATATATATTCTCTTATATCAGAAACACACCCATTTATAGCAGAAATTGCAGCTGTAACTGGACTAGCTAAAAATGTTCTTGAGCCAGGTCCTTGTCTACCCTCAAAATTACGATTTGAAGTAGAAACACAATAATTTTCCTTAGGTATTTTATCTTCATTCATAGCAAGACAAGCAGAACAACCAGGTTGTCTAAATTCAAAACCAGCATCAATAAATATTTTATTTAATCCTTCATCTATAGCTAACTTTTCAACTTTTTTAGAACCTGGGATTACCCAAGCATTAACATGATCTGCTTTTCTCTTTCCTTCAATAATTTTAGCTGAAAGTCTTAAATCTTCAATTCTTGAATTTGTGCAACTTCCTATAAAAACATAATCAATTTTATGATTTAATAATTTTTCGCCAGATTTTAAACCCATATACTTTAAAGATTTATTGAATGATTCAGTAGAATTTTCAATTGCAGAATATGGAATAGCTTCGCCTATTTTTATCCCCATTCCTGGATTTGTACCATAAGTAATCATAGGTTCAATATCATTGGCCTCAAATTTTAATACCTTTTCAAAAACAGCACCATCATCAGATTTTAGATTATTCCATTTTTTAACTGAATCTTCAAATTCCTTATTCTTAGGAGCAAATTCTTTTCCTTTTATATACGCATAAGTTGTTTCATCTGGAGCAATCATCCCTCCTCTAGCTCCCATTTCTATACTCATATTGCAAACAGTCATTCTTGCCTCCATAGATAATGATTCAATTGCTGAACCTGTAAATTCTATAAAATATCCAGTACCTCCAGATGCACTTATTTTTGAAATAATATAGAGTATAATATCCTTTGAAAAAACACCTTTATTTAGTTTTCCATTAATTTCTATCTTCATTTTTTTAGGTTTATTCTGAAGCAAACATTGAGTTGCTAAAACCATTTCAACTTCAGTAGTTCCTATACCAAATGCAATAGATCCAAAGGCTCCATGGGTAGAGGTATGACTATCACCACACACTATAGTCATTCCTGGTTGCGTGATTCCAAGCTCTGGACCAATAACATGAACTATACCCTGATATTTATGACCTAAACCATACAAAGCAATACCAGTTTCATTACAGTTTTTTGTTAATGTTTCTACTTGATTTCTTGACAACTTTTCTTGAATTGGTAAATGTTGATTAAGTGTAGGTACATTATGGTCTGCTGTTGCAATTGTTTTTTCTTTTCTAAAAACTTCAATATTTCTTCTTCTTAAACCAGAAAATGCTTGTGGACTTGTAACCTCATGAATTAAATGTTTATCAATATATAATACACTTGGACCATTTTTTATAGAATCTACAATATGATTATCCCAAACTTTATCAAATAATGTTTTCCCCATATTATTTTTTATCTCCGACTAACTCATATAAATCTTCATCATGTAAAAGCTTTCTTTCATCAGCCATGTTAAGGAATTTTATATAAAGGGTCTCCATTTCAATTTTAGTAAATTCATAACCTAATAACTTCAATCTATGACTTAATGCAGCTCTACCACTTCTTGCTGATAAATCAATTGATGATGCTTCAACGCCAACATCTAAGGGATCAATAATTTCATATGTTTCCCTATGCTTTAAAAATCCATCTTGATGAATTCCTGATGAATGAGCAAATGCGTTGGATCCAACAATAGCTTTATTTCTCTGAACTGGCATATTCATCATTCTACTAACTTTTTTACTTAATGGAACAATTTTTTTAGTATTAATATTAGTACGCATATTTAAATTAGGATGAGCATGAAGTATCATTACAATTTCCTCGAGAGAAGTATTTCCTGCTCTCTCACCTATTCCATTCATTGTAACTTCAACCTGCCTAGCACCATTTTGTAATCCTGATAATGAATTAGCAGTAGCTAAACCTAAATCATTATGGCAATGAACAGAAACAATAGCTTTATCAATATTAGGAACATTGTTAATTAAAAACTTTATCTTATCTCCATACATAGTGGGAATATTATACCCAGTAGTATCTGCAATATTTATTACAGTAACACCTGCATCAATAACTGATTCCACCATCTTTGCAAGAAAATCCTGATCAGCTCTTCCTGCATCCTCAGGATAAAACTCAATATCATCAAAATATTTTCTAGCATATTTCACAGTAGATATGGCCTGTTCTAATATTTTTTCTCTGGTTGACTTGAACTTATACTTTATATGGATATCAGAAGCACCAATTCCTGTATGCAATCTTTTTCTTTTAGCCTCCTTTAATGATAGAACTGCCATATCAATATCCTTAACAACAGCTCTACTCAAAGCACATATAATAGGTTTTTTTACATTTTTAGAAATTTCAACTACTGAACTAAAATCACCTGGGCTTGAAATAGGAAATCCCGCTTCAATTACATCGACGCCTAGATCTTCTAGTCCTAAAGCCAACTCAACTTTTTCTTTTGTATTTAGTTGACATCCAGGAACCTGTTCGCCATCTCTAAGAGTTGTATCAAAGACGTGTATTTTATTTTTAGACATAAATTTTTTTTAAAAATAACCTTAAAGAAGTTTAAGTTACATATTTTTAACTATTTCTTGACCAAACTGGGAACAAGAAAGAAGAGTAGCATCATTCATTTGTCTTTCAAAATCATAAGTGACTTTTCTAGACTCAATAGATTTAATCAATCCCTTATATATTAAATTTTTCGCATCGTCCCAGCCTAAATGTTCAAGCATCATAGCGCCAGATAAAATTATGGATCCAGGATTAACTTTGTCTTGTCCAGCATATTTTGGAGCGGTTCCGTGAGTAGCTTCAAATATAGCATGGCCGGTTTCATAATTAATATTAGCTCCAGGAGCTATTCCTATACCACCTACAATTGCAGCTAAAGCATCAGAAATATAATCCCCATTTAAGTTCATAGTTGCTATAACTGAGTATTCTTTAGGTCTAAGTAATATTTGTTGAAGAAAAGCATCGGCAATAACATCTTTTATAATAATCTTATGAGAATCAATATTAATAATCTGCCATGGACCTCCTTCATAATCTACAGCCCCATACTCATCTTTGGCCAACTGATATCCCCAGTCTCTAAAACCTCCTTCAGTATACTTCATTATATTTCCTTTATGAACAAGGGTTACTGAATCTTTTTTATTTTTTATAGCATATTCAATTGATGATCTTACTAATCTATTAGTACCTTCAATAGATATTGGCTTAATACCTAAACCTACAGTATCTGGAAATCTAATTTTATCATATCTAGATCTAAAATTTTCTTTAAGTATTTCTTTCAACTTTAAATTTTCTTTAGTTCCATTTTCAAATTCAATACCCGCATAAATATCTTCAGTATTCTCTCTAAAAATAATCATGTCTGTAGCACCAGGATTTTTTACAGGAGAAGGTGTTCCATTGAACCACCTAACTGGTCTCACACAAGCAAAAAGATCTAATTTTTGTCTAAGAGCTACATTTAAAGATGTCATTCCGCCACTAATAGGAGTAGTTAATGGACCCTTAATACCAACAAGGTACTTATTAAATGAATCTAAAGTCTCTTGAGGCAACCATTCGCCAGTTTTATTATATGCTTTTTCACCTGCGAGAACTTCTTTCCATACTATTTTTTTTGTTCCATGATATGCTTTTTCTACAGCAGAATCAAAAACAAATTTACTAACAGGCCATATATCGATACCTATACCATCACCTTCAATAAAAGGTATTATAGGATTATTACCTACCTCTAATTTTCCATTAAGAATTTTAATATTATCTCCTTCCATAAATCAAAAGCAATTATAGATATTTTTTAACAAAATGAATAAAATAAATTGTGGAAAAAATTATTTCCATTTTATGTTACAACCCATGCTTGGAAACTGCTTATTAGTTATTTTTTTTTCTGAAGTAAAAGAATCTATAGCATTTCTTAAATCTTTACCATCTACTTCAAAATCATTACCTGGAGAAGAAGCATCCATACGTCCTCTATATATTAACTTTTTTTCATAATTAAATAAATAAAATTCAGGAGTACACACTGCCTTAAAAAGTTTAGCAACTTCTTGAGATTCATCATATAAATATGGAATATCTAGTTCTAATTTTTTAAATAAAAGATTCATTTTTTCTGGTGAATCTTGAGGATAATTAATAACATCATTAGAACTAATAGCTACAAATTGAATATCATTTTTTTGGTATTTTGATACCAAAGATTGTATTTGATCATGATAATGGATAACGTATGGACAATGGTTACAAATTATCATAATAACTGTACCTAAATCCATTGATAAGTTATCTTCAGAATAAGTTTTATTATTCATCACATTAGGAAGGTTAAATGATGGAATTTTAGTTCCAAGACTTAACATTTCTGAATAAGTAAGAGACATATAAGAATATTTTATTTTTTTTATATCATTTAAAATTATAAATTAAACAAAAATTAACCCTATGAAAAAAATTCTACTACTATTATTATATATAATTTCTTCTAACATTGCTCTAAGCCAAATTGAAGTTGCTCCTGATAGAAATCGAGGAGAAGGTCCATTTAACCAACTAATAATTAGGGGAGCAACACTTATAAATGGGAATGGGGCTCCTCCAACTGGTCCTGTTGATGTTATTATTGAAAATAATAAAATAGTAGGTATAAGAAATGTAGGATATCCTGGATTGGAAATTAATGAAAATAGGAGACCAAAACTAAAAAAAGGAGGAAAAGAAATAGATGCACATGGAATGTATTTACTTCCTGGATTCATTGATATGCATGGACATATTTCTTCTCAAAGATCTGGAAAAGCAGAGTATGTTTATAAATTATGGCTAGCACATGGAATAACAACAATTAGAGATCCATCTTGTGGTCAAGGTCTAAATTGGGTATTACAACAAAAAGAAGAAAGTAGAAAAAATAATATAACTGCTCCTAGAATTCTAGCATATACTGGATTTGGTCAAGGAGCAAAAAATGGAATAAACTCTCCCCAAGAAGCAATTGATTGGGTAAGAAAAAATGCAGAAAAGGGGGCTGATGGTATTAAGTTTTTTGGTTCAAGACCTGACATATTTAAAGCAGCACTTCAAGAAAATAAAAGGTTAGGGTTAAGATCTGCTTGTCATCATGCTCAAATGGATGTGGCACTAATGAATGTTCTAGAAACTGCAAGAAATGGCTTAACTACTATGGAACATTGGTATGGGCTACCCGAAGCTCTTTTTGAGGATAAAACAGTGCAGAATTATCCTTTAGATTACAATTATATGAATGAGGGGAACAGATTTGAAGAAGCTGGAAAATTATGGAGTCAAGCAGCCAAACCATATTCCAAAAAATGGAATGATGTTATGAACGAACTAATTTCTTTAGATTTCACTATAGATGTAACTTTTGTCCCTTATAGTATTTTTAGAGATGTTCAAAGAGGTAGTAGTCTACCATGGCATAAAGATTATACTAGACCTGCACTTCTTAAATTCTTTCTTCCAGCTAGAGATTCTCATGCTGCAGCATACTATGATTGGGGTACTGAAAAGGAAACAGAATGGAAAGAAAATTATAAACTTTGGATGACATTTATAAATGAATATAAAAATAGAGGAGGTAGAGTGACAGCTGGAGCTGATTCTGGTTATATGTACAATTTATATGGTTTCGGTTATATACAAGAATTAGAGTTATTAAGAGAAGCTGGTTTTCATCCTATGGAAGTTATTCAATCAGCAACTTTAAATTCAGCTGAAGCTATTGGAATGGATAAAGAAATAGGAACTATTGAAGTTGGTAAATATGCTGATATGATTTTAATGGATGAAAATCCTCTTAAAAATCTAAAATATTTGTATGCAACAGGTGATATAAAATTAGATAAAAACAACAAAGTTGTAAGGGTTGGTGGTGTTAAATATACCATTAAAGATGGAATAATATATGACTCTCAAAAACTTCTTGAAGATGTAAAAAAAATAGTAGACGAAGAAAAAGAATCCACTCCTGGATGGGAAAAATTACTTATTCAATCAATAGGTAATTAAAGCTTTTATTTATGATAAAAAGATTAAGTCTTTTAGTTATACTAATTTCTGTTTTTTTTGAAAGCAAAAGTCAAAATATTGCACAACAACTTGGATATGATAAAAATGCAAAACTTCTTATTATTCATGCAGATGATATTGGAGTATCGCATTCAGTTAATAAAGCAAGTTTTAATGCTTTTAAATCAGGGTCTATAAGCTCTGGAAGTATAATGATTCCTTGTTCATGGTCACTTGAGGTTGCTAAATTTTCAGAATTAAACCCTCAGTACGATTTAGGTCTGCATCTTACTATAACTTCTGAATGGGAAAATTATAAATGGGATGGAATATCTTCATCAAATGAAATATCATCACTTTTAAACTCTTATAATCATTTTTATGATAACACTGAAGATGTAAAAAAATATGCAATTGCTTCTGAGGTAAAGAAAGAAATTCAAGCACAAATAGATTATGCAAAAAAAGTTGGTATTAATCCAACTCATCTTGATTCCCATATGGGTGCATTAAGTGTTAGGGCAGACATAGCTAAAGCGTACTTAGAAGTAGGTGAAGAAAATAATATTCCTGTTTTTTTACCCTCAACAATAAAGCCTCTTTTAGAAAGCATAAATTATAATCAAGAAAATCTAGTATTGGTTGATAAGTATTATATGATGGATGGTTCTGGTGTAGAAAAATCTGAATGGTCAAATTTTTACTCTAACATTATTAATAACTTACAACCAGGGTTTAATGTTATTTTAGTACATCTAGGTTATGACAATGAAGAGTTACAAGCAGTAACTATAAATCATCCAGACTTCGGATCTTCTTGGAGAGAATTAGATCTTCATGTTTTAGAAAGCAAAACATTTAAAAATTTATTAATAAAAAATAACATAAAAATTATTCAATGGAGAGATATAAAAAACATTATTTATCCAAATAATTAAATATTTATTAATCCACAAAAATTTAATTTTTAAATCTCACAAACCAAGTTCTTTGAGTTGATCTGGACTAATTTTTGAAGGAGAGTCAATCATTACATCACGGCCAGCTGTATTTTTTGGAAATGCTATAAAATCTCTAATAGAATCTTTACCAAAAAACAGTGCACATAATCTATCCAAACCAAATGCAATTCCTCCATGTGGAGGTGTCCCGTATTGAAATGCATTTAATAAAAAACCGAATTGTTCTTCAGACTCCTCTTTTGTGAAACCAAGTACATTAAACATTTTTTCTTGTAAATCTCTTTCAAAAATTCTTATTGATCCACCTCCTATTTCAACTCCATTAATAACTAAATCATAAGCATTTGCTCGAACTGACCCAGGATCATCTTTAAGTAAATCAACATCTTCCTTTACTGGTGAAGTAAATGGATGGTGCATAGCATGAAATCTTTTTGATTCTTCATTCCACTTAACTAGAGGAAAGTTAACTACCCATATAGGTTTAAAATCAGCAGGATTTCTTAAGTTAAGTTTATTTCCCATTAAAAGTCTAAGTTCTGATAAGGCATTTTGTGTTTTATTTATTTCTCCTGCAAGAATTAAAATTAAATCTCCTTTTTGAGCTTTACAATTAGATGCAATCATTAAAAGATCTTCTTGACTATAAAACTTATCAACTGAAGACTTAAGGGTTCCATCACTATTATACTTTATATAAACTAAACCCTTAGCACCTATTTGAGGTTTCATAACAAAACCTGTAAGCTCATCAATTTGTTTTCTAGAATATTCTGAACATCCAGAAGCATTAAAAGACAAAACTATATCGGCATTATCAAAAACTTGAAACCCATTACCTTTTGTGGATTCTGTTATATCAAAAAATTTCATTTCAAAACGAGTATCTGGTTTATCATTACCATAATATTTGATAGCATCAGAATACTCCATAATTGGAATTTTACCAATATCCACATCTAAAATTTTTTTAAATAAGTTCGTTATTAATCCTCCAAACATAGATAAGAGATCATCTCTTTCAACAAATGACATTTCGCAATCTATCTGTGTAAATTCCGGTTGTCTATCAGCACGCAAATCTTCATCTCTAAAACACTTAACAAGTTGATAGTATTTATCAAAACCTGAAACCATTAAAAGTTGTTTAAAAGTTTGAGGTGATTGAGGTAAGGCATAAAACTCTCCTTGATTTATTCTAGATGGTACAATGAAATCTCTTGCACCTTCTGGAGTTGACTTTATTAAAACGGGAGTTTCAATTTCTATAAAATCTTTTGAATCTAAAAATTTTCTTGTGCTTCTCATTAATTCATGTCTAAGCATAAGATTTTTTTGAATAGGTTTCCTTCTTAAATCTAGATATCTATATTTCATCCTCAAATCTTCACCTCCATCTGTTTCATCTTCAATGATAAAAGGAGGTGTTTTTGATTTATTTAAAAATTGAAGTTGATTTACCAAAATTTCAATATCTCCTGTTTCAATATTATTATTTTTAGAAGACCTTTCTAAAACTGTTCCATTAACCTTTAAAACAAATTCTCTTCCACATTCCCTTGCTTTCTTAAAAGTTTGAACTTTTGTAACTGATTCTTCAAAAATTAGTTGAGTAATACCATACTTATCTCTAAGATCTATCCATATCATCTTACCTTTATCTCTTACTTTTTGAACCCAACCACATAAAGAAACTTTTGATCCAACATCAATAATTCTTAATTCCCCACAAGTATGTGATCTTAACATAATTAAATTTTACAAACAAAATTAATAGATTTATAAACAATGCATTCATTTTTTTTATAATCTTACATCTACTATGAATTTAATAATCAAAAGAGACGAGCACTACATGAAACTAGCACTAAAACAAGCAGAAAAAGCTTATGAAGAAGAAGAAATTCCAGTTGGAGCTATAATAGTGTTAGATGATAAAGTTATAAGTAGAGGATATAATCAATCCCAAAAATTAAATGATGCTACAGCTCATGCAGAAATGATTGCAATAACATCGGCTCAAAATAAATTAGGTAGCAAATATCTAAATAAATGTGAGCTATTTATAACACTTGAACCATGTACAATGTGTACTGGGGCAATTCATTTATCAAAAATTTCAAAAGTAATTTATGGTCTTGATGACAAAGAAAAAGGATACTTAAAAAAATCTTTAAAGAATATTAATAAAAAATTAGTTGTCACATCTAATATTCTAGAAAAAGAATGTAAAGAACTATTGAATTCATTTTTTTTTAAATTAAGAAGTTGATTTTATAGTATTTCAACTAAAATTCTTATATTGATATATAATTATTTTTAAATTTTAAATTTTAGAAAATATGGCTTTCTCATTACCAGAATTACCTTACTCATACAATGATCTTGAACCTTATATTGATGCAAAAACAATGGAAATTCATCACTCAAAACATCATAATGCTTATATAGCTAATTTAAATAACGCAATATCTGGAACAATGATTGAAAATTTATCCATTGAAGATATATGTAAAAATCATTCTGAAAATATGCCTATTAGAAATAATGGGGGTGGTCATTATAATCACTCTCTATTTTGGAATATTCTATCACCTAAAGGTGGTGGAGAGCCTAATGGAAAAATTGCAGAATTAATAAATTCAAGCTTTGGAAGCTATGATGATTTTAAAGAAAAATTTACAAATGCTGCTATGACAAGATTTGGATCAGGATGGTCTTGGTTATGCAAAGTAAATAATCATGTAGAAATATGCTCTACACCTAACCAAGATAATCCTTTAATGCCAGGTATTTGTACAGATATTAGCATCCCCTTGTTAGGATTAGATGTTTGGGAACATGCATATTACTTAAACTATCAAAACAGAAGACCAGATTATATTGGTGCATTCTTTAATTTAATTAATTGGGAAGAAGTCAATAATAAAATATGATTAAATCAAGAAGATCTTTTGTCAAAAACTCAACTAAAGTAGGAATTGGTGCTTCAATATTTTCAGGAATGTCTCTATCAGCAATTGCATCTATGAGAAAATACGTTTCACCTAATGAAAAAATAAATTTTGGAGTTATAGGGTGTAATGGAATGGGTTGGAGTGATATGAACTCAACTTTAAAGAATAGTGAAGTAGACTGTATTGCATTATGTGATGTAGATCAAAATGTTTTAGAGAAGAGATCTGATGATGTAAAAAAAATAACAGGTAAAAAACCTATATTATATAATGATTATAGAAAATTATTAGATAATAAAGACATTGATGCTATAATAATAGGGACACCTGATCACTGGCATTGCCTAAACCTTGTAGACTCTTTAGAAGCAGGTAAACATGTTTACTGTGAAAAACCAATATCAAATTCAATAGCGGAAGCAAATATTATGCTAGATTCTGCAAAAAAACATAGGAAATGTGTACAGGTTGGTCAATGGCAGAGAAGTGGTGGTCAATACAAAGAGGCAATGGAATATCTTTGGTCTGGAAAATTAGGTAAAATAAGGTTAGTTAAAGTGTGGGCTTATCAAGGCTGGTATGGATGGGTTGATGAAAAACCTGATATAGATACACCAAAAGGTATAGACTATAATATGTGGTTAGGACCAAGTCCAATGAGAAAATTTAATGAAAATAGATTCCACTTTAATTTCAGATGGTATTGGGATTATGCAGGTGGCCTTATGACAGATTGGGGAGTTCACGAAATTGATATTGCTTTATTGGGCATGAAAGCTAAAGATCCTATATCCGTTATGGCTTCTGGAGGTAAATTTGGTTATCCCAATCAGGATACAGAAACACCAGATACTTTACAGACAGTATATGAATATGACAACTTCACTATGCTATGGGAACATGCTAATGGAATAGATAATGGAAATTATGGAAAAAGCGAAGGAATAGCTTTCATAGGAAGCCAAGGAACACTAGTAGTTAACAGAGGTGGTTGGGAAGTCATCCCTGAAAAAGATCATAGAAATGGAGGTGATTTCTATATTGATCAAATACCAAAAAAATCATCTAATTTTAATGCTCTTGATGCTCACACTAAAAATTTTATTAATTGCATAAAAAATAATGATCTAAGTTCATTAAACTGTGGAATTGAAAGTGGAAGCATTGCCGCAATCAATGCACACATGGGAAACATTGCTTATAAAACTGGTAATAAAATATTTTGGAATAAAAAAATGAGAAATTTTGGTAGTGATTATAAAGCAAATAGTCTAATCACACCAAAATATAATAATGGTTGGAGACTACCTAGAGTTTAATTTATCATCCACTATTTTTTTAAGTTCAATAATTTCATCACGCAATCTTGCAGCTTCAAAAAAATCTAAATTTTTTGCAGAAATTTCCATTCTCTTTTCATTTCTTAATATAATTTTTTTGATTTCATCATTACCCATACTTTTAATTACAGGATCAATTTCAAGGTTTGATATAAATTGGGGTTCTTTATCTGACTTTTGACCAACAGAAGTTTGAGCTATAATACTTTCTTTTGACTTAAAAATTGTTTTTGGTATAATATTATTTTTAATATTATATTCATTCTGAATCTTTCTTCTTCTCTTTGTTATCTTGATAGTAGAGTCGATTGACTTAGTTATTTTATCAGCATACATGATAACTAAACCATTAATATTTCTTGCTGCCCTACCTGAGGTTTGTATTAATGATTTTTCATTTCTTAAAAAACCTTCTTTATCTGCATCAATAATAATTACAAGTGATACTTCAGGTAAATCCAATCCTTCTCTTAACAAATTAACGCCAACTAAAACATTAAAATCACCAAGTCTTAACCCTCTTAAAATGTTGACTCTTTCCAAAGTATCTATCTCTGAATGCATATATCTACAACTAACGCCACTATTATGTAAATACTTTGAAAGTTCTTCAGACATTCTTTTAGTAAGAGTTGTAATTAAGATTCTCTCATCTTTATCAACTCTAAGATTAATTTCATTTAAAATGTCATCAATTTGATTTTCTGATTTTCTAACTTCAATTTTAGGATCAAGCAAACCGGTAGGTCTTATTATTTGCTCTACAATTGAACCTCCGGAACAAGAAAGTTCATAATCTGATGGAGTAGCCCCAACAAATATTACTTGATTTATCATTGATTCAAATTCTTGAAAATTTAAGGGTCTATTATCTAAAGCTGACGGCAGTCTAAAACCATATTCTACTAAATTCATTTTTCTCGATCTATCACCCCCCCACATTGCTTTTACCTGAGGTATTGTTACATGACTCTCATCTATAAACATTAAAAAGTTATCAGGAAAATAATCAAGTAAACAGAAAGGTCTTTTCCCTGGATCTCTCCTATCAAAATATCTAGAATAATTTTCAACACCTGAACAATAACCAATTTCAGTTATCATTTCTATATCAAACTCTGTTCTTTCTTTTATTCTCTTAGCTTCAAAAAACTTACCTTCCTTTTCAAAAAAATTAATTTGTTTTTCTAAATCTCTTTCTATTTCTTCAAGTGCTACATCAATAACATCCTTAGAGGTAACAAATAAATTAGCTGGATAAATAACAATGCTTTCTTGATTAGATATTTTTCTTCCAGTTAAGGGATCTATTTTTTGTATAGATTCAATTTCTTTTCCCCAAAATATTATTCTATAAATAAAATCGTCATAAGCAACAAAAATATCTAAAGTGTCACCTTTTAATCTAAAAGATCCTCTTTTAAAATCTTCATCATATGATCTTTCATATAGAATATCAACAAATAAAAAAAGTAACTCCTTTAAATTAAACTTATCCCCTATTTTTAATTTTACGACATTTTTTCCAAAATCATCAGGATTTCCTATACCATAGATGCAAGAAACTGATGCAACAACAATAACATCTTTTCTACCTGATAATAAAGATGAAGTTGCACTCAATCTAAGTTTTTCAATTACTTTATTTATAGATAAATCTTTTTCTATGTAAACATTTGTTGTAGGGATATAAGCTTCAGGTTGATAATAATCATAATATGAGATAAAATACTCAACTGCATTATCAGGAAAAAACTGCTTTAACTCACCATATAATTGAGCAGCTAGTGTTTTATTATGACATAAAATAAGAGTAGGCTTATTCTGATCTGCTATCACATTTGCCATGGTAAATGTTTTACCAGAACCAGTAACACCTAATAAAACTTGAAATTTTTCAAGATTATTTATGCCAGTATTTAATTTTTTAATAGCAAAAGGTTGATCACCTTTTGGTTCAAAATTTGATTTTAAATTAAAATTCAATATTAAAATTATTTATTCCACAAATTCCAAGAAATTTCTGCTTGTTTATAAAGCATTTCCAATCCATTTTTAATTTTTGCTCCTTTTTTTTGTGCTTTTTTTTGTAAAACAGTTATTTCTGGATTATAAATTAAATCATAAACGTAATTTTCATCATTAATTAAATTAAAATCTAGATTTGGAAATAATTCAACTTTAGGATACATACCAAGAGGAGTAGTGTTTACTATCAATCTATTTTCTTGAATTTGAATATAATCTAAATCATTATATGAAATTTTATTATATGATGATTTTCTAGAAACTATCTTAAAATCAATACCTAATTCTTTTAATGCATATACCACTGCATTAGAACTACCACCTGAACCCAATATTAAAGCTTTATAATTAAAGGAAGGCAACCAATCTATTAGAGTATCTTTAAAAGCAAGATAGTCTGAGTTATATCCCTTCAATTTACCCTTATAAAATTTAATTACATTTACTGATCCAATTTTAGATGCAATTTCATCAACTTCATCTAAAAATGGAATGATTTTTTTTTTATATGGAATAGTTACATTTAAACCTTTGAGTTCTTTTTCTTTTTTTATTAAGAATTTAAAATTATTTAAATCACTTAGTTCATAATTATTATAAGTTGTGTCATCAATATTTTCATTTAGAAATTTTTTTTTAAAAAATTGTTTAGAAAATGAATGAAGTAAAGGATAACCTATTAAACCATATTTTTTCATTTTTTTAATTTTAAAGTGTGTGATAATATCCCTATAATTAAAAACATTAAAATAGAAACAATAAAATAATTTTCATCTCCCGAAACATTAGTATAATGTTTAGGTAAATAACTAAACTCTTTAAATCTCCAAGGCCAAACTTTATTTAATGCTCCAAGCATTAAGCCAGATAGAAAAAGTATACTTAATGAATAATATTTTGACAATAACCAGTCAATAATTTTAGAAAATAAAAAAATTCCAGTAATTGTACCTAAAAAAAAAGTTAAGATAATATCAAATCTTAGTATTTTAACTGACTCTAAAATATATTCATACTTACCTAATAATAAAAGAATATAACTACCTGAAATTCCTGGAATTAGCATAGCTAAAATAGCAATACAACCAGATAAATAAATAGATATATAATTATTTGGAATAGATAAAGGATTAATTAGAGATATAGAATAACCAAAAGAAATTCCAATAATTACCATAATAAATTTATATAATTCATATGGCTTTTGATTAATAATTAGTTTAATAGAAGAAAATAAAATTAAACTAAAAAAAAATGAAAATACCAAAACTCTAAAATCACTAAGTAAGAAAGAAATTAAACTAGAAAAAGTAAAAATCGAACAAACTATTCCAAAGAAAATAGGTATTAAAAATTTTAAATTAATTTGTTGATTTAATTTTTCAAAATTTAAAGTAAATAAAAATTTTAAAGATTGAAAATTTATAGATTTTAGAGAACTTATAAATTCTTTATAGATACCCAAAATTAATGCTATTGTACCACCTGATATGCCAGGAATTAAGTCAGCTAATCCCATGAATATACCATTGAAAAATAATTTAAATGATTTTAAATACATGAATTACTTTAAGAATTGATCAAAAGTATCTCCTCTTATTCCAATTCTAATAGTTTCTAGCGATATTATTTCATCTGGTTTAATATTTCCAAGATTAACATTTTGACCAAGTAACTTAATAAACCAAACCTGTTGAGTTTTTATAGGAGCTTCCCAAATAATTTTTTCTTTTGGTATCTCAGTAAGTATTTCTTCTACCAATCCTTGTCTAACTTCACCCGATGATCTAAACAACCCAACATTGCCAGACTCTCTAGCCTCTCCAATAACTTTCCATGCACCAGCTTTAAGTTCATCCCTCATTTGTCTAATCCATTTATATGGTGGAATAATTTTAGTAGTATCTTTTGAACCTACTTCTGAAAGAACAGTTACATGTTGAGATAATTCTGTTATATACTCACATTTTCTCTTGTGTGTTATAGTCATAGAACCATCAGATACTTCAGCATACTTTAAATCAAACTCTTTTAAAACTTTAATGTAATCTTTAAACTGATTCCTTATAACAAAGGCCTCAAATAATGTTCCACCAAAATAAACAGATATATTAGCGTCATGAAATAATTTAATTTTTTCTTTTAAATTTTCAATTAAATAGGAAGTAGCCCATCCAAATTTTACAAAATCAATATATTTTCCACTTGATTCAATAATATCTCTACATTGTCTTATACTAGAACCTTTATCAATGACCATTGTTATGCCATTTTCTCTAGGCTTCAAGTCCCTATCAGGTATATTATCTAAATGATAATTCATAATCCATTATTTTTTTTAAACTGATTTATAACCCTTATCAAAGCAGATTGAGCTTCAAATTTCGGAATAAAATCAAATAAAACATCATGATTATCAAAATTCATAGATAATGCACTCTCTAAAACATTAATTGCTTCTTTATATTTACCAGCATCTAATAAGTAAACCACAAGTCTATAATAAAATAAAGATTCTCCAGGATTTTCCTCAATTGCACCCCTAATTATTGATATTGCTTTATCAATATCTCCACTCTCAAAATAAATAAAAGAAAAATCTAAATTGGAGTCAATATCTTCAGGATGTAATTCAACAATTCTAGTATACACTTCAATACTAGATACTAGATTGCCAACTTTAAACTCAGCAAAAGCTAATGACTTTAGAAACTTCAAATTATTATTATCTAGCTTTTGAGCTTTTTTAAAATAATGAATTGCTTCAAACCATTTATCTATAGAAGATAGACATTGACCTAAACCATAAAATGACTTTTTATAAAATTGATCGATTTTAATAGATCTTTGATAAAAATTAATAGATGTTGTATAATCTTCTAAATAATAATAAGCTTTCCCAACTTTAGAATAAATATGAGGGGAAGGGCCATCTAATTCCAATGCTTTTTTAAAGCATTTTTTTGCTAATTCAAATTTTTCTAATTTTAAATAGCTATCTCCAAGACTTATATATGGTGATGAATATTCATCATCTATTGCTATTGCATATTCAAAAGCTTCTGCTGCATTAGAATGCCTTTTTAATTTATTATAAATATTTCCTAAATTAAACCAAGCAAACTCTGAATATGGATCCTCATCTATAAATTTTTTATAATAATGAATACTGTTTTCCAGTTCACCAGTGAGATTTAAACAATAAGCCAAATCATATAATGCATTTTCATGATTAATATTAATTTCAATAGCTTTTTTATAATATTTAGTAGCACTTTTAAATTTACCATTAGCTTGATATGCTAATCCAATCTGGTAAAAAACTTCATCATTAGTTTCTGATAAATGAAGTGCCATTTTGAATGTATCTATAGCCTCATTGTATTGACCCAAAATAATTTTTACTTGACCAGTTAATATAAAAATATTTTCGTCTATTGGATTAAGAGCATGAGCTTTATCCAATGATATGATTGCCATAGTAAATTTCTGAAGAGCAATAAGAATATTTGCTTTTTGAATTAATAAATCTGAAGAAAATTTATGTTGAGAAAGAGCTATTTCAATAGCCTTTAAGCCCAATTTAAATTTATGATTATCAATATACCATTTTACTATCCTCTCATAATATTCAGAGTCATAATAAAAATCAATATTGTTTTTAACATTGAACTCAAATTCTAAAACAAGTTTTTGAAGTTCTTCTTGTCTTTTCTTAAACTCTTCAGCCATCTTGAAGCAAAGATTATTGTTATAAATATAAAGCTACAAATTATATTGTTTATTTATATTTTTTTTGACCAATGAAATATAATTTTGTTTTACATAGCCCCGTAGTTCAATGGATAGAATAGGAGTTTCCTAAACTCTAGATGCAAGTTCGATTCTTGTCGGGGCTACAAAATGAGCAGTATTAAATTTATTTTTATTATTATGTTTTCCTTTTATCAATCAGATAATTATTTAAAAAAAGGTATAAAAAAATATAAAAGAGGAAAATATGAAAAAACAATTACTTTTTTAAAAAAGCAAAAACAAAACTTTAAAACTGAAAATTATTATTTTTATATAGCAAATTCATATTCATTAATAGATAAAAATATTGATGCTATTTTATATTATGATTCAGCAATAAGTTTAAACTCTAAAAACGATAGAAATTTTGCAGAAAGAAGTCTTTCATATTTTATTTTAGGAAATAGCAAAAAAGCTTTAAAAGATATGAATTTAGCTATTGAATTAAATTCGAATAATTCTAAATATTATGTAAATCGAGGTACCATACATTATGACCTTGGCAATAACAATCTAGCTTGTAAAGACTGGAATGATGCAATTAATTTAGATAAATCAAACATATCATATGAGATGATTAAATCAAATTGCAATTAATCTTTCTTTTTAAAATCTCCTCTTTTTATTGACTTAATAAATTTAACCCATGCAAAAGGATTTAATAATGGATTTGAAGGAAGTTGGTATTTTTGAGAAGTTGCTAACATTTGTTGATCCATAAAGTACTTATAGTTCATATTAGCACTCATTGATTGGTTACTATACATTTTTCTTAACATATCTTTATTTAATGATTCATCTAAATTAGCTAAATCTTTTCTATTAGGTAATTCAATAGCTAAAACTGCTTTTTTAAATAAATCTTCAGTTGGGTATGGAAAAATTTCAAGTTCAGGTAAAATTGTTGTATCAGGCTTTAACTCAATAATTAAAGTTACTGACTCCCCCTTATCTCCAGGCATTATAAAGTTTTGCTTTTGATAACCTACTGCACTAACAATTATACTATCAGAAACAAGAACTGGCATTGCAAAATACCCATAAGGATTTGAAGTAGTACCTCTTCCTGCTGCTGGGACATAAATATGCACACCTCCAACACCAGAAATGCTATCATTACCAATAACAACTCCAGATAATTGAATAATTTTGTTTTGACCCTGTGAATATAATTTGACAGTGAAAAACATTAGATTTATAAATAAACAAATTATTAGAAAGCTATTTCTTACTATCATTTATAAAATGTTATTAATTTTAAACAACGCACTAAATTAATTAATAAAAATGTTCTTTGCACAAACATGTGATTCTTATAACAAGATTTAACAAATAATGAGACTTAAAAAATTTAATATAGAATATGGAACAACCATCTTTAAATCATTTGCTGATGTAGCAAGAATAAGAATATTAAACCTGCTTTCTAATAAAAAAGAAGCATGTATTACAGATTTAGAAATAGTTTTAAATTTTACACAGACAAAAACATCTAGACATATATACTATTTAAAAAACGCAGGATTATTAAATTCTAGAAATGAAGATCAGTTCATCTACTATTCAATTAAAGAAGAGGCCATGGATATAATTGATCAAATTTTTTTATTTTTAGACAAAGATATTCAACTAAAAAAAGATATAGAAACTTATGATATAATGTACTCTAATAGAGAACTCTCTAAAAATAAATTAGATATAAAATATTGGAAATAAACAATTAAAACTTAACTATTATGAACAACGCATTTTTTGAAGTACCAATGCCCATTAATGAGCCATTATTAGATTATACACCTGGTTCAAAAGAAAAAAAGGAATTATTAAGTACAATTAATGAATTTAAAAGTAAATCTATAGATATACCAATGTATATAGGTGGAGAAAAAATCACTACTAATAATAAAATTAAAATTACTGCTCCCCATAATCACAAGCTTGTCCTTGGACACTTTAATGAAGGTGATAAATCACATGTCATAAAAGCTATAGATTCTTCTATGAATGCAAAAAAAGAATGGGCAGAAATGTCTTGGCAAAATAGAGCTTCAATATTTTTAAAAGCTGCTGATTTAATTGCAGGACCTTACAGAGCAAAAATAAATGCATCTACGATGTTAGGGCAATCTAAAAATGTTTTTCAAGCTGAGGTTGATGCAGCATGTGAATTTATTGATTTTCTAAAATTCAATGTTTCTTACATGGAGGATATATTTAAAAATCAACCTGAATCTTCAGATGGGATGTGGAATAGGTTAGACTACAGACCACTAGAAGGGTTTGTATTTGTTGTTAGTCCTTTTAATTTTACTTCAATAGCTGGTAACCTTTGCGCTAGTGCAGCTTTAATGGGAAATACAATTATATGGAAACCCGCCTATCCTCAAATATATTCTGCTAATATAATAATGGAAATTTTTAAAGAAGCTGGCCTTCCTGACGGAGTAATAAATTTGATATATGTTGATGGTACTATTGCAGGGGATGTTATTTTTAAACATAAAGACTTTGGAGGACTACATTTTACTGGTAGTACCGCTGTATTCAAGCATCTTTGGAAAGAAATTGGAAATAATATTGATAAGTATAAATCTTATCCAAAAGTTGTTGGAGAAACAGGAGGTAAGAATTATATAATAGCTCATAAATCTGCAGATCCACTTGAAGTTTCTACTGCAATAGTTAGAGGTTCTTTTGAATTTCAAGGACAAAAATGCAGTGCTCCTTCAAGAGTATATATTCCTAATAATTTATGGGGTGAAATAAAAAATAATTTATTAAAGGATATAAAAAGTATAAAAATGGGTGACCCTGAAGACTTTACTAATTTTATTAATGCGGTCATTGAGGAAAAAGCATTTGATAAAATTGCATCGTATATAGAAGATGGTAAAAAAGATAAAGACTTAGAATTACTTATTGGAGGAAATCATGATAAAACTGAAGGATATTTTATTGAACCTACAGTTTTTATTAGTAAAGACCCAAAAAATAAATTAATGGTTGAAGAGGTATTTGGGCCTGTAACTACAATTTATATTTATAATGAAAATGAGTATATAAATACACTTAAGTTAGTTGATGAAACTTCACCATATGCTTTAACTGGGGCTATTTTTGCTAAAAAACAGAAAGCAATAAATTTAGCTACAAAAATGCTAGAATATTCTGCGGGAAATTTTTATATAAATGATAAACCTACTGGTGCTGTTGTAGGGCAACAACCATTTGGAGGTGGTAGAGCATCAGGAACAAATGATAAGGCAGGATCATACCTAAATTTACTTAGATGGGTGTCACCAAGAACAATTAAAGAAGTATATAATACTCCTAAAAATTATAAGTATCCATTTATGAAAAAAAATAATTAAAATTTAATAGGTTGAATTTTTTTTTCTAAAAATGAAAAATAAAGAACAATTAAAGTTGAAATCAAAAAATATATCTGAATAAAAATAATAGCATTATTAGAGTAAGTACTTAAAAAAAACCAATCACCGTAAACTACTATTAATAAGAAACCTATAGATGATTTGATAATTTCAAAAAGCCAAGCATGAGGTTCTTTGTCCATAAGACTTGTTAGTCCATATATTGACACATATAAAAAAATTGCATATATAATTGCATCTGAAAAAGATAATCTATATAGATTATTTATAAAGTACATCATAAAACAAAATACTAAAACATACTGTAACCAAGACCAAGCTTGAAGTTTTAATGATAATTTAGGATAATATTTTTTATAATCCATAGAAGGATCAATAGTATCAATAGGAAATCTATTTTCAACATCTTTAGGTCTCCATCCTGTTGGCATAAACCAAATTCTAAACTTATCAAACCAGTTATCCGCCCTCCATGCATCTTTAATTAATAACCATAAATGTTTAAAATTAATTAAAATTGGATTCCAAGATCTTACAGGTCTTTTTACACCATAAACAGGAGGAACATCATCTAGTTCTTTTTGAAAAGTACCAAAAATCTTGTCCCAAACAATAAATACTTGAGATAGATTTTTATCTAAATATTCATTATTTATAGCATGATGAACCCTATGGTGTGAAGGAGTTACTAAAACATGTTCTAGAAAGCCAAGTTTTCCAATTAGTCTTGTGTGATACCAGTACTGAGCAAATAAATGTAAAGGTGCTAATAAAGTAATTACTTCTGCTGGTATACCAAGAATAGATGTTGGAACTAAAAAAATAAATCCTAAAGAAAAAAAATTTGATATTGACTGCCTTAGAGCACATGCTAAATTAAACTCTTCACTACTATGATGAACAATATGATGATTCCAAAAATAATTAATACTATGATTAATTCTGTGAACCCAATAACCTGCAAAATCAATGCCTATAAAAGCTAATATATAGACTAAAAGACTTGATTCAATCTTAAATATTGCAAAATTATCCACTAAAAAACCATAAGAAACAATTATAAATGTTAACCCTAAAACATCTCTTATAACATTTGTTAAACCTGAACAAAGACTTGAAAGAGTATCCATACTTCTTATAACAAACGTTTTATTTACTAATCTTGAGTAAAATATTTCTATAAGAATTAGTGTTACAAAAAATGGAATTATAATATTTAAAGTTGTAACGTAATAAGTTGGCATAAACAAATTTAATATTTTATCGAAAGATATTAATGTTAAAGACATCTATATATTTAAATTGATTGATTTTTATTTATTTTCGCATAATTGAAAAATACATAATGAGATTTTATAAAGGTATTTTGATTTTATTTATATCAATAAATAGTCTAAAAGCTCAAGATTCTTATGATTTAGTTAAATCAAATCCTAATTCTATTATTATAGATGGGAAAATAAATAAAGAAGAATGGAAAAATGCAAAATTGGTAGATCTTGATTTAGAAATTGAACCTAGTTATAATACTAAATCAAAAGTTAAAACTACTGGTTATATAACTTATTCTGATAAGTATCTTTTTATTGCTTTTTATGCATATGGAAATCCGAAAAACATAAGATCTGCTATAAGACAAAGAGATGATTATGGAATGTGGAACGATGATGTTGTTCTTATAAGGTTTGATACGTATAGAGATGCAAGAAATAATATACTATTAGCATCCAATCCTTATGGTAGTCAATATGATGTAAAAGGCATAGATGCATTAACTGATGAAGAAAGATATGATGGTTCATTTAATATTAACTATGAGTCATCTGGAACAATTCTTGAAGATGGTTATAATGTAGAGATGAAAATTCCTTTTTCTTCTCTACCATTTCCTAATGGGACTAATCAAAAATGGCATTTTAATATGTTTAGAAAATACTTTGATGAAAATTCAAATGAAATTGGGTTAAGTAATGAAAGTAGAGATAGAGATAACTCATGTGAAATATGTCAAGTAACAAAATTATTAATTCTAAATAATATTAATATTGAAAAAAAAGTTGAACTTCTCCCTTATATATCTGGAAACTTAGTTGGTGATTATGAAGCTAATATTAATAGCATAAAATATTCTAAACCATCAGGGAATGCAGGGATTGGATTAAATCTTGATATTACAAAAAATACATCTATAGAAGTAACCATTAATCCAGATTTTTCACAAGTAGAAGCTGATATTACACAAATTGATATTAATTCTGCTTATGCTTTACTTTATCCTGAAAAAAGACCATTTTTTAATAGAGGAAGTGATTTAGTTAAATTTTCTGATGGTGCATTTTATTCTAGATCTATTAATAACCCAATATTTTCTTCAAAACTACTAAGTCAGGGTAAAAATACAAGAGTATTTTTTCTTTCAGCATTAGATAAAAATTCACCCTATCAAATTGCAGGAGATGATAGATCTTATTTTGGTCAAGGGAATGAAAGTTTAGTTAATGTATTTAGATACCAAAGGATGTTAAAGAGTAATAATAAAGTTGGATTATTTTCAAGTAGCAGGTACTATAAAGGTGGGGGTTATGGAAACTTATTTGGATTAGATGGATTGTTTCAATTATCTAAAATTTGGAAATTCAGTTTTGAATTATTTAAAAATTTCAATGAAGAACCTATTAATAATTGGATAGAAACAGAAGATAAATTCAATGATAAAACAGTAAATCTTGATGGAGAAAAATTTAATGGTAATGCAGTTTATGTTAAACTATTAAGAAGTAATGAACATTGGATAAGCATGATTGAATATAAAAATCTGTCCCCAGGTTATAGAACAGATGTTGGTTTTGTTGTTAAAAATGATAGAAGATGGCTTACACTTGTACAGGGATATAAAAACATCATTAACAAAAAAAATATTCAATCATATGGGATTGGATTTAAAGGCGATTTCCTTTACAATTTTGACAATGAATTAAAAGTTATAAGCTTAGATATTATTTCAGAAGCTAAAACAATAGGTAATACAGATATAACTTATACATATGATCTAGATATTTTTAAAAATTATGAAGGGAATAATTATAAAATGATGCCAAAAAATGAAATAGATATAAGAAGTAGAACAAGTGAAGTGTTCTCTTTTTTCTCAAAATTAAGTGTAGGAAAAGATATAGCTTACAATGAAGATAATCCTCAAATAGGTAATGAATTAACTTTTTATACCAGTTTAAATTTTCAAATTAATGATAATTTTAATTTAACACCTAGTTTAACATATTCTAGATTAAAAAACACAAACACAAATGAAAATTATTTTAAGGGTTATATAGCTAGATTAAGTGGAAGATATCAATTCACTAAGTCTATAAGCTTTAGAATTATTTCTGAATATAATGAATTTCAAAAAAAATTATTAATCCAACCATTATTTAAATGGAACCCAAATCCTTTTACTATATTCTATATAGGAGGAAATCAAAATGCTCTAAGAGAAGAAATTAATGATGAATTTGGATCGCTTTATATGGATAATTCTCAATTCTTTATTAAATTTCAGTATCAGATAAGTATTTAAAATAATTTATATGAAAAATAGAAGAGAATTTTTAAAAAATGCAGGTTCCACAGCTTTATTTACAAGCTTAGGTTCTTCTTTTTTTATAAGTTGTGATGAAGCAACTGAAGAAGTAAATCCGAACCCAACTCTAGAAAATGGATTTAGTCAAGAAGGAAATATATATACTATAGATTTAAATCATTCTGATTTTTCATCTTTAAAGAACAATGGTTCATGGAAATTATTTTCTGAAGGAGCAATGTTATTAGTAAATGTTGGAAGTAATATTTATAGAGCCTTCACAAATTCATGTCCTCATTCAGGATGTTCAGATAGTTGGGGTTATTCAAATAATAATTTTACATGTACATGCCACACTTCAATATTTTCAAATAATGGATCTTTTATTAGTGGGCCAGCAAATCAAGACTTAAAATCATTCACCTGTACACTGGATGGAAATATTTTGACTGTAACAAAATAATTTAAATCTTTACTATTAAACCATTTTTATAATAAACCTCCTTTATTAACTCCCCTTCCCTATTATAAATTCTAGTAAATCCATTTTCGACTCCATTAATCATTTCTCTCTCATCAGTAAGGTTTCCATTACCAAAATAATTTTTTTGAAGACCATCTCTTAAACCATTTTTAAAAATCCATTCACTTTTTAAATTACCATTTTTATAAAAAGATATAGATTTTCCATTTCTAACAAGATTTCTATCAAAAACTTCCTTGCTTTCTATTTTACCATTATCATAAAATCTTGAAACCATTATTTTAACTTGAGAATAAGTCCATTCACTTTCAATATTTCCCTTATTATCTATAAGCTTTGTAGATAGATTAACACCATCATTATATATTTTTTCAACTCTTATAATACCAGATTTGTCTTTTTCAATTGCTAACCCAGAAAATTTTTTATTATTATAAAATGTTAGACCATCATCCTGAACTAAATCTGAAAATGGCACACTACTACTACAAGAAATTATAAATAAAGAAATTAATATTAATCTACTTTTGACCATTGTGATTGATAAACTATACTTCTAAAATACTTAGGAAAAGTATCTATTTCTATTTTTCTTAAATACGTTAAATTAAAATGTTCACGATCCAAAAAATCTATTTTAAAATTTCTTACAATATTTTCTGGATATTCTTCATGAGCTAAATAAAGACTATCACCAACCAATTTATAAACCATCAAACTATTATAATAAAAAATAAGATTATCTGACCGAAAAGATATTAGTGGTACGGAACCTGGTTCAACTATTTTTTCTTCAAAATCTTCTAATAGTAAATTTTGCTTCCATTTACCTTCTAAAGAATTTTCAGAAGTTGATAAACAAGAAAAAGTAAGAATTAAAATAAATAAATAAATTATCTCTCGCATAAGATTATTAAATTTATGAAAAAAAATCATGAATATTAATTTTACGGCTATAATAGGACTAGTCTTTTTAGTTTGGATGACCTATTTTGCATTAGGTGCATTTGCAAATATGACAGAAAATTCTTTTCTACTAAAATTATTTGAAGCATTTAAATATATAGGTATCATTATAATAATAATAGGGTTATTTTTTATATTATATAATTAAAATTAAAATGAAGTTAAAATCATTTTTTTTAGCCTTTTTTTTATTAATATTTTTTACTTCTAATGGACAGTCAATTATTAAAGGGATTATTATTGAAAATATTTATAAATCTCCTATTGATAAAGTAGAAATTAATTATGATAATAAATCTTTTTTTTCAAACATAGATGGAGAATTTGAAATAAAGATTAAATCTTTCCCTAGCAAATTAATTTTCAAAGATTACAGATATTTTACAAAAGAAATAGAATTAAAATCAAGTTCTCAAAATCTAAAAATACAATTAACAAATAAAGGATTTCTTCTAGATCAAATAATTATAAAATCTGACATCAATAAACAAAAGTTAAATTCAGTATCCGTATCAACATCTACGATTAAAGATTTAAATCTTAAAAAATTAGAAGGAGAATTTATTGGTAAAAGTCTAAATGAAATACCAGGAGTATTTGTTCATTCAGCAAGCTTAAATACTAATAGAATTACAATAAGGGGTATGGGATCAAGATCTCCCTATACTTCAAACAAAATAAAAGCCTTTATAAATAATATTCCTTTGAGTAATGGTGTTGGAGAAATTTCTATAGAAGATTTAGGTCTAAATATTTTTGATCAAATAGAGGTATCAAAAGGTCCAAATTCTAGTGTTTATGGATCTGGACTAGGTGGAAGTATATATATGAAGACTAAAGATGATATGCAAAAAGAAAATATAAAAATTTTAAGTTCTGTAAAGTCTTATGGAACATATCAAAATAGTTTTTCCTTTTTTAAAAAAATTAAAAAAATCAAAACAACATTTGAAATTGAAAAGCTTAAAAGCAATAGCTATAGAGATAATAATTCATATGATAATCTTAGGATTTTTGGAATCATAAATTATGAAATAAATAAAAAAATATCGATCAGTTACTTACAAAATAATATTAAACTTAATGCTCTAATACCATCTTCACTTAGTTATGATAATTATATATTAGACCCCTCATCAGCTGCATATAGTTGGGGAAAGATAAAAGGTGGTGAAGAATATAAAAAGAATCTTTCTGCCTTAACTTTTGAAGTACATACAGATAAATATTCATCAAAGTCTAGCTTATATTTTAAAAAATATGATTCAGATGAAAATAGACCTTTCAACTACTTAATTGAAGATAGTAAAACTAATGGAATGAGACATATAAGCACTATTTATAATGATAACTTAATTTTTAATCTAGGGATTGACTATTCAATGGAAAATTATAATTGGAAAACATATAGATTTTTTGGTACTAAAAATCAAGTTAATATTAATAATCAAGAAGAAAAAAGATACAACTTTACTGTATTTGCGCAAGGAAAATATAGTTTAAATAATGATAATACTAATTTTCAATTTGGAATTAGTTCAAATAAAATCAAATACACTTGGGACTTATTAAATTCTGTTATTGACCCGTTAATTTCACAAAAATATTCATATGATAATATTATATCTCCTAGAATATCCATGACTCAAAAAATAAAAAATCAATCTATTTTCGTTAACATAAGTCACGGATATTCCTCTCCAAATATTAATGAAACATTAGATGAAAATGGATTAGTTAATCAAGACATAAAGCCCGAAACAGGATGGAATTATGAAATTGGATTAATTGGAACAAATTTTAATAATCTTATATCATATAATATAAGTATCTACTACATGTCAATTAAAAACTTATTAGTAGCACAAAGAACTTCAATTGACACATATGTTGGAGTAAATGCAGGAAAAACATCTCATCCTGGAATCGAGGGAGAATTAAATTTATTGATATTTCAAAATAATGATAAAAAAATAACCTTAGAATCAAATTTTTTTAAAAACTGGTATAAATTTATAGAATTTAAAAATCTAGGAATTGATTTCTCAGGCAATTTATTAACAGGTGTGCCTTCATATACATTCGCTAGTAATTTAAAATTTAAATTCAATAACCTCACTTCAATTTTATCAATAAATGGAGTTGGAAAAACTCCAATAAATGATGGAAATACTCTTTTTAATAAAAAATATTCTACAATAAATTTTAAACTTTTTAAAACCTTCAATATTGAAAATATAAAAACTACAATTAGCTCTGGAATAAATAATATATTAAATGAAGCGTATGCTTCTGGGATAGTTATAAATGCTAAAAGTTTTGGAGGAAATCAGCCAAGGTATTACTACCCAGGAATACCTAGAAATTATTTCATATCTTTATCCATTAACATTTAAAATAACAAATAAATAAAAATGATGATGATTAATCTATTGAAAAAAAAAATTGAACTTCCAGATTATAAAATAAAATTTCTAACTTTTAGTATTATTAGTTTAGGAATAATAATATTAGAATTAGCAATAATCCCACCCTATCAAGAAAATAATAAAACAAAATTTGAAGTTACTTATTCTGATAAATTCCAAGAGAAAGGATTTGATGGGAGGCTATTATTATTGATAAGCACGAATAATAATTTAGAACCTAGATTTCAAATAAATGATAATCATAACACACAACAAGTTTTTGGTATAGATGTAAATGAATGGAATTCAGATCAAAAAATAATGATCAATGAAAGTGCTGTAGGTTATCCACTTCAAACATTAAATAAACTAAAAGAAGGTGAATATTATGTGCAAGCATTCCTACATAAATATGAAACTTTTAATCTTTCTACTGGACATACAGTAAAATTACCAATGGACCAAGGAGAAGGTCAAAAATGGAATATTAGTCCCAAAAATTTATATAGTACAACAAAAAAAATTAGAATAACTAAATCAGGGATTGTAAACATTAATATTGATAATGAAATACCAGCCATTCAACCTGCTGAAGATACTAAATTTATAAAACACATTAAAATTAAAAGTGCTATGCTTTCTGAATTTTGGGGAAGAGATATGTATTTACAAGCAAATGTTCTTGTCCCATATGGGTTTAGCAAAAAATCAAGTACTAACTATCCTCTTATGATTTTTCATGGACACTTTCCATATACATTTGGTGGATTTAGAACTTCAGCTCCAACAGCTCCAAAAGAAGACAATGTGTATAGTTCAAGGTTTGGAATAACTGGTTACAAATATATTCAAGAAAAAGAAGCATATGATTTACATAAAAACTGGATAAGTGATGATTTTCCTAGATTTATTGCTATTGAAATTCAACATCAAAATCCATATTATGATGATTCATATGCTGTAAATTCAGCAAACATAGGTCCTTATGGAGATGCAATAACTTATGAATTAATACCCCATATAGAAAAATTATTTAATGGTGTAGGAGAAGGATGGGGAAGATTTTTATATGGTGGGTCCACAGGTGGTTGGGAATCATTAGCAGCACAAGTTTTTTATCCAAAAGAATATAATGGTTGTTTTGCAGCTTGCCCAGATCCTATAGATTTTAGAGCTTTTACAGTTTTAAATCTCTATGAAGATAATAACGCATATTTTCATGAAGGAATATTTAGAAAAACATATAGAGCTGGAATGAGAGATGGAAAAGGTATTATTAAAAATCATTTGATTCAAATAAATCAAAGAGAAGCAGCTCTTGGATCAAGAGGAAGATCGGGTGACCAGTGGGATATATGGCAGGCAGTTTATTCTCCTGCAGATAATGATGGCTATCCCAAACCAATTTGGGATAAAAAAACTGGAATAATTGATAAAAATGTTGCAGAATATTGGAAAGAAAATTATGATTTAAGTTATATAATGAAAAGAGATTGGGATAAAATAGGGAAAGATTTAGAAGGAAAAATAAATATATACTGTGGAGATATGGATAATTATTACTTAAATAATGCAGTTGTATTAACAGAAAAATTTCTTGAAACAACAACCAACCCATATTATAATGGGGAAGTTGACTATGGAAATATGGCAGAACACTGTTGGAATGGTGATCAAGAGAACTCAAATGAAATATCTAGACTTCGATATAATACAATGTATCTACCTAAAATTAAAGAAAGACTCAAAAAAACAGCCCCTAAAAATAATAATTTGAAAAACTGGGGAATATAAAGGTAGACTTAAAAATCATTAAGAGATATTGCCTAAAATCTATATTAAATTTATTTAGTGTTATCATTTTATTTAATATTAAAAAAAGGTATTTAGCGAACAAAAATTTCTGATGAAAAAAATTAAAATATATTATAACAATAAATACATCTTTTTTTTATTTTTCCATCCAGCCTTATAACTGTACTTTACAATAAATATGTTCAAATCTGCTTGATAAGCATAATCAACAAAAAATATTTTTTTATCAGAAATATAACTTCTATCAGTAAAAAACCATAATCCTATATTTCCTTTTGATTGATATTCTTTTTCAACTTTAAAAACTTTTAAATCTGCCTGATATTCATGATCTACAACAAAAACTTTTAAATCTGACTGATATTCATATTGCGTAGAATAGATTTTTTGAGAAATAGAGTCAAAAGAATAAAATAAAAATAAAAAAGATAATATGAAAACAATATTATAATGGATCTTACTCATTTACTTTTATAATGGATGACTGAATTTGAAAAGCTAAAGTATTTGCAGATTTAGCATATTTATTTGCCTCAGAAGCTTCATTTTTAATTTCATTTAATTCAAACTGAGAATATTCAAGCTGAACCTTTAATTCATTTAAAGTATTTCTAGTTTCATAATTTTGATAAGCCAAAATCAATATTCCAAAAAAAGTTAAGTTTTTAAAATTTATATAATTTTTCATGATAGTAAATATTTTTATAAGTACAGAATATAAATGTATCAAATTTTAATATTCAAATGAATTAAAAAAAAATTACTTTTTAAAAGGAGAAGCTTTTAGATGTTCAATTATTGCATTCTTAGCAAAAACAATAGCAATAAACAATGTAACAAAACCACCTCCCCATATGCCTGGAACAAAATCTAAAAATAAAAAATAATCATAAAAGGCATGGAAAAGAATTGGTACAATTAATGATATAGAAATATAAAAAAATTGTTTTTTTCTATTAGACTTTGCCTTCCCTAAGTAATATCCCATAATTACTGCAAAAACAAAATGTGCTGGAACCGCACTAAGCATTCTAAAAATAGCAGTTGCAGGAGAACCCTGAAGAACAAAAGTTAAATTTTCAGCTGTAGCAAAACCCATTCCTACAAATACAGAATAAACAATCCCATCAAAAGGTTCATCAAAATTTTTATTAGGATATAATATTAAAATAACTACCAAAAACTTTAAAAGTTCTTCTGTAATTGCAATTGTTAATGCTTCTTCTCCTATTCTAATAAATCTATTTTCAACATTTATAAAAGTAAATACATATTCAAGAATATCAACATCTAGATGCAAATTCATTGCTCCTAAAATAAAGCTTATAGCAAGTAACCATAATGGTTCTTTATTGTTTACATCAAGATTATAAATAAATATCATAATAAAAATACCTGGAGAGATTGATAAAGAAACCAGAAATAAATCATACCAATCAAATTTATGTATAAGTATTAAAGGGTAAAATAAGACTAAATAAAGAGAAGTAATTAATAGACAACCTAAGACACTATCTTTTATAATTTTGTTCATATAGTACTAATATACGATTAAATTTAAAATTTTAATGAGATCATCCATTCATCATAATATTTGTTATCAATGTTATTATCAAAAGCTCTAGCCCATCCAAATGATAATGTTGAAGATAAATGAGAAAACATAACAAGTTTTGTATCTATTTGAAAACCAATATTACTAAAACTCTCTTTACGTTCAACATCTGTGGTTCCGTTATAATCATTTGAAAACAATACTCCAGCAAAAATTGATGGATGAGAATAAGTAGCAAAGAAATTAAAAAATCCTAATTTTCTATACCTCAGGGCAGGCAAAACTAATTCTACTGTTGATTTAAAAAAGCTTTTTGCAATCAAAGCTTTCCCAGAATCATAACTAACTCCAGGAAATGAAAATGTACTTCTATACATTTTTGAAGATGTATAATCTATATAATTATTCCCAAATGAAGCAAAACCAAATCTAGTAAATGGATTAATCTTATCACTAAATGAATTTCCAAATGAATTTCTTAACCAAAGTGAAGTGTGATTTATAGGCAATTGAAAACCTAAATCCAAACTACCATTTAATCTTGGAAAAAAATTACCATCTGTTATTGAAGATGAAACATTCAAAGATGATTTAATTCCTTTTTCCCCATCAACAGCACCAACAGATCGTTTAATTTCAGTATATGTTAAAGATGTATACACATCATAAAAAAGATTTGTATTATAATCTTCTCCAAAATTAATTTGCTGGAATTCTGGTGATTGATCTAAACCATAATAAGCACCAATTCCAAAATCAATATCCAAATACTTGGGAGAATCATATATAAGTGACTGATTATAATCCACTCCAAAATTCAGACCTTTTCTTGATCTTTTTGTTGGTCCAAATAAATCATAGAAATTAGCTTTATTATAGGAAGCATAGAAATCATAATTACCTGATAAAAACCCACTAAATTTAGTTGTTGAATAATTAAAAGAAGAATGAAACTGTTCACTTTTATCAATTTCTTCACCCGTATCATTAATACCATTTTTCCATTGATTGGGAGTAAAAGAAATAGAAAAATCTAATGATTTAAAGCTGAATGGATCTTCAAAATTAAATTTATAACCCACTCCAAGATTGTTTTTATATCCTATTAATATAGGATAAGCATAATTTAATTTCATTTCCTTTCTTGCAACATAATATCCTTCTTCAGTATTAATTTTATCATTTTCAAATGTTTTAGAAGTAGGTATATCTTTTTGCCAATCAGCAAGTTCAGGATATTTTTTTATTGTATTATTTCCTAAAAATTCTATTAACTCAACATTTTCAACAGCTTTATTAGGAATATATACTGGCAAAAAACCCTCACTTGTATACCTAAAAGAAAACATTTTTTCTTCATTAATTTGTATAGGTCTAAAATACCCAGTTATTGCATTTGTTAGTATATTAATATCAAAAGTATTAACATCCACCCTGTATATATTACTAACTCCTGAGTAATAAGAAGAACCAATTAGATATTTGCCATCATCAGTATATCTAAAACTTTGTGGTGAGGCAACATCAAAATCAAAAACCTCTTTAAACACAATGTTATCTTTATCTCCACTATCAAATGATTTAATATCATAAATATTCAAATATTGATTTCCAAAATAATCAGCAACTGCTGCACTAAGACTTAATCCATCTGGAGAAACGTCTATATCAAAAACATCACTTCCATAATCAAGAGTATATTTTTGTTCCCAATTGACATAGTAATCATTGGGGCTATCTGAGTTAAATTTTGGAATTTTAACAATAGTATTGTAACCATTTAAATGCCTTACACCCCATAAAGATTTATCAACCTTATTAAAAGCTAAATCTCCAATACGAGAATTTTTTTGGAGTAATTTTGAGACACCAGTTTTAAGGTTATATGAATTTAAATCTCTCATTGAGCTATGATCAGTAGTATAAAATAGCAAATCATTTTCTTCATCATACGCTAATGATGTAACATTGAAAAGAGCTGGTCCTTTAACATCTTTTAATCTTTCAATTTTTCCTGTTTTTAAATCTAACTCAGCAATATGAGGAATTTTTCCAGGATAGTTAACTCCAACATAGATCTTATCTCTTTTCTTATCATGAAAAGCATAAGAGACACCACCAAGAACTTTATCTGTAATTGGTTCATCTTCAGTAATAGGAATACTTTTTAAATTTTGAATATTTTTATTTTGAAACTTCTTTTCGAATTCAATCCAATTGTTCCAAGAATCAGAAATCTTAATTCCGAAAACATGTTTAAAATTCGAAGCAAAACCTCTCTTACTTCCATCTTTTCTTTTAATCCATTCTATTAAGTCTTTAGGTCCATATTCGTGAGCTAAGTAACTCATAAACCTTGTCCCGTAATAGTAAGAGTTTGCTTTCGACATAAAATCTGCAGAAGTACCTTCAGATTCTAATCCTTGAGCTGAATAGATACGTGCATTTTCAAATACTCTAGTTCTAAAAAACATTTCATCATAATTACCCATTGCATTTCCTGTACCTGCATCCATCCATGTTTCAACGAATACCGCAATACCCTCATGAAGCCATCTAGGAGAATAGTAACGAGGACTAGTCAAATAACTATAAAACATAGAAATAGGATGATCATTGGTATTCCTAACTTTTCCAGCGAATAATTTTTGATAAAAAATATCACTTTTAGAAGCATTATCTAAAGCTGTAATATGAACAAGTTCATGATTCATTATAGAAAAAACCCTTTCTCCAGCAACACTAGACTCAAATGCATAATTCATAGGAGAAATACATGTTGTTACAAGGTTTCTAGGAATAGAAGTAGCTCCCCCATTACCATAATCACCAAAATCTTGAATCATTACTGAGATTTTTTCTCTTGGCTCATAATCAAATAACTCTCTGTGAAAATTAAGGGCATTATGGGCACATCGTATTGCATGATTCAAAACATATGCATGACCAAAACTTAAAGTTACAATATCAAAATCATCAGTTTTAATTTTATTGAGTTGAGAAAATGATGTGTTATTAATAAAAAATAAAAGTAAGACAAAAAGTAAAAAATTTTTCATAGTATAATTTATAAGATTTTATTTATAAAAAAAAAAGGAGAAAATAAATATTTTCTCCTTTAGGATTCAACATATAAAATTAAAAATATTTTACATATTTTTTTGAAACTTCATAAGCTTTTGGAACTCTGCTTTATTAAATAACTTTTCGAAACTTCCATTTTTAGCAAATTTAGTAAAAGTATTACTTTTAGTAAACTTTGATAAATTAGTAGACTTCATAAGCTTATTGAAATCAGCATTATTAGCAAATTTAGCATAAGCTGAACTTTTAGCAAATCTTTCTAAATCAGCACCTTTAGCAAATTTATTTAAATCCGTAGACTTCATAAATTTTTGAAGAGTAGCATCTTTCATAAATTTTTGAAATTGATCACTTTTCATAAATTTCTGAAACTCTGCATCTTTCTGAAATTTCTGAAATGCATCATCTTTTTGAAATTTAGAAAAATCAGCTCCACTTTTTAGAAACTTTTGAAATACAGCATCTTTCTGAAATTTAGTAAAAGTAGAACTTTTAGTAAATTTTTGAAAATCAGCAATTTTATTGATAATACCAATAGGAAGAATTGCTACTCCACCACTACCACCAATTCCAGAATCACTATTAGCAGGATTACCAGAAGAACCAGTATACTTACGGTCAGAAGAAATGCCAGATCCACTACCAGATCCATCTTCTCTTACGTTAGCTTTCTCAATTCTATCACCCCTTCTTTTATCCTTGATATCAATATAACCTTCTTCTAAGTTAGAGTTATAAATATCACTCATAATACCGATACCATCATCATCAAGCATTTTGATGAAGTCAGGATCACCGACTAATTTAGAAAATTCAGGTGTTGAAACCATTTTTAGAAAATCTTGATTGTTTAAAATCTCTTGGATTTCTTCTCCATCAAGTTCTACTACAACTTTATTTCTATTATCGTACTTAACGGCTTTTTTAACGCCTTTAATACCAGAACTTGTTCCCATTGACGGGTCTATAGTTCCAGTTTGTACTAATAGATACGCAACTGCACCAAAAACAACTACTACTCCAATAATTAAAAAATTCAATTTTCCATGTACTTTATTTGTATGTTTACTCATAATTTTTAATTTAATTTAAATTATTTCCCAAACAACAATTAATGTTTTACATAAATCGTTAATTGTCCAACAAATTTTTTGTTGGTCAGCAAAAATAGAAAAAATATATGACTTATAAACTAAATGGAATAACTATTAAAGTTGAAAAATCTTAACAATAAATATATTTTAATAAAATGATATTTATAAATTGTTTAAATTATAAAAAAAAATATTATGAAAATTTGTTTTTTAATCATCATTTTTTTCTCATCAATCAACTTAAATAACAATAAATTAATTGGTTTGTGGAGCATGGTTCCAGTTCTATCTGATACTACAGAGCTAAAACATTTTCTTAACTTTAAAAAAGATGGGAGATTAACTCAAATTAAGGATAATGAAACTAGTAGTTTCCAATTTTCAAATAATGAAAAAATAATTCAAATAACAAAAATGAATGGTAGTGTAATAGAAAATAGCTTTCATTTTAAAGGAGACACATTGATTATTCAAAAAATAGAAAATGGAAAGTTTGTTACTGAAAAATATTTAAAAAAGAAATTAGCTCTTTAGAATGTCAAGAAAACCTAAAAATAATAAAGGTAGACTAGCTCAAATTGTGAGAAAAAAAAATTCAACAAAAGTTAAGCCATCAGGAAAAGTCTATAACCGAAAAAAAATAAAATGAATAAAGTAATTTTTTATATAATTCTAATTTTATTAAAATCAGAAATTTCTTATTCTCAACAAAAAGACAAAATAGAGGCTATAGCTTTTGAAACAATTCAAGAAAATTGGGATAATTTTTTTAAAATGTTATCAATACCAAATGATGGGTATGACACCAAAAATATTTATAGAAATATTGATTGGTGTGAAAACACATTTAGTGATCTTGGCTTTACTTTTGAAAAAGTGAATGCAAATACTAATAATAAAGATATCCCTAATCATCCCTTACTAATTGGAAATAAAATTATTTCTAAAAAATTAAAAACTGTACTTATCTACTTTCATATGGATGGTCAACCCGTAGATCCTTCAAAATGGAATCAAGAAAGCCCATATATCCCAGTTTTAAAAGAAAAGATTGCTGGAAATTGGGAAGAAATTGATATTCAAAAAATTAATAATACTCCAAATAGAGAATGGAGAATTTTTGGTAGATCTACAAGTGATGATAAAGGTCCTCCTATGATGCTTGTAAACGCTTTAAAAACTATTAAAAAATTAAACTTAGAACCAAAATTTAATATTAAACTCATAATTGATTTTCAAGAAGAAATGAGTTCACCAACAATTGCAAGTGCTGTTAAGCTCTACAAAGAAAAATTAAAATCTGATTTTTTATTAATTATTGATGGCCCACAACATCCATCCAATGAGCCAACATTAACTTTTGGTGCAAGAGGAATAAGTAAAATTACACTTACTGCATATGGACCAATAAATCCCCAACATAGCGGACACTTTGGTAACTATGCTCCAAATCCTGCTTTTACATTATCAAAAATTTTATCTTCAATGAAAGATTATTCTGGAAGAGTCCTTATTCCTGAATTTTATGATGGAATCAAAATTGGTGAAAATACTATAAAAATTCTTCAGGCAGTCCCAGATGATGAAAATCAAATAAAAAAACAATTAGGAATAGCATTTCCTGATAGGGTAGGAAATAATTATCAAGAATCTATACAATACCCATCATTAAATATTAGAGGTTTAAGTTCAGGGTGGGTCAAAAAAGAAGTAAGAACAATAGTTCCAGATAATGCAATAGCTGAAATTGATATTAGACTTGTTAAAGAAAGTAATCCTGAAAAATTGATTGGTCTTGTCAAAAATCATATTATAAATGAAGGTGCCTATGTTATTGAAAACAGAGACCCAACTACAGAAGAAAGAAATACAAAAAAACACATAATCAGATTTGACGCAAGCATAAGCTATTTAGCATTTAGAACTGAAATCAATTCACCTATTGGAAATTGGGCATCTAGTGCTCTAAAAAAAGCTTTTGGAAGAGAACCTGTTAAAATAAGAACTTCTGGTGGATCAATTCCGATATCACCATTTGTAAGCACACTTAATGTTCCTGCACTTACCTACCCTTCTGTTAATAAAGATAATAATCAGCACAGTCCAAATGAAAATATAAAAATTGGTAATTTTATTGATGGTGTATTGGGTATGACATACCTTCTACTTGAAAAAATAAACTAATACTTATCAGGAATAATAATCCAAGCAATCACATAAGTAATAATTCCACTTCCTAGGGCAAAACATAAAGCAACAAATAGTAATCTTACTAAAACTGGGTCAATTTCAAAATATTCCCCAACTCCCTCACAAACTCCACCAATTATACCCTTACTACTATTTCTTTTTATCTTTCTCATTAAATAAATATAGTGGAATTCCTAATAAAAATTCTGTTGAAATATTTTTTACTGAATTTCCACTGCGACCAGGCCAAACATTAGAAATACCAAATGCAATACTAGATCTAAATACTAGTCTCTCTAGACCAAAACCTACACCAAGTTTAATTCCTATATCTAATGGTTTTAAGGTATCACCATCAGCTTGATTATTCCCAACCCTACCATAATTAATATTATCAACTAAAGAGTTTTTAATTGCTTCATTTAAAGCAAATGATACATATGGGCCTAGGTCAATACTAATATTTTGAGGTTTATAAGAAAATAAAAAAGGAATTTCTAAATATGAATAATAATAATTTTCTCTAACACCCCATGAAGTAACTTTATATCCTTTAACAGAATAATTGATCCCACTTAAAAATGAATAATCATCTACTATTTCATAATTAACATGTATTCCAAAAGAATATGCCGGTAGAAATCCTATACCTGTAGATACCCCAGAACCAAAAATATTTAAATTTCTAAAAGAAACAGAAGACAAGTTTAGTCCACCATGAATTCCTAAACTAACTTGACTGAATAAATTCTGAATGGGGGAAAATAGAATTAGTATTAGTAAATAATTTCTAAATTTCATTTTCATAAAAATAATTATAAACTAATTTAAAGAAATGAATCATAAAAATTAAAAATGATTAAATTAAAGAGATTAAATTTAGATTCTTCATGGCATATAAATTTTAAAAAAAACAATTCTATTAACTTTATTAAAATTAACAACTATAAAGAAAAAATTATTAGTTAATGCTTCATATAATTCTTTTACTTCTATTTAATTTAAATTTATCTGATGATATAGCAATAGAAAACTTAGTTGGAAATTGGGAAAGAGTTTGTATTAAAAATGATGCACTTGGCTTTAAAATCTCACACTGTAATTTTTTTGGAGATAGAAAAATATATATTAATGAATGGAATTATATAGAGATGACTTTTAAAAATGGTGATAGAAAATTTTATGATTTCAGTCTCGATGGAGATGAAATGAAAATCCATCATAAATATGGACAAACAATTGATAACTTAGTTCAGGTAGTTGGAGATACTTTAATAATTGAGTCAAAAGAAGTTTATAATGAATTTATAAACCTAAAATATGATGCTAATTATAATAGAGTATATTTTGTGAGAAATAATTAAATAATTTTCAATACCATTAAATAATGACTGATTGAACCTGCCAAAACAAAAATATGCCATATCACATGATTATACTTCATCTGATTTAAAACATAGAAAATAACACCTATCATATAAAAAATACCCCCATAAACCATTAAATTAACAGCTTCACTAGGATAAATTGAGGTAACTGCATCAAAGTCTATAACAATTAACCAACCCATAATTATGTATAAAAAAAGAGATAGTTTTTCTGATTTATTAATAAAAAAAAATTTGATTAAAGTACCAATACCTGCAAATATCCACACAGCATACATTAACTCTATACCTAAACTAAATTGAAGTTTTAATATCAAGCCTGGTGTATATGAGCCAGCAATTAAAATAAAAATACTTATATGATCTGCTATTCTAAGTTTATTAGTAAAACTGGCATTATAAAAATAGTGATATAAAGATGAGCATGAATACATTAAGATTAGTGAAAGTCCATAAACGATCGATACATAAAGTTTGGTGCTATTAGGATCCATATAGGTTAGTTTTATTAAATAAATCAAACCAATGAAACTTAAAATCAAACCAATGAAATGAGATAAAAAATTTAAAAACTCTTCTTTTTTAGATTCAACTCGCATACTTTTATTAAGTTAAAATATGATTTTCAAATTACAATGAAATTATGCAACTAATTATTACAATTTTTCTTTCGTTTTCTTTAACTGCAAGCAACTTTGGAATTATTGATGATTTATTTAATAATTTAAAACAAAATAAAAAAATTAGGGCAAGAGACCTCGGTATTCCCTTAGATGGAATTACCGGTAAATATAATTCTATAACAGATATAGAAGGTATTGAAGTTGGTCATGTAACTATAATAAAAGGAGAAGGAAATCTAAAAGTTGGTGATGGGCCAGTTAGAACAGGAGTGACTGCAATTTTACCAAGAGGAAAAACATATGATCCAGTATTTGCAGGATGGTACTCTCTTAATGGAAATGGTGAGATGACGGGAACAACATGGGTAGAAGAATCTGGGTTTTTAGAAGGCCCAATTATGATAACAAATACACATAGTGTTGGGGTAGTTAGAGATGCTGTAATAGAATGGCAGTACAAAAATAAAATTTTTAAAACTCTTAATAATATTAAAGATCTCTTTTGGGCATTACCAGTAGTGGCAGAAACATATGACGGAAGCCTTAATGATATAAACGGGTTTCACGTAAAAAAAGAAGATGCTATTAATGCACTAAATAGTGCTTCATCTGAAATAGTTTTAGAAGGAAATGTTGGAGGAGGAACAGGCATGATATGTCATGGTTTTAAAGGTGGAATTGGAACATCTTCAAGAAAAATAAATGTGAATGGAAAAGATTATACTTTAGCGGTATTGGTTCAAGCAAATTATGGCAGCAGAAACCAATTAACGATTGCAGGGGTTCCAGTAGGAAAAGAAATTCAAGACCTTAAACCAGAAATAACATATGGAGAAAAAAGAGAAGGATTAGGTTCTATAATTGTAGTTGTTGCTACAGATGCTCCTTTTCTACCTAATCAATTAAAAAGAATTGCAAGAAGAGTTCCTATAGGTATTTCTAAAGTTGGAGGTTATGGATCCAATGGTTCTGGAGATATTTTTATAGCATTTTCAACTGCAAATAAAGATGCTTCAAATAGAGATATTATAAAATCTGTAACTTTTCTACCTAATGATTTTATGAACCCTTTTTTTCTAGCTACTATACAAGCTACAGAAGAAGCAATTTTAAATGCTTTAATAAGTGCTGAAACAATGGTTGGAATAAATAAAAATAAAGTTTATGAATTGCCACATAAAAGATTAATTGATATATTAAAAAAATATAACAGATACAATGATTAAAAAAGTAAATAATTTTATAAATGGGAGATTTGAAAATTCAACAAATAAAACAATTCCAGTATGGAATCCTCAGAATGGTGAACAACTTACTCAAGTAACATGTTCATCAAATCATGATTTAAATAATGCCGTTTCTTCAGCTAAATCTGCTTTTTATTCATGGTCTAACTTAACATTAAAAGAAAGAGTAGATTTCTTTTATGAATTTAGAAACCAACTTAAAAAGAATACTAAATCATTAGCTGATACCATCTGCCAGGAAAATGGAAAAACTTTTGAAGAGGCTAAAGCAGAAGTATTAAAAGGTATCGAGCTTACAGAATTTGCCTGCTCAATGCCTCAAATTATTAACGATGAAATTCAAGAGGTTAGTAAAGGAGTTGAATGCAGATCCTCTCACCTGCCAGTTGGAATAGTAGCATCTATTACGCCTTTTAATTTTCCTATAATGGTACCTATGTGGACAATTCCTAATGCACTTGTTCTTGGAAATTGTATGATTTTAAAACCTTCTGAGCAAACTCCATTAGGAGCTCTAAAAATAGCAGAATTATTAAAATTATCTGGACTCCCTGAAGGTGTTTTTAATGTTATAAATGGAGAAAAAAATATTGTAGAAAATATTTGTGATCATAAAGATATTTCAGCAATATCTTTTGTTGGTTCTACTAAAATTGCTAAAAAAATCTATCAAAGATCCACTTTAAATTTAAAGAGATGCCTTGCGCTAGGTGGTGCTAAAAATCACCTAATTGTTTTACCTGACGCAAATACTGAAATGGCATCAAATGATATAATAGCATCTATGTCTGGTTGTGCTGGTCAAAGATGTATGGCGGCATCTGCAATGGTAGCGGTTGGAAAAATTGATCATATAATAAATAAAATCTATGATAAGGCAAAAACAATTATTCCTGGAAAAAACTTAGGTTCAGTTATATCTAAAGATGCTAAAATTAGAATTGAAAAGTATATTGAAGAAGCCGAAAAAGGAGGTGCGACAATTATTTTAGATGGAAGAAATGCTAAAGTAGTTGGGAAAGAAAATGGATACTATGTTGGACCTACTATTATTGATAATGTAAAACCAAGTATGAAAATTGCTCAAGATGAAGTTTTTGGACCCGTCTTAGCAATTATGCGAACAAATGAAATTGATGAGGCTATAAAAATAGAAAATGAGTCATTATATGGAAATGCAGCTTCTGTATATACTCAAAATGGAAGTCTTGCTAATTATGTTACAGAAAAAATGAATGCTGGGATGGTTGGTGTAAATATTGGAGTTCCAGTTCCAAGAGAACCTTTTTCTTTTGGAGGATGGAATGAATCGAGATTTGGTGTAGGAGATATAACTGGAAAAAGCTCAATTAATTTTTGGACTAGATTAAAGAAAAAAACATCTAAATGGAATACTACTTCTAAAAAAAATTGGATGAGTTAGTAAATTATATTAGTATTAAAAAAAATTAACTTGAATACAAACCCAAAACAATTAAATATTGATCATACACTTTTTGCATGGTCTAAGCAAAAAGGGTTAAATCCTATTCATATAGATAAAGCAAAAGGAGTTTACCTCTTCGATGATAAAGGCAAAAGGTATATTGATTTTTCTTCACAACTCATGAACGTAAATATAGGCCATGGAAGAGAAGAAATTACCGAAGCTGTCAAAAAACAGATGGAAAAATTAAGTTACGTTTGCCCTCCATTTACTACTGATTCAAGGGGACGTCTAGGAAAAAAATTAGCAGAAATTACTCCAAATAATCTTAATAAAACATTTTTTACATTAGGCGGTGCAGAGTCTAATGAAAATGCAATAATTCTTGCAAGGTTATATTCTAAAAAACACAAGATTATAACACATTACAGATCCTATCATGGAGCTACAATTGGTGCTGTAACCGCTGGTGGTGACCCAAGAAAAAATGAAGTAGATAATCAACAAGTTCCAAATTGTATACATGTTGAAAACCCATACTATTATAGGTGTCCATGGTACTCATCAAGTTTTAAAGAATGTGGAGAAAGAGCCATAAAAAATTTAGAAAATACTATTCTTTATGAGGGTCCAAATAATATTGCAGCTATTATGATGGAAGGCGAATCAGGGACATCTGGATGTATTAAATATCCACCATTTTATTTAAAAAAAGTTGAAATACTTTGTGAAAAATACAATCTTCTATTAATAATAGATGAAGTTATGAGTGGCTTTTGCCGTACAGGTAAATGGTTTGGATATGACCATCACAATATTAAACCGGATATAGTAAGCATAGCAAAAGGAATTACTTCTGGATATATTCCATTAGGAGGAATAATGGTTTCAGATAAAATTGCTAATACATTTGATGATAAACTATTTCCCTTAGGGCTAACCTATAGCTCACATGCTGTAGCATGTGCTACTGCATTAGCTGTTATAGATATATATGAAAAAGAAAACTTAAATAATAATGCTAAGGTTATTGGTGAATACACAGATAATTGTATGAAAAAATTAATTGAAAAACATCCATCAATTGGAGACTGGAGAAATACTGGAATGCTTGGTTGTTTGGAACTAGTAAAAAATAGAAAAACAAAAAAACCTATGGCTCCTTTTAATGCAAACCCTAAAGAAATGGGGATTATGAATAAGGTGGTAGGAAAAATAAGAGAATTAGGAATGTTTACTTATACGAAATGGAACTTTATATTTATTGCTCCGCCGCTTATAGCTAAAAAAGAAGAAATTGATGAAGGTTTAGATATTATTTCTAAGGCACTATCAGTTGCTGATGAATATTGTTCTTAATAAGATGCTATGGAAATAAAACTCTTAATATTAAGTATCTATTTTGGAATTTTATTTTTTATAGGTTGGTGGTCTTCCAAACAAATCAATGACATTAAAGATTATTATGTAGGTGGAAAAAATTTAGGCTTTTGGGTTACTGCATTTTCAACAAGAGCTACTGGAGAATCTGCATGGTTGCTTTTAGGACTAACAGGGCTTGGCGCAATAGTAGGCATTAGTGCTTTCTGGGTTGTATTTGGAGAAGTTTTAGGAGTTGCTATTGCATGGATTTTTATGGCAAAGAAATTCAAAAAAATAACAGACCAATATAATTCGATTACGATTCCAGATTATCTAGTAAGTAGATTCAAATCCAAATCAAATAATCTCAGAATTTTATCTTCTATATTCTTATCTTTTTTTATAGTAATATATGTAAGTGCCCAAATAGATGCAACTGGATCAGCATTTGAAGTATTTCTAGGATGGAACTATTTTGTTGGAGCAATAGCTGGATATACTATTGTACTTTTTTATATAACCTTCGGAGGATTCATAGCTGTTGCGTGGTCTGATTTAATACAAGGTTCTTTAATGTTTTTAGCACTTTGCTCATTACCTATTATTGGATTTTTTTTCTTGAACAAAGAAATTCCTTTTTGGGAAAGTATATCAAATATTAATCCTGATTTACTATCAATATGGGGTCCGGGTGGATTCAATTCTATTAATGTAGCAACTATTATTGGCTACTCATGTATAGGGTTAGCATTTTTAGGATCACCACAAATTTTTGTGAGATTTATGTCAATAAAAAGTGAAAAAGAAATTGAAAAAGGAAAATGGGTAGCTATATTATTTACTCTCTTTAGTGATTCGGCTGCAGTAATGATAGGTATTATGGCGCGTTATTTTTTTACTAAAGAAGGATATGATGTTGAAAGTATTCTTGGAAATAATGGACAAAATTCTTTAATACTTCTAGTTGAATATTTATTACCTATTGTTTTCGTTGGAATATATATGGCTGTTATATTGGCAGCAATTATGTCAACTGTAGACTCTCTATTAGTATTAGCATCTAGTGCCATAGTTAGAGATATTTATCAAAAAATAATTAATCCTAAAGTTGATATAAAAAAATTAATATTTATTTCTAGACTAGCTACATTTATTTTAGCATCTATTGCATTGCTCGTAGCTGTATTAGTAGCTATTTCAACGCCAGAAAGAACAATATTTTGGTTTGTTTTAGTTGGTTTTCATGGCATTGCAGCAAGTTTTTGTCCTACAATAATACTTTCTTTATTTTGGAAAGGATTTACTGAAAAAGGAGCTATAGCTTCAATGATTGTTGGATTTTTAGGAGTTTTATTTTTTAAATTTATAATGCCAGATATAGGTTGGTTTGGTATATACTTTGATAAAATTGCTGAATTAGCCCCTGCACTTATTCTAGGACTTTTAACTGGTTATATTGTATCAATACTATTTCCCGATAAAAAATTAGAGGATGAGTTTAAAAAAATAAGTAAATAAATATTATATTTAAATTAATTAACTCAAAATGAAAAATTTTAGTAGAAGACAGTTTCTTGCTTCCATTGGACCATTAGCACTGGTATCATGTTATAGAAAAAACCCTGATATTATTTTATATAATGCAAATATTATAACAGTAAATCCACTACAACCAAAAGCTGAAGCATTAGCTATTTCAGATGATAAAATCGTTGCTATAGGTGACAATAATTCTATTCTTAGACTTGCTTCTAGTTTAACAAAAAAAATAGATATAGAAAACAAAACCATAACTCCTGGATTTATTGATGCCCATTCCCATCCTGCATCATCAGGAAGATCTCATCTTAGAAATGTAGACTGTGATTTAAGGTCAATAAAAGAAATAAAAAATGCTATTTATGAGAGAACCAAGATAACTCCGAAAGGCAATTGGGTTTCTGGGTTTAAATATGATGATACTAAAACAAAAGAAAAAAGATTTATTAATAATAAAGATTTAGATGAAGTATCTCCTAATCATCCTGTGATAATAACTCATAGAGGTGGTCATACTGCTTATGTAAATTCCCTTGCCTTGTCTCTTGCTAAGATAAATAAAAATACACCTAATCCTGAAGGTGGACATATTGAGAGAGATATTTCTTCTGGAGAATTAACTGGAAGACTACTTGAAAGTGCTACTTATGCTGTTGAAAATCTTGTCCCAAATGAATTCACAAGAGATGACTATCAAAAAGGAGTAAAAATTATTTCTGAAATGATGTCAAAGACTGGAATCACTTCAGTAACAGATGCTGGTTCAGGAGTGCGATCTTTACAGAGTTATCAAGATGCTCATGATGATGGTGAACTAAAAACCCGAATTTATTGCATGATAAGAGGATATGCTTTTGATGAAGTTAGTAAATCTGGAAAAAAGACTGGTTATGGAGATAAATGGGTTAAAGTTGGAGCAATAAAACTTGCATGTGATGGATCCATCTCAGAAAGAACAGCAAGATTATCAGAACCATACATTGGAAGGCCTAATGACTATGGTATAATAGTTAATACTGAAGAACAACTTTATGAGCAAGCAATAAAAGCACATAGAGCAGACTGGCAAATTGGTATACATGCAAATGGAGATGTAGGTATTGATATATCTTTAAGAGTATATGAAAGATTACAAAAAGAAAAATATAGAAAAGATCCAAGGTTTAGACTAGAACACTGTACAGTAATAAATGATGACTTAATAAAAAGAATTAAAGCATTAAATGCTATCCCAAATCCTTTTTCAACATATGTATATTTTCATGGAGAGAAAATGAAAGAATATGGAAAGGAAAGATTAGAAAATATGTTTGCAGTAAAAAGCTTCTTAGATGCTGGAATAAATGTAACTCAAACTTCAGATTATCCACCAGGACCTTTTGAGCCTATGATGGCATTACAATCAAGTGTTACTAGAACTGATTATAATGGAGAAGTTTGGGGTCCAAGTCAAAAAATCTCAGTTGAAGAAGCAATTAAAGTTGGTACAATCAACGGAGCTTATGCTTCATACGAAGAAAATTTGAAAGGTTCACTAGAAATTGGAAAATTAGCAGATCTTGTAGTTTTAGATAAAGATCCAAGAAAAATAGATCCTTTAGATATAATTAATATTCCAATTCAAAGAACAATGGTTGGAGGAGATTGGTCATATGAATCATAATATGAATGTTTTCAAAAATTTAATTTTAGCTTTTATTATAATTTCTTTTAATATAAATGCTCAGAAATCAGAATTAAAAACTGAAAGATTGCAATGGAGAAATATTGGACCTGCAAATATGATGGGAAGAATTGCAGCTATAGATGCTAGTAATTCCGATTATAGAAAAGTATTGATTGCATCTGCTTCTGGAGGAGTATTTAAATCAAATAATGCAGGTGTGACTTGGGAAAGCATATTTGATTTTTATGGTTCAGGATCAATTGGATCAGTAAAATTTGATCAAAACAATCTAAATACTATATGGGTAGGTACGGGAGAATCTGCAAATAGAAATTCAAGTGCTTATGGAGATGGAATATATAAATCTATTGATGGTGGAAAATCTTTTAATAATATGGGTTTAGAATCAACTCATCAAATTGCTGAAATAGAAATCCATCCAAAAAATTCAGATATTATATATGCAGCAGCAGTTGGACATTTATGGGGTTATAAAGGAGAAAGAGGTCTTTTTAAAACTATAGATGGAGGAAAATCCTGGGAAAAAGTAAAGGGGGGATTACCAACTGATGATAAAACTGGATGCACCGAAATAATCATTCATCCTAATAATCCAGATATAATGTTCGCAGGTTTTTACCATAGGTTAAGACAACCTGCAAGTTTTGTGAGTGGAGGAGAAAGTGGTGGGTTATTTAAATCTATAGATGGAGGAAAATCTTGGAATAAAATAACCAAAGGTCTTGCAAGAGGTAGTAGTGGGATGATTGACATATCTATTCATTTAAATAATCCTGATATTATGGTAATGGCCTATGAAGCTGATGAAAATTTGCCAGAAAATGAACCAGGAACAGGTGTATATATTTCATATGATCAGGGTGATTCATGGAATTTTTTACTTAAACATGCAGTAAGGCCTTTTTACCATGGACAAATAGAAATCGATCCAATAAATCCTAATAACATATATGTGGTATCTAGGGGGTTTATGATTTCTAATGATGGAGGAAAAACATTTTCATCAAGAAGGTGGAGAACAGATGGTGGTGATGATCATGATATGTGGATAGCTCCATATGATAATAAAATCATGTACTTAGCTACTGATCAAGGTTCAAGGCTATCTATTGATGGTGGAGAAACATGGCTTTCCCATAATAATATGGCTATTGGTCAATATTATGCTATTGGAGTTGATATGAGAGATCCTTATTATATTGGAGGAGGACTTCAAGATAATGGATTATGGATAACTCCTAGTAATAGTAAAGAATATAGAGGGATTCTAAATATGCATAGCACTTGGATTGCTGAAGGTGATGGATTTCATACTCAAATTGATCCAGACGATTGGAGGACAGTATACACAGTTAATCATGTTGGTTTTGTAGCAAGACAAAATATAGAGACTAGAGAATATACATTTATAACTCCGACACCAGAAACCATATCAAATTTTAAGGATTTTGTTGATTTCAAATACGATGAGACAAGAAATAAATATACAATTGATCCAGGTGAACATTGGTTCTTTAGAGAAAGACCAGATAGACCCCTACTCCCACCACAATTCAGGTTTAATTGGAGCAGTCCCTTTATAATATCTTCTCACGACTCTAAAAAAGTTCTTTTTGGTTCAAATTATCTTTTTCAATCATATGATAGAGGAGATACATGGAATATTATCAGTCCTGATCTAACTACAAATGATACAAAACTTAGAAATACTTCTAATGGTGGAGGTCTAACTAACAGCAATACAGGAGGAGAAAATTATTTTACCATAGTTACTATTAGCGACACACCTATTGATACCACTGTAATATGGGTTGGTACTGATGATGGTAATGTACAAATCACAAAAAATAATGGTAAAAAATGGAGAAACGTAAAATTGAATATCAATGATGTGCCAAAAAAAATATGGGTTAGTAGAGTCGAAGCATCGAAACATAGTAAAGGAAGAGCATACATAACATTTGATAACCATAGATTTGATGATAATAAACCCTATGTTTATGTTACTGAAGACTATGGAGAAACATGGAATAATATAACTTCAAATCTACCAATAGACTACTCTGTTTATGTTATAAAAGAAGATCTAATAAATCCTAATTTACTTTTTATTGGAACAGAAGAATCTGTATATTTTTCTTATAATAAAGGGTTCTCATGGGAAAAATTAGGTTCAAAACTTCCGACTGTAGCTATACACGACTTAGTAATTCACCCACGAGATGGTGACTTGATTGCTGGGACACACGGAAGAAGCATATGGATTCTAGATGATATAAGCCCACTAAGAAACTTAAACAATGCATTGGAATATGGACCAGGATTATTTAATATAAGAAAGGCAACCAAATGGATACAGATAAATACAGGTAGAAAACAACCTTATTTTGAATTTAGAGGTGAAAATCCTCCTTATGGAGCAATCATTGATTTTTTTAGCAATTCAAATAAAAAATGCAAAATATCTATAAGTGATATCTCTGAAAAAAACTTCCATTCTATGGAAATAGAAATGGTTAAAGGAATAAATAGATTTATTTGGCCTTTTACTCTTAATCGAAATGAAAATGAATTTAATAACTATAAATTAAAGTTTATTGACTTAATAAAATATTTAGAAAAAATTGGCATAGACAAAAAAGATCTTGAAAAATATAATTTTGAAAATACGAAATCTTTCAGGGAAATAAACATTCTTAGAAAAAGTTTATTAGATAATTATGGAATGTATGCTGGTGAAGACATAATATTTGGTGATAAAGTTTATAAAAATTTTATTGTGCCATCAGGTCAATATAAAATCAATATTAATCTAGTTAATGAAGAGATATTTTCAGGTATAATAAGTGTTAGAGAGGATCCAATAAAACTAATTAATTAAACCCTTTGAAAGTTTAATTAAAAATTCAGCAGTAGATTTATTTACTTTCATCTGATTATCAAACATCATAAAGTGATGGGTATCATCAACAATTACCATTGTCTCCATATATACCTCTTTATTTCTTAATCTTTGAACTAAATCAGTACTTTGTCTAAAATCAACATTTCGATCATCATCAGCATGAATTATTAAAACTGGTGATTTCCATGTATCAATATCTGCAATAGGCGAAGATTCCCATGCAGTTTTTCTTCCTAAATCATAATCAGAAGCCTTCTCATAATAATTAGAATTAAGATAGTCATACCTAGTTCTATCATGAACACCATGAATATCAACTCCTCCAGCAAAAATATCAGAATCTCTACCAAGAGCCATAGCTGTTAAATACCCACCATAACTTCCACCATATACATAAATCTTATTTGAATCAATATTTTCTTGATCTTTTAGCCACAATCCAGCTGCCTTAATATCTTTATACTCTGATGCACCCCTTGTGCTGCCATCAATAGGATTATGAAATTCATAACCATATCCAATACCTAATCTATAGTTAACAGATATTACTACAAATCCTTTATTTGCTAAATACTGATTCATTGCGTAAGCATTTGAATAATAAGATGAATAATGCCAACCCAATAACATTTGTCTAGGAGGACCACCATGAATATAAATAATTGCTGGCTTTTTCATATTACTATTCTTCTTTTCAAACATTGTAGCATGAATTAATAGTCCATCTGTAGAAGAAAATTTAATTTGTGTAGGCACAACCATTTTATCTAAAGGAAAATCATCAGGAATTCTATCCAATGATAAAATTTTTGATTTTCTTTTATTCAAATTTAATATTGTTGGAAGAGGCGGTCTAGATGATGTAGCACTAATATAAACTAGTTCAGAATTATCCCCAGTAATTAAAGGAGTCCATTCTAATCCATCTCCCTCAGTTAAAAGTTCCATATCAGCTTTATTTACAGATACTTTAACAATATGTCTTCTATCAATATCAAATGGATCCTTTCCAGTATTTGCAGTAAAAACTAAAGATTTTTTGTCTGGAGATAACTTTATATACTCACACATAAAATCTCCTGGAGTCAATAGAAGTTCTTTACCACCTTCTTCTGGTATTGAATAAAGATGTGGCCATCCATCATGATATGATAAGAAAACAATTCTATTTTCAGCCCAGTTTAAATTTGTTCCTCCTTGGGTTCTTGGTATTGACCCTCTTAATGTTTTAGGCGGTTGCCATAAAACTTTCGATTTTAATGATTTTATATCTCCTTTAATAATTTTCCATGAAATATGTCTTCCTCCTAATATTGGATTAGGTTTACCTGCTGAACCTGGCTGTCTTATAAATACAATTTCATTTCCATTAGGTGACCATCTTGGAGAAGAGTCTCTATCATAAGAAGGGTCCATCCATTTCAATGGAATATTCTTATTTTCATAGATTCCAATAAATGATCTATCTCCCCTATTTGATCTAAAAGCAATTTTTGATCCATCATGTGACCATACTTGAGAACCATTTTTTCCTCTGGAGTGAAAAAGCTTTTCAGGTTCACCTTGTCCATCAATAGAAGATATCCATAGTTGACCTGACTTGATATAAGCTATTTTGTCACTCTTAGGAGAAATAACAGGGTTAACTCCTTCATCAATAAGTATTGGATCACCCCCAGAAAAAGGAAAACTCCAAATTTGCACCTTAGGTGGAAAAGGATTAAATGTAGGATTTACTGGCAATTCGTCATCCCAATTTGATCCAAAATCACCTCCTCTTATATAAACAACCCAATTACCATCTGCTGATATTGAAACACTTGATAACTCTTGTCCTGTATCTTCCATATAATTTGTCAACTTTCTGGGAGAATATTTAGGACTTTCAGCAACATAGATATTTCTTAAACCCTCCTCATCGAATGCCCAAGCTATTTTTGATGACTCTAAAGAGCCAGTCAATTCATTTGGAAAAGGATATGACTTAATTTGATCTAAAGTAAAATTTTGTGCAAAACAAAAGTTACTTGTTAAAATGAATACAATAATAATTAGTCTCAAAATTCTAATATTTAGCAGAAGAGTTAGGAGTAGTTTTTATTATAAAATTTCTAATATCTTCATTAGAATTTTTTAAATCTTCTCTCCTTAAATACATCATATGTCCACTTTCATAAGATTTATGAGATAACCTATCTTTCATCTTCCCACTTGGATCCAAATGCCACATTGTATATTTAGCATTAAAATAATCTGTAGCACCATCATAATATCCAGACTGAATAAATACATGCAAATACGGATTTTTTGCCATAGCTTGACGTAAGTTTTCGCCGGTTCTATCATTACTCCTATCCCATGGTCTGACATTTCCCCAAACATTGTAATTCATATTCGTTTGATAATTCAATTCATTTTTTAAATAATATTGCATTGCTGGAGTAAAGGAGTGATCCCATGCTGCCATTGCAGGATCATAATCATAAGAAGTACCGGCATCAGACTTATCTATACCTCTATATCTTGAATCTAGTCTTCCAATAGTTAATCCTTCATCGTACAATAATTTTTTCCAGTAGTAAGATTCTGAGATATTTAAATTATTATCTATATAATCTTTTGCTTTAAGTCCAGAATACCTTCCTGCTTTTTCTGCAATTGCTAATTTTTTTTCATTAGAAATTGAATTTCCAAGAGCAATAGCTGGTAAAAACTCATTTATTGTAAAATTTTCAACTTCATCTAATAATGACTCTATATTTTTATTTTGTAGTTCTTCATCGAGTTGATTATGATATTTTGCAGTTACAGAATAATATGGTAAGCTTAAAGCAGCTGCAACTGGCCCATCTCTACCAATACCTAATCCAGTAGGAGATACCAGAATAACACCATTTAAATAGGTTGTATGATTTCTATTTTGTAATTCAAGTGCTAATCCAGCACATCTTGTAGTTCCATAACTTTCACCAATAAGATATTTAGGTGAAGTCCATCTATTATACTTATTAATAAAATCCTCTACCCACTGAGCTAAATATTTTATATCTGAATTAACTCCAAAAAAGTTTGATCTATCATAATCTTTATCTAGTATTCTAGATAAACCTACATTCACTGGATTAACATATACAATATCTGCAACATCAATAATAGAATAAGGATTCTCACTAATTCCATAAGGTTGAACAGGATTTCCTTCATCATCAATATTTAAAGTTCTTGGACTCGTGTATCCCATGTGCATCCATATTGATGCGGCACCAGGACCTCCGTTAAAAGAAATAAATAATGGTCTATTTTGATTGTTTTTTAAATCTGTTCTTTTATAATAAGTATAAAATAAAGTAGCTACTGCTTTATCTTCATCACTCCAAACAGGGAGTGTTCCAGCAGTTGCTGAATAAGGGATTTTCATTCCTTTAACAGTAACAAAATGATTTGTGGTTACACTACTTTCTGCTTCAATTGCTCTAGTCTGAGAAAAAGAAAAAAAGTTTGAACTAGTAAATAATAACAATAAAATAAGATTTTTCATGGGCTAATGGGTTAATAAATTAAAAAAGGCTGAAATAATTAGAACTTAATATAGTGAATAGTTTTTAATTCCATGAAACTCTACTACCATAAAATCACTGATGCTTCATTCATAATTATTTTATTTAATTTAAATTTATCTATATATACATTAATATACTTAATATACTTAATATACATATTAGAAAATTCTGGATCATTTTATAACATTATACCTATTTTTAGAAATTATGATTTACTTTATTATTTATACTGTTGGAATAGTTATATTTTTTTTTCTATTTGTAAGGCCTCATATGTTAGAAAATCAAACTAGAGAAATTAATAAAAAAAAATATAAAGTTTAAGTTCAGTATATTCAAGAATGTGTAAAGAAATCAATATTATTAACCAGCACGAAAGAGATGGGAGAATTGATTTTAATGAAGAAAATCATACCTATTGTGTTGATAAAAAACAAAATGCTGTATCTGCAACACAGCTAATTCATAAATACTTCCCAAAATTTGATAAAAATTTTTGGGCTGGGAAACAAAGCATAAAATTAGGAATACCTAAAAATGAAATACTTAAAAAGTGGGAAGATTTAGGAAATAAAGCTAGAGATGCTGGTACAGCATTACACCTAGAAATTGAAAAGTTTTATAATAATAAAGATTATAAAAATTCAAGAGAGTTTGAGAAATTTTTAAATTTTCATAATAAATACATAACTAATAATTATACTCCATTCAGAACTGAATGGAGAGTATTTGATGATAAAAAGTTAATTGCTGGAACAATTGATATGGTATATGAAAAAAAGGATGGTAGTTTATTCATATTTGACTGGAAAAGAAGTAAAAAAATTATAAATTCTAATGGATCTGTAGAAAAAGATAATCCTTACGAAAATGGATTAAAAGGGCTAAGCCATTTGAGCTCCACTGATTACATTAAATATTCCTTACAACAAAATTTATATAAGTATATACTAGAAAATTTTTACGATAAAAAAGTATCTAGTATGAACCTATTAATTCTCCATCCAAATTATGAAAATTATCATATAGTAAAAATTGATGAACTAGATGAAGAAATAAACTACATTATTAATTCAAAATGAAAATTAAAAAAAATCGTTTTTTTTCTGATGCTTTTGAGTATTTAAAAAATCATCATATAATGTTTATTATAATTCAAAAATTTGAAGATAAAATAACAATAAAAAATAGATACAATTCTAATTATAGTAAAGCAATATCTGAATTAATAATTGAGCAGCAGGTAAGTTTTAAAGCAGCTATAAATATTAAAAAAAATTAATATTTTTATAAAAGATCTATCCAACAAGGAAGTTAAAAATCTAGATAAAAAAAAATTAAAAATGTTGGAATCTCATTTAGAAAAGTAAAATATATAAAGAATGTATATGCGTTTTTTTTAGATAATAAAATAGATTTTAATAGTGCTAAAGATGAAAATGTAATTAAAAGTTTGACAATGATAAAAGGAGTTGGTACTTGGACAGCAGAAATGTTTTTTATTTTTATTTTATTTAGAAAAAATATTTTTTATGATAAAAATTTAGCGCTAATAAATAGTATTAAAATAAACTATAGTTTACTCAATTTAACTAAGAATCAACTTTCTAATTTTAAAAAGAGATGGTCTCCTTATAAAACTGCTGTTGCTCTACTTCTATAGAAATCTAAAGAAAATAAAATATTTTATGAAAAATAATTACCCTATGATTTTAGATGGTGGACTTTCTTTTCCAATAGAGAAAAAAGGGATAAACTTAAATAGTAAATTATGGACAACAGAGCTATTAATTTCAAACCAAAAAATAATTAAAGATGTCCATTTAAAATATCTTAAAGCCGGAGCACAATTTATAACAACATGTAGCTACCAAGCTTCAATAAAATCATTAAAAAATAGAGGATTTAATTTTGAAGAGTCAAAAAAAATAATATTAAAATCAATTACTATTGCTGAGGAAGTAAAAAATATATACAACAAAAAATATACAAATAAAAAAAAAATATTAATTGCAGCAAGTATAGGATCATATGGTTCTTATTTATCAGATGGATCAGAATATAAAGGTAATTATGATGTCAATGATAAGATAATTTTTGACTTTCATAAAAGTAAAATTCAGATATTAGAAAACTCAAATGCTGATGTACTTGCATTTGAAGCTATCCCTAGTTACAGAGAGACTAAAATAATTTCAAAAATATTAGAAGATTCTAAAAAAAAAAGTTGGATTTCTTTTACATGTAAAAATGATTTAGAAATAAGTGATGGAACATTACTTGCTCAATGTTGCAAATATTTAAAAAATCATCCCAATATTTTTGCTATAGGAGTAAACTGTACATCGCCTAAATATATTAGCAATCTAATAAAAATATTAAAAAATAATTGTGGAGAAAAAAAAATAATTGTTTACCCTAATTCTGGAAAAAAATATGATTCTATAAATAAAAATTGGATTGGAAAAAAAAATAATTCATTCGACATTCTCTTAAAAGAGTGGATAGATTTAGGAGTAGATATAATAGGTGGCTGTTGTGGAATTGGTCCCAATCAAATAAAAAAAATTAGTAAACTAATTAACTAAATAGTTTCCGGAATTCTAATGTTATCAACCATTTCAACTACATGTTTAGGTGGTGGGTTAGTTAATTTTGATACCACAATTGAAACTATAAAATTACATATCATTGCAATTGAACCAAATCCCTCTGGAGAAATGCCAAACCACCACTCTGATTTAGGAGGTATATTTCCCAACCATCCTAACTTATACTTCATCATATAAAAAAGCATTAATGAAATTCCTACAACCATCCCAGAAATAGCACCTTCTTTATTTATTCTTTTAGAGAATATTCCTAAAATAATTGCAGGAAATAATGAAGCCGCTGCAAGTCCAAAAGCAAGAGCTACAACAGCCGCAACAAATCCAGGTGGATTTATCCCAAAATATCCTGCTATTAAAACAGCAAATACAGAAGATAGTCTAGCTATCAATAGTTCATTTTTTTCACTAATATCAGGATAAAAAGATTTTTTTACTAAATCATTTGAAATTGATGTGGATATCACTAATAATAATCCAGCTGCTGTAGATAATGCTGCAGCTAGTCCCCCTGCAGCAACAAGAGCTATAACCCATGGTGGTAAATTTGCAATTTCAGGATTTGCAAGAACCATAATATCATTATCAATAGTTAGCTCATTATCAGAAGAATTTATATAATTAATAATTCCATCATTATTTTTATCATCGAAGGAAATTAGACCTGTCTTTTCCCAATTTTTAAACCATTCAGGCATTGAATCATAACTCTTATTACTAACTGTTTGTATTAAATTTAATTTTGAAAAAACTGCTACTGCTGGAGCAGTAGTATATAAAATAGTAATAAACAATAATGCTAAACCAACTGATTTTCTAGCATCTTTAACTCTCTTAACAGTAAAAAATCTAACTATAACATGGGGTAATCCTGCGGTACCAACCATTAGCGCAAGCGTAATAAAAAATACATCAACAACTGACTTAGAACCATTAGTATAGGTATTAAAACCTAACTCTGTAGATAAATTATCAAGTTTATCAAGCAAAAATATTCCCGAATTATCATTAATTATTGATCCCATTCCTATTTGAGGAACTAAAATTCCAGTCATTTGAAATGAAATGAATATTGCAGGAACCATAAAGGCAAAAATTAATACACAATATTGAGCTACTTGTGTATATGTAATTCCTTTCATTCCACCCAATACTGCATAAAATAAAACAATAACCATTCCTATTATCACACCGGTATTAATTGGAACTTCTAAAAATCTAGAAAATACTATTCCTACACCTCTCATTTGACCTGCCACATAAGTAAAGGAGATTACTAATGCACATATTACAGCAACTAATCTAGCAGCTTTTGAATAGTATCTATCTCCTATAAAATCAGGGACTGTAAATTTTCCAAATTTTCTTAGATAAGGAGCTAGTAATAATGCTAATAAAACATATCCTCCCGTCCAACCCATTAAATAAACTGATCCATCATATCCTGAAAAGGCAATAATTCCAGCCATAGAAATAAAAGAGGCTGCAGACATCCAATCAGCAGCGGTTGCCATTCCATTAGCTAAAGGCGAAACATCTTTTCCAGCAATATAAAATTCAGATGTTGAAGAAGCCCGTGACCATATTGCAATTGATATATATATTAAAAATGTTATTCCAACAATGATATATGTCCAAGATTGTACGTCCATATTTATTTTTTTGAATTAAATCCATATTTATTGTCTAGCTTATTAATTAAGCGTACATATATAAAAATTAAAACAACAAACGTGTACATTGATCCTTGTTGAGCAAACCAAAATCCTAATTTAAATCCACCTATTGAATAAGAATCTAAATTTTCTTTAAAAAGAATACCAAAACCAAAAGAAACAATAAACCAAACTGAAAGTAAAATAAAAACATACTTTAGATTTTCCTTCCAATAATTATTATTTGTTTTATTCATAATGATAACAAAATAAAAAAATTAGTATATTTTTAATTAAAGTTTAAATCAAGGATTATGAAGATAATTAATTTAATTTTATTACTATCATTTAGTATTCAAATTCACTCTCAAGACATTATAAGTCTTCGTAATAGAGCAAAGGTCATTGAGACTATTCAAAAAGATAGATTCGATAATTTATTACCCAAATTAATGAATGAAACTGGAATAGATATGTGGATTCTAATTACAAGAGAATACAATGAAGACCCCATCATTAAGACAATGCTCCCTCCTACTTGGTTAAATGCAAGAAGAAGAACCATCCTAGCTTTTTATCATGATAAATCATCAGGTAAAGTTGAAAAAGTTGCAATAGCAAGATATAGTTTTGGAAAAAATATACCCTCTATTTGGAATAAAGAAAAAGAACCGGATCAATGGAAAGCGCTTTCTAAATTCATTGAAAGTAAAAATCCTAAAAAAATAGGTTTAAACTACTCGCAACATTTTGCAATAACTGATGGAATTGTAAAGACTGATTATGAACTATTCATGAAAAATATTTCTAAAAAATCTGCTGCAAAAGTTATTTCTGCAGAAAAACTTGGAATCAGATGGATAGAGACAAGAACACAGTATGAAATGACAATTTTTAGTCAACTTGTTGAAATAACACATAATATTATTAAGGAAGCTTTTTCAACAAAAGTAATAACACCAGGAATCACATCAACTGATGATGTAGTATGGTGGATGAGAGAAAAAGTATCTAAAATGGGATTAAAAACATGGTTTCATCCAACAATAGATGTTCAAAGATCAGAAAATAGTGATTTATATGCGTTTGATGGAGAGTCAAAATTTGATATAATTCAACCTGGAGACTTAGTTCACTGTGATTTTGGAATTACATATTTAACCCTAAACACAGACTGTCAAGAAATTGCTTATGTACTTAAACCAAATGAAAATGAAGCTCCTATTTTTCTCTCCAATGCATTGAAAGAAGGAAATAGAGTTCAAGATATTTTTACTCGAAATTTTAAATTCGGGAAAACTGGAAATCAAATACTTAAAGAATCATTAGAAAACGCAGTAAAAGAAGGTCTTAAACCCCAAATATATACTCATCCTTTAGGAACCTTTGGACACTCTTCAGGTACAACATTTGGTATGTGGGATTCACAAGATGGTGTTCCTTTTACTGGTGACCATCCCCTGCAATACAATACTGTTTATGCTATAGAGCTAAATACAAAAGTTTTTATAAAAGAGTGGAATAAAGAAATTAGAATAATGCTAGAAGAAGCTGGTTTCTATGGTAAAAATGGATTTAGATATGTTAACGGTAGAGAAACTGATATAATTCTTATTGGAAAAAAAGATAAGGCAATAAATAATTAATTAAAAAGCATCCACTTTTAAATATGCATCTATAACTGCCCTTTCACCATTTTTACCCTGTTTTGAATTACCATGCTCCATTCCAAGAATTCCATTAAATCCTCTATCATAAATATACTTAAATACATTCTTAAAATTAATCTCCCCCGTAGTGGGTTCATTCCTTCCCGGATTGTCTCCAATTTGGAAATATGCTATTTCATCCCAAGAAGCATTAATATTTGGAATTAGATTGCCTTCTTGAATTTGTTGATGATATATATCAAATAAAATTTTACATGCAGGTGAATTAACTGCCTTACAAATTTCATACGCTTGTGGACTTTCTGATAAGAATAATCCTGGATGATCACGAAAATTTAATGGTTCAAGAACCATAGTTAAATCATGAGGTTCAAGTATAGCAGATGCTTGTTTTAAACTCTCGATAACATGAGCCGTCTGATAAGAAATATTTTGTCTAAGATCTACAAAACCAGGCACAACAGTCATCCACTTTGTATTAACTCTTTTAGCAACTTCAATCGATTCCTTTATATGTTGTAAAAATTCATTTCTTAAATCAATATCTCCACTAGCTAGATTAGGATTTTTCCAATATATTTCATGAGCAACAAAAACACCCATCTTTATATTTCTTTTTTCCATTACTGATGCCATCTGACCCTGAACTAAAACAGATCTATTTTTCATTCCATTATCCTCAAATGCAGTAAAGCCTTGATCAGCCATAAAATTTAACTGATCTATAGGGTCTTTTCCAGCAGAATTAGAAAACATGCCAATATGAGGAGCATATTTTAACTTAAATATGTTTTTATTAAAAAATGTATTAGCATAAATGTTATTAGCACCTAATATTCCTACTCCTGCAATGCTTAAATTATTTATAAATTTTCTTCTTTCCAAGATTATATAAATTCAGTTTTACCCGGTACCGGTATTAAATATTTTCCATTATTATCTGGTAATGTAGGGGGTTCTGAGTTCCAAGACAAATTATCAGGAACAAGAACTTCTCTTGAATTTATAGCTTTATCCCAAGTAATTTTTTTACCAGTATAAGTTGCCATTCTACCAAGAATAGCCGTCATAGTACTTTTTGCACCATATTCTACATCACTTATAACTTCATTATTTCTTATTGATTGAAATAATTTATCATGCTCTACTTGATAAGGGTTAGGATCCTCATCCCATTTATTAGGATATTTATACTTAATATTTCCGTCTAAATCCGTCATTTGACCTTTACCTGTGACAACTGATCCATTACTTCCTTGAAATACTTCATCTACCCTACTAGCTGTACCAGTTTGATGTCTACATTGGCTTGATATAACAGCTCCACTAGCATAAGTAAACTCAACAAAATGATGATCAAAAATTTGTCCATGATCAATACCATTTCTAACTTCTCTTCCCCCCATACCTTGAGCAGAAATAGGATAGTCACCAATAAACCAATTTGCTACATCTATATTATGGATATGTTGTTCAAGTATGTGATCTCCACACAACCATGTAAAATAATACCAATTTCTCATCTGATATTCTAATTCTGATTGTGAAGGTTTTCTTTTTCTTACCCAGACTCCGCCATCATTCCAATATACTTGTCCAGAAACTATTTTTCCAATATCTCCATTATGGATTTTATTATGCAGAGTTATATACTTATTTTGGTAGTGTCTTTGAAGACCTACTACAACATTTAATTTTTTATCTTTTGCAATCTTAGCAACTTCTAAAACCTTTCGAATTCCGGGAGCATCTGTAGCAAGGGGTTTTTCCATAAAAACATGCTTATCATTATTAATAGCATATTCAAAATGTAGAGGCCTAAACCCCGGAGGAGTAGTCAAAATAACCACATCACACAAGTCGATTGCTTTTTTATACGCATCAAAACCAGTAAACATATTTTTTTCTTTGACATCAATATTTTTAGATCCATCAAAATGTTCTTTAATTCCATTCAAACTAAAATCAATTCTATCTCTAAATGCATCTGCCATTGCGTATAATTCCACTTTATCATCAGCAGTCAGGGCTTGAACTGCTGCGCCAGAACCTCTTCCACCGCATCCTATTAATGCTATTTTTAATTTTTTGTTATCGTAAACATTAGACATAGCATCAAGAGGAAGGGTGCTCGCTAATATTCCAGTAGTCGCCGCAGCCGTTTGTTTACAAAATGTTCTTCTTGTACTATTTATCATAATTTTTGGTTTAAAGGTTTTTTCAATCTAAAATAAATTTTTAGTAATTCCAAAATAAATTTTTAACATCATCTTCAGGAGTAGATAATGGTCTTACAATTCTAAAACCAATATAAGGAGCATCCGTATTCCACCACTTACTTTTAGGTATTTGAGGATCTCTAAGTTGTAATTTTTTATTAGAATAATACCTACTATAACTTTTTAATTTTTCATATTCATCATTCCAAGATCCACCTTTTATTGTTTTTGGATATTTACTACTCGTTATATAAAAAGGGTCTTTATTATTTTTTCTTTGTGGATATATATTCTCAGAATAAGTATCAATTGTCCATTCAGCAACATTTCCATGCATATCATATAAATCAAATGAATTTGGTTTTTTTGTACCTATTTTATGATATACATCACTTGAATTCTCAGAATACCAAGCATATTCATTTAATTCAGTGATATTATCACCAAAATAAAAATCAGATTTTGAACCAGCTCTGCAAGCATATTCCCATTCAGCTTCAGTAGGTAATCTATAATAATTTCCAGTTAATGAAGATAACCACTCACAAAACTTAGAAGCAGCAAATTGGGTCATATTTACAGCAGGATAACCTTCTACCCCCATTCCAAAACTCATTTCAATGTAAGGTGTTGTAGCACTTGATATACCATCTATGTCTCTTAAAACCTCTGAACCTCTTATGTAAGAAGTAGAAGATATATCAATAGTTCTTTCCATAAATAAAGTATATAGATCCCAAGATATTTCAAATTGAGACATCCAAAAAGAAGAAACTTTAATTTCAGAAAATGTAGATTTAGATAAATTATCAACCATATTAAACTCACCTCCTTTAATAGGAACCATCTGAACCTTTAAAGTTGTTAATGGTAGATCTTGATTATACTTAACAAAATCTTTTTTAATAGATGTAGAAAAAATGAGTATAAATGCTTTTATTAAATATATATGCATATGAAAACATAAATATAAAAAAAAGGTTATAAGAATAATCCTATAACCCTTTTAAAATTGCGCCTTCTCTAGGACTCGAACCTAGGACCAATAGATTAACAGTCTACTGCTCTAACCAACTGAGCTAAGAAGGCATAAAATCGATTGCAATATTAAATTTTCAATTTTAAAAGTGCAATATTATTCATCAATATAAAAAAGAAATTATACATAAAGTGACATTATGTCATAAAATAAAATTATATTATAATAAATATGACGTTATGTCATATATAAACAATCCATTGAGCAATGGCATAATTATTTCAATAGTTATTATTGAAGTTTAATTTAAATAATTTAATTATGAGACAATTAGTTTTAAAACCATCAAATAAATTTGCTAGACCATTTTTATTTGATAATTTTTTTGATGATTTTTTTGATGATTCACTAACAAATGGATTACAAAACAATTATTCCCCTAGAGTTGATATATCTGAAACAGATAACACATTTGATTTCAATATAGCTGTTCCAGGATTGAACAAAAACGAGCTTTCAATAGAAATTGACAAAGGTCAATTAAAAATTTCTGGTGAAAGAAAATTTAATGATGAAAAAAACAATTATCATTCTATAGAAAATGGTTATGGTAAATTTTCAAGATCATTTCAATTACCAGAGGATATAATTGAGGAAAAGATTTCTGCATCCCACAAAAATGGAATGCTTCAAGTATCTATTCCTAAGGATTCAAAATCATCTATCAAAAAGACAATTACTATCAAGTAAATTTTATGATAGTTATTTTTAAAAAGGCAAATGTATCATTTGCCTTTTTTTATGTTAAACAATGTTAATTAGCACACAATTAAATAGAAAATATCGTTTGAGTATTTAAATTTGTTGAAAAATTAATAAACACATATGAAAAATTTTCTATTCGCAATTCTATTTTCACTTATTGGAGGATTAACAGCTATCAGTGGATATAATCTATGGGAAAAAAATGCAGAAGTAATCTCTATTGATTACAACGATAAAATAAAATTTGCAAACTATATATTTGATACTACTAACGTAGTAGTTCCAGAAGGACTTAATTTTATTTATACTGCTAAAATTACAACCCCTACGGTAGTTCATATACGAACAATTTATGAGGGGAAATCTTCTTCAGCACAAAATCCATTTGAAGATATGTTTAGAGATTTTTTTGGTGAAAGATATGATTATAGACAAAGAGAAACTCCAAAACGAAGAGGATCTGGATCTGGAGTAATCATGTCTAAAAATGGTTATATTATTACAAATAACCATGTCATTGAAAATGCTAGCGAAATAGAAGTTTTATTAAATGATAATAGAACTTTTAAAGCAACTATAGAAGGCTCTGACCCAACAACAGATTTAGCCATACTAAAAATTGATGCAGATAATTTACCAACTATAAAATTTGGAAACTCAGATAACTTACAGATTGGAGAATGGGTACTTGCAGTAGGATCTCCTTTTGAATTTAGATCTACTGTAACTGCTGGGATTGTGAGTGCTAAAGCAAGAAATATAGGTATACTAAGAGATAAAAATAATTTACAAATAGAATCTTTTATTCAACATCAAGCTCCCGTTAACCCTGGAAATTCAGGTGGAGCACTGGTTAATTTAGAAGGAAAACTTGTAGGAATAAATTCTGCTATAGCAACTCCTACAGGAACCTTTGCCGGTTATTCATTTGCTGTACCTTCAAAGCTTGTTGAAAAGGTGTATAAAGATTTGGTTGAATATGGAGTAGTACAAAGAGCACTTCTTGGTATAAATATTCAAGATGTTACAGCAAAACTTGCTAAAGAAAATGACCTACCAGTTCTATTTGGAGTATTAATTTCTGGTGTAAATGATGGAAGTGCAGCAAGTGATTCTGGACTTAAAAAAGGAGATGTTATAACTAAAATTAATAATATAGAAATAAAAAATGTATCTAATCTTCAAGAACAAGTAGCAATTAATAGACCAGGAGATAAAATAGAAGTAACCTACATAAGAGATGGAGAAACAAATAAAACAATAGCAACACTTAAAAATACTTTAGGAACTACAGGAGTAGTTGCCTCTAATAATAATTATTCTTTTGATGGAGCTAAATTTTCTGACCTAACAAAAGAACTAAAAGAAAAACTAGAAATAGAAGGAGGAGCTCAGGTTATTGGTATTGAAAAAGGGAAATGGAAAGATGCAGGTATTACTAAAGGATTTATAGTAACATCTATCAATAAAAGAGGGATTAGTGATGTAGAGGATCTTTCTACAATATTAACACAACTAACAAAAGATGATGGAGTTCTCGTTGAAGGCATATATCTTAATGGAGTTAAAGCATACTATGGTATAGGTTGGTAATAAAATTTTAAAATAAAAGTATAAAATGTTAGTAATTTTATATAATTTAATAATATGAATAAAAAGATAATTAAGTTAATATCAATATTTTCTCTATCTATTTTCATTAATTTTTCGTGTGGATTTGAAGAACCATTTCCATGTGATCCTGACATGCCTGGGTGTGGGGAACCTGAACCAGTTCCAAAACCTAATACTGAAGGTTAATTCATAATAAAACTATTTTATATAATTTTTCTTAATAGTATAAATATTTAATTCTTTATTCTAAATTAAAAAGTAAATTGTATTCAACTAAAGATAACACTATGAAAAAACTATTTTTTATATCGATTCTATTATTAAACCTTTCTTGTCAAGAAGAGAAAAAATCTATAAAAGATATAACAGTTACAACCAAATCTAATGAAGCAAGAGAAATGTTTTTTCAAGCTTTGTATGCTGATGAACAAAATATGTCAGGTGATGTAGGTGATCTTTTGAGGGGAGCCATTGCTAAAGATTCTGAATTTATACTTGCAAAAGTATTATTAAATTCTCCATTTATTAGGCCTACACCAGGAACAAACATTAAAATTTTATCTGATATTGTTAGTAATTCCCTTGATAAAGTATCTGAAATGGAAGCATTATTGATAAGAGTTTTTTATCATGTATCAACAAGAGAATATGAAAAAGCTATGTCAATACTAGATGAATTAACATCTAAATATCCTGATATTTCAAGATTATGGCAATTTAGCGGAATGATAAAATCTTATAATGGAGATATATATGAAGCAATCGATGATTTAAATAGAACTATAGAAATGAATCCTGATAATTATTCAGCAAATATGTTTCTAATGGCTAAACACATAGTAGTTGGAAATCTTGGTAATATGTTACCTGTTCAAGAAAGAGATCTTAATGAGGCAAAGAAATATATTGATAAGCTTATACAAATTAATCCTAATAATTCATATGGATACACTATGGCAGGAAACTATGAAAGAAGTAATAATAATTTTGAAAAAGGTATTGAATATTATACACAAGTTGGCAAAATTCCATCTAATAATAATAATAATGTATTTTCTTCAAATCATTATTTAGCATTATCTTATACCTTCACAGAAGATTATGATAAAGCTGAAACTTACTTTAAAAGGAACATAGAAATTGCTCAAGGGGGATGGAAAACTCAAGCTATGAACTTTTTAGGTAACCTTTATGTTTTTAGTGGTGAATTAGATAAAGCATCTGAAGCATTAGATGAATATATTGAAGCAATACCTACATTAGAATTTTCTGTTGTCAGAGAAAATATTGTAAGAGCACAACTCCATTTTAATAAATTTTTATGCTATTCTCATAATCAACTTGAATCAGAATCTTTAAATGAAATAAAATTACATTCTGATTATTTAAATAAATTAATAGAATACAGAAAATCTTCATATACAAAAGAACAATTTGAAGCCATTCAGAAATCAAATAATCATAGGGTTTTATTATTAAACACTTGGCATGATATTTTATTTGGTAAATATTCCGATGCACGAGAAAAACTCAATTTAGTTAAAACTTATGCTAATGAAAATATTAAAATAAATCCAGAGGCTTATTATGACTATAATGCGTTGAGTGGAATGGTTCAATTAAATGAAGGTAATTTTGATGAAGCAATTCAATATTTTTCTAAAAATAAAAGTCTAGAGATTGCTGGAGAAATGGAAATGGATGGTGACTACTTTGAATACTTTTATGCTCTAGCATTAAAAGGTTCTGGTCAAACTAATAAATCAAATGAAATTTTAAAAAGATTATCTACAAATAATTTTTATGGTTACGGAAGAGGATTAGTTAGATTGCTATCTATTGAGCAATTAAAATCCTAAATTTTAATGAGATTTTATTTAATCCTTTTAATTCTTTTTTTTAATTCTCAAAATATTACAGGTAATGATTTTAAGCTTTCAAAATTTTCTATAAAAGATATTTCATCTAATAGAATTACTTCTATTTTTAAAGATAATGATAATTTCTTTTGGGTCGGTACTACAGAAGGCCTCAATAGATATGATGGAATAAATAATACTATTTATAGATCAAATCCTTTCAATGAAAATACAATCAATGATAATAGTATATATAAAATATTTCAACTGGATGATAAAGGGATTTTTATATCAACCTCTTCTGGATTGAATTTTTACAATAATCAAAATTTTAGTTTTAAAAGAATACAAAATCAGTCAAAATCAATTCATAATTTTTTTTATAATAATACCCTTTATTTTACTACTGAAAATAATGGATTTTATACATATAATTTATCTAAAGAAACAACATCGAATTATAAATTTGATCCAAGAAATCCACTTTCAATTACATCATCAAGTTTCAGTGAAGATCAAAATGATATAATATTAAAAATTAATAATAAGTCTAGTATAAATGATACTTTAAATAATAAAGAAAAAAAATCAACTTATAATAATAACTATATATGGATAGGTACCACAAACGGTTTAAATAAATTTAGTTTAAAAACAAAATCATCTAAAAGATTCTATTCCAATGATTCACCTGAAACCATATTATCAAATTATATTTTTGATATCTTTTATGATTCTTCATTAAACAAAAAAATTAATATAGATAATAAAATTTTAATTTCTACTGACAAAGGAATTTCATCTATTCAAATAGAATCAAATACAGTAAATAATTATAGTGAATTTAATTTAATACCCGTTTACAACATATTTAAAATAAAAGAAAAATACTTTATTCTTAATAAAAAAGGGGTGTACGAAATTTTATCTATTAATGATAAAAAAATAAATTATAATGAAATTTTAAAATTTGATAAAAATTATTCTCCAGATAAAATAAAAGTTATAAATGAAAATGAATTTATTTTATGGACAAATAAATCATCTAAAATTTTAAAGCTTTCTTTATCAGATAATAATATTAGAGTAGAAAATATTTTTAATGATAAAAAATATAAGATTAATGATTTAAAATTTTATGAAAATGAATTTTTCATTTCAACTAATCAAGGCATTATACATCTTTACTATGAAAATGATTTCATTAAACCTTTTATAATAAATGAAATTAAAAATGAAAAAATTATTTCTTCAAAAATTTACAAAAACTATAAAACCATACTAACTAACAAAAATTTATATATATATCTAGAAAACAATCTAATTAAAAAATATAAATCATCATTATTTAAGATAAATGATAGCTCTTTTGATATTCCATTAATATTTTATAATGAATTTTTAGCAATAGGCTCAGATAAATTATATTCAATTAATTTAATTAACTACAAAACGACAGTTTATGAACCATCAGAGGAAGGTTTTAATTCCATTATGAATGGCGCAATTAATAATTTAGGACTAATAAATAATAATTTATGGATTTCATTAAATAGTGGAATATCAATTTTTGATATAAATGAAAAACGATTTTCTAATTATAAATTCAATGTAAGATCAAAAAATAAATTTCCAAATGGATTTTCCTCTATCCTTCAACCTAAAAATAAAATTGACCCTAATGATAAATCAATTAATAATAAAATAAATAAATCGAATGAATTATGGATTTCAAATATAAATTCTGGATTATATAGATATTCTTTAAATACACTAGAATTAGAAAAACAATATGTGTTTGATATTAATGATAAAAGAAGCATTACAAGTTCTTCAATTTCTAAAATACACTTTTTTAAAAATAAATTTTATATTGGATCTCAAGGAGATGGTCTTTATATATATACTAATGATTCTATAGGTTTTAAAAATTTTACTATCGAAGATGGTTTATTATCAAATACTATAATTGATATATTGTCTGATAGTAATAGAATATTTATTTTAACTACAGAAGGAATAAATTATTTTGAAAAAAATAAATTAAAGAGTATTAGTAATGAAGATGGTTTAAAAGTTGTAGATTTTATAAAAAATGGTTTACAGTTTAAAAAAAATAATCTGTATGTAACTTCAAATAATTTAATTCAAGAAGTATCTATAAATAATATTTTTAATGAAACAAAATCACCAAAAATTAAATTAATTAATTCATTAGTGATAGATAATAATTTTGATATTTATAATTTTAAGATTCAAGAAAATACTATAAATCTTTCGACAGATATATCAAATGTTGAATTAAATTTTTCTTCTCCTTCATACTATAAATCAAATGAAACTAGACTTTTTTATCGTTTAAATCCATTTAATAATGAATGGATAAAAATAAATTCCAACAAAAATATAAAAATTCAAAGTTCATATTGGTCAGCTGGATATGTAAATAATTCTAAAATATATGTTCCATTTGGAAATTACAAACTTGAAGTTAAGGCATTAAATAGTTCTGGAATTGAAAGTGATGAAATATTACTTTATAATTTAAATATTATAGCACCTTGGTATATGACCACAATGGCTATAATTTCTTATATCATACTTTTCATCTTTATTATATATATGTATGTTAAATACAATAAAGATCAGACTAAAAAGATAATGGAGGAAAAAAGAAAAGAAGATGATTTAAAAGAAGCTAGAGACTTACAAATGAGTCTTCTAGCAAAAGAAAATCCGTCAAGAAATGATCTAGATATAAGCACATATATAAGATCTTCAACAGAAGTTGGAGGGGATTATTATGATTTTATAGAATTAAAAGATGGAAGTTTACTTGTTATCTGTGGTGATGCTACTGGTCACGGAACAGCATCTGGAATGATGGTTTCAATAACAAAAGCAGGACTTCTGGGAATTGATTCTAAGGATCCAGATTTAATTTTAAAAAATCTTAATACAATAATCAAAAAAATTGATATTGGTAGATTAAGAATGAGTCTTAACTTAATTCATTTTAAAAATGGATCCATTAGAGCTAGTTCAGCAGCAATGCCCCCTATTTATCATTATGAAAAAATAAATAAAAAAGTAGATGAAATTCAAATTTCTAATCTGCCATTAGGAGGTCTAATGGATGAAAATTATACAGTAATTAATAAAAAATTTTCTAAAGATGATGTGATAGTTATGATATCTGACGGTCTACCGGAAGCACCTAATAAAGATGGAGAGTTATTAGATTATAAATTAATAAAAGAATGTATCCAAAAAAATAGTTATAAAACAGCTGAAGAAATTAAGGAAGATTTAGTTTACTTATCCGATAAGTGGTTAGATGGACTACATAATCCAGATGATATTACTATTGTTGTTTGTAAAAAGAAAATATAATCTATTTATGTACATAAGACCAAATTTGTATAGGTTTCGACTTCCCTTTAACATAAATTGGAGCTTTTTTCTTAAAGTCAAATACATCTTCACTTAATCTTGTTTTAACAATTTCAGAAATCACTAATTGACCCGGTTTAGCATGAGAACATAGTCTAGCAGCAAGGTTAACTGTATCTCCAATTACAGTATAATTCATTTGTTCATCAGACCCTATATTTCCCGACACAGCTTTACCATAGTTTATACCTATACCTACCTCTAATGAAGATAATCCATTTTTTTTATTTTTTTTATTAAATTTTTCAAGTACACTAAACATTTCAATAGCAGTTTTTACAGAATTATCTATATCATCATCAGACTTAAGAGGAACACCATATAAAACCATTAGTTCATCTCCTATAATCTTATCAAGTGTTCCATTATTTTTAAATACAACATCTATCATCACTTTAAAATACTTATTCAAAAGATTAACAACCTCTGAGGGCTCCAACTTTTCAGACATTTTAGTAAAACCTCTTATATCACAAAATAAAACTGCAATATTACTTTCCTCACCACCTAAATTTAAAGACTCATCATTTGCCAATAACTTGTCAACTATATTCTTTGAAACATATTTTTTAAAGGTGGACTTTACTTTATTAATATTAGACTGATCATCTAATGTTAAAACAATTCCAGAGAAAGAATCTGAATCATCAAATACTGGAGAGCAAGATAAATTAACAGAAAATGATTTTTTATTAAATTTTAACTTTAAATCTGTTTCAAAAATTCTACTATGTTCAATTTCTACTTTTTCAATAAGTTCAATAAGAGATTTATTTTTTTCAAAAATAAAATGATAATGATTTCCAATCACATCTCCATTTTCCATTCCTAAAATTCTTTTAGCTTCTTTATTTAAAAATTCAATTTCACCAAATAAATTAATTTCCAAAACTCCAGTAGTTATAGAAGACATTATATTATCATTTAACTTATTTGATTTTTTTAAAGAATCTACCAAATATATATTTTGATATGCTATACTAGCTTGTTGAGATACAGCATCTAAAATTTTAATATCATTACTATTAAAATTACCTATACCCTTTCTGGTTTCTTTATCTAATAAAATAATAATACCAACTAATTTCTTTTGTATGAAAATTGGAGAAGCTATAGCGTATTCACAATCAATCTTTAAAACTTTAGAATCTTTACCTATCTCAATTATTTCCGTTTTCAATGTTTTAGTAAGATTTTTAATGAAATCAGTTTTTGAATTATACAATTGACTTCTAACAAGCTTTTCATCAAGATTAAAAGTAGATAAGGGAATAAAAAAGTTATTTGTATCATTTTTAACTATAACCATTCCTTTAGATGAATTTAAAATTGAAGCAGAAGAAGATAAAATACTTTCAAGTAAACTCTTTACATCTACTTGTGTATTTAAATTATTAGAAATATCGAGAATTGTTTCTAGTTCTAGGTATTTAGTTTTTAAATCTAAAGAGTCTGAAAGTGAAATTTTATGTGCTTCTGTAGATTTTGACATTAATAAATTAATATTATTAAGACATTTCCTTCAATGCCTCATCTGATGACGGATAGATATTACAATATTTAGAAATGCCCATAATATTAAAAGTTTTATCTACAATAGGTGCGAGATTACAAAAAGCAAGAACTCCATCAACATTTTGAAGTTTTTCAATTATTTCGATTAATATTGAAACACCAATACTATTAACTACTTTTGAATCAGCCATGTCAATCAAAAACTTGATTTTATTATCTTCAAGTTTTTCAACACATGCCTCAAGAACAGCATCTCCTGCCAAATTATTAAAATAACCATTAGTACTTATTACAACTACACCATCAACTTCTTGTATATTTTTAATTGTATCAGTCATTGTCTCTATCTTTAGTCATAGTTACTGTTGTACCACCCTCATCATTACTTTCATATTCAACAGTATCCATTAATTCAGTTATTAATTGTAAACCCCAACCCCTCTTTCTTTCATCCTTTTGTAATTTATTTTCAATATTAGGAATTTGTACTTTTGACTTATCAAATCCAATTCCTTTATCAATCACCTTTACTGTTAATTTATCATTTGAAATAATAAAATGAATATATACTTCTTTTGTTTTTGAATGTTCAAAAGCATTTATGCATGCTTCAATCAAAGCCATACTAATTTCTGCTGTTTTCTCTTCAGACAAATTCATATGTTTAGCAATTACCTCAGCAGTTTTAGTAGCAGATAATTCTATATCTGGAATTACAGGAAGTTTTAATTCTACTTCAGGATTTTTTGACATATGTAAATTTATATTTCTTTAGTTGAATAACAAAAAATTTGCAGAATAAGAATTATGATGCTTTTATTGCAAATAATAATGTTTTTAATTCTTTTTAATGACAACAATAGTAACATCATCATCTGGAATCTTTCCTTCTAACCACGTATCAACCTCCCCTATCATAATGTCTTTAATCTCCTCTGCACTCTTTGTGGCATTATCTGTAATTAAATTATGAACCCTCTCATAATCATATAATTCCCCTTCTGCATTCTCAGCTTCTGGTAACCCATCAGATAAAAGAACTACAACATCATTACTCTCAAACTTTCTTTTCTGAATATCAAATTTCTCATTCTTAAGACCACCAAGAGGTAATCCAATAATTAAAATCTCTTCTGTTTGCTTACTCTTTGAACTAAAATGATAAATTGGAGGCATTGCAGCAGAACTCAGCGTAATAGAATCTTTCTCAATCTCACAAATATTTAAACTCATTTTTAAAGTTCCAAGATCAATCTTCTTCACAATGTTGTTAAGTGCTTCTAGTACCTTATTTGCAGATAACATAGGAAGACCATTAAGGCCAGCCTTTATAATAGATACCATCATACCCGATGCTGTTCCGTGACCTGTAGCATCTCCACATACTACATAAATAGATTCATTGTTATCAAAGAAGTCATAATAATCTCCACCTATCTCAGTCGATGTAACTAGACCAGCAGAAATATCAAATAACTTCGATGAAGGATAAGCTTTAGGAAGCATACTCTGTTGAATCTTCTTCGCTTCTTCAAGCTCTCCTGCTCTTCTCTCATTATCGGCTTGCTCAAGAGATTTTCTGGCTTGGTACTTACCAAAAGCATTAAAACCAAAGCCAAGAAGTAGCAAGTAACCAGCATATGCCAACCAAGTCCTATAATATGGTGGGAGAATGGTAAATTTATAAGAAGCCCCTTCTTCATTCCACACATCATCGTTATTTGATCCTTGAACTCTAAAAGTATATGAACCTATTGGTAAGTTTGTATAACTAACAAATCTTCTATTTCCAGCTTCTACCCAATTATCATCATACCCCTCCATTTTATATTTATACTGATTTTGATAGGTATTTCTAAAATTAAATGCTAAATATTCAAATGAAACTGAGTTATTAACAAACTTGATTTCATTATAATCATCATTTGACTGAGAATCAATATTATAATCATTGTTTCCTATTGATAAATTTTGAATTATCACTTTTGGAGGATTAGAATTTTCATCTATTTTATTTGGATTAAAATAATTTATGCCTTCGCCTCCTCCCATTACAATAGTTCCATCTTCTGTTTGATATGATGAATTTGCATTAAATTCATACCCCTGAGTACCATCAATTGGCGTATAATTTCTAAATAATTTAGTTTTAGGATTATACTTTATAATTCCATAATTTGAAGACATCCAAAAATTATCATTATCATCTTTATGCATGTTATACAAATACATGTTTGGTAAACCTTCATTAGTCGTAATAAAACCAATATCTTCATTACCTAAATTGACATATAGTATTCCATTCCCATAAGTTCCAAAATATAAAATATTATCATACAAGACAGCGGGGGATTGAGCTTCGCCCAAATAGTCAATTAATTTCTCTTTAGAATTTGGAGTTAAATCTTTTGCGGTATTATCTCTCTCATTCCACTGCCATACCGACCTTTCAGTGATAACATAAGTGGAAATAGAATCTATTCTATAAAAACCTCTTACAGACTCTCTTATTAAATCTGTTAATTTTTTATATTCCTTAAATACACCTTTACCATTTTTATCAGCGACCCATGCTGTTACTGAACTAGGAAAAATTAAATCGCCATCTCTAGTCATATAGCTTCTAAAAAAAGAATTTATAAAACTATCGTCTAACTTTAATTCATTATATGTTCCTAAAGAAGAAAATTTTGTGTCATTTTTTTTCTTTATTAAAATTACATCTCCAGAAAAAGCCCATATTGTACCTACATTATCCTCATGAAAACTATAAGTTGTAACTGAATTGTCATTTCTTTTGGCGTATAGTTTAGTTTTTTTATTTTTTACATCAATATTTAAAATTCCACCACCAGGCTCTCTTGCGCCAACCCAAACCGTACCTTCTTTATCAATCAAAGCGCCCCAGACAACACTAAATCCTAATTTTAAATCTTTTGGGGTATTTCTTAGGAAAGGTTCAAATTTAGTTCTTCCAGGATCATATTTAAGTACTCCATTTGTAACGGTAGATATCCATATATTTTCTTGATTATCCTTTATAATATTATTAAAAACATTCCCCATTAAAGAAGAATTAGCCTGATTCAAATGTAAAAAATCATTAGTCTTTATATCCATTATATCAATCCCATAACCATATACACTTATCCACAATTGATTATTTTCTTTGTCAAGAAATACAAAATCTATATCATCACTGGTAATACTATTTTTATTTTCATCATGAAGAAAAAATTCAAGTGATTCATTAATTAAGTCTGCCTTTGCTAAACCCTTCGTAGTTGCTAACCATAAAGATGAGGAATCAATAACTTGAAAATCTCTAACCTGAATTCTATCATCAATATCATCTACTTTAAAATAATCATTTTCATATGATTCTGATCTAGTATCAAAAATTCTTAACCCATTTGATGTTGAAATAATAATTCTATTTTCATCTAACCATTCTATTTTTTGAATCATCTTATATGAGTTTTCTAACTTCCACCATATAGCATAATCAAAATTATCTGTATAATACTTTCTATCTCCCGTTTCAGAATCAATTCTCATTAAACCTAATCCATAAATAGCAACGTATGCAAATCTGTCATCTGATGAAACAATTATTGACATAGGTTGTGGATAGAAATCTAAATTGGCCTGCCATCCAGAAACTCCTTTAGGAACATTTTTAATAGAATCTTTATAATGAGGATAATAATTATTCCACTCCTCATTGAATCTATTATAATTTGAAATATTTCCAAATTGATCAGTAGCCCAAATATTACCTTTACTATCCTGATTTATAGAGTTTACCCAACGAAGATTAGTAGAGGTTGAGTCAGATGATATGTTTGCAAAATTTGTAAATTTGTAACCATCAAATCTATCCAGTCCTGCTTGTGAGGTAATCCATATATAACCAATTTTATCTTGAAATATTCTAATTGATGAATTCATAGCTGTACCCTGCTCAACAGCATATTTTTCAAAATAGTAATCAGAAGTTTCTTTCAAGTTTTGACTAAAAATATTAGATGAAAAAGAAAAGGAAATAAACAATATAAAAACTGACTTAAATAATCTCATGTTAAAATTGATCATAAAATTCAATGGATTTATTTAATTATAAATTAACTTTAGAAATCCCTAATAGACAAAGTAAAACATAAAAATACATATTTTTTAAAATTATAAAATTTTATAAAAATGACAAAAGAAGCTAAAAATTATTGGGAACTAATAGATTATAATTTAAATCATGTTCAAAATTCTGAAATTAAAGCTTCTTTTATCCTAACAATATATGGTATTATAGTAGGTTTTAGCCAACAAATTCAATTTGATTTTAGCAATATTGGCAACTTCATATACATAGTTTACTTTTTAGGATCTTTTTTTATTCTATTTTCACTTGCTGCAATCTATTTCTGTTTTAAAGTTTATAAACCAAGAATAAACCAAAAATTAAAAAAATCTGTCTTTTTCTTTTTCGATATAAGAGATTATTATAAAACTGCAGATATTTATCGTAAAGAATTAAAAGAAGTTATGGAAGATAGTGAAGTGCTTAAAGATTTACTTTCTGAGCAAGCATATATAAACGGTATAATTGCTGCAGACAAGTATACTAACGTACTAAAATCAATTCAATACTTTATATATTCAATAATATCCTTGTTAGCCATTTTAATATTTGAATTAATTATTTTGCAGATAATTTAGTTTTTCAAGAGCTAATTTTAAATTATTTTGTTTACCATCACTACATTTATTTTTCATGTAATCAGTGTTGAATTCATGATTAGATAAAAAATTATATTGAGCTTTATAAAAACTTAATTCATTATCAACAACTTTAAAATGAATCCATTCTTTTTTTAATTCTTCAGAAATTAAAGCAAATGAATCATTACCTAAATAAGCTAAATCAGCATCTTTTAATATTCCTTCTAACGTATTAGTTGCAGTTTTTATAGGATCTGTAGATATAATTAATTTTTGAATAAGATTTATATCATCTATATTATAATCAAACTTTGAAAGAATATCTACAGAAAGCTTAGCTCCTATTTCTTCATGATTTATATGTGACTGAATAAAACCATAATCATGTAATAATGCTGCTGTTAAAAGAATTTTTAAATTACTGTCCGATACAGAAGATTCATTAGCAATTTTATGAGTGTAATTAACAACATTAATTGTGTGATTAACATTATGATATAAATAATTAGAATTGATATTTTTTAGATTATTTAATACATAATCTACCAATTTAAATGACAATTCATTCCAATTTTGATTAATCATGATCACAATTTAAACAAAAATGTTATTATAAATGAAATAAGAAAAGTATCATGATATTTTAAATATCTATGTTTTTTAAAATACTTTTGAAAAAAAATTTAAAAAATGAAAAATAAAACTTCTATATTTTTAATATTCCTTTTCTTATCATTTAGTAAATCATTTTCTCAAACCGTAATAAATACAGAGTCAACTTTAAATAAAATTGACTCAACTTTTCACTTATTTTTAGATGCAATGGGAGACTATCAAAAAGGAAACATTGAATTTTTCATGATAAAGAGTAGCCTGACTATAGGATCTAGATTCAAAGAAAAAAATCTTGTTAGAATGACTTTTTCAAATAATTTTCAAAAGTTTAATGGAAATACATACCAAAATATAACAAGTGGGCAAATACGTTATAATTATTTTTATAATGTTAAAAAGCATCATTCTATTTTTTCTTTTATACAACTAGGAAAAAGTCAGCGATCATTACTTAATAAAAGATTTCTTTTAGGTGGTGGAATTAGAAATAGAATTACTCCATCAGAAAATGCAGGATATATAGATCTAGCTTATGGATTCTTTTATGAAAGGGAAAAATATCCATTATATACTTTTGAAAATGCTAATTTTCCTTCCTTTGAAAAAAATAATTTAAGATTTACACTTAATATTTTTACACAATTAAAACTTAATAAGCATATTAATCTGATTAGCGTTTTATACTCACAATGGAAATCAAATGAATTAAGTAATACTAGAATATTTTTTGATAGCACTTTGAATTATGTCATTGGGAAAACAACTATATTTTTAAAATATAGCCTTAGACATCAATCAAAACCTTATATTCCATTTATTGTCGATGAAAGTGATTCAATGATTGGCTTTAGAATAAGCATATAAAAAACTCTCCATCAATGATAGAGAGTTTTAATAATAAATTAGCTTATTAAAATTATTACTTATAGTATTCCATATCTGCAGTAATAATCATAACTAATTCCCAAATAACAGTTTTATAAAATTTACCTTCTGGAACTAATTCATTAATTGCATTAAGACCTTCCGGAAGATCTGAGAGACCATTAGGATACGGAACTAATGCTTCAGTTAAGTTTTCATACCCATCCATTGTATAAGCATTCCAATTATATCCATTCCCTGTAGGGGATATTACTGTACTAGCTGACCAATATTTTTGAGATGTTTTTCCTTGATCAATATAATTTTCAAGCCATGGTTTCCAAATAGACTCTTGTAAAGCAACAAATTGATTAGCATCTGATGCATTTGCATAATTAATTCTAAAGTACCTAGAAGGATTTTCTGAATCAACATTAATACTTGGACCAGGTCTTGTATGAACAACATATCTTACTTCATCTGACTTAACTATTTTAAGTCCATATAAACGCCCTGAATCTGAATACCAAGGAGAATCAGAATCTAAATCTGTTAAATTTTTAAATCCATTATAAAAAACAAAATTTGGCTCTGTTGATAAGCCACCAACCCTTTGAAATAAAGCCCAATGAGTCATTTTACCTTCAGAAACAGCTTTTTTTGCAACTTTGCTATAAACGTTTTTTTCATTGCTTAAAAAATTATTTATATCAGAATCCCCAACACTTCTAAATTGCCAAATTCCAACCTCATGACTTTGAGAATAAGATTGAAAAGCAATAAAAAAGAATACTAATAATATTTTATATTTATTTATCATATTTATTTATTTAATTTATTTATTTAATTTATTTATTTAATTTTTAAAAAATTATTTCCACTTTTTCACAAGTCTTCGAGCAAAGGATCTAACCAATTTAGTTTCTCCTCTTTCAGCTCTAAACTGAGCCCATGCATCTGATTCTTCTTTTGAATCATTAGAACCTTCTACTAAATCTTTAAAGTCTTTCTGAGAAGATAAAACATAATGAGTAATTCCTTCTTCCCTTCCACTAACTACAGTACCTAATTCTAAAAAATTGCTTGGTGGAAATTTATCTCTTAACTCAGTCCAACTATTTAAGAATTTAGATGAATTACTAACATTCATTAACCAAAGTTGATGAATAGGATCACTATCATCATTTTCATTATATGCTTTTATAGCTCTACCTGCTAATGAAGCCACAGGCTCAATAAATTGATTCAATTGTGTTAAAAATAAAAACCAATCAGCTTTTTGAGCTTTATTGTAACCATTATTCATGCTTTCCATATCACCATAAATATTTAAGGTATGAGTAGCATCAAAACCTTTCCCTGCAAACATTATCTCATATAAAGCAATTGTAGTTCCTTCAGTTACATTAGCCTCTTGCGAAAGATATTCATCACAAATATTAAGAACTGTTGAAACATTTTCAGGTTTTACTTTCCACTCATATACACTCCAGGCATTTTGAGCTAATAAATTTGATGATATTGCAAGAAATAACAATATCCATATTGATTTTTTCATATTATTATACGTTTAGTTTAAAAAAATTATTTCCACTGTTTTACTAGTGCTCTTGTTTGTGTACTAACAACTTCAGTTGCACCGCCATCTGCACGATATTTTGCCCATGCAGCTTCTTCCTTAGCCGACCAATCCCTTGGAGAAACTAAATCTTTAAAATCCTTATTAGTTACTAAAACATAATGAGATGCACCATCCTGTCTGCCACTTACAACTTGACCAAGAGTAATTCTTGAAGTAGGCTTAACTGTAGTCCACATTTTTTTAAATGCATCAGCTTTCTTAGAAGGTTCATCTACATCAAGCATAACAATATGATGGATTGGACCTTCAACTTCAGAATTAATTGTGTGAATTGATCTACCTGCAGCAGAACCATCATTTTCTGTTAATTGACCAAGTCTACTCATCATAAGATGCCATTCATCAGTTTGTCCAGTAGCATATTGAGCATTCATAGCATCTGCACTACCCGAAAATGCAATTATATGTGTTGCTTTAACATCGTTATTAGCAAACATTATTTCATAAAGTGATACAGCAACTCCTTCAACCAAGTTATCTGAATTAGATAAGTAACCATCTAATATAGAAACTACTTGATTTACATTAACCCGATCTACTTTAATATTATATATTGACCAATGATATTCTTGCGAGAATATATTAGAAGATATTACAAATAATAGCAATACCATTATTGATTTTTTCATATTTTTTTGTGTTTAGTTTAAAAAAATTATTGATATATAGGTGAACTTAATTCAGGTAAAAACTCTAATAATTCTACAGAATTACCCCATCCACTACCGTATGCTCCTGGAAGAATACTTCCGTGGCCTAAATCCCAATCTTCATTCCATGAATTATTACCATAAATTTCATTGTAAGCATCTCTAATCTTTGACCAATTACTAGATTCTGGCTCAAAACTTGCCATGTCTTTTCCAAAAATAACAATTCTTGCATGTTGCCTAGATCCGCCAGCAAAAGAATTAAAACAATTAATATCAAAATCAACTCCTGCCTTTTCAATTGCCTTAGGTAAATTGTCTCTTACCCTCCAAAAATTATGTTGCTCCCCATGCTTAATATTATAATGGAAAACTCTTCTGAATGGTTTATCTAATCCATTAGCATCATTATGTGTAGCACTTTCTCTTAAAAGAAAAATTTCATTTGATGATGTTTTTTTAATTAAAACATTCACATTTTTCATCCAATAATCCATCATTCCCGGTTGATTAGATCCTCCCATAGAGAGTTCTCCTAATCTAGATGCATATGATAATCTAACAAAAGATGACATGCTCCCCATCTGACTAGCTCTAACTGCAAAAGTATAAATTAAAGGATCACCTTTTTTAGAATTATATTTTTTGGTTTTTACTTTTAATGCTTCTCTTAATTCAGCACCTTTTCCATCTTTTGCTTCTATATATCTTGTAGATATTGCTTGTCCATAAGCAATGTCTGATAAAAAAAACAGTGTTAATATTATAGATAATTTTCTCATAGTTTATGTTGTTTAGTTTATAATAATTTTTTAATAATTTTTTCTTGAAATTCTATTTTAGTATTTAGTTTTTGTATTTCTTTTTGAGCTATTTTCAAATTCTTTTCATCTTCAGAATCAAAATATTTAAACATTTCTCCTTCTCCAGTAAGAAACCAATTCATACAAATATTAAAATAATGGATTACATTTACTGACCATAATTTTTGGGGGGGAAGACAAAGTCCTTTTTCAATTTCATAGACTCTTTGAGCATTTGTTCCAAACATAAAACCATATTTTTCTTGGGAAAGACCAAGAGTTAATCTTATTTTCTTAAAACGAGCAGATATACCCTTTAAATCTGTTTTCTGAAGAGGATAAGTTTTTCTCAATATTTGTCTGTATTTTTTTAATGGATAAGCGTGTAATGTTTCTGGTATAGTATCTCTTGTATAAAAACTATCATAATGTTCGTTTAATTCTCGCAATATATTCTTTGCATGATTCTCTACCTTTAATGAATCTGTATTTTTATTCATCATAATAACATAGCTTATTAAAAAATAACATATAGCTAAAATACGTTATAAAATATAATGTATAATAGTTATAGTCAAGTTAAGAGAATTCTATATATTTTTATTACTCTAGAGTATAAAATTCAAATGCTGAAATCAAAAATTATTTAGAATAATAACAAAGAATACCCTTAAAATAACTATCAAATCTAAAAATCAAACTTGATTCCTTGAGCTAAAGGTAAATCATCAGAATAATTGATCGTGTTTGTCTGTCTTCTCATATAAGCTTTCCAGGAGTCTGAACCAGACTCTCTACCACCTCCTGTTTCTTTTTCTCCTCCAAAAGCTCCACCAATCTCAGCCCCTGAAGTCCCTATATTAACATTAGCAATACCGCAATCAGATCCTTGTGAAGATAAAAACTCTTCAGATTCTGAAATTTTAGTTGTCATAATAGAGGATGAAAGTCCTTGAGGTACATTGTTTTGTATTTTAATAGCTTCATCTAAAAATTTGTACTTAATAAGATATAGTATAGGTGCAAATGTTTCATTTTGAACTATCTTAAAACTATTATCAACTTCATAAATTGCAGGAGAAACATAACACCCTGATTCATATCCTCCACCATTTAAAACTTCCCCTCCAACAATTTCCTTACCTCCTTCTCCATGAATTTTATCAATTGCAGAAGTATACATACTAACTGCATCTTTATCAATCAAAGGACCCATGTGATTATTTTCATCCAAAGGGTTACCTATTTTTATTTGACTATAAGCTTTTATTAGCATATCCTTGAACTTTTCATAAATTTTTTCATGAACAATAACTCTTCTTGTTGAAGTACACCTTTGGCCGGCAGTGCCGACAGCTCCAAAAACAGCTCCCCTTATTGCTATATTTAAATCTGCATTTTCTGAAATTATCATTGCGTTATTTCCTCCTAGCTCAAGAAGTGTTTTTCCTAATCTAGCACCGACTACTTCTGCTACTGATTTTCCCATTCTAGTAGAACCAGTTGCAGATACCAATGAAATTCTTTTATCAGAAGCTATCTTTTTACCTAACATTTTGTCTCCACAGTCAGATACAAGATTTAATACACCCTCAGGAATATTATTTTTTTTAATAACATTTGAAATTATATTTTGAGTTGCAATAGCAGATAACGGTGTTTTTTCAGAAGGTTTCCAAATACTTACATTTCCACATACCATTGCAATCATAGCATTCCAACTCCAAACAGCAACAGGAAAATTAAATGCTGATATTATACCAACAATACCAAGCGGATGCCACTGTTCATACATTCTATGGTTAGGTCTTTCAGAATGCATAGTTAACCCATAAAGTTGCCTTGATAAACCAACTGAAAAATCGCAGATATCTATCATCTCTTGAACTTCTCCTAATCCTTCTTGTAAAGATTTACCCATTTCATAAGAAACTAATTGGGCTAATGAATTTTTCTTCTCTCTAAGTTCATTTCCTATCTGTCTTACAATTTCACCTCTTTGGGGAGCTGGTACTTTTCTCCAATTAAGAAAAGCCTTTTGAGCAACTTTTATCACTTCTTCGTAAGCAGTATTATCTGTCTCAATAATATCAGCAATATTTTTTCCATCAACTGGAGAAAAAATAGATCTTTTTGTGCCGCCAGACTTTATCCAACCTGAACCAGATGATGTTCCATCATTTAGTTCTTTTAAATTTAATTCACTTAATATATTAGAAATATTTGCCATCACTTAATTAAAGTCAGCATCTGAAACATCTGGGTTTACAGTAATTTCATTCATCTTGAAATCCATAGACTGAGGACCCATAGGTAATTTGATTACATGAGGAAATAAAATTCCATCAACTAATTTATATTCTTCATAAAATGTAGTTTGAGATAGTGATGATCCATCTGGCATAGTCATATTTTGAGTTTGTTTACTTTTAAGACCAGTCTCCTTATCATAATAAACATAATTATTCTCATCCACTTGAAGAACATATAATTCTTTTTCTCCTTCTTTTTCAACTGAGCTAAATATAACATCATTTCTATCTAACCAGCCAATTTCTACAAAAGGTGCAGAAGCTCGTTTCATTTTAGCTTTATCTTCATCTGGAATTGGAGATTTAACTCCTTGCTGTTGAATATAACCATCTTCTCCATTAAAAGATTGTTTCATAAGAAGATTACCCATCATCATCATCATCATCATCTGCTTATTTGGTTTAGCTTGAATATTCATCATTTGAAACTTCATTCCTTGCATTTCACTCTCACCTAGCATACTAACTGCATTAACAGATTCAACTTTTTCCTTACCACCTATAGCTTCTAAATAATTTAATAAAACAGATTCAGCAGTAATTCCAGTTGGAACAGAATAATCTGGTTTTATTGAAATATTACCATTCTTATCAAAATATTTAATATCATATGGTAAACCTTCTAAAGAAGAAATTACTTCCTGACCTTTACCAACAATTACTATTCTTAAATTATCTTTCTTAAAATACGTATTAGAAACTCTTTTAATATCTTCTAAACTAACTTTTTGAAAATTATCAAGATATGTTTCGTAAAAATTATTTGGAAGATTAAACTTATCAATATTCTGTGCAAAATTTGCAATTGTTGATGGACGTTCTGTAGACATTATAAAATTACCAACAAACTTTTCCTTTACAGATGCTAATTTCGATTCAGAAACATTTTCCACAAGCATTCTATTTATCTCATTTAGTATCTCAACTACTGAGCTATCTGTAACTTCATTTCTAACACTAGTTGAAGCATAAAAATTTCCAACATACCTACTTGTAGAAACTCCAGAATATGCTCCATATGTAAAACCTTTATCTTCTCTTAAATTCTCATACAATCTACCACCTTGACCTCCAAGTATTTGATTTGCAAGTCTTAAAGGAAAATAATCAGGATGAGACATTGATATATTTATAATATTGCTTACAGTAATCTCAGACTGTACTGCATTTGACATATCAACAAAATTTATCTCTGTTTTAGCAACATCATCAACAATTGGCATTGTATACTTAGGAAGTTTTCCTTTCTTCCAACTTGAAAATAAAGTTTTTATTTGTTTTTGAATATCTTCAAAATCAACATCTCCAACAATTGTTAAATAAGCATTATTAGGTTTAGCATATGTTAAATAATAATTTTCAACATCCTCTAAAGAGATGTTTTCTACTGTTTCAATTGATTCAAATTCTCCATATGGATGATTGGATCCATAACTTAACTTATCACCTACTTTTGATGCAATCGTAGAAACATCTTTTTGAGCAGATTTTATTCCATCAATTAATATATTTTTTTCTTTATCTAACTCTTCTGAAACAAAAATTGGATTTAATAAACCATCTGCCATCATTTCCATGATTCTTGGAAAATATTTTTTTAGAGAAGAAGCATATCCTCCTCCAGCAGATAAAGATAATGAAGCACCCATGTAATCAACCTCCTCATTAAAATCATCTTTAGATTGATTCTTTGTCCCATTTCCCATAAGAGAACTTACAAGGGATGATACCCCTTTAATATCTCCTTCATAATCAGGGTAATTATCAATATTAAGGCTAGCATATGCTCGTGGAAGTTTATTGTTTTCAACAACAATTACCTTCAACCCATTTTTCAAAGTAAACCTTGACGGCTCTCCCAAACTAATTACTGGAGGTGGACCAGATTTAGGTGGTTTTGACCTATCAATCTGTGAAAAAACAGATGTATAAAATATTATTAATAAAAGTGATAGAATTATTTTTTTCATATTTTTTTTAATTTATTTTTTTTCAGATTCAACAGGCATGTAATCAATTATTACTCTACTATCTTTTTTAAGATATTTATTAGCTACTTCCATTATTTCTTCTCTTGAAATTGACTTATATATATCTAAATTTGAATTTATAAGATTTGTGTTTTCATAAAGCATATAATTTCTAGCTAATGAATTTGCAATTCCTGCCATAGAAGCATTTGAATTAACAAAGTTATTTTCAAAAATATTTTGAAGTTTTTCAAACTCTCTTTCTGATATTAATTCACTCTTTAATTTTTCTATTTCCTCATCAATATTTGAGTATAAAGTTTCTAATGTATTTTCTCCAAGAGGAAGAGATAAAATAATATAAGCACTATAATCTTCAAGTGATAAATTTACAGCTTGAACTTGAATAGATACCTTTTTATTATCTACCATTCTCTTATATAACCTAGAACTTTTCCCTCCACTTAAAATTGATGAAATCATATCTAATACAAATGCATCTCTATCTTTCATAGATGGTGTTCTATAAGCAACTAACCCCATAGGAATTTGAATGTTTGGATCATTAAAAGTTCTTCTCACCTCTTCATTTAAAGGATCTTCCTTAATATTTACTCTTTCAATATCATTGCCTCTGGGAATAGGTCCAAAATAAGCTTCAATTTTATTTTTAGCATCTTCAACTTCAAAATTTCCTGCAACAACTAAAACACCATTATTGGGAACATAAAATTTATTTTTAAATTCTAAAAATTCTTCTAATGTAGCTGCATCAAGGTGATCCATTGAACCAATAGTAGTCCATCTATATGGATGCTTAATAAAAAGACCATCAACTATTTGCTCTAACAATTGACCATAAGGTGAATTATCAACTCGAAGTCTTTTCTCTTCTTTAACTACTTCATTTTGTGTGTCTACACCAACCTGATTTATAACAGGATGAAGAAGCCTTTCTGATTCTATCCATAATCCTAAATCTAATTTATTAGATGGAAGAAGTTCATAATAATATGTTCTGTCTTGATTTGTGTTGGCATTATATGAACCTCCATTTCGTTCGATAATTTTATCCATCTCTCCCCTTCCAATATTTTTAGTGCCTTCAAAAAGAAGGTGCTCAAAAAAGTGTGCAAACCCAGTTCTTTCAGGATTTTCATCTTTTGCACCTACATGATACATAACAGAAGTTACTACTAGAGGTACTTTTTTATCTTGATGAAGTATTACATGAAGACCATTATCTAAGTCATATTCTATATAATCTACATTTTGCCCATTAGAATACATGGGTATAAAAGCTAAAATAATTAATAGTATTTTTTTCATATTTGTGGTAATTATATTAAATCTAAGAGGACGAAGTTATATAAATTTGCAGAATGATATGTTTTAATAAAATATTTATTAATATTAAAATAAGATGGACGGTTTACTGATTTTTAAAATTTCAATTGGTCTTGGAGCTATTGGTTTAACTCTACTCTTATTCTATATTCTTGCAAAAAACACAATCAAATAAATCCTATTAAATAAAATAGACTTATTTGTATATACTATATATCACAAATAATATAAAATAAACTATAAGATATAACCTATAAGCATCCCTTGCTTTTATGTAATTTTTATTATTGGGATACATATTTCCAAAAAGTCCTAAAATTTCTTTAGTAAACAAAGGTTTAAAATTAATTTTCCAATCTTCAGTTTTATAAACAATTTTTCTAAATTTGCTTCTAAAATAAGTACTAGGGAAACCCCATAAGATTAATATGAATAGTAAAAAATTATTTTCAAGAATGTTAATCATTTGTTTTAAAAAAAATATAAATAAATACTTAGTACTAAGTATACTCATTTTATTCTCTTTTGGATGTAAGAAAGAAGAGAAAAAATGTAGAAAAATTTGGAGCTGCGTGGATGTTGTTAGAGAAGAAATAAAAAAAAGAGATAGCGCACTACCAGTAGGAGGTGCAACTCAAATTAATGATAGCACTCTATTTGTTACATTCTTTGATTACTCAATTAGCTCTATTAGTAAGAAATGGGTAATTTTTGGCTGTGATTGCGAATTGGTTTATTTTGATGATGAAAAACCATACAAGTAAACTATTATTTAAAAACTTAATTTAATCGTTTAAAAGCATATGTTCAATTTATTTAAAAGTAGAAAAGAAAAGTTGGTGATAAAATACGAAAAACTTTTAAAAGAGTCTTATGAATTATCTAAAGTAAGCAGAGAAAAAAGTGATTCAAAAATGGTGGAAGCAAATGAAATTTTAAAAGAAATTGAAGAAATAAAAAATTAATGCAATTTTCACCAAATCTTACACCTAAAGAGGTTATTCAAAGTGGATCATTTGGGGGTATATACTTTAATACATCTAATAAAAAAATAGATATAAATTCTAATGAGTTTCCAATAGATTGGTTTGAAGGATTAGAAGAATATCAATACCAATCTACTAAATACAACAAAAAAGTAAATTTATTTAAAATAAAATCTGGTCTATCTCAAGAAGAATGGGAAGAAAAAGGATGGATTCATCCACAAGATCCTAGAGGTTGGTTTCAGTGGTATTGTAAGTACTATTTAGGTAGAAGAACTGATGATGATTCAAGACAAATATCTAGATGGAATAATTTTTGTGGTATAAAAGGAAGATGGAGAAACTATATTTATTCAAAAATTTATAAAAAAAACACAACAATTAATGACTTATCGTTTTCTCTAGCCGTTCGACAATCTTTGCTGCATTGGGCATATAAAATTAATGATGGAGATTATGAATTTTGGAAAATGACAAATGGTTAAGGCTAATTAAAAACTATACCTTAACTGTAAGTAAACGCCTTTTAATAAATTTTGCATTTCTTCATTCATTTCTCCATAAAAAAATTGACCTATAACACTAAAATCAAAACTTTCACTTATATCATAGCTAACATTTGGAGAAATAAACATAAAATTGACTCCTTGCCCATAAAGAATTGTTAAAGAAGAATTTATTGCAGGAGTAACTGGTTTTGTTAGTTGAAGTAAGTATGTATTTTTAGAAGGAATTAAATTTTTTGCAGACAAACTAGTTTGTGTAAGTAATGCTATATTGAATAAATTAGAATCAGAAAATCCATTTGAATTATATAAATATGAACCTAAAATATAAAATCCATTTTTAAAAGAATAATCAATAGATGAAGATAAACTAGTAGAATTTTTTTGTTTAGAAGGAAAAATATCTTGTTGATTTTTTACAATAAAATAAGTTAATTCGCCCTTAAAACCTGCGTTTTTGATATTTCCAGCCCAACCTGTACCAATTGCAATATCATCATAATAATTAGCTCCAAGAAATTGAAAGTCATAACCCATCTTATTAATTTTATATAACCCAGCGATTACTGCTCCATTATCTAAAGATGGTTTATATACTAGATCAAAACTAGATAGATTATCTCCTGTATATTGAAATCTAATCACATCAGAGCCTGGTCTTTCAATATAATCAAAGTCAATAAAATTATAAGCATTAAATAAATCATTGGAATTCCAAATAGTATTTATTCCCCAATTTACTCTTTGACGACCAATACTTATTTCAATTTTATTTTTTTGATATTTTAACCAAAACCTATCAATCATCGAATGAAATACAAAATCATTATTTTCTACAAGAAAATATGATAAATCTACAAATCCTTTATCATCAAAAACATTTATATCATCACCAAATAAAACTCTATTTCTCATTTCTAAACCAATAGAAAAATTTTCATTAAAGTACCCTCTCATATTCAGCCTATTATGAATTAAGTGATTATAACGGATATCAAAATATGAAAAATCATAATCCAGATAAGATGGTATATACTTTACGTATCCATTAATTGTAAATTCTGGTTTATTTTCTTGTGCAAAAGTGTTTACATAAGAAAAAATTAAAAAGAATAATATAATGAAGCTACTTTTTCTTATCACTAACAATTTTTCCATCTTCCAAAGTTACCACTCTTCTAGCTCGATCAATTACTCTTTGATCATGAGTAGAAAATATAAATGTTATATTTTCATTTTTATTTAACTGACTCATTATATCTAATAGATTAGATGTTGAAGTTGAATCAAGGTTTGCTGTAGGCTCATCTGCAAGAATAAATTTAGGCTTTGATGCTAAAGCTCTAGCTACAGCAACTCTTTGCTGCTGACCACCAGATAATTGTGAAGGTCTCCTATTTTTCATCTCATATAATCCAACTTGATTAAGTAAGTCGTCAGTTCTTTTATTTCTAGACTTCTGATCAATTCCTTGAAGCAACATAATCATCTCAATATTTTCTTTTGCAGAAAGAACAGGAATTAAATTATAAGACTGAAAAACAAAACCTATATTTTTTAGCCTATACTGAATTATAGCACTGCCAGATAATTGTGTAATATTTTTTCCTTCAATAAAAACATTACCTGAAGTTGGTTTGTCAAGACCTCCAACACAGTTCAAAAAAGTTGTCTTTCCAGAACCAGATGGTCCCACAACAGAAGTAAATTCTCCTTCTTTAAATAATGAACTAACATTATTTACCGCTTTAACCTCAAATTTACCAGGGTTATATATTTTAGATAATTTTTTAGTTTCAATCATAATTCAAATTTAAATAGTTTTTGTTGCTTCAACTGGATTTATTTTTAGTGCTCTAACAGATGGGAAAATTGATGAAATAATGGATATAATAAATACCATTATAGCAACAACATAATAATCCTCATCTGGAACTTTGAAATACAATCTTGTTCCAACTCCAAAATTTTCAAGACCAGCTTCAACTATACTCAAGTCAATACCAACTACAGAGTAATATTCTACGATGAGATAAGAAAGAATTAATCCAAAAGGTAGAGCCACTAAAGAAAGAAAAACAGTTTCAAAACATATCATAAGAAATATTTTATATCTATTCATTCCAATTGACATTAACATCCCAATTTCTTTCTTTCTTTCAAGGATAGCCATAAGCATTGTATTAACGATTCCAAATGATAACCCTATTAATATTATTATCATAAAAATATAAAGAACTGCTGCAAGCATTTCATTAGCATATGCAAGATCTTTAGAGATATCATCCCATGCTTCAACAACATTATTAGAACTATAAGGAATAAGCTTACTTTTAACCTCCTCTTTTAAATTAATATCCGTAAGCAATATTGGTATCTCATGAAAACCTGAAAAATTTGGTAAATTCTTAGTTATACTTGAATTTCTTACAAATACATTAGCCTCATCATATCGAGAATTTCCAGATCTAAAAATACCCTCAACCCTATATAAAAGAGATGTTAGTTCATTACTCTGATCTTGGAATGTGATGACAACTTTGGACTTTATTTTTAGGTTTAACCTATCTGCTAATTTTTTTCCAACAAGAATAGTATTATCTCTCTTTGATTTAAAATATTCCCCTTCTATTATTTTTTCATAAGTACTTGTAACTTTTATCTCCTCACTTGGATTAATTCCCTTAACCTGAATACCATATGATCCATTTGAATTAGACAACATGCCATTCAAAATAATACGCTTAGAAAATGAAACTATCCTATCATCATTATTGATTGCATTTTCAATTTCAGAAAAATTGTTTATTGTATGTTTTATATTATAATCTTCTGAGAAAGACTTATTATGAATTTGGATATGTGAGAGATAAGATTCAATAGCATTATTCATTCTTTCATCATTTAAACCATAGGACATTGCTATCATAATAATTCCACCTAATATTCCAAAGACAACAGACATTATTACCACAAAACTTCTCAATTTACTTCTCCAAACATTTCTCCAAGAAATCTTAAGCAGTGTTATTATGTTCATATTTTCATTGATTCAACAGGATTTAATTTTAATATTCTTACTGCAGGGTAAATACATATTAATAAAGAAAATATAAAGATTACCAGTCCATGAGAAAAAGGAATATCCCATGATATTGACATAGGAGCCAATGGAGAAAAACCTAAATCTTCCATCATTTGATCAGCTCCCTCTCCCATTAAAGCAGCTATGTCTATAGGATTTATATTGAAGTAGTAACTTATAGGATATGTTAAAATAATTGCTAACAAAACCCCTATCATAGACAAAATGATTGTCTCAATTAGAACTATACTAAATAATCTAATCCTACTCATTCCAATAGAAATTAAAACACCAAACTCATACTTTCTTTCTTCAGTCATCATGAGCACCGTACCAAACATCCCAAAAACGACTATTACATATAAAATAAAGGCCATAATTAATCCACCCGCACTATCAGCAGTAATTGTCTGTTCAATCTCAGGAAGTGTCTCCTTCCAAGTCATTATCTCATAATCTTCAGAAAGGACCTGCGACAAATCCATAAAAATTTTCTCCTCATCATAGTATTGTTCTTTATCAATAATTATATGTGTAGATATCTCATCAGAAGAAATATAATTTCTTGCTGACTCAAGAGTCATAAAAATACCGAGCTTATTAAGATCTGGATTTTTTAAATCAATTACTCCTTTAACTGGGTATTTACCTGCTGCCATCATACCTCTATATCCCTGTCCGTAGAGAATCAGAGTGTCATTCTCTTTTATCTTAAAATATTCAGCAATGCCTTTACCTATTATTATTTCATTCTCCCCAAGATCAAATGATCCAGATACCATTTTTTTGTTCCAGTCTGTTATTTTCTGCTCATCAGATATGTTAATTCCATTTATCACTCCCCCTTTTGTCTTTTCGCCCATAGATATCAATGAAAACGTCTGTAGTCTCTGAACAATATTTTCAACTCCATCAACTGAATTTATGTCATTTATTAGTTTTTGATCAACCTGCATAGAGTTGTCAAGGCTTTGGTTGTCCCAATAACCATTTGCATGAACTTCCACATATCCAGAATATGACTCGACAACAGTTTTAATAATATTATCATAGAAACCGAACTGTAGAGCTCTCATCAATATGATAAGAAATAGAGCTGCAAATATGGAGGTGATAGTAATTAAACTTCTCTTTTTATTTCTATAAATATTTCTCCAGGCAATCTTAAAAATCATCTTAAATTTTTCATATAACTAGGCATAAAAAAACGTTCATTAATATCAATATCAAAATTCCATACAAGTCTTTCTACTATAGTCTTATTTCCTTCTTTATCTAAGGGAACAAACTCTATAATTGAAGGTAGATTTTTACCACCAAAATTTTTAATAGATTTTGAAGTCATAACATTAACCATTTCATCGTACTCATCAAAAAACTGAGTTTTTAACTGCATAAAATCTTTCTTATCTATCCACATTATAAGCTTTCCCCATACTACAGCTGCATCATCATTAGGAACTAACTCAATAATCCAGCAGTCTAATCCATCAACAATTTCATTGCCAATTATGGTATTAGTATAATCATCAGTTATAGAAGATCTTTGTACAAGATCATCGTTTGTAAAATCTGTACCCATCCAATTTTGCATCATCATTGATGGAGGCAGTTTGATTGTTCTCTCAATAGATGGTATGTAATTCCACACTTCATTTTCTCTCTTTAAAAATACTATTCCTTTTTCTTTGACTGGAGACAAAACAACTGAAGCAAAATAATCTTCTCCAATAGACCATCCCTTCATTATCATCTCCTTACTCCACTTAGGTCGAACAATCTTTATCATCATTTCCTGATAAGATGATTTTATTCCTGTAATTTTTTGCTCAGAATTCTTTAATATTTGATTGGCATCTTGAGCTTGAGAAGTAAAAATTAAAAACATTAAAAAAATAAATAATAAATTTCGCATATTACAACTTTATAAGTTCATGAAAGTTAAACTAGCAAAATCAATTTTAATAATAATTACATCTATTTTCTATACAATAGTTGGCATTAAACATTTTGTTGATCCTAACTATTTTTTAGTAATTGTACCACCTTACCTACCCTTTCATTTGGCACTGGTTTATATAAGCGGGTTTTTTGAAATTCTATTTGGTCTTATGATTTTAATTCCTAAATATAGATACTATGGTAGCATAGGAATAATACTTCTTTTAATTGCTGTGTTTCCTGCTAATATTTATTTGGCTCAAAATGAAGAAGCACAAATAGCACTTGGAGCATCAAAAGAAATTGCAGTATGGAGATTACCAATCCAAGGAATATTTTTAGCTATAGCTTATTGGATAAGAAAATAAATAAAAATGATAAATACAAAAAATATTCATCCAATACAATGTGAAGATCTTATAAGAATAGGAAAAGAGAATGATGGAGGTTATGTAATACCTAATAAAATTATAAATCTGTCAAATATATTACTCTCTTATGGAATAAATAAAGACTGGTCTTTTGAAAAAGATTTTAGAAAAAAAAATCCTACTATTAAAATTGAATGTTATGATCATACGATAAACCTAAGTACTCTAATATTATTTACAATAAAATCAATTCTATTAAGTGTTATTCATATAATACTATCTACAAATCCAGCTTCTCTGAGTAGAAAAAGAATAAAAAAAAATATATTTGGAATTTTTATTATACCCAATTACTATTTTTTTTTCAAACAAAACATTAAACATCATAGAAATAGAATTTGGAATAATAATAATGAAAACAGTAAAACAATCCAGGAAACAATTGCATCAGTAGAAGGCTTAAAAAAAAATATTTTTATTAAAATGGACATCGAAGAAGCTGAATATTTAGTATTTGATGATATTTTAAATTCCGAAGAAAACATTACTGGAATTGCTGTTGAGTTTCATAATCTTGATAAATATTCAAATCAATTTAATGAGATAATAAATAAATCTAAGAAAGATTTTAATATTGTTCATGTCCATGGAAATAATTATAGTAAACTATTAACAAATCAAAATTTTCCTTCTACAATAGAAATTACATTTTTAAATAAAAAGTTATCAAAAACTACTGAATTATCATCAAAATTATACCCAATCAAAGGGCTAGACCAACCGAATAAAATTTCAAAATCTGATTATAAATTAAATTTCTAAAAATGGATATTAGTATCTCAAAAAGTAGATAAGTATATTGGCTAATTAATAAAATTTTGTAATTTTAATTTAAGCAAACCCAAAACTCACACATTTATGAAAATTTTAAAAAATTTATTTACAATTGTTATTGCCCTTTTATTTATCTCTAATTCAAATGCAATAGCCCAAGAACTAGATGAAAAAGATATTAATCAATTAAAATTTAGACATATTGGACCAATTGGAAACAGAGTTACTTGTGTCTCTGGAATCCTAAATGATCCTTTAACCTACTATGTTGGTGCAGCAGCTGGTGGAGTTTGGAAAACAATTGATGGAGGATTAAACTGGAAACCTATATTTGATGATCAAGAAGTACACTCCATAGGGGCAATTGCTGTCTCCCCTTCTGACCCAATGACAGTTTATGTTGGAACTGGTGAAAGTTCAATCCGATCAAATGTTTCTATAGGAAATGGTGTTTATAAATCTGAAGATGGTGGTGATACATGGAAACATATAGGTTTAAAAAATTCTGGTAGAATTAGTAGAATTGTTATACACCCTAACAATCCTGACTTAGTTTATGTAGGAGCCTTAGGTCACGCTTACTCTCCCCAAAAAGAAAGAGGTCTTTTTATGAGTGAAAACGGTGGAAATAGTTGGAAGCATACTCTCTATATTGATGATAACACTGGAATATCTGATATTGTTATGGATCCTAATAATTCAAGAGTATTATTTGCAGGAGCGTGGCAACTTGATCTTAAAACGTGGAGAAGAGTTAGTGGAGGTCCTGGAAGTGGTCTCTTCAAATCTATAGATGGGGGTGCATCTTGGAACAAATTAAAAGATAATGGTTTGCCAAAAAAAGATGTTGGTAAAATAGCACTAGCTATGACTCCAGCTGCTCCTGACAGAGTATATGCTCTTATAGAAACTGGAGATGGTGTTCCATATAATGGCGAAGAAACAGAATCAGGAGAATTATGGAGATCTGAAGATAACGGAAAAACATTTAAACTAATAAACTCTGATAGAGAACTAGGTTCAAGGCAAGCTTATTATACCAGAACTACAGCTTCCCCAGATAATGCAAACGAGGTTTATTTTATAAGTTATCGATTTTTTTCTAGTATTGATGCTGGAGAATCCTTAGAAAATCGCCCTCAAACATCCTCTCCAAATTGGGATCATCATGAAATGTGGATAGATCCAAATAATGGGGATAGAATGGCAGTAGCTGGAGATGGGGGAATATCAATTTCTCAAAACAGAGGAAAATCTTGGCATAGAACATTTTTACCTGTAGCTCAATTATATCATGTTACTACTGATAATAATATTCCATATAACGTATTAACTAATAGGCAAGACGGTCCTTCAATGAAAGGTCCAAGTAGAAGTAGAACAGGTAACTGGTTCGGACCAGGTATGATTCAATCTGGCATGTGGAGAGAAGTGGGAGGAGGAGAAAGTGGTTTTGCTACTGCAGATCCAAAAAATCCGGATATTATATGGTCAAGTGCTTCTGGATTTGGTCCACTTGGTGGAATAGTTACCAGATATAATGAAAAATCAAAACAGTATAGACAGCTAGAAGTTTGGCCAGAATTTACAGCTGGAAGTCATGCCGCTCTATTAAAATATAGATTCCAATGGACTTTTCCTCTATTAATATCTCCACACGATAATAAAACAATTTATGTTACTAGTCAACACGTTCATAAAACTACTAATGATGGTCAAACGTGGAATGTTGTAAGTCCAGATTTAACACTTAACGATAAAGAAAAACAAGGATTTTCTGGGGGGCTTACAGGAGATAACATTTCAGTTGAATACGCTAACGTAATTTATGCATTCGATGAATCACCAATTCAAAAAGGTATATTGTGGGCAGGAACTAATGATGGTTTAGTTCATATAAGTCAAGATAATGGAGATACATGGACTAACGTTACAAAAAACATTCCTAACCTTCCTAAAGATGGAGTAGTTAGAAATATTGAAGCTTCAAAATGGAGCGAAGAAAAGGCATACTTAACAATTGAATTCCATCAAATAGGAAACTTTGAACCTCATGTTTATAAAACAGAAAATTTTGGGAAATCATGGAAAAAAATTACCAGTGGTATTAAAGATGGAAATTTAAGTTATACAAGGTTCATTAAAGAAGATCCTAATAAAAAAGGACTTCTTTATTTAGGAACAGAAAATACATTATATATATCATATGATGATGGAGAAAAATGGAATTCTATGATGTCAAATTTACCTCCAGCTCCCATGTATTGGATAGATATTCAAGAACATTTCAATGATCTAGTAATTGGAACATATGGAAGAGGAATATGGATATTGGATGATATTTCTCCACTTCAACAAATGAATAAAAGTGTTGAAGAAAAGGATATGCACTTATTTAATTCAAAACCATCCTATAGATTTCACAATGTAACTAGTTCTCTTCAAATGTTTCCAGAGGCATCAACAGGGTCTGATCCTCCAAGTGGAGCTTCTATTAATTATTGGCTGAAAGAGAAGCAAGATCAAGTAGAAATAATTATTACAAATGCTGCTAACGATACAATAAAAACAATCAAAAAAAGTGGTTCCAAAGGAATAAATAGAATTTGGTGGAACTTTGAAGGAGAAAGTACAGATAAAATAATTCTAAGGACCAAGCCTCTGTATGCAGAATGGGTAAGTCTTGATAAAGACAGAGAAAGAAAAGTGCCATTTAGTTTAACAATGATGTCTCCTCCTGGAACCTATAATATACATTTAAAAGTTGGAGAAAATATTATGACTCAAAAACTTGAAGTTATAAAAGATCCCCATTCTGAAGGAAGTATGGAAGATATCATATTACAAAATCAACTAATGAAAAAAATATATGATGACTTAAATATATCAACTAGCTATATTAATTCTATTGAAATTATTAGAAGACAACTTCTAGATTTAAAATCTATGCTTTCTAATACGAATAAAAAAGAGGAACTTATATCACTAGTTGATAGTTTAGAGATTGATTTTTTAAACGTTGAAAAAAAATTAATTCAGCTTAAAGAAACTGGAAAAGGACAAGACGATGTTAGGTTCCCTAAAATGATAGGTGGTAAACTAGCATATTTAGGTGGAAATGTACCAAATGCAGATTACAGACCAGCAGATTCTTATTATAAAGTTTATGAATTATTAAATAAGAAACTTACTGATGTTGGAAAAGAATTTGAAGCATTAAAAAATACTAGATTAAAAGATGTAATATCTAATTTAAATAAGGAAGGAATTAATCTTATTGTTATTGACTAAACTATTCTCTAGATATTTCAAAGAATGTAGAATCACTAGCAAATGCTGAAAACACACCAAATGCATTTATAACATTTGAAGGTGGTTCATTTAATTCATATCCATCCTGCTGTTGATTTTCAAAAAGACTATAATAATCTTTATTTATTTTATAAAGAGTCACTTTATATCTTCCATAGTTTTTTAAACTTAAACAAAGCGCACTATAATTTAAATCTTTTGTAGGTTCTGATTGAAGAGAAAAATTATTAAAAAATTCACCTAATGCATCTGGAAATTCTTCGCTAAAAATAGGATCTTCATTATCATCAACATACTTAATAGTTAAGTAATGATATTCATCATTTGGATTATTCCAGCTTACAGTTGTTCTAGCAGTTTGATATAAATTAGCTAAAATATTAGGAAGCGCACCACTAAGAAATAGTGATGGAATAATAACTTTATCTTTAGATAATTTTAAGCCAATAGGTTTAGTTGGAACAATAGTTTCAGCAGTTGCTGTTCTATCTTTAAAAGTTACCTCAAGACCATATGTATTTCCAGATATTATATCAATATTATCACTTGTTGTATACCTCTGAATTTGAGGATTATAATTTAACTGATAATCATATCCATTACCATAAATTATAACATTTGCATTATCAATATAACTTGTAGATGAATCTGTTGAATTCCACAGTTTAGTATCTATTATTTTAATATCATCAACAACCTCACCCTGAAAAAGAAATGCTTCGATTACAAAATTATCATCTATGGGAACTTCATTGTCGCATGAAAGCATAATAAAAAAAGAAAAAAAGAAAATTATTTTTTTTATCATCAAAACTCAAATTTTAATGAAATATTTGGAATTAATCCAAGATAATTTTTAGTACTTTTTGCATATGGTAGATTATCAAAATTATATTCATAATACCACACGTTTAATCTATTGTAGACATTAAAAACTGAAATACCTATATCACCTTTAGACTTATTAATATTAAAAATATGATGAATTGATATATCTAATCTGTGATAATCAGGAAGAAGAGATCCATTTTTTGGACCAACACCTATAAAAGACAAATCTGTATCATCCAGTAAATTGATATCATACTTGTAAGATGGTTGAGTAAAAGGTTCTCCTGAGCCATAAATAAAAGTAGCAGAAAAATTCCATCCATTCATTTCGTAATTTCCAAAAATTTTAAATTCATTTTCCTTTGCATGAGGTGCTGAAAAAGGTAGCCCATCATTCATTAAAGGAAATATGTTTTCAGCATCTAAGTAAGTATAAGATATCCACCCTGTAAACTTATCAATCTTTTTTTGCAAAAGTGTTTCAAAACCTTTGACTGTTCCATTACCAGTAAAAAATAATGAACTAATACCTGCAGTCTGATATCGTAAAGAAAACTCTGTTAAGTTTTCAACTTCTTTATAGAAAAACTCAGTATCAATGAGCCATGAATTACTTTCATAAGAAATACCTGCAACATAATGTGTGGCTTTCCCAATTTTAACATTATTATCTTCTGAAAGAAGCCAAAAATCTCTAGATCTTAAAGTAACATTCTCACCAATAATTTGTTTTACAAATTGATAATGAACTCCATAACTCCCTTTTATTTTCAACTTATCACTTATGGAATAATCTGCCTGAAGTCTAGGAGAAAAATAATTTTTATAATTTAATCCATACCTATTTGCTCTTACCCCAACCTTAAAATTCAGGTTTCTTACTGATTTTAAATCATATGATAAATAACCTGAGTATAATTTAGCTTCTTGTTCTGTATCATTAATTCTTAAAGTATCATCTCTAAGAAAAAGATAATCAACATCTGATTTTGTATACTCTACTCCAAATTCAAATCTATTATTCTTACCTGATACTACCTCACCATCATATCTAGCAGTAAAATCTTTAACAGAATTATCTTGATCTAATTTTGTATTAAAATTAAAAATTGTAGAATCAATATCTGGAATAACTGCTTCAACAAAATAACTATCATCTTGAAAATTATAATACTCAGAATACGAAATATTTAAACTATTATAAAACTTAGGATTCCATTGTCTTGACCATTTAAAGGAATAACCTTCATTTCCCCAACGAGATATTCTATCTAAATCTCCAATAATTTCTATTTTTTCAATATTACCAAACTGAGGATATTGATATCTCTTTGTGTCGCTTGACTCATTAAGATTATCTTCTCCTTTATAAAAACTAAATGTGATTAAATCATTTTTAGTAGGCTTAAAAGATAATTTTGTATTGAAATCATAAAAATTGAAAGTAGGAATAAAAGGGTTCAACAGTTCAATATCATCATCAGGATCAAATTGAGTATAAATTTTTTCAAAAAAAGATGTCTGTAATAAATCTGTAAAAGATCTTCTTCCAGATGCAAAAAAACTGAATTTTTTCATAAAAGGTATTTCAATACTTCCATTAGCACTTAGAAGATTTGCACTTAAACTTCCTTTTACTTCATTGAAACTACCAACTTTTCCTGTAAGATCAATTACACTTGATAACCTACCTCCATATTTAGATGGAAAAGCTCCTTTATACAACTCTACACTTTTTATTGCACTTGCATTAAAAGCACTAAAAAATCCAAAAAAATGATCAACATTATAAACTTTTATTCCATCTAAAAGAACAAGGTTTTCTTGAGGTTGTCCTCCTCTAATATATAAACCCGAACTACTTTCATTAGTTGCACTTACACCTGGTAATAACTGAAGAGATCTAAATATATCTACTTCTCCAATTGAAGGCATTAAACTTAACTGCTTTACAGACATTTTATGTTTACTAATATCTGAACTTACCTGCAGAAACTTACTTGACTCAGCTGAAACTACTACTTCATTTAATGTAGAAGTAAGGGCAATTAAATTTATTTCTACTTCATTATTTATTAAACTATCAGTTAATATAATAGATTGACTCTTATATCCAACATAACTAGCTTTAAGGACCATTCCTTCTTTAATATCACCTATAAGGGTAAAAAATCCATTTTCATTAGCACTTGATCCGATTTTAATTGAGTCAATATATACATTTGAATAAGATAACCTCTCCCCAGAACCAGCTTCTTGAATAATTCCTGAAATTGATCTTTGCGAAAATCCAACAGAAATAAATGATATAAAAATTATAAATAAAAATATAATCTTCTTCATAATCATATTAGATGATTAATAAATAATAATCTTTTTAAAAAAAAAAATAAAATTAGTCATTCTTTTTAAACAAATAAGAAAAGTTAATTACAAAATTTCTTCCAGGTTCATCAGCAAAATATCTCATCTGATTAAGATAATTCCTGTATTTCTTATTAAATAAATTTTTTATTATTAAAGATGTTGATAAATTATTTTTTTTGATTTTCCATGTTAAATTAAACAAAAAATAACCATCAGGTGCGTCTTTTATATCAAAAACTTCAGAATAATCTATTGTTGTTAGAGAACCGTCAGTAAATTGTTCAGGGCTAATAGTTTTAGGAACTTGAAACTGTTTAAATGTATAACTTGGCAATATTGATACCTCTGAAAAATTTATATTCCAAAATTTATTTGTTTTTATGACAAAGTTATTACTGATTTTTATTGGTGGCTGATTAATTAATTTTCCATTTTTATTTAAATTTTTTGACCATAAGTAATTTAGGGTTGATGTTGATTTAATATTTTCTGTAATTTTTCTCTCTAAAGAAATATCTGAGCCAATGAAAATTATGTCTGTTTGATCATATATAAAATAAGGCATTGGGCCTCTAATAGTACCAAATAATCCTATAGGTCTCTCAAAAATATAATTCATAATATAATTAGAGAATAAGGTGATTTTTACCTTTTGCTTTTCAGAATTAAAATTAAGTTCATTTATAAACTTAATTCCTTTCTCTGCAGTAATTATTGCCTCGTCCATCTTTATAACCTTATCAGTCATTATTTTGTCAGAACTATTATAGTAATACCTAAGAAGACCAAATGTATTTTTAAAACTATGTCCTCCATAACTGAAAAGTTCAGCCATATTTGGTGTCCTCCAGGCTGAACCAAGATTTGATTTTATTGAAAAATTTTGAGAAATTTTATTTTCAAACCCAAGAGATAGAGTAATATTATTTAGCTTATATTCATCTCTAAATATATTTTGGTTTTGTACTCTACCTCTCACATTATTTATTTCATTATCTAACCTAATTCCAGCTTCAATAAAATTTTTACCAATTTTTTTAGTTTCTAAAACAAATAAACTCCACCTATTAGTATTATAATTTGGGATAAATGCTGTAGTTCCTGTTCCAGGATTGTTATCATTATCTTGATTAAAAAACTGAAAACCTATTAACCCATTGAGGTTTTTACTTAATGAATGTTCCCATTCTAGTAAATAATCAAAAGTATATAAATCTAAATCAATAATAGGCTTATGTGAATTCCTCCTAACATCATATTCTTTTCTACTATTTAATTGACCTCCGAATGTAAAAGAAACTTTTTCATTCTCATTATACCACCAATTAATCTTTGCTTTTGAAAAATGATGGCTAACAACTTGATTTGGCTCATTAATATTATAGGAAAATGGTCTAATAAATAATGGGGTTTCAGAGTTAATAGCATTAGATAAAGCATTCCCACTGTGAAAAAAAGATGACCTCAATAGTGCTAAATCTAAGTCTACATAATTATAAAATAATTTTATATCAAAGCTTTTTATATGATAATGAAAACCAAGATTTAATGACTTCTCTTCTTTTCCTGTATTCGTAAGTGAATATGATGGAGCATGCCTATCTCCTATTTTAGAATAATCTAATCCAAGAGAATATCCAAAATTTTTATATCCTGAACCTGACTTTACATTAAAGTTCATTCCTTTGCCATTGGTCTGAAATCCTGAACCTAAATTTAGATAAAAAGGACTATTTAATTTCATTGGGTCAGGTTCAATAATTACTGCACCTCCTAAAGCCTCAGGTCCAAACCTAACACCTGATGATCCTTTGATAACTGTTACCTTATCGACTGAAGAGATATTTATTTCAGGTGCATGTTCATTACCCCAATTTTGAAAGCCATGTTTTAGATAATTATTTAATATGAGAATTCTATTACCATATAATCCATGAATTACAGGAAGTTGAACATTTGAACCTACTGAAGTTAATGTGACCCCATCAATCTCACTTATAAAATCAGCAAGAGATTGGGTAGGATTAGTTGGTCTATCATTTATTGATATCGACCTTTGAGAAATAGTTTTTGTACCAATATTTTTTTCCTTTTGATCAAGTATTAAAACAGAATTAAGTTGAAAAGTTTCTTGATTTAGGTAAATAATTATATAATTAACATCAGTTTGTACTAGAGTATCATAATATCCATACCTAGAAATTTTTGATTTTATGCTTTTTGAACAAATGTTTTCAAAAATAAAATTACCATCTTCATCTGTAGTGGTGAACTTATCCGAGTCAATAATTTGAATTAAAACATCAGATAAAGATTCTTTTGTCTGACTGTCCATAACTTTTCCAGAAATAGAAAATGAGCAATTTTCTTGTGAAAAAAGATTATGGGAAATAAAAAAAAAAATTAATAAATAGACTCTCACCTTAAAAGATTTATTAAAAAACAAAGTTTAAATAAAAAACTATTTCCATATATTTTGATAAATAAAAAAAATACTGCCTAAATACTTAGGGTCATTAATTAAAATTTATAAAATCCATAACTTAAAACTTAACTCAAAATCTGTATCACCATCATTTGCACCTGTTGAAGATGTTTTAATATCTGGCTGGTGTTGAAGTCTTACTGTAAAATCAAATAAAGCTAGACCTCCAAATGTTGTCCAGCTTGATTTTAAACCAATCGGATTACCATTAGCATCTGTATCTCCATAGTTTATAGGACCTGAATAATCAATATTTCCACTACCTGAAGGACTAGAAAAGGATGGTATGAAACCAAAGAAAATTTGATGCTCTGTTCCCTCTCTCAATATCTCTGCTCCAATATCTTCTCCTGGAGTTTCCAAGTTATTCATAATCTCAAATGTTAAATTATACGTTGTATTTGAACTTAATATTATTGAATCTAAAATCTGAAGTTCTTTAACTCCAGTACCATCTGGGTCTTGAGCTCTAGCCTCAACAATATCACTTGCATTTGAAGAATTTGTAAAAATAAGTTTAACATCAGTAATTACTTCCTCCTCATTTTCTTCAGCAGGTGCTGTAACATCTTCACTACAAGATGAAATGAAAATAAGAGTTATTATAATTAAAGAAAAAGTGTAAAATTTGTTTATATATTTTTTCATGTTTAGTATTTTAAAAGTTTAAAAAGTTAGTTAAATGACTTTAAATGATTTTTAAAGTCAAAAAATCAGAGGTTATCATAATTTTAATACCCCCTAATAAATAAGAACTAAGAAAATATTGGAGGAGCTCTACCAAAAGTATTAGAGAATGAAAAAGAATAAAAAATTACTTGAAAATAAGTATCTAAATATTGATTTGTAATTAATTTAAATTGTGTCTCTTGAAATAAATTAAAGTTTTCAGAACTAGAATTAGCTAATAAACATAAATTACAATCATTAATAATTTCATGATGATGAATTCCATCTTCATTACATATTTCATGTTGATGAGGAACAAAAACATTTCCAAATTCAAATAGAATTGGACTTAGAATCACAGTAAAAAATAATATAGAAATATTCTTTTTCATTATTACTTCAAATATATAGAATTATATTAAATCTGTTTGTAAATTTATTTTACAATTTAGCACATTTGAGATAGGACATTCATTCTTTGCTAAAAAAGCTAATTCCGTAAATTTTTTATCTGTAATATTAGGAACCTTTGCACTAAGGCTTAATTGAATAGATTCTATATCCCCATCAATAAATGTTAATTCAGAATTCGTTGTCAAAACTTCAGGATTATATCCATTCTCATTTAATATAAAACTTAACTTCATATTAAAACAACCAGCATGAGCAGCTGCAATTAATTCTTCAGGATTAGTTCCTAATTTACCATCATCATTTTTAAATCTCATTTTAAAATTATAAGGCAAATTATTTATTGCTCCACTTTGTGTTGACAATGTTCCATTTCCATCTTCACCATCTCCATTCCAAACTACATTTGCTGTTCTTTTCATATTTGTATTTTTTTTAGATTTAAAAAATTAAATTAGAGGTAATTAAGCAGAATTGAAAATAAAATGAAAAATAATAGAAGAAAATTTATTAAAAACTCTTTAGGGCTTTTATCAACAGCCGCAATAAGTCAAAATATTTTTGCTTCAGAACTACTTAAAAATAACTTAGAAATAGCCATCCAAATGTATTCATTTGGACCAGAAATTATGCAAGGAAAATTTAATATACTGGATTTCCCAAAATTCATAAGAGATAAATTTCAAGTTAAAGGTGCTGAATACTGGTCCATACCATTCATGGGTAATGAAAATGATGATACCTTCTTAAAAACATTAAAAGAAAAAAGTATAGATTCAAACACTGATAATTTATTAATTCTAGTAGATAACATAAACTTACAAACAATGAAAAGTGGACCAAGCCTTGCATCATCTATTAAAAAAGAAAGAGAGGTATCAATCAACTTTCATAAAAAGTGGATAGACGTAGCAAAAAAAATTGACTGCCATTCTATTAGAGTTAATTTGCATTCCAATGAACCAGATGAATCTAAAATTTTAGACAATGCGTCTGAAAGCATATCCCAATTGATAGAATATAGCAAAAATGATAAAATAAATATCGTTATAGAAAATCATGGTGGAATTACAGCAGATGCCGATTGGCTCGTTTCATTAATAAAAAATATTAATAGTAAATATGTAGGATCACTCCCCGACTTTGGATCTTTAAATTTTTGTATAAGAAGAGGTGATTTGGATTTTGAAAATCTCAATAAGACATGTGCTAATCAATATGATAAATATGAAGGTGTAAAAAAACTTATGCCTTATGCAAAAGGTGTTAGTGCTAAATCAATGCAATTTGATGCAGATGGAGAAGAAGTTTCTACAAATTTTTCAAGAATGATAAAAATAATTTCTGAATCAAATTATAAAGGTTATCTAACTATAGAGTATGAAGGAGCGATGATGGAAATGATGGGTAATACAAATGAAAAATTTTTATCACCAAATGAAGGTATTCTAGCAACTCAAAATCTATTAAAAAAATATATATAGAATGATATTATCAGGATTGGAAATCAAAAATCGAATAGGGAAAGATATAGAGATTGAACCATTTAATAAAAATCAAATTAATCCCAACAGTTATAATCTAAAACTTCACAATGAACTACTAGTTTATAAAGAAAAAGTCTTTGATATGAAAAAGCCGCTAGCTACTGAAAAAATAATTATCCCTGAAGAGGGCCTTACTCTTAAAACTAATAAATTGTATTTAGGAAGAACAGTTGAATATACAAAGACAAGAAATCTTGTACCTATGCTTGAAGGGAGATCTTCAATAGGAAGATTAGGATTATTTGTACATGTAACTGCAGGATTTGGAGACGTTGGATTTGAAGGATATTGGACACTAGAAATTTTTTGTGTTCAACCAGTCAAAATATATCCAAACGTAGAAATCTGTCAAATATACTATCACAGTGTTGAGGGAGATCACGAAACTTACACAAGTGGTAAATATCAAAAAAATAAAGAAATACAACCTAGTTTTATTTATAAAGACTTTAAAAAATGAACTATTTCCAGTTCTTCTTTAAAATGCCTAGAATAGGAAAAAACATTGGAACATTTTTTTTATATTTTTTATAATCAGAGTATTTTCTTGAACTAATTTCTTCACTAAAATTAGCACTATTATAAAATAAAATTATCAGTAAAAAACATCCAACAATAGACCAATTTAACCATAGACCTGTTACTGAAACACTAAAGAAATAAAACATTACCCATATAGCTTGTTCACAAGCAAAATTAGGATATCGAGATGATGTCCAAAGACCTGTTGTCCTAAAGCCTAACTTATAATCACCCTCTAATGTTTTTCCTTGTTTAATTAATTGGTATTTTTTTATTTGAAAATCATATTATTGCTGATCAGATATTGTCTCTAAAACAATAAATAAAAACATGTTGAAAAGAGCCCAAGTAAATCTTCCAGATAAAAAAGACATCTTTTTCCTTACCTCAACCCATCTATAATCTTCATCTCCTTTCCAAAAATAAATACTAAAACCTCCTTTTCTAACGAAGTTAAGAGTGAGTCTAACTCCCCATAAAGAAGCTAAAATAGCCATCAATACCATTCGAGAATTCATATCTGCTGCGAAAGCAAAATACCAGACATATATAACAGGGATTGTACTCCAAAACTTATCGACTTGACTAAAATTTTCAGCAAGTTAATTAACAACAAAACAATATAAACAAGAGGCTAGATAAAGCTTAGTCATAGTAATCAATGCAGCCATCTGAGAATCATTTAAAGAAACATCAAAAATATTTGATGTAAAAGCAAAATAAACAACAAAGGTTAATGTAATTATTAAAAATAAAACAGTTCTTATAATCTCAACAATTTTAAAAAAAATTCGTTATACAATTTATACTAAATAAAGATATTAATAGAATGATTGAATTTGACAAAAAAACAAAAATTTATACTCTTCATACCAGTCAAAAACTTCCCATAACTCTTTCTAGAAGTTGGTCATTTTTTTCTGATCCAAATAATCTATCCAAGATGACACCAAAGCATATGAATTTTAAAATACTGACAGATTTATCTAGTATGTATGAAGGACAAATTATAAAATATAAAGTATCCCCCTTTCCTTTTTTTAGAGTGGGTTGGACAACAAAAATAACGAAGGTAGAAAAACCTTTCTTTTTTATTGATGAACAAATTCAAGGTCCTTTTAAGTTATGGCATCATGAACATAATTTTGAAGAAATAAAAAATGGTATAATAACTCATGATAAATTACTATTTAAACTTCCGGTAGGAAAAATTGGAAGATTTTTTGGAGAAAAAATTGTCATTAATCAATTAAAAAATATATTTGATTTTAGAAAAGATATGTTAAATAAATTATATGTAAAATGAAAAATATATTAATTATTGGAGGAAGCAAAGGAATAGGAAATGAAATTTTAAAACATCAAAGTGATCTTGGAAATAAATGTTTTAATATATCTAGATCTAATTTAAATCCATCATTAAATAATGTAGAAGATTTTAATTTAGATGTCATTAAAGATGAACTTCCTGAAATTGAAAACGTTGACGTAATAGTATATTGTCCAGGATCAATTAATCTAAAACCTATTTCGCAATTAAATATTGAAGACTTTAAAGCTGATTTTGAAATAAACGTTTTAGGTGCTGTAAGAGTTATAAAAAATTATTTATTTAAACTAAAAAGATCTCAAAATGGATCAATTGTTTTATTTAGTACTGTTGCGGTAAATCAGGGTATGCCTTTCCATAGTTCAATAGCAACATCAAAAGGAGGAATTGAGGGATTAACTAAATCTTTGGCTGCAGAACTTTCTCCAAAAATCAGAGTTAATTGCATAGCACCTACTCTTACAAATACAGATCTAGCTAAAAATATTCTTAGAAATGATCAAGCCCTCGAAAATATTTCAAATAGACACCCACTGAAAAAAATATGTGAACCAAAAAATATTTCTTCAATGGTTAATTACTTATTGACTGATGATGCAGATAGAATCACTGGTCAAATATTTAATATAGATAGTGGTATGTCATCAATAAAACTATAAATATTATATATTTGGTTGATTATTTTATTTCTCTAAAAAAACACAAAAAAATGAAAGCACACTCAGCAAGTAGAATTAATGCAGTTATTTTAATTGTAATTGGAGTATGGGGTTATGTTGAATCAAATTCTCCTACATCTTTTATCCCAGTAGTTATTGGTCTAATCTTACTCATATTAAATAAAGGAATCAAGAATCAAAACAAAGTAATAGCACACATAGCTGTACTTTTAACATTATTATCCTTTGCAAATATTATGCCTTTAAAGGCAGCGCTAGAAGATGGTAGAAATGATGCTGCTCTAAGATTAATAATCATGCTAACATCATCTTTCTATGCAATGATATACTTCATAAGAAGCTTTATTCAAGCTAGAAAAAAGTGATTTATAATAATATAAATCTATAATTTGAGAAAAATAATAATAGATACTGATACAGCAACCGATGATGCAGTCGCATTAATCATGGCATTAAAACATACTGATTTTGATATTAAAGCAATAACTACAGTTGCTGGAAATGTTGATTTAGAACAAGCAACTCAAAATGCTCTTTATACTGTTGAATTGTGTAATAGAAAAATTCCTGTATTTAAAGGTTCAAGTTGTCCATTAAGTAGAAAACTTGAAACTTCTAAATTTTTTCATGGCAAAGATGGACTTGGAGACTCAGGGCCATATATTCCAAAGATTAATGAAGAAAATAAAGATGCTGTTAGCAAAATAGTCTCTCTTATAAAAAAGTATCCACATGAAATAGAAATTATTGCTATTGGTCCTCTTACAAACATCGCAAAGGTTTTTCAAAAAGATCCATCCCTTATTCATACTATTAAAAGTCTTTATGTTATGGGAGGTATCGGAGAGGGAAAAGGAAATATAACAGAACACGCAGAATTTAATTTTTGGGTAGACCCAGATGCAGCAGATTATGTACTTAACTCTAGCATTGAAGTTCATCTAATAGCATGGGATACTACACAGATCTATGGATTTCTTGACAAAGAAAATTTTAATGAACTTGAAAGAATAAATACCCCGCTATCTCAATTTGCAATCAATATTCAACAAAAAGGATTAGAATATTATAAAATAAAATATAAGGAACATAAAATAGACCTTGCTGATCCATTAGCAATGGCAGCATTTATTGATAATGAAATCGTAACAAAGTTCATAAATTGTAATATCAAGATAATTACAAATGGTGATAAAAGAGGAAAAGATATTTTATCATTAAATTCTTCAGGTAATATAAAGCTTGCTTCTAAAATATCTCGTTATAAATTTTTGAATAATCTTAAAAAAAGCCTAGTATAGATTTGTGAAAATTTTAAATTTTGGTTCTATAAACAAAGATTTTGTATACTTAGTTGATAATTTTGTTCAACCAGGAGAAACTATTTCAAGCAATAGCCATGATATATTTTTAGGAGGCAAAGGATTAAACCAAAGTGTAGCTATAGCACATGCTGGAGCTTCTGTTTATCATGCAGGTTGCATTAATAAAAAAGATAATTCTATAATAGATCACTTAAATAATTGGGGTGTAAATACAAAAAATATTTTAGGACTTGATAAACCTACAGGTCATGCAATAATTCAAGTAAATAAAAAAGGAGAAAACTCGATTATTATACACGGGGGAACGAATCATCATATAACTTCTAATCAAATTGATTCTTGTCTTAAAAAGTTTGAAATTGGAGATATTCTAGTCCTCCAAAATGAAATTAATAATATTGAAGAAATTATTGATAAAGCACATAAAAAGGGAATGAAAATATTTTTTAATCCTGCCCCATTTTCAAAAAGCATTCTTAATTATCCATTAAAAAAAATTCATACTATTATTTTTAATCAATCAGAAGGGAATGGACTTTCTATGGGCATTAACACTCCTGAAAAAATATTAGAGATTATTAGTAAAAAATACCCATCAGCTAATTTACTGATTACACTTGGAGAAAAAGGATCAATCTTTAAAAATGAAAATAATACTATAAGAGTAGATGCTTTTGATGTAAAAGCTATTGATACAACTGCGGCTGGTGATACTTATATCGGTTATTATATTGCATCCTTTTCAAAAAATGCAGCCATTAAAAGTTGTATGAAAAATGCATCTTTAGCTGCAAGCGTAACTGTAACTAAAATGGGAGGCGCTGTATCTATACCTAAATTATAAAACTATGATATATCGAGTAAAAAAATTATAATAATTATGATTTAAAATTAATATTTATTTAATAATAATAGTAATTTAGTGATCTTCTAAAAAGAGTGTATTTTAAAAGTTATAGATGTTAAAAAATATATTTATAATATTCATAAGTTTCATTTTTTTTAATTTTTCTTCTATATCTCAATCCATTAGAATAAATGAAGCTATGTCATCAAACTCTGTATTTATAGATGAAGACGGAGATACTCCTGATTGGTTTGAACTATATAATTATGGAAATACTCCTATTTCTTTAAGTAATTGGACAATTTCAGACAAAAATGATGAACCCAAAAAATGGACATTTCCAAACATATCTATAGAATCAGATCAATACCTTTTGGTATGGGCTTCTGATAAAGATAGATCTAGTACCAACACTTTTAGAACACTAATAAATAGAGGTGATAATTTTAAATATTTAATTCCCAATAGTGAAGTTTTAAGTAACTGGAATACTTTAATTTTTGATGATTCTAATTGGCAATCTGGAGTTAGTGGTTTTGGCTATGGTGATGGTGATGACGAAACAATTATTCCAAATGGATCTCTTTCTATTTACCTAAGAAAGATATTTACAATTCCCAACATAAGTGAAATTGAAAGTATAATTTTAGATGTAGATTATGATGATGCCTTTGTCGCTTATATTAATGGGGTTGAAATTGGAAGAAAAAATATAGGTGGTAATCCACCATCATATAATTCTGTTCCTTTAACTGATCATGAAAGTGCTATATATCAAAATGGTAATCCAGATAGAATAACACTCTCAAATTTGAACAATATACTTAATGAAGGAAATAATATATTTAGTATTCAAGCGCATAATATTTCTAATACTTCTTCAGATTTTACCATTATTCCATTTTTAAGTATATCTCTTAAAAATCCAAATGATAATTTAGGAATAAATCCACCAGAAATTCTTGGATTAAAAAATGAAAATTTTCATACAAACTTTAAACTATCATCAGGAGGAGAAACATTATCACTATATGATGACAATGAAACTTTAGTAAATAATCTAATAGTTGAAAATATTGCCACAGATATATCCATAGGTATATCTTCAAATAATGATGAAGTCGTTAACTATAATTTACCAACTCCAGGGTATGAAAATTCAATCATTGATTTTTTAGGCTCAAATTTTACAAAAATTATATTCTCAGATGATGGAGGTCCTTCTACAGAATTAAATTTATCTCTCTCTGGAATTAATGAAAATGAAATAGTTAGATATACAACTGACGCAACCGAACCCAATGAAAATTCTTTAATTTATAATAATCCTATTAATATAAAATCAACAACTGTAATAAGAGCTAGAGTATTTGAAGAAGGTCATCTTCCCTCATCTGTTCAGAGTAGAACATTTCTTTTTAATATATCACATGTATTACCTGTAATATCTCTTGTGACTGATCCAAAAAATTTATTTGATGAAGAAACTGGGATTTATGCTTATGGAGATTCATTTGATGAAAATTATCCATATTTTGGTGCTAATTTTTGGGAAGATTGGGAAAGACCTATACATATTTCTCTCTATGAGGTGGATGGAAGTTTTGAAATTGGATTTAATGCAGGAGTAAAAATTTTTGGTGGTTGGAGTAGAGGCCAAGCTCAAAGATCATTTTCATTTTTTGCTAGAAATAAATATGGCACATCAGAAATTGACTATAAACTTTTCCCTTCTTTAAGCTATTCTAAATTCCAGTCATTTATTTTAAGAAACTCCGGTCAAGATTGGTTGAGAACATCTGTAAAAGACGCCTCCCTTACTGGTCTATTAAAAGGGACTGGATTAGATGTTCAGGGATATAGACCTGTAGCCACTTATATAAATGGAAATTATTGGGGTCTTTATAATATGCGAGAAAAAGTAACCGAACATTTTATAGCATCGAAATATAATATAGATGCTGATGATATAGACATTCTAACTAATAATGCAGAATTAGTTCATGGAAAAACTACTGAATATGATGAACTTATGAAATACATAAACTCTACAGATTTATCATTCGAACAAAACTTTAGCTATGTTGAAGATAGAATAGATATTGAAAATTATATCATTTATCAGATTGCTCAAATTTATTTTAATAATCACGATTGGCCCGGAAACAACATAAAATATTGGAAACATAAAGATGGAAAATGGAGGTGGATAATCTATGATACTGACTTTGGTTTTGGAACTTATCCTTCATGGCTAGAATACAATTATAATACTCTGAGTTTTGCTTTAAATGCTAATGGACCTAACTGGCCAAACCCACCATGGTCAACTTTACTTTTTAGAAAAATGGTTAAAAATATATCCTTTAGAAATAAGTTTATTAATAGGTATGCAGATGAACTAAACTCAAGATTCTTACCAGAAAAATTTTCAGAACATATTGATACGCTAATTACCAATATTGCTTCTGAAATTCCAGGACATTTTAGTAGATGGAGTAACTATGTTCAAAATTGGAACTACCTAGATAATGTTAATGAAATGAAAAACTTTTCAAATAACAGATCATGGTATTGTAGAAATCATATATTATCAACATTTGAACTCCCAGCAATTAATGAACTGGTTTTAGAAATAGAAAATATTGATATGGGTAAAATAGAAATTAATAATAATCTATTAATTGATAAAAAAAATTGGAATGGAAAGTATTTTGAAACTGTGGCAATAAAGGTATTAGCAAAACCCAATTCAGGGTTTGCTTTTTCTCATTGGACCGATGAATATAATGCTTTAAGTGAAAATATAATTTTGTCAAATCCTGAACTTAATTTGGATTTAAAAACAGCAATTCGATTAAAAGCTCATTTTATAGTGGCACCATTAGGAATTGAGGAAGAAAAAATAAATTTTAACTTATACCCAAACCCAATAAATAATAAAATAAATATTCATTTTGATGTAAATACAAAAACACATGTACATATCAAAATTTATAATCTTAATGGAAAAGAAATAGTTAAACTAACAAATAAAAAATATGTACCTGGAACATACGTCATAACTAAAAACCTTGCTCACTTAAAAAGTGGTAATTATATTTTGAAATTTAAAACTAAGTCAGGAGTTGAAATCAATAGAAAAATAGTGAAAGATTAATATGATTCGTATTTTTTTTCTACAATAGAATTTAATCCACTTTCATTTTTAATTAAATTAAAAGAATCATATAAATCACCAACAGCAGTATAGGCTTGGTAAGAAAGCTTATTTCCATCTAAACTTATAACTTGAAATAACTGCATGTACTCACCCGTTCTATCACGTAAAGCATCGTACTGCTGCCATCCCTCTTTTAATGGATACATTTTACCTCCACTAACTGAAACAACGTATACTGTACCTGTTAAATCTCTTGTGTTTTGGCCTGAAACAATATTTTCAGGATCTGGTGAAACTCTTCCTCGAGTATATGCATGGTCATGACCTTGTAATGCAAGATCTACTTTATACTTATCAAAAAGAGGTTTCCATTTTGATCTTAATTCAACATTATCCCTTCCTCTAGAAGCAGAGTATAGTGGATGATGATATGTCACAATAGTCCATTTGTTTGGATTATTTTTTAAAACTTCTTCTAGCCAAATAGTCTGTTCATCTATCATAATATTACTATTTAAACCTATAAAACGAACACCTTGATAATCGACATAATAAACAGTTTCTTCAATACCCTTTGGACCATTATTTGGAAGTGTAAAGTTATAATTCCATTGAACTGACAATCTATTAATAGCTTCATCCACATCATTTTGAACAAATGGCATATATTCATGATTTCCAGGAATAGAAAGTGATGGTAAAGACCTATGAATCCATCCGCCTGCAATATACCACTCATGCCACTCATGTTCACTATGAGCATTATTTATCAAATCTCCAGCATGAATAATAAAACTTGCTTCTGGAGCTTTTTTATATCCCTCTCTTATTAGTCTAGACCATAGCTCCATAACATAATTTTGAGCATCTCCAACATATAGAAAAGAAAAAGGATCTGCTTTATCACTTGCAGTTTTAAATTGTATCCACTCACTCCATATTTTACCGTCCCCTACTCTATATGCATACATTGTATTAGGAATCAAATCCTTAAATGTTAAAGAATGATAATGAGAATTTAAATTATCAAATTGCAGTTTGTCTTTTGAAGATCTGCCTACTTGTACAACATTATCAAATTCTAATAATTGAGTAATTGCCTTATGTGTTGTGGCTTTTGAAATAAATCTAGGATCAGCTAATGATAAAGCGATTTCCCCATAACCTTGTTTTATAACATTGCTAGTTCTCCATGTCACACTAATAGTAGTAGCAGGATCATCTGAAAAATTTAGTACTATATGGTCAGGATGTTTCCCAGGTTTACTCCAATTCTTAACAAACTCTGGTTTTTTGTATACTCTACTTGACTGACCTGTAACGTTTAAGACTACGAATAAGGTAAGAATAGATAATAATATAAAATGTTTCATTTTTCATTTTTTTTATAAGAAAATAACTAGTTCATTCAAAATTAATGAATTAATAAATATCCAATATTAATTCCTCCTTATTATTAAATAATATTTTATCACCAATTTTTTTATTATTTAATAATTTTCCAATTGGTGACGATAAAGAAATTACATAAACAGTATTATTATCAACTGTATATTTACCTAGACCAATACTGATAAAATAGTATAAATTCTTAGTTCTTGCAATACTACCAAAACCTAAACTAGCTTTTTTTCCAATAAGAATAATTGATTCAATTGTCTTTAACTGATTTTTTAAAATAAGAAATTGATTATTAATTTTATCATACTCTATTTGCATTAAAGATCTACTGGTTTCAAACTTATCCCCAGCACTACTCTTAGTAATATTATTTTTTTCTTCCTTAATCGAATCTAACTCAAATTGTAAAAGATGAATTTTTTCCTTAATTGAAAGATTAATAAAATCAATAATTCTCTTTTTCATAATTATTTATAAAATAAACTATGCATTATATAATAGATAAAATGGAAAGAATTAGAACTTATTCCTATAGAAATAAAGCTATTATTGTTTCTGAGTTTGGAATGCTTAATATTTTTTCAACATAATCTTTATAGAGTTTATGTCCTAGAGGTAGTTGAAATTCAATTTCATCAGGAGTACCAATAATAAACTCTTCATTACCAGAAATTCCATCTCTCTTTTTATCAGCAACTACATAATAATCCCATTCAGCTAATATCAACCAATAAGCATATTCTTGAGTTAAAACTTTATTATAACCTTCTTCATCATTTTTTATATCTTCATAACTAGAAATATCATAAATTCCTTTATCAATAGCTTCCTGCATAGCTAATGATAATGCTGAAGAAGATTTATTATAATCCCATTCATTTGGATATGCTAAATAGAGAATTACAGTTGTAACGGTATGTAAAAGATGTTCAATTACTTCCCCTATTTGATCTTTTCCACCTGTATCCATTTCCCATATATAGTCTGTTACATTATGCCTATAAGGTCTAGGTGGAAATCCTTCAGCATAACTCTCATTTTTATTAAATGAAGCTTCTAGACCAACCCTCTGCCATACGTATTCATCTTTTGAAGTTGAAAGATAATATGCACGCATAGATTCATCTATATTACTATTATCAGTAAACATTGCCTCATAAGATTTTCCTACATTATTTAAAAAACCAGAGCTAACATCATCTTTAGAATAAATACGCAAACTTTTAGCATCAATAAAATTAGTAAAATCATCTGAAATTTTTGACCCATCCTCATCTCCATCACATGCAAATAAAAGAGCCAATGGTATTAATATATATATATATTTCATAATTATTAAATAAGTCAACCTTATATAATTCTAATCTACCAACATTAGTTTAAAAAAGTCAGAAATAAGAAAATTTTATTAGTTCAAAAATTATTTACATTTAATATTACTTCCACTAGTTAAAGCTAAATGTTAAACCAGCATTTTTTTCAAGTCTTTTTAAAAGAGCATCTCCCATAGCTAAAGAAGGTGTTAAAATACCACTTGTATTTGATAATTTATCCTTAGCTAGACATACAGCAGATTCAGCTAACATCTTAGAGGTAGATCCATATCCTGGATCCATATCTCCAGTGACCTTTGCAAAAGCGCTTGAACCATCTTCTAAAATGATATAAAATCTTAAATTATAAAATCCCTTTTCCATTTTTTTCTTTGTTGGTCCTTCCCCAGGCTTAGGTAAAAGTATATCTAAACCTTTTTTCAATAAAGATCCAGGTCTAGCAGACATAATTAGTCCAATTGGAATAGAACTAAGAAGTCCTTTTATTCTACCCATAAATCCTTTTCCAAATATTGTAGCTTCATCATATCTAAAGTCTTTTCCATAAGCATAACTACTTAAACTATTACTTCGTCGAACTACTTTTGTATTAATGCCCGCCATAAGAAAAGGTCCTATCCAACTTTGAGATGCTTCATCGAAAACAATACTTCTTAAATCTGACTTATCTTTCCCAAAATGTTCATTTTTAGGATTTAAACCATATGGATTAGTTAAAATTTTATAAACATTCTTATCTTTCTGAGCTTCTTCTAAAACTCTACTCAAACTTGCATAAGTACCTCCACTAATTCCACCACTTATACCAGCTACTCTCATTTTAATTTGCTGAGCTCTACTCGCTCTTTTAACTTTAGCTTTTTTTTGTATAAAATAAACACCCATATCTGAAGGAATAGAATCAAACCCACAGGTATGTACAATTTTAGAACCATTGGCTTTCGCTAATTCATGGTGTTTATTAATTATTTTATGCATCCACTGAACTTCTCCTGCTAAATCACAATAATGTATACGACATTTAATACAAGCTTCAACTAACTTAGAGCCATATTTTGCATAGGGTCCTACTGTAGTACAAATGACTTTAGTTCGTTTAACCATCTTCAATAAACTAACTTCATCATTGCTGTCTGCAATGACTAAAGGCACACTCTTATCAGCTACTTCATCCCTTACCCCTTCCAGTTTAATTAAATTTCTACCTGCCATCGCCCATTTTAAGTCTCCAGTTGTACCATATTTATTAAATAAATATAATGCAACTAATCTTCCAGTAAACCCTGAAGCACCCCAAATAATAATATCAAATTCTCTTGATTGATTCATATTTAAATTTATAAAAAATTGATACTAAAACTACTCCTCTTTTGAATTTTGATTTGATAGTTTAATTTTTATTTACAACAAGAAAGTCCTTCACATCTACTTTCATACATTAAGAAAAATTATAAATATAATTAAGGATTTTATTTAATAATTAGCAAGTCCATAAATTCTTGCACAGACATATTTATTATTGATTCATTATCCAACAAATGTTTTAAAATATTCTTTGATTGATCTTTAGAATAATAATCATTAACTGAATTCTTAAACTTTTTTAATAAAAAGGGTATCCCTTCTTCTCTTCTCTTCTTATGGCCTATAGGATACTCTACAGTTATTTTTTTTGAATGTGTACCATCCTTAAAATAAATTTTAATGCTATTTGCTATTGATCTTTTTTTTGAATCAAGATAATCCCTAGAAAACTGCAAATTCTCATAAATAACCATTTTTTCTCTAAGCTTATCTATTATAGGATTTAATGCTATTTCATCATTATAATGTTCTGCTTTTAGTTCACCATAAATCAAACCTATGGCTATCATATATTGAAGGCAATGATCTCTATCTGCATAGTTATAGAGTGGTCCAATTTTAGATATTATTCTAATAGCAGGTTCTTGAGTCTCTACTTCTATGGTTTTTATCTCATCTAATCTATCCTTATAATAATCATGTAAAGTAATAGCTGCCTCTACTGCTGTCTGTGCATGAAATTCTGCTGGAAAAGAAATTTTGAATAAAATATTTTCCATAATGTAAGTTTGATAGGGTTGTTTTCTGATTAGTGAATTTCCTCCAAAGCTTACATCACTAAATCCCCATTTGGGAGCTGAGATAGCACTTGGATATCCCTCTTCCCCCCTCAATGTAAGCCATGAAAGCTTAAGAGCTCTAGATGCCGCATCACCAGCAGCCCATGATTTTCTACTCCCAGTATTTGGAGAGTGTCTATATGTTCTTAAGCTACTTCCATCTATCCATGCCTGAGAGACTGCGTTACAAATCTGACCATAATCTCCACCTAAAATATATGTGGAAAGAGCTGTTGATGATATTCTTACCAGAAGAACATGATCTAATCCAACTTTATTAAAACTATTTTCCAGTGCTAGAACCCCTTGGATCTCATAAGATTTAATGATAAAATTATATAAATCCAAAATTTTAATAGGTTCTTTACCTCTTAACACGTTCTGTTGACTTACATAATCAGCTAAAGGTAAAATTGATCCAAGATTATCTGAAGGATGTCCCCATTCAGCTGCAAGCCATGTATCATTAAAATCAAGCCACCTTATTATACACCCTGTATTCCATGCAGCTTGTATAGGATCTAAACTATAATTTGTTCCAAACACTCTTGCTCCATTAGAAATATTTTTAGAATTAAAAGTAGGTCCTAATAATTTTTTACAAGAATCACTTTTAAGAGCTAGAAGACCACAAGCAATACTATCAAGTAAAACATAGTAAGAAGTTTCAATAGCAAGTTCACTATCTATAGAATAATTTACAATGTAATCAGCAATATCCTTAATATCTTTATCAAATTCCGTCTTTAGATTTTTTGATGCTTTATTTCTCATAATTAACTACGTTCATTTAATGATATAAATGACATAGGATCTTTACCAACATACTTTGCTCCTGGTCTGATCAGTTTATTGTCTAATCTCTGCTCTATTATATGAGCAGTCCAACCTGATATCCTCGAACATACAAAAATAGGAGTAAATAATTTTGTAGGTATGCTCATAAAATGATAAGCGGAAGCATGAAAAAAATCTGCATTAGCAAAAAGATTTTTTTCCTCTTTCATGATTTTCTCAATTTTACATGAGATAAAATATAATTTAGAATTTAACTTACCCTCTGAAAGAGTTTTTGACCATTTTTTAATAATTTCATTTCTTGGATCTTGCTTTTTATAAACCGCATGACCAAATCCCATAATCAATTCCTTATTTTCTAACATTTTATAAACAGTTTTTGATACAGACTCAACATCATCAAACTTGGATATTAATTCCATTGCCTTCTCATTAGCTCCACCATGAAGTGGTCCTCTAAGAGTTCCTATTGCTCCAGTTATACATGAATAAATATCCGACAATGTTGCGGCACATACTCGAGCTGCAAATGTAGAAGCATTAAACTCATGTTCAGCATAAAGAATCAATGAAATATTCATCACTTTCTCTTCCATCTCGTTTGGCTCTCTTCCATAAAGAGTACTTAAAAAATGCCCAGCAATTGAATCTGAAGAATTCTCTATTGATATTCTTACTCCTGAATGAGAAAAATGATACCAGTAATTTAATACAGATGGAAATATTGCCAACAACCTTTCTGAACAATCAAATTGATTATCAAAACTTTTTTCAGGTTCAAGATTTCCAAGGAATGAACAAGCCGTTCTTAAAACATCCATAGGATTATTAGATTTAGGAATTCTTTCAAGAACTTCTTTTAGTTGTTCAGGAATATATCTTTTACTCTTAAGTCTACTCTTTAATTTTCTTAATTCATCTTTATTAGGGAGTTTCTTATAAAGCAATAGATAGACTACCTCTTCAAAACTACAATTTTCACTTAAATCTACAACATCATAGCCTCTGTAATGTAAAACATCACTTTTTTCACCTACCGTACATATAGAAGTTTCGCCTGCATAAATTCCTCTTAGTCCTTTATTCTTCATAATCCATATTTATTTTTTACTATTTTATCTATCTCATTCTCGTAATCATAGTAAGATAAATAATCATAAAGTTCATTTCTTGTCTGCATTTGATTTATAATTTTCTTTTGTGATCCCTCTTTTATTATCTCAGAATAAACTCTCTCTGCTGAACTACTCATAGCCCTAAATGCAGAGAGTGGATATAATATCATTGAAACTCCAACATTTTTAAGTTCATTTTTAGTAAAAAGAGGAGTTTTTCCAAATTCAGTAATATTTGCTAATAGAGGTGAAGAAAAATTTTTAGAAATATATTTATATTGACTTAATTTTGTTAAAGCTTCAGGAAAAATCATATCAGCTCCAGCTTCAATATAAGACTCTAGCCTTTGGTAAAGCATCTTTTCATTTTCTACAGCTAAAGCATCAGACCTTGCCATTATAACAAAAGACTCATCTTCTCGTGCATCTACAGCAGCCTTGATTCTATCTTTCATCTTCGAAATTGATACTAATTTTTTATTAGGTCTATGACCACATCTCTTTTCGTCAACTTGATCTTCAATATGAATTGCTGCAACACCAGATTTTTCTATTAATTTTATAGTTCTTTGTATTGATTTTATTGAGCCAAAGCCAGTATCAATATCTACAAGTAGTGGTAAATCACAAATATTAGTAATCCTTCTAGCATCTATTAGAACATCCTCTAAAGTATTAAATCCTAAATCAGGTAGCCCTAAAGATGATGCTGAAACTCCACTACCAGAAAGATATATAGCTTTTGCTCCACTCTTCTTAGCTAAGAGAGCTGAGTATGCATTGACAGTACCCAGAATTGATAAAGGACTATCTCCACCATTAACTAGGTCACGAAATAAATTACCGGTCATGACTTTTTTTAGTTAATACTTGATCTTTTCAAACTTAAAGTAATTTTTAAAAAGATACCTTAAAGGTTACATTAATATTTTTATAATTAAAGTTTACATTAATATTTTTATAATTATAAATAGCCCTTTTGAATTTTGATTTGATAGTTGTTGATTGGGTGTTTAAATAAAAAAAAATCTATGACTAAATAAAAATGCAAAAATGTTTTCATTTGGAGTTGAAATTGCCTTAGGTAGCGGACTTGGTTTAGCTCTGGATAATATATTATTAGGTATTGGTTTTAGTGTAGCAATTGGAGCAGCTTTATACACATCGGATTATGGAACAAAAAGGAAATGTGAGTAAAACAAAAAATTCTAAAAGAAATGAATTATAAAAAGTGGGTTTAAATAGTATCATCCATTTCTTTATATGAATACTTATTTGTTAAACTGGCAAATTTTATTGAGGCCAATAATCCAAAAATGGAAAATAAAACTAAAATTATGAATACGTACTGATGACCAAGCAATCCGGGATATCTGTCTAAAAGATAGCCAATGATTGGGGTTGCAAAAATATCAGGAGTATATCCAATAACAGAAATCAAACCAACGGCTGTACCTGTTAATATAAGGGGGATACGACCTTCTTGCATAATAGAAAAGTATAAAGCGCGAATAGCATATGTTCCAGTAGCAACAATGGTTAATGAAAAATAAAAAACAAAATTCATATTTAATTGAACAATTCCAAATGCAAAGACTGATGAGCCTATTAACATTGTAATAAAACCAATAATAATCAAATAAATGTAACTTGTTTTGTCTGCTATTAAGGCAATTATTAAACAAACTAATGGTCTAAGGTATAATTGTAAAGAACCAATATTTGCAGCTTTTACATGATCAAACAGCATAACTTCAGAAGCATATAAAGAGTAAATATCTGTAACCTTATATCCAATATATGCAGAAATTATAATAATCATTATAAGCCATACCGATTGAATTTTTAAAACCGTTTTAATATTAGAATATGAATTTAAAGAATTTGTTTTTTTAAGTTCATCTTTTTGATTCTTTTCCATAAAAATGAGCACTAAAAATCCTGTTAAAAACACCATAAATGATGAAAATAAAATAACATATCTAAATGCTTCTTTACGCTCAATTAAATTTGTGAATTCAATATCATTTGTCAAAAAGGTAGAAAAAATTAGTACTCCTAAACTCCCCATTGAGGCAGCAACTAATCCTCTTCCACCATCTAAAAACGCAAAAGCTTTCCCCTGATTTTTGGATCCTCCCCATACACGGGTAGCTTTTATCATAGCTCCCCAAAATAAAAAAACACTTGTAAAGCCCCAATAACCATATAAAATTTTTAAAACAAAGTAGGATGGAAAACCAGCTAAAACAACCCCACCTAAAGCTGTAAAAAAAAGTGAAGCCGCTATTAATTTCTTAGGTTGAAACTTATCTGAAATTACACCACCATATACATAAGATAACAATGCTATAGTTCCATATACAGAAAATAAGCTTCCTAACTGAAGATTATTTAAATTAAAAACTTCCAAGAATGTAGGTCTAAATACTCTAGCTAAAACATATGGTAATAAAAAAATTAATTCTCCAGAAAGTATTAATAGAGTTATACTTAAAAAAGAACCCTTTTTAAGTAGAGAATCTTTCAATTTAATTTTAATTGTTTTTTTACAATATACATTAATTTAAAAGAATTAGAAGTGGCTGAATTAAAAGAAGAAATACCTAGGGTTAAATAAATCTGCACGTATTAAAACTCTTAATTTGCAGGCCCCATATTAGTCACATATTCTGCTGAATCAAAAATATATGATACTTCTATTGCTTTATCGCGTTGCTATTTGAACGAAGCATGAATTAGGTTAGCAACTTTACACCCGTTGATTTAATAATTCCTTCCCAAAAATTAAAAAAACTACTAATCCCACTCCCCTTTTGAATTTTTCTTGGATAGTTGTAGATTGAGATAGTTATTCTAAGAATATTAATATCAAAATGTTAAATTAATCTTAATGAAAAGAAGAAATTTTATTAATGGAACTTTATTGGTGGCTGGAGCATCTATGCTTCCAGGATGTACACACAATTCTGTTTCAGACAAAATCAATTCATTGTATTATCCTCCTTCACTCACTGGTCTTAGAGGAAGTCACCCAGGGTCAAATACCCATGCACATGATAGAGCATGGACTAAAAAATCTAATTGGGGACCTACTACTAAATTAGAAGAAAGTTATGATTTGGTTGTTGTGGGCGGAGGGATCAGTGGACTATCAGCTGCATATTTCTACCAACAGAAACACGGAAAAGACAAGAAGGTGCTTATCCTTGATAATCATGATGATTTTGGCGGTCATGCAAAACGAAATGAGCACAAAATTGATGGGAAAACTTTAATATCATATGGTGGTTCACAATCTATAGTAGAACCAAAAAATGGAAGTAAAGTTGTACATGCTCTTCTAAAAGATATTGGTGTAGAAATAGAGAGATTTATTTCAGCTTATGATCGTAACTTTTATAAAAAAAACAATTTAGGATCCGTTACTTACTTCAATAAAAAAATATTTGGTAAAGACAAGGTGGTCAGACACCCTTATTGTAATTATCCAAACTATATAGAAGGACTTATGCCTGGAAAATTATCAAATAAAGATGCTGCACAAGAAGCTCCTTTAAGAAAAAAAGGTAAACAACAATTACTTGAAGTGTTAAATGGTGGGCTGCATAAAATAGATGTTCCCAAAAATGAATTGAATAATTATATTCGTTCTCATTCATACTTTGATTATCTAAAAAACACTTTAGGTGTTGATGATCCTGGAGTATTGAGAATGGCCAGACATTCTACTTTAGACTGGGCAATTTCAGGAGCTGATTTGATGAACATAGAAACTGCTAAAAGCTGTGGAGCCCTTGGTTTTATCACAAAAGCTGTATATGATGAAGATAATCCATACATTTATCATTTCCCAGATGGGAATGCTGGTATTGCACGTGCCTTAGTGAAAAAAATGATTCCTGCTGTAGCAGAGGGAAAAAATGCTGAAGAGCTTATATTGTCAAAATTTGATTATAGAGAGTTAGACAAATTTAGCAATACTGTACGTATAAGGCTGAACAGTACAGTTGTAAATGTGCGACATGCTGGTAATCCAAAAAATTCAAGTGAAGTTTTCATAAAATATATTAATGAGAATAAGTCAAATGAGATAAAAGCTAAAAATGTGGTGATGGCCTGTTACAACATGATGATTCCGCATATTGTTTCAGATCTTCCAGAAGAACAAGCATCGGCATTAAGACTTCAATCGAAAAGTCCATTGCAATACAGTAGCGTTGGCTTAAGAAACTGGAGGGCCATGAAAGAAATGGAAATTGGAATGGCAATGTGTCCTGGAAATATGCATCAAGCAGTTTTTATGGATTTTCCTGTTAGTATGGGTGGATATGAGTATACTAAAACCCCAGAAGATCCCTGTGTTATTCAAATGATTAGCTGTCCATATGGAGAAACCGTTGGTGCACCACGAATCGAACAATATCGTGAAGCAAGATACAAAATGTTAGGTTTGCAATTCAAAGACTACGAAGAGGAAATTAGATCGCATTTAAGTGGTATGCTCCCAAAAAAATTATTTGATTTCGACAAAGATGTAGAAAGTATTACGGTCAATCGCTGGGCACACGGCTATACTGTTAGCGGTCCAAAAAACTCTACCCAAATAGGACGACAACCATTTGGACAAATTACAATAGCTAATTGCGACTCGGCAGGTAGTGCTGATGTTAAAGATGCAATAAATATGGCATCAAGAGCTGTGAATGAATTGGGTTAACACCACTCCACTTTTAATTTTTCCTGAGTAGTTGTAGATTCTTTTTTTAACTAAATAATAAAAATTATGAAAAATTTTTATTATAACTATTCTGCAATTTGCTCCATATTTCCTATCCTACGAATCATTTTAGCATGAGCTCTTATCGCCGTAAAAAAAGTTCTATTAGAACTATAAGGCATGCCGTATTCTTTAGCTGTTTCTATCACAATTTTAGATAATTTCTTATAATGTACATGACAAATTCCTGGTAGTAAATGGTGTTCTATTTGATAATTCAAACTACCTATAAACCAAGAAAAAAATTTAGATCGTGGAGAATAATTAGCTGTTGTTGCAAATTGATGTGTAGGCCAGTCTCCAGCTATAAGACCTTCTTCATCGGGAAGTGGAAACTCAGAACTTGGTGTTATATGCGCAATCTGAAATACTAAACTAACTAAAAGCCCAGTAAAAAAATGCATACTTAAAAATGCTAATAATATGTGCCACCACGGCAATGGTACTACAATTAAGGGCATAATAAGAGCGAAAGAATAGTAAAAAATTTTCCATGCTACGATGCTTGCCACGGCATTTCTAAATTCGTTTTTTTTAACTAAAAACCCCATTTTATGATATCGATTTATTCGAACAAAATCCTTTGCTGTTATCCACGATATAGTAGCTAACCCATAAAAAAACCAGATATAGATATGTTGAAATTGATGGGTCCAGTACTTTTTAGCATGCGGTGAAAATCGAAGGAAAAATGGTGCATTAATGTCATCATCAGCATGTTCAATATTAGTATAGGTATGATGAAGAACATTGTGTTGGATTTTCCAAACCGTAGCATTGGCTCCTATAAGATTTAAAGAGTAACCAATAAGGGTATTGATTTTTGGATTTTTTGAGTAGGACCCATGAATCGCATCATGTGCAACACTCATTCCAATTCCAGCCATTCCAAGACCACTTGTAAGATACATTAAAAAAATAATCCACGTACTTGTGACGACTCCCAAAAATATCAATAAAAATGGGAGTAAAAATAATGTAAGCATAAATGTCGTTTTAATAATCATACTTTTATTAGCATGTTTATTAATACCATTTGTTTTGAAATAGGTTTTTACCTTTTTTCTTAAGGCTTTTGAAAAATTATTACCTTTTTCTTTTGAAAATTTTGGATGTTTGATAGGTCTTATATTTTAATTAATAAAATTTCACTACTTATGTTATTAAACATATTTGACACAAAAAATTACAAGTAAAAAAACAACGTTAACTTTTTACAAAATCAAATATAAAGAAATACCAGAACTTAGTGAAGAATATATGCTTATGGTTTAGTTATTCTGCAACTGAGGTATGGGGAATCATCCCTGATATTTTAAATTTTCCATCAAATTCTCTCAATATATATGTTGCTTTTCTTTCTTTTGCTCCCATTATTGTACTGTCTTTTAAAAATCTGGTGAAATTCATTTCAATAATTACAAGATTATCATCTACTTTATAGTGTTCCCAATTATTTCTTATCGAATAGCCATAGTTATTAGTTTCTAATTGATTAAAAGTGTTTATTAAAAATAATTTTACTGCATTTTTTGAATTGTATACTATTGTAGTATCCTGATAAAATAACAAAAATGGTGTTTCATATATTTCTTCAACAATTGTTTCAAAATCTGCCTCACTCCAAGCACTAACATATCTATCATACATATTTTCAACCAAAGGATTTACTTTGAAATCCTCATTAGAATTCTGTTGTTGACAAGAAGATAAAGAAGTTAAAAATAAAATCAATAATAGAAAATTTTTCATAATACAAATATAACAACCAATCTTAAAGGCTTTATATAAAAGTACCGAATAAGTGCCGAGATTTTATATCTTTATGGATAAGTAAATGAAAGGTATCTAAACAAAAAATTTCTATGGATAAAAAAACTATAAAATTAATTATTTATGTTATTGTAGGTTTTCTTGCAGTAATTATTCCTTATTATCTATTCTTTAACTAAACAAAAAAACCCTCATTTATGAAGAATAACAACACTCCCCCTTTTGAATTTTGCTTAGATGTTTTTACATTATCATATTAGTTTTTCTAGCTATTGTTTATTTCTTTTGGATAGTACCAAATGAATCATTACCAGTCTAATTAATACTTTCTAAAATATCATTCAATTCACTATCTAACCCCACTCCCCTTTTGAATTTTTCTTGGATAGTTGTAGATTGCAAGTATGTTAAAACTAATTCTACTATTACTGTTTATTCCACTTTTTTCTTTTGGGCAGATATCAGATTATAGTTTTTCGAATGGACAGAACTTTGAATTGGCTGAATTTAGGTTTTGGAAACCAAATTCAAATAATGATTATAAAGGTATTTTGGTTATCATTCCTGGTTTTAATGGTGACGGTAGAAAAGCTGTTTTAGATACAATTTGGCAAGGTTTTGCTACAAAGCATAACTTCTTAATTGTTGCCTGTCATTTTAAAGACTACAAAGACTCAGCAGAAAAACCTCCTTATAGAGAAGTCTCTAAAGGAAGTGGGAAAATACTTTTAACAGCTATTAAAAGCTTTAGTAAAAATATTTCGAAAAATTATATTAATGATTTACCATTACTGTTTTTTGGTTTTTCTGCAGGAGGTCAATATAATTATGAATTTGCTTGTTGGAAGCCAGAAAAAGTTCTTTCTTTTGTTGTAAATAAAGGTGGATATTACCAAACTGGTATAGCACCAATAGAAACACATAAAGTTCCAGGAATTTTTTTCATTGGAGAGGATGACAAATATTATAGGAATGATATGATTCAAGGTATTTATTCTGTAAATAGAAATTTTGGAGCTAATTGGACTCTTATAATTGAAAAGGATACGAAGCATTCAAGAAAAAACTCACAAAGTTTATCTATTTCTTTTTTTGAAAGTATTATACCACAAAGACTATCTAATACTAATTTATTAGATATTGATAAAAAAAACCCTCTGCTTGGTATACCTAATAAAAAAACTATTATCTCTTTAAAAGAATTAGGTAAAAAAGACCAACTTACGATATGGTTACCTGATAAATATTTTGGTGATATATGGCTTAAATCACTTGAGGTTCAATAAATACCATATTCTCTTCAGGATGTTCAGCGTACACGATAAATATCTCATCCATAATACTACTCCCCTTTTGAATTTTAATTTGTTATTGGTAGATTAGAATATAGATTAATAAATCTGTATCCTACAATCTTTAACTTCTCGATCTAATTTCTTTGCATTACCAGAAACAATATCTAAGAGTTGCCAGAAATCTCTACTATGGTTTTTAATCTTTGTATGAACCAATTCGTGAAGTATGACATAATCAATAATTCAAACTTGCACCAAATCCAATTCCCATATCGCTATCGTAATGCATTGTAATTCCGATATTACGAGAAATAATATACTTAAATCCTGCCATATATTCTTTATCGGTATTTACCATAAACGCCCATCTCAATTTTGGTGAAACAGGGATGTCTTCACGCATTAACTGAAGTCGCACATTTCCATCTGTAAATACTTCTCCTTGTAGTATTACAAGCATTGGCAGCGTATAATTTGCTCCCAAACTCAAAACTGCTCTTTGGTCTTTAGTGTTAGTTTGGCCAAAAAGATTTCTGTCAGCCTCTCCATTTTGTTTTCGATATCTCCAATCAAAACCTACAAAAGGCATAAACCATTGGTTTTTGTCAATATATCGTCCAATATGCGTTTCCGTTTCATAGCCGTGTCCATCATGATAGCCCAAACTCCATTCAGTTCCAAAGCTCCATCGTGTGTTTTGTAGCATTACCATCCCATCATTTCCATTAGTTGTAAAGTCATTTTCTATCATAAAATGAAACTTATTGCTTTCTGATTGTAGCTTTTTATAAGCCCATTTTTTGTTAGGTAAGTATGGATTTTTAGCTTGTTTTTCATAAGAAAAAACTCTGTTCATTCCAGCCATCATATGATACAAAATATGGCAATGAAAAAACCAATCACCCTCTGCGTTTGCTAAAAACTCTATGGTATCAGTTTCCATTGGCATAATATCCAACACGTTTTTAAGTGGTGCAAACTCGCCTTGACCATTTAATACTCTGAAATCGTGACCGTGAAGATGCATTGGATGTCGCATCATTGAACCATTATAAAGTGTAATTCTTACATTTTCGCCTTTTCTGATTAGAATTTTATCACTTTCTGAAAGTACTTTATTGTCCATACTCCAGACGTAACGATTCATGTTGCCTGAAAGTTCAAAACGCAATTCTCTAACAGGAGCGTCTTTTGGTAATGTTGTTGATTTTGGAGATTTTAACATGCTATAATTTAGAGTCACTAAATCTTTGTTTGCATTTATTGAGTGATTAGATCGACTCCCTTTTTCATATGTTTTCATTTTAGGCATTCCAGTAATTTCAGGATACATAACCGTATTCATATCCATTTGCTGTAGCGACATTCCCATTCCCATATCGTCCATACTTCCGTCCATATTCATCATATCGTTCATCATTTTCATTCCTTCAAAATATTTCAATTTTGGCATTCTGCTTTTGAGCTGGATTTTTCCATTTCCTAAATAAATTGATGTAGATTTTGTTCGGTCTTCTGGTGTTGCCAAAAATTCATAAGCAATATCTTTGTTAGGAATTGTAACCACAATATCATAAGTTTCAGAAACTCCAATGATTAGCCTGTCTACTTCAACAGGTTCAACATCATTTCCGTCATTGGCTACAACAGTCATTTTTCCGCCTGCATAATTCAACCAAAAATATGAGGAAGCCCCACCATTTGAAATACGTAAACGAACTTTTTCACCACCTTTGAATTGAGAGAGTTGACTTTCGTTTTTTCCATTTATTAAAAACTTGTCGTAATACACATCACTAACGTCCATTGCCAACATGCGTTTCATTTCGTTGCCCAATTTGGTTTTAAAATGCCCTGCTTTTATTGCCTCTGAATAGCTTTGAACTGTTCCTTTTTTAATCGCTGGCCAATCGTTTGCGTTGTGTAACATTCGATGCACATTTTCGGGTTTAATGTCTGTCCATTCGCTTAAAATGATAGGAACTTCTGGTAAATCGTCAATTCCTTTTCTAAATGTTGGATCGTCTTTTTTCTTCAATAAAACCAATGAGCCATACATTCCAATTTGCTCTTGGAAACCACTATGACTATGATACCAGTGTGTTCCGCTTTGAATAATCGGAAAACGATACGTAAATGTTTCGTTAGGTTCTATTGGCATTTGTGTTAAATAAGGAACACCATCTTCCTTGTTTGGAAGATAAACTCCGTGCCAATGCAAAGACGTACTTTCTTTCAACTTGTTATGAACTACTATTTCCGCAATGTCGCCTTCTGTAAAAGTTAAAGTTGGCATTGGAATCTGTCCGTTTACTGCAATGCCACGTTTTTCTTTTCCAGAAAAATTCACAATTGTATCTGTAACCGTCAAATTATATCGAACTATGTTTTGAGAAAAAATAGTAGTTGTTGACAGTATTCCAAGAAGTGCTGCGAACCATTTTATGTATTTTTTCATTTGATTATTATTTGTTTTTTAATTCTGTTAAATATTCAATTATTTCTTGTTTTTCAACCCCTGAAAAAATGCTATTTCTATGAATAAGTGTATATGAGCTTAAAGGCATTTTATCGTCTTTAATTTGACTTATTATTGACTTTAATTTGCTGTTTTTTCTACGGTTTGATAATGAATCCCATTCATTGAAATTCAATTCTGCTTTGCCTTCTTTAATGTGATTTTCCAAAATGGAAGCAACAGGTTGAATTTTGTTATACCAAGGATAAGTAGTATGGTTGCTGTGGCAATTATAGCAAGAGCCTTGTAATTTATTTTTAATGGTATTTGGCACAATGTTAACCAACATAAAATCAGTTTTTGGAACTGATTCTTAAGTTATCGAATATTTCAATATATTTGGCTATAAAGCCTTTAAGGTTGGTTGATTAATCAATCTTTTTTGAAATAATTAAGTATAATTAGTACCTTTATAATATGAAATATATTCTTCTTTTTATTCCAATTCTATTTTTATTTTCTTGTGAAGAGGAGGAAGATATTGCTGAACAAAATTTAATAGAATTTTTAAAAGGCAAGGTTTATCAGCAAGATATACCTGATAGTTATTATATCACCTCAGAAGGTAAAAGGTATGTTAAGTTTGACTTATCTTTTCTTCTCGAAGAAGATACAGCTACTGGTGGTCGTGGGAAACAATATGAGGGATGGACATATTATGAAAAACAAGATGACGATATTGAAGAAAAAGGATGTTTTTTAACAACTGCGATATCCACAGAGGCTTTTGGCCTGTACCAAATGTGGTATACAGATACTATTATTGATAATACTACACAATTTAAACTTGATGGTATTTATGGTCAGATTTTTGGTGTGATAAAATATGATGATGGTAGTATTAGTCTTAGTGGTTCTGATGGTAAATTCACAGAAATGAACATAGAAGAATTTAACAAGTTAGATTGTAAGTAATCACAAGTCTGGTCTTAACATTACTTTGGTTAATCTCTGTGGGTACAAACTGTATACTCACAAAGACCACCAATAAAACTAATGCAATGATTTTTATAATTGTCAATTAGTTTATTACCCTTTGTACTTTACCACAGGTTAACATTTTGCTGCCATAGTATGGGTTTTTGATGTCTTTGCTCATACTCAACCAAGTACTCCCTTTATCATACATTGGGCAAAATTGTAGGTATAGCGTTGATTCTGTATCTGTAATTGCAACCATATCCATTATATCTTTGCTCAAAGTTTTAAAATGTTCGCGTTGGTGATCTATTTCACTTTTTCCAATATGTTCTGCGTGTTCTTTAGCATCTGCAATAATGTCCTTTAACTCTTCTTGTTGCTCTGAAGTAAAACTATTCAAGTTAAAACTGCTTAAACTACTTTCTAATTTTGTGCCTATTTTTGAAGCTTCATCACTATTTGTCTCCACCAATGCATCTTTTAAAGCCAAATAATCTATTAATACTTGTTTAACATTGGAACTTTGTACATTGGATCCCTTCAATTCATTAGGTGTTACCATTTCGTTGTCTTCCATTTCAGAATTTGCACTTTTGTGAGGACCTTCATTATTGTCTTTATTCATTTCAGAATGCATATCATTAGTTGAATCATTCTTTTTACTGTCTTTAGAAGACTCTTTAGAAGACATTGCAGTTAGGCATATAAAAACTATTGCTAAAATTACTGTTGTTATTTTTAAATTCTTCATTATTAATTTTTTATTCAAACTAATAACTTATTTTTAATAAAGAAATTTAATAATGAATTAAAAAAAGAAGATTTAAAAAAACTTACAAATCCAATTAAACAAATAACCATCTAACCCCACTCCACTTTTGAATAGGTTTTCTTTTTTCATATCTTTATTTTATGGAGTTTCTTGTAGTATTGTTAATTGTTGCCTTATTAGTTGGGTTAATCTTTAGAAACAAAGGAGACAATACAATGGACACCTTATCTAAAGGATGTTTTTACATTATCATAATAGTTATCCTATTAATTATTTATTTGCTTTATTATTTACCAAAAGAATCATTGCCAGTCTAATTAATACTCTCTAAAATATCATTCAATTCACTATCTAACCCCACTCCCCTTTTGAATTTAAGATATAGATAATCATAGTGTTATACCCCATTATACAAAGACCACCCCAAAATAGAAAATCGATATTTAAAACAACTTTTTTGGTATTCTAATTAAAAGGCTCAACATTTTTTTGAAATTTCTGTTTACTGTCAAAAAACTGGCAGTTGATTCTTAAGTTATCGAATATTTCAATATATTTAACTTGTATAGGTTGCTGAGAAGAAACTGTTTACACACTTGTAAATAGTTTGTTTTCAGGGAGTTATAAGTGAAAAAACAGTGGAGCTAACAGGACAAAGGTCGAACGAGTTTGAGGAGGATTTGAGTTCATTTGGAAAGGGGAAACAGGTCTTTTATTCTTCAACATAAGAATGTGTTTAAAAGGCTAAAATTATTTATGGATTTAAATGATAATGCAAAAAAGAATATCTAAAAAAATAAATTCGTTTATTGATTTAAAATAAGTTTTATGACTTAAAATTGTTTCACCTTTGCGGCAAAATCTTAATTATGAAATTTATTTATCTTTTATTTATACCTATACTTTTGAGTTGCTCAAAAGATGAGAATTTAGA
>Ga0209709_10000007_pt1 | contig 207378 bp, 169 predicted proteins | sample ArcticOcean_MG_C_2_FD_187435 | JGI IMG/M metagenome (GOLD analysis project Ga0209709, IMG submission 187435) | Marine microbial communities from western Arctic Ocean - ArcticOcean_MG_CB4_136 (SPAdes) (version 2) | ecosystem: Environmental > Aquatic > Marine > Oceanic | place: Arctic Ocean...
TGGCGGTGATCGTGGAAGCGGCGGAGGCCGTGGCGGTGATCGTGGAAGCGGCGGAGGCCGTGGCGGTGATCGTGGAAGCGGCGGAGGCCGTGGCGGTGATCGTGGAAGCGGCGGAGGTCGTGGCGGACCTAGAAGTTCTGAAGGAAGTAATTCAAGTAATGAGGGTGGAAGTAGAGGATATCGTGGTGAAGCACGAGGTTCAAGTTACAAGCCTAGTAATAAATCGAGCCAGGGTTACCAAGGTGGAAGGCCACAAAGTAGAGGCGGTGACCGTGGAAGTGGTGACCGTGGAAGCGGTGGCCGTGGAAGTGGTGACCGTGGAAGCGGTGGCCGTGGAAGTGGTGATCGAGGAAGCGGTGGCCGTGGAAGTGGTGACCGAGGAAGCGGCGGCGGTCGTTCTAGAAACTGATCATTCCTCTTCTTCAGAAACTTTTTCTTTTATTGCAGTGAATATTCCATAGTCTTCAATTATTTCACTAGCACCAGGTAATATTGAAAGAATATCATCTGTCATCAAGCCAGTATTCTTGTAGATACGGTTAGCTAATCTATCTTTTTTAGTTAATCCAGGTGATATTATTGCGTATCTCTGACATAATTGCTTTATTCTCTCAGGAGTTCCTCCCATCAACAAAGGTACTCCATTTATTGAAACTAAACCAATCCCCATTCGAATATCAAGATCCTTGAACCATTGCCTTTGCCCTCTTACAATAAAAGCCCCTTTACCGACATATTCTCCTGTTTGTGCTGTTTTTGATACTTGGGCAGGTTTTACTGAGTAAACAGTTCCATGCCCACCACCACTAGCCCATGCACGACTCCAACAAAGAGATAGAGTGGCTGCTTCGAGTAATTTTTCCTCATTTATTCTTTCATCACCTAATTTGTCGACTAATTTGAATGCAGGTACATGGTCTGGTATATGTGCGGGCCTATGCTGGTCTATGATGAAACCTTGAGTTGCTCTAAGACTACAACTTGGAGCACCATGAATGTCAGCGTGAAGATACATATCTGAGCCTGAGAGGTGCTTTTTGACGATTGAATCATTACCTTTGGCATCTTTCCCTCCGACAAGAAGATGTCCACCAGCAGTCATACTCCAACGGTGATTTTCAAACCACAGTCTTTTACTTCTTTTTATTCTTCCAACTTTGCCACTTTCTTCAGCCTTCTTTTCTTTCTTTAAAGCCCTCTTAAGTTCGATATTGGTATTCCCTAATGCTTCAACAGCACCCGTTGTTTTATCCTTTTGTTTTCTAGCAGAATCAAAATGTCTTTGTGCATTTTGGTAAACAGTCTCATCTAGGCTCAAGGTTGCTTGTGGGCCATTAGGTTGTCCATTTTCATCAGGTAGAATTGTTATAAATGTACGTTCAGCAGAATTCATAGAAACTATCCATTCAATATCCTTACTTGCCTTTTTGGTTTCTTTCCAACTACTCTCTTCTACCGCTTGGGAAATCTGACTTAATAGACTTTCAATATGAGTCCAATTATCTTGTATTATGTGCCCTAGCATTTGTTGCTTTTCAATTTTAACAGTAAATCCTGCAAGCGCTTTTTCTTGTTGATTTTTTCTCCTCTCAAGTCTTTCGACATCGGTAGAATGCCCTCTGCCTGGCGCTGCGATATCTAACTTTTCAGCCTCTCTTCTAGCCAATGCACCAGCATCATGTGCACCTTTCCAAGCATCTACTGCCTGACATAAACTTTCGAAATCCATCTTTACCAGTTCAGAATGGGCAGGTAGTAAAGTCGGGGTTGCTTCCACAGCATTTTCTTCAAGGAAGCGGTCTCTATTTGCATCATTCTTCAATAACGTAATCTTTTGATTAAGACTTTCTTCATCATTTTCTTTTGAAGGTTTTAGTATTAAATAACCTTCTGAACTTGCAGATAAGTCATCCAATAATGTTTGAAGGGCTTTTAGTACCTTGTCAGCAGAAACCTCTTGAGTATCAATATTAGGCTTTAGACCTGCCAATTCACACACTGCATTGGCATGTGTACCTCCAAGATTGGCTTTACCCCCTAAGGTTGAGACAAGGTCTCTATCTGATTTTTCAAACATTTCCTCTAGTGTCTCAATATCTAATTCATGAGGATCTAAGGCTTTAGGTGGTGGTTGATAAATTACGCCTTTCTTCAGGGTACGTCCTGCATATGAAGCATGTGTTAGAGGTTGAATAATAACTCCTTCTTCATCGGTTAAAATAATATTTCCATCTCTAAATACTTCAACATAAAGATGTCTCTTACCATATTTAGTATCAAAATCAAAAACTAGAACTCTATCGAACCCAAGTTGTTTTACGCCAGTCATTCTAGCATTCTTGAGGTGTTTTCGTAATACCATTGCAAATGGTGGAGGCGTCATTGGCATTGGCCTATCCCGCATTGAGGTATAGATTCTAGAGCCTCTTACCAAGACTAAGTCAAATTGGTCACGATCTTTGGGGTTTATTCTTAGAACTATTTGTTCATAGTGAGGCATGTAGGCTTTTTTGACATAAGCACCACTAAATACATCTAATTCACCAGCTATTGCCCGTAAATCAAAACCGCTCATGGCTGTCTTCATGATCTCCCCTCATGTTGGTTGTAAGGCTGACTCCTCTTGAATACTCACTTGAATCTGAGCAATACTTTGCCGATATTCTTGGCATCATGGATATATTGGTGTGCCTCTGAAATATCTTCAACATCAAATATTGAATCGATTACAGGTTCTAGTTCTCCAAGTTTAATACCTTCAATTATTCTCTCTAACTGTTTAGCAATTACCTTTTCATCTTTCCATGTTCCCATATGGACTCCAAAAACCCCTTGGTTTCTCGACATCATCTTCAATGCGTCAAATCTAGGAGTCTTACGCCAAGCAAAGAATGCCTTCAGCATTGAACGTTTAGATGTTGGAGCAGCAGCAGACATTCCATAAGTGTAGAGTTTACCACCTTGTGCTAATACAGAAAGACTTCTAGCTAGATTATCTCCACCGATTGGGTCTAGGATATGATCTACACCACGGCCATTGGTTTCTTGCTTAATTATCTTAACGAAATCATCGTTGTGCCGATCTATTGCAATCCCACCTAGTGACCTGATGATTTCTGCTTTTGAACCAGATGCAGTGGCCCAAACTTTACTGACACCAGCCCATCTACAAATTTGAAGTGCAGCAGTACCAACTCCTCCAGCACCACCATGAATCAAAACTGAATCATTTGAATCGAGATTTCCAAGGTGATGCAACATGTGGTGAGCGGTAATATATGTCACTGGCATAGCCGCAGCAGCCTCTAAGGTCATTTCATCGGGTAAAGGTATAACTCTTGATTCTTTTACCAATACATGACTTGATTGCCCAGCAGTAGGCATTGCTGCAACAACCCTTTGACCAACTTTCAAATTTGAAACATCTTCCCCGAGTGAATGAATTATCCCACTCGCTTCATAACCTGGAGTAAATGGATAAGCAGGCCTAGGTTGATACAAACCCAGACGCATCAATGTGTCAGCGAAGTTTATGCCTGCAAAGTGTACTTCAATACAGACTTCTCCTGTATTTGGTTTAGGCATATCCATTTCTTGAATTTGGAGTACAGATGGAGATCCTGCTTTGGTAATTACAACTTTTCTTGGCATATTATCATCTCAATTTAATTTTTTATTTCCCACAATCCTCTAGGGTTGTGAGTTACTAGACCATTTCTTTGATGAGAAAGTAAGTGTGCTAGAGTTTGATCTTGAGCTAATCCTGGGTGTGCATCAGGAGTATCTTGATAGGCTTTTATAGAAATCTGTGAAACTGACTGCAAGCCACTTGTCACAGCATCTAAAACTTTTTGATGTCTCGAAGTCCGATGCTCTATATAATTTGAGAACTTCCTCTCAGGTAGTGCAATAACAGGTCCATGACTCGGAAATAATAAGTTTGGTTGTAATGATTTAAGCCTCTTCAATTGTTCGATATAAACATCCATATCACCTGTTGATGGTGGGATTAGAATGGTTCCAAAACCTGCAACCATATCGCCAGCAATCAATCCTGCTTCACTAAGGAAACAAGTATGCCCAGGATGATGACCTGGAGTAATCAGAACTTTCCATTCTTGATCTCCAAGTATTAGCACATCCCCCTCGACAAGAATTCTATCGCAATCAACGCTTCTTGAGGTGTATTCACTACCCCAAATAGGTACATCAAAGGCCTCACCAAGTAAGTTCATGTCAGCAAGATGGTCTCCATGGGAATGAGTGAAGGCAATGGCAAGTAAATTTCCACTATGTCTTTCAACAGCATCGGCAAGAGATTCCATATCCTCTCGATGCCTTACTGCTGGGTCAATTATTATAAAATCACCTTCAGGGTCGCCAATTAAGTAGCAATTTGTATGGTCGGCAGGAGGTAAAGTTGCGGTACGTATTGGAATTACCTGTACACCGTGTGCGAATAGAATAGATTCACGTCCAGGCTTTCTTTCACTAATTTTTTGGGCAGTTAGTATAATGTCACCATCACTCAGATTTAGGATTTTTATAATTTCCATTAAGATTGAAATTACTGGTGGAGCGACTTTGATTTCATGATTTGACCAGCGATTAATTATTTGTTGAGGAGTATCCCACATTATTTCATCGAACTCAGTCTGAGGTTCGAGGTCTATTTCTGGCACACTTTGCCAATCACCGCAGTGGAAATGAATGAAGGCATTATCGAACTGTATAGGTCCAAATGGTGGTGTAATTCGGTGTCCAAGGATTCTAATGTTATCTGTATTCACTGGAATATTACAATCTTCTGCATGGGGTAACCAATTGGCTTTATCCTTAATTACTTCAAACCGAACCTGCTCTTCAATAGTGACTACATGGTCACCATTTGGGGCAAGCCCTAATTCTTCACATGTCTCTCTGAGTATACATGCTATAGCTTTACCATGCTCGACATCCAGTACCGAGAAAGATTCGACTGCAGCGGTATCAACTCTAGAGACTCCTCCTCCAGTAAAGGCCCAATAACCTGGGAATGCAGCCATAGTTTCACTGCGCAGTCCAAGTAAGACTTCAGGACCATTTGGCCCATCTCTAGTCAACGTCATTGTCGCTGTTGGGCGAGGTGGCTTACGCTGAAAACCGGATAGATCAACACCTTCAGGAACCTCGCTCATATTCGTGCCTCTAGGCTAAGGGGTTTGAATCCTTGTGATTTATTACTTCCAAATAGTACCTATAGAGAATATATACATAATAACCAAACTATTGAATCATACCATCTAATCCCGTGTTCATGGTCGCTCAAAGCGTTGAGGAGGAATTAGCCGAATTAGCAGCCTTAGTAAATGAGGCAGAGCGCCTTGGATTTGATCCCTGGCCGCCAACAAAACCCGAACGTCCTTGGGGCAAATGGGCACTTGCATCTTTCATGATTGTACTGATGCTAAGCGCAGTATCAAAGGTACTGTTTCGCTTTATCGACATCTGAGATGTGGCCGAGCAGTTCTTATTGAATTCAATCTCTGCTGGTAAGCAAACCGATTCCAAGAACAGAAATCATTCTAGTGAAACCCTGAGTCATCATTGGGTTTTCATCGCTATAATATGCAGCAGATTGATAATACAAACGAACTGTTTATTCATGGCCTCAGTAGAGGCCGATAGAATATTAATTAACCGATTATTATTAACTCTAATTCCACCGTTTAATTCAAGAACAATGGGTAATAGCGGGTTACATAGTCCCTTAGTGTAGTGGTCCATCATGGTGGATTCTGATTCCCCCGACCTCGGTTCAAATCCGAGAGGGACTACCATTAAAATCGTAATCAGTATATTTCTTGGATGATTCTTCTTCATTGCCAATCGTGAATCCAGTAACCATTTGCATAGCATTTCCATACTTGATCATGCCTGAGTATTCCTGAATCTTACCATATAGGGCGACACGAATTCGATACTTGCAAGTTTTTTTTGTATTTCTTTTTCTATGATTCTTATAGAAATGAACTCCGACTTTATATGTGCCTTTTGGAGGGTTTGAGACCCACACTACATTTTCAACTGGATTATTGCTGACAGGTTTAATATTCATATCAACATCCAATTCGCCTCCACATTCACTATTCTTATTATTGAAGTAAATCCTTTCTCCAGATGGCGAGAATAGATGTAAATCTAAGTCATTATAGTCATCCCATGCAAGAGAGACTTGTACAGAACCACTTTTTCCACCTTCGCGTTCTAGGCGAATATCTAGATCATCATTCTCAGGTGCACTTTCCTCGATAATTACTCCTGAACCAATCATTTCTCTTTCAACAAATGTAGCATGTTCTTCTAGAGGCTCATCATTTTCTTCAATCCAAGAACCTCGCATCTCAAGTTCCTTGATTCTCTGCTCCTCATCTAAATGCTCATCACTTGAAGAAAGATCTTCTAAAACCTCTCCATTGACCAATTGTAAGGAGTTAATATTTTCATTTCTAGAATCGTCGCGGACTTCCCAATTTCGATATTCTTTTTCAGTTAACTCCTCCATCTGTTGAGTTCTAACAATTCCAGGTATATTTTTATCAGGAGCATTACTATTAGGTTTAGAGTGGAGAATTGTCGACCTTTCAACATATCTAACTCCCGGTAAATCGGGTGCATACTTCATCCGTCTAGCCTCTCTTAACAGTCTTAAGTTGCGTCTTTTAGTCCAGATATAGGTGTAGATGCCTACGCCTAAAATTACAAAACTAACCGAACCTATGGTTAAAGGCCCCATGAATTGAGACTAGAGGTTTTCCTTTATTGGATATTGGGTGTGAACCCTTTTCATCCAAAGAATGCCGAATTTATTTCATCTAATGCCTTTTTATTGGGTCTTAAAACATCATCGGAAACATCAATAAGAGGTGTGTCTACAATTCCAAGGTCTTCTGCTAAGGAGTCTTTAGTATTATCAAAGTAAAGTAAACCTGTGACGTGCTTGGCATTACTTTCAGCATTATGAAGTGCAGTTAAAGCTGCTACGGCATCACTTGGGTCATGCTCATCGGAGATTGTTTCAAGGCGAATAGTAGAGCCATCATGTAGGGTAATATCTCTGTAATGTCCTTCCGGAACTTCAACTTCAGTAATTGGATTGAAATGTGGAATGTAATCAGTCATATGTAGAGTGATTTCATTTTCTTTCACATATGAATATGATTTCATGGATTCATCATTATTATTGAAGGTTACACAAGGGCTAATGACATCGATAAGCGCAAACCCTTTGTGGGACATTGCTGCTTTCAAAAGGGAATTTAATTGCTTTTTAGAGCCCGAGAATGAACGGGCAACAAAAGTACATCCAAGATTTATAGCTAGTGCGCATAAATCGATAGGTTGAGTTTTGTTTGGAGCACCTTTTTTCTTTTTCGAACCGATATCAGCAGTCGCAGAGTATTGACCCTTAGTCAATCCATAAACACCATTATTTTCAATTATGTAGACCATATCTATGTTTCTTCTGATAGCATGAATTAACTGTCCAATTCCAATTGAAGCCGAATCGCCATCTCCAGAAACTCCGATGTAAAGGAGATCTTTGTTGACTGCATATGCACCAGTAGTAACCGATGGCATTCTTCCATGTACTGTGTTAAATCCATGTGATTTACCAAGGTAGTAGGCCGGTGTTTTAGATGAACATCCAATACCTGACATTTTTGCAATTCGATGAGGTTGAATTCCACTTTCCCAAGCAGCACTGATTATTACATTGGAGATTTGATCATGGCCACAACCAGGACATAGTGATGACTTTCCACCAGTATAACTGTCCTTGGGCTCATTAATGACATTAAGTTTCACTGCTTTTGCAGGACGTTCAGGTTTTTCACTCATATGTGCACCTCCTTCAACTTAGCCAAGATTTTATCTGTATATATTCTGGCACGAGGGGGCATTCCATCGCTATATGCTACTGAATGGACACGAGATACCAAATTATTTGGTAGTTCTTTACGTAAGATTCCATATAATTGCCCATCTCTATTAATTTCAAGAATAATTGTATGTTCGTGTCTTTCTACAAACCGCTCAATTTCGCTATGAGCGGGAAGTGCACGAATTCGACATTGGCTGACCTTCAATCCAGTATCCTCTAACATGTCATCGATTTCTTGAATTGTATTTTCCATACTTCCGAAGTATATTATTCCGATTTGACATTCTTTTTCTTCCCTAAGAATTGGTGCGGGCAAGTAATCTCTTGAACGCTCAATCTTTTCTTTCAATCTAGTCATCAATGCTAGATAATCTGCAGGCTTTTCAGAATATACTCCTTTGGTATTATGCCCAGTTCCTCGGTAAAGTATGGGGGCCATTCCTGAGCCGGGAAGGGTCCTATAGGGGATTCCATCGCCATCAACATCTAGGTATCTGCCAAAATCGTCAAATGCTTCAAAAGTTTTCAAATCTCTTACAACTTTACCTCTATCCATCTTTTCAGTAGGATATTCGAATCCATCACATGCCCATCTATTCATTCCTAAGTCTAAGTCACTCATTCCAAAAACTGGGGTTTGAAATCTCTCAGCATAGTCGAAAACTCTCCAGCCAAATTCAAAACATTCCTCTACTGTTCCAGGGATTATTACAATATGTTGAGTATCTCCATGGCTCCCTTCATACAACATTGCAATATCTGATTGTTGAGTTCTGGTTGGTAGACCAGTTGACGGTCCAACTCTATTTACGTCCCAGAATACCGACGGTATTTCAGCAAAATAACCTAATCCAATAAATTCTTGCATCAATGAAATACCTGGTCCAGAAGTTGCAGTCATGCCTCTTCCTCCAGCCCATCCAGCGCCTAATACCATTCCAGCAGCAGCTAATTCATCTTCTGCTTGAATTATTGAACAAGTAAAGTTCCCTTCACTATCTGAACGCAATTCCGCACTCCAAGCAATAATTCCTTCTGCAATAGAGGAAGATGGTGTAATTGGGTACCAGGCTAACATTTGAACGCCGCCAAAATGGGATCCCAATGCTATTGCTTCATTTCCTTCAACAAAGAATTGTGATTTATCCTTTTTTCTAGATTCCGCTACATAAGGATCAATCTTTGCAAGGTTATCGCGGAAGTAATCTCTTCCTAAGCTGAGGGCGGTAATATTTAATTCAATGGCGGTGTCTTTTCCTTTGAACTGTTTTGCTACTGCTTGTTCCAATGCATTTTGGTCAATCCCTAAAATCTCAGCCAAGGCTCCGACATATACTATATTGGTGACTAGTTTGGCGATTTTAGGATTGATCTTTCTAGCAAGTGCGGACATAGGTATTGGATATGAAACGACATCTTCCCGGGTCATCTCCATTTTTGCATTTTCGTTCCAAATGACAACGCTTCCGGGTTCTAATGCTTCAATATCTTCATCCCATGTTGCAGGATTTACTAATACTTGGATGTGGGTTCTATCTCCTGGGGCTTGATATCCTTTATCAGATAATCTGACTATATACCATGTTGGTAATCCGGAAATATTTGATGGGAATAAATTCTTTCCACTTACTGGGATTCCCATGTCGAAAAGGGATTGAAGTAGAATTAAATTTGCAGACTGAGACCCTGTTCCATTTGCAGTTGCTATATTGATGGTGAAATCATTGGCAATATCTTCCATTGTTTTATCTCCTCGGGGGTAAGTCGGTGTAACACCGCCCCTCTACTATTTGCTGCTACAATACACTCTTTGAACATGTTGATTCATAACTGCGAATTTTTGTCTTAAATTTCATCAGTGAAACTAAAAAATGAAATCATTCTCGCCAATACATGGCTGACGAGAAATTGAAGACTGCTTGGGATAAATCTGAGAAGATCTTATCTAAAGGAAATACCGATGAATCACTAAAGATTCTAAGAGATATAGACCCTGATGGTGAACACGCGACAACCCTTAGAATCGCTGGTGAAGCAACATGGGCAATTGGCAAAAAGGAATCATCTAAATCGGAATATCGTAAAGCAGCCTCTTTACTAAGAGACTCAGTGAAAAAAGCACCTCGTGATAAAAAAGCAAATGCTTCATATAATTCTTTACTTAATGAATTACAGGATAAAGGAATAAAAGAAACTAGGATTCCAAGATTAATTAATGATGGAACTCCGACAGTAGCAGGAATAGTCGCTCTTGTAGGGTCGATAATCTTAGTTTTATTCATGGCCAAGTTCGCTGCTTCAGCAAATACGTCTGAATTAGCTACTGAGGCTTATTTCCACATTACTTGGACCGATTCTTCAGAACAAATTCATGATGAAGTAGTAACGATTGAATTATTCTCGGAAGATGCTCCAAAGCATGTTGAAAACCTACAGTTACATGCTGAAGCGGGTAATTACGATGATACTCCATTCCATAGAGTCATATCAGGGTTTATGATTCAAGGTGGTGACTTTGAAAGAGGCGACGGTACTGGAGGATATGCTGCTAAATGGTATGGTTATTGTAATGGTCAGGAAATAGATAATTCAGCGGACTGTGCCAAAGATCAGTGGACAGTTCCACAAGAACACGATAATGGTAGAACCCATGTTCCAGGTTCTATAGCAGCCGCACATGCTGGAACAAATACCGATGGTTCACAATTTTATATCGTACCAGAGGGTTCAATCCCCTCCAATCTAGATTATACGGTAGGCAAGGACTGTAGCCAAGAATCTTGTCACACTGTCTACGGTCAAGTTATCGATGGATTGGAGTATATTACTTCAATATCAGAAATCAATGTTGATGGTCCTCAAAATTCAGACCCAGTGCATCCAGTTACTTTGGTCTCAGTGACTACGAATGCAGAAACTCCTTGGTGGAAGTTTTGGTGAAATAAGAACTTTAGTTTGAGGGTTTTATTCATAGACACGCGCCGACTCGCTTGATGTATGGCGACTTTAGACCCTTTCCATGCGAAGAGAGAATTGTCTGTTGGTGGACATTATTTTGCCCTAGATGGTCTAGATGAAAATGGCATAGATACCCAAAAATTGCCATACTCGATTAGAATACTTCTAGAAGGGGCCCTCAGAGGTCATGATGGATTTCTCGTTAGTGAAGAAGATATTAGAAACATTGCTAATTGGCAACCTAATGGCGATAGAGTTGAAATACCTTTTAGGCCATCAAGAGTAATCCTTCAAGATTTCACAGGAGTTCCTGCTGTAGTTGATTTGGCAGCCTTGAGGGATGCAGTGGTAGAAATGGGTGGTTCGCCGGAAAAAGTAAACCCTCAAGTTCCAGTTGATTTGGTAATCGACCATTCAGTGCAAGTAGATGTTTCAGGATCTCATGGAAATGCCTTAGAACTAAATTTAGATATCGAGTATCACCGTAATATGGAAAGATATACTTTTCTTAAATGGGGTCAAAAGTCATTAAAGAATTTTCAAGTAGTGCCACCTTCTAGAGGTATTGTACATCAAGTTAATTTAGAGTTCTTAGCCAGTGTTTCAAGACAGGAAGATGGCATTTGGTTGGCAGATACTTTGGTCGGAACCGATTCACATACCACTATGGTAAATGGTCTTGGAGTCCTAGGCTGGGGTGTTGGAGGTATTGAGGCTGAAGCTGTAATGCTTGGCCAACCAATATACATGCTTGCACCTGATGTAGTAGGTGTAAGATTAACAGGAAAACTAAACCCCGGTGTAACTGCTACAGATATGACTTTGAGAATCGTGGAGATACTTCGAGAACATGGAGTTGTTGGTAAATTTGTCGAATTCTTCGGTGAAGGTATGACTGCTTTATCACTTGCAGACCGTGCTACAATAGCCAATATGGCTCCAGAATATGGTGCTACATGTGGCTTTTTCCCTATAGATGAGAGGACATTGGAATATTTGCGATTGACCGGCCGAGAAGAAGAGCATATACGAGGTGTTGAAGCATATAGTAGGGCTCAAGGCCTTTGGTATGATCAAGCAGATGATGAGAAATCATATACAAATTTACTTGAATTAGATTTAGTAACGGTTCAACCAGCACTTGCTGGACCTAAAAGGCCACAGGATCGAGTTGATTTATCTAATATGAAAAACCACTTTTTACACTCATTAACTGCTCCTTTAGGGCATCAAGGTCATGGTTTGGTCAATGAAGACCTCTCTAATAGCGTGATAGTTGAAAGAGAAGGGCTGAAATATGACTTGACTCATGGAGATGTGGTAATTGCTGCTATTACCTCCTGTACTAATACTTCGAACCCAGGCGTGATGTTAGCGGCTGGTTTATTAGCTAGAAATGCGAGAAAAAGAGGCCTTTCAGTAAAACCATGGGTTAAGACTTCATTAGCACCTGGAAGTAGGGTTGTAACAGAATATTATCAGGCTACAGGGCTTGAGGAAGATCTTAATGCGATGGGTTTCAATGTAGTGGGTTATGGTTGTACGACATGTATTGGTAATTCAGGCCCTTTACCCGAAGAGATAGATGCTGCAATCGATGAAGCCGATTTAATAGTTGGTTCTGTGATTTCAGGAAATAGAAATTTCGAAGGACGTGTACATAGTAAGGTAAAAGCCTCATACCTTGCAAGCCCCCCATTAGTAGTAGCTTATGCTATAGCGGGGAACTTGGAAGTAGATTTAGATACGGAGCCATTAGGCTTTTCAAATGAAGGAGAACCTGTGATGTTGAGTGATATTTGGCCATCAGAGGAAGACATTTCACAGGCACTTTCAGTAATTACTCCAGATATGTTTAGGGAAAGATATTCTGATGCTATGAGTGAACCTAGGTGGGATTCTATCGTTTCACAAGATAGTCCACTATATCCTTGGCAGGAAGATTCTACTTACATCCGCCTACCTACCTTTTTCACAGGACTTTCTAGTAAACCATTGCCAATTACTAGTATTGATGATGCAAAAGTTCTATTGAAACTTGGTGACTCAATAACAACTGACCACATATCACCTGCAGGCTCATTCCCTGCAGATGGTCCAGCAGGAAAATGGCTTGTTGAACGAGGGGTCAATAGAGGGGATTTCAATTCCTTCGGTAGTCGCCGTGGAAATCATGAGATCATGATGAGGGGTACCTTTGCTAATGTCCGAATTAGAAACCAGATGGCACCAGGTACGGAAGGTGGTTTCGCCTTACATCCCGATAACGGAGAGGTGGTATCGATTTTCGAGGCTGCTGAAGCATATGATGGTGCGAAAGTTGTAATCGCAGGATCTCAATATGGTACAGGTTCCTCTAGGGATTGGGCAGCGAAAGGGACTTATCTCTTAGGAGTAAAAGCAGTCATAGCGACATCATTTGAAAGGATTCATCGCTCAAACCTAGTTGGTATGGGGGTATTACCTATGACATTTAAGCAAGGAGATTCACATACTTCCTTGGGTATTGATGGAAGTGAATTATTCTCGATACCAGTCACTGATGAAGTTGAACCTTTGCAGATGTTAACAGTTACAGCAACTCGTAATGATGGAACAAGTATTGAGTTTGAAGCACAGGTACGCCTAGATACTCCAGTAGAAGTGGAGTATTATCGTAATGGCGGAATTCTTCACACCGTTCTTAGACAGATGGCTCAATGATTGAATCGTCACCTTGAAGGAGTTGAGTAATTCCCGCTTTTATATGGCGGAACTAAGTGGCTATGTTCAATATCGATTTAGGTCGGATGAACAAGGCACAAATATTCTCTTTAAAGGGGAGGCTGAATGGGTCCGCTCGAAAGTAGAAGAGTTAGGTTTGACTGGCCTTGGTTGGACAATGCCAATAGGTTCGGACTCGAAGACCACAATTCCGGGTCAAGGCAATAAAGATAATTCTAAAGTTTCAATTACAGTTGAAGACGGTTCGATAGGTGATAAGCCGCTAGATATGGGTCCGACTCCAGATCCAAGTAGAATTCCAGTTGTACGCCGACCTATTGGTCATCTAGATTTAAGTAAAGAGTTAGAGATGTTAGGTATTGAACAACCCGTACGACCTGATTCTATCGAACTGATGGAGATATTTTCTGAAATGGATGATCCGATGCCTGTACAAGGTACGATGAGTGTCGACCCAATGGCCGAAGCATGGTTACGTGAATTATTGCATGTCGTCGTTCGAGAATATGGTGCTACGGCTTTGAAAACTCAGGATATTGAAGAAATTGCTAGTAAGAAATTAGGTAATCGTGAAGGTGTCACATTAGAGGTCTGGCTTGAGTCACTATTCTCGGCTGGTAAACTGGTAAAAGTCCACGGTCCCGATGCTGTGGGATGGGGTCCATCGCCGAGATGGTTAGCCGGTAAAATCTAAAACTTTTGCTGATATTTTAATAAATAGAGATTATTTCTTATATTATCGAAATCGCTTCGCTGAGGCTTTTAATTCTCAAACTGAAGTAAACCATTAAGCAAAGGAATTAAAGTGGAAGTAAACTTGGGTCAAAGAGTGATGATGATGTTTACCAAGAGCAATCTCTTCAAGTCCCGCGCAAAAAGTATGTTCCTATGCATGCTCATGATACTATCGACTACCGCCGCATTAGCAACCACTGCAAGTGCATCTCAAGCGAGGTCATATACAACAAACCGTGATCCCCATGATGTAGCGATTGGCGACTTCAACTGTGATACTCACAATGATATTGCTATTGCCACCGATGGAGCTCATACAATCACTATTCTATGGAATGATGGAAATGGAGATTATAGCGAACGTCAAGATATTTGGGTATCTGCAAACCAAAGTCGACAGGCTGAATGGGATGAATTCTCGAATGTACAATTCATTGAAGTTGGTGAGTTTACTGGAGATGGTGCAACAGATATTGTTATTTTCCAAAGAAATAATCCATTCAAGACAGATGCTAACGGAGCGCCAGCAGGTGAGCCGGGTAACGTTACAATAATTGAAAATGGAGGCTGTAATGAAAAAACATGGAGCATTGGCCCCCGTTTCACACATTTTTGGGCTTGGGATCTTGAAGTTAGTGACTTAAACAAAGATGGCGAAGATGACATAATGGTCTTGGAATTGCAAGCAGATATTACAACTCAAAGAGTAGCAACCTACCTTGGTCCTGTTTCATCTAGTACACAAGCACTTATTACAAATCTTGGCCCAACTCAACAAAATACCTACAGGACATTTACCTCCGGAGATTGGGGCGAGTCACAAGTAGGAGGAGGCCTTGGTGGTGGAGGGCAATGTTTAGATAACGATATGTGGCTACTACGTAGCGAAGGTCTAGATTATTCTACGGGGCAAGTTACCAATCCCGGTAATGATGATAACGTTTCAATCGTTGAATTTAATTGTCAAACAAACTCATTCCCATTAACATATACTTTCAGTACTACTCCAGGTCCAGGGGAACATGTAGAAAATCTGCAAACAGGTACCTCTGAAGCGTTAAGCGTAGGTGATATGGATGGTGACGGTATTATTGATGTAATCGCACTAAATGATGATAATCTAGAAAATGTAACCTATGTTACTTCTTCTGTTGTTGGTACTTGGGGTGCCCCTCAAGTGGCCTATTTCGGACCATATCTTTCTTGGACATTGACCGTCGCAGACTTGAATGGTGATAATCAACCGGATTTCGTTAATCCCACTTTGGCCTATCAGCAGAACTCAACAGATTCTGCCGGTGGTACAAGTTCTAACTTTTTCTTAAACTATCCAACTTCAATCCAAGTAACCTTGTCAGATGGCAACGGTGGTCATCTAAGTCCGCTATCCTATGCTGCAGGTCGTAGACCTCACATTGCAGAAGTAGGTCAGCTTGCTGGAGATTCAAACTCCGCACCTGATATCGTTGTTGCGCATAAGAATTGGAGATTTGGCAGTTGGAGAGATAATTTCGGCTGGGAAGGGCAATATGACTCTATTTCAGTCATTGAAATGGATAATAAAGATCTTTCAGTATCGGGCATTGAAATAAGTCCTGTGGACCGATATTTCGGTGCAGTTGGTGAAGGGGCAAGAGATTTGAATGTAACAGTCACTAATACAGGAATGGATATCCTAAATGGTCAAAGCGCTCAGTTAGATATTGTACTGAAGGTTGTTGATGAAGCAAGTTCTACAAACCAAACAGTGTATGCAATGGATTGGGATGCTCCTGAAAATAAAGCCGGATGCGGTGGTTGTAATTGGGAATATGACGATTATGTTGATGGAACTCATCACTGGTTCGAACAGACTAACCATTCATCAGGGACAGGAATTAATCCAGATGAATCAGATTCAGGAGCTTCGGCAAGTTTCCTAAATCCAACTGACTTCATGTGGTCAGGAGTGACTAAAACCGATAGTAATGGCGATATTTGGACTGGAGTTGAAAGGAATTGGGATGAAGCAATGGTCTTGAAGGATGTTGATTTGACTGGTTCTGATCGTGCTTTTATGAGTGTTGAACTATTCCAAGATTTAGGATTTGGCGGACTAGGTGGTGCAGATACTAATGGTTTCGTTTTAGGAGATATATGGGACGATATAGCAATGATTGAAATTGGAAGTAAGGAAATTGGATGGAGCGTAATCAACTGTCCAGTATCTGCTTACATCAATGATGCTTGTTACTCAGGCACCTCAATGTGGGGCGGCTTTGACGAGGACAGAGTCGAAAAAATAGATAATTGGGGTGGATATGCTGAAGGAATATATTACTATGGTATAGCTAATTTCACTACATTTTACGGCTGGAATAGTTTTACTGATGATGGATTGGGTACTTTTGATTTGAGTCCTTGGGCTGGAGAAACAGTAGACATTAGATTCAGGCTAAGAACTGGGTTTGAAGGATCCGTTTCTGATGATAATGAAAGTCTATGGACAGGATATGATGGTTTTGCAGTTGACAACCTAACTATTACCAAACAAAATACAGCATTCTTCCCTAACCCTCAATCACAACAAACAACAATTAACATTCAAAATCTAGGACCAGGTCAAGAGTATACAACCTCAATACAGTCGAATTTCCTTAATGACACAACTTATCGTATTTCAGCAACTCTATCCAACAATGGTTGGGATGAGCAAGCTATCAATGATGAGAAGGTAGTTTATGTCACGCCGTTTAATCTCTATGACCCTGTTTTAGAATCTATTGATAATTTCTTACCTGGTGGCCTTTATCCACAAGGAACATTCCCAATTGCTGCTACAACTAATAATTGGGGTAATACTGCAGTAGACTTTGATGTAAAAGCCACTATATTTACCGCTGACCCTTCAGATGTAAAGTGTGGAACACCTTCTACAAGATGTATTGTTGATTTCGATAATAGCACAGATGGTACAAGATATACTGAGAGTAATGATCCAAAGGGACTAAAATATAATGATAGTTTATTATGCCCTAGTGACTTGATTTTCAATAATGCAGCATATTGGTTTGGTCACCCTTGCAATACCGCAACAGACGGTTATAATGATGGTTGGGAAAACGAAACACTAACTATCACAAATATCGACTTAGAAAGTCTTTCAGGTGACTTCGTATCATTGAACTTCGAGTATTATGCAGATACATTCTATCAAGTTGATTCTCAAGGAGGTATAGATCCAAGTGATTACATGGCCTTAACTATTGATTATTCAAGTAATGGTAGAACTAATGAAGCCGTTATTTATGGACAGTGGAACGATTATAATGAAGATGGAACTTGTAAGGTGGATGAAGATGGTAATGGTATTGTTAATGCAACTGAACCAATAGATTCCGCAGAGATTTCTTTCATTGGTGATTCGAGAAATACCGATGGTGTTTCTGGTAATTGGCCACTATTCTTTAACTCGGATGGACTTGTTAAGACTACAAGTCTCGATTTAACTCACCTTTACGTGTATAATACGAGTTCTTCTGACTCATCAAACTGGGGTGTTGAATGTCTATCATTGGCCAATACAATGGTCGATTTGAAATTCGACTTCTTCTCAGATGATGATGGAAGAAATGGAATTAATGATGGGTTTAGAGGAGTTGGAATAAATAATATATCTATCAAAGAATTTACCTTTGTGGAAGATAACTCGTACACAATATCTCGTACAGGTGTTGATGCAGGAGATGTGTCAACAGATGTTATTGCAGATCATGAATTCCTTTCTGGAGTATACATGATTGAGGTAGAAACCGTTTTCGATAACTCAACAACAGGAGTTACATGGTTTAACGATAACGAAATATCCACAGCCAATAATATCAAGAGAGTTATATTCGAAGTTAAATCTGTCGACATAACTCTTACTGCGCCCAATACCTTGGAGTGTCTCTCAAATACCGATTGTGTCCTGCCAATAGACTCATCATTGACCCATTCATGGGATATCACTGCGAATAATGGTGTTCTTAAAGGAGACTATATATTCTATATGAATATCTTTGATGAAACCGATAATTCAATGGCGCATACAGTTACTGCTGGACCAGCACAGGAATTAACTCCAAACCAAAGATTACCATTATCTTTTACACCGTGGAATGGATACCAAGACGGGCATAGGTACAATATTAGCTACTATGCTGAATTAGATGATGGTACAAAGTCTGGTTTACCAAGATATTTCCATGCAACCTTTGCAAGTAATATTGATGTTGCAATTTTATCTGATAAGACAACAGGTACTACATCAATCATTAGAGATTTAGAAATACTTGGTAAAAGTTATACATCATTTGAAATCAATGATTGGGATGAATATTTCAAGAATAACTGGTTTACACACTATGATAAGATTGTACTTCCTTGGCAAGATACTAATTCCGCTAAAGATGATGGAGATGCATATTACAAGCGATTGTATGAAGATGATGATCAAAGCGTCAATAGGAAGCAGATTTTGACAACATTCATGCAGAGTGGAGGGACTATACAAGCTCATTTAGCACCTCACGGAACACAGATTTATGGAACTAGTTCATCCTCTTTATCCAGCCGTCTCCCCCTAGGGATAGATATTCAAGATAGAAAGTCATTGGATAAACAAATTGTGTACAGTCAAGTCGAATTTTATGATGCATACCATCCTTTATTGAAGAACGTCAATGGTAGTGATAACTTTGCAATATTCCAAGGATTTGGCGAAGGTGGCGCAGATGGAAGGGTTCTTGCAACATCAGTATTGAATACAGGTTCTGAAGGAACAGGCATCGTACCAAATGTTTGCACAGGTAATTTAGGAAATGCTGAGTTCCAACCGATAATTAGAGATGAAAACAATCCTGAAGATGTACTATTAGGTATCTGTAGTTATGGTCAAGGTGGAATGATTATTTCTACTCTCGATGTTGGTAAACATTCAGAAGATGCAAACAGTACAGATTTACCATTGTTGAAGAATATGCTACTGCATCAAGTAAATGATTACCCTAACCCGTTTTCAAAGCAAAGAGAAGGAACAGATATCCTAGTTAATGGACAAGTACCTATTGCTGCTTTAGGCACTGGATACAACGTTGTTTACATGAAGAGTAATGCTTTACTGTCATTCGATTATAATTCAGATGCATCTGTTGCCTTAGATGCCGATTGGGTAATCGAAGGCCCAACCAAATGGGATGGTTCATCTCTTGCCTCTGGCGATTCAAACCATACAGGTCAAGACTCCCCAGATGCTACTTTCTGCAAGAGCATTGGTACACAAAATGCCTGTAAGCAAGACGTACAGTGGACAATAACTCTATGGCTTCACGATTTGGAAGGTCATTCAAGACAATTATCCGTAGTTGTTGAAACCGATGATGCTAATGCTGATGAATTTGATCCAGTGGCTAATGCTATAGTTGAGATTCGTTCAGAATATGAGGATAATCTAAATTTGATTGGCACTACAGGTTCAAATAATCAATATGATAAGTATAGAATAACATTGGATGACGCTGGCCAAGTTCAAATTTATTTTAATGCCTCAAGTTCCTATGATGATGATGCACCACAAGGAAGCTCAGGAATCAAGACCTATCTGTGGGAAGTATTCTACGATAAGCCGTCTAGTGAATCATTGAGCACTGTGCCAAACTCTTACACACAATCTGCTGCTAGTGATGGTGTTTGGGTTTACACCTTTGGTGGTATTGGAGTTGATACAAATGGTGAAAGTTATGCAGGTAAGAATATTACTGTTAATGAACAAACTGAAGTGATGGAAACTCCAATCAAGGTTAAACTAACAGTATTTGATGAAGCCGGTAACTTTGATTATACTGAAATTTACTTTGAGGTTCTACCTCCTGGATTTGGAGATGTCGCACCAGTTGTCAAATTAGATGAAAATGTATGGAAAGATCAAGCAGGATATAATGAATCTAACTTTACCCTTACTGGAACCGTTTTATCAGGTTCAGATAACGGTGACTTCTACATCGAAATGACTCTTATTGAATCACTTTTCGACGACACTGGTTCAAATAGAGCCAAGAATGAAACTCTAGGTAAATTTGCTATTCAAAAGAAACTATCTACCGGTGATGAGTTTAGTTTAACTTTGAATTTAGATGATCTATATTCTAATGTTTCAAAGAATGTTGAGGTTTATCTAAGAATATATGAATTTAATACTGACTATGGGGTCGAAAAGAGATGGATAGATGAAATGATCGTATCGCCAGATTCAATCACTTTGACACTTCCAAAATGTCGCGGGGAATTAGTTCCAAATGAAGTTCTAGCCGATGATAAAGATGGTAGATGGACATTTATCGGTGGAGCTTGTGAGTGGGACGGAGCTTGGAGTTTCGAAGATGGTCAATGGATTGAACCATCAGGAGATGATTCTAGTGATTCCACTAAGTCCGAAACCAGTGTAATAATTATTGGAGTTGGAGCCCTTGTACTAATCGCTGTACTTGGTTTGACTTTACTCTTCTTGAAAAAGGGCAGTAGTGAAGGAATGGATGGAATGGTAAAAGATTTCAATATTGCTGGTGGATATGAGCAAGACCCTGTTGAACAATATGTTCAACAATTAATCGCTCAAGGATATCCTGAAGATACAGCCCGAGCATATGCTTCACAGTATGCAGCTCAAGCTGGTGGAGGTGCTGCAACTGCTGCAGTAGAAACACCAACTCCTGCAGCCAGTGCATCTAGTCCAACAATGGATGCTGCATATCAACAGTATTATCAGCAGTTTGTATCTCAAGGATATGATCAGCAAACAGCTGCCGCTTATGCCCAGCAATATGCTGCTGCCTATGTACAACAACAACAACAAGGCTAGAGACTAAACGATTTCATATCGTGAGCCTCTAAGTTTTGTAAGAGCGTTGTATCAATGGGTTCAAAAGTAACAAGTTGTCGCCAATAACATGGACAGAACTGACGCCTATACTGTAGCAGATATTAGCCTTGCAAAATCCGGGTCTCTTAGAGTTGATTGGGCTAGAGCAAGAATGCCAGTTTTAGCAGCCTTACGTGATGAGGCTTTGAAGACCAAACCCTTGCAAGGAATGCGTGTTGCAGGTTGTTTACACGTAACCAAAGAAACAGCTGTACTAATCGAAACAATTGCAGCAGCAGGTGCTGAAATCTCATGGTCTGGATGTAATCCACTATCAACTCAAGACGATGTAGCAGCTTGGATTGCTTCTGAAGGATATTCAGTACATGCTTGGCATGGACAATCTACAGAAGACTTCTATTGGTGCATTGATAAAACACTAGAGTTCAAACCAACACTTACTTTGGATGATGGAGCAGATTTAATCGTAAGAGTTCACGGCGATAAAATTGAATATGCCGCTGGAGTAATAGGTGGTACAGAAGAAACTACTACCGGAGTACATAGGCTTAGAGCAATGGGTAATGCAGGAGATTTGAAGTATCCAGTAATAGCAGTTAATGATGCAATCACAAAGTGGGACTTTGATAACATATATGGAACCGGTCAATCAACACTCGATGGAATAATGAGGGCTACCTCAGTATTAATTGCTGGTAAGACCTTTGTTATCGCCGGATATGGACATTGTGGCAGTGGTCTTGCAATGCGTGCTAAGGGTATGGGTGCAAATGTCATAATTACTGAAGTCGACCCACTTCCAGCACTAAGGGCTATAATGGACGGTTTCAGAGTCATGAAGATGGATGATGCAGCATCACTAGGTGATATATTCTGTACATCGACTGGAATGAAAGACGTCATAGTTAAGAGACATTTTGAATCTATGAAAGATGGTGCAATTATTTCTAATACTGGGCATTATGATTGTGAGATAAATATCGGTGAACTAAAACAATTGAGTTCAAGTGTTAGAACTATTAGAGATAATAATGATGAATATACTCTTTCAGGTGACCGTAAAATCTTCCTTTTGGCTGATGGTAGACTTGTAAACCTAGCAGCAGCAGAAGGACATCCTTCCGAAGTTATGGATATGTCATTTGCTAATCAATACCTGGCTCTATGTCGTTTGGCCAAAGAAGGCAAAGACTTGAATCCAATAGTTTATGATATCTCTTTCGAGCAAGACCAAGGATTAGCTAAGACAAAGTTGGCAACACTTGGTTTTGACATAGATGTTCTGACAACAGATCAAGTCTCATATCTAAGTGATTATACTGCAGGAACCTGAAGTTATTCTTCTTCCCAGAATGATGAAGCAGAATTTTCTTCTTCATCTTCTTCAATGTATCCTAACTCTTCATAGTGAGACTCAAAGTCAGGAAGAGTAATATTCCAATTTGGAGGTAACTTATTACTTTCTTCAATAATCATTAGCATTCTCTCTTGCCAAGCTTTTGGTTTTCTTTGCATGATATACATGTATAGTACTGAAGTTCTAATGTTTTCAGTAATTACAGAATAACTGGAAGAGGATTCAAAATTCATTGCCCGAAGTAGATTAAATGCAGGTCTGTTAACTGAACGGAATAGATTTTTGGCAATCCGCATTCCAAACAGAACAGTAGCAAAAATAACTAAAGAAGTTAAACAGAAAGCACCCCACCCCTGTCCAGCAAGAGAATTAGAAAGAAGAATCACTCCAAATAAGATAGGAACGGTTGTCATCATAAAGATAAACGTTTCAGATAATGGAGGCTTCTTCATCTTTGTTTCAATAGCACTCCAGCCTGAGTGACGTTTGTCCCATGGTTTGAAATGCTGTGCTTCATCTTGACTCGCAGCAGCTCTTACAAGTCCGAGTAATTGGTGAATACGCCCATATTGAGTGGTTGCAACATCCATATTCTCATTGATTATAGTTTCAAGTCGCTTTCTTGAATCTTCATATAGCCCCATATCGGCAAGAATAGTTGCCTGTTCAATTAATGGAGTTACTTCCTCAGGAGCATGATGCCTAACATCCTGCCACCACTGTAATGCTTCCATTGATAGCCCTAACTCATCAGCAAGGAGTCTTCCTCCTCTTACCCACATGTCAATTCTAGTAGGTTCTAATTCGACAATTTTCTTAACAGCGCTTAGTGATTTAGAGGCATCGGCTAAGGAAATTGGTTGACCGTTGGTCAGAAGCACAGCATCTGAATATAACTGCCAAGCATCAACATGTTCAGGATCTAATTTAGTCGCAGATTTTGCCTCAATAATGGCAGTATCTTTATCGCCTTCTTCCAGTGCTTCAAGCGCATTTAGGTAATGTTCTTCTGCGCTCATATGTACCGGTCAAAGTCGAATCATTTAATCATCTCGATTTCTATTAAACTTTCTTGGAACTATTGGTTTAGGTGGGCTATTGTGTGCATGACCCGGCCTTTTGCCTTTTGATCTACGCAAATTAGAATCTCTTGGCCCATCTCGACTGTTTCCACGAGGCCCATCTCGACTGTTTCCACGAGGCCCATCTCGACTGTTTCCACGAGGCCCATCCCGACTGTTTTCACGTGATCTACGTTCTCCTCCACCTGCGCGATTTGAATCTCTACTAAATCCAGTGCTTCTTCCACCTTGTGATCTAGGCTCTCCACATCGATTACATTCATTTCGGAATGAGAAATTTGAGTTACTACATTTATTGCAATCCCAATCATTATCTGCATATGTCGGTTTAGAACCACGATCATTTCTATCGCCACCGCGACTGTCTCTACGGTCACTTCTATCGCCACCGCGACTGTCTCTACGATCATCTCTACGACCACCGTCTCTACGACCGCCACTTTGTGAACGAGATTCGCCACATCGATTACATTCATTTCTGAATGCGAAATTTGAATTATTACATTTATTGCAATCCCAATCTCCAGAGTTTGAATCATTTCTATCGCCACCGCGACTGTCTCTACGGTCACTTCTATCGCCACCGCGACTGTCTCTACGGTCATCTCTACGACCACCGTCTCTTCGGTCATCTCTACGTCCGCCACTTTGTGAACGAGATTCACCACATCGATTACATTCATTTCTGAATGCGAAATTTGAGTTATTACATTTATTGCAATCCCAATCTCCAGAGTTTGAATCATTTCTATCGCCACCGCGACTGTCTCTTCTTTCGAATCGTCCGCCACCGTCTCTACGATCATCTCTACGGCCACCGTCTCTACGATCACTTCTATCGCCACCGCGACTGTCTCTACGGTCATCTCTACGACCACCATCTCGACGTTCTTCTCGTGGTTTTTTGGCTCGAATAGTAACTTCCTCTCCAACCAACGATTCCAAGTCGAGTTTACGATCGGTGTGTCCTACATGAGCGATTGGGTCACCAGTATTACCTAATACTCCGTCTATCTTTCCTATGTATACACCGTCTGAAGATCTTATTATTATTGAATCAAGAGCAGGAGATGAACCACTAAATGTTACTAAAAATCCGCCTTCATGGCTCATTGCTTCTATTGTACCTACAAACATGTTAATCACTCAATTTGAACAATAATAAAATTGTTTATTCCTCTCTTCGACGGGCGAAGAATACTGCACCTAGTAACGTGATACATAGAGTAGCCACAAGTGAGACACCAGGTATTCCATCACTTTCAGTTCCGCTATCTCCATCACTATCTCCATTAGATGAACCCTCGGAATCATACGGATCCTTGATCATCACATTTAGAGAACTTTTAATTCCAGACTCATCTGTCCCAGATATAGTCACATTATATTCAGTAATTCCTTGTTGCACACAAACTGCGATTGAAACATCGATTTCCCAATTCAATCCGACCTGTGTAAAGTCAGTTGCTTGAGATCCACATAGTTGTAAACTTAGAGATACTTGCTCATTATCTGGATCTATCACAGTTCCCTTAAGGGTAAATTTGAGTCCACTAGCATCCCATGTAGAATTTTTACCTTCAAAGTTAACTTTGATTACCAGTACAGGTGGGAGACTTATTTTCTCAAGTTCGAAATCTAGAAGGAAATTAAAAGTCATCATATTGCTATTCTGGGCACTTCCCATGACCATTACAGCACCCGGCCGAAGGCCTTCAAGCGATAAGGGAATAGTTACAGAATCTGTTGTTAAAGAGGTAGTTCGAATCTCGCCAATAGCTTTCATTTGATAAGATGAGGCAGTAATACTAAGTTCACTTACTAAACCATTTGGAATCATAGTAAATTGTATACTTTCACCATCGGTGATTTGTGCACTTGCGATAAAGGGCTGACCAAAGGTGAACGATAGTGTGTCATTACTTCTAGCACCAAATGGATCTTTTATTCCACATTCCGCAGTAGTTGTTTCTGTTCCAGACGGTGAGGTGACCAAAAGGTTTCCATCTTGGTCTTGTCTTGAAGACCATCCCATATCAGCAAAATTACATTCGAGTACCCAACCATTAGAGTCACTCGCCCAAGAACTGATGTCTTCTCCAGATACAGCAATAAATTCCTCACCATTCATTATTGGAATTATTGAGTCATTATTTGGAGCAGCACCTGACCATTGCGGGGCATCATTTGATCCTGGAGCAGAAGTTGTAAAATCAAGGAACAGGTTTCTTCCAATAGGCCAATCTGCTTTGTCATAATTGACATTTTGCTTAACTCTAAGGCGTCCATCGGGAAGATAGATTTCTTCTGGTTCATGAGAATTGATTTCAACACCGTCATCTTGCATACTAAAGTTTGTAATTCTTAGCCCTTGAAGTACAGGGAATGTTAACATCAACTCTGCATTTGTCATGTTTGTTACATTCAAACCAAGAGTGAAGTTTGATACACCGCTATTTGGTAGTTGATCAAATCTTAAATTATTATTTTGACCATCTTTGACAAACATAATGATTTCTAAGTCATCAGTTACACTAACAGGCACTTCGGTACAATTAGTGGATGCAAGTAGATTTTGACAGTTTCGTTCTTCTGAATGGCTAGCAGGTACTAGGTCGACTTCATCAAGAGCAATACCTTCTTCTACAAATTCAAAATCATTCCAGTCCACGCCTCCACGATGTGGGATACCTTCACGGATACCAAGTCTAGTGTCCATATCAACGATACACTTTGGGCCAATTTCTCTAACAGCCTCTCTTTCATCAGTACTTATCCAAGAGTTATTTCCACCCGGAGCGCCATCGAATAGTCCGTCAAGATTTTCTCTTACAGTTGCAGAATTAGTTCCGTTAACATATGCAGTTGCTGACATACTTGAACTAGCCCAATCATCTCCGATGTCTATATCGAATAATGCGAAGTTATAATCAAATAAATCTTCAAAAGTATATCCTGAACAATCTACATCATTCAATTGCCTTCCACTCGCTTCTAGAACTGTTGCCTCGGTTAAATCGACATCTTGAGTCAAGGGGGTAAATGTCATCAAAACCATTAGGATTATCAAACTTATTGCAGCCGAATGCACAGACCAACGATTTTCGCCCATAATATCTGCTAAAGTCTACTTCTTAATACTCTTTGGCCTTGTGTAATGGCAAATTTAGGTTTAAGGTTGTATAGTCTTCATTCTATAATTGAACCAATACCAAGGTATGACGCTCCAAAGTAATGCTACTAGCCACAAAACCAAGGGAGAAACCCCTCTGTCGACATCATTTAGCCTAGTTTCAAGTAAGTGATGGAATACTCCATTTGGCGAGAATAAATCTAAAACACCTTCTAAACCAATCCATTTTGGGTTATTTTCTTCACCGATTGATATGCCTGATGCAAATGCAATCATAGTTGTTACAAGAGCCCAAAGGAAAGTGAAAAGAAACCATACGCCAACACCAAAGGCGATGGATGTTCCTTGTTCTTTAGCATGTGATGAGGCTATTAAAGAGAATAACACATACCATAGTAAGATCAATGCCACAGATATAAATGAGGTCAATACATCTACAATACTTGGCCAATCACCCATACGATGTTTGACTATGACAAAAGAAACTGCCCAGAGAATCCACGTTGGAATCAATATTGCAAACCAATGTCCAATTACCAATGCAGTAGATTGATGCGTTCTAGGCATTGGTTGAGCCAATTTAATCTCTAATAATCCGGATGCTCTATCCTTAGAAACTCCATCAAAGGATAATAATACTGAACACATTGTGGCTCCAAATACAATTCCAAGGCTAGTGTAGAACATTACTTCTGTTGCAGATGAGGGACTAATTCCACCTGGCAGTAAGACTTTCGGGTCGGAAAAACCCCAAGCCATTCCAGGGATGAACAGAATTAGAATCGGTAACATAATGGCCATTCTTGTAGAAAATAAGCGTTGAGACAGATGCCTCATTGTAACTTTACTAAATTTCTTAAAATCATTCATTCTTCCTCACCTCGGTTTTTGTAAGGCATCATAGTCGAAGAAATAACTCCAAATCCAATTTCATCTAAATCCTGGCCAGTTGCAGAGCAAATCATTTCAACAATATCAGTATCTTTAGGTTTCCAAGTAGTAATCTCCGTTTTTGATGAGACTAGTTTGTGTAATAAGGAATCATCTTGATTTCGAATTATTACTGACCACCTCTGTTCTGTACTCTTACTTTCTAAAATCGAAGCTTCAGTTCCTATTACTTTTTCAAATTCTGGCAAATCTCCAGTTCCTTCGATTTGTATCCTATTATCGAGTTCAAATTTACTTTCAATTTCTTTTAATGTGCCTTCAATGAGTAACTGTCCACGATGAAGTAATGCTAATCTATCGACAAGATGGACCATCCCTGCGACTCGATGCGAGGATATGATTATTGAAACACCTTTTTTTGCTAGATCTTCTAATAATTTCTCAAATGCTCTTATCGCTATAGGGTCAAGACCATTGAATGGTTCATCTAGTAAGAGTATCTTTGGAGAACCTAGCAAAGCAGTAGCGAGAGTTAATCGTTGGCGCATGCCTTGGCTAAGATGGTCTAGTGGTGAATTTTCAATCTCTGAAAGTCCGACCATTCTAAGAATTCCATCGACACGGTAAGCAACACCTCGCATCTCAGCGATGTCTTGTAAAGTTCTTTTGACTGAAACTCTCCCTTGCCATCTAACCTGTTCAGGCATATGACCTACTATCGAGCGAAGTTCCATTTCCGAAATTGGAGATAATTCATTCGATTTAGCCCCATGGGCAAATATCTCTCCTTTTTGAATTGGGAAAATCCCTGCTAAAATGCGCATAAGTGTTGTTTTCCCAGCACCATTTGGGCCGACCAATCCTAAAATCTGCCCTTTCCTAACTTTTAGGTTGATGGAAAAAATGCCGGAGCCTAGCCTTTTTCCGAACGGTTTTGATAAACTAGGGGAAGATATCTGATGCCTAAATACGGCATCTCTCATATCCAGCACCACTTCCGACATGGTTCGGCCTTGAAGTTCTCATTTGACAATCTACCGTTCAATACTTGATTTTAGGAAAGCCTCTTTCAATATGACATATGTGCAGTGGTGAGGGTGGAAATGATAGGAGGTGTGATTACTACGCTTATCCTTATCGCACTTATCGTGTCATTGGTAATCTACCACAAGAAAAAAGTCGAGGCTGATGGTCGATATTTTGAACGCCATGAAATACTTGGTGAGTACGGGATAGAGACGCTAATCATTTGTCTCCTATTGCTATGGTTAGTCCCCTGGGGTTTATTCATAATTATACCAGTGGCATTACTAATTTCATTAGCCAGTCCAGCAGGAAGGGAGTCTTGGAAACAATTTACTCGGATACGAATTTATGTAGTAATCTCATTATGCATGATTTTATTTGCTGGAGGTTTCATTCCAGCCTCTGAACCAATATCTCCTTCACAATGGGGTGAGCCTTTACTCAAAGAGAACCCAAACGCCCCACTATTCCCTTCAGGGAATCAATACACTTGGGTGATGCTTCCGTCTGATGGGGGCCTAAATGTGGAAATTGTTCAATCCTTGAAATTACGTATTCCCTATCAATTCAGCAAATTCGCTTCAGGCTCCACATCTCTTGATTTAGCGGATATATTCAATATGGAACAGTCTAGATTGAAACAAGCAGTTGAATTATTAGACGAACAGATCGTATTCAATTTGGATTCTGATGAAATGAACCTTATTGAAATAATTGCTCCTGACAAACATATGTATGTTGATTCAGTTTCTGGAATAGAGTATAACTTAGATGTAAGGCTCTATGAATTAAGAAGCCTAACCCTAAGTTCAGACTCCGAAGGATTCAAAGTTGGAGAAGTTATTTGCGCAGCCTCTGGAGGATGGGGGGGGGAGGTCGACTTACTGGTAGTAGTAAGGCCTATCAGCCATACCGGTATTCAGCAAGACAGATACGCCGAAAGACTAGTGTCTCAATGGATATCCTCTAATTAAAACAAAGATTGCTTTTTTAAATAATACATGTTATTGATAATGACGAATCAAACCGGATCGCATGGGCGAACGGCTTCTGACCATTGATTCAGTAGTTGAGAAATATTGTGTTTCTACAAACAGAGTCAAGAGTATTATTTACCAATCGCTTGGTTTTTTATTCACTTTCTTTGCTTTTATTGGCATATTTATACCTGGTTGGCCAACGGTCTCCTGGGCGGTCCCAGCGGCTTTCCTGTTCTCTCTTTCCAATGAAAAACTGTTTAGATGGTCATTGACAAACAAGTTCTTTGGAGTGAAAATGTTTGATTATTATGCTACTGGAAAATCATTACCTAAGCACGTCAAATATGCTATTATGGGTCTGGTTGCAGTAATGACATCGATTTCTGCTTACTTGGTATGGTATTTATCTACCAAAGGAGATGGCAAATTATTGGAAACGGATACTTGGAATGGGGCTGATAAATATGCAATGGGCTCTATTACAATTCTATTTATTGGCGTTTTAGGAATGATTTATGTTAGATATTTTGTAAATACGCGTCAAATATGACAATTTTAGGGCGACCAAAGTTTATACTGTATTGAACGAGGCACACACCATGGCAAATTGGTTAAAGCGACTTTTAACTGGCATTCTAATCACCTTAGTAATTGGTGCTGGTGGTTGGTACTTTTTGGTGACATCCTATTCCGCTGAACTAACTACTGAAAATGAGATATTAATTGAAGATTCTACATATTCTGTTTCGAATCAATCAAATGATGAATTAGCTACTGTATCGTTTTCTTATGGCGAAGACAATCTTGAATGGTCTAAGTTAGTAATGTCAATCTCACAAAATGGTACACAATACGATTGTACCAAAAGTGGACTTACTTCAAGCATGTATCATGGTGGTCCAATTCAAAGCAAACTAAATTCTGATGGTAATAGTTTTACAATTGAGGCTAATTCAGATTCGGAGGATTTTATTTTATTTAGTTTCTCAGATATGCAACAAACCAATGATACCAATTATAGTATTAGGTTTTCAAAAACGGATATATTTTTCGGAGAAAATATTTCCGGATTCATCTCTGAAGAGGAATTTCAAAATGTGAATGCCGTTCCTACAGGGGAACCTACTGAATCCTCTGAAGCGAGGTTAGAATGGTATGATTATGATCTTTCAGTTCATCGCGTAATACCAAAACAAATCACTTACATAGCAAATGAAAGTAATATGTTCTATAAGATGCAGTTTTTGAGTTATTATAATTCGGAAGATGAGACAAGACATATATCATTCATAATATCCTCAATAGGTGATATAGAAGCACCTGCTATTCAAAATGAAAATTTAACGAAAGAAGCAGGTTGCATTATATCGTCAGTTAATCAGAGTGCCTGGATGTCAGATGAGACTATTTTCATTTATGAAAATGGATTTAATATTTGTAGTAGTTCTTGCACATTGGAAGTGGAAATTAGATATTTGAATCAGATAGTGAAAGGCATAAGGGAAATAATAGTCGACTGAGTTCTATATTTTTGATTCTTTAGGTCAACCTAAAAGTTATATATGGGCCACTTTTCGGCCACCCTAAAAGAGTGATTAAAATGAGGAATGTAAATATTGCAAAATCGAGCTTAATGGTGCTTATAATGCTGACTACTGCTATGGCAGGATGTATTGGTAGTGATGACGACTCAAGTTCATCGAGTGACAATTGTAGCGGTGATGAATTGAAGATAGCCTATGAAATTAAAGAAGACCTAACCGACACCGACATGTCTAATCCACAACAAATTGCAGATTATCTCTGTGAAAAGTTGAATATGGATGTATCTCTGTATGATGTTGGTAGTTCAGGAATTGCTATGGAAGCTCTCCGTTTCGGAAATGCTGACATTGCAATGAATATTGACGGGGGACCTGCTTGGGTTGGCTGGAACGCATATGATCTAGATGTTATGGCAGCAGATACAAAGAGTGACGGTCGTGCATACTATGACGCTCATGCTTGGGTAAAAGCAGACTCAGATGTAGCATTGGCCCATCTTGATAATGATAACTCCACAGATCCATTCTCCCTACTTGCAGGTAAGACTTCTTGCCACACTGGATGGCTAAAATCAGCAGGTATGCTAATGCCTATGGGTTATATGATTGGTAATGGATATGTTACTGTACAAGGAGACATGACTGATACAGAGACTCTTAGAACAACAATCAACGATTACTTTGATGGTAGTACAGGAGCAGGTAATGCAGCCTCTATTCCCGAAAGTGGTGCATTGTATTCAGGATATAATGGTGCTCTTGAATGTCTGAGTTCAGGTTATGGTGATGTAGCCTTTGCTAAAGATTCGACACCTGGTTCATATTGTGCTAACGAGGTTGTTGCAGATAACCAAGCATGGTGTTTAGACATGACAAAGTATGTCGCTTTACCTAAGTTCGGTTCATCTCCTAGCCACGCAGTAATGTACAACAGTGATGTTCTAGCCACAGATAAAGTTTCTTTGATTCAAAATGCTCTAGTGGGCATGAAAGAAGATACTAATGGATTAGAAATTCTAAACAACGTCCTAGGTACAAATGCAATGATTTCTACAGATGCTGACACCCACTTAGGGACATATGGTTCAGCCCTCAAAAATATACCAGGAATCTCCAGCAAGTATGGAAATGCTTTCACAAATGGTTCTCAGACATCAGAAGTAAAGTCAACAATCAATATTGCATACTACTTGGCTGATGATGCATCTGCTAACGCAAATGCTCAAGGAATGGCAGACAGACTTGCATCTGACCTTGGAGTAAAAGTCAATCTATATGACGTATCTTCAGAAGGAATGATAATTCAAGCACTAAGGTTTGGAAATGCAGATATCGGCTTCATGGAAGGTGGACCTGCTTGGATTGGTTGGAAACAATATGGTCTTTCTGTACTGGCTGTAGAAACAACAACAATGACAGGTGACACACACTACAATGCATCTGCGTGGGTTCTAAACGGTTCAGATATTGCTAATGCTCACCTGGACGGCGACGATACCACAGACCCATTCGCATTAATGGCTGGTAAGACTTCATGTCACACAGGTTGGTTGAAATCTGCTGGAATGTTGATGCCAATGGGATATCTTATCAAGAACGGATATGTTACAGCAGTAGGTGATGAATCTGATATTAACTCACTTAGGAACACAATCGATGCTCATTTTGATGGTTCAACAAGCAGTGGAAATCCAGCATCAATTCCTGATTCGGGCGCATTATACTCTGGCTACAATGGAGCTATTGAATGTTTGAGCGCTGGATATGGTGATGTTGCTTTTGCTAAGGGTGATGATTTCAGCACTCCTGAAAAGTACTGTGGAGATGATAATGCTTCAGAAAATGAAGACTGGTGTCTTGCTATGGATCAGTACGTACAACTGCCCTCTTTTGGTCAATCACCAAGCCACCCGATAATGTATAATTCTGAAAACTTAGACACCCACACACGTAATGCTATATTGAATGCAATGTTGAGTTGGAATGATGAAATGTGGATTGAAGACTATCCAATGGGTGGTCAAAACTACACTGGATGCTACAATACTGTAACCCACCAAGTGGCTGATATTCCTATGAACCAGTGCGGTGGAGAAATTATGTCTTCAGTCACCTCCAAAGGTTATGGATTGGTAGCAGGAAATAGTCAGAATCATCTTGCAAGTTATTCAGATCTATTGGGTTCAGTTCCAGGTCTATCAGAGTATTACCATTCTTCTGATAAATATGGAATAACAGAGGCAGAGACTTCTGAATAAGAATGACCTACTTGCTCTAAATACAATAATTCTACGGAGTCATGGTGATGGTTGCTTGTTAGTCGAAACTCCCCCTTCGTTAAGCAAGGGAGATAATCAAAAAGAACCTAAGAGTTTGACTCTTAGAAATCTTTCAGTTGGATACGACGAGCCATTAATCTCAGGTATTAATAAAACAATATACCCGGGAGATACCATCGCAATATTAGGTCCATCTGGTATTGGTAAGACTACTTTGATGAGGACAATAGCAGGTTTGATAAGACCTCTTTCTGGGACTATTTCCCATGATTACCCAAGGAGGGGTGGAATTGGGTATATCCCTCAGAGGCTTGGCTTAATCCGGCATTCTACTGTAAGAAGTAATATTGCATTAGGGGCTAGAACAAGGCGTTCAAAATGGTATCCATCATGGTATCCATTAGATCGTTCTCTTAACCAAGACGTAGATTCGGCAATGAAGGCATTAAAACTTGAAGATATTGCAGATGAACCAGTTAGAATACTCTCCGGTGGCCAACAGAGGCGTGTAGCAATTGCAAGAACACTTGTTCAAAGACCTAGAATTATTCTTGCTGACGAGTTCTTAAGCGAACTCGATATAGATAATGTGAATTCTATAATTAAGGCTACTAAAGAGATAGTGGAAGAAATTGGAGCTACTTTGGTACTAATTGAACATCATGAAGAAAGAGCAATTGAACTCGCTGATAGAATTTGGCGGATAGTTGATAATAAGTTGATTGAGGAAGGTGATTCCGATCAATAAAAAGTTAATTTTATTTGGTATTTTCTTGATAATACTAGCATGGCTATCATTAGATGAGTTAGTAGAAGATTGGAGTCAAATTGAAGGTGCTCCTGAAAAGTTGGAGACATTTTTCAGTGAAGATCTTTGGCCGCCAGACTGGTCAGTATTGGAGGCCGAAGTTTGGACAGATGGTTCCCTGCACAAACCGAATGGTGATATATGTGACGAAAAAATCGAGTTATTGTGTTCAAAAGCCTGGACTGGAATGGTAATTACAGTAAAGATGGCATTTGTTGCTACATTAGTTGGCTTCTTCTTTGCAATTCCACTAGCATCATTAGCAGCAGCAAATCTAGCTCCATTACCTATTGCCATCCCTGCAAGAGTGTTATTGGCAGGACTGAGAAGTTTGCCAAGTATAATCTGGGCTTTACTATTTGCTATAGCACTTGGTTTTGGACCGCTGCCCGGTATTTTAGCAATGACTTTGTACACAATTGGATACTTGGGTAAATTACAGTATGAGGCAATGGAAGGAGTACATAATGCACCCTTAGAATCCGGTTTAGCAATGGGACTTACTCACTCAGAACAGTTATTTCATGTTGTAATTCCTGAATCTAGCAATCATTTGTTGAGTCAATTATTATTCATGTTTGAGTACAATGTGCGCCATGGTGCAGTTTTAGGTCTTGTAGGTGCAGGTGGTATTGGGATGTATATCGATAATTACATCAACCCACCTTTTGATTATAATAAGGCATTTGCATTACTAATCGTTGTTTTTGTAGTAGTCGTAATAATTGACTTACTTTCGATGTTAATTCGTTCATTTGTAACAGAGGAAGGAGACGTTAAAAGGCCCAAGTGGTGGAGCGTAATCTTACCACCTTCAATGGCAGTTGATATGTATTCTAAAACTGAAGAAGAGTAGGTAATCATTCTGCAGCAATATGCAAAGTTCCTTCCTTATAGAATACTTGAATGCGGTCTGGTACTTTCTTTGTCAATGCAGCAACTGCTTCATAAACTTCATCTTTTTTGACTTTGAAGGCTTTTGCTGCATTTGAAGTTGACCATGGCATAGTGTGGAAATCAGATTGTCGAATCCACTCGAACAAGCGTGCTTCAAGTTCGGTTAATTCTTCCGCCATGTATTGGGGATATAGTTCACCCTCAAAACAACACCGACTGAAAAATAATCAATTTAAAGCGACAATTCTTCTACAACATTCTTCAGCATCGATATCCCCATTGAGTAATGTGTTTATTGCTTTAGTGAACGGAATATTGATGTTTTCATCCTCTGCACGACTAATAAACATTCTTGCTGCTCTAACTCCTTCAGCAACCATATGCATCTCTTCTAGAGCCTGATCAAGAGATAAACCAGTTCCTAGTTTTTCCCCCATTCTTCTATTTCTACCATATGGTGATGTTGCAGTTACGTAAAGATCACCCAAGCCAGCGGGTCCAAATGCAACTTCTGCCTTTGCCCCAAGTAAAGGTAGTAAGATGCAACCTTCTTTGAAACCGGCCATAAAAATTGCGGCTTTCAAATTATCACCGCCAAGTGAGCCTTTTTTCTTTAAACCATCTACTAGTCCACAAGTTAAAGCAACTACATTCTTGAAAGCACCCCATAATTCTGCCCCTACAGGGTCAGATGCTGGATGTAGAATGAAAGTTTGAGTGGTTAATGTTTTAGCCAATCTTTTGGCTACAGATTCATCTTCACTTGCCACAAGGGCAGTAGTCATGACTCCACTTGCAGCTTCAGGGGCTATCGTTGGACCTGTGACAACAGCAAGAGGATTATTCATATTTGCTTCCTTCAATTTACTGTGTATTGCTTCAGAAATTAAACGCTTACCAGGTGCTAATCCTTTAGCCAAATCAATCAATACATGACCTGGTCTTAAATGAGGTAATATTTCATCAACAACATCCAAGATTACCGACGAAGGGAGCGCAAGAACAATAATTTCAACTCCTTCTAATGCTTCACTAAGGTGCATAGTGACCTCTAAACCTTCAACCGAATGTTCGGGGAGATATTTTTTATTGACTTCTTCCATCATTATAGATTGGTAAACTTCCTCTTCAATAGTCCATCCTTTGACTTTGTGGCCATCTAATAACCATATTCTTGCGACTGCAGTGCCCCAGTTTCCCAATCCCAAAATTGCAATGTGTGCCATGTTGACCAAAACTAACGCTTAACACTTTACTTATGTTAATTGCCGATGATTAGAAGCAAAAGTGTACAGTTTTGCTATAGTCGCAAAATATCGAAGCCTCAAAACAAGTCATCGTCTTCTTCTCCGAAGTCAAATACTTCAGTGGATTCTTCCTTCTTTGATTTGTCAGCACTCTTCTTCTTTGATGCTGCTTTTTTCTTTGGTTCTTTTTTGTCATCTTTGACTTCGACAACCGGAGTTTTTTCAATTTTAGGTATATTATTATCCTCATCTTGACTAAGTTGTTCAAGTTCTTCTTCATTGGCAGCAATTTCTTCCGGTGTTTTACCAGTTTGTGCACCCAATGTTCTTCTACGATCTTCTCTAGCCTTTCGTTCTAGTTGTCGATGTCTTGATTTCTCAATACTTTGAAGCATATACATTGCATCATGTTCCAATAGGGGTGAATCAGAAATCAAAGTAATATCTAACCAACCACCGTCTTCAACAATAAATTCTGCTAATGGTTCAAAGTTTAAATCGGATTTCTTGATTTGAGTATAGTGCATTGCATTTCCAGTCCTATGTTCGACGCCAGAAAAGTGGCAATAGAATTCTTTGGTACCAATAGTTTCCCTAACTTGGTCAAACAACTCGCCATAATCTTCCGAAGTACGCATTCTTCCATGTCCCCGAGAATGTATGTGTGCAATATTGAGTACTGGTATTGTACCTTCGACGTGGTTTACAACTTCCAAAACCTCTTCTAGGCTACCCCACAATTCCTGTCGTCCAGAGGTCTCAATACCTATTTTTGAAGGTGAACCATCCTTTAGCCAAGGGAATACGGGATACAAATCTTCATCATCATGCCAAATTTCAGCAACTCTATCAACAATACCTGAAAAAACATTGGCCAATTGTTCATTAGCTTCTTTTCCACGACCCATTTCACCATAATGGCCGGCGTGAAGAGTAATGTGCCTTGCATTGATTGTTCGAGCAGCTTGTAGAGTAGATTCAATCTTTGTCAACGAGCGTCCTCTTTCAATTCTATTTCCCAGTAATTCAGAATAATATGGACCATGGATGTTCATTTCAAAATTTGTCTTATTGGCTAACACACCTGCTTGCCAATATTGTTCGAAGTGCTGAGGGGCAATCATTCGAACAGTCTGGACTTCCATTGTCTCTAATCCCAAAGAAATGATATCATCCATTCCTTCGACAATAGTACGTCCTTTACACGACAATGGAATACCGGCTGGACCTAGTTTGACTGGCATAATGAACTCCCCGCAGGTGCAAGCCAAGGGTCGACCTATCATAACTCCTTTCCGTCGATTGTTCAAAATATCAGTTGGTTTACACAATTATTCAATTCATGGTTGTATGCGACAGTTCATGAAGAAGTTATACAACCGACAGACATGAGCGATGCTATTTTAGCAGCAATTAAGGCGTTTTCGCAGGGACTACCTGTTTGCCTTTTTGACTCGGAAAAAAGGGAGGGTGAAACCGACCTTCTATTCTCTGCCCAGTTTGCTCAACCTAGTACTATGAGACAATTGAGGCAAGACTGTGGGGGATTACTTTTCTTGGCTATAGGTGATGAAGTCGGAGAATTGTATTCACTTCCCTTTTTACAAGACTTATACACATTTCCGGAATTGACAAATAAGTTTCAAGTATTGACGCATTTGATTACTGATGATTTGAAATATGATTCACGTTCAGCATTCACATTATCTTTGAACCATAGAGATACATATACAGGTATTACTGATTTAGATAGAGCTCTTACCACTCGTAGGTTTGCTGAATTAACCAATGAATTATTTGAATCTAAAGCAACAATGGATGAAGCAAAGATCGCCTTAGGTAAGGAGTTTAGGACGCCTGGTCATATACCGGTATGCAGGGAAACAAAGGGTGGATTCTCTAGAAGACAAGGGCATACTGAGTTAGCCGTAGGTCTAGCCAGACTTTCCAAAACTACACCTGTTGTAATCGGAGCAGAAATGCTCCAACAAGATGGTGATAACGCCCTTTCGGTTGAAGATGCAAGGGCATGGGCAATGGAGAGAAGCATTCCATTTTTGGAAGGTATAGATATTATTGAAGCATTACTCAATAGTGGGGAAGACTCTCCGACAATATGATGGCTTATACCCCATACCGACGAATGAGGCGAGAATATGAAGCGTGTTATGGCGGTTGGAGTGTTTGATTTACTCCATGCTGGGCATTTACATTATCTTGAACAGGCTAAATCCTTAGGCGATTACTTGATTGTTGTAATCGCTCATGATGATACTGTAAGGATTCGAAAACATGAACCGGTCACAAGTCATGAGTTAAGATGTCGAATGGTTGAAGGATTAAAACCAGTTGACGAAGTTATAATTGGTAATCCTCCAGAGGTGCCAATCTTTGATATTTTACCTAAAGTAAAACCAGATATTATCGCTTTAGGATACGATCAAGAACATGCTGAAGAATCAATTAGAACCAAATTGACAGAATTAGGCTTTACAGATATTCAAGTGTCAAGAGTAGAAGGATTATCTGAAGATTTAGATGGAACTAGAAAAATAATTGCTCGCATCTTAGACCTTTCAAGAAAAAACAATAACGAGGTTAAGTGATGTTTACTGGAATTGTACAAGGTAGTGGACAAGTAATCCAGATTAACCAAGTAGAATCTATTACCTCTCTTTTAATTAGGCTTCCAGATGTAGATTATTTGAAAATAGGGGCGAGTGTTTCCATAGATGGTGTTTGTTTGACAGTCACATCAATAGAACATGACTTAGTATCTTTTGATGTGATTCAAGAGACGGTAACTAGAACCACACTAGGGGCTTTACAGATCGGTGATTCAGTTAATATTGAACGTTCGCTAAAGTTTGGGGATGAAATAGGTGGCCATTTATTATCGGGCCACATAATGGCTACTGGTTTGATAAGTGAAAGAACTGAATTAGGTGGAGGTCTAAACCTATCAGTTATAGCACCTCTATCTATAGAAAAATATTTGCAAGAAAAAGGATATATTGCTGTCGATGGGATTTCATTAACAGTAGGGGAAGTTGAAAATTCCCGATTCAATTTACATCTAATTCCAGAAACGATCCGTCAAACTACTATAGGTTCAAAACAAATAGGGGATGCGGTTAATTTGGAAATAGATTCTACTACGCAGACAATAATAGCGACTGTGGAAAGAATGAATCAATAGATAAGAAATTAGGTGATAAAATGTCCAAAATTGCTGTTATTTGTGGTTCATTCCATGAAAAAGATATAATCAGAATGCTTTCATGGGCTAAAGAAGAAGCAGAGAACCATTCACTAGAACTCGATGATCCAGTATGGGTTCCCGGTTCCATGGAGGTTCCATTAGCATTAGAAAGAGTTTGTAAATTAGCTGATGTGGATGGCGCCATATGTCTTGGAATAATTGAGAAAGGTGAAACTCAGCACGGCTTGGCTATGGGCCAAGCAGTCATCAAGAGTATTGTAGAACTTCAAATAAAATACGACAAGCCAATAGGTCTTGGGATCATAGGCCCAGGTGCAGAAATACACCACATAGAACCTAGATTAGAACCACATGCTAGGGCAGCAGTTTCAGCCGTAGCTAAAATGTTATGAGTTTTCAGTAATTTGCTTCATCTTGAATTGATGTAAATGTTCAAGAGTCGAGTTTGTCCTGTTTAGAATGTGGGCGATAAAATGTCAGAAGTACGTAATGTGATAATAGTTGGTTCAGGTCCAGCCGGATATACTGCAGGATTATACACTGCTAGGGCAATGCTTGAGCCGTTGATGTTTGCAGGATATATGTCAGGCGGTCAATTGATGCTTACCTCAGATGTAGAAAACTTCCCAGGTTACCCACAAGGTATCGGAGGTCCTGAAATGATGATTCAATTGCGAGAACAAGCCGAACGTTTCGGTCTTGAAGTACAAGATCGTAATGTAGAATCTATTGATTTATCACAACGTCCTTACAAGGTTAAATTAGAAGGTGAAGAATATCTTACTCATTCCATAATAATCTCTACAGGTGCAGAATCAATATGGCTCAATGCAGAGGGTGAAGCAGAACAAAAAGGAAGAGGAATCTCCACTTGTGCTACTTGTGATGGAGCATTTTTCCGTGATGAGGAAGTTCTAGTAATTGGTGGCGGAGATTCTGCTTGTGAAGAAGCGACATTTCTGACTAGATTTGCATCAAAAGTAACAATGATACATCGTCGAGAGGTATTCAAAGCGTCTACAATAATGTATGATAGGGCAGCAAATAATGATAAAATAGAAATCAAAAAGTTCCGCCAAATTAAGAAATGGTTATCAGATGAGAACGGTTTGACAGGTGCTATATTAGAAGATCCTAGGGATGGCTCAACCGAAGAAATCAGTGCCACAGGGGCATTTATTGCAATTGGTCACACCCCGATAACATCATTCCTTGAAGGTCAATTAGATACCGATAAAAACGGCTATATTATTCATAAGAAGCATACAATGACTTCAGTGGAGGGTGTTTTCGCTGCTGGCGATGTTGTCGATACGCGATATAAGCAAGCGATTACAGCGGCAGGAATGGGTTGCCAAGCGGCAATGGATGCCGAAAAGTGGCTTGAAGAAAACGTCCATTGAAATTTAAATCAATCCGTCGCTTTGATGAAATAGAGCATCATGGCTCGTACATGGTCGACATCAATCGTTACGCTAGGCACATTTCGTTGCCTCAAGTCGGTTTAGAAGGCCAAAAGAAGATTTCTAATTCGAGTGTATTGGTGATTGGAGCTGGTGGTTTAGGTAGTCCAGTATTGATGTATCTGGCTGCCGCAGGTGTTGGAACGATTGGAATAATTGACTATGATGAAGTCGATATTTCTAATCTTCAAAGGCAAATCATTCATTCCAACTCAGGACTAGGTCTAAACAAAGCGGAATCTGCAAAGAGTCGTATTGAAGACTTAAACCCTGGAATTAAAGTAGAGATTTGGAAAGAACGTTTAACTCCTGAGAACGCGATGGATATTTGTGGTAAAGGGTGGAATTTAATAGTCGATGGAACGGATAATCTTCCAACAAGATATTTGATTGATGATGTTTGTAGTTTACTTGACATTCCGTGGGTATATGGTTCAATCTACCGGTTTGAAGGGCAGGTTAGTGTATTTCAATACCAAGGAGGGCCTTGCTATAGAGACCTCTTTCCTGAACCACCTCCATCAGGCAGTGTCCCCTCATGTGTAGATGGTGGAGTTCTTGGTGTACTCCCGGGAGTTATCGGTTCGATTCAAGCAAATGAAGCGATAAAGATAATACTCGGAATTGGAACTATTATATCTGGGAAATTATTAATTTATGATGCAGAGAATATGGAGTTTAATCGTTTGAATTTTAGTAAAAGCGAGGATAGAATTCCAATAACATCACTAGAATCAGTCCATGATATGTTTGTTGATGAGGGTTGGTGTCAAGGTTCTGATAGTTCTAATGACCGAGATATTGAAGAACTAAAACCAAACCAGGTGGAATACATGTTCCATCATATGACTCCTTTAGAGTGCCTTAAAAGGCGTAATGAAGGCTGGAAACCATTTCTTCTAGATGTCCGTTCTGAACAAGAGTTCGAACAGGTGAGATTATCCTTTACTGATTTGCAAGTCGCTCATGTCGATGTTTTATCTGTTGCCTCATCTATTCCCAAAGATAATGATATTCTGGTCTTATGCCGTAGCGGTATGCGTTCCCAAATTGCAGCAATGTTCTTAATTGATGCTGGTTTTGATGCTAATAAATTATACAATATCACAGGTGGAATACTTTCATGGAGTCAAAGTGCTCCAGAAGATATTGAATAATCCGGTGAGGTAAATATAGTCCCAATTCTCATACCTATCACCGTAAATTATGGATGAGGTTCAAATGTTCAAGGCGCTTATGACATAAAAAGGGGGGATTTAATGGCTAAGGTTATCGTTGCTGATGAAAATGAAGGAAGACGAACTTTATTGGCTAATACTCTCGAAAGAGAAGGTTTTGAGATAACCCGTGCAGGTACACTAAGACAGGCCGAAGGAACTGCTCTTGTGACTATGCCAGAAGTAGTACTGTTTGATGGAGACTGGAAATCTGGCGATGCTATTGATGCTTCCCAACGTTTGATGAGCGATCCTGAATTTGCATTCAAATGTCGAATAGTAGTTCTATCACGAAATTCGAGTCAAGAATATTTGATGTCTGCTGCTCAAGCCGGAATCGCTGAAGTAATTAAAAAACCGATAGACATGTCACTACTTATCGTTCAGTTGAACAAGCATGTTAGAAAGCAATTCATTGCTCCCCCTGCTGAAGTTTCAGGTTCCACTAGTGGTGGTGGAAGTTTCGATGTTTCCATGCTAATGGGCGATTCAACTTGGGCTCTACCGATGCTTAAAGGATTGGTAAATCCTGAAAAAATTAATCCTGAATTCATCGATGAAATTCTAGTTCAAATGGAAGAGGAAGGACTTGAAGTTAAAGATGCATTTGATTCATCAACAATGGCTAATATGTTGCGAATTGCTTTGAATCATTTGGTACAAGAGGTTTCTCCAGAAGGAATCCAACCCGATTTGGAACAATTAGATTCAGAACAATCTGAAGATAGTGAAAAGAAAGAGGTTCCCTCTTTTGACACGATGTCTCGTAGTAACACACTAGGAGGTAAAAAAGGTACTTCTAAATCTATGCCCCGTAGAATGACTTCTATGGAAGATATCTTAGAGAAACAGGCCGACTCGATTGGTGATGAAGTAGTATCAATAATGGATGAGATTTTAGATGAAAAGCCGGAACTAGTCGCTTTGAAAAGAGATGAAGATTTGTTAGGAATAGATCTTGAAGTATTGAAGTTGACAAAATTAACTACCGAGGTAGTTCATGATTTGATGTGGAGTTTAGGACGCCCGGGCGCAGTATCAGATCTTACCTTAATTACTCGAATTGAAGATGCTGCACAGATGCTTTCTGATGTATTGGGCGCTTTACCTGAAATTGAAGAGGCTCCCGAAGTTGGAGATGATGGCTTAGAAGAGGAGTGAAAGACATGTCTTTACTCAAACAAGAAAAAATAACTATCACTGATAGTAAAATGATTCGTTTTCGATTATTTCTAAGTATTGGGATTTTTATTATTTGGAGTTCTACCATTTTCATAATTTTAAAAGATATTTCTTACTTTTTAGACTGGTTTGAAAATTTAGGATCATTAGCACCAATTCTGTTTACATTGATGTTAATATTAGGAGTTATTATTTTAGCACCTACGCCGATAATAAAAGTCACAGCAGGAGCTTTATTCCCATACTGGATTGCCGTAATTATAAATTTCACTGCATCAATAGTCGGTGGATTGTTAGCATTTCTCTTAGGAAGATGGTTATTTAGAGATGTTATAGCAAAAACAGTGGCTAGGGATAAGAGATTGCAAAATCTTGAAACAGCTATTGGTGAGGAATCGATGCGAATCTCAGTATTGGTCCGATTATCGCCACTTATACCCGATGAATGGCTAAATTATTTGATGGCTTCAGGGCCAGTTACTACTAGAGTATTCTTTATTTCTAATCTTTCTAGTATAGTATATTCATTTGCTTATGCTTACTTTGGTCATGCTGTAGGTAAGATTGCACTAAGTTCTGATGGAATGGGCGGATTTAGAGATTCACCAATCGGGATGTTTTTAATGATGATTGGCCTTATTGCCACTATATTGGCAACTTTTATTGTTACAAAGGTGACAATGAAGACACTCAAAGAAAGTATTGAAGATTAGGGATACAAGTTTTCTCCCGTTGCGTTTGTATGGGGGCTACTTGTGGGGCTGTTATGGCCCAAGGAGAATTACCCAAAATTTCCGGTGTGGATTGGTCGCCAAAAACAGAGTTGAAATTTTCACAACCACTTCACTGCGACGCAGCAAGGCAAGAGGTAATACTCTTCGTAGCGCAAAGACATGAATCTAGGATTGCCTTGGTTGCAGAAATTTGGGATTATGTAATAGAAAGTGAACCTAAACAATTTGAAGCACCTTCCTGGGATAAGTTTAGTAAAAGGTTTGTAAAATCACTTGAAAGAGGCTTTATTGCCCAGATTAAGGATAAGATGGAATCTGAAAAAGATCTTGAAGTTATCCCAAGAAGGAAACTTTCAGATTTTGTTGAAAGAAGAATCAGTTATTTCATAATCGATATCAAATTAATGCTAAGAAGGCTTGCGCACTATATGTCTGTCACAATAGAACAGAGGCTAGAATGGCAGCGATTGATGACTCGCACTAGATACCTTGATGAATCATTAAAACAGATTTTCACCGATGGATTGGAAACTCCGGATGGTTCCAAATTTGGTGGTAAGGGTTTCCGTTCAACATGGCAGGAAGGGGTAGTAGCGGTTGCTACTGCACTGGAAAGAAACATTGATGCAGATTCGGATGCTCGTCCTGGTTTTGGATATGATGGTGATTTAGTTGCTCCAATGATTAGAGATGTAGGATTAGCATTGGCGATGGGCGATACACCAATTGGTGTTATGTCAGCGAATTTAGGAAAAGTAGGTTCCAATCAGAATGGTGGTTGGGATGATGCAGGTGGAAGAGATTTACACATAGGGGCATGGAATGTAGGAGTATTACCTCCAACAGCCCCTTTGCCTATTGCCAGTGTCACTATGACCGGTTTAGCATTTGCAGCCTGGCGAAAAGACCTCAAGAGATTTCATGTAGCTTGTATTGGAGAGGGTGCTTCTTCATCAGGAGAGTTTTGGGAAGCCATGAATTTGGCTGGAACGAGAGGTTTACCAATCACATATATTCTTCAAAATAACCAAATTGCTTTGGATACATTGACTAAGAATCAATCTGGAGTTGAGTTATGGGCAGACAAAGCAGTTGCAATGGGCTTTCCAGGTTGGGCTATAGATGGTTCTGATCCAGCTGCATGGCATGCAAGTGTAGCCTGTGCGCGTGAGTTCTCCTTGGATGGAGGAGGCCCTACATTGATTCATGTCGAAACAATGCGAGGCTGTGGACACGCTCACCACCATGATGATTTGTATTTAGGTAATGAATCTGGAACTCCCCCTGGTTATGTAGATAGAGAATTACTAGATTATTGGGAAGCCAAAGACCCAATACCATCACATAGGAATTTATTATTAAACCTTGGAATCAAAGAAGATACTATTCTTGAAATTGAACAAGAAGAAAAATCTAATATTGAACAAGCACATCAAGAACTTATAGATATGGAATGGCCAAAGCCGGAAACCGTACTTAAAGGAGTAACAACCCTTAACGATGCAGAGACTCATATGGACCATTTGAATAGGCTACGTGGTGAACAAGGCTCATATTCTTCATCGGAACTTGAAGTAGGTAATTGCACCCTTGAATATGTTGAAAAAGGTGGATGGACATATGCAAGGGCAATACAACAGGCAATGACAGATATTGCTGAAAGATATGGAGATGATAGTGTATTCATTGGTGAAGATATGGAGGTGGCTGGAGCATTTGGAATGAATATCTCATTGAAGAATGCAGGTCATTCGGATAAATTGGTTGATATGCCTTTATGTGAAGCAGTAATTGTCCATACTGGCATCGGTGCAGCTTTATCTGGAATGAGGCCAATGGTTGAAATCCAATTTGGTGGATTTGCAGCTCTTGGATATAATGCCTTAATCAATAATGCAGCAATGTTGAGATGGCGTTGGGGTGCTGATTGTCCTATGACAATTCGTATTCCACTAGGTGCAAAAACTAGATCAGGTCCTTTCCATGCGAATATGATAGAATCATGGTTTGCCAATGATCCTGGTTTGGTGGTTATTGCTCCAGGTACACCTCAGGATGCGTATGACTTATTGGTTGAAGCAGCAGAATTAGAAGACCCAGTTGTAATGTTGGAACATATTGGGTTGTATGGTTTGAGAGGCGGTTTGACCGGATGGGGGCAGAATATCAATCAAAAAGTAGAAACTTCAAAAGTTCAAACAGCAATCGATAATAAACAGCGATATAAGATTGGTAAGGCAGAAGTTATCCGCGGTGGTAGAGATGTGACTTTAGTCACTTGGGGTGCTATGTTACATATCGCCAAAAAAGCTGCAGAAACTCTCTCACAAGAAGGAATAGAAGTTGAAATCATTGATTTAAGGACCTTACTACCATTCGATGCCCAGACATGTATCAATTCCGTACTTAGAACCGGTCGGCTTGTAGTTTTACAAGAAGGACAATGGAATGGGGGATTGGGCCATACAATTCAAAGCCGAATTTTAGAATCATGCTTTTACGCGCTAGAATCTAAACCAGCAGTAATCGGGGCATTAGACACTCCAGTGCCATTTTCTCCACCTTTAGAGAATTATACTATACCATCTTTAGAACATGTAAGTGAAGTATTACGAGTAATTGTCAATTCTTAGATTATTCCAGTATAATATATTTCTAATCGCTGAGTTTTCTTTGATGAATAGAAGTTTTATTAGAAGGATATAAAACTTTGAAAGTGAGTTTTTTTTGTATTTCTTTGATTGGGGTTTTATTCATTTACTTGTGACCTGTGGCACAAAGCATGAGCGACTACCGTATTGCAGTTTTGCCCGGTGATGGAACGGGAAGGGAAGTTGCTTTAGAGGCATCAAAGATTCTCGATACAATAACCTCCAATACAAATTATGGTTTCGAGCAAATAAACATTGCATGCGGGGGCCAATTGTATAAAGAAACAGGACAAGAATGGGCAGAAGGTTCCTTTGAGTTTTGTAGAGATGAAACAGACGCTATTTTCCTAGGAGCCATTGGGCACCCCGGATCTTACCTACCGAATGGAGATTTGGCTGGTGGATCTGTGATTCTAGGTATGAGGAGTGGACTCGATCTTTATGCAAATGTCAGGCCAATAAAATTGTATGAAGGTGTTTTACACAAAGTACATGGAAGATTTGCTCAAATTTGGCAACCTGATATGGTTGATATGACCATATTGAGAGAAAATACAGAAGGTTTGTATTATTCACTGTTAAAGAGAGCATCAAATAGGGCACAAGGGCTGGAAGATTACGAAGTTCCAGAATTAGACTTTCCAGATCTGAAAGGAGAGGTTGCTTATGACCCTAGACCGATCTCATCATTTGGTAGTGAAAGATTGATTAGAATGGGATTTGAAATTGCAGGAACTAGAAATGGGACTCCAATAGATGGAAAAAGTAAAGTCTCTTGTATCGATAAGAGCAATGTTACTAGAGGCTGTCAGTTATTTAGAAGAACTTATGATGAAGTGGCTAAAGATTATCCCTCTATTGGAAACGATTATGGTTACATTGATGCTTTTACTCAATGGCTAACTAGAAACCCAGAACATTATGACGTTGTTGTAACATCAAATATGTTCGGAGATATCGCAACTGATTTAGCATCTATACTACAAGGTGGAATGGGAATGGCAGGTTCTGGAAATATAGGTGATAATCACGCATTCTTTGAACCTGTTCATGGCTCTTCGCCAAAGTATGCAGGATTGAATAAAGTAAATCCAATCGCTTCTATTAATTCCATACATATGATGATTGATTGGTTAGGTCGAAGAAATAATGATTCAGGATTATTAGATATTTCAAAATTGATCGAACAAAGTGTTGAAGAGCACTTGAAAGAAGGTAAAAAACTGACATATGATTTAGGTGGGACAGCATCTTGTAGTGATGTTGGTGATGCAATAGCCAATACTTTAGGATCTAAGCTATCTCAATTATAAGCCTAAATTGAAGGTTAAAGGCGATTATAACTTTGCTTGTCTAAATGTTAAAAGCGATTAGAACTTTCGGTTAGCAGTAACAGTTGAAGTGTTTTCTAAATCAATAGTATCTTCATCATCATCATCAACGATGATTGCTTTTAGCGTCTCTTCGTTTCGAATATTTTTCTTTGACTCAAGTTTAGAAATTTGATTTTGTAGCATCTCAAATTCAATTTCAAGATCATCCATGACGTCACGAACAGTTTCCATCTGCTCAGTGATTCGCAAAGCAAGTTTCTTCATTTTGCGAATTACTCGTTTCTCGGACATAAATCTCCTAAGGGTCTTTTAGTTATCAATTGAATCCTTCATTTTCTGACCAGTTTCCCCTGTTCTTTTTCAATAAATTATATAATTCTGATGCAATTAATGCGCCAATCGTGGTAGACAATAAGAAAATAGGAAGCGAGGAAAACTGACCAGATATTAGATTAGGTCCAAACGTCCTAGCAGGATTCATAGAAGCACCAGTATATTTTCCGGAAAAGAGCGCAAGTAATGCCACGACAAAACCAACCCATAGAGATACAAATATTGTTTTATCAGTCTTTAAGATTACTAAATATATGCTGGACATTAGAATAAAGGTTATCATAATTTCAATAAATATTCCAATCGATAAATCTACCGAAAAAGAAGTCATACCATGATCTCCAATTATGATTGCAGCCAATAAACCTCCAAGAAACTGAACTGAAATATATGGTATTAATGCCTTTGACTCTAAATGTCCACTACGATAAAAAGCAATACTCACCGCTGGATTGATATGAGCACCACTAATGTCGCGAAACAAAAATATTGCTAAAAATACTGAAATGCCGAAAACAGCTGATACGACCACACTTGACATACCCATTTTGATACTCAGGCAACCAAAGCCAACCATTATTGCTGTGCCAGTAAACTCGGCACTCAATCGTTTGAGCATGTTAGGCCGTAGTGAATATTATTAATCCACTTTTCTAAATTTATACCTATTTTATGATAAGCGTGAATAAGTAAGGCCCTTTCGAGTATATTATGGGGAGCAGTCAAAAAGTTATGGGGATTCCCCAACTTCTGCAATTCAATACCCTATTGATTCTAGCTGCACTATTCATTGGGATCATTGGCAGTCAAGCCCTTTCCTCTAATTTCGGAAGTAATAATTTCATAATGACATTATTCATCCTATCTTTAGCATTAGGATTATTGGTAATATCAGCTGACTTTTTCATTAAAGGAGCAAAAGGACTTGCTAGAAGGGGTGGAATTCCAGAAGTTGTTATCGGGTTGACTATTGTTTCAATTGGAACATCACTTCCTGAAATTTTAGTTACGTGTACTGCGGCTTTGGATTCTTCAAATAACCCCGAAATTGCAGATTTTGCAATAGGCGGTATTTTCGGATCTATATTAGTTCAAATCACCCTAATTCTTGGAATTGTTGCCCTTTACAGAGGAATTGAAATAAGGCCTTCATGGTTGAAGAGAGATGGCTTAATTATGATGATGTCACTTTTGGCATTCACGTTGTTTCTTCTAACAGATTACACTATATCTCGGTTGGAAGGATTAATATTAGTATCGAGTTATATATTTTACATCACTTGGTTATTGTATAATCGAAATGTGATTGAAAAGGACGAAAAGGTAGAACAAGACCTTGACTTAAAAGGAATTAGTTGGACTGGTGCCGCATATTTTGTAATGATCATAATCGGTTTGTCCTTAGCTGTATTTGCGGCTCACCACTTGATAGAATACGCTAGTGATATTGCATATAGATTGAATGTACCTCATGCAGTCATTGGAACTACTGTTTCAGGATTAGGGACCTCATTACCAGAATTGACGATAGCATTGATGGCGGTTAGACAAAGTCAAGGAGTGGCAATTGGAACTCTTATAGGTTCAAATATTACAGACCCGTTATTATCTATTGGCTCAGCTGCAATCATTAGTCCTTTGACAATAACTTCTGGAGGGGTTGATATGTTCATTTGGTTAATTATTCCCTATACGATATTTAGTACTGCTATCGCATTAGTTTTAATGAGGACATCATATGTATTCAAGCGATGGGAAGGCATTTTACTAATTTCATTATATTTTGTATTCCTTGCTTTATGTGAATATTTTAGAAGATTTGGATTTTGAGAAAATCACTTAATCAATGATGTCTTAACCTACTTCCTTCTCGGAACATCATGGTCAACTTTCAATTGGATGAGATGCAGGAAATGCTAAAGCAGCTTGCTCATGACTTTTCTGTTGAAGAAATAAGACCTAAAGCTGAACATTGGGATAATGAAGCTATTTATCCAAAAGAGACTATAATGAAGGCTCATGAAATGGGTCTGTTAAATTTACATATTCCTGAATCTTATGGCGGGCCAGGATTAGGCTGCATGGAAGAGGTAATTGTCAATGAAGAATTAGCATGGGGTGATCCTGGATTTGCAACAGCAGCATATGCAACTTCTTTGGCTTGTGCTCCAATAATTACAGGTGCTACAGATTCTCAAAAGGAGATATGGTTGCGCAAAGTCGCAGAACAGGGAGCTCTTGCTTCCTATGCCATAACTGAGCCAGGAGCAGGTTCCGACGTTGCTGCATGTAAGACTACAGCAATAAAAGATGGCGACGACTATATCATCAATGGAGAGAAGATGTGGATTACAGGTGCAGGATATTCTGATTTCTTCTTCGTATTGGCCAAGACAGATCCAGATGCAGGATATAAGGGAATGTCTGGTTTTATCGTAGAAAAGGGTGCTGAAGGTTTTTCCTTAGGTAAAAAAGAGATAAATATGGGTCAGAGATGTTCTGATACTCGTTCAATTGTATTTGACAATGTAAGAGTTCCAGCAAATCAATTGATTGGTGAGAGTGAATCTGGAGGTTGGATGAACGCTATGAAAGCATTTGACTTGAGTCGACCAAATATTGCAGCTCATGCAACCGGATTAGCTAGGGCTTCATATGAACATGCTCTGAAATACTCAAATGAGCGATCAACATTTGGAAAGCCGTTACACAGGCATCAAGCAATTCAATTCATGTTGGCAGATATGAAAACTAAGATCGAAGCATCTAGAATGTTAACTTGGAAGTCTGCTTCGGAATCGGATTCAGGAATAAGAAATACCGAATCTGCAGCACATGCCAAAAGGTTTGCCGCAGACACCGCTATGGAAGTTTCAACAGATGCTGTACAGGTTTATGGTGGATATGGATATTCTGAAGAATACCCCGTATCTAGATTGATGAGAGGCGCTAAGGTTATGCAAATTTATGAAGGTTCATCACAGGTACAGAGAATGATTATTGGAAGAGAGATAACAAGTGATTTTAATTAATTATATTATATCTGATTCAATCTTAACACAAATAACAATACCATGCCGACTTATCGTAGAGCATGGCCAATAGCTGTCCAGTAGTGATTATTGCGGCAGGGGAAAGTAAACGTCTTGGAAGGCCAAAAGTATTCGTAGAAGTCGCTGGTAAATCATTATTGATTCATGCCATAGAAAGATTTCAAAAATTAAACTGTGAACCTGTAGTGATTGTAACCAATCAAGAATGCTTTTTTCAAACCACAATCGACTCAAAAGGAACAGCAGTGGTATTAAATTCAAATCCTAAGGATGGAAGAACAGGTAGTATTCAATTAGGCATTTCATCGATAATGAATGAGATTGGTAGAGTGCCTAAGAGAGTGATTATAGCACCAGTAGATCGACCTGGGTGGGATATTGAAAATATACTTTCATTAATGGAAAGTAATCAAAGTAGTTGTTTAGCATCAAATGGGGTTAGTGGTCATCCTGTATTATTAGTCGGTGATGACTTACATAAAGTAATAAGTGCTGAAAAGCATATACCGTTAAGAGATATTATTAGTTTTGAAAAGAAGCATGTTGAAGCACCATTTCTATCAATGAATATCGATACTGAAAAGGATGTCGAGTATCTTAGAGAAAATAAGCATTTTTTTGAAATTAATTAATCCGCAAAAAGTATGTGTAAAGAACTCTAGCCTTGACCATGACTGCAACAGTGTTGCGCTGGGCTTTAGATTGCTTGGAGCAAGGCAATCCTGTTGTTATAGCCACTGTGATAGAGGTATCTGGTAGCGTTCCAGGAAAGGTTGGGGCAAGAATTGCAATGACTGATTCGGGAGATGAATGGATTGGTACTGTCGGTGGAGCCGGATTGGAAATGAATGTACTTGATCGTTGTCGAGAATTAATTATGCTTCATTCAAAACCATTCGGAGAGGTCTTAACATTTGGATTAAACAAAAGTGCGAAGGGCTATGAAGTAAAACCTCTTGATTCGTTATGCGGGGGCAGAGTAACTCTGTCAATTGAGGTGATGATTCCAATGCCACATATTTTGATGATGGGGGGAGGTCATTGTGGGCAAGCGCTTGCTGAGATAATTGATTCTTTGGGCTGGTCTTTTTCGGTTCATGATACACGTTTTGAATATTGTAATGATTCTATATTTCCAAATGCCAAGAATTTGTATTTCCAACCGGTTTCACAATTATTAGATTCGATGAATGAAAAGGAATTATCAAAGTATTCTGATATACTTTTACTTGGGCATGATTGGGGTGAAGATCAGCAAAGATTGTTAGGATTACTATCTAAATGTAATCAACTAAATTTAATCTTAGATGGAAATAAAGCACCAAGAATTGGAGTAATAGGTAGTCGTTCTAAGTGGAAGGCATTTCAAAAAGAATGTCTTAAGCAGGGTATTAGTCAAGACATGTTAGATACTGTTATTTGTCCAATTGGATTGAATATTGGAGCAGAATCACCAGAAGAGATTGCAATTGCAGTAGTTGCTCAAATTATGTCTTTTTTCAAAAATGTAGATTCTGATAAGCCCTCTTGGAGAGATGCTTGAAATTAATTAAATACATTTTTCCGAAAGTAACGTAGCTCTTCTATAGATTCTATTATGTCATCAAGAGCCAAATGAGCACCCTTCTTTGGATATTTTTCAACCTCTGGATACCATCTTCTGGCCAGTTCTTTTATTGTTGATACATCTATCATACGGTAGTGAAGAAAATCAGCAATAATTGGCATTTCCTTCTCTAGAAATCTCCTGTCAGTGGAAATACTATTTCCGCAAAGGGGTGCAGAATTGGGTTCTACCCACTGTTTCAAAAATTCCATTGTACTATTTTCAGCATCTTTTAATGTAACACCTTGATTTCGAATTCGATCTACTAATCCACTTTGAAAATGGTGAGTAGTATTCCATTCATCCATGCCTTCAATAAGTGATTCATCAACACTTATTGCCACATTTGGGCCATGGGCTAGAATATTTAATTCACCATCAGTTACTATGGTTGCGATTTCAATAATAGATTCCTTGTTGATGTCTAACCCAGTCATTTCAAGATCGATCCACACCAGTCTATCCCCTTTCTCGTCCATGTACATCCCAATCATAGGTTTCATTTCAAAGGGGCGTAGTCTTGATGTAATATCCCATCAAGGATGTACTATGTCCGAGGTGTTGGAGGCCGAGTTAGTTGACTCAAGCTCTGGTTCTCGTATGATTATTGCAATATCGATTATTGCAATAATTTTTGGCTCAATCTTACTTGTATATTCGGGGGGTGAAGAGGTTACTGAGGGTTTGCAAAGTTCTACAATAAGTGGTGATGAATGGCGTCCATTTTCGGTAATTGCACCTATCGATACTGGGATAAACGTATATCACGATCATTTTAGAACCAATGAAACATATCCACAATGGGTACTTGATGAACTAGGAGTCAATAAGGTATGCGAATTGACATTCAATGGCTCATGGCAGGAAAGGTATGATGCTGATAAAACTACATGTTGGGATAATTTAAACGCTAGTGATATCGTCTATTTCCCTGGTACCAAAATCATAGGATCATCCCCCGATGGTGATAGTGATATATTGATTTTAGATGACCCTAGTGATGGCCATGGTTCTGCAGTAACAGGAGCAGTATTGAATGCAAATCCGAATGCAATAATTTTCTTCGTTGAAGGATTTAGTTCCGAAGCCGTATTAGCAGCAGCAAACCAACCTTTAGTCGACGTAATTACCACCTCCTTTGGTGCTATTGGCTCTTTACCATTCCCAGGCATCCAGGATGCTACCGAAGTTGCAGTGGTTGGTAAAAATAAATTACACACTGGTGCAGCAGATAACTCTCCCTCACCCGCAATCCAAGACGCTACAGCGGGACCTCCATGGTCGATTGGGATAGCAGGCTATGCTGAAGAGGGAGATGACCAAAAAGAAATAATGTCAGGTTCATATCCTGATATTTCTGCTGACTGGACTCAAGTTCTACCAAATCATGACGACATCGATGGATACCATGAAACATCTGGAACATCATTTGCGACACCTAGAACCGCTGGCATAATTTCTTACATTTTAGAACATCTAAGAGACGAATTTGGTGATAATGGTTCAGGTGCTTCAAGTGAAAGAGGTGGTTTTCTTGTTAATGGAGGGAATATGACAATTTCCAACGCTCAAGTTAGAGAATCTTTGAATCTTTCAGCATGGTACCCTGAACTTGGATGGGATCCCACATCCGGAACAATGCCCATTTCTCCAGTTTTACCCTGCTCACAGACTGGTTGGGGTCTTGTCAATCTATCCAATATTGAACCGATTTTAAAACATCTAAACGGTAGCCAAGAACTTTCCCAAAGAGCTTCAGATGTTGTTGCATGTATGGATGCTAATCAACAGGTAAGAGAGTCTTATTGGGGTGCATATCCGTTTGCTCAATTACAAAATAAATCATTCATATTTGGTGAAGACGGATTGGTAAATCGAGATTGATTTTTCAATCTTTGAATCAATGCATTTTCACAATGGGTTGAAAAACCGGTACTCTTTACGCTTGGTTGAGGCCTTTTGTTATGTCAAATCGAAGTTTAATCTCGATATTCTGTTTATCGATTCTAGTTTTCCCCATGTTTGCTCTAGTTTCCCCAGTCACTGCGGACAATTTAGAATCTGAAAGTGATGGTTGGTGGATTGATACAACTGTGGATAGAAATGGTAATGGAATAGGGGATATGGTTGAATTACATCTTGATAATCCAATTTTTCTAGATCAACATAATACTCTGCCATTAATTATTGATTTTGACTATACTCCAAGTGAAAAAGAAGTCATTATGCTAGAAAAAGAGGTAGATTATCAACACCAGTGGATTCTTGAAGGAATTGATGCTTTAGCAGGAAGAATACCGGTCAACAAGATTTGGGATACATATGCATTGCCAGGGGTTGTGATGATTGAACTAGATGGGATTCTAACCACTGTTAACGGTGATGCTGCAGCATTACATGGGGTTGATTCAGTATGGGCAGATACCGGTTATGATGGAGCGGGAACAACAGTTGCAATCATTGATACTGGAATCGACGGTTCACATGTTGGACTTGATGATTTAGACGATGATAACTCAACCAATGATCCTAAAATAATTGGATTTTATGATCCTGTAAATAATCCTGGAAAGATCAATGGTACAGAAGTATTTCCTTATGATGATCAAGGGCATGGTTCTCATTGTGCAGGTACAACAGCAGGAACTGGTGCACCAACTTATGACCATATAGGAATGGCTCCACAAGCTTTTTTGGTTGGTGTTAAAGTATTGGATTCAGGTGGCTCTGGTTCCTTTGCGACTGTGATGGCTGGTATGGAATGGACAGTCGAAAATCGGTATAAATTCAATATACGAGCCGCATCTATGAGTCTTGGAGGCCCAGGAGCGATAGAATGGACTTCTTCAGAAGAAGATAGCGTTAATCGTTATGCAAATGAAATGATGGCAGCAGGAGTTGCAATATTTATTGCAGCGGGTAATACCGCAGTTTCTGCACAAATTGGAACGCCTGGTTCAGCAGAAGATGCCATTACAGTCGGAGCATTGGACAAGAACTCTGCAATAGCAGTATATTCCAGCCAAGGTCCTACTGAAGAAGGAAGAGTGAAACCTAATCTTGCTTATGTCGGTTCTAATGTAATGTCTGTAGCCTTCAATACTGGAGACGGATATACCGATATGTCGGGTACATCGATGGCTACCCCTGGTGCAGCAGGAGTTTCTGCACTTATGTACCAAGCCAATCCAGACCTCAGTCCATTTGATATTCGTAACATTATGCAAGAAACTGCAACTTACCGACGTTGTGAATATATGCTGGCAAACGAGCCTTGCCTTGAAGATGCAATTCCAAAGAACCGTCAAAATAACGTCTATGGACACGGTGAAGTCCGTGCACTTGATGCCGTTTACGAAGCTGCTGAAAGAGATTATCAATTTGATAGTAGTATTGAAGTTTCAATAACTACTGAAGTAGGCAGCGATAGTAGGATACATTTGTTCCCTCAAGATCAAATATCTTATGATGCAATGGGTGGAATAGAGTCGATTCAATGGAGAAGTAATCATCTTAGAGATGATTGGTCTAATATTCAGAGTTTTGATTTTGGAGATTCTGGAACTTTACTAGCGATTGATATTATTAACCAACTTGAACATCTTCCTGGTGCAGTATTAGAAGGAAATCATACAATATCTCTTCGTGGACTTAAATCTAATTCTAGTGAAGGACATACCTCTTCTCCTTTGGTTACCATCAATATCATGTTAATGGATACCGATAGTGCTTCTGATACACAAGACTCAGCATCTTCTGGGATGGATAGCTCCCCTCTAGTGATTGCAATAAGTAGTCTAATAATCATAATATTACTAGTATTATTATTCATGTCTTATAGTTCAAATAACCAACAATCGACAAGTTTTGTTATTCCTTCAAATGTTGAATCTGGGAAAGAATTGGTGAATCTTGAGTCAGCAATTCCTGAACAGACTCCTAACACTAAAAAATGACGTAATTTAAATTATGTCGTCGGTGTTGTAAAGAATGAGAACATTGACCTTTGTTTCATGGGATGGTTGAAAGACCCAATTGGACCTAATCATCCTAAGATAGGAATCATATATCGAATTCTTAGAAGATTTTCTCGTTCTTTGATGAGCGTTTGGTTTAGGGAATTAGATATTGTAGATAATGAAAACCTCCCTCCTGATGGTGGTTTAATGTTCATTGCATGGCATCCAAGTGGTTTAATAGATCCAATATTGATGCATGCATCTCTGCCAGGTAAGTTATCCATCTTAGCAAAACATACTCTTTTCAAAATCCCCATATTTGGTAGATTGATTCGGTCAGGAGGTGCCCTTCCAATAGAGCGAGCAAGTGATAGTAATAATAAAGAAAAGTCGAGAAAGAAAAATGCTGATATGTTATCTAAAGTCGGTAATGAAATAGCCAATGGTGGTCGATTACTTCTTTTTCCAGAAGGTACAACACATACCGAATCATCGGTTAAAAAAGCCCGTTCAGGGGCTGCTAGAATCATGTTACAAGCAATACGTGAATCAATAAAATTAGGAACTTCAATTCCACGAATAATTCCAGTAGGTCTACATTATTCAAATTCTCAAAAGTTTAGAGAAAGAGGTGCTGTTATTTTAGAACGGCCGATGGAATTACCTGAAGTTCCAATTAATTTGGATAGTGAAGAAGAACAGAATGAACAAGACGGAGTCTGGATTTCAAATGTAACTCAATCTATTGATTACGAGTTGAAAAGAGCTAGCCATTCAAAAACGTCATGGGAAGATAGGCATTTGATTTGGCAAGCAAGAAGTGTAGTTTATGCTGAAAGAATTAAACAGAGTGGTGAGAAAATGAAAAAACCAAATTACTCAGAATCGGTTTACGGTGCCCGAAGAATGCGAGCTGGATGGGAATTTATCGCTAAAGAGGAATCTAAAAAGTCAGAGGCTTTAGTTAATGATTCTATTGAACATTTCAACGAGTTAGGGGATTTAGGATTAAGCCCATTTGATATTGCGGCAAAACCGGAGAAACCATCCATTTTTGGTTACTTGAAAGCAATCATAACTTGGATTTGGTCTGCAGCATGGATGCTTGGACTTGTGACATGGAGTGCAATTGTTGGTAATGCGCCACCATATCAAGCAAATTACGTTTTCATGTGGTATTTGAAAAAGCGTGATATCGCTGACTCAATACAAGGTACCATGAAAGTGATGTCTGCAGTAGTGATGTTCCCTATTTGGTGGGTCATTTCATCATTGACTATTACATGGTTATTATTATCACATTCAAGTCCGGTATATGTCTTATTGAATATGCATTGGTTATTAGCAAAATTAACGCTACTGAATCCAATAATTGTCTTTTTAATATTTTTAATTTGGTGGCCAGTTTCAGGTAAGATGCACCTTCGTTTATATTCAAAATTAGTTCAGAGTTGGCGAATGCTCAAACGTTGGCAAAGATGGAGGGGGAACGAGCATGATTGGGATTCTCTTTACAAAAGGCAACGCCTGATTGGTGAAAGGTTAGTCAGTATAGGGGATAGTTTGGTTCTACCCGGCGACCCAGATTGGATTTCACCTCCAACAGGTCAGGATGATGTGCTGAGTGTCAAGTATAGATCTTAGAAAGGTTCCATCCAAACCCTATGTTGATATGTGGTCAACTTTACGTCGCCGCAGGCGACTCGTAATGGTAGGTACAGAATACGTAAAAATGACCCCTCATGCGCCAAAACAAATTTGGTCAGCCGAGGTCAACGGAGAAGCAGTTGAAGAGTTAATTACCTCCAATGCAATTTTACTTGACGTACTTAGAGATGAAGTAGGAACTCTAGGCGTAAAGAGAGGTTGCGACCTTGGAACATGTGGATGCTGTACTGTAATTATTGATGGTGAAGCACGATTGTCTTGCCTTTGTTTAGCAGGACAGGTTTCCGATAGTAAAATTACAACAGTTGAAGGTCTGTCTAATGGTGCTCATTTGGCTCCCATTCAAACCTGTTTTACCGAACATGGGGGATCACAATGTGGTTTCTGTACCCCTGGATTTTTATTAACTGCACAAGCTCTCTTATTGGAAAATAATTCACCAACTGAAAAAGAGATCTCTTGTGCCATTGAAGGCAACCTTTGCAGATGTACTGGCTATCAACAGATAGTAGAATCAATACAAGCTGCTGCCGCAATTCACCGAGGTGAGGTAGAACCTGTTCAGCCAGCAAGTAATCCCCACCCTAACCCCCATCCACAAGGGCCTGACGGTCCATCAATGCCCCCAGGCCATGCAAGGTGAGATTCATGTCAGCAGGATATCGTCAACAACCAAATTCATCTCGTAAGGATGGTAAAAGGGTTGCTGGGAAACAAGTATTCCCTCCACCTGGCTCAGGAGGTTCTGACCCAGTAATGAAAGAACGAGATTTAAATTTTATACCTGAGTCGGTAGGTGGTAAAGAACGTCAACCGGCAGGTTCTCATATACATGATAGGATTAGAACAGGAACTATTGTTGGAAAACCTACCCCGTTGGTAGATTCTAATGCCAAAGTAACTGGACAGGCTTGGTATGGAGATGATGTAAGATTGCCAAATGAATCGATAGGGAAGATTTTACGTTCTCCACACCATTATGCAAAAATCAAATCGATTGATACATCCAAAGTTGAAGCACTTCCAGGGGTATTGGCAGTGGCTACAGGTGCAGACTCTCCGAATAGTTTTGGGGTATTGCCGGTTACAAAAGATGAACATGCCATGGCTGTTGAAAAAGTAAGGCATGTCGGTGATTTAGTCGCATGTGTAAGTGCTGTTGATGAGGCTACAGCCATTGAAGCATTAGGATTATTTGAAATTGAATGGGAAGTTTTAGATCCAGTTTTTGATCCTAAAAAAGGATTGGAAGATAGCGATGATCCAATTCATTGGAGAGGGAAATATCATCTTTCAAAGACCAATGTTCAGAAGCGTGTTTTTCAAGAATTTGGCGATCGCTCTTTGATTGAGAATCCACTTTCCTCCTCACATGGTAAATGGACTATGGCGGGAGTACATCATGGATTTACCGAGCCTCATGCAGTTGTAGCACATTGGGATCCAAACGGTAGATTACAGTTGTATACGCCTCAACAAGTACCTCATTATACGCACAGGGCTCTATCCACTGTATTAGAGGTGCCAATGCACCAAATTAATGTCATCAAAACCTTTGTCGGTGGAGGTTTTGGTGGAAAATCCGACCCTTTCCCACATGAAATGTGTGCTGCTATTTTAGCTAGGAAATCGGGAAGACCAGTCAGAATAACATTTGATCGAGAAGAGGTATATTGGATCAATAGAGGACGCCACCCAAGTAATATCGAAGTCAAGATGACTGCGGACAAAAAAGGACGTATTTCAGGTTTTGATATTGATGCACTTATCGATGGTGGGGGTTTTGCTTCCTTTGGACACGTCACTTCCTATTATAATGGAGTTTTAGCGACTGCACCATATGAACTTGGTTCATTTCATTATACCGGTGCTAGGGTTTGGACAAATAAACCAGCTTCTGGGGCAATGAGAGGCCATGGTGCAGTAAATACTAGGTGTGCAGTTGAAGTTGGACTAGATGAAATGGCTGAAGAAATGAATGTGGATCCTATTGATTTGAGACTTGCTAATCTCCTTCCCCCCCATAGTAGGACAATAACCGGTTTTAGAATCACTTCTAATGGTATGCGAGAAGCCTTAGAGAGGGTAAGAGAGGGTTCAGATTGGGATAATAAATTCCGTAAACTACCACTTGGTAAAGGCATAGGAATTGGATGTGGCTTTTTCATATCAGGTTCGGGATTGCCAATTCATTGGGACCCTAACCGATTCCCACATGCTACGGTTCATATCCAAGTTGACATGGATGGTGGAGTAACAGTGCATACAGGGGCTGCAGATATTGGGCAAGGATCTACAACAGCAGTTGCACAAGTGGTATCTGAAGTACTTGCTTTACCAATAGAGATGATACATGTTCGGAGTCATGAAAGTGATACATCTCCAGTTGATTTAGGGTCTTATTCTAGCCGTGTTACTTTCATGAATGCGAATGCTGCTATTAGGGCGGCATTAGGAATCAGAGAGCAACTATTGAGTGCAGCGTGTGATATTCTTGGTTATCATCAAAATGCACTGGTAATAAATGATAGAAGAATTTACTATAAACATGACCCATCTATTGGAATATCCTATCTTCAAGCATTGCATAAGGCGCAAGAAGATAAGGGTGCATTAATCTCTAGTGGTTCATATCGTTCACCTCCGATGGGTGGTGTTCACAAAGGCGCAGCAGCAGGTCTTGCTCCTGCATATTCCTTTTCGGCTTATGTTGCAGAGGTTGACGTTGATGTCGAACTTGGTCTTATCAAATGTACTAACGTATGGGCTGCTCACGATTGTGGTAAAGCGCTAAACCCTCTTGCTGTTAAAGGACAGATTATTGGTTCATGCCATATGGGTCTTGGCCAGGTATTATCAGAAAAGATGGTTTATGGCAGAACAGGTCATTTACAAAACCCAAATCTGTTAGAGTACAAAATACCATCAATACATGAGATGCCACATGTTGAACCAATAATAGTAGAATCATGTGACCCAGAAGGTCCTTTTGGTGCCAAAGAAGCGGGAGAAGGACCACTTCTTCCAATACTTCCCGCTGTTGTTAATGCTGTTTATGATGCGATTGGAATAAGGTATAATGATTTACCTTTGACCCCTGATGTAGTGTTCAAGGGGATCGAAAAGAAGAGGAAAAAGATGAAACTAGAGGATCCAACTGATCTCCCATCTCCCCGATTTACTCACGGCCCTAAAAGCATAAAGTTACAGAAGGAATTAATGAAACGTGCCGATGAACATAAAAAGAGAGACTTAGCTAGGCAGAGAACAGAAGATACTTCAGCATATGTCAACGGAGTACTATTCGGGTTTGACCCTAATATTCCACTTGAAGACCAAGTAAAAGGATGGCGAATGGCTACAGAACCCGACCCAGAACAACTTGCAGAATTAGGACTTGCAGGTAAAGCCTGGTTAATGAAGGAACAAAGAGAAATGGGAGGTGGGGATTAATGTTGATGCCACCATTCGTACTTCATCACCCTTTGACGGTTCAAGAAGCATGTGATATCGCATCTAACTTAATTGACCAAGGTGAAGAATTTGATTGGGTCTCTGGAGGTACGGACCTATTAGCCAATTATAAATGGAGAATCAATACTAAACCAAATGTCATTTCACTTTCTAAAATCGCTGGAATCAATATGGTCTCCAACCTAGAAATAGGTTGCATGGCTAGACTTTCCGAATTAAGTGGCGATAAAGTACATCCTATGATTGCTGAAGCTGCGGGTAAGGTGGCATCTTCCCTAATTAGAAAGAGTGCAACTTTGGGAGGTAACCTTTGCCTTGACACAAGGTGTTTTTGGTATAATCAAAGTGAAGACTGGCGTCGTTCTATAGAATGGTGTCACAAAGCAGATTGTGGAACAGGTTCGGATTGTAGAGTAATTCCGAATCAAAATACATTATGTGTGGCAACTTACCAAGGAGATATTGCACCTGTATTGATGGTACTAGATGCATCAGTTCATCTAATTGGGCCCAATGGGGAGAGAAGCATGTTATTATCTGAATTCTATCAATTAGACGGAATGAAAAAGAATATCCTCGAAAAAGGTGAGTTTTTACTGAAAATAACCTTACCTAAAGAATCCCAACAAAGAAAAGGTTCTTATCAAAAACTTCGAGTTAGAGATTCATGGGATTTCCCTGAAGCAGGTGTAGCAGCATCATGGTTAGTTGGTATTCCCGAGTCTATTAAAATAGCAACAACTGCATTAGAATCGATACCTAGGATACATAATGAAGAGATGTTAGAATTTTCAAATCAAAAATGGGATGGTAAAACCTCAATTAAATCTCTAGCAGGTTTGATTCGTAAGAGCGTCAAACCTGTTAACAATACCGCCTTACCTCCTAATTACCGACGTTCAGTAGTGCAAGTATTAGTGAAAAGAGCTTTATCAGAAATGGAGTGAGTTGATTAAATATGTACAAAAAACTGCTTTCCTTGATCATATTACTGATGCTAACCTCAATTGGTTCGACACAGGCTCAAGATCCAATAGAGTTGCCCTCATGGGAATTAGGTTGGGATGAGAATATGGATGGGACACATACATTATCAGTGAATGACGATAATGATATTGTAGATACTTTGTATATATTTATCGATAATACAAGAAACTCTGACTTGAATATCGAACTGGATATTGAATGGGATTCATCAGAAGAAATACCAATTGAAATAGACTTTCCAAGTAGTATAACCATTGGTAGTACAACTAATGAAACCATCAGTATATCTTTACTCAATGAGAATGGATATGTCTTTGAGAGATCTCCAAATAGTACAATGACCTTATCGGTTACAGCTAATGAAATTGCATTTGATCAATCGGTCAGTAGTCAAGAAATCGACGGTAAATTAGCTGTTCCTTCGGTTTATGAATTAATTCCAAGTGCTACAAGCCGTGGAGAGAAACTATATTCAGGTTCATGGGTTGAATATGATTTCAAGATTGATAATAATGGTAATTCAAATGATGCGATAGATAATCCACAATATAAAATCAGATCATGCCCCCAATTAGACCTTGAGGGGATGGATGAATTGGATGGCCAGGTTATCGCAGTAGGTCAGATGTATGAGATGAAACTAAAAATAAAGGCATCTGAAGCACACCCCGATAGAACTTGCGAAATCACACTTTCTATTACATCCTCTGGAAACAATATTATCTCAAGTATAACCTTTGATATCGCGGTAAGTGCAGTTGAGGATAATTCTGGTGATTCAACTGAAATCACAGATAATAGTGATTCGGAATTAGATGATACAAATTCGGATTTAACCGAATCAAGTTCTCTTACATATGTTTCCTTTTTTGAGTTTAGTTTAATTTCTTGTTTTGCAATGATTATATTTTCAAGAAATAACAGATAAATATTGTTATTTTCCTATTATTAGGTAGTTATATGGCACTTTTATGTGTTTCAACACGGTATAAATACACTTAAAAATAACCTATCAAAAATGTCCACCGATGGACAATCATTATGAGTGGAGATTAGTTCCGCGGACTATTGGTGTGTCGATAGAGCGCTAAATATGGGAAGGGAATACATTTGGTCGAAGAGGTAAAATCTAAAATCAGTCTTGAAACTTGGCTGAAAGCAGGATTTATTGGTTCACTATTTCTTTCTATAATTGTCATCAGTTTAGTTAGTCTAAACAAGGAAACCGTATTTTCTCCATATGAAGAAGATCCAGAACTTTCTCACCTACAATTGACAGAGATGAGAGATACGTTGGGCAAAGATGGTGTTGGATATTTCACTGCTAATACAATGGCAACTCCGATGGTGGTTAATGATTGGAAAGATCCCCATCGAACATTATTGGTTATCGCAGCACCAGAAAAACCATTTGATGCAGCAGAAGCTTCAGCAATTTTTGACTTTGTAACCCAAAAGGGTGGTAAAGTAATACTGGCAGCAAATTCCACCAATGCACAAATAGTTGCTACTGAGTTTGGAGTCAAATATTATGATGCACCAGTCGTTGACCCCTTCCAATACTACGAAGTAACCGATGATAATAATGAGGTAATGATGCCAGATCAGAGAAAGATTTGGGCTGCTGCAAGTATCAATAGAGATGTCACTACAATGGGCGATGAGAGGCTAATACCTTGCTCCCAGAATAATATAGACAATGGTCAAATCGATGACTGTAGGATACCAGTTCTATTCCATAGAGCAACTGCAATTCAGGTTTTAGATGAAGATGTAGAGGAAGAAAGAGAAGTAATGATTCTTGCCCACGCATCAACCCCTGCCTTTGTTGCACGCTATGATATGGATGTTAATAATCGAAATAACCCTATACTCGGAGAAGGTAAGACAGGTTTAGTGATTAGACTTGATTACAAAGTGGAAGATGTCTTAGATGACCAACCAAACAATAATTATGGTAAAGTTGATGTTACAGGATCGATTGTATTTGTTTCTGATCATTCAGTACTTGCCAACCATCTTTGGGATGAACAATTAGGTGCAGAAACAGGTAAGCAACAATGTACTTCACAGTACTATTCCTCTAATAAATTGGGAGACTCACACTCTTGTTGGGATTCTTCGGATGGTCTTTCTTCGGCATATGGAGATACCACTTGGAGAGGCAATAGCCAGTACTTCAGTGCTCTAATTTATGACATGATGGAATTCGATAACGAAGAGATTTCTACAACAGTAACCCGATTCCCTTCACAATTCAATCTTGTCTTTGATGAAAGCCGTCACGTGTCCAGTGCACTATCTTCACCATTCACAGAAGCCATAGGCGCTATCGTGCTACTTACTAGTGATAATGTTCTGAAGTGGTTAATAATTCTAAATCTATTCGCTCTTTTGGCTATTGCAATAATGGTTGTTCCAGAAAAAGAAAATTGGCGTCACGTTTTTGATCTTACTAGATTTAGAGAGCGCCCTAAGAAGATAGACTCTTCTCAATATCAGACGAGAGTCAGAGATGCATTTTTATCAAAAGTTCGTCAGTTCAATGACTTTACTAGAGACGAATTTGCTAGAAAAACCCCAGTGGAAATCATGCACATGGTGCGAGATCCACGACTGGTCGAACTTATCAGTTCGAACCGTACCTACTCCAATGATGAATTAAGGGAAATTATCCCGCAAATTCGACGTTGGGGTAATTGAAAATATAGGAGGAAAAAGACATGCAACCAGCCCCCCCACACCAGCCCGCGCCACCGCAACCAGGAATGCCTATGGCACCTGCCCCTGCTGCACCAATGCCAGCCGCACCGATGCCTCATGCACCGATGCCAGCAGCACCTGTTGCACCAGTGGCTCCAGCCCCAGCACCAATTGCACCGGCTGCTCCGGCCCAGCCGAAGCACCAGAGTACACCAGAGGTCCGAGAACGCCTTGCTGCAGTAGGTGCAATCGCGCAAGCGATTAGTGCTGAAGTTCAGAAAGTAATTATCGGTAAAGTCCACGTTATTGAAAACGTGTTGATTAATATCCTCTCCAGTGGTAATCTTCTGTTTGAAGATTATCCAGGTTTGGCTAAAACTCTGATGACTAACACCTTTGCCGATGCACTAGGTTGCGACTTCAAGCGTGTACAATTTACACCTGACTTGCTACCTGCTGATATCACTGGTACTAACATCTATGATGCTAAGAAGGGAGAATTTACTTTCAAGCCAGGACCTTTGTTCTGTAACCTTCTTCTTGCTGACGAGATTAACCGTGCTCCGCCAAAGACTCAAGCCGCTTTGCTTGAAGCTATGCAAGAGAAGCAAGTTACCATTGGTACAGTTACTCACAAACTACCTGCACCGTTCCTTGTTATGGCAACACAAAATCCTGTAGAACAAGAAGGTACATATCCACTTCCTGAAGCACAACTTGACCGTTTCATGTTCAAGATGTCTGTAGGATATCCTGACCGTGCTGATGAAGATGAGATTCTTGCTCGTCGTATTAGTCGTGGTAAAGATGCAGTCGATGTTGATGTAATAACAGACCCTCAGCGTGTTATCGCTATGCAACAAGCTTGTGAGGATGTATATGTCGATCCAGCAATTAGGATGTACATGGTGGAAGTAGTTGCTCGTACCCGTGAAGATCCACGTGTATTAGTCGGTTCCTCCCCTCGTGGTTCACAAGCATTGCTCAAGACTTCTCGTGCAGCAGCAGCTCTAAGAGGCCGTGATTTCGTCACACCAGACGATGTCAAGGGTATTGCAGAGTTAGCATTGGCTCACAGATTGATTCTTAAGCCTGAACATCAAATTAAAGGTCTTGAATCCGGAGAAGTAATTCAAACAATTCTTCGTGAAGTACCAGTACCAACAGTTTGAGATTTACTTTTGGAGTTGAATCTTTATGTGGAGTCGTAAATCAGCAATGTTAGGCAGTTTAGCCGTTGCAATGTATTTGCTCGGTCTAACACTACGCAATGAGCAATTGGTAACAATTGCAGTTGTGATTTTCGTCTTCTTGACTTGGGCTGCCCTATTTGGTGGTCATGCAGATGTAGCTTCATCTGGTCGTCGATCTGAAGAATGGTCTGGAGAAGAAGGATTAGCCTTGAATAGTGTTTCAGCAATGAGAAAACTATCCAATGCTAGACTCTTTGAAGATGGAGAACTAAATGTCACTCTAAGAATGCAAAATGAATCACCATTAGCAAAGATTTTGGAAGTTAAAGATAGAGTTCCTGAAGTTATGAGGATTAAGGAAGGTTCTAATTATATTTTAATGGAACTCGGTCCTAGACGTGAGACATTTATTGAATATACATTAGAATGTCCACTTAGAGGTTTTTACAGTATAGGGCCGGTTGCGGTTAGAATTCAAGACCCGTTCGGATTATTTCACAAGGAAAAAGAGATGCATGTCTATGATGATTTCCTTGTGTTTCCTAAGATGGAAGATCTAAAAGATACCTTTGTCAAGTCTAGAGTTCCTAAGATTTTCACTGGTGCTGTAAATATTAGACAACCTGGACCAGGTTCTGAATTCTATTCGTTAAGAGAATATTTTGACGGTGATTCATTTAGAGCAATTAATTGGGCTGCATATGCACGTTCTGGTAAATTGATGGTTAATGAAAGAGAAAGAGATGCAGTATCTGATGTTATTATTATTGTTGATTCTAGAGCAGTTGCAGAAACAGGACCAGTTTCCCGTAATGCATTGGTTTACTCAACAAGAGCAGCAGCATCACTTGCCAAATATTTCCTAGGACGTCGAGATTCTGTGGGAGTTATCGTCTACGGGGATGAAGTTGTAAGTGTAGATCGTGATACTGGAAAAAAGCAACTATATGTTATTTTAACAAAGTTAGCAGGTGCAGTTGCTAGAGGGAATATTCCTCTCCAAGTAGTGGTTAATCGAATACTTCCTCACATCAATAAGGGTAGTCCGATAATTTTCCTGTCAAATCTCGAAGATGATCCAACCATTGTTAATGCATTAAGAGACTTTAGAGCAAGAAACTTTGACGTTACAGTACTTTCACCATCATCTCTAGAATTTGAGTTTGATGCTAAGAGAATCGATAGAACTGGATATGAAGTGATGAAAACTGAGAGAGATGTTTTGATTGGAGAACTTAGAACACTTGGAGTAAATATCATGGATTGGGAGCCAGATATGCTATTGTCTACAGCGCTTGCAGGTGCAAGAGGATTTTGAGGTGATTATTAATGACAATGAATACACCATCTGGAGACACAAAGCACCTTTATGACGGTAAGACCGTTCGTTCATCTGCCCCTTCAAGGAAAAAACTTGCAGGTCAAGCAGGTGGTAGTTCTGAAATTCCAAAGGATGCAATTCCTAAAGTTGAGATGCCTAGCTTTATCGAGAGTTTACTCGGTGGACCTCTAGTCCCTAAGATGAAGTTCTTAGCCCCAGATAGAATGGTTCAAAACCTTCAATTAGGAGTTTATGGAGTTTTAGTTGCTCTTTCTTTGATGACATATATGGTCTCTCCCCCCGAAGGAACAATTTGGTATATGGTAACAGGAAGTTTAGCAATTTCATTAATTATGCAATTATTGATTATTGGATTAGCAGCAGGAACTGGGTTCTGGGGTACTTTCCAAAGAGATGGTAGATATACATTAATCAGTAACCTTTTGTTCATTTTAGCAATACTCCGATTTGCTGCCTCCAAGGTTTCTCTTTCCAGTGATCCATTTGGACTACAAGATAGTCCATTATTACTAAACATTCTAGTTGTTGTTTATGCAGTATTATTGGTTATGTACTTTGAATTAACTAATGGAGTGATAAGATATTCAATGCTGGATACAAGTATTAGAACCAATGAAGTTTATGTTATGAATCCAAAGAAAATAGTAGGTAAATATCATCGCTCTTTGTTAATTAATCCTATTTTCGCTGGAGTTCTTGCGATAATTGTATTATCGGCAAATACGATACTTCCATTAATTGTAGGTATATTCTCAACAGATACAGCTTTACGAATGGAAGAATCAGTAGAATTGATTTCAGTATATGGAGTCGCATTAGGTACTTTCTTTGTATTCTGTATAGTCGGTGGACTGTTCGCTTTAAATTTACCAAACCACCTACAGAGATTTCGTGAAAAGAGAGCAGAATGAAATTATAATTTCATTTGCTTTGCATCCACAAGTTCTGATAACTCATTTAGAACTAATTTTATATCTTCACTATCACATAATAGTTGAATAGAATGTTCGGTTTTTGAAAGTATTGAGAGTTTTAATCGTTGAAAAATATTTGGATTAATAGATTTTTCAATTCTCTCAATTTCTAGACTACCAATAAGTGATATTAAGGCAGTTACATTTTTGACTTTTATAGATTTAAATCTAGATAAAAGCACTTTCTTAGAATTCTGATAATCATTACTTGAGATAACTATAGTGATTTTACCAGGGAGATAATTTAACGACCAACAAATGATATCATTTCTATTAAGTTCGATAAGTAGTTCACCCAATGACTTACTTGAATCTGGTAACTTATCAGTTTCAATTTCTATACTAGATACACTTCTAAGACATCCAATCGCTTTAATCCGATTTTGATGAACAATATCCGGCCCAATCGTAGTTGGTGCATTTTCGTTTTGGTTAGTATACAAATGTCTTATTTCGAGAGGTATTCCAACCTCTTGGATTGGTTCCATTGTAGATGAATGGATTATTGGAGCATCCATTCTAGTTAATTCCCGTGCCTCTCCATAACCAAGGTAACTGATAGGATTAGAATTTATGCCCCATCTTGGATTAATTGCTAATACTCCTTCGATATCTTTCCACAAAATCACTTTCTCTACATCGAGCAATCTAGCAATCGCAGTAGCAGTGTGGTCACTTCCACCTCTCCCAAGCAATGCGATATTGCCATCTTTGCCTTCTCCAAACCAACCTGTAATTACTGGAGTACCATTCAAGGAGTTATAGTCGAGATACTTCTTTGAGTGTTCAATATCAACAGATTGTGCATTTCCAATTCCATCTAAATGTAATCCAATATCTTCCGAACCTACAGGATGTGCATCGATCCCATTGCATCTAAGGTAGTAAGAAACAACTAGTGCAGAGAGTCTTTCACCAGCTGCTAATAAGGTGTTAATATGGGACTTATCATCGGACTTTTTTGATATTTCAGTTAAGGATATCTCAATTCCAGTAAGTACTGTATCAAACATTTTTCCAAGTTCTGAATTCTCAATATTTGGGGCAAAGCGTATATGTTGTCTTCTTAGGTCTTCGACTAATCGTGTTGCATACTTTGGCTCATTTGCAGCCCTCATCAATCGGTCAGTAGTACCCCAAAGTGCAGAAACAACAATTGCAGGTCTACCTGGAAAAGTTCGAATTATATTGGCGATTTGTTCTAGGTCAGCAGTATCTCGTAAACATGAACCACCAAATTTATGAACGATTGTCGGTTTATTCATCGATAAAACCTCCTCTTAATGCCAAATCACAAATTATCATCTTAGCCATAGCCTCAACTACAGAAACAGCCCTAGGTCCTAAAACGGGATCATGCCTACCCTTTACTGTCAACAATTCTTTTTCATTTGTCTTGAGATTCAAAGTAAGTTGTTGTTTAGCAATACTTGATGGAGGTTTGAAAGCAACCGAGCAAAACAAATCTGAACCTGTAGCCATACCGGCTAATGCACCATCAGGTTTTTCACCTTCAAGGGCTGGATTATCTCTTGTACCTCCCCATGAATCATTATGTTGACTTCCACTCATTTGAATCACATCAAAACCATGTCCAAAAGATACCCCCCTCGCTGCAGGTATAGACATCATTGCCCTAGCAAGTGCTGGTTCAAGTCCATCAAACCATGGCTCCCCTAAACCGAAAGGCAGTCCTTTGATACGGAGTTCCACTTTACTTCCGATAGAATCCAAACTTTTCCTCTGCTTTTCGATTAAATCAATCATCTGTTCGACTACATCAGGGTCTTGGCATCTTATTTCCCGACAATTATCATTATCCCATTTAGGGGGGCATTGATTCATGCTTTTAGCCACTACATTTCCTATGGCAATAACATGCGCTTGACATTCAATGCCTAATTTAGATAGTATCGGTTTAATTAGTGCTGCAGCAGCCACTATAGGTGCAGTTAATCTAGCGCTAGATGTACCACCACCTCGTAAATCAGCCTGACCATTGGTTCGTTTCAACATAACCATATCTTGATGACCTGGACGGGGATGATCGGGTATGAAGGAATAATCTGAAGAACGCGCATCATTATTTTTTATTGAAATTTCAATTTTTTCACCATTGGTTTTTCCATCAGTAATTCCAGATAATAATTCTACAATATCCTGCTCCTTTCTTTTGCTAGAATATCTTCCACCAGGTTTACGTTTATCCATCTCGTTTTGGATATCGATTGTATTGATCTTTATTCCACTGGGCGCTCCTTCCAGAAAAGCCCCAACTCTTGGGCCATGGCTAGTTCCAAACAGAGTCAATTGTAAGTTTTCACCCAATTTCATCTGCATGTGTATCAAGCAAGCCAAGTGCTATTCATTGATGAAGTTGTGCAAATTAGTCTGAATCTATATCTTCTCCTTCAGAGTTTAGAAATTTAGTTATAATAATGGTACTATCCTTATTTCGACTCAAACACATATCCTTAACTCTATCCAAAGTTTGAGGTGTTATTTTGGGAATGATAATTACAATCGCTGGACCAGAACCACTAATCCCTGAAGCACGAGCGCCATTAACGAAAGAATCATTAGCGATTCTACGACCTTCTTGATCATTTAATACACTACTCATTGCTCTTCCATTCCATGTGATACTATTCAGGATATCACCTTCTTGTATGGCACTCAAGGCTTGCTGAAAATCATTAAAGTATGGTTGGAAATCTTCTAGTAAAGGTAAATCAGTACGTTTATTACGTCCAATAATTAGAACAAACCAGTCATCACTAGAAGGCCCAGGACCTTCTAGAATTACTCCATCTTCAATAGATTCAGAATTGATATCGATTAATTTCCATCCCTCTGTAGCACAAGCCCAAGCATCGTCAATAGACCCAGTTATAGACACCCCAGCATCGAATTGAGATTGAGAAGATAGTTCCACCATTCTATGATTTTCGAGAATATTTCCAGTTGCATCGCATAGAGCACGTATTGCGGCAACTGAAACAGCGGCACTAGATTTCAAGCCCTGTTTTGGTGGAATCTTGGAAGCGACAGCCCAATGTAAATCATTTTCTGATAAACCATTAGGTAATTCATATCCATTTGCCAACCAAACTTTGACGACTGAGTCTAGAAGTCCATCCGGATCTTCTAATTCTCGCTTACTGGGTTTGTCAAGTAGTCTTACAGCAACTGCCAAATCCAATGCTATACTTGAGCCATAACCTGTTCCAGCTGCATGAAGTAGGCTACATGCGCCATGTGATTGCCCACTGCCGATAATTGCCATTCAAATCACCTTTCGTCAACCATACTAGAAATCTTTTCACCTATGTGTCTAGATCCCTTATCACTCCAACCTAGGATTTTATCGCCTGGTTTTAATGAAGTGACTGAAATCAAAGCACCGGATGAATCAACCAATCGCACAGTCTCCGCCTGTTGTAGAAATAGAGAAGCCGGTTTATCATCAACATAGTTCCAAACAATCTGTAAAAATGGTCGTTTTTCAATTTTCAAACGTCCAATACGCCCAATTCGAGTTTTACCTTCAGAATTCGTGATCAGTACTGAATCATTAGAATTAAGTTCTGAAATATACTTTGTTTTTCCACCTTCCATTAGAATATAGGAGTGAGGTGGCCCAGCATTTACTCTAAAAGGCCTTGGAGGTACAAATTCAGAGATTATAGTCTCGCCATGAATTAGAGCTAAACTAGATGCAGATGAACCAATCATCAATCCTTCATTCTCCAATAGTAATGTAGTCAAGTCGATACAATACCTTTCACCAAATCCCCCATCATTAACAGATATAATTTCAAATGACGATATTTTAAGTTCATTAGTATGAACTTCTTTTATCGATTCAATAGAGTTATCTTCTCCTCTCTGAGATTTTATAATAAATGCAGCATCAATCATTTCAATCTCATTATTGATAATTAGTGCATCGACTCCCCTTTCTAATGCAAAACCAGCACCCTGTGCTTCACTCGGAGTTCTAATCTTAGCAGCGACTTTGGTTGGAGTATCTTCACATGCAGCAATAATATTTTCAATTGGAATCATCGACCAATTTTCAAACTCAAGTATAATCCAGTCTAAACTACCTACCAATTCACGTGCTTTATCTTGACTAGATTGATCTCTAATTGTAATTACAGACCCAATCAATCTTTGTTCCCAAAAAACAGAATCATTATCACAGATTAAATTTTGACAACTCGAAATAGGGTTTTTAGAAATTATTTTATCGAATGGATACGACTTAATGATTTCAGTATTTTCTATAGAGTGGCGACAATCTAGCCATATTTCCATATTAAAACCTCACAACGAACATACTTTAATCGCTTCATCAACAGTTGAATCTTGGTGGACTAGCATGATTATTGCTCTTGCAATTGCTTCTATATTGGGATGTCCAAAAACTTGTCGACCCATACATATCCCTGATGCTCCACAATCCAAGGCATTTCTTATCATGGTAAGTATTTCCCTTGAATCGCCTGTTGATGGACCGCCAGCAACTAAAATTGGAATAGGTACTGCCTTCGCAATTTGTGAAAAACTTTCTTTATCACCTGTCCAAACTGTTTTTGCAGCATCGCACCCTAGTTCAAATGCTAGTCTTACAGCATGTGCATTGCCATTTGTGATATCATTATCCATTATGTCTAAGTTTGGTCCCCTGGCATATACCATTCCAAACATTGGTAACTCATGAAGCAATGCTTGACGACTAATTTCGCCCATCCGCTCAATCATGATCGCCTCATTTACACTTCCCATATTGATTTGACATGAGACACCTAAACCTCCTCTTGCTATGACTTCATCAACTCCACCAACCAATACTTTGTTTGTAGAATCAACTCCTCCATGTCGTGTTGATGCAGATAAATGGACAATCATACTAGTATTAGAATTCTCACAAAGTTTACTATAATGATTAACAACTCCCTTATGGGCGATAATTGCATCTACTCCAGCGGATACAAGTGATTTGATTGTCTCTTCAATGTCAACTAAACCCTCTACTGGAAAATCTGATACTCCGTGGTCGATAGGCACCCAGACGCCGCGACCGTTAGGTAGAATTTTTGACAACAATTCTCCTTTGCCCATGAATAGGCGAAATGTTCCTCCCTCTCAATGCTTTGCTTTTTTTAGAAAAACGAAGTTAGTAATATTCAATAACCTTAATCCTATGCAGTAAATGATTACGATGTCATTGATTGAGATTACAGATCTTAAGAGATATTATGAAATGAACTCGGGTGTAGTAAAAGCACTTGATGGTGTATCACTTTCAATAGAAGAAGGAGAGATTATAGTTTTACTTGGGCCATCAGGCTCTGGTAAGACAACTATGTTAAATTGTATCTCAGCACTAGATAGTCCAACAGGTGGATCTTACACTTTTAACGACAAAGAGGTTCCTAGAGAACATGCTGAAGAAATGACATCATTTAGAAGAGAAAATATAGGATATGTCTTCCAATTTTTCAATTTGCTTCATGACTTGACCGTTCTAGAAAATATTTTATTAATTCAAGAACTATCCGGAAAGAGAGACCGTAAGCGTGCCTTGGAACTTCTACAATTAGTAGGTTTGGAAAAGGAAATAGATAGATTCCCTGCAGAAATTAGTGGAGGCCAGCAACAGAGAGTTGCAATCGCAAGAAGTCTTGCCAAGAATCCAAGGCTTCTATTGGGAGATGAATTGACAGGTAATCTAGATACAAAAACCTCGGAAATGGTAATGGATGTACTTGTAAAAGCTTCCAAAAAAGAAAATATTACTACAATAATGGTGACACATGATGAAAGCCTAATCAATTATGCAACCAGAGTTATACGCTTAGATAGTGGCCGAATCATTTCAGATGAACAGGTAAATCAGTGAGGTTTTACTATGTATGGATTGTTGACCAAGCGATTGGCTAGAAGTCTTTGGAAGACAAAGTTACGTCTTTCAGCAGTAGTCTTGATGGTAGCAGTAGGTGTTTTTGCAGGCATTTCCTTCGGATCTTATGCAAATGGTGCTACCAACTTGTACAATGAAGTATATGATGGTGATGAAGGAATAAATCTTCCAGATATTTGGGTAGACAATCCTAGTCAAGTTTGGGATGGCAATCAGTCATCAAACCTATGCACGCAAATCCAACAAAATTGGCCCGAATCCGATTATCAATTACAGGGCTGTGAGTCAAGACTTGTTCTAGATGGTATTATGTTTCATATCAACTCAGATGGCCAAGAAAAGGTAATTCCTGCAGTGTGGCATGGTATTGATGAAGGGGATATAGATAGAGTTTGGATGCCCGATGATAAAGAATTTTCTTCAGGAAGAACTGCAACGCAACCAGATGAGATAGTAATAGATGGACATGCAGCGATTGGAATGGAGATTGAAGTTGGTGACTTTGTTTCAATAGGGGCAGGAACTGAAAGGGCTAATTTCACAGTAGTTGGAATAGGCTACCATTCACAACACCTGTATTTCGCACAAGAAGGAGTTATACTACCGGCTGAAGAAGGTACGTTTGTCACAGGATATATGACTGATTTAGGATTAGAGAATTTAGCAAATATGTCCACAGGGTCTTCCAATAAGATATTAATCGATGTAAAAGGTGTTCCAAATTATGATTTACTCTCTACTGCAAATATCAATGAAGGAGAAAAATTGAATCTACTTATAGAGGTTATTTCTGAAATTATTTCTTCAAATGATGATGCTCCTTCGAGTGTATATGATCGTTCAGGGGTCGAATCGGTTGAGTTCCTTCGTGCAGATGCTGAAGGTGCGATAAAAATGTTCCCATATGTAACGGGAATGCTTGCAGTTATTGCAGGAATTACTATCTTTTTGAGCCTTCAAAGATTGATTCAATCTCAAGCAAAAGAGATTGCTGTACTTAGAACATTGGGTGTACCAAAAACAGCGATAATGCCTGCTTATATTCTCGCAGCAACATTCATTGGAGTAATCGGTTCGATTATTGGAATAATTCTCGGAGTATTTGTTGGTGCACCAGGGATGTTAAGGTTGTATCAAGAGATCATTGGATTACCGATAGATTTGGGAGTTGATTCTACCTTAATTTCTCAAATTGTTATAATTGCAATGCTCATAGTTATAATTGCAGGTATTAGACCTGCATGGCAAGCATCACGTTTGCAACCTTTGACGGTTTTTAGAGGTAATCACGAGGTCAAGCTAGCATCAAGAAATTTGCAGAGATTAACTTCAAAGCTTCCAACTACAATTGGTTTATCGATAAGGTCTAGCCTTAGGCGGCCAATGCGACTTGGAATTACCTTTTTCGCTGTGGCGATTTCAATGTTATTATTTGGTTCAATGTTATTCATGATGGCTTCGATGGAAAAAGTCATGATAGGTGGTATTGAAGACAATCAAAGTTGGGATGTCCAAGCATATACTCCTCCAGATGGAGAGCAACCAATTACCGACTGGGTTATTGAAAGAAATGGTACCTATGAATTAATGATAAACTTCCCTCTTGGAATTGAAGGAGATAATAGGGAATTACAATCTTTTGGCTTGGATAAATTTTCAACAGTAGAAGATGATAATGCAATGATAATGGTTGAATTACTTGAAGGAGAATTACCGGTTAAAGGAAGCAGCTCAATACAAGTTATGGTCGATGAGGGTACCTCTTCATTCCTAGATTGGGATGTTGGAGAAAAAGTAACTATTGAAGTAGGTAGCAATCCTTTGGAGGTAGAGATCAGTGGTATTACTAAAGGCGAAGTATTGCGTACGATGTACTTCCATAGAGCAGAGTTATCTCAAGCAGTGGGAATTAATTCAACATCTGTTTTGATAGATTTGGATGGAGAAATTGATTCCATCGAAGGCTTGGGAGAAAAAACATTAGGATATTCACTGAAAAAAGACATGGTTAGTTCATTCGAGACATTACTTGAAAAGCAGCAAAAAATGCTAACAGCGATACAATTTTTAGGAATAATAATCGCTATGGCGGTATTATTTAACACTCTACTAATCAATCTAGCTGAACGAGATACCGAACTTGCTACTATTAGAGTTCTAGGGGCACCGATGAAAAAGCTGGGTGCAATGATGTTTTGGGAACATTTAGTAATCGGTTTATTAGGTGGGATTTTAGGCGCTATTTTCGCTTATTTTGGAACAGTACTCTTAGTTAATTCATTTGTACAGTGGGCCTTCTTCTTTACAGTTGAGCCGCAAATTAGCCCAATATTTACTATAATTTCCATTGTAACTATTATATCAATTGCTCTAACTCCTATAGGTATTAGAAGAATAAAGAAAATGGACTTGGTTGAAAAGGTAAAAGAGTTCTCACATTAATAGTTATGAACTGCAAATCCTTAACTTTTGACCGATGCTTCAATAGACATGTTTGGCATGGGCACAAACATGGAGGCATCAACAATTCTCATAATGTTAGTTATGGGAGGGGGTTTTCTTCTAGGAATGTGGTATATCCTAGTTAGAAAAGATGCTAAGTTGAACATGCGCCCCGGAATGTCTGCAGAGGGGCTACGTCATGGCTCAAGTGCTCCAAGTTTTGGTCAAACCAAGCAAGAGATTGACCGTAAATTAGCCCAGGTAGAAAGCCGAAGAAGACGCCAAGAATTAATCGATTCACGTTTGGCGGTACAAGAAGCCGAGAGAAGAGCGTCTCAACATTCTAGACTACTCGAAGAAGAATCCGAAAGGGAAAGAAAGCGCCGAGAAAATGAGCAAATGCGTCTAGAAGAAGAAGAGAATCGTCGACGTGAAGAAGAGGAAAATAGCCGTCAAAACGAAGAAGAAAAGTTACGTCTTCGTCGGGAAGAAGACGAGAGGTTAGCAAAACAACGTCAAGATGAAGAATCACGCCTTGAATCTGAAAGAGAAACACTTCGTCAACTAGACATGAAGGCTATTGAAAATCAAAGGCTTGAAGAATTAGAAGCCGCTAATCTTCAAGAAGAAGTAGAATCTAGAGCCGCAGCACAAGTAGCAATGTCTGAATTACAAGAAAGACTTGCTAGAGAAGGGGCTAAGAGTGGCGATGTTCAAATTTCATTGATGTGGAATAATTATAATGATTTAGATTTGCATGTTGTTTGTGTATCCGGTGAAAGGATACATGGGGGAAATAAAATCTCTGAGTGTGGTGGCGAACTGGATGTTGATGCCAATGTCCGTGCAGAAACTAATAAACCAGTCGAGAATGTGGTTTGGGAAGGAATTTCAGCACCTCCAGGTACTTACCAAGTCTATGTTCACCATTACAAGAAACATAAAAAACGAAAAACCCGTGATCCAACTAAATTTCAAATCATAGTCAACAATGTTGGTGAATTTAGAGAATACCATAGTGAAATGACTCATGGTGACCCAATAAAATTAGTTTGTCAATTTGAAGTGCCAGAGAGAAGCGGTCAAGAAAGTTCGGCACAAAAGCAAATGGAATTACAAATGCGTCTAGAGGCAGAAGAATCATCACGTGAGGAATCTGAACGTGTTGAAGAGGAGAATCAAAGGCAAAACGAATTAGCAGAAGCTGAAAATCAAAGATTAATTGAATTAGAAGCAGCTAAGATGGAAGAGCAACTCGAGTCTAGAGCCGCAGCTGAAACAGCAATGTCGGAATTACAAGAAAGACTGGAAAGAGAAGGAGCTCGTTCAGGTGATGTACAAGTATCTTTGATGTGGAATAACTTCAATGATTTAGATTTACACGTTGTATGTCCATCCGGTGAGAGGATTCACGGCGGTAATAAAATTTCAGCTTGTGGTGGAGAATTGGATGTTGATGCTAACGTTCGTCCTGAAACAAAGAAACCTGTGGAAAATGTAGTTTGGGATGATAATACTGCACAACCAGGAGAATATCAAATCTATGTGCATCATTATAAAAAGCACAATAAGAGACGTTCTAAAGACCCAACTAAGTTCCAAGTAATAGTTAATAATATAGGCGAACTGATAGAGTTCACTGGTGAATTAACTCATGGAGATCCAATTAAGTTAGTTGCTCAATTCTTGGTACCTACAAAGGAAGAAATGAATTCTAAATTGGATGCACTCAAACAACAACTAAGTGCACTATCTCAAGGCTTCCAGTCCTCGAGTGGAGATGATGATGAACTTTCAATTGAAGAAGTAGCTGAAACAATAGGAGTTTCCATTGAGGAAGCGACTCAAATCCATAGGAAAGCAGATGTCGATGGAGATGGCTCAGTTTCTCTCGCTGAATTGCTTGCAGCATCTGATGACCTTGACTCAGACAATAATTCAACCAATACTAAAGTAATTGAATCAGAGCCAAAAGCTGACTTAGAAGAGCCGGTAGATCTTGAATCAGAGCCCAAGATTGACTTGGACTTGTCTGGTGATTTAGGATCAAAGCCAAAAATCGACTTGGACTTATCCGATGATGAAGATTCTAAGCCAAAAGTCGAGCTAGATTTATCTGAAGATACAGCAGCAACTGAAGATACAGCAGCAACTGAAGATACAGCAGCAACTGAAGAAGCAGAAGCAACTGAAGAAGCAGAAGCAACTGAAGAAGCAGCAGCAACTGAAGAAGCAGAAGCAACTGAAGAAGCAGAAGCAACTGAAGAAGCAGCAGCAACTGAAGAAGCAGCAGCAACTGAAGAAGTAGAAGCAACTGAAGAAGCAGCAGCAACTGAAGAAGCAGAAGCAACTGAAGAAGCAGCAGCAACTGAAGAACCTGAAGTGTCAAAAACATCAAAAAAGTCTAAGAAAATTGAATCTGAGATCGAGGTTGTATTAGAAGAACCTGAAGAAATAGTAATGATTGAATCAGATGTCGAAGTTGAGTTAGAAGAATCTGAAGAAATAGTAATGATTGAATCAGATGTCGAAGTTGAGTTAGAAGAACTCGACGATTAAGATTAATTTAAGATCGAATTAAGATAAAATATCTGGTAACCTTTTACTTTCAATAGCCTTTTTTATTGAACGTGCAATTCTTCTTCCAGTTGACATTCTTTCTTCATTGATATCTGAATATGGCGACCCTCCTACAAATGGATTTGAGCCAGCAACAATTCTAGCACTTATTTCAAATACCTTAAATTCCAATTTATCAGTTACAATAGTCTCTAAGCAGAACGGTCCGATCATACCTCTGCCTCCCTCCTCAAGTTCAAATGATGCCGCTATGGTTCCTTCTGCCATTTCAAAAGCTCTAGGAAGTAGAGATTCTCTGATTACTACCGGCTGATTTCCTGTAACTACGAATGAAGGTTCCAGATTCATTTCTCGAAGATCTCTTAGTGAGCCTAGTTTGTAGAATTCATCTACATTAGATTCATCTCTTCTGTCCATTGAAAGTAATTCTAGCCTACCTAGATTCTTTCCAGCATTAGTTCCTCGACCTCTAACTTGGAAACCATCATCAGCAGTTGGATCAAAGAAGAAGTGAAGGTAGTATCTACAACCTAAGACATATTCTTGAATAGTAAACTCTTCTTCAATATCGACATTTCTTCTGAAGTCTCGATAATCTCTGGCGATAAAGTATCCTCTTCCTCCCTTTGCACCTGCGTACTTTACTATAACTGGGCCATCGATATCGTGAGGATCTTCTAATACCTTGGGCAAATCACAACCACCCTTTTCCAACCAAATTCTTTGTCTTTGCCTGCTACTCTCCCAATGTAGAATTCCTCTGTTTCCAAATGTTGGTACTTCTAAATTCTTATAATTAGTAGTTCCAAGGTATTCTACAAGAGATCCATGAGGTATAATTACTACATTACGTTCTCTGAACCATTCAGCATAATCTAACATTTCTTTATAATTATCAAGCATTAACCATTCATCTGGTTCTGCTCCAGGAAATGCCTTGTAGAATCTTCTTCTATTTTCGCCAACAGCAATTCCTAGGGTTCGAAAACCCTCTTTCTTAGCACCATGAAGTATTTGTAATGAAGAATGTGAAGCAACAACACCTATTGTTAGTTGGTTTGTGTCGTAGTCAGCAAGCCAACTTGCTAAAGAGTCAGTATCTACGCCCATGTCGAGGGGTTTTGTATTACCCCTATGAGCATTATGCATTTTTTTTCACAATCTTTTAATATTTTTTTGATAATTTTTGTCTCCGTGATAATTTTGTTTATATGTCATAAGTGTAGTATTAGTTAGAGATTCAATGAAGAGTTCAAGTCTTAGAAGTAGATGCCGCATCATGGCTGAAGTACCTTCTGTGCAAAGAATGACCTATGGCGGATATTTAAGATTGGATGAATTACTTCAGTTACAGGATGGTCCAGAAGGTCACCTGCCGGCTCCATGTAATAACGAAAGACATTTCATAATAGTCCATCAAGCATTTGAATTATGGTTTAAATTAGTACTTTCAGAGTTAAAGCAGGCTCATTTAATGCTAAATGCCACTAATATTGATGAGAAATCCATGCCTAAACTAGTCCATCATCTTGAAAGAGTAACTTCAATATTCACATTGATGGCACAACAGTGGAAAGTAATGGAAACACTTGCTCCACAAGAATTTTTAGACTTCAGAGACCGCTTAGGTACTTCTTCAGGCTTTGAATCCTGGCAAATGAGAGAGATGGAAGCACTTCTTGGATTAGAACATGAACAAAGAGCAGGTGGTATGAACCCATTGCAGCACATGAGGGCTTTGTCAAAAGAGGGAAAAATATCTAAATCAGTGCTTGATGATTTTGAACAAACTTCATCACAACCATCCATCAAGGATGCATTACAAGATTGGCTTTCCAGAACTCCAATAAATGGTTCTATCAGTAGTGATAAAAACGATTTGAACATAGTTACTGAATTTGTTGATAATCATATAGTTGCAATGAAAGATCATTCCGAATTAGTAATATCTCATATAGTTGAAATTGGACATGGAAAAGAATCACAAGTAAGGCCAAGAATGGAAGCTTCAATAGAACAGGCTGAACAGTTCTTAAAACCAGATGGAGTTGTTAATCGTTCTAGAGCCGGACTTCTTTTCATTGAATCATACAGAGATTTACCTCTATTAGCCTGGCCTAGATTATTGATTGATTCGTTTGTAGAACTAGAACAATCGATGTTATTATTTAGAAATTCGCATGCTAGAATGGTTGAGCGAATGATTGGAAGAAGAATGGGAACTGGTGGTTCAAGCGGTGTTGATTATCTAGATGCTACTTTGAAATATCGAATCTTTGTAGACCTTTGGGCAGTAAGAACAATTCTAGTGAATAAAGAAAATCTACCTGATATTAAAAATCAAGAGTATTATGGATTTAATACCAATAACTGATTTTAATCTTCGTGAGGATCAATATCGATAGGTATTAATTCATGCTCATATTCATAAAGAGCAATTTTCAGAGGGTCAAGAACGTATCTAACAGACGCCTCTTCCAATCCATAAAGAGAAATTAGTTCTTCTCTAAATGCATTACGTAGGTCATCTTCACCAGCATATAGTGGTGCACCCATTCCAATTTGTAGGGCTCTAGCGCCAATTATTCTTGCACGTTCAAAACGTGTATGTAGTCTTGCTGGTTTTACCATAATATGACACCTACGAGGGTTAGTCGCAGGTAGGCGTGATATCAACTGTTTTTGAACCTAACCCTTGCAAAGACTCACTATTATTCTTCAGAACTAGAATCCTCGGGGTCTAAATTACGTAATCTTTGAAACATAATCAGTGCAGGAAGTAGTGCAGCAAATAATACTAAACCTGTTATTATTGCTAATGTTGAAGGCTTAATTTCTTTAATGACTGAGATGCCACCATTCTGTTTATCCCCCTGATTAAATTCTATTTCACCAGTCGGTTGATTGGAAGCCGGTTTTAATTTCATAGGACCAGTATCCTCCAACAAAAATACTAAACGTCCATCCCAATTGCTCATCCATGAACTTATATTGGCTGATTTATTTGCAGAATCAAAAGAAAGAAAGGATGTTGCTAAATGTGGATGTGAATAGTTTTCAAATTCATGTTGTGTATCTTCAAGTTTCCAAATATTAAGTTTATATCCATCGCTAGCATTCCAATATAAAGTTCCATTTTGATATGTAATCTCATCGATTCCACTAAATGAACTATTGGAGTCATCTATCACTTGATTAATTTCTAGAGCTTGACTTGAACCAGTAAGCAAACCATTTCCATTGATGACAATAGATGGGATGAAAAGTAACCTGTACTCATAATCAAATTTAATTTTCGAATGATCTAAAAAAGTATAATCTAGTGGTGAAGGATGGTGGTGGACTATTACTGATCGGCTTCTATTTACTTGTCCTATTTCTGATTCAACTTCTCTACATGGGTCACACCAATCTGCTCCAAAATATTCAATTAAACTATCTGGTCTCCATGCATCACAGGATTCTTCTGTTAAGCATGATGAATCTAAAGCATATACATCTAATAGATTGATATCGTCTTGTGATTGTTCTTGAGCAGAAACTATCTGTGTTGAAATCGAAATCAGAATAAAGCAAAACACTACAACTGTAGATAATTTCGTGTTATGTAACTTATATCGATGGAGGCATGTGTTCAAAAGGGGCGTTCCCTCCCGTCTAACCATGGACACTGCTTGGTGGCGACGCCCATCAACCTTACCTTTGATTATTTTAGTAATGGCGTTATTGATTATCGTTGTTGGTGGTTCCATAAGAATAAATGATGCAGGAGAATCATGCCCGGATTGGCCGAAATGTTTTGGAACATACGGTTTTGACGTGTCAACAGAAGAGCAAGAACAATATTGGGATGAAAACCCAGATGAAATCGATTCTCGTGGTGAAAATTATCGCTATACTGTGTTTGAGATCTTCCTCGAATGGTTTCACAGACTACTGGTTGGAATCATCGCTATTCCAATTCTACTAAATGTATACATCTCAAGTAAAACAAAGCAGGATTATGGTGAATCTAATTTTAATGCTTCATTATTTATTGCTTTCATGCTTTTTATTCAAGCAGCAGCAGGTGCAGCAACTGTTTTCTTTGATAATGTAGATTGGTCAGTAGCATTGCACCTATCTCTCGCATGCATCTTTTCAGCATCAATAATTTGGCAATACCTGCTGATGAGATCAAAAGAGGGTGTAAAATGGGATTTCCTATCAACACCATCGGAATTTATTCTAATTCATAAGAAAAGGTTTGATGCAGTAGCAGGTTCCGTATTTACTCTTTTGATTTTGGGAGCTTGGGTATCTTCAACAGCAGGTGGGCAATACAATCAATCATGTTCTGTTGGATTTCCAGATGGCTGGCCTAAATGTAATGGTAGGTTTCTTCCATCACTTGATGGTCGGACTGGTGTTTTGATACAAATGGTTCACCGTATAGGTGCTCTAGTAATCGGTTTCATATTCATTAGCGCAATTCTCAAAGTGAGAAAAGATAATTTACGATTTCCCGAATCGATAATTTATTCTAGAGTACTATATTTTGCTCTCGGATTCTGGTGTTTGAATTTGATGATTGGAGGAAGTTATTTGGTTTTAGCTGATTCTGGAGACTTCCCTGAATGGATTTCACTTCTACACTTATTAGGAGGCGTAATATGCTTCTTGGCATCTATAATGTGTTCCTTGATGATACGTCTATCAATCTCCAACAATAGGACCAATTTATCGGAAGAGTGATTTTATGGTTGATAATGAGAATAATCAAATGTTGTCAGAACAACATCCCGGATGGATTAGTGTTTTTTTACAACTGATGAAATTAAGAGTAATTGTTCTATTACAAGTAACAGCAATATGTGCAATATTGGTACATGATTTACTTTCTCGTCATGGATTGATATCTATTGAAAGAAGTTGGGGTGATACCTTTTTTACTATCATAATTACAGTAATAGGTGGAACTTTATCAGCAGGGGGTTCTAATTCAATCAATATGTGGTATGATGCAGATATTGATTTGTTAATGAAAAGAACTCAAAATAGGCCAGTTCCCAAAGGGCATATATCAGCAAGAGGTGCCTTGATTTTTGGATTGCTTATCTCTTTAATAGGATCTTCAACCTTTTTGCTTCTTCATTGGAAAGCAGCATTTTGGTCGTTGTTCTCTGTACTTTTTTATGTTTTGATCTATACTACCTGGCTAAAGAGAAGAACTCCACAAAATATCGTAATTGGAGGTATTGCAGGGGCAACACCCCCACTTATCGGTTGGGCCGGCGCTGCAGCTGAATCAATAAATAATTCAAATCCTTTAGATTTAGGTTCTCCAATACCATGGATGCTTTTTATCTTGATCTTCTTATGGACCCCTCCACATTTTTGGGCCTTAGCATTATATCGTTCTGGAGAGTACAAAAAAGCAGAAGTTCCTATGATGAATGAGGTAAAAGGTGCTTCACATACATTATTCCAATCTAAAATATATTGTATTTTATTATTCCTATTGGGCTCAGTGCCATGCTTTTGGCCTGAATCCGGGCTTCCATTATTATGGTCATTTATAGCAGGTGGTCTTACTTTCTGGTATTCTAGATCGGTTTGGCAAATAGACCCTTCAGAGGATTTCGATAAAAATGGTCGTATGCCTAAGGCAGCTAAATCCTTCTTCCGTTCATTGTTTTATCTAGGCTGGATGTTCATTCTTTTAGTACTAATTTGCGTAATTCCACCCGATTGGTTAGGTTGGTTAGGTCCATTGGATTATTGATGGTAGTAATTTTACCAACCGTCATATTCATGACTGTGTCGTATTTCGGAGGCTTGTTGCGGCAGTCGCATAGCCTGGCCATTGCGCTGGATTGCTAATCCAGTGGTGTCTCACCTCGGGAGTTCGAATCTCCCCTGCCGCGCCATTGATTAATCAAAGAAGTCATCAAATTCGTCAGCCATTGAGTCTGCTCTCAGTTGTCGGCTTCTTGCATTTATAATTCTCTTCAAGCGTTTTCTTTTCTTAATTATTAGCGGTAGCATAATCATGCTGATACAAATTACTACCAGCAAAACAGTTCCTGCTAATTTGAACTCTTGCTGGTCCATACTTTCTGAAAAGTTACCTAGCCATTCACTACCCAATGGGAGTTCTTCTGGCTCAGGTGCCTCAGGTATCAAATGCTGGTAATATGGCCACCAATCATCTTTGATTTGCACTCTTTCAATATTTTCAGAGGGATAGGAGACTATATTTTCTTCATTACCAATCCAGTCTATTGGAGTTAAGATATAGAAATATGTTCGTTCGGGTCTAATTCCGTTTTGTTCCCAACCATTGGCGGTATAATTACCAGTTTCATTAGCGACTGCTTCGACATTCTTTAGTATTGGTTGAATTAAGGCTAAGTTTATATTTTGAGGGTTTTGATCAATTCGATAAAGGTTCCAAGTGACATTTCCATCGGCTTCATGCTCAGGCCAAATCCAAGAAAGATCTACTTGATAACACATTGACCAATCATTTTCTAATTTGAAGCAATCAGAACTATTTGTGAATTCCCAACTGTGGCTGAATTGTATTACACTTGATGAAGGAGGCGTATTATCTCCGCATAAAAATGCGCCATCTCCATTTTCATCAGTAGTTACATTGGCTAATTCAAAATGTATAGTACCTTGCCTGTCTACTGGTACGATTGCATAAGAGGTACATAAGTCATTTAACAACTCTAGTGGGTCATTCCAATATTCATCAGTAATTGGTAGGAATGTTCTAAGTGAGTCTTGGGTCAAATCTTCCCAAATTAGTTGATTAAATACTTGATTCGATGATGGGAATACAGTGCCTCCACTTGGAACAACTAATTTTTGGTATATGTTCCATCCACTGATGTAATCATTATTTAATTCTCCAACAGGATTCCAATCTAATCTTATTTTACCACCAGCAATTAATGATCCAGAAAAGTTTTGAGCATCGACATTAGGAGTTTCCATTTCCCCAATCAGTAATATTGTAGTTGATTCAAAAATACGTACTGAAATATTTCCGTTCTCGGTTCTAAAATCAACGTTTGATTGGTCAAAGAAGTCCCATATGGTATCATTTAGACTGTCCAACTCCCGTATTTCTAATGAATCGAAAGATATTGTACTTGGTATGATTGAAGAACTATTGATTTCAATATCCATCCAATTTGTTCCTGTAAACGGACTTTGATTAGAATTTGAATCTTTTAAATCAAAGGAAAGCAGTAGTAATGGTGATTTACCATTACCAACTCCATAACTCTCTCCATCTAATGGTAGCATTGTTTCTGATTCAATTACTGCTTGTTGTACAGTGACGCTCGATGCAATATATTCGGGGGATTGATCTATTTCAACAAAGTAATAAATGTTAATTGAATAATAGATATTTTCAGTATTTCCAAAAACATCTCTAACAGTGAAGCGTATCATATGTTCGCCTAAGCCGATTTCGCTGGCATTAAGATTCAAAGTTTGTTCATATCCTAAGTTAATAATTCCCGAATACCACCAAGAATAATTGATAGGCCCAGGTGCATAGAGATTAGAATTCCCCGTAAGTGAAATCAAATCCTGATCAGTATACCATTCTTTAGGATCATTATTTACTATGTAGCCGCTTAAGGATGGTATTATTATATCTGTAATCTCTGTAATATTATTATTATTTATATCTATGTCTGGGCCTTCTGGTAGTGTGGTAGGGATTGAAATATATATTTTCAAACCTAATCCACTGGTTGATATATCGAATGTACACGTGATTTGTTGACTGGGTAATATAATTACATTTAGGCACGCATCAGTGTTAACAATTTCTCCAAAAGAGTTTATAATTTGCATTGTAATTGTTATATTATGAATAGTTTTATTGCCATTATTTTCTAATTGTGAGGTAATCATATTGTCGCCAAAATAGTAATCATCTGAAGAAGGGTTATGGCTCGGATATAAATTACTCAACATTAAGTCAACATCATCATTTATTAGTATACTTACATTAAATAAATCATTTGAAAAATCCATGTCATCATGAGGGGAGCCATTCGATTCAAATAGCCCGTATATTAAGTTGAAGTTTCCAGTTTCATTATGCGAAAAATCCGGAAGAGGTACATTGAACGGGCGGGAGAATCCCAATTTAGGGAATGATGAAGTATTGAGGTAGGATTGAGAAATAATTTGCTTATTACTTGTGAGTTGCCAACCAATAGTTGCATTGATATTACATGTTCCGCATATATTTGCAAAACCTGGTAGATTAATGGGGTAGAGTTGATTAGAATTGAGAATAAATTCACCATTATGTACTGCTAAATTAGGTATTTGTTGTATGATATCTATATTTGTATTAATTTCAATATCTGAAAATTCAGATGTAGAATTTATTGTAAAGGTGTATATGTCGTTACTGGGGTTAAGATCAAACTGGTCAAATTGGTAAACTACAGTCATTAAACCTTCATATCCTAAGGGATTAAAATAATCAGAGGATGTGAAATCCCCTGACGCCCCAGGAAGTATTGAATTTACACTTATTGATCCATCATCAATACTTGTACTTATACACACATTAGATGGGTTTTCACCTTCACACACATACCATTTTAAAATCCGGCCCGGTTGTGAAGATACTTGATATAAATTTTCAATTGTTGCTGTAAATAAAACGGACTCATAAGATGGAACCCATGAGTCTTCAACAGGTTTTACCGACTGAAGTATTGCCAAATTCCCTCCACTCGACGCCTCTACATCAGGGGCTAAATTAATACTAGAGAGGGTGCTAAAAATCAGTATGAATACGAAAGTAAAGCAACTTTTTGTGTTGCGGTTTAATGCCGCATGTTGTTCACTCATATCCCTTCGTCTCATTTAACATTCAAAGACTCATCGCTTCGATTTGATGAAATATGCACAAATTTAGACTAAATTGGAATTATCAAGCGGCAACCTATTGAATTGCGACAATCTACCACTGTCATGCGCAAACAGGCCACTCTATCTCTTCAGAGAAATGATAGTGGCATGACGGCAGTAATCGAATTCCTTTCAGCGTTTACACTTTTTCTGATGATTCTAACTGCCTTTCTATCCTTAGCTCAGTTAGAAATGGGTTCTAATGATACATCTGTTGATCGAATTGATCGTGCAGCATATAATGGACTTGATAGATTATCTTCCAATAGTGGCTGGTTTGTCCCTGTTGCTGATTCGGAGTTGGATTATCCAAATGCCACATCAGATTGGCATCAAGTTGGGGCCGATGAATTGGACAAAGGCGTAGTGCAAGTAGGCTTAATCGAAGATGGTAAGTTAGATTATCAAAGAGTTGCTGCTCTGAAAAACGTAACAGAAGATGGTTTATTGAAAGGTTTAGGTATTGATAAAGGATTTAGTCTTTCAATAAAAATCATGGTGATAGATAGCGAAGATGAAACACGAACAGGCCTTATGTTATTCGAGGGTGGTACTCCCCGTAGTTCAGCCCAATCATCTTCTAGCGCCTCGGTTACCTTCCAAAATAGTGTGGAGATGGTTCAACTAATTCTTGAAGTGCATGATGGTGGCCGTAAGTCAAATATGTTGTATGTGACTGAAATCAGCCCGCGATCGGTTTCAGGGAGCCCGGAATGGATTGAAATTTCCAACCCGAATGATTTTGCTATATCTCTAGATGGTTGGAGTTTCAGTCACATATCGCCATCTAATAGCGCCAATACTTTACTGAGAGATGGCGTCTTAATCGGCAACTCAACTGCTATTTTTACTGGTGACGAATTGGCGCAGGAACGAGGTAATTCGACTCAGATTATTGATTTGGGGCAATCTGGTTTCCTTGGCGTTGGAATGATTAATGGATTGGATGATGGAGGTGGAGTTCTTGTGTTGAGTTATACTCAGTTAAGTGAGTTTCAACCTGCTGAAGTATTTAGGGTCGAATGGGGCGGAGATAGCGGCTTCTTCCTCACTCCAGGGCAAACATTAGAATGGAATGGCAATCTTCCTGCGACTACAAGTGATTGGTCAATACCCACTCAGCCATCCCCTGGTAATTAGATTGCTAGTAATTTGATTATAATCTAGTTTAGATTGAAAACTTGTGCGCATGCTTCATGAACCTAAGCGATTTAGCCTACATGTTCCCCATGCAGCCTGCCGGACAATATTCACGAGACCGATGTGTCACAGGAGTACACGGGTTGGATGAAATTCTACGTGGAGGCATTCCATATGGCTCTACGGTTTTGGCTTCGGGTACTTGTGGTTCTGGTAAAACCACTTTGGGGATGGAGTTTCTAGTACGTGGTGCTGATTCGGGTGAAGCGTGTGCTCACTTTACTGCAACTGAACCATCTGTTAAATTACTAGAGAACATCAGGCAATTCAAGTTCTTTGATATCAAAATGGTAGATTCAGGCCTCATAAACGTCTTTGATATGGACGTATTATATTCATGGCTTGGTTTAGAGAAGTCATCTTTTGATTTAGATGATGTTCACTCTTTGATTAAGGCCATTGTTGATATTGTAAATACTATTGGAGTAACTAGATTGGTTATTGATTCAGTAACCACACTTTGTTATAAGATCAAATCCGAACAGTTGATCAGAGATTTCCTATTCACTCTTGGGAAGAAATTAGCAACATTAGGGTGTACTACAATTTTGATTGCTGAGATTACTTCTGCTACAGAAAATGCCCATTGGTCTTCTTTCGGTGTAGAAGAGGCTATTGCAGATGGAATTATTGTTTTAGGAGATGTAGAGAGAATGGGACATCTACTAAGATTCTTACAAGTAGTAAAGATGAGAGGGACTTCTCACAGTAGGGCTAAGCATGCTATTGAACTAACGCCGTTAGGAGTAATGTTAACGCCCATGCTCAAATGGGGAGCTATGAGCGATAAGCAAAATAGATGGGGTGCATGATTATGTTTGAATTAGATCAAGGCATTGCAGATCAACTCACTGAAGTTGCACTAAATAGTGCAGTACAAGTTCGGTGCGGTAATTCTAATGCCTTCATGGTGACTGCAAGCACAATGCTCCCTCTACTCCAGTCATTTGAGATGAGTGGAGTTTATATCAGTGCTAGTAGAGGTGCTGCAGAGATAATAGAAGCGTTTGAAGCAATTGGGGTAGATGTATCTCATATCCAGTTCCTTGATCTGGTCTCATCAGGGATTTTGGGAGGTACAAATGTGCCATATTCCAATGTTCACTTTGTCGATAGTCCAATAATGTTAGAATCCGTTTTACTACGTACTCTTTATATTCTTAAGACTATGGATTCTGAAAGAAACTTCGTGTTATTGGATAGCGTAAACTCGCTTGCAATATACAATGAAGATAGAATGTTAGCAGAATATCTTCACACTTTCATCAATACTTTCAGGCAACAAGAAGTTCTATCAGTTATTTTGAATGTTCCAGACCAGACACCTCCTTTGGTGTTATCGAATTTAGATTTATACTGTACTGATTTGATTGATAGAGGTCAAGTTGTAATACATTGAGGTGTTAATTATGGCTGTAGAATTCACATTCGATTCAGAAGATGAAAAGTTCTTTGGAAGCGTTGGTTCCTTTGGAGTTCCTAAATTCGATAATGAAATGCATGGCGGGGTGCCAAGGGGATTTACCATGGTTGCGTTTACTGCAACAGGATCTGGTAGTGAATTATTTGCTAAACAATTTGTATCACCGGCCGAAGAAGCAGAAAACACCCTATACATATCTACCAATGAAGGCCAAGCAGAGATTGTTAGAATATTCAAAAAATATAGCTGGCCTTTAGACATAAATGTTAGGACTATAGGCGAGGAATATAATGCCAATGTTCTTGAAAAACAACTATTGGCAAGCCGGTATCGCTTAGAAGGATTTAGGCTTGAAGATATTCAAAGACTTGCACAAACTCGTTTCGTCGATGATGTGACTCAAGACTATTTGACCGAAGTTACGAATGAAGTAATGGCTCTAGGGCCATATTTCAGAGTGGTCATAGACAGTTTAGACTTTTTCTTACAGAGGGAAGACCCTGCGAGAGTAGTCTCTATGGTGCGAATGCTGCAAGCACACGCACAAAGACACAGGGGATTAATTTTAATTTCAGTATCTAGTGATGGTCTTTCTCCATTAGTAAAGCAAGAATTAGCTTCAATTGCAGACATGGTTTTATCATTCCAAGTTAGAACTATAGGTACCGACTTTGAAACATCAATGATAGTGTCTAAGTTCAGAAACGCACCTGAAAACTTGAAAATACTTGTATTTAGAGTGACTCCTGAAGAAGGAATTACTCCAGAAACCGTAGAGCGTATCGCTTGAGGCAAGATGCGATTAATATCGACATGTCCAAAGAGGTCAGCCTTGACGCTACTTCATGGCGGATAGGAGTTCAACTGGTGGTTATGATCCATCAGGCATCGATTTAGATGCATGGACTAAGCTAGAAACTCAATTGGAGCAATCAATACCTCATTATGATCGAGTAAATCGGTACATGACCTTTGGACAGGATAAGGTTTGGAGGAGAAATGTCAGAAACCATGCTCAGAAGGGGATGAAAGTTTTAGAGGTTGGATGCGGCCCAGGCTCTTTTGCTGAAAACTTAGTCGGCCTCGATGTAACCTGTTTAGACCCTTCTCCTGAAATGTTACGAGTGGCAAAGAAAAGAGTTGACAGAGCTAGGGCTGATAGGGGGGAAGATCCAGCTGAATATGTTGAAGCGATAGCCGAATCAATACCTCTTCCTGATGATACTTTTGATAGGGTATTCTGCTTATTTTCCTTTAGGGACTTTCAAGATAAAAGAAAAGGACTTGAAGAGATATACCGGGTATTAAAGCCGGGTGGTCAATTGATAATGTGCGATGCAGGTAAAGCAAATTGGTTGCATGGCCTAGCTGGTCGTATATGGATGGCAACTATTGTACAGTTAATTGCTAGATTGGTGACCAAGGAAAAAGAACATCCTTGGAAAGGTCTAGCGCGCACATATTCTCACTACGGGACAAATGGATACTATCGTAAGATGATGAAAGAAGTGGGTTTTCAGCAAGTTCAGGGCAGGTTATTGTTACCTTTTGGCATGTCTAGTAGATTTCGAGGATTTAAGCCTAAAAGGGTCATTTAGTGGCATTTTTATAATCTATGGATTTTTTTTGAATTACGGTTTAATCACTACACTCATAAACCCCCTTTAGTTCGGCAAATTGCAGGTGATTAACATGGGTATGACCGACGTTCTTCGCAAAATCAAACAGACAGAGCGCGATGCTGCTAAACAAATCGCTGATGCAAACGATGAAGCATCAAAAATAATGTCCGATGCTAGGAAGAATTCTAGTGACATAATTAGTAGTGCTGCTGAAGAGTCTGTTGCCAATCTCCAATCTACCTTAGATTCTGCAAGAGCTGAAGCAGATAAAGAAGCGCAAAAAGTCAATAAAGATGGTTTGAAAGAAGTATCTTCAATAGAATCAAACGCTACTAAGAACCAAGATAAGGCAGTAAAATCAATATTAGATTCAATGACTTCACTTTGAGGGATTATTATGCTGGAAACTGCTGAAATGTCCCGTTTGACCGTAGCAGCACCAGTTGGTAGGTTAGAGGAAGTAATCCGCCAGTGCACCAGCCTTGGATGTGTCCACATTGAAGAATATGGTCGTTTCGAAGATGGCATCGGTGTCGGATCATCTATCAAAAACAAAAAATCAGAGATCGTAAGCCGGTTACTGACTAAGGTAAGGGCTCTTCAAGCAGAAGTTAGTGCAATAAACTCCGAAGGCCCTACGGATCGTAATTCGATGGATTCAATGTTTGAAGAATTCGAATCGAAAGTCGATGAAGGATTAAATTTCACTGAAGTCATCAGAGAGTCTGAAGGGAGTATTTCTAATCATGAAGACCAACTCAAAGCATTACTAAGGGTGGCGCCATTGGGATTACCTTTGGATTTGATGTCCGGTTTTGAAGGCGTCGAAATATATCTTGCAGAGACAAGCAAGTCGTCGAAGGCAAGTACAGTATTCGGAGATATTATCGATGATATCGAGCTCCAAGTCGCCAAGGGTATAATCGCAGTTGCATGCCAACCAAAAGACGGCGCATCAGTACAGATAGCATTGGCAGAATTAGGTTCCAAAGCAGTTCAAATCCCATCCGGTGAAGGCTCTGCGGAAAATTTGATTTCAACCATAGAAACTGCTATTTCCGATTTAGAAGACGGGATAGAGTCTGCTCAAAACTCTCTCACTGAGTGGACAAATTCCCATGGGTCTGACCTAGTAAAGGTAAAGGAATACCTCGAAAGAGAAGATGAAATTTTCACCGCACCGACTCTAGTTGCGGTAAGCAAGCAAGCATTTGCTTTGGATGCATGGATTCCCAAGGCTAAGGCTGATGAAGTCGAAGCAGCTCTTTCCAATTATGCATCTCACGTTTCTATAGAAGATTATGTTGAAGTACACCATCACTCCGAAGAGAGCCATGAAGAAGAAGACATACCTAAGGAATTAATCATGCTTTCAGATTATTTAGAATCTTCAAACCAGTCTGTCTTTAAGTTTTTCAAATCAATGGATTTAGATGATTCGGGCGAATTGGATTTCAAAGAAATAGAGCAAGCACTGAAATCTGCATCGATAAAGGATTTACCACCTTGGAATCTAGTAAAATTCCTTACAGCTATAGACTTAAACAAAGATGGGCAAATAAATCTACCAGAGCTAGATATCGCCATCTCAGGTATCCGTTCATCGAACTCTCATTCTACCAATACTCATGAAGATGATGCAGTCCCTCCAATCGAATTTATGAATGGCGAGGTTACCAAACCATTCGAATTACTTGTCGATTTAGTTGGAAGGCCTAAGTATGGGACTTATGATCCTTCTATGTTGCTCATGATGACATTCCCATTATTTTATGGAATGATTTTAGGAGACTGGGGCTATGGTCTAGTTCTCTGCTTATTGGCCGCATATCTTGGTTCGAAGCCATTTGCAGCAGACCCTCTAGCGAAAAACGGTATTACCATAATTCGCTGGATGGGAGTTTGGTGTATCATATGGGGTCTTATTTTCGCTGAAGGATTTGGATTTGTTTGGGATAATACTGGGCAATTAGGTTATTCTTCTCCATTCTCAGGTTTCTATGAGTGGACTTATGCAAATCTGCATGTTCCAGGCATTCTAGCAGATTTCCTAAATCTTGGTGGATTGCATATGCCATTCCATCGTGCAAGCCCTGGTCATGGGTTAGAGGAGTATGTAATATTATCAGTATACGTCGGTATTGCCCATATATTCCTTGGATTGATTATTGGACTAGTTACTGTTTACAAAGCACATGGAGCAGCAGCAGCATACTTCGAAAAAGGTTCCTGGTTGTTAATTCTGGCCGGCGGTTCAATGCAAGCAAGAAACATGGTCATGGGCTTTAATGGCTTATTCGAATTACAGGTTTGGTCTTTTATCATAGCCATTGGCCTTGTAAGTTTAATCATAGGTTTGGCTATCTTCGAAAAGTTTGGATGGGTTGGGGGCTTGATTATGGGTCCAATAGAAACATTCGGATTACTTGCTAATACTCTGTCTTACCTAAGAATCATGGGCGTTGGAGTTGCTGGAGTTAAAATCGCCGAGGTCTCTATCACAATGGGTTGGGAAAAGATAGGCCCTGCTATCGAATCGGGAGATGTCTTGGGGATAATGATTGGAATTACATTATTCTTATTGATACAACTATTCGCAATTGCACTGGGTGTTTTATCACCTACCATTCACGCCGTCCGTCTACACTTCGTAGAATGGATGGGCAAGTTTTACGACGGTTCTGGTCGCGCTTTTGCGCCACTGGGCGGCCGTGCCCTACACGTTGAGGGTTAATCATAGTCCAATGGACACAAATATGGAGGTAGCAAAAATGAATAAAAATACCCTGAAAATGAGCCTAAGAACACTGATCGTTTTGTTGACAATTGCCTTGGTCGCACAAGGTGCAGCTGCACAAGGTGAAGCAACAACAGACGATGATAAGAACGACATTAACGGAGATATCGGCATGATTGGTGTCGGTCTTGCACTTGGCCTTGCAGCCATTGGTGCAGGTTTCTCCCAAGCCGCAATCGGTAGCGCTGCTGTCGGTATGCTTGCAGAAGACGGCAGTAAGTTCGGTGTTGCTTTGATTTTCACCGCACTTCCAGAATCAATCGTGATTCTTGGTGCTCTTCCGCTCTTCCTTCAATGAGGAAGTTAATTCGATTGTTTAGGATAACTAAACTTTCGAAAAACAATTTGGAGGAAATGAAATGACGCTAGAAACATTAGCAAAAGATATCGCAGCATCTGCTGAAGCGGATGCTAAAGCGATAGTCAAGAAAGCCAAAGCGGAATCTAAAATACTTTTAGATGAAGCGGAAAGTAAGGCTGGAGATATGCACAGTGAATCCAATTCACGCGCAGAAAGAGAAGCTGGTAAAATCGCTAAAGAAGTAGTTGCAAGCGCTCGTCAATCTAATCAAAAGCAAATTTTGATCGCTAGACGAAAAGCATTGGACTCTACTCATGGTGCAGTAAGAGGGCAATTATCCGATCCGGGATTCAAAGGCAGGGCAAGTATGCTAAAGTCTATGATGGCCCAAGCCAATAAAATGGCTGGAACGGACTATGTCATAAGGCCAGTTGAAGTTGATCGTAAAGCCTTAGATGGGCTAAGCGGTAAGCGTAAAATCGGTGTATCTGTAGACGGAATTGGTGGATTTATACTAGAAGCTCCTGATGCTTCAATATCATATGATATGAGATTTGATACATTATTGGAATCTACTTGGAATGAGTCATTGGCTTCTGTAAATTCTATATTATTTGGTTAGGTGATTAATATGATTGGTAATACTGCATACGTCGCTGCACGAGCAAAATCTCGTCGCAAAAAACTCGCAGATTTACCGCGTATGCGTCAATTGATTCACCAATCACCTGATCAACTTACGGTTGCAGTTAGTAACATAGGATATAGTGATGAAATCAATATGTATGCTGGAAGATTTTCTGGCGGAGATCTGGTTGAAGTCGCATTAACCCATAACCTCGAGTCTGAACTAAATGATATTGTTTCACTATGCTCAGGTAAAATCAAGCAGATGGTAGAAGTATATACCTCTCGTTTCGAGTACCAAAATGCAAAGGTTGTATTTAGGGCCGTAATGAACGATGTTGAACTTGAAAAGGTTTCACATTCTATTTTACCTGAATTGAATGAGGTAAATACCCCTTGGCTAAAGATTATCGAAAATTCCGACAACCTTCGCTCAGCTGCAACACAAATGAGGCGCAAATCATTCGGTTCTGCGCTATTATCGTTGCCAGATGATGCTCGGTTGTCTGATTATGAAGATTCACTAGACAGACACTATTTCACTAAAGCCTTAGATTCTTTGTCGGGTAACAAACCAGCCTCTAAGTTCCTTAGAAATTATCTGCGATTAGAAATTGATCACAGGAATATACTAAATATTCTAGAATCTGAATCGATGGGCATAAATTATGAAGATATCACGAACTTATTGATAACAGGTGGTAAGTTGTTACCTAGTAGCGCATTCTCCTCCATTGCTGCCGGAGGAAAATCAGCACTGATGGACATACTTAGACCTTCAAATAAATTCGATATATCAATGTTCGAACAGCTTCTAAAAGATTGTGAAAAGGCCCGAAGTCTAGATCCAGTAGTGACCTGGTTCAAGTCACAAGAGCATGCATATCTGCAAAGAATGAGTTATTTACATCCTGTTTCTGCTTTACCTGTGGTACACTACGTAGCAATGAAAGTGCAAGAAGTTGCTGATTTGAGGCTGATTGTAAGAGGAAGGCTTGCTGGTTTGCCAGAAGATGTCTTAGAGGCACATATACTATAATGAGGTGGAACTATGGATTTAGCAGTAGTAGGTTCCCCCGAATTCACATTAGGATTCCAGTTAGCTGGAATTTCTAATATTACTAATCCAGAAAGTGATGAGGAGATGGCTTCAGTTTTGAAATCTCTTCTCAATACGAATGATGTAGGAATTGTGGTAATCGACTCCGCAATTTTAGCAGCATTGCCGGAACGTCTTCGCGGACGTTTATCGGCATCAGTGACTCCGACTGTACTAGGAATTGGTACTGAGGAAGACACTACTTTACGAGATACAATTCGTAAAGCAATAGGAGTCGATTTATGGAAATGAATTTCCAACAAAATGGAGGAATAAAAAATGAGTAAGAATGGAGTTATATATCGAATATCCGGTCCTGTTGTGACCGCCACTGGAATGAAGGCAGCTATGTATGACGTCGTCAGAGTTGGCGACGAAGGACTTATGGGTGAAGTAATTGAATTGCACGGCGATAAAGCAGTTATCCAAGTGTATGAAGATACATCCGGAATTAGACCAGGAGAACCTGTACTAAATACTGAAGAAACACTCTCAGTATCTTTAGGTCCGGGTCTTTTGACACAAATCTATGATGGAATACAAAGACCTTTGGCGACTTTAGAAGAAGTCATGGGTGTTTTCATCACAAGAGGTGTCGATGCAGATGCATTCGACTTGGAAAAGATTTGGAACTTTGAATCAAAAGTAGCCAAAGGAGATACTATCGAAAGTGGACAAGTAATTGGTCATGTACAAGAAACAGAAACCATCGTTCACAAGATTATGGTACCACCTGGCAAGGGTGGGAAAATAAAATCAATCGAATCTGGTGATTTCAATGTCACTCAAACAATTTGTGTTCTAGAAGATGGCACAGAAATGCAAATGATGCAGAAGTGGCCTGTAAGAACACCTCGCCCTTACCGTCAAAAGTATGCACCTGATACCCCATTGATTACAGGTATGAGGATTCTAGACTTCTTATTCCCTCTAGCCAAAGGTGGTGCTGCAGGAATCCCAGGGCCATTCGGTTCTGGTAAGACTGTTACTCAGCAATCATTAGCGAAGTACTCCGATGCACAACTTGTTGTTTACATCGGTTGTGGAGAGCGTGGAAATGAAATGACTGAAGTTCTTGATGAATTTCCTCACTTGATTGATCCAAATACAGGAAAGCCTTTGATGAACAGAACTGTAATGATTGCGAATACCTCTAATATGCCTGTTGCAGCTCGTGAAGCATCGGTATACACAGGAATCACAATTGCAGAGTATTTCCGTGATATGGGATACGATGTAGCTTTGATGGCTGACTCTACATCACGTTGGGCAGAAGCAATGCGTGAAATTTCATCACGTCTTGAAGAGATGCCTGGTGAAGAAGGTTATCCTGCTTATTTATCCTCAAGAATTGCTGAGTTTTATGAAAGAGCAGGTCGTGTCGAGACATTGAATGGCGATGATGGTTCAGTAACTGTAATCGGTGCTGTATCACCACCTGGTGGAGATATATCGGAACCAGTATCCCAAGGAACTCTTAGAATTGTTAAAGTATTCTGGGGATTAGATGCAGGACTTGCAAGACAACGTCACTTCCCTGCGATCAACTGGTTGAATTCTTATTCTTTGTACCCTCAAAGCCTAGACCAGTGGTTTAGAGATAATATTGCTCAAGACTTCCCAGAAGTACGTACACAAATAAGTGGTCTATTACAAGTTGAATCAGAACTTCAAGAGATTGTTCAATTGGTAGGTTCAGATGCACTTCCGGTTGATCAACAATTGACTCTCGAAGTAGCACGTATGATCAGAGAGTTCTTCCTTCAACAGAATGGTTTCCATGAAGTGGATGCGTATTGTGACATAAATCTTCAATACAAGATGGCCAAAGCAATTCTGTCATTCCAAGATTCAGCAAAGGCAGCAATGGCCAATGGTGGTCAACTTAATGATGTAGTAAACATTCCAGCTAGAACAGACTTGATGAGAGGAAGATTCGAGAAAGGATATATTGATACTATTGAAGAAATGATAGAAACAATGAACAAAGAAATCGCCGATACGGTAGAGGATAATTAGGAGGGATAGATATGAGTGGAAAAGAATACAGAACAATTACTGATGTTAAAGGGCCACTGGTCTTTTTGAATAAGACTGAACCTGTGGCTTTTGGTGAAATTGTAACCTTGAGACTATCTAATGGAACTATCAAGAATGGACAAGTACTCGACACATCAGACGATATGGTAATCGTCCAAGTGTTTGAAGGTACAGCAAAGATTGACCGAGAAGCCGGTGTTACCTTCATGGGAGATGTGTTTAAACTTCCAGTTAGTACCGAATTAATAGGTAGGATTCTAGATGGTGCAGGAAGGCCGAGAGACGGTGGGCCACAAATCGTTGCTGATGAGAAGGCAGATATTATTGGTGCTGCTATCAACCCATATAGTCGTAGAAGTCCTCACGATTTCATCCAAACAGGGATTTCCGCAATTGATTGTTGTACTACTCTAGTTCGTGGACAAAAGTTGCCGATTTTCTCAGCATCTGGCCTGCCTCACAATGATATTGCTTTGCAAATCGCAAGACAAGCAAAACTGAAGGGTTCGGATGAAGAATTTATTGTTGTATTTTGTGCAATGGGTATTACTGCTGAAGAATATAATTTCTTCCGTTCAGATTTGGAAAGAACCGGTGCACTTGAAAATGCGGTATTATTCGTAAACCTTGCTGATGACCCTGCTGTCGAGAGAATTATTACTCCTCGTCTGGCACTTACTGCAGCGGAATATCTTGCTTTCGAGAAGGATTACCACGTTCTAGTTATCTATACAGACATGACAAATTACTGTGATGCTCTAAGGCAGATTGGTGCTGCTCGTGAAGAAGTACCAGGTCGACGTGGATATCCAGGTTATATGTATACAGATTTGGCTATGCTATACGAGCGTGCTGGAATTGTTAAGGGTAAGAAGGGTTCAATCACTCAATTCCCTATTCTAACAATGCCTGGTGACGATATTACGCACCCAATTCCTGATTTGTCCGGATATATTACTGAAGGGCAGATTGTTATTTCCCGTGAATTACACCAACAAGGAATCTATCCGCCAATTAATGTATTACCTTCATTATCCCGCTTAATGGGATCATGTATTGGTGAAAAGACAACAAGAGAAGACCATAAGTCAGTATCTGATCAAATGTATGCAGCATATGCACAAGGTCGTGAACTTAGAGGATTGGTTGCGATTGTTGGAGAAGACGCTCTTAATGAACGTGATAAACAATTACTTGACTTCTCAGGCGTATTTGAAGATAAATTCCTCAGGCAGACTAGAGATGAAGATCGTTCTATTGAAGAAACTCTTGACTTGTGCTGGAACTTGATGTCATCAATCGATACCAAGTATCTAGTTCGTCTTGATCAAAAGTGGATTGAAAAGTATCACCCTGAAAACAAAGAGTGAAATTAATATTAATTGAGGTGATTTATCATGGCATTGGATATCAAACCAACCCGTAGTGAACTAATTAAACTCAAAGCTAGAATTAAGCAAACTAAGAACGGATATAAACTTCTAAAAATGAAGAGGGATGGATTATTCCATGAATTCCGTCAATTACTATCTAAAATGATTGAAGCAAAGCGTGATTTAACCGATTCATACAGGTTGGCTAAACAAAGAATAGACCTTGCTAATGCGATTGATGGCGGTTTAGCAGTACGTGCTGCAGCTATTGCTAATAGTGCTCACCCAGAAGTTGAGGTCAAGAGACGCAACATCATGGGAGTAGTAGTTCCAAGTATAAGTGGTACAAACTTAAAATCAACATTTAAGGAGAGAGGAGTCGGATACATTGGTTCATCAACTTATATCGACGAAGCAGGAGATTCCTTCAGCGATTTAATTGAAAAGATTGTTACTGCTTCAGAAATGGAAGCAACATTAAAGCGACTACTTGAAGAAATAGAGGCGACTAAGAGGCGTGTAAATGCTCTCGAGTTCAAGGTGATCCCCGAATTAGAAGAAGCAAAAGTCTTCATTCAATTAAGGCTTGAAGAGATGGAAAGAGAAGAAACATTCCGTCTTAAGCGTTTCAAAAACAAGTGAAGTAATTACTTTGTCTGTTTTGACATCTCGCCGATGGTTAAAGTAGGGAAGGACCTACAGTGTTACATCGAGGAAGTCATATGTCCGGTATAGATGATGCGGGAAATGAAAATATTGTTCAACATGAACCGCTTGCTGTTCATAAGAAGTCATGGAATCAAAGACAATTACTTGAATCAATATTGAAGCGATATTTCCACCTGCATGGAGAGATTGGTGGTACACGTTGGCCTGTTTGGAAAGCAGATGTCATCGATGACCAAGATGTTCATGTAACACTAGAAAAAGTCAATAATTACCTTGAGAAGTTAGGTTGGATGGTAAAGTTAGAATTTGGAGACCCATGGATTGTACAAGTTTTACCATTACCAGAAAGGCAATTCCCATCACCAAAAATGCTTATAACAATCTGGTCACTTACTGCAGTATCACTTACAATTGCAGGAATGTATTGGATGAAAGGTGCAATTCCAGAAGGCGGTTGGTTTCACAAATCGCTAATGGTTGATGCAATCATTGGATATGTTTTACCAGTTATTTCAGTTATGCTTCTAGCATCCTTTGTACAGAAGAAGTGGGCGCAAAGCAAAGGCATTAGAGTAGGACACCTATTCCCTTTACCTGAACCTACTATTGCGTTGTTTAGTATTGGATTATTATCCAAATCTTTTTTGATTTGGCCGTTTGGATTATTACTTATCCCATCTTTACCTAGGATGGATGCAAGACCATGGAAAAATAGAGATTCTCTAGGTTGGGTATCTCTTTCAGTTCCATTCATTATGATTGTATCAGGAACTATTCTATGGATCAGTGGACTTTTACTTACACCTGAATTTGTCGATGTCACCTCCATGCAATATATGGCAGAAGCTCCATTGCTCGTCAATTTAATAAGCGTATTAACATTTGACGATATTTCGGTTAGACTTATTTGGGCTCATCCATTTACCAAGGCTGGAACTTTATTATCGTTCTTCGGATGGATTTCTCTACTACCGATTCCAACCTTCCCAGGAGGTAGGATTCTTGTTGCTAGAGTTGGCCTGAATGATGCAAGGAGTCCCTCTAATCAATTCTTCTTATTTATGATAATTTTAGTGTTTGCATGGATGTTTGAAGCATTTAATGCATTTACCATTTGGTTGCCAATACTAGGAATAATTATACCTTTATTATTATTCATGGGTTCTGATAAACGAGTTCCAATTGTTTTAGATGAACCTAAAGGACTAGATCCTAAATCGGTTTCTAAAATGGGTATGGTACTATTTATTATTTTTATGATTTCATTACCAAGTCAAACACCTCTTAGTATGGATGAAGATTGGGATGAATCTATAGAATACAGGTTTGATAAGGACTCGATGGCTATACTTAGTAATGAATCATGGTCCACCAATTTAGAAATAGAAATCATCAACCCTTCAGCAATAACTCAATATTGGTCTTTAGATTTAGCAAGAATAGATGGAATAGTTTCTCAAAATTGGAATGTTACTTGGGATTGTAGTGATGATAAAAACCCATCAATCGATGGAATGGGTTGCGGAGATTATATTTTGCCTGGTCAAGAGTCTTCTGTTAATTTAAATCTAACTTGGCTAGATTCTAATTTTGAACCTATTGCAGAAGAATTTCATCTTATTACTTACATTGACTCACAACCCAATGTTGATAAAATTACCATTGCACCAGAATTAGATGTTTATCCAATTTCGGGCTGGGAAATGATAGAATTAGATGGTGAGATGAAGCGTTGTCTTCATGTAAATAGTATTTCTGAAGAACCCTTCAATGTCTCTTTTCCTCAATCGGAATCAAGTATTGAATTTCAAACTAGAGTTTATTGGATTGAGGGTAACCAGGGCTTAGAGTCAAACTTTGAGCATACCACACAGAAAATTTGTGTTAGAGGTCAAGATTCAATTATTCTGATGAGAGCTTCTGTTTTGAATACAATAATGATTGGTGAATCCACTTTCATGCCTGACCAACCAATGCTTCAAAATAGGGCAGTAATGCCTTCCAGTGGCTGGAATATAACTAGCGATAATCTAACCGGATGGGGTTTAGAATTAACTCCTGGTCAAATCCTTAGTACATCTCAAGATTATTGTGCTATCGATTCTAAGGTTAGTACGCCAGCGCGTCCTATCAATACTAATGATTCTTGGATTTGGGATATGGAATACAGAAGTATTGGTCAAGTTCCTAGTTTGAAAGAAAATAATTCTATTATTTTGAAAATATTAGATTCTGAACAAGTGTCAGTATGTTCTAATTCTAATCATCCAATCCCAAGTAGTAACTTTACAGTCGAAACAGGGCCTGAATTAATAATAAATCGAGCAAATACATCTCATCGTTTCTGGACAAATGTCTGGGCAGCGGCCATGGATGGTGAATTAGTACATCCAGAAATGGCAGATTTTGATATTTTTAATCCGACAAATGATACGATTTCAGTAAATATAGTTCAAACTACGTTAGGGGATGGAGCTGAAGAATGGTCTATAATCGAGTCCAAGTCAATATTAGAACCCGGATTGAACCATTTCGAGTTTATTCCTTCAGATAGTTTATTTTCAACTATGTCAATAGATCACCAAGATGGACAAGTCTATATTTATCTAGGAAGTTATATGTGAGGTATAATTATGAAAATAGCGATATTAGGAGCTGGTTCAATCGGTTCCTTAATAGCAGCAAAACTAGCACAAGTTGATGAGAATCAATTGCTAATCCATGCCAGAGGCGATCATGGTTCTAGAATGGCTATTGATGGTATTTCGATTCAGGGTGAAGAATCATTCCATATCAATGGTGAAAGAATGATAGTTTCTCTAGAGGAAGTGGGACTATATCAAGGCTTGAACAATAAAGTAGATGTTTTATTCATCACATGTAAAGCCTATGATGTTGAAAAATTAATTAAAAGTTCGATAAACTTAGTTCATGCAGATTCTAAAGTAATATGTTTGAGTAATGGATTGGGCCATGTTGAGAAATGTATCGAACATTTCGGACAACATCGTGTATTTGCTGCTTCGATCACTCATGGTGCTTGGAGGCCAGAACCAGGAATCATTGAATGGGCAGGAAAGGGCATGATTTCGATTGGAAGGTTTGGAAATGGCCCTGGGAAAGATGATGCTGAACCACTTCTCGATGTACTTGAAAAAGCAGGTTTAAACCCATCATGGAATGATGATGGCTACTTGCTAATATGGTCAAAGGTTTTACTAAATATTGCAATAAACCCCATGGCTGCATTGATTGGTTGTGAAAATGGAGTTTTAATTACACCTGATTTACTCGAAATATGTTCTGAAGTAATGTTTGAAGGAGCAAATATTGCTAAACAGGAGAGAGTTGAGTTACCTTCCGATATTGAATTACAATCAAGGCTAGAGAAAGTTTTGCAGGCTACTTCCAAGAACTTTTGCAGTATGCTGCAGGATGTTAAGAATGGAAGGCAAACTGAAATAGAATTTCTCAATCAGGTAATTGTGGAGAGAGCAGAAAGATACGGTATATCTACTCCAAGAAATAATATGCTTACAGAACTAATAAAAGCAATAAATTCAAACTAAATCTGAGTTATAATGCAATCCCTTGTTTTCCTTTCTTTCGATAGCATCTAATGTGATTAATTGGCCTACCAATATCAGATTTCGTAATTCTACGATATCTCTGCTTGCCAGGGAATTCCTCCAAATTAAATCTATTTCCTTTCCAAGTAATTTTAATCTTCTTGAAGCCCTATTCAATCGGGGGAACCTTCTTACAACTCCTACTTCTTGAGACATAGTAGAACGTAATAGTCTTAAATCGTTGACTATCGAAGTGTGCTCAATCAAAGTATCAAGCCCTTCTTCTCTCCATTCTGGTAATTCCAGACTTTCTTTAGTTGGCTTATTTTCAATAATATGCCTTGCTGCCTTATCTGCATAAACTACTGCCTCTAGTAAACTGTTTGAAGCAAGCCGGTTAGCACCATGCATACCTGTGCATGCAACTTCCCCTATGGCATATAGAGACGGTATTATTTGATCTAAATCTCTTAATATGGGTCTTCCGAAATTATCTACTGATAAGCCTCCGACAATGTAATGTGCAGCTGGAGCAATTGGTAAAGGATCTTCACCCAACTTCAAATTATGCCTATTCAAACGAGATTGAATGTTTGGAAATTGATTTTGTAAGTATTCAGAATCGAGATGTGAGGTGACTAAAAATACTTGAGATTTACCAGTTTCCTTTAAATTTTTATCTATAGACCTAGCCACTATATCTCTAGTGGCCATTGATCCAAGATCAGAAGATTCTAATGTGAATGAGTATTTGTCCGGCAAAGGTTTTTGATTACCTAATTTATTATTATTATAACAATCTTGTTTCCATTCATCTAATCCTTTTTCATCCAGGATTACTCCACCTTCACCTCTCAAGGCCTCAGTAATTAGAAATGGTCTATCATGCGATATTGCTAATGCTGTAGGGTGGAATTGTATGAAAGCCATATCTTTGACATCGGCGCCTGCACGCCATGCCATTGCTAATCCATCACCAGTTGCAACGCCAGGATTTGTTGTTTGAGACCATAATTGTCCAACTCCACCTGTTGCAAGAATTATGGAATCAGCAGCAAATGTTTCAACATTATTAGTTTCCTGATTCAAACACCAAACACCTGAGATTCCCGAACTAGGTTTTCCATGTTCGGTTTGAATTAGGTCTATGGCCAACATATTAGGTTGTAATATCACATTTGGATGGTTTTTAGCAGCATTACTCAATGCTCTTTCAATCTCTTTACCAGTGGCATCTTTTGAATGTAAAATTCTACGAGATGAATGTCCACCTTCTTTAGCCAAATGAAAAGTTCCAGAATCATCTGTTTCAAACCTTACTCCAATCCGTAATAGTTCATTGATGCAATCACTTGCTGATCTAATAACTTCATTCACAATTTTCTCATCGCACATACCATCTCCACTATTGATGGTATCTTGGATGTGAGATTCAATTCCTCTGATATCAGTTTTATCCAGTATTCCAGCAATACCTCCTTGAGCCCAGTTAGTCGAAGAATCTTTCAATCGTTGCTTTGTAATCACAGTGACTTGATTACCTGAATCTGCAATTTTTAATGCAGCATATAATCCAGCAATACCACTGCCGATGATGATTATATCGCTCATTCAATCCCTCTAAACAAGGGGTATAGATTCCCTCATTTGAACTATTGTAAAGCGATATCACTATGATGTATCCATGCTTCGTTACAACATGGGCGGGATTAGGCGTAATTTGTCTACCATAATCGGGCTTCTGATGGTTTCATTTGTAATTATTAATGTGCAATTTGGTTTAGTGGCACAAACGGTAATTGATGGTGCTGAACCAGCAAAGTTAGATGTTATGAAATTATTTGAACCACAATGCTCGTTCAGTGCGATAGAGAAAGATATATCGGATGGGAATGATAGTTTTTGCTTAGGTCCTGTTGGTGAATGGAATGGTGCGGACTTCCTTTTATTGGGTGAAGGTCTATTTATTTTATTAATTGGGAAATTCAAACTTCCACAGAATGGAAGATGGGCAGAAAGGGTTCGTAAGATCTTATTTATTACAGGCTGTTCATTCTTAGGTTTGGCAGTTTTAGACAGGTTGAAATTATTGCCAACTTCAGTTGGTTCTGAAGGAATATCTGAACTGATACCTCTCGGGGTATCTCCCATGATGGTACAGATTGGTCTTGCAGTACTGGGTGCATTTATGATACGTGGTCCAAAATTTTGGGAAGCTGAAGCCATAGAGCAAACCAATGAACGGATCGAAAGCCGTAGAGAAGTTGCAGAGAAATTTAGGACTACATTTGGCACTTTTGCTAGCCCACTTAGTGAATTGGAAGGTAAACAGAAGCGAGTCGCACGTTCACCGTTGATGGGGAGAGATTCAAAATTGTTAATGAGGAGAGCTAAAGGCAACGTCCAAGTTAAAGCTACTTGCCCCTACTGTAAAGGTGGCGGATGTAAGAAGTGTAGTATGACTGGAATCATATGATTTGACACCGCTCTGGCTATTTTTTGGACCTATCAAAACAAGTGCATAGAGGCTTAATCTCTCGCATAGTTTAATACCTCTAGATTGCCGATGACCCCGTTAAGGTCGGAGATTAATTTCCGCAAGAGGTATGGGTATGTTTCTAAAATCAATTGAGATTTCTAATTTTAAATCATTCAAAGGCGATGTAACAGTCCCCCTCGACAGAGGGTTCACAGCCATAACAGGTCCAAATGGTTCGGGTAAATCGAACTGTGGAGATGCCATTCAATTCGTACTTGGTCCACGCTCTAACAAGACCATAAGGGCACAAAACTCGAAAGATCTAATATTCAATGGAGGTAAAAACTCTAAGCCAGCACGCTCTTGTCAAGTCACTTTGATTTTTGCAAACCCAATCCTTTCCAACAAAAGAAGAAGATTACCGATTGATTCGGATGAAGTGAAAATGACTCGCTCAATCAGATTGACAAAAGCAAATAATATCGTCACCCAATATTTACTAGATGGTGAAGAAAGTACTCAAAAGTCATTCCATAGGATACTTGGTGCGGCAAATGCTAGGCCGGATGGATATAATATCGTATTACAAGGAGATGTTACAAGTCTTGCTAAAATGACTTCCAAGGAGAGGCGTAAGGTATTGGATAGCGTAGCGGGTGTTACTTCCTACGATGAAGAAATAAGAAAGGCCGATAAGCAAAAAGAAAATGTCGAGAATTATATAGAGAGGATAGGGCTACTTGAAGAAGAACAGAAGGCTAGGCTAAAAGATCTGCGCAAAGAGAAGGATATAGCGATTAAAGCAAAAGATTTAGCAGAGGAATTAAACCAAGCACGAATATCTGCATATCAATCTAACTATGCCAGCCATCTAGCGGAAAAAGAATATCAATCCAATGAACAGACAAGATATTTAGAAGAAGCTAATAAGTTGGAATCTGAAGTTAAAGAAGGCGCCAAGAAGTTACTTGCTCTAGAAGATAAAATAGGCACACTGCAGAAACAAATAGAAGAATTGATGGGTGGGGATTCTAATGGAATCAATAAGCAAATATTCGACTTACACCTAAGGATCGATAGTAATAAAGATAAGATCTCAGATGGTGAATCAAAAACCATCGAAGATAGTGAAGAACTAGAGGCGCTAAAGTTACAATTAGATGAAGCAACAACCTCCTTTGATGAATTTTCCAACTCCCTGGTTAATGCTAAACAAGATCTTCAAGATTCTGAGCAAGCACTGAAAGAGGCACAAGTCGAAGAGAATGAAATTACTAATATAATGGAATCCTCAAGTGATGAAAGTGCAGAATTATCAAGGAACTTATCAAAAGCAATGCAACAATTAGAACAAGCCCGTAGTAAACTTTCAGAAGTCCAGAGTGAAGTAGATCGCACTGCTGCACAAGCAGAAATTATTTCTGAGCAATTATCGCAAGCCCAAGATGAATCTGAAGAGTCAAGACTTGCCCTTGGAGAACTTGTAATAGAGGGAGAAGAGTTAACAGGCAACTCTTCCAAAAAGGATAGAAATACACTCTCTAAGGATTTAATTTCCACTCAAAACACCGAACAGAAATTGGTCGAAGAATCCCAAATCATTGAGACAAAGCTCCGCGAAACGGAAAGACGACTAGGACGTACCCGTGCTGAGATGGAAAATAGTAGTGGCTCAAGAGGAATGGCCGGCGGTGCCGCAGCAGTAATAGCGGCCCGAGATAAAGGTGAATTAAGGGGTATAATAGGCACCATCGCAGAATTATGTGCACCTATTGATGATATCCATGAAGCCGCTCTTTCAACAGCTATTGGAGGCGGAATGACTTCAATCGTTGTAGAAAGTGATGAGATCGCTGCAAGGGCAATCAAATGGCTGGCAGAAAATAGGGCTGGAAGGGCGACTTTCTTGCCATTGAACAAGTTGACAAATACAAGAGCTGCAGGTAAAGCACTAATGGTTTCAAAGAAACCTGGAGTCGTTGGGTTTGCTCATGAATTGCTTGAATACGATCCTAAAATCGATATAGCGATACGGTTTGTTTTAAGGAATACCTTGATTGTAGATTCCATGTCTACGGCAAGAGCTCATATGGGTGGAATCAGACTAGTAACTCTTAGAGGAGACATTACAGAAGCTGGAGGCGCCATGGTTGGTGGTTCCAAGAGGAAGATGTCTGTCTCATTTGGAGGTCGCATAAAAGGGGCTTCCGAAGTTGAGAAACTAACTGGAGAGGTGGAAAAACTTAGATTGATGTCCGATACAGTTTCAGCCGCATTACTCGAAGCGAGGAGGCAACAACAGGCATTGAGGGTTAGCATCAATGAATTATCTGATGGTGAAGATGCAGTTAAGTTACAAGAATGGCGAGCGGAAATCAAGCAAGCTAAAACAACACACAATAAATCATTAGGCACCATTGCAGAAGTCGAAAAGAAGTTGAGTGAATTAGAACTTTTAGCACGCTCCAATCTCGAAGATCTAGATAAATCACAGAATGAATTTGAAGCATTTGAAGCAAATTGTGTATCTGCAAGAGAATCTGTAGAGATGGCGAGCCCAAGTCACCTAAAGGATAGAATGCATTCTTCTCAAATGAAGAGGCTGGATGCTGAAGGATTGAAATCAAAAGCAGAAACAGCATTATCGAACGGTAGTAGCCATCAAGAATTATTATCTCAAAGAGTCAATGATACATCTTCTAGAATTTCAGGACTGGAGGCAAGTATTACCAAGAGAGAGAACAATGCCAAGGCTCTGAAAGAATCTATAGCAGTAGATTCTATTGAACTTAAAGCCAAGCGTGAGGAACTTTCGGAATACCTTGAAGAGAACAAGGGATTGGAAGATGAGAGATTACAATTAGTCGATGAAAGAGGTAGTTTGAGGACATCTCTAACTCAAAAAGCAACCGATGCACAATCTCGTAGAAGAATGAGTGATGAAGTGGGTCGTTCTTTATTGACTAAACAAATCGCTCTAGAGGAATTACTACAGGAGATGAATGATGCTGGAATAGAGCCGGCTGAATTAGGAAAATCTCTTGCATCTGTGGGAGAATCTGAAAAGAGGGTACGTTCACTTGAAAGAAGGATGGAAGCTTATGGCCCTGTAAACATGTTAGCTATTGAGCAATTCGATGTTTGTGAGTCTAGGCTTAATGATATGAAAGATGATTTCAAGATATTACAAAAGCGTAGAACAACTCTTATAGATGTCACACAAAAACTAGAATCACAACGAAAAGAACGTTTGGTTAAGGTATTAGATCAAGTCAATGAGAATTTCAAAGTATCATATAATGCTCTAAGTGATGGCGGTAGAGGTGAATTATACCTCGAGAATCCAGAAGAACCTTTCAAAGGTGGCCTGGAATTATGGGCTAAACCAAAAGGTAAATCTTCTAAAGTTAGCCGACTTCAATTATCTGGTGGAGAACAATCAATGGCTGCACTAGCACTAATTTTTGCCATTCAAGATTATGATCCAAGCCCATTCTATTATTTCGATGAAGTTGATCAGAATTTAGATGCTACCAATGCAGAAAGGATTGCTGAGATGTGTAGGCAAAGAAGCAAGAACGCCCAGTTCATCATGGTAACTCTAAGAAAGGTATCCTTGCGCCTTGCAGACCATCATATCGGAATTACTCATGGTGGAGATGGTTGTAGTCGAAGAATTGTTGACTTTGATAGAGACCGTGCTATAGAGTTAGGTGCTGAAGCCGAAAAAGAAGCTGAAAGAATCGCTAATATGAATGAATTGAGACTTACAGAATCCCAACAAGTGGGTGATGAAATGCCTGAAGTACCCGAATCATTAACTGCTCCAAAGAGTCTTGGAGGATTACTTAACCACATGAATGATTCAAATGAGATTGAAGAGGATACTGAAGTAGACGACTCAATGCAAGGTCTTAGTGAAAGAACTGCAGAATTGACAGAAGATATTGAGGAAATGCAGGAACTCAGAGATGCCTTGAATGAGGACCCTGTGATGCAGGATATTGCCGAGTTATTGGATTCAGAAGAGGAACTTTGAGGTGGTAATTTGGTTGAACAACAGGCTGTATTGGATAAATGGTTCCTTAGGCAGGATGTAATCAACCAGTTGTTAGAATCCGGTGAAGATTCTAATGAAGCGCAGTACTTTGGTGATCGCATTCTAAGTATCGCAGAAACCGAAGAGGCTGAATTTCAAAGTCTTACAGATCCATTTGATCGCTCTGTCGCCTTAGTACTCTCATTGGTAAGAGAGGAAGGCCTAGATGCCTGGAATATTGATTTATCAAAATTCCTAAAGTTCTTTACACAGAGAGTAAAGAATAATTCCAATAATTTAGATTTACCTGCATGTGGTAGGTTGATTCGACTATCCTGGGAAGTATTACACCAACAGGCATTAGATCTCTTTGATAGAGTTCAAAGGAATGACGAAGAAGATGACTGGGATGAAGGATCAGATTTCGGCTGGGAATCAGATTATGATGATGAAGAATTCCTTTTTACTAATTCTATATTACAGGGTACTGCTGATGACTTTTTACCCTCGCTTTTTGGTGAGAGAGTTAGAAGGGATGAAGGAAGACCCGTTACACTCGGTGAATTATTATCCGCATTCAAAGATGCTGCTGATGATGCCGAAGAACTTAGGCTTAGGGAAGAGAACCGAATTGCTCACAAAGAGGAATTACAAGATTATCTTCAAAATATCGGCAGCAGGATGCATAATGAAGATTTAGAAGGCGACATTGGTAGATGTTGGTCTGCTTTGAGGAGAACTTGCATACAAAACAATAGTAATAAAGTCCCTGTATTGGATGTAATGGCTCATCTGAAAGATATACTGGAAGATAAATTTGGAGCAGTTCCAGAAGGTTACCAAGATGAAGCGAAGATCACCTCATTTATCGCTGGATTATTTTTAACTCACCGAGGATTTGCTTCGATAAGTCAAGATGAAGCCCCTGATGGGATAATAATGCTTGAAGACTTGTGGAGTGAATTGGATGATTTTGAACAAGTTCAATTAGCGATTAATGAATTGGATAAGAAGACTAACTTTGAATTAAGTGAAGAAGAGTCCGGTTCAGTACAGTTTGCCAAAAAGCGAGCTGAAAAAATTAGAGTCATCGAAGAATCGGAAAGAAAAGCAAAACAATTAGAGCAACAGGAAATAGAGTTAGAGAATACCAGTGTTGTAGAGATTAGCCAAGATGAAGTTGAATTTGAAAAGCATGATTGGTTAGTTGAATAGGGGGTTTTAACATTACTGAAATACAATTAGATACACTTTTAGAAGCGACTCTATTTGGTTCAGGTCGTTCAATGACATTGGCCCAATTAAGTATATCACTAGGATATGATGAAGACGAGATGCTCGATTCACTTTATTCATTGCGTTCTACCTTGAAACGTCGTAGAGGTGGTGCATTACAGATTGCAGAGGTTGGCGATAGATGGGCTATTGAAGTCAAACCAGATATCGCAGATCATTTGCCGAAAGAAGCAAAAACTGAAATCCCAAAGAAGTTACTAAAAGCAGCTTCTCTAATTGCTTATCACCAACCTATGGCGCAGTCAAGACTTATCGAGTTACTTGGTCAGAAAGCATATGACTACGTCAGAGAACTTGCTCAACACGGCATGATTGATCGTAGAAAAGACGGTAATACTAGGAGATTGACTACGACTAGGAGATTTTCTGAAGCCTTTGGATGTCCATATACCGACCGTAAGAAGGTCAAAGCATGGTTTAGAGAGCAGGTGCAAAAGACAGGAATATTAGATGACCTTGGTGGCAAATCAGTTCTTAAAGAAGAAGGAGAAACAGAAGGTTCAATTCAATCTACTCTTGATGTTGAAGAGGCATGATTTTTATTCCAGTCTCACATCATCCAATATCTTCTGTACAGTAGTCTGCGTCTTAGGTCCAACATGACCTTGTAGTCTAGTGGCAACGATTTCTATCTCATCACCAATTGCACCAGCACTTACTGCCATGTTTCTTGAATGAAGTTTCATATGTCCTGCCTGTATGCCATTAGTAGCTAGTGCCCTAAGGGCTCCAAGATTCTGAGCCAACCCTGCAGCACATATTATCCCAGCCAATTCATGAGCGCTTTCAGCACCAAGAATTGCTAAGTTTGCTTTAGCAGTAGGGTGTACTCTAGAAGCACCTCCGACAATACCTACGGCCATTGGAGTTTCTATACTTCCAATTAAATTACCATCTTCGTCTAGTTTCCAATCGGTCATAGATGAATATTGATTATTGGAGTAGGATGCCCATGAGTGGCAACCAGCTTCAATCGCTCTCCAGTCTTGCCCACAGGCAACAGAAACACTACTTATTGCATTCATTATACCTTTGTTATGCGTTACAGCCCTAAATGGGTCAGCAAGAGCGAAATGGTATGCTTCTAGTATACCTTGGATAATTTCTTGTCCGTTTTCTTTAGTACCGTCATCGGATAATTCCTTGGCAGTAAAGGTGGCCTGCACACGTGCTAACCTATAGGCGGCTAAATTTGAAAGTATTTTCAAGTGTACTCTTCCTGAAGTCAGTCTTTCTACTTCGGGAGAAATCAACTCTGCCATTGTATTGACTGCATTTGCGCCCATTGCATCCCTACAGTCGACAATAATATGCAAAATCAGCATAGGTCCAGATAAAGATTCTATTATTTTAGTTTCAATTCTTTTACAACCTCCACCTAAACGTACCATTGTAGAAGGTAAACTATTGCATAAAGCAATTAGTTCATCCTTTGCTTGATGAAGTGCTAATTGAGACTTTTCGATATCAGGACATTCTAAGATTTGAATTTGCCCAATCATCATCGGTGCATCATTTTGGGTGCTGAAACCACCCTTTAACAGGCAGCGTTTAGCCATATTAGAGGCGGCTGCAACAACGCTTGACTCCTCAAGGCAGAATGGAATCAAGTAGTGCTTATCATCGATAACAAAATTTGTAGCAACTCCTACAGGTAGCGACATAGTACCGATCACGTTTTCTATCATTCGATCAGCATCCTCATCATTCAGTTCCCCGTTAGCAGCTAGGGCATTGACTTGTTCATCAGTTAATCCAGCTAACGTTTTGACAATATTTCTTCTTTCTTTGACACTGTGGCGGAAAAAACCACTCAAACGACTATTTTCTACAGGCATTGGGTCTCCTCAAACACCTCCAAGCATGACGGACACATAAGCAATCGGATATTTTGGTAGTACAATCAAAAAAAATCGACTATATTGGCCGTTGATTCACTAAGTAAAAAATAACGCTTTTAACGCATTTATTAACGCGTTATCCGGGCGTTAATGGCGCGTTAAAATGGTCTTAAAGGAGTTTAAAATATCAATTCCGCTAATCGATTGACGCTTACTAACGGGTATGTTGCATAGTGAATCATAGTCAAATATCAAATACCCATCTGAAGTTGCTGATTTATGCGAGTGAAGGGTTTACAGATTGAATTTCCTACATTGAGGGAGAACCCATTTTCCACTAGCCCTCTTGAAAAAGGACAAGGATCGCTTTATGTAGGTCGTTTAGACATAAGAGGTAGAATATCTAGACATATTAATTTTAGATCTAATAGACGTTTATTATTGGTAGGGGAAATAGGTTCAGGGAGGACATCATTACTACGCTGTTCGGCAAGTGAAGCTCCAGTTTATGTTCATATCGATCATATTTCAGCAACCAATCCTGCGCATAGTTTACTTGAGAATTTATATTCACAACTAATCGATTATAATATTCCTAAAAGTCGTACTGAATTGGTTCATAAAGTTGTAGACGCCTCTAGGGCTTATACATCTAAGATTCCATTGATTGTAATTGATATGCCTACTGTTGAGACCTCAGTGATGGCTGTGGCTCTACGTGATGCCTTACCATCATTAGAACGCCTCCAGGCAGTTATAGTGGTGGTAATAGAGCCAAAACAACGTAGTAATCTATCCGATAGCATCTTGCATAGCTTTGCTAGTATAGAGACATTATCTCCACTATCGGTCGATGAAGTCAAAGTATTGGTTGAAAAAAGAGTTGCTTCAGCAACTTCAGATATTTTTAAATTGTCTACAGAGGATGCGCGATATATTCATTCACTAAGTAATGGTAAACCATCCGAAGTTATACGATTTATGCGTGATTCAATAGATGTTTCATTACAGAATAATTCGAATGGAGTGGCGGGAAGTGATCATATCTATGAATTACCAACTCCAAGAGAGGTATCTGATTTTCATACAATCGATGAACCAGAGTATGTCGAAATAGAATCCGAGCTTGATGATTTAGATATAGTCGAAGAAGAGACTGATTTAGATATTATCGATGCTTCAATGCCATGGCAGGAAAGAGATAATATTATTCAAAACCAAGATGATGTTAGTGAAATATTTGGCTTTGATCTTGATTTAGACGGTTTATCGGATTCACAATCTGAAGATAGTCCCATCGAACAGTTTACCTTTTCAGCAACTCCTGATAATGAAGAATATCTTATTGCGGAATCCGAATCAAGGCCTGAAATAGACGCAGGGATATTTGGAGCATTACTCGGAAGGACTAGAGATTTTAGTCTTAAACCTGATAAACCGGTCGAACAGATGTTCAAGGATGAACAATCAAAAGGCGCAGAATTATGGGTTTCTAAAGAATTAATCAATCCAATAGAGTCTAAACCCATTATTACAGAACAAGACTCAGCAGCACTGATCCATGACGAAGTAGGTTTGATGGAAAATAGTTTTGAGATATATGATGATGAACCTTTAGATTTAGATTTAGATAGTGTTAATGATGGATTATTACAAGGTAAATCACTACCGAATAATAACAATGTTGAATTCTTCGAACCAATTCTTCGTGCATTACAGAATCTTATCATGGTTTCTGATGACAGTAAACCGAATCTGATTGGCCAGAGGAAACTGGCCGAAGCATTGGCTAGTATGCGTGGTGAAAAGCATGGAGAAAAGCATGACTTCCCCCTTAATGTGGCCGTATTATCTGCACTCACTAATAGCGAGTCATATGTTGTATCTATTTCCCAATCAAGAAGATTCTCTCCATCGGATACAGAAATTTTACAGGAACTAACGATAAAAAGACCAAGATTATCTCAAATAAGCAATCATTTGCTCAAGTCTGGAATTTTAAATGTTAGGAGTATTGGTAGGAGTAGATATTTTCAATTAACCCAAGATGCTAGGGCGCAGTTAACTGCTTGGGGACTTATAGGGGGTGCTGAATAATGACATGGTCGATTTCTTGGTCTTGGCAAGCCCCATCTAGAATCGCATGTATTGCATCTGTTGAAGGTGGAATCGCAGTAAGTAGTGGTTTGGAATTATTTATGATAGAGTCCAATGGTGACATAAGATGGAAAGTCGATATGCCGTTTAAAGTGCATGCAATCGATTCAAGTAATGGAATATTAGCTGTTTTAGCAGCTCATGGATTCTATGTTATTTCTACTACCGATGGCAGTATGATTCATGAAGGGCGTTCTACATTTGGAGGTTTCACTGATATTTCGGCAAGACCGGGTGGCGGATGGATTTTATCTGGTAGAGAAGGTCAATTACATTTATTTTCTCATGAAGGAAAAGGTATACGTCGCTTTGAAAGTGGAAAAATACGCCGTTTGATAGGTTGGTTGGATAGAGAACACCTGATTTGGCAGTCTAGTGATGGTAAGCTATGGTGTGGTAGACTTGCACAGAAATATCAAAAGCGATGCCTTGAAGATAGAATTTGGAGTTGGGTTACCAAAATAGCTGCTAGTAGATTATTGTTACAAACAAGCGATGGCGAAGTGTGGGAAGGAATACCTCATCCATTTGGTTGGGATCAGATAGAAAGGCTACAATCAGATTCATTAGAACCTATGGAAGGTGTAAGATGTGGAGATGGTTGGTGGATTTTAGGAATTGAAGGTCATTTGAATCATATATCAAGTAATATGGATTCAGATAGTACTACTGAATTAGGTAAAGACATGAACCTAGGGGATTTACTTGTTGGAATCACTGCTGATTCGATGGTCTCAGCTTCCCGTCAAGGATTGGTTCGGTTTTGGTCTGCACCTCATCTAGCTCAATCCGAACGAGAAAGCCGCTTCAAAGCGGCTGCTGATGCGGCGCTTGCTCGTAATTGGGATGAAAGAAGTAGTTTATTCAAGAAAGCCAGGGATGCTGAAGATGAAGGAAGACTCTCATTAGCAGTTGAATTATACCAAGCACTTGGTCGAAGTGAAGATGTTAGAAGACTATTACAAAGGCAGAAGGAGGGAGGTGAGTGAGTGATGATTTACGAACAATCTCTGCTGAAAGGGTTGAGAAATATCTTGACATCACAGATCGAGCTAGGAAAAAAGCAACACCACTAGTCGATAAGGACTCTAGTGATGGAGAGAAGTTAGAAATGATGCTCAGAATGGCAGATGACTATTCTTCTGATGCACGCCATTTCCTCGAAATAGGCGATCATGTAAGAGCATTTGGGGCAATAAACTATGCTCATGGTTGGATTGATGCTGGTGTTAAATTAGGATTTTTAGATGGTCATGGAGATGATGTATTATTCACTCTGCCTTAATCGTTCTATAGACCTTCGATGAGATTGATATGCTTTTTCTTAATCACTTCTATTACAGTAATTGATGATTGATATAGCCGCTTCTTCAATTCTTTGTCGACGGTTAGAACTGCATATCCCTTTGATTTGGCTATTGAATAGATTTGATCATCAGTATGCGATTTATTAGATTCTCCATCTATAATTGAAGATTTATGTTCTAATAGAGATAAAAGAAGAGATTTTCTTTTTGGTCTTAATTTTTCAAGTTCTTTCAATTCATTAAGTACAGAATCGAGTAATAGGAGTTTAAAAGTACCAAATACCTTTTCTAACTCAATATCTAAATTAATCTCCGAATCAATGATTGCTACCCATCCACAAGCATCGATGATAATGCTTTGAGACATTTCTTAGCCCCTCTATTGTATTATTCCGTATCCGATTAGGCGCCATCTTGAGCCGACTCTTCTGGAAAGAGATACTCTTTGTCCTACATCTACACAGATAGGTAGTCTTAGTTCAAGGCTTGTTTTCTTCTTCTCAGCATTTCTAGTGACTCCAACTGAAGTAGCGGTTGCAACGTTAATCATTAACATCTCATTATTTCTTAGAGGTTGAATTTTTTCGGAACTACTTTCATCGGCTCCGACCATGCGGTCCATCAAATCAACAGATATGTTGACATTTGTACGAATTTCGGGTAATGAACCTTTCAAGGCTACGACCTGTCCAGATAAGTTATCGGAAGTAGTGATTGAAGGGTCTAGTTCAGTAGCCATTCCACACAGTCCCCCAGCATGCATCTTATCGAGGCTATTTCCCCCACCCTGCATACTGCTAACAATAGCAGAAATTGGTTCCCAATGAGTCTTTGAACCCTTTTCGATTTTTCTTCCTGGCCCAATTTCGATTTCATCACCGATCTTAAACTCACCTTCAATAATACTTCCACCAATAACTCCACCACACATTTTAGCTGGTCTTGTCCCTGGGCGGTTTATATCAAAAGAACGTGCAACATGCATTACTGAACGTGTGTCTGCGGATCTATCTGGATTAGGAATTGTCTTTTCAATAGCTTCAATCAATATATCTAAATTAACATCATGATGTGCTGAAACAGGAATTACTGGAGAGTTTTCAGCTACAGTACCTTCCAAGAATTTCTTTATTTCATTATAAGATTCGATTGCTCTTTCCTTGCTTACAAGGTCAATTTTATTTTGAACAACAATAATATTTTCAATACCTGAGATATTTAGTGCCATTAAATGCTCTCTAGTTTGCGGCTGTGGACATGTTTCATTAGCAGCTACCATCAGTAATGCGCCATCCATTATTGAGGCACCAGTAATCATTATGGCCATCAATGTTTCGTGACCAGGGGCATCAACGAAAGAAACAACTCTCTGTAATTCTTCAGAAGCATCCTCTTTACCTTCTGGATGTCTTCCAGTAGCATAGTAAATTCCACTTTCAGTTTTGTAGAAGGCAGTATCTGCATATCCGAGTTTTATTGAAATACCACGCTTTCTTTCTTCGGAATGAGTATCTGTCCAAATGCCAGACAGAGCTTTTGTTAAAGTAGTTTTTCCGTGGTCAACATGACCAACTAAACCAATATTTACTGTAGGTTGTGAAGGAAGCTTTCTTGACATTTGCTCCCTCCTCTAATCTACGATAACCCTCTCGGGATTCACTCCGATGATTCCTCACTTGCTGAAGAAGCAAGTATGTCGGAAAGAGATTTCTTTCCTGCTTCGACCACTTTCAAATTGATTTGACGTGTATCTTGGTTAACGGTATTTCCTCTAAAGTTGATTCTCTTTCTCAAACCATCTGGTTTGTATCGGAAACGCTTCTTTTCTCCGTTTTTTGTTTTGAAAACTAAATTATGTCCCTTAAACCCGATAGATTTTGTAACCAATACGGATTGTCGAGCTCCTCCTTCAAGGTCTCTTCTAAGAGGCGTACCAGTTTTATCAGATCCACCAGTTATTTCTAATTTATATCCTGAAAGAGTTTGATCTCCTTCACCTACAAAAATTCCATCGATGATATCACCTATTTTCTTACCCAATAATTGAGCATGGTTATTACCACTAATTTTCAGTGAGTAGCCTTTACCACTACTCTTTGGATTTGTGTCATTTACGACAGCGACAAATTCTCCTTGTTGACCAACAGCCATGATATAACCTCTAAGACAACCTGCCGACCATCGACCCGTATTTAGCCCCACCGGATGGATTTAGTATGTTGGCACTTCAATTTAATCTCTTTTTCAGTAGCATTTCTAACCTATTTACTAAGTCTGTAGGTAGAAAATGAGGCATACTAAGGTGGGTAGTGCGACCTCTTCCGGAAGAAATAGTGTCAATCCGAGAAACTATAAGTTGACGGTTTTCTAATTCTTTTAGATATTTCCAAATCGTAGTATGGCTTTTCATTTTCTGTTCATATTCTTCACAAACTACTTCATACAACATTTCTACATCACCAGTAGTCATTGTCTCCTGCTTCCTTAGCCGTCGGCAAATACTGAGTAAGACTAGCATTGTATGGGGCTGTAAATCATCAATTGTCTCAAGCTCATTTATGACATCGACAGAAAGAATACTATCTTGGGCATGGACATCTTCAATTCTTATTACCCTCTCAGTATGTGAATCTTGTCTAAACTCACTTGCTTGGGCGGCTGCTTTGATAAGTTCAATCGCCAGCCTTGCATCACCATTAGGTGCAGCCTTTTGAGCAATTAGGTGCAGTATCTCATCGGAATAAGAACCTTCAATTAATGCGATACTTGCTCTTTGCTTAGCTATTTGATAAAGTCCATCTAAATCATAAGGTGGTATTCGAATCAAATTAGTTTTACCCATTCTAGATATTACAGCGGTTTCCAATACATCTAATACCTGTTCTTGACTAATCAAAATTAGAGAGATAGTGCCTTTACCTTGTTGATCTTCATCAATTCTTAGAAGTTGATACAATAAGTCATCTCCAGACTTTCTTAGCATATGATCTACTTCATCTAGCACTACGATTAGATGAGATGAATTCCTCCTTGTCAATTTTCTTAAACTCAAAAGTAACTCACCCATGGATAATCCTCTATCGGGATGGCCTGGATCTATTTCATGTAGAATTCTTTGAACCACTCGAGTGCTAGTAGTAGCATTGCGGCAATTAACATGAGCGATTAGTAATTCTCTTTTATTGGCTAAATGAGATTGTAAATCACGGCAAAAGGTTTTGGCTAATACTGTTTTTCCACTACCAACAGGTCCAGTAATAATGGCTCTACAACTCGAATCAGTCCTATCTATGGACGAAAACTTATTGGCTAATTCTCTTTGAATTTGATCTCTACCAACAATCTCCTTAGGCATGAAATCAAAATCTAAAACCTCTGGATTTGCAATAATAAATCCTGCACCGATTCGGTCTAGGTAGTTACTCATAACATGGGAAGCCTTACGCCAACCGTTATTGAACATACGGATTATAAATTAAAAGATATGAGGAAAAACTGACACTTCAAGGAATTTCATCAAACATATATCCTGTTTCCCATTTCTTTTCACCAAGCGCCACTTCTAACTCAAAGGGCGTAATCAATGGTTTACGATATCTTATCGCATCATCGATTGCGATTCGAGGGCATGCAGTATTTACAAATGCATCAACTGGATAGAAGTCAATCAACTCAGGTCCAACATGTTCTAGAGCCAAAAGATAACCCTTTTTGCCATGTTTTTCTAATATTCTTTTCATTTTTAAAGCGAGGCTGCGACGCATTTGTCCAGGCTTTTCCCCGATTAGTATACCAAATGATTTAGCATCTCCACAAGCCATTATCAGGCCAAACCTCTGTCTTAGTATTCTCTCTATTCTATTCAAAGACATCTCTTTAGCATCACCAGTATATGGATCTAACATTGCAAGAGGTTTTCCAGTATGCAGTACTAATCCGATAGGGTGGAAATCACCAGAACCTAGGAACAGATAATGCCCTATAGAAGGGTCGTCACCGGAGTAGTTACAACCTAATACTTGTCCAGGAAATGAAAGTCTAGCACCACCAATTGGTATTGTTACATCATAACCTGCTTTTTCCAATCTATCATGGAATTCAGGTAGGAGGTGAAGATGTTGGATTGAACCAACAAGTCCGAGTTTAGTATCGGTTAAGGGGGCGACTCGACCTACAGCGTCGAGGAATTTTTCTTGTGCCTCTTCTTCAGAAATTTGAGTATCCTTATTTTGATTATCTTTTCGACCTATCGCCATATTCCTATGTGCTTCTAAGAAGGGCATTACTGTTGAAAGTTCGGGATCCCCCTCATATTTGACATCGATAAATTGCGTCGGCATACCAGAATCAATATTCATTTGTGAATGTCCCATATGGGCAACTAATTCTACACCCATCATCCCCATTTTATCATGAACAAGGTCGCAGGCACCATAACATGGATCAGCGGCAAGTATAACCTTAGCACTTGTTTCTGTTTCGATTTCGTCCATCATTTCCAAGGCTTGCATCTTCAAACCTTCCGGAACTTGTAGAGCAATAAGGCGATTATCATTTTCTTTTATTCTTTCCATTAGGCTATCTAATTCAAAATCATGTTTATCTAAATCCATTTTTTTCCACTCCTTTAATTCAACAAAACGATTTTCTCGCCATTCATTTCTAATTTAACTAATGATTCAATCTTTATATCAGGGTATTCGGATTGTAGTCTCTTCAATCCAGGACCTTTTTCTACCACTACAAGAATATGTTCCACAGAAGCACCAGTCTTTTTGATTCCCTCTATTATTGATTTCAAAGTACCACCAGTGGATAATACATCATCGACAATTGCGATTCGTTCACCAGGCTTAATGTCATTGAGATACATTGAACCTTTAGAATAACCAGTTGTTTGATCAATGACAACTTCTCCTTCGAGTCCATATTTCCTTTTTCTTGCTACAACCAATGGTGTGCCAGTCTCAACACTTAATGGAGAAGTTAAAGGAAGTCCCATCGCTTCAATACCAAGAATTAAGTCAATATTATCCCAATTTATGGCCTTAACAGAAAGTTCAGTTACAGCAGATAATACCTTGGCATCCAATCTTGGGACGCCATCAGTGATTGGGTGAATAAAATATGGGTAGTCGCCTTTCCAAATAACCGGTGCATTAACAAGGCTATCTTTCAAACGCTCCATAGAATCCATCATCACACCTCAACAGAACCTCACAATTCTGCTAAGTAACCAACATATTCATCAGGGTCAAGTAAAAGTTCAAGGTCGAAATTATGCGGCTCAAGAATAATAATCCATCCTAGGTCATAGGGTGATTCATTAGCTAGATGCGGACTTATTTCGACTTCACCATTTACATCGGTGATAAGTCCTGAAAAAGGAGCAGCAAAAGGTAGTTTTTCCTCAGCTGTCCAAATCGAGAACATTCCGTCACCTTCATCAACTTCAGTTTCTGCTTGCGGCAAAATTATTCGGAGAACCTCGCCGATTTCAAATTTCAAAAATTCGCTTACTCCAACCATCAGTTTTTCGTCCTTTTCCTGATACCATAAATGGTCAGTAGAGTATTTTCTATTGTGTGCAACCTTAAATTGTACAGTTTCTTCATCCATATCATCTCCTCCTAAACGCGGCTCATAGGCATTATATATGAACAATTTGGGAGATTGTGAGATTTTCAATTATACAAACGGGTTAAGAAACACGGCCTTTTGGGTCGTATGGGGAGCGATATGGACTTTGCAGAAAACGATGAGCAACAGATGATAAGAGAATTAGTTCGCGACTTTGCCGAGACCATTCTTTCACCAACAGCGGAACAAAGAGACAGGAATCAAATTCCTCCATCCGAAGAATGGCAATCATTCCTAGAGTATGGCCTTCAAGGCGTTACTATTCCAGAGAAATACGGTGGTTCACCGGTCGATGATATCTCAGAATCCATAATAGTTGAAGAACTTTCAAGAGTCGATCCTTCTTTTGGAGTAATGTTTTGTGTTCATGTAGGACTTTGCTCTAAAACCATTGCTTTGCATGGTAATGAGGAACAGAAGTCAAAATACCTTACCCGTTTAGCAGCAGGAGATGTTGGTGCTTATTCATTATCTGAAGCAGGTGCAGGAACAGATGCCGCAGCAATGATTTGTAAAGCCAAGTTATCCGAGGATGGCAAACATTACATCTTGAATGGAGAGAAAATGTGGGTCACAAATGGAGCCCAAGCCAAAATCATAGTTCTTTTTGCCAAAGACGTAGATCATCCAGATTATGGAGTCAAGAAGCATGGTGGAACTACCGCTTTCATCGTAGAATCAGATTTTGAAGGATTTAATGTTGGAAAGAAGGAAGATAAGTTAGGAATACGCTCATCAGATACATGTACACTAATTTTAGATAATTGTAGAGTACCTATTGAAAATGTTCTAAAGAGTGTTGGAAATGGTTTCCCTATCGCTATGAATGCATTAGATAATAGTAGAATTGGTATTGCAGCACAAGCACTAGGTATTGCTCAAGGTTCGTATGAAGCTGCATTAAAATATGCACATGAAAGAGAAGCATTTGGTAAGCCAATAGCAAATCACCAAATGATAATGTCTTATCTTGCAGATATGGCTACAAGGATAGATGCATCACGTTTATTGGTTTACAAAGCCTCTTGGGCAAAGCAACAGCACTATGAACACGGAGGGCCAAGGCACACAAAGGAAGCAAGTATGGCTAAATTATATGCCGGAGATACTGCGATGTGGGTTTCCGAAAGGGCGATTCAAGTTTTGGGTGGATACGGCTATACCAAAGAATTCCCAGTTGAGAGATTCTTTAGAGATGCCAAGATTACTCAAATTTATGAAGGAACTCAAGAAGTCCAGAGAATTGTTATCTCTCGCTCTTTGAGTTAATTTAAAGTTTCGAGATCTAATCCTTTTAGTTTGGCCTGTCTCAGTCCACTAGACCATTCATAGAGACTGGCATTAAATGTGACCTTTTTTGTTTTCTTTATTTCAGTTTCAATTAGTTCATTGAATTTAGGTTCGAATAATACTGCTACTGTAAATGGACCGCCATCTAGTAGGCCAACAAGTGTTTTCCCGCCTCTATAGTTATCATTGACCATTAAATTCCTTTCAACCCTTTCAACTTTCAATATGCATTTACTAGAATTAGAACTTTCAATAATTAAGTTCGCTTCACTATGTAATCTCGCCTTTCCTAATAAATCAATAGTTTTCTCAATATTGGTCGCAATTTGAACTTCGTCTTGTGTATTTTCTAATTCTTGTAGCGGTTTAATCTCTTCAACTTGAATCTGTTCTTGAGCCTCTTCCACGATATCTTCATTACTATATTCTTCAGAATTATTGGAATCATTTTCTGCTGATTCTTCAATTATAGGTTGTTCAATTATAGGTTCCGCAATTACAGGTTGTTCAATTACTGGAATAGCAAATCCAAGTTCTTCTAAATAACTCCACAATTCGGAAATTAATACTACACCATCATTATTTGAATCTAAAATTGTAGATATATGTTCTAAAACCCAATTCGGTGGTTGATTTCCTGTAAGTTCAAATATGAATTCGGAGATTTCTTCCATTTGGATAATTCCATCACCATTACGGTCTAGTTTTTTAGTTAGTTCTGAAACATCATATCCTGAATCTTGAAGCCATTTTCCAAACCTTTCTCTAATCATTGCAACCATTGGGTCATCTGAATTTTGTTCAATCGTTGTTTGAACTTTACTTGCCGCTTCAGTTACTTTCTCAGCAGCTAAATCTTTTGCTCTTGACATAAGACTACTTTGCCACTGTCTTACAGATTCTTGTTCTTGAAGAATATTGATCACTTTTTCTCTTGGGATGTGCGATGGTGGAGCATCTCCAACGAATTGAACCGCTAGTTGAGCAAGTTCATTATCAGTTAGAGTAGTCAGATCTGCTCCAGATAAAATTTTATTTTCGATTTGTTGAATAACCATTTAAAGCACTGCTCACAAATATGATGTAATACAACCACACACTTCAACATGACGCTTGAGTTCAAGGAAATTTCAATTCCGGCCATAGACTAAAATCACAATTTTCCCATGATAGGGTCGAAAGAACTAGTTCAATATCTGATAAATTTATCAGATCTCTTTCAATTTGTATTGTGTGCAGCCAGGATTTCAAACGTCCAAGTCTTATTCCCTTCGGCATACCTGTTTGTTGCATTATCCAAGTTCCATTAGCTAAAGGCTCTACTTGTGTCTTCTGAGCATCTAATTTTGCTAGAGAATTTAATAAGTCTTTAATATCTGATTTAGAAAACTCACTGAGTTGCTTTTTGGCTAAAGATATATTTGCATCTTTTAGTATCATCTCTAATAGTAAATGTTTTTCAGAAAAACCCTTCAAAACTGCTCTATACAAGCGTAATGATTGTTTTGAATTATGAGGTATTTTTCCGAAGCGGTCATGAATTGAAATTATTCTATCTCTTTCAATACGCGAAGTTTTCAATTTTGAACAGATCTCAATAACTTCTTTTCTTGTATTTTCAGATAATAAAAGAGCAAACTTTTCTATTTCATCAAATTCAGATAGATTCTGTTTCAATGCCTCGATTACAGCATATTTAATATCCCATTCACCAATTAAAAAACGATCTAATATCCCATCATTAGCCATTTTGTTAATGACTTCTCCCGAATTGGTACCATTGAGTATTTTCTTCCATTCTATCCATATTCGCTCTCTAGCAACAGGATCGAGCATATGTTTTTGGAGAATCAATGATTGAGCCAAACTATTTTCAAAATTCCAAACACCACTTTCATTCCGATCTATAAAACGATAGGCCCGCATTATTCGTAAACCATCTTCTGATAGTCTCTTGTGAGCGTTCCCTACAGCCCTAACCAATCCTCTGGAGAGGTCAGTTCTACCATTATGTGGGTCGTATATAATCCTCCTAGAAGCATCGATAGCCATCGCATTAATTGTGAAATCTCTTCTCTCTAAATCTTGTTTTAGAGATTTACCCCATTCAACTTTTTCAGGCCTTCTTCCATCAATATAATTACTCTCAGTCCTAAGAGTAGTTGCCTGGTATAGGCAACTTTCCCCTCTGATAGATATGGTTCCGAAATCTTCCCCTGTTAAAATCGCATCAGTAAAAACATTCATCATTTCATCAGGAGTTAAATCAACGGCTAAGTCTATATCTACTGGATGATGTCCTAACTCGCTATCTCTAACCGCTCCACCTACAATCCATACACCTCCTCCACTGGATGCTATTTTATTCAAAATTAGAATTAGGTCTCTAGGTAGTTGATCAAGGAAGCGACATACATTCTCAGAGCATGAAATACCTTCAATATCGGCTTCACGACCATTAATCAGCGTATTCATACAATTCACCTCTTGACACGCCCAGAATCATTTGCGCCAAAGCATTATCGTTGAAATCATCTTGCAATAGATTATGTGGGGGGAAGATTCAGTATTTCTAGTTCCTTTAGAATGGCTTAAGCCACACGAAGAGATTAATATTAGATCTAGAGATAAACTTCTTGATATGACTCTTAAATGGGGCGGATATACAAAACCATTAGTTGTCGATAAGAATACAGGTTCCTTATTAGACGGACATCATCGTTATTCTGTAGCCCAATCCTTAGGTCTGAAATCAGTACCAGCTATATGCGTTGATTATCTATTAAATGAGGAAATACAAGTAGAATTATGGCCGCATTCTAAATTTGATAAAATAACTAAGTCAGATGTGATTGAGATGTCAATTTCTAATGAATTATATCCACCTAAAACTAGCAGACATACCCTTCCTCAAGACCTTCCTCCGATTTTTATCTCACTCGAGGCATTATCTTAGTTTATTGTCTAGTCTCCAAGTATGAGGACCATTTTTTATTTCCTTGGCCTTCTAGTTTGACATTTCGCTTAGGATCATTCGGCAGAGATATATTGCAATTATGTATTATTCCTTCATGATTATACATGATTTCAAAATCACTACCAGCCAAACCTTTCAAATATTTATTGAGGATACTTTTAGTATTCATTCTAAACCCATTTATTGCAATTATTTCATCTCCTGGCATGATTATTTGCCTTACTGGCGATTCATTATGATGGGATAAAACTCGTAATTGACTATTGCTTTCTTTGATTTGTAATCCAAGCCAAGCACTATCCAAATCCGCCTCTTTAGGTAATTTTTCTGGACATAGTTCTAGTCCAAAATATCCTAATGCTTTTTCGACATTCGGGGCTTTTCTGTCAAAGATCAACTCATCCATCATTTTTCCAAGCCTTCTTCCACCTTTCATTTCAGTCAATGCTGAGCGGATATCCTTGTAATTTACACCTAGTCTAGTTGTATTTGGATAGCCAATTGCATGCTTTTCACACAGATTAGACATTAATTGACACAGGCCTGACTCCCCCTTAGATCTCTTTCTTAATTCTGAATCTAGGCAGAATATTGCCAATTCACCTTCTAAGTAGTATGAGATTTGATTTTCTCTAGAAAAGGAGTGGCCTCGATACAGGTGTATCCATGCATCATGACTGGACTCGGCAAGAGATTCCTTTTCCATTCCATTTCTCAAAGTATGTCTCTTCATCTTTCTTAAGAAGTCTTTACGCCAATCTTCTTCACTCCATGCCCCCGATCTTACGCAAAGCATGTCTCCAAGCCAAGAAGTTCCACCTTCAAACCACCATAGTAGTTCTGTATGTACTTCTTTTTGCAAATCATATTCTAGTAAATTACGAGGTCTTAATCGTTTAACATTCCATTGATGAAGATATTCATGACTAAAAAGACTAACTAAATCTTTGTATTCATCATCAAAACCAGGCATCAAACATTGTCTAGGTAGCATAGATGTTTGAGAATTTAGATGCTCTAAACCACCTCTTGCTTTTTCAGTAAATAGCAGTACAGTAACATAATTATCCCAAGGTGGTACTCCGAAAAGGGCGTGATGCTCTAAAATTATCTTATCCATATCTTTTTTAAATCGGTCAAGCATCTCTTGATTTGCCACATATCCTCCACTATCCCAGATTTTTAGATGATGCGTTCTCCCTTCGACTTCCCAGGTCATTGTGGGATTGGAATTGGCTTCAATTATACCATCCAATAATTCATCACGATTTGCAGCTTCAAATATATATGTCATCCCAAGGTTACTAGTAAGCAAGCCTTTACTTTTTATTTGGGATGTTAAATTATATTGAGTTGCAGGAGTCCAAGATTCTGGTAGGTGTGTTTTTATTATATGTGATTTATCCATTCTATCATTATCTATCCCTGAAACGGGTAAAAACCACGTGAAAGGTGGCATTACATGAAGATGAGTACTATCTAAATGTGTAGACCTACAGGATAATTCGGATGCAAGTATCTGATAGTTTATAGAGATTGATTTTATTGTAGGATTCAGACTTATTTTCATAGAATCTACATTCTTCCTCTTACTTTCCAATAAATTTCCTGATTGATCAAATGCTTCAAAACCAACCATATGCTGAATTGGTTCTCTCAAGAAATAGGAACCTGGTACCCACCTTGGAAAACTTAATAGTAAATTATTACCGTCAAATGGTCCTTCGATTTCCAAACCTACATTCAAGTGGCGAGAAGCTCCTTGTGTCGCATCGATCAGAAAGGTAATTCCTGAATATTCATCTCTCATAATTGTGCTGAGTTGCCGGCGGTTGAAAGATTATGTGCTATAATTTTTAATAATTCACTATTGGTACTATCATGTAATTGTTCCGACTTTTCAATAATTTCGGGTTCATTACACCGACCCATCAAACGTTCTAGAAGTCTTGATCTCTCAATTTCATCGACTTCTTCATTTTCAATTATACTCCACCTTAGTGAGTCACTCTTTGAGTCATTTCTTCCTTGAAGCCATCTTCCTATGACAGTGTGACATTTATTGCGAATCAGTAATTTAATTCTATCATCATCTGAAGAGTCACATTCATCTTTTAAATTCTTTATCAATGCCTTTCTTGTTGTTGAATCATTGCTTTTGGCTATGTCGATAAGAGTCTGCTTACCATTTTTAACAGCAAAGGTAACTAAATATTTAGAATTTATTTGGTCCTTAAGTAATTTAGATAATTTATTCTCGTCTATTTGCTTATTGAGTTTTTCTAGTTTAGAAAGGGACATTTCTCTTACAGCAATAGAAGAATCATCTAAGGCAGAGAATAATTGCTTTTCTGAAATAAAATTACTTGATAGAGCGATTGCCTTAATTTTATCATCCTCCGAATTCAAAAATTCATCAATATATTGACGACTTTGATTACCTTTGATCAATGCTTTACAGGCCTTCAGTTTACATAGTTCATCTTCATCTTTGTAGAGTATCTTAGCAACTATGCTAGTATCTCCATCAAATTTTTCTAACAGATTAGCAGCACACCTTCTTGAATCAATTGATTTATGTGATGCTAATTCTAAAATAGAATCAATACCCATTCTAGGTGCCCACATTCTGTATGCATCAAGTGATTTTTTTCTAAACCAGGAATCCTTATCATCAAGTAATGGTATGAAACTTATCAAATCTTCAGGCTTATCATTTTCAAATAATGTTCTTACAGCTTTTCTTCGTACTCTGATATCCTTATGGGATAATTGTGAAGTTGAATTATTAAATTTTTTTGCCATAATAAACACCATCTAAATTATGAATCCGATCTATCTAATTCATCGATTTCATCATAAATCCAACTTTCAAGACCAATCTTAGACAATACCGGATATAGAATTACCTGTAATACAGGCCATAAACGGGTCAATGATTCAGACTTTTCAACTAATAGTTTGAATATTGGGTGACTTGAAACGGGAATATTGGGGTCACCCAAGGGGGGTATTTCATCTGGTAAGAAATGTAATTCCGCAATAAGATCTTGTAAAGATTCAACCTCATCAGGATTTATGATATCTAGTTCTTGACAGGTTTCAATCGACAACTCAATCAAATCTGCTAGTTCAATAGGGCTTATTTCTTGTTCAGTATCTTCATTAGAGTCGATTGACCCAAAACATACAGGACCTAGTTCAGTGGGGTATAATTCATCACCCTGTCTTTCTATCTTCATCAATTGTTGATTGCTATAAAGCCCTAAAGGTGCAATAACAAAACCACCATCAGTGATTCTAGAAGTAATCCATTCTGGTAATTTCTCAATGTGTCCTGTAATCAAAACACGATTAAATTCACCAGGGAATGCAACAGGTGAGATTTCAATAGATTCCAATTCTCTCAATTCAATTGTTGGCCAATGTGTCAACCTTTCTTTAGCATGAATTATAGAATCTGTGCATGAGTCTAACACTCGAACTACACCAAACTCTCCAATAATTTGAGCTATTAAAGCCGATAAATAACCACCTTTGGAACCGATAAGAACTATTTCTTGACCTTTATCTAATTCTAGGTGGTGAAGTAAAGTCACAATCATATGAGGCGCTGAAATAGTCTTAATACTATTTTTTTCAGTTTCAAGGAAAGGTATTGGACGATCTGAATAAAACGGTTCACAATCATAATCAGAAAAATCTTCAATATCGTTGTTGATCATTGAATCTTTGATAGCTTTTGGTACAGGAATCCCACTTTCAACTAGCCTTTTTAGCAAGTCTACAATTCGGGACATAATACTGGTATGACGGGGTATCTTGTAAACAATGTCCTTAATTCAATTAACCGATGAGAACTTCTCTTCGAGTATTTGGTCAATTTGGCTTATATTTTCTTGATGTTCCTGAACACCAAATTCAATCATTCTATCCATCGATAAAGTATCTTTATCATTATGAAGTTCAACATATGACATTTCTTTTTGCATATTCGATCTTATCTTGCCAAGCATCTTCTTCAATCCAATTTTCAGATTGGCATTACAGTCATCAGAATCTAATTCGATTGACTCTAGCAACAGCTTTATTATTTCTGGTTCAACATATGGTTCATCATATGAAGAAAACATATCATCCATGATTATAGCTTCAATACGCGCTAGATGTTCTGAAACAGTTGCTCTAGCAAGGCCAATACTTTCTGCTAAATCACTAACTCTAATTCTTTTTGGGACATCAAAGAACCCTTGGTCATATGCAAACTTGGCCAATTTTAATTGTTTTGGACTGAGTATGGAATTATCCGAAGTAATATTAAAATTTAAACTTCTTGCACTTGTTCTATCTGGCTTAGAAATAATTCTAGCCATAGTTGTAACAATCCTCAGTTTCATTGGAGCACCTTGAATAATATATGTCAATCCTTCTCCATCCAATCGACAACCAGGAACTTCACTAGTCCCATTAGTTCTAGCATTCATATTAGACAAGGAATGGTTCAGTCTTACTAGTATAATATAGAAATCAGTAGGTTCTTTAGGTTCTAAAATAACTTCTAGTAAATCAAGGAAATATAGATCTTCTATGTCAGAAACGGATTTACCTTCACAAAAGTTTGCTTTTAGTATGACTCTTACATCTTTAGGTACTCTTTTAACATATGATAAAAACTCCAAATGCTTAAAAATATCAAGCATTGGACCGATATCCAAATCGTTTAGTCGAGCCCTTTTCCAAAACAAGGTGACCTCACGCATATCCATCCCACGAACGCCGAGTGATAATATATTTTGGTAGTCAATTTCTCATTTCTAACCAGGCTACAAAAGAAATTATAGGAATTAGAATTAGAAATAGGATTCGATTTAGATTAGTATAATATTTTGATGATTCAAGACTTTCTTGTGGATCGACAACAATTGATTTAGCTTTACGAGTTCGCCTTAATATACTCACTTTAGATTCTATTCTGGATAATACCTTTTCTCTTAATTCTGGTGATGAACTCTTAGAATTGCCTCTACCTACAATAAACCTCACAGTATTATTGTCTGCCAGTATTAAAGCAGCATCAACTACACCTTCGATATTTTTCAAATTGTGCATATCTATACGTAAATTCAAACCATCACTAGTGACATGACTCAAAACCCGCCAATTACCTTTACCTTCATTAAATGGTTCAAGCAACTTTCTTGCTTCTTGGATAGGTATCTTTTTCAATTCTACAGGTTTTCTTCTTCTAGCCAGAAGTGGACCCAATAATATTGGGCAAACAAGAGGGGTGATACATAAAAAAGAGAAAGTTCTCTTGATTTCATCATTATCGGTAAGGAACGAAATTTGTGCTAATGAGAAGCCAAGAAATACTCCAACAACCATTCCAGCCTGGAGTCCCATCCAAAGCCCAACGGGTTCCCCTTCTTTATCAGACACATACCAACCAAACATCGATTACACATCAAGACTTTTATTAGAGCAATGACTAATAGTCCAATTCTCTTGCTAGTATAATGGAGAAGAACGGTCTTCAAAATCGACACCGTGAAAAAAAGGTAGGAATGTGGATTTTTGGTATTTTTGGATTCTTTTTTGTTTCCTTTTTTATATCTCCATCATTACTTCCTAATGATTCAGTTCCAGAATTAGGAGCTAGGGCTAATGCTTTGGATTATTTTTCCGAAGATGGTGCTTACTCATCAGGTAATAACGGTAATGAAGAAAAATTCGCTTGGTCAGAATTAGATATCTATAACGGATTTATATACGCCTTTGGTGATTTAAATTGTCACATGAAACATGAACGAACATGGGAAATAAATGACAACCAAATGCCAGTTTGCACCAGGGATGTCGGCATATTCTTTGGCATTGCAGTAGGTGGCTTGGTATTTTCAAGAAGAGGATTTAATCGATGGACTGTAAAAGATACTTGCTTATCTTTATTGCCTGATAGATGGCTCGAAAAAATCTATAGAACGAATTATAGAACTTATTCATGGTTAGCGATTGGAATGATTTTTTGTTTACCACTAATTATTGACGGGTTCACTCAACTTCTCACTTCTTATGAATCAAATAACTTCACTAGACCAATTACAGGTATAAGTTTTGGAATTGGTTTGGGAGTTTTAATTGGTGCTGTTTATTGTGCAAAGCCGAAGTTTTTCAAATCGGCTGGAGAGGTATTATTGCCTAATGGCTCAAGATTTGAATTGACTTCGAATGAACCGGAAGAAGAATAAAATCTACTTTGGAGGCGAATTTCTCCACCATATTATCAATTCATCAATATTGGTAGGTGTCGGACAATTTTCATGACCACTAGTTAGCATTTCTAGTCTCTTGAGTATATTTTCAACAGCTTTTCTTATTGATGGTGGAGGGTTTTTATCTGAATTATACATTATCACTTCTGATAGAGAATCCTCCCAGTCAGCATTTGGATTAGTTCTTCTCCAAGATGCTAAAGAAGATCTTAGTGGCCACATCGCCAGTGCTAACCTTCCATAGCCTAATTTATCATCTCTCATTTTGAACACCTTTGCTTCAGAAAAAGGAACATGTGATTGCTGTTTGTGTATCCATCTTTCCTGTTCTAACCATTTTACCAAACGTTGAGTATGTCTTTGAGTTACCATACGATGAGGTCCTAGAGACTTATGTAATCTAGGAACTTCAGTAGATCCTACAATCAATGATAGAGTTCCTAGTATCGACCAACATGATTGTGAATATGAGGTGGCTGGTACATCGAATTCTTTTGCCGTATCCTTTGGCCATAAATCTTCACCTAGTTTCATCCATTGTGCAGGCGAAATTCCAGAAAGCCATCCAATATGTATTGCAGTTTTCATTTCCGGTGCACCAGGTAATCTAGTTTGCTTTTGAACATCTCGAACTAGGCTACTTAACAGATATCTATCCACTTTGTCAGAATCTACATTTAGGGGATTTGGCTTTCTATTGAAGAAAGCACGTAGTTCATCGCGTAACTTCCTTCTTAGTTCATCAAGTCCACCTTCATTTAAAATTGGACCAACAACACAGCATTTGTCAAATGGAGTATGAACCGTTATTTCTCCCGAAAGTAAATCATTGAAACCTTTACGTATTTTTTTCTGAATATCAGTCGTCTCAAAATATTCTTGCTTTTGGCTTGTCATTCGCAAAGTGCCAGACTTAATCCGTTTTATCGCTTTTTCCGGATCACAGTCAATCCAAATTACTAAATCTGGAATCATTGCAGCAGCATTCATTTTACAGACTTGCTCAATCCCCAGATTTCCAACAATCCCTTGGTATATTAGAGATGAATGGATGTTGCGATCTGAAATTATAATATGTCCCTGCTCCAAAAGAGGCTTTATCCAGGTATGTGAATGATCCAATCTGTCAGCAGCAAACAAACCAGCTTCTTCTAAGGGGGTTCTATCACCCTTCTTTACCGACTCAAGGGCTAGTTTGCCAAGTTCACTATGTCTTCTAGGTTCGTGAGTTGCATGAACTTTAGGAAAGGGATATTGACTTACTAGTTCCATAATAATTCTAGCAGCTTCACCTTTACCAGAACCATCGCCTCCTTCGATGGAAATAAGATACATAATTAAACCTCTAATTCTATATCTTCAAACTGTTCTTTGGTAAGTGCCAATAATCCCATTCCAGCCAATATTAGTATTGGTCCAAAAATAATCAAACCACGACTAAAAAGAGCTATTCCTGCTAAATATTGAGTTCTCCGATACCTTTTTGCTCGACGTGATTCAATGGATGCCTGAATTCCAACAAAACCAGTGATGAGTGTCATTATAGCTATTATTGTAGAAAGACCTACAGCAGCATCTAAAGACCACCCTGAACTTTCTGACAAAAATTCTTCTGTTACAACTCCAGTTCCATTTTTCATTGTGAATGGTTGCATGATTCCATCAACTGCATCAAAGGTACGTTCAATTATAGTATATCCTTCAGAAGAGGCACGCAAGATCATCTGTTCAGATTTTACATTTTTAAGTTGAAAGTACCCATTTTCATTTGTAAAAGTAGTTTGTAACACTTCAGAACTATCATAGTCGATCAATTCAATACTCACGTTATACAAACTATGCCCTTCTAAATCCAACGTCTGACCAGTAATATCTACACTTTGAGTTTGCTCAAAGAGTGAGGAGTTTAGCAATTCAGATGGATTGCCTTGAAGAATAATACCACCACTGATTATTCCAAGAATACTGCCTATTAAAATCAAAACCGAAGCAAGCATTCGAAGACGTGAACGATCCTCAAACTCAAGTCCGAATATGTGTTCTAGGTTTTCCTTTTCGGTTTCACTTATGTTAGTTTCAATTGCACTTGATTGTACAATTATTTCCGAATCATCAACTAAAAGTTCAGGTATTGCATCACTGGTTTTTGAGTCTTCAAGTTGCTTTTTCACTCGAGCTTTTAGAGCTTCTCGGCGTTCTTCAAAACTTTTCTCAGTCATTTATCAACACCTCCGCCCAAATCATGTGTAGTGGTGCGCGGATAATACCCCTTCGCCTAAAAGACCGCGGCTTTTCATAGTCTTTTTATTCTGTAATCAAGTATAAAAACCATCATGAACATAAACAATATAATTACTAATAAGGCCGATCCAATAAATTTGCTTTTTTCTACCTTTATTTTGATATGATTATCAGAATTAATATTTTCATTATTGAACTCTTCATGGGTCGAATTAACCTCAACTGTTTCATTAACGTGTAAAAGCCAAGAAGAACTTCTAAGACCGAGTTCAATTAAGTGACCGATTTTCCCCAATGATTCTGCACTTACTTTATCGATAGTATCATCATGTGTATGCCAGTGTCCTTCCCAATTTTCGGAACCTTCGCCATAACTTATGTCGATGATGTCTATTGCAGGGACTCCTCTCTCATGGGCAGCCACATGATCATCAATTACTCCATATGACGTATTAATATCAAAAACATCCTCTCCATCCAGGCCCATGCAGTCATTCTCTCCCTCTACTAGCCCTAGTGCATGGGCTAGTGGCTCAATAGTTAGCCATAACTCCGATGAACCTGGCCACACATGAGTGAAATGTAAATCAGCATCACCAATCATATCTATTACAATGAATGCAGAAATATTACTGAGTTGTTCATCACTTCTGTTCTCTGCCCAAGCTTTAGATCCATATATTCCTGGTCTTTCACCTTGGTCTTCACCATCAGTAAATAACATTTTTACAGTATAGTTTAGATTCAGAGATGGGATAATTTTTCCTAATTCAATCAAAACAGCTACACCACTTGCTCCATCATTAGCCCCATCTATGGGTATGTCCCTTAGGCTTTCATTAGAATCTCTTTCTGCTCGGTCTCTTGTATCATAATGGGCGACTAAGTATATTTCTTGACCTGAACTATTAACTGGTTCATAAGATGCAATTAGGTTTGTTAGAGTGAAGTTTTCTCGATCATGGCTTTCTTCAGAAAAAGTCCATTCTGTTAAATTCTCTTTAACTGATTCTCTTAATCGGTCTGATGCCTGTGATCCGGGTATCCGAGGTCCAAGGCTGACTTGCCAAGCCACTGATTGGTTGGCAGATGAGGAATTAAATTCTAGTTGGTCATAGTAATCGCATGGTTCAGCCTCGATATAGTGGCTATCTGCGGAATCATCCAATGCTGAAACAAGGTTGCTGCATGACAATACAGTTATTGCTATTAGTACAAATATTTGGGAGTTCGGGCTTCGGCAAAAACTCCTTCTAACTATGAGCATTATTGATGCCTAACAGACTGACCCTTAAATACCTCTTTTTGGCTCGGTCAATTAGAGTGCAGTATTGCAATTATTTGAGTTGGTTAATATGTCGGAAAATCGCTCCAATAAAGCCTTGCTATTAATTGTAATATTTTTCGTATCTAGTATATCGCCAATAATGGTTTTTAGTACCGCTGAAAGTGATGAAGAAGTAACCCCTGAACCGTATAGTGCAGGTGGGATAATAATCGGTGATTTGAAAGACTTTGATACCAGTAATGGTTCACAATATCTGTTTATTGATGAAGATGAACCAGTAGTTTCGGCCTATGGATTCATGAAGCAAGCTTGGGTTGAGGCAGGTCGACCAGGTGTTGAGGAAATGACCTATCAGCCCAATACTCATGGAAGGTCTAGTGGAAGAGTTTGCAATCCTCATCTAGTTGGAGATCAGTTGACAGTACCAACCTCTGGTGGTTCAATAAGTACTTATGTTGCTAAAACTACAAACACAGTCGCTTTTATTGTTCAAACAGGCAGGACTCTTTCTTCCACTGTTTTAAACAACCTAGCATCTTCATGGGATAGCACTATTTATCCTACTCTGACTACCTATTATGGAAAAGATTACCAAGATGGAAGGGGTCTTGCGCCCCCTGATATTGATAATAATTGTCAAGTTCAAATCATAATTTATGACATCGATGGCGCATACAACATAGGTGGATATTTTTCACCATCTTTTGCTAGTTCAAGAGAGTCAGTTTTTATTGATTATGCAGATGTCACATTATCGTGGGGCAAATCAATCGTAGCACACGAATTACAACATTTACTTCATGAAGCACAAGACCCATATGAAAACGCATGGATTAATGAAGGAAACGCAGATGTGGCAATTTATTTATGTTTTGGTGCAGATTCTACTTTAGTAAGCCACCTCAACCAATGGACTGAATCATCTGAATTATCAGTTCGATGGTGGAATCAAAGATTCGCTGATTATGGAGCCGGATTCATGTTTACTATGTATTTGGCAGATCACTTGGGCGGAGGTTCTGCTGTCAGGCAATTGGTACAAGACTCAGCAACTGGAGGGTCCGGTGTTGTAAATCTAGCACTTTCACCTCCTTCGGGGCAGATTGGTTCAATCGGTAGGACGATGAATCAAATTTTTGCTAATTTCTCAATTGCAGCAGTATTAGATTCAAGTCAAGGAATATATGGTTTCTCAAATCTTGATTTGACCCCTACTTGCTCTTCAGCCTCTTTTTGTCGAGTCCAGCCAGCAGATACCAATAGCGATTGGAGTTCACCTTGGTCTTCAACAGGTCATACCGTTGAAGGTTGGGGCGTTAGGGCATTTAAATTCACACCGGGGGGGGCATCTCCAGCTCCACTTACAATCAGGCTTACTTCTGATGTTAGCCAGTTTGATGGTGTTGTAGTATCCAAATCATCAGTAGATGGTTTGTTATCGGTTACAGACCTTAACTTTCAGAATAATGTCGCAACTGCATTGATTCCTGGTTTTGGTAATTTAACTGATGAGGTATGGGCGATAACATGGTATGCCAGTACTGTTGCAGATTGTGATTATACCTCATGTGGTACATCTTATCCTCAAGGCACAGTAGATATTGAAGCAGCTAGAATTACTTCTCCAGCTACATTGACAATCAATACAACCGAGACATCCGATAGGGATGGAGATGGTAACGATGATACCTCTAATATTAATTTCAATGTATTCTCCAATGCATTCTTTGAAGATTTGGATGTTGAAATTAGCGTATTGGACTCTTCCGGATTAGTCGTAGATTCTATTTCAAATCGTATCTCTGCTGGTGGTGGTGCAGATTCGAATAGTGATGTTTGGTTTACAACTCCATTAGATGGCCAGTATACATTCAAATTTGAGATGTATGATATGATTGGTTCATTAATTGCTAGTGAAACCACATCTCCGCTAAATCTCTTCAATATGCGTCCTACTGCAAATGGTAGTGTCTCTTCTAATCAAGCACAAACGTGGGAGAATCTCGAGTTTACTGGTGGTGGTTTTGATGCATGGGGGTTATCTTTTGATAATAATTCTTTACCATATTTTGATTCACCAGTTGCTTATGCATGGGACTTTGGTGATGGGGTTTCTTCATCTTTAAAATCACCTACCAGATCATTTCAATCAATTGGAATTTACAATTCCACATTAAGAATAATGGATCAAGGAAATACTTGGTCGGAAATAGACATCCACCAAGTCAATATTACAGATGATACATCTCCGGTGCCTGTAATATCAGTCAATAATTTAGTTATTGACTCTGAGATAAGTATCTTTACTGACCAATTAATACAGTTTTCAGCGTCTAGATCATCTGATAATGTACCTGTTACTAATCTCCAATACCAATGGGATTGGGGTGATGGAGAAATGGATTCTGGAATTGGATTATATCTTGCTCAGCATGAGTGGGGTAATATAATTGGCGAGAATGTGACATTCAACCTAACATTGTCGATATTTGATGGAATGAATACTGGGCAGAAAAGTATCCAGGTATACGTTAACAATCGGGTCCCATACCAAATTTTCTCCGAAAACCTCACCACATACACATTTACATCAATAATGATGCCAGATGTTTTTGCAGATGAGGACGGTGTCATAATTCAGTATGATTGGACTTTTCCAGAGGGTGTAAACCTTGGTGGAGGGGTTACCGATAAAGATGATGATTTTGTCGAAACAACTTCGATTTTACCTTATCCAAAACCATCATGGGATTTCCCTGGATTAAAAACAGCAATTTTGACAGTGACAGATGATGATGGAAGTCAATCTTCTACACAATTATTTATCAATGTACTAAATCAAGTTCCTATTGCAGACTTTATTGTAAAGTCAAATGGTGATGAAGGAACTACTTTGATTGACTTTAGATCTGAGGATGGTTTAGTAGATGTGCCATATACATTCGATGGACGTAATTCTTATGACATCGATGGTTCTATGGGTGATTCTAGTGATTTGATCTTCAATTGGACTTTCAGTGATGATTCCTTTGGAAATAAACCTCAAACCACTTTTACATTCACAGAACCAGGTGTCCATAATGCCAGTTTATTTGTAATTGATGAACAAGGCGCTCAAAGCTTAATCCGTATATTGACCATAAGAATCGCTAATCCATTGCCAATAATCTCTGTAAAGTTACTAGATGCATGGGTATCAGGTATTCAGGTAAAAGATACAACTCCTCGGCCTGAAGGATTCATTCCAGATGCATGGTCTCATACCTTTGATGATGATGGAAATACTTTCACAGCACCTAATTTGATGATTTATTTTGATTCTGATGGAACAAGAGATGGAGATAGAAGGTTTGAGGGGAAATTTGCCCCTCTGGATAATATGTTAGATAATTGGAATGGATTGATAGAATATACATGGGACTTTGGAGATGCATCGCCTCTAGTTCACGAACCATCGCCATGGCATTCTTATTCTAATTCTGGAACTTATACTGTCACATTAACAGTAAGAGATGCTTTTGGAACTGGAGATGTTAGTAGGAGTACGTTTACAGTTATTGTCGATAAATCTCCCGAAATAAAGGAAATATCTATACCTGAAGATATCACTGTGGAAGAATCAATTTATCTTTCAGCAAATATTTCAGACTTTGAGCTTCAACAAAATAAATTGGTTTATAGGGATTTGAATATTGATGATGGTTCACTCTTGGATAAAGATGAATTCATTGACCCTAGTTTGATAGTCAAGTGGGATATTAATCTAGAATTTGATGATGATAAAAATGCCAATCCCGCTGATGATTACTTGCTGCCCTCGAATGAGGAGAACTACAGGGTTTCAACATCTTGGGATGTTCCAGGTACTTACCAAATAGGTTTACAGGCTTGTGATAGTTTAGGTATGTGTGATTACTCTATTCAAGAAGTTAACGTTGTTGCTAAGCCTGATGATGCACCATCATTATCAGACTTTGAATTTGAAGATTGGAAGAGTTGGACAAAAGAGGCTGGTTCTGATTTAGCTACATTTGTTTCCTTAATTACAGTTGCATTAATTCTTGGATGGTTAGTTATGAGGGAGTCAAGCGAAGTAGAAGATGAAGCAAAACAAGCAGCAGAGAGTTATTCAGATGTTGAACATGTAGAAGTCCAAGGAGGCTTACTGGGTATGGATCAGCATAACCCTCCTCCAGCTCCTGGTATTCTTTCTAAAGAAGAACGGCGGAGTGACGATAGTGGTTACATAAGGCCATTGAAAAGGAGACTTTAATCGCTACAACCTTGAACCGTCTCATGTTGAAATGAAATAGAGGGATATAATGAAATCAAGATCTGTACTTGTGGTAATTTTTTTATTACTGATTCCAGTGATTTCATTACCATCTGATTTATCTTATGATTTGATTACACCAGCTGCGGCTTCCGATGCATGTTCAGGAGATATCGAGCCAGTTAAGTGGAATGAATCGATGGAGAGGACAGCCCTTGTGCCTCATTCGAATCCATATGATTGGTGGTATGATTTTAATTTCGATGATGATCGCAGAAAAGGTAAAAACAGGGACAATCAAGATATTGATCAATATTATGTAGACATGTCTCTAAGTCCTGAAGCGGATTGGATGTATGATGGATTTGGTAATCAAGGTGATTTTAGATTGGATACTTTTGACTTAAATCACCATGCGACTATACTTGTTGGAAATGATAGTGTAGGTGCATTGAGGTTGAACCTTTCAGCGAATCATAGGACTACAGTATGTATTACATTACAGAATGTGAATCAAGTTAATGGATCAGATATTTCAGCCGATGTATATTTATTGACTTCCAGTGAGTATGATAAATATAAGGAAAGTTATTTTACATACCATGAATCAAATCTCGATGCCTACGGTATTGAACAAACACTTAGTGAAATTCCACCTGAATGGAGAAGTTTTAATTTCTTAGGTTGGAAAACTTATAGAGATGCTCATCAATATGAAAACGTAGATAAGATAAATTTCGCATTGAGTCTAGATGGTCCAGAGGTCTACAATGGATTATTCGGAGACTCGGAATGGGAAGATTTCTATATCGTAATTGATACTTGGGACAATATTCATGATAATGATGCACCTGCTCCAGATGCAATAATTGCAGCAGATGTAACTATAATTACTACTGAGAGGAGTTTGATTTTACCAAACTTTACAGTTTCTTTAGTATTTTTAGTACTTATAATCACACTAGCCATTTTCCCATTCATATTGAATGCAAGATATATGAGGGCAGGTCTTGAAGTTGAACGTATAGCGCCAGGATTCATACCTTCGCTAAATACAATGGCAGAAATACCCCCTCCTGGGATTGAAAGTAATGGCCTAGGTGCTGTGTCGGAATTAACAAAAAATCCCCATTCTCCTAATCTAGAGGGTGAAACAAAGGATATACCTCACTTGCCTTGATTCTAGGGTTTAGTTTTTTCACTAGTATTCAAGTAAAGCCCAAGCATCTCTTAGGTCCCTAACATTGATTATTCCTCGGTCTGATAACCTGAAATGGTTTAGCATTGTGGCATAAACAAGACTCTGTCCCAGGATAGGTGCATGTAGCCTTACCCAATCGCCACCATTGCCTAATCCCATCAAACAGTGTTCTGATTCATCTTCTGCCAAAGTATGTGCAGCTTCTATAATTTGTAATGAATCCTGGTGATTGCTGATTGCAGAACAAAATTTTACAATAGCGCCCTTTTCTTTATTAGATCTTATGATTTCAACAATTTCATTTGCACTAGGTGTTGAAGTTGCATCATGGTGTGATGCAATGATTTGACATTTTGATTCATTTGCTTTTGAGGCAAGTTTTGTCCTATCTTTATCGGAGATTGAAAGTTCAAGGTCAATGAAACTAACGTTTGAATCAATAGCTTTCTCGATTATACCTAGGCGTTGCTTTTCTGTGCCAGCAAAGAATCCCCCCTCTCGGACAGGTCTAACTGTGAATATAACGGGTACTGGGATTCCTTCCTTAAGCTGGGAAATTGAAACATCTATTTCGATTTCTTTGAAATCTTTAACTGCCCATTCTTTTTCAGGAGCTATTTTACTTACTTTTTCACCGTCGTCATTTTCTGTGATTACAGGTTCAGGTCTAATTAGGTATAATTTGTCAAATCTTACCTCAACGTAATCGGCTCCAGCAATATTAGCTCGAGTTGCTTCATCAATCATTTCATCTACTGAAATTCCTTCCAGAGATACGCACACTTTTGGCTCAGCCATATTCTGTCCAAATAGGGCACATTATTAACGCTCGCGTATGATAGATGATTTCGTCACCAACCAAAATTCTTCATTATGGCAGTTTTGAAGTATGGTGGAAGTGCCTAAAACATGCTTATTAGAGGTTGGTTTTCCACTACCTTTAAACACCTTCAAGCATGGTTTACAATAGTAGGGGAGTGGGGAGTAGGTAATCAAAGCATAGCGGGCGATTTTGACCAGTCATTTTCAACCCTATTAGATACACCCAAATTCTACAAATATCTTGTTTTCAATGAATTCATGATTAAAACGTGTCCAACAACGGGGGAATAAAAAATGAGTGAAGATTATGGTGCATCTAGTATTCAGGTGCTAGAAGGCCTAGAGGCAGTAAGAAAGCGACCCGGAATGTACATTGGAGATCCACACGATGGTTCTGCTTTACACCATTGTATCTGGGAAGTTGTCGATAATTCTGTAGATGAACATCTCGCAGGACACAATGACCTCATCCAAGTTACTATCAATTCCGACGGAACCTTGTCCGTAAGAGATTTCGGCAGAGGGATACCGGTTGGAATACATGAAGATTACGGGATCTCTGCCGCCCAAGTCATAATGACCAAATTGCATGCTGGTGGTAAATTTGACAATAGTTCATACAAAGTATCAGGTGGACTTCACGGAGTCGGAGTATCTGCCGTAAACGCAGTATCGGAATGGATGGAAGTCATAATACATCGAGGTGGCAAAATACACCAACAGATGTATCGTGCAGGGGTGCCAGATTCACCATTGGCTATAATCGGGGATTGCGATGATACTGGGACTATGATAAGTTTCAAACCTGATTTATCTATATTTACAGAGATTCTTGAATTCGAATTTGACCAGATTGACACTAGGTTGAAGGAAACCGCCTTCTTAAATGCCGGGTTAGAGATTGTAATTACTGATGAAAGGGGCGATGAGCCTCACGTAATTTCACATCTTTATCAAGGAGGAATTGGAGAGTATGTCAGCCAACTAAATATTACGAGAGAGGCAATGCATCAAGATGTAATTGTTATTTCCGGAGATAAAGAATTGGAATTAGGTACAGTTACTATCGACTTAGCATTACAATGGTCTAACGCATTTAGTGAATCGATAAGGTGCTACACAAATATAATTCGAAATAAGGATGGAGGCACTCATATGTCTGGTTTAAGAACAGCATTGACCAGTTGCTTGAATTCCTATGCAAAGAAGAAAAACATGCTCAAAGGCGAGTCATTATCCGGTGATGATGTTCGAGAAGGACTCACAGCAGTAGTCAGCGTCAAGCACCCCGACCCTTCATTTTCATCTCAGACCAAGGATAAATTGGTAAGCAGTGAAGTGACGGGAATAGTTCAAACAATCGTCTATGAAAAGTTAAGTGAATTCTTTGAAGAGAATCCATCGGTTGCCAAGCTGGTAATTGAAAAGGCCTTATTAGCATCAAAAGCAAGGAAGGCAGCGCAGAAAGCGAGGGAGCTGACTAGGAGAAAAGGCGTTCTCGAGGGAGGCGGACTTCCAGGTAAACTCGCCGACTGCCAATCAAGAGATCCAAGAGAGTGCGAAGTATACCTTGTCGAAGGTGATTCTGCGGGAGGATCAGCAAAAACAGGCAGAGATCGCAGAATTCAAGCTATTTTGCCACTTAGGGGTAAGATTTTAAATGTTGAAAGGCAAAAAAGAAATATCGCAAAGGTATTTCAAAACCAAGAAATCCAAACAATGATACGAGCTTTTGGAGCCGGAGTCGGAAATAATCCTGATGATGAAGGAGCATTCAAGCCAGATAAGTTAAGATATTCGAAAATAATAATCATGACCGATGCAGATGTCGACGGCGCTCACATCCGTACATTGATGTTGACTTTCCTATGGCGTTTCATGCGCCCTGCGATAACCGAAGGACACGTATATATTGCACAACCACCACTTTACCAATTATCAAAAGGTAGAGTACACAAATATGCATTTAGTGATGAGGAAAGGGATTTGATTATGACTGAATTAAGGGCAGGCAACCCTGCAACAAAGATCGGTGTTCAAAGATACAAAGGTCTTGGTGAAATGAATCCTGACCAATTATGGGATACTACCATGAATCCAGAGACTAGGACCATGCTAAAAGTTACAGTTAAAGACGCAGAACAATCTGATAGAATGTTTGAAATCTTGATGGGAGAAGATGTTCCCGATAGAAGAGCGTTCATAGAAAAGTATGCTAAGGAGGTGACAAATCTTGACATCTGATGATGAAAATATTGAACAAGAAAACCCAGACGATAATATCGTCAATGAGGGAAATATACTGAACCGATCACTCGATGAGGAAATGAAGATATCATACATAAATTATGCAATGTCAGTAATCATTGGAAGAGCGCTACCGGATGCTAGAGACGGACTGAAGCCAGTTCATCGAAGAGTACTATACGGTATGTATGAGGGAGGGCATACTTCTGAAAAGAAATTTAGTAAGTCTGCCAGATCAGTTGGAGAAGTAATGGGTAAGTACCATCCGCATGGAGATCAATCAATTTATGATACAATGGTTAGAATGGCTCAAGACTTTTCTTTAAGATATCCCCTAATAGATGGTCAAGGTAATTTTGGTTCTATTGACGGAGATCCTCCTGCTGCTATGCGTTATACAGAAAGTAGACTTGACAAAATTGCAAAGCATATGCTTGAAGATATTGATAAAGATACAGTAGACTTCCAATCAAACTTTGATGATTCTGAACAAGAGCCAACCGTTCTACCATCTAGACTTCCCAATTTGATTTTGAATGGAAGTGATGGAATTGCGGTGGGTATGGCAACAAGAATCCCCCCTCATAATTTAACCGAAATAGCAGGCGCAATAAATTTGCATGTCAAGACTATTATTGAAGAGGGTGTTGAAAATAATGCAAGACCTAATATTTCTATAGAAGAATACATGGAGCATGTAAAAGGTCCAGATTTCCCAACAGGGGCAGGAATACATGGTGTAGATGGAATCTATGACATGTACACTACTGGAAAGGGCCGATTCCATGTACGTTCCAAATGTGATGTTCTAGATGATCAAAATGGTAAGAAAATTATTATTCATGAAATCCCTTACCAAGTCAAAAAGGCTGATATGCTAGTTCATATTGCTGAATTGGTAAGTAAAGGCACAATAGTCGGAATTAGAGACATAAGAGATGAATCATCTAAGGAAGGAATTAGAGTTGTCATTGAAGTAAAGAATAATGCAGATCCGCACGCTGTATTAAATCAATTATACAAATCAAGTCGCCTACAAGAATCTTATTCTGCAAACATGATGGGTATCCTAGACGGTCGCCCAGTGCTACTTACATTACCAGTAATTCTACATACATATGTTGGGCATAGAGAATTAGTAATTGAAAAGAGAGCAACCTATGAGTTGAATAAAGCAGAATCAAGAGCTCATATTCTAGAAGGTTTAGTTAAGGCACAAGATCGAATCGATGATGTTGTTGCTGTAGGAAAGGCCAGTTCTAGCAGGGAGCAATTTGAAGCAGTTCTTCAGGGCAATGAAATCATGAGTGGTATTTCACCATTTGATTTCACTGAACCACAAGCCAAGGCTATTGCAGAAAGGCGTCTCTACCAGTTGAGTAGATTAGATGTAGATAAAGTACAAAATGAATATTCTGAATTACAAATCAAGATTACAGATTTAAGAGACATAATTTCATCTCGATTAAGAGTCTTAGATATTTTATTGCATGAATTAAATGAAATGGTTGAGAAACATGGAGATGAACGCCGTTCTTACATAGACCCTATGCCTCTTTCAATGGATCGAGAAGATCTGATAGAAGAAAGAGCAATAGCAATAACTCTTAGTGAAGATAATTATATCCGCCATTCACCAGTTGAAGCATTTAAAGTGCAAAACCGAGGAGGTAAAGGCCTCAAAGGCGTAGCTACAAAAGCAGAAGATACCCCTCAACTGATCATAACATGTTTCAGCAAAGATAGACTGTTGATTTTCACCGATCAAGGTCGTGTATATGGTTTGAAGGCTTGGGAAACTCCACTTGGAAGTAGACATTCTAGAGGCGGACATATCCGTAATCTATTAGAAAGTTTGAGAGATGATGAGAATATAGTCACCATCCTTCCAATTACCCGAGACTTACTTGAGAATCCAGAGGGCAATTATCTTTTGTTTGCCACAAAACTCGGTTTAATCAAGAAAACACGTTTGGAAGAATATGTGAAAATCAATCGAAATGGAAAATATGCTCTAAGATTCAAACTCGATGGAGATAGTCTAGTAAATGTCAGACCGGGTACAGATCAATCTGATATTGTTATGATTTCTAGTACTGGATTTGCTAGCCGTTTCGCTTGCCATAAGATCCGTTCATCAGGAAGAGTATCTGCAGGAGTTTATGGAATAAAAACTGGCAATAGAAAAGGTGCTGATGGTGGTCACGTAGTTGGAATGATTTCTACCGATAATACTGACACTCAAATACTTACTATGTCTAAGAATGGAATGGCAAAGAGAAGCCGACTTGGTACTGCAGAAAAAATACCTTACTTAGATGCAGAAGGCGTTCAAAAGATCGACAAAGATACTGGTGAAGGAATGATGAGGAACGATGGTTATCGGAAAACTAATCCCGGTGCTAAGGGTGCTTATACTATGAATATTAATCACGATGAGAATGATGAAATCATTGCAGCAAGACATATACCAAATTTAGAAGATAATCTGTTCATACTGACCAAGAAGGGTATGATGATCAGACTTTGTGCTAATCAAACTAAAGAGACTAAATCTAAGAAGTCAAAAGGTACAAGAATAATGGAATTAAGAAATAAGGATAAGACCAGATTTGTTGATGAAATTATTTTTGCTGCTAGATTACCAGCAGAATTAGTGGATGATGAAGATGAGCATGAAGATGAGCATGAAGATAACATACCAAAATCTTCAGAAGAAGAGTGATTATTCTAATCGACGACTTCAAACATGATTATGCTTTGTCCTGTAGTAAGGCGGAGTAGTTAGTCTTAAACTTAGGTGATTTTATGGATGAACGTTCATTAATTTATGATTGGAATACTGTAGAGTATGAATTCAATCGTAATCCTTCTAATCATCCCCATGGTGTTTGGTTTGATGATGAAACTTTGAGGGATGGATTGCAAAGTCCTAGCGCTAGAAATCCTTCAATAGAAGAGAAAATAGAATTGTTGAGTTATATGGAGAAGTTGGGAATTCAGAAAGTAGATCTCGGGCTCCCAGGAGCAGGTCCTTTCCACAGAGAACATATTGATGCACTGGTCGAACATATTATTTCAAACGACTTTCAAATAAGACCAGGGGCGGCTGTTAGGACACTAATGAACGATATTGAACCACTTGTAGAGATGCAAGAAAAACATGGAATTCCAATTCAAGCATCTGCTTTTTTAGGGACAAGTCCAATCAGGCAATATACCGAAGGCTGGACTATGGAAAAACTCATATCAACGATGGAAAAAGCAGTAAGTTATGCTGTTGAAAAAGATGTTCAGGTGATGTTTGTCACCGAAGATACAACACGTTCAAAACCAGAAGATATCAAGAATATATATCAAAGATCGATGGAATTAGGAGTTCGCAGACTCTGTATTTGTGATACTTGTGGACATGTAACTCCTAATGGAGTAAAGAAGTTACTCAATTTTATTGATGAAGAAGTGATTAAGGATGGAGGTTACAAGAGACATGAAATAGAGGTTAATTGGCACGGTCATCAAGATAGAGGTCTAGGAGTTGCTAATAATATTGCAGCGGTTCAAGCAGGAGCTGATGTGATACATGGTACAGCATTGGGAGTCGGAGAAAGGGCAGGTAATGCTCCATTAGACCAAACTTTAGTAAATTTGAAATTAATGGGTGTAATCGAAAATGATTTGACTCATCTTGATGAGTATACAAAATTGGCAAATAAGTATATTGAAGTACCTTTGCCGAGAAATTATCCAGTATTTGGAGAAGATGCTTTTGAAACTGGAACAGGTGTTCATGCTTCAGCCGTCATAAAGGCTATGAGGAAAGGAGATAATTGGCTTGCAGACAGAGTTTATTCAGGAGTTCCTGCAGGGGACTTTGGATTAAAACAAGTAATTCGAATTGGACATATGGCGGGCCGTTCAAATATTCTTTGGTGGCTTGAACAGAATGGTTATGAAGCGGAAGATGGATTAGTTGCTAATTTATTTGAAATAGCCAAGAGCCAAAGACGAAATATGACAGATTCAGAAGTTCAAGCAGCAGTAATGGATTATCAAAATAACTCTTAATCATCTGCTTCTTCATCATCGGAGAAAGGATTTGCTTTCATTTGGTTAGATTTACCAATCATCCATTCACTATCGACTCCATCATCACTCCATTGGCCTTCGAGAGCAACTTCATCAACATCCTGTTCCTCTCTCCATACAGGTTTATCATCAGAGCCACATACTACGAACTTTCCACTCTCATCAATCTGTTCTTCAAGTAGAGAGATATGTTTTGAAACTGGTAGGAAATGACCAACTGGCATCCCGCTAGCAGTAAATGGATTTGTGGCAGCGCCGATAAGTAAACCATCTTCGGGTGCTACAATATCAACAGTTAGTCCGGGGGTTGCGGGGTCTGAAATGGTAGCAATAACTTCCCCTTCTCTCATAACAGATCCAGATGTTACAAACATATCTAACAACCCTCCTTCACTCGCTCTAAGCCAAACAGAACCACTGGCCAACATACGAAATCTAGGCCGATGTGGTTTTCCAGGAATCATTCTAAGGGATCTTAGAACATTCATTACCCCATGTATTGCTACCTTTATACAGGCATTATCTAGTAGATTAGCGCCTCCACCTTCATAGGTTATAGATGGAATATCATTCTCAATTGTAGCTTTTCTCAATGAGCCTGATGGTGGTTTTGAATCTAGAATAATTTCTATACCAAATGCCTTAGCTAATATGTTAGATCCTGGATGAGCAAGGTCAGCTCTTAATTGTGGCATATTAGATCTACCTTTTGCAGCACTATGCAAATCAATAATAGCATCACTATCGCTCACCAAATGCTTCCATACCTGTGCAGCAACTCTTCGAGTAGTGGTACTTTTGAAGTTTCCAGGGAAGTTTCTATTTAAGTCTCTACCGTCCGGAAAATATCTTGTCTTAGATCTATATCCTGGTAGATTTACTACAGGAACAATTCGCACAGTTCCAGCCATTTGTTTTGGATCAAGAGGTCTACCGATATCGGTAAATGCATTTGAAAGTAAATGTGTACATGCAGAAGGTCCTGTTAATTCATCACCATGGATTCCGCCAATTATGGTAATAGTTGGACCAGGTCTTTCTCCATGAATAATAGTTACTGGAATCATCCAAGGATCTCCTAAATTTACTTCCAGCAAAGGCATAGAAATGGTTCTTATTGTTCCTGGCTTGATGATTTTCCTGTACATTCGAATGTTGCCCCAATCAGCACTTCTATCCCATTCAGGTCTATCTTCCATCTGATGTGCATCCAAAGCCTCCTTTATGGCTATACGGCGCCTTTTTGGTAACTCATGAGCAACTCTGACTTTGGTCTTCTTGACCTTTTTCCCCCCACCCATGTACATGCGAATAATTCATTCATCATCAATAGTCCGTTTCCAAACTTTGAATCAAAACAAACAAAGACGGACATGAATAGGCCAATATATGGATGATGTCGGAGTTCAACTAGAATATGCACCAAATTCGATTTGTTTTGGGTGTGGCCCTGCAAATGAACAAGGTCTAAAGATAACCAGTAAGAGAATTGAAAACGGATTATATCTCGAGTACATGCCTTTAGATCACCATCAAGCCTTTCCGGGAATGATTAATGGAGGGATAATTGGAACCCTTCTAGACTGCCATGGCAATTGGACAGCAGCGATTGCTTTGATGGATAGCATGGGTTCGAGTGAACCACCTTGCACAGTTACTGCATCATATACAGTCCAACTTAGAAGACCGACACCCACCGATACAATGCTTTGCATAACAAGTCAAATTAAATCGATAAATGAAAATAAGGTCGAAATTGAATTATTGATGGAGGCTAATGGAAAGGTCTGTGCTACAGGAAGTGGACTTTTTGTAGCTGTAGAAGATGGCCACCCAGCCTATCATCGTTGGAATTGAGGACTGAAAATGGTTAATCCTAAACCGTTTCAATCTATTCTTCTAGAGGGGCTAAAAGAATTAGTTCTTGATTTGATGATAGATATGGAAATTTGGAGTCAGACTAATACCAAAGAACTATCAGAAATTAAACTTGGTGTATTAAGAAGTGATGCCACTCAAAAACATGGAGTGACTCGTTGGAAGAGAGGTGTTGATACAACCAATTTACAACCTAATGATGTAGAAGTAATTGATATACATCCAGATCTTTTAGAAGATAAATGGAAAGCCTATGGTGCATTTGTATTACACCATGAATATATTCATGCACTCGGTTTTAGAGGCCATGATGCTAAATTTAGATATTTAGAACATTCTTGGCCAGGTAGTAAGGCTGCAATTCATGGTTCTGAATTTACTGAATTTCTAAGAATGAAGAATGCTAAATGGATATGGCATTGTGTTAAATGCGGAAATAACTATCCACGTAAGAAACCCTCTAAGGGGCGGTATAATTGCCGTCAATGTTCTAAAAGGTTAATCGATAAGAAAGTTTAATCACTTTTTCTTAGAACTACCTTGAGACTTTGATTTACTTTTTGACTTAGCTTTATCTTTGGCTTTCTCAACCTTACTTTGAACATCCATCTCAGCATCTCCTGCAATCTTCTTTATCATAGATTCCTCATCCTCACTAATCTCGCCATCTTCGGCAGCTGACTTAATTGCCGCTTCAACATTCATTTCAGCAGCCTCTTCATCAGAAATACCAAGTGCGCTTTGGAAATCTTTTAATTCTTTCAATTCTTCTTCAGTGATAATTCCATCTTCCCATGCAGAATTATACGATTCAATTAGGAAACTTTTGTATTCCTTTGGATTGGATAGAACATCTCGAATAAGTCCATGATTTGGGCCCTCTACAGAATCTTGTCCTGACATTTCGAGAATTGCAATAGATCTTCTGACTTCTTTGACTGCCATATCTTTCAAACCATGGCCAGTCCAAACTGCTCCAGCAGCAACAACAGCCGCAGCAAACCATCTCATTATGTCTGGATCAACTAATTCACCTGGTTGAACTAGGTGAAAAATACCGATAACAGCCATAGCAGCACCGCACATAACTTCAACCCAATCATTCAAGTCTGGTTCGTCGTTAAAAACCGAAAGTCTATCTTCGATAATGGAGTCTATATCTTCGCTCATATTGTTGGACAGTAATAGAGGGGTTTTATGCGTGTCGCAATCACTTGTCCAAGCGTTGTCCTTTTGGACTGTTGGCGCGACAGGCGAATCATGGCGGCCGATAAAGAGCATATATCCGGCTTAGATTTACCCAAGTCAGCAATAGATTTTATCGTCAATATCTGGGGTATTTCAAAATTACATCCCCCCCAGAATCAGGCAATGCCTTCTATTTTCAATGATCGGAATGTGCTATTGGCAATACCTACCGCTAGCGGAAAATCACTTGTTGCATATATCGCTATCATTCGAAAGTTACTGGTTGAAGAAGTAGGTACAAAAGCGATTTATATCGTTCCATTGAAAGCTTTAGCAAGCGAAAAGTTTGATGATTTAAAAGAACTTGCTAAAGCAGTTAATTTGAGCGTAGGACTTGGAATTGGAGACTCATCTAGTGAAACAAAGAAGATAGAAGAATGCGATATACTTGTTTGTACATCTGAAAAATTAGATTCAATAATCCGAAATAATTCACAAACAATGTCTAGAGTTTCGATAGTAGTAGCAGATGAATTTCATTTAATGAATGATTCATCGAGAGGTCCTACGCTGGAAGTTAATCTAACCAAACTTAGATTCTTGAGACCAGATGCACAATTGATCGCTTTGTCTGCAACAGTTGGCAATTGCCAGGAACTAGCAGATTGGTTAGATGCAGATTTAATAAAATCAGATTGGAGGCCAGTAGCATTAGAATATAGTACATTTCATGATTTACATCTTGAACCAAGGTTAGTACAATCATCTGCAGTATCCTCATCTCCCGATAAATTAAATCCTCCTAGAGATTTAGAAGGTCCTAAAACTCATCCCACATGGGTTGTATTGAAAGATGTTGTAGAACAAGAAGGACAAATACTAATTTTTGTTGGAACAAGGAGAAGTGCTGAATCAGAAGCCTTGAAATTATCAAAAAGAATGTTGAAGTATTTACAAAAAGAGGATCCAGATAAACTAACTAAGTTATCTGAATTAGCAGATTCAATTGAAGGGAGAACTCAAACGGCGATGGGTGAGAAATTATCTAATTCTATCAAAGGAGGTGTTGCATTTCACCATGCAGGATTAACCCATGCTCAAAGAAAAGCATTAGAATCAGCATTCAAGCAAGGATTACTATTTGCTTTAACAGCGACACCTACGCTGGCAGCTGGAGTAAACCTTCCGGCTAGGAGAGTGCTTGTTAGAGATATCAAGAGATGGGATGATGGAATGAGTAGGCCTCTTCCAGTAATGGAAATAAGGCAAATGTTAGGGCGTGCAGGGCGTCCAAAATATGATACATATGGAGAGGCTTGGATTCTATGCAAGGGTACTGATGGATGGGAGATTGCAGATGATGTTAGTGAAAGGTACTTCTTTGGTGAAGTAGAATCTATCAGTTCAAAATTAGCCAGTGAACCAGCCCTTAGAACTCACCTGCTCTCGATAATTTCAACAGGTGGTTTACAACATCGAGGAGATATTGGTGATTTCTTTGAATCAACATTTCTTGGTTTTAAATCACCAAAAAATATCCTAAATGAGAGAATTGATTCCATGCTTAAATGGCTCATAGAGGAAAGATTCATCAGAAAGCTAGGTGTTGATGAGAGTTATGCTAACCGTAGAGCAGATGATGACTTGAACGGAACTAAGCATGAAGATTGGGATGACAATATGCCTGTTTGGGCAACGATTGCACATTCTACGACAGGTGTTGAATTCAAGGATAAGCAATCCCATAATCAGATTCAAAGAAATGAATCAGCCTTCCAAGAGCCGAGTTTTGGTTTTCATAAGGCTACAGAATTAACTCATGTTGGTGCTTGGCATGGTGATGATGAGATGGAATTTTCTGCGATGAAATATGAATCTACAATAATGGGTGAAAGAATTACACAATTGTATTTAGATCCACTTTCGGCTTCTATAATGAGAACCGGCATTAGAAGGGCAGTAAGAAGAACAGTAAGGAATGATTCCAAAGTTAGTAACTTCGGCTTTCTTCACCTAATAGCCTCAACACCGGACTTCTCCTCTTTATGGGCTAAAAACAGTGATATGGAAATTAATTCTAGTCTTTGGCTTAAAGCCAATTCTGTTGAGGATGAATTACTTGCAGATTCCTCATATGATGAAATGCTCCTTGGAAATATTAAATCTGCTTGGATGATTGAAAAATGGATTGATGAACAAAGCATGCGTTCTATAGAAAAAGACTTGGATGTGAGCCCTGGAGATTTACACCATAGAGTAGACCTAGCATCTTGGTTATTATTGGGTTCTAGAGAGATACTGATGACAGATGATGTATTTTCTCAAGAACATATGGCTCATATATCTGAACTAATTACTAAATTAGATACACTGAGGCAACGAACTAGACATGGATGTAAAGAAGATTTACTTTCATTAGTAAATATAAAAAATGTAGGTCGTTCTAGAGCTAGAGAACTTGCATCATTTGGAATAAGATCTCCCAAAGAAGTATTATCGATGGATAATTCAAAGAAAAACCAATTGTTAAAGTTAAGGGGTTGGGGACCTATACTGCTTAGAAAAATAATTTCGGAAGTTGAGAATATTATATCCCGAGAACTTAATAGAACTGATGTAAATCATGCTTCTTCAAGATTAAGGGATGATGATATTCCACTTTCGGACGAGAATTAATCGGATAGTTGAAGAAAAATAACATTTTGGCGATTGATATGGAGTTAGGCCGGTTTCCATGTATTAAGTGGATTAAAGACAATTCATCTAATACGTCAGTGCTTCAGAAGTTCCTCAAAATTAGACCTTCAGGTAGATGGCTTATGCTTGGAGATCATGCCGCTCAATCCAATCGACAACTTTGGACTGCTTGGCATTGTTCAGAACGAAGATTCAAGCGTAATAAATCCCTTGCAAGGAACGTAGATGCAGAATTCATTCGCTACCTAGCAGGTACACACCATGTATCTGATGCCTTTCAAAGGGCTGGTCTTAGCGATGATGCAAATAATGGATGGCTAGTTTATCTTCCCGAATGTGATGACTTTTCCGATGGAATGGCATTTCCCAAAACCAGTTACTCTGAAATATTTGAAAACGAATCATTAGAGTTACTCGAATTACTAAATTTAGAATTATCAGAGGAATTACCTTCTTTGAGTATTAGTAATGCCAATATACTTGGATTAGAGAGTGATAATATAGATATTGAAGATTTAGAGAATTCCTTAATTGGATTTATTTTATCATCAGAATTCAACTCATAATTTAGAAGAGTTCAAGCACTCTCAGCGATTACGTTAATTCATGGTAATGGCTACATCTTCAGCTGGTGATGTTTTTGATAATTCGCGTAGGTATTTGGATCAAACAAAAATCCAATCAGCATTGGGAATGGCTTCAGAACTTGGGGCATCTTATGCAGAGGTGAGATTAGTTGCCATTACAGACTCCAGTGTGGCTACTAGAGATGGCCAATTAGAGCGTGCAATACCGGGCCAAGAAGTCGGTGCTACTATGAGAATCTTAGCAGATGGCGCATGGGGTGTCCATTCAACAACTGATATTTCTTCAATTCCAAGTCAAGTCGAATCGACAGTTAGGTTAGCAAAAGCGGTAGCCAAAAGGAGAGGAATAAACGATAAGCCAGTATCTTTAGCAGAAGTTCCAATAATAGAAGATTCGGTGCACTGGAGTCCAAAGAAAGATGTTAGAAATACCGAATTAGATGAAAAACTACACCACCTAAAAGTTCTATATGAAAATTCAAAGGATGATAAAAAAATCGCATCCGTAATTTGTGGTTGGCATGATGAGCATATTCATACTGAATTCCTTAGCAGTGAAGGTATGAATCGTTCATGGTCATTTCAAAGGTCATTAATCAATGCAACAGTTACTGCAAGGGATGGTTCAGATGTTGTATCTTACCGAACTCGACATGGAGGAGAAGGTGGTTTGGAACTTATTGAATCATGTGATTTAGGACAATTGGGTAGTAATGCCATGACTTCAGCAATTAGATTACTCAAGGCCGAAAGGTCTCCGTCTGGTAAAATGCCACTTGTTGCTGATAGAGATTTAACTGGAGTGTATATCCATGAAGCACTTGGTCACCCATGTGAAGCTGATTTGGTTGCTGCAGGAGATTCTTGTTTAGATGGAAAATTAGGTCAAAAGATTGGAAATGAGATAGTTACAGTAGTCGATGATCCTACTATTAGGACCGGTTATGGAGCACATCCAATAGATGATGAAGGTCTAGATACCAAAGAAAAATGCCTAATTAAAAATGGAGTTTTGACCGAATATCTAAATCATCGGGAAACTGCACATCATTTTGACCTTGTACCAAATGCTGGTGCAAGAGCACAAGATGGTCTTCATCATCCATTGGTTAGAATGTCTAATACTTTGATAAGAGGTGGAAACCATAGAGATCTTGATGAATTGGTTGAAGATATTGAATATGGAGTTTATGCCTGTGGTTCTAGGGGCGGTCAAGTGGATACTGGTCGAGGTTCGTTTCAATTTGCAGCACAAGAGGCATGGCTTATTGAAAACGGAGAATTGACAAATCCTCTCAAAGATGTAAGCGTTAGTGGCCTTACCCTTCAAATATTGAAGGATGTAGATGGTTTGACTACAGACTCCAGACTTGCAGCTCCTGGATTTTGCGGAAAGGGACAAACAGTGCCAGTTGGCGATGGCGGCCCAATAATGCGAATCAAAGAAGCATTGGTGGGATGAATAGATGTTACCTGATGATGCATTGGAACGTCTTATCGACGGTAGCAAGAAAATCGGAGACTTGTGTAAAAAGAATAATGTCCAGCAATGGGAAATATTAGCTTTACAATCCTATGGTCATGAATTAGATATAGAGGCTGGAAAGATTTCCTTGGCAGCTGGCGGTGGAGATGGCGGCTATGGAATTAGAGTTGTTGAAAATGGCCGCTATGGATATGCTCACTTAGTCGATATCAATTCAGCTGAGTATGCCATAAACCAAGCCCAATCAATTGCAAAAGTATCTCCTTCGATTGAAGGTTTCTCACTTCCAAGCAACCAACCAACTGATGGAGTAGATGGATTATTTGATAAGAGAATATTATCATTGGGTCCTGAAGACTTATTACAGCAAGCAGATTCAATCTTAAGTGAAGTATCTTCGATTGATGAAAGAGCTATAGTCACTGGAGGGGGTGTTGGAGTAAGTGCAACTGCAGGCGTCTTACTGTCAAGTGAAGGAATAGAACATCACGGAATCACTACATCACACGGTGTTGGAGTTCAAGTATCCATAGATGAGGATGATCAGTTGACAAGTTCATGGCAAGGGGAGTCTAGTAAACAACTACTTACTCCTGTTCCTGATTGCATAAAAAGTTCTGTTGAATGGGCTCAGAAAACACGAGATCCAATCAGTATTGATTCTGGGGCTGAAGATTTACCAGTGTTGATGACTTCAGAAGGTCTAGCACCATTATTTTCAGTAGTCGTTCCATCTGCTATAAGGGGTGAAAGGTTAGCTAGATTAGAATCATTCTGGTCAGGAAGAGAAGGTAAAAATGTTATGGCTAAAGACCTCTCATTGATTGATGATGCAAGAAAGACAGGTGCCAAAGCATCATCTTCTAGAGATGCTGAAGGAGTTCCAACAAGAAGACAGGTAATCGTAGAATCGGGGACATTGGTTGGTTCCCTTTGGTCGACCAGAGATTCAGCAAAATTAGTAGGTGAAGGAAAAATAGACCATGCTGAAAGTACCGGTTCAGCATCGAGGGGTGGCCATCAAAGCCCTCCTATGACCTCTTGCAGTAATTTGGAATTAGTTTCAAGTTCTAAATCTAATACTCAAGATCAACTATTGGAACGAATGGATACAGGATATATCGTCAACAGTGTAATGGGGGCTCATACAGCTAATCCGACAAGTGGTGACTTTTCAGTTACTACAAGTTCAATACTTAGAGTTGAAGATGGCGATATTGTTGGAGCCATAAAGCAGGCTGGTTTATCGGGAAACATGGCTAAATCATTACAAAAAGATGTATTTTTAGGTGATAATATTCGTGTTTCAGGTGGTAGTATGTACCTTTCTGATGTACTATTTATGCAAGGATTACGCGTTAATCCAGCATGATTTACTAGGGCATTCTTTATTTCCCGCCGTCTACGGTATCCCTTACCATGGAGGTAAAGGGAGTGTCTAGTCTTAACCAATCCGCACGAATGCCCGAAGCCTGTTCTCCGTACAGGCGATTAGAGGAAACAACGTCTGCCGGGGTGAAATATAATGTCTGATGATAAATACGAGCAGCATATAAATGCTGTACTATCTGAATGCCCGGAGGCAAGCAGAGAAGAAGTCAAAGCAGCATTTGAAAAGTATGAAAGTGAGTTTTATATACCTCCGCAGGATGCATTACGTTCAATCATTCGTCGATTTAAAGGTGAAATGAATCCTATCTCAACGACAAGTAATTCTTTAAATCAAACACCTAAAGTTTCGAAAAAGGTTGCCAGTTTAACAGAATTAACAGCAACTGATAGAGATATAGAGATTGAAGTTGAAATAATATCTCATAATCTTAGGGAGCAAACAATACGAGGTGAACAAAAACAAATCGCCTTTGGACTGTTAGAAGATAACCCATGGGGTGATGGTGGTCAAAGAAATAGATGGGAATTCAAAGATTGGGGACCAAATTCGAATATAGTTCCTGGTTCAGTTGTACGTATTGAAGGAGCATCCGTAAACGAATACCAGGGTCGTATGTCATTGAATATCAATCAAACTACTAGAATTTCAATATTGAGAGAAGGTACAAGGCCAGTGATTGCCCCAGGTGAGCCAATAGGAATCAACAATCTGCCAAAAGATGGTTACGTATGCGTATTAGGTAGAGTACTTTCAGTTCGCCCAGATCAAATCCACAAAAAGGATGGTTCAGGTTCTATCGATGTAGTAAGAGGAAGAATTGCAGATGAAAGTGGAACCATCGGTTTTCTTTCATGGGAGCCATTTGGTCATGAAGTAGGCTCTTTAGTTAAGATCGATGGAGCTCAAGTAAGGACTTTTAGAGAAACTCCAGAATTAAATTTTGGTAAAACGACTAAAGTTGAATTATATCATGATTCAAACTTTGCAGATACAGATTCATTGATGCAAAACAATGTATTGACAATTTCTCAACTTAGTGATGGATCACGAGATGTAGAAACTGTAGTTCAAATAACAGAATGGGCAAAGCGTTCATTTGTTAGAGATGGTGAAGAAAAATTCCTTTGGTCAGGTCAAATAGCAGATCTAACTGGGAAGTGTAGAATGAGTGCTTGGGAAGAATTACCAATCAAAGAATCTGAATTGCCAATAACAGTCAAACTCAAAGGAGTAAGAGTCAGGTCTTGGCAAGGAATTCCAGACATAACTGTAGATAATTCTGGGCAGGTTGAAATTCTTGATTCTACTCCATGGGATGATTCCATAGATTTGTCAACACACGTTATAGAAGTGCCTCTAACTGAACTAGTAAACGGTTCAAGTAGAGTTGGTATTTCCACGGAAGGAATAGTAGCAAGTGTTAGAGATGATTGTGGAATCATCATGCGTTGTACACAATGCAGAAGAGTCTTGAGAGACGGAAGTTGTAATGAACATGGTGATGATGAAGGAAATCAAGATGTCAGATTAAGAGTAGTCATCGATGATGGCGTCTCAACATCCTCACTTCTAATTAACAAAGAAGCATCTCTGAACTTATTGAATATTAGTGAAGATGATTTAAAATCACAGATAAAATCGAATGGACAGGTTGAATTTGTACAATCACTGAGAAGTAAGTTATTAGGGAAGTTATTATCTGCACATGGTAGAACTATTGTTGATGAGCAGGGAATGATGTTACTGGCTGATAAAATCGAATTGGTTGTTCAAGACCCAGCTTTAATTGCGACAGAACTTAGAACTAAATGGGGGGTGATGTGATGCAACCTTCTCGTTCAATCAAGAGACAAGCAGCATTCCACATGCTGGCATCAGAATTTAGTGATTCTACGCTTAATGAAAAGGGTTCAGGGGAATTTGATCCATCATTTGTAATTACGAAATTAGGTTCGAAAGTTAATCGAGTTATAGTCGCAGGATTATTAGAGAGGCTTGAACCTCGGGAAACTTCCAATGGATCTACTCTTTATCAAGGTCAGATACGCGATCCATCAGGTGTGTACTACTTCTCAGTAGGAGATTATGCTTCAGATACAATGCGGGAACTTGCATTAGAATTGTCGGCAAGAGTTGAGGGTGGTGAACCGATTTTGATGCTGATGACTGCCAAATCACGTTTATTTCAAACAGAAGAAGGTGCAATATATACTTCTTTAAGGCCGGAAGAAGCATGTGAAATCGATTCTAATGCATATGCAGTTTGGTTAACTAAAGCATGTAATGATACACTTGAAAGAATGAAAAACTTCACAGATTCATTAGACCATGAACCAACAATTGAATCATTAACCAAAGCCGGTATTCCAAGCAATATGGTTAATGGGCTTGTAGCCTCAAGAAACCATTATGGCGATATTGATTTAGAACATTATAATTTGAATATTATGCAATCATTAGATATTGCTGAAGGTAAAATAGAGGCTGCTACAACACCTCCTCAGCAGCCATTAACACCAATTGAAGATGGTGAAAAGGCAGAATCAGTGGTTAATGATGAAGACGAGCTTAGTGAAATACTTCTTGAACTGGTAAAGAAGTTAGATCAAGGTGATGGAGTTGATTTTGAAACCTTGATTACGAATGCATCAGCGAGAGGTTATGAACGTTCTATGACAGAAGAAAAAATAGAATCACTTTCCGATGAAGGTTCAATTCATGAACCAGCATTTGGATGGTTTAGAATCGTTTCTTAATGTATTTTTGCCCAACACATTCAAGTTCTTCTGCGTGTGTGGGTGTTTAGAGGTCACTATATGGTAGGAATGGATTTTTTTATTCGCCCGGCTACGGGCACAACTAGCGCTGATTGGGTTCGTATCCCAGACACAGACATAAAAGTAAGATTGACACGTAGGATGACAAGAACCATAATACGTGGAGAAGAAGGTGACAACTTACACGATGAAGGCTCCGAGTCTGCCGTTTACACCGTATCTGGCGAAATGCAATTAGATGAGTACAAAAGTATCCTATCCATGTTTAGATCTGGCCAGCCTTGTATACATGACCCTTTTGAAGAAAGAGATGTTAAGGTTATTTTCGCATCTATGGAATATGATGGTTCAAATGAATCATTCAAGTTTGAATTAATAGAAGACATAGCATGAGTGTGAAAATATGCGTCTATTAGAGGAGAAAAAAGAAATCCTCTATGTGATACGTACAATGGATGTTTTGATGTCTTCAGGCGTAGGATTGGAGGCAGCTATTCATACAATAGGGACTGGCGGTTATGGAATTATTTCATCCGATTTTTCATCGTTAATGGAAAAATCCCGTAGTGGTAAGTCGAGAGGCTTAGAGTTTGATGTTAAAGGACTAATGAATAAATCTGAATCAGAAGGATATCGTAGGCTGCTAAACACTATGTATTCTAACTTGACACAAAATACCGACTTATTAGAAACTCTAAGAAAGCAGGGTAAGAGGATGGAAGATGATAGGAATGAAGAAGTTAAAAAATACATCGAGGAACTCGGAGGAGTTCCTGAAACTTTGCTATCGATTGGGATGATAGGCCCGATAATTCTTGCAATTGTAGGTTTAATTCCCCAATTGATGAGTGGCGATTTGGGTGCTTTCATGAAGTTACCCCCTGCTTCAACAATTCAATCAGTAGTTAATATCGGACTGGTAATGACTCTTTTTGGTATGATTATGATTGGTCTAAAGGCCCATACAAAAGACCCAGGATTGTAGTGATATTATGTTATTTGATATTCTTGAGGCCTTCAATGACCAAATGTTATTATTATTATTGATAGTATTTGGAATAGCATTTGGTGCTGGAGGAATACCTCCAATGATTGAGAGAAAGAGGCGAAGATCTATTGAGAATCAACTTCCAGGATTGTTGGAATCTTTATCCGATGCAGTCGGAGCGGGCAGGGGTATTCAAGAAGCAATGCTTGACCAAGGTAGGAATACCCCAGGGATACTTGGTAAATTATTAACTGATACTTTAGAATCGAGTCACTCTTCTTCTTTTGATGCTGCTATGTCCTCCTTTGCCGCAAAAACCCGTTCAGCACAAGTTCAAAGAGTAACAGTACTAATCGATACAGCCGTAGAGCAAGACGCTCCATTACAAGGAATACTTTCTGACCTTTCAATGGATTATGAAAGGTTGAATGACTTGATGAATCGAAGAGAGACTGAATTAAAGGCCAGAGGCATTTTAATCATAATATTTGTTTGTATAGGATTACCAGTATTAATCGCATTTATTGTAGGATTATTTGCTCCTGCAAATAAAGGTTATCAGATAAGTGATTTTAACCAAACCTTTTCTCTATTTTTTGCAGCAGCATCAGCTATTGCAGCTTCAGTATCTGGTAGGATGTTGGGTAGAATGAAAGATTTCCTTTGGTGGTTACCATTTTGGATGTCGGTATCAATGGGGCTCTATTTGGGTGCCGTAAAGATTATTGGAGGATAGATTATGTCAGAGAAAGTTTTAGCACAATATGGAAGAATTACAATTTATATGGAACAGAATCACCCATCACCAATATATCACGTAGATGGTTCTATAGCTCCTAACCCATATGGGGATATAGCGGTTTTATTAGAAGATGATGAGCTAGAAGAAGTGATGTATAATGGTGGCACACAGTGCGTCAAAGTGGCTCACAGAGAATATGGAATGTGTAGGACTAATGTTTGGATCGATGATGATACAGGAATTAAAATTGCAAAGAATATAGCTGCTTTCACAAATGTGCCATTAGGCGATGGTCCTGGAATGGTGCCTATATTTGATGGTAGATTACCTGATGGATCCCGTGTAAATGGAACAATACCGCCAATTACACCAGATGGTCCAACTCTTACCATTCGTAAATTCAAAGAAGATCCGCTCACAATGTTAGATTTGGTAAAATTTGGAACAGTTAATTCACGCTTAGCTGCAATGATGTGGGTTTGGATAGAAGGTTTGGATAGTAGACCTGCAAATTTCGTCATTGCGGGTGGAACAGGTTCTGGTAAAACTACAACCTTGAACTGTCTTGGAATGTATATTCCATGGCATAGGAGATTACTGACTGTTGAAGATACTGCTGAATTACAAGTTTATCACGACCATTGGTTGCGAATGGAAACCAGAAGGGAAAGGCCTGATGGTACACCTGAGGTTGACATGAATGATTGTCTAAAATCCAGTTTACGTATGCGTCCTGACAGAATTATTGTTGGAGAAGTAAGAGGTTCTGAAGCATCAACGCTTCTTACCGCAATGAATACAGGTCACGATGGTTCATTTGGTTCATTACACGCTAACACTGCACAAGAAACAATTACTAGAATGATCAATCCACCAATGAATGTACCTCCTATTATGTTATCAGGATTAGATTTAATTATAATTCAAGCAAGGTTACATGTAAATGGAAATACTGTGAGAAAGATAACAGAAGTAGCCGAAGTTGCTGGTATGGAAGGTAATAAACCTAGATTAAACATAATATGGAAGTATAATGCAGCTAAAGATAGAATTGAAGAAACTGGAATCCCATCTAAACTAAGGGAAGTAATTTGCCAAGCAGCAGGTATTTCTCCAGATGTTTTTGAAAAGCATGTAGACCAACGGCAAAATATTATTGAAGATTTATTGAGGAGAGATATCAGAGATATCCAAACAGTAACTCAAGTAATACAAAACTTCTATGCTAGCCGTTGATTATCCACGTAATCTTGCTAAAACATCATCGATATGGTCAATTTTCTCTCGAGCTGATTTTAATCTATCAGCAGCATCAGCGATTTCTCCATCATCTTCGATTTCTATCGCTTGTGATTCTTGATTTACTGGTCTAAACGCTTTTGCTAGTGCCTTCAACTCCATGACGATGGCATCAACTTGCGTATCCGATACAATCACTCCAGGGGCGACACGGGGGATTTCCGAAGGAGATAGGTGTCCTAGTTCTGCACCTATGATACCTGCACAAGCAAGAATTCTAGGCCTCAAGTCACTTGTATTGACTTCATAACCCCTTGATTCTAGGAATCTAATAATAAGTGCTTGTTGAGATTCTAGGAACTTACCTTCACTTGATTCAAGAACAGTTTCTACCAATTCTTCAAAGGATTTGATATTGCGTTCGAGTCTTTCAATAGTTCTTCTATCGATATTGGAAAGATGTACAGCGCCATGATTTAAAATTCTTAAGATTCTATTTCTCCTTGCAATATTTGGATCTTGAAGTGCTTCAGCTTCATTTATGTCTACATGTAAATCAAATAAAGCATGTAATCTTCCAGATATACTTGGTATTCTCATATCAAGTCCGATACTCCGACCGACTTCTTCAAATGCAACACGGGCCTTTACTAAATCTCCTTTATGGAGTGCGAGTGTATTTGTCAATTGATTTCTAAGAGAACTTCTAGCATTTTCAAAAGCCCTTAGAGCCTCTCTTTCTCGCCATGAATTTGGCATAGAATTGACTGCATCTTTTTCATTTTGTATTTGGAATTCAAGTTCCATTATCTTATTCCGGATAGAATTTCTTACAGCAGCCTGCTCTATAGAAAAGCCATAATCAGAAAAACCTGAAATGAATGCCTCTAAATCATTCTCATCGCTAGAAGAACTGACTATCAAGTAATCTCTTCCTGCTGCCTCTATTTCGGCCATTCTAGAATTAAGTTCTATTAGTGAAGCTTCTACTTCCAAACTATTTATTTCAGTTTCTAATTCGGGAGGTGTCTGAATCATTGAAGGGGTTTGTTCTTCTTCCTCAGGATTCTGTTTTGATCTTAGTGCATCATCGATTGTTAAAGAAACTTCAGCCCTAGTTGTTTCAAAGCCGTCGTCTGCTAAATCATTTCTCAGTTCCGTTTCTTGTTCAAAGGTCCAACCTTCAGGATGTTTTGAAACAAAATCATCTACTACTACTTTCATTGTTTCTGAGTTCTGTAATTCATCACCATCATATTCAGGTTCTTCATTCGGTATAGGGATAGTTGGAATCGCTCTTGAATCTTTAGGTCTTCTTAGTGTTTTCTTTACCTTGCCCCAAGAGCCTTGTTGCGAGACTAAAACTCCTGCAATTCTTACTAGTAATGACTGTTTATCTCCAGTTAGTGGAAGTTGTAATATTTTACACATATCGTGTAGTTGGTTTTTTGTCATTGAATCTAAATTTTCAGGAGACATCTGTTTTGGATCTTCATGTAAGTGCAAGTATAGTCTTTGTCTTCGCTCCCTTATTGAACCGGATTTCTTAATTCCATAGATTCCAAGAATCTCTCCAATTTCCTTGTTCTTTAAGGCTTTGATTTCATTTTTACCCAATGGCCATTCATCCAATACTAAATTTGTAATTAGTTTGACTCTTAATGACTCAACAGTGCCATTTTTGGGTATTTGGTAACTTGTTGCAATCTCTTTTAGGCGGTCAAAACGAGCTTGATAAAGTTCGTTTAAAAGTTCACCTTTGTTAGTCACCTTATCACCTTGTATATCTCATGCGTTCAAAGGGGTATATGTGTCTTCGGTGTGTAATTGTGGCAAACAGTCCAATTTCCTAGTTTAGTATTAATTTCGAATGCCAATATTGCTGCTTTTCTAACCTATGAATTGAAGCATGATAACCCCTCAGATTGAATTTGGGGGAGTTCGATGGGTAGAAGTGTTAAATCCGCTAAATCATCTATTAAAGAGACATACGGTCTAATGGATTCATTGCAGGAAACAGTTAGAAATGACATTAAATCTAATATTTCTACATTTGAGGAATCTTTAAGAAACCGTCTTTCAGACGCTGAAAATGCAATTATTGAATCATCCAGGGCGAGAGAAGCAATGGTTGCTGGTATAATTGTCATGAGAAGAAGTATAGAAAAAGCGCAAAGGAAATTTTCCCGTTCGAATAATGTTGAAGATTTACGCAATACTCTACTAGATGTTGCTAAAGATATCTCAAGGTTAAGATTAGCCAACGATAAGATTTCAGATTCTATAGCCCTTGTTCTTCATCCTAATATGTCGGCTGTTGAAGCGGTTGAAAGATTTGCTTTCGATATACAGAGGTATGCCGGTTCTTGGGAACGGATCGGGCGAGATATTGATCAATCGATAGGAGAGTTATGCGATGATCAAGAGCCTTCAGAACTAATTGATCTTGAGAACTTTATTACAAAACAAGGGTTTGACCAATTGATACAAAATCAAGGTTCATCTGGTAATTCAATAGATGAATCGGAATGATCATCTAGTTTTAGAATTGCCTTTTTTGAGTTCTTATAACTTTCAGGCATTCCAGCAATAACTCTTACAAGTTCTTCATGTTCCTTTTGCATTACTCCGATTAAGAAATTGAACTCTTTCAATATAGTGACCATTCCCATATGGCTTTTTTCAATGGGTATTATTCTTTCACACATTGCAGTTACCTTTCCATCACTGCTGAGTGTTTCAATAGTCATTTGTATTCTAATTTCAGAACTATTTAGTTTGCCTTCGGTACTGATTACAGATTCAAGAGTTAAATCATCATTACTTCTTTCCGCTTCTCGAATAATTGTCCCAATTTTTCTTTGTTCTACAAAAATACCTACAATTGGTCTTAGTTTTAAGTCCAGTGAGTCATAAAGGTTTGATTCTATTCTGTGACAAACAGATGCGGCTTCATCATTCATTGTTGCTACTTTATTTATTGGAAAACCTTTTCGTGCTACTAATAAAGTGAAACCATGTAATGGTGGTGGAATAAAATGCGTCCTTTCGGGGCTTTCTCTTTGTAGTCCTAAAGTATGTCTCCTAGATTTAAATTTAAGTGAACTATGAAGGCTCCTAGTTGTAATAAATCCATCAATCCTTTCCTCTTGGCGACAGTCCTCTAGCCATGATATTTTTTCCACTTGATCCATTTCTTCTAATGATTTATCGATTTGATTCAAAGAAATAAATTCAGAAGTCGATACAATATGTAAATCATCCCTCAATCGATATAATTGTCTTTTTATTAGGGGTTGATCACAAATAACCAATGCACCTGAAATCAAATATTCTGGTTTGTCATCACAAACTAATACCCATGTAGGTTCTCTTCGAGGTAGTATTGCTGAAATTATCAAATCGGGTGAATTGAATTTTTTCCAATCAAATGCGCTCATAGCGACTAAATCTGCATTACCAGTTTCCAGTTGTTCAATAGCGGTTTCTAGGTGAGGTAATTGTTTCAATAATAGGTCCATTTCCTTAGACCGTTGTTCGACCATCTTTTCGATGTGAATTCTAACGCCATCTTCATTAGAAGGAGTTGTAAGAATGGTCAACCGCTCCGTATTTGACATAATTCTACCTCGGTTAAGATTGCTCCTAACATCCTATGGGCGTAGACCATTGGTTAAGAAGGACACCCTGCCACGGGGTATCATGTCGCAGATTCCTGAGGTTCACGCGAATCATTTCAATGAATTGAGAAATGATATTGAGGAGTCTCTTAAGGAAATGATTGCTTCTAAAAGTGATTGTGGACAAGTAGTTGAGTTGGCAGGTAGAGTATTACTTGGTGGGGGTAAGAGATTACGTCCACTTATGATGTGTTTAGCATTTGAATTAGCAGGCGGTAAAGATATAGCTGAAATAATGCCATTAGCCATGGGCTTCGAATTTTTACATACTGCGACATTGGTTCATGATGATATTAATGATGAAGCCACTCATAGGCGTGGAATTCCAACTCTACATACAGAATATGGACTTTCTAAAGCAATAATCACAGGAGATTGGTTATTTGTTCAAGGATATTCATTAGGCGGACAGTATGATAAGAAGATTGTTAACATTATTAGTGACTATTGTTCAGATATTGCAGTTTCTGAATTTTCACAAATCGATCATATTCAAAACCTTAAAACGACTCCTGAAGATTATTTGGAGATTGTTAAAGGGAAAACAGCTGGTCCTTTTTCGGGAGGTTGCCTAGCAGCTGGAATATTAGCAGGAGCATCCGAAGAAGAGATTTCCGCACTAGATAAATTTGGTTTAGAAATAGGCATCGCCTACCAACTTGTTGACGATTTACTTGACCTTAGAGGTGATGAATCGATTGGAAAACCTAGAGGTTCAGATGTTTATGAAGGTAAAATGACATTACCTCTAATTCATTCTTTAACACTATTACATGGCTCTAATAGACAAAGGTTGGCAGAAATTATAAATAATTTTAATGATGAATTATTCGATGAATTAAAAGAACTATTGGTATTATCGGATAGTTTTAATTATACTGAGATTCTGATTCAAAATCACTTTGATAGAGCCATGGATTCATTGGATATATTTGCTAATGATGAAATCAAGAACTTGCTACTTTGGTTAGCAGAATACATAACTAAGCGTAAATTCTGAATTCAAATATTGTGGTTATAATCAAGTTAACCATAAATCAACCATTTCATTGGATAATTTCCGGTTGGTTCAAGTGTTAATGAGTCTACAGGGTATCATGCGCCGGGAGTTATTAGTTGATGATGACCGTGCTGTTAGCCCGGTTATTGCAACAGTATTATTGCTGGCCATAACAGTCATGCTTTCTAGTATGGTGTTTGTAATGATGCAAGGTGCTTTGACGTCTGTAGAGAAATCTGCTCCTGAAGCAAAGGTTAGCATTAGAGGTTTATCTAATGGTTTTCATGTCGTAAGAATAACAAGTTTAGATCAAGGATTAGATCCAGCACGTTTACAATTTGAGTTATATCCAACAACTGGTCAAGAGTCAAAGATTATTGGATTTGTAGATGATGTAGATGTATATGGCGTAGTTGGCTCTAATGTGTCATTCCATGACCGTGATGCTGGATATTCCGTTACTAAAGGAGACTATTTCGTAATCGACTCAAATATAATCGGTTCAGATAATGGTGACTGGAAGTTTAAGTTGATAGATTTGAGTTCAAACACATTGCTGGTTGATGTTAAAATACCATCTATAGAATGATCAACCGCCAATGTAGGACATTTCTACCGGCTTTCGATTCGAATTATTTTCACTCCTATATTCAGAATATTTATCATCTCGCTTATTCCAAATCGAAGATATGATTTTGGTTACATCTGCAACTTCTGCATTCATTCTAATTATGCTCAACAAATCATAACCCTGTTCCGAGAATAGGCAGGTGTATAGATTACCCTTTGAAGAGATTCTAGCCCTAGTACACGATCCACAAAAAGGAGAACTAATCGATTCGATAAATCCAATATCATAGTCGCCATCCATAGTCCAAAGTTTGGCAACTTCTCCAAAATAATTTGACTTTTTCTTGATAAGTGGATTGAAATTTCGACCAATTATTTCTCTAATCTCTTTACCTGTGACAACAGAGTCCAAATTCCAAGAATTAGTAGAGCCAACATCCATAAATTCAATAAATCGAATTGGGACATTTAACTTCAAAAAAGTGTTTACTAAAGGGATAATTTGATTTTCATTTACCCCTCGCTTTATGACTGTATTTACTTTCACTTCCATTCCTAGCTCGATTACTGAATTTATACCATCTATCACTTGTGAAACATCATTTTCCGAATCAGTAATCTCCTTGAAGGACTGTTCATCAATAGAGTCTAGACTTACAGTGACTCTATTTAGCCCAGCTTCTTTTAAAGATGTGATATGCCTTCTTAGTAGTACTCCATTTGTAGTCATTGCAATATCTAAATCACTATCCAATTTTCTAATCATTGAGATTAGTTTAGAAATATCCTTACGCATTAATGGCTCTCCACCAGTAATTCTTACTTTCTTTAATCCCAATGGAAGCATTGACTTTACTACTACTATTATTTCCTCATATGAAATAATCATATGTTTAGGAAGAAATTCATGATCACTACCAAAATGTTCTCTGGGCATACAGTAACTACACCTGAAATTACATCTATCAGTAACTGATATTCTTAGGTCACGAAGCGGACGACCCATCGAATCATCCAATCTCATAAGCAATTCTATTGGTAGCGGGTTATTGAATTATCTTACAAGGTTTGATGTTTAATGATTCGGTGGGATGAATATGGCCAGCGGTAGACATAGTATCGAGCCAGGCTTTAGTTCATCAAAAACAAGTCATGAAAAAACCATCTCATTCGAACCGAGTATTTCTAAGAATGATATAGAATGGCAACTTCCTCCATCTAAAAGTCATTTGATAAGAACTCTATTAATCGCTTCACAAAGTGATGATATAACTGTTATCAATGGCATAAGGAATTCGGGATTAGATGTAAATTCTATGAAAAATTGCCTAATGCAATTAGGTGTGAAAATTGAATATTGTGATGAATACGGACAAGTAATGCAATCTTCAACTAATAATTTAGAAATCAATTCATTGAAGATTACCGGAGTTGGAAGTTTCGGATTCAAAAAACCACATGAAAGTTTGAATGTTGGTAACTCTGGCACAACTCTTCGATTAATCGCCTTATTGTGCGCTAGGTTTGATTTCTCTATAACTATTGATGGAGATGAATCAATTCGAAGAAGAAATACTGATGCACTGTGGAATTCATTATTGTCTTCAGGTGTTGATGTATCGATTAAGAGTGATGAATATAATTTACCAGTTGAACTAAAAGGACCTTGGTTCGCCGATATAAACACTAAAACGGTAAATCTAGATGTTTCAAAATCAAGTCAACCATTTTCTGCTTGGATGTTATCTTCTCCAGGTCTACCTCATAAGATAGAATTGAATTTGGATGGCGAACCAGTATCGAATCGACATTGGATGTTGAGTAAAGAGATCTGTAAAACAGCTGGTGCAAATATAGAATTAGATAATAATGTGGCGATAATGGCTCCATGGAATGTTAAATTAGAGACTAATTTGAGAATCCCAAAAGATGCTTCAATGGCTAGTTTTGCTATGCTTGCAGCATCATGTTTAGGCGTCAAAGTGAATCTTATTGGATGGCCTAATGAAATAGATTGTTTGGGTCACGAAGTACTTCAACAACGATCGAGTGAACTTGGAATTGATTGGATTGATGATGTTTTAGAGAAATCTAACAGTGGCCGTTCTATAGAGGTTGACTTAACAGACTGTAATGATATAATAACTCCGCTGAGTATCATCATGGCACTTGGTTATGGTGGTAATATAATTGGTGCATCTCATTCATCATTCAAGGAAAGCAATAGGCTTCTAAGCACTTCAAAGTTATTAAAATCATTTGGTCTAATATCTAAAATTAATGAGGATGGTTTAGAAATTCAAGGAGGTCAAAAACTATCAACTCCTGATTCTGTTGTTGAAACGTTTGGTGATCATAGAGTTTTCATGTCCGCTATATTGCTAGCATCTAAGGTTGGAGGAGAAATAGATGGTTTTGGTCTGCATAATATAGCAGATGAATTATTTATCGAAAGATTGATTGAAAGTAAAATTACTTTACAATAACTTCATCCATGTCGTCCAAAATGATGATCCAGAGAATCAATTGGTAATCGTAGAGCAGTTGGCCTACCATGGACGCAAGCCCAAGGATTCGGTATTTTTCTCATATCATCTAATAATCGTCGCATCTCAGGTAATGTTAATCTTTCATTTGCCTTTACTGCACCGCGACAAGCATTGAGGAATGCTAAGTGATCTTTTCTTTTCTCAACAGTTTCCAAGGGTGCTCCATCTTCTGAACAGTCTTGTAGTAGGTCGATTAGGAAGGGTATTATATCTTCACCCTCAAGAAGATTAGGTGAAGCGACTAAAGCCCATGAATCATTTATTTTTTCAAAAGTAAAACCAACTTCTTTCAACCTATCTAAAGATGCTTCGAGTAAGGCATTCTGCTTAGCATCAAAGTCCAAAACATATGGTTCTAATCTCTTTTGACTTAGCCACAGGTTTTCATTATACCTGAGGCGTTCAAATCTAATTCTTTCATGCAAGGCGTGTTGATCGATAAGGAGTAGTTCATGTTCAGCTTGCGCTAATATATATGAATCAGCAAATTGTGATAGTGGCTCCATTTCAGGCAAATCATTGATAATTCGGTCTAATGGGATTTCATCAGTGGGTGAGATATGAACTCCGATTCTAGAATATCTATGTAATTCCCTTTCAGCAGATGATAAAGCCGGGGAAATTGGTTTTTCATCCATCCCAGGTAGCGTTTTTTGTGGAATCTCGGATGAAGAAATCGGTCTAGACTTAGATTCTATTTTAGCCTCTTCTGCTTGGATGCCATGTAGATTTAATTGCGAACCTGCAGCGATTGCCCAAGATGGGGCTTGAGTATCTCTTTTCTCTATAGAAGGCATCTTAGAAGTATTTATTCCTGCGGCTTCAATCACAGAATCGACTGCTTTTTCTTTACTAAATAAATTGGCTATAGGCTCTATATATTCTGTTTTTAAGCCTCTTAATTCCTTAATTCCGCCTGCTGAATCGGGATTTGTAGGGACTTGTTCAAGAGTATTGGCTATTGACCGTTCAAGTTTTTCCAATACTCTCCAAGAATGTTTCAGCCTAACTTCCCTCTTAGTTGGATGAACATTGACATCTACTTCATCAGGTGGGATGTCAAGTGATAATACCGCAATAGGGTGCCTTCCTTGCATCAATCGGGTTCGATATCCTCTTCTTATTGCTTGTTGGAAAGGCCCTGAGGCGACCGGTCGATCATTGATTAGAATGTAAATATCATCCCCCTTTCCTCGAGTTATATCAGGTGTACTTACCCATCCACTCCAAGACTCTAATCCAGGTGCATCTTGGTCAATAATAGGTGTTTCTAATTCAATTAATTGGTTAGCTTGACTTCCTAAGATATCATATAACCTATCATTCAATGTTTCACTTACTGGAACATCTAATATTGACCTTTCATCATTTATCAATTTGAATCCTGTTTCCCTATTTGCCATAGCATGCGATACAACCACATCGATTATACGAGCATTTTCAGTTGCTGGTCTTCTTTGAAAAGATAGTCTCGCTGGAGTATTTTCGAATAATGAAATTACTTCAATTTTTGTTCCTTTTGCCATACCATGTGGCTCCGGTTTATTCTTTTTACCAAAGATCATCGATATTGAACGACCTTCAAAGTTGGCTGGACGACTTGAAACGATTAATTTGGAGACCATTCCAATACTTGCTAAGGCTTCTCCTCTAAATCCCAAAGTATTTATTTTATGTAAATCCTCAACCGTTTTTAACTTCGATGTGGCATGTCGATCAAGTGATAGAGACAAATCTTGCTCCCTTATTCCACTTCCATTATCTTCTATTTTGATAAGATCAAATCCACCTCTTTCGATAGTTATGGTTATTTGAGTGGAATTTGCATCAAGACTATTTTCAATCAACTCTTTGACCACTTGTGCTGGCCTTTCTACAACTTCTCCAGCAGCGATATGTCCGATTGTATTGTCATCCAGTTGGACAATTATATTTGGTTCAGTCATTTCTATACCTCCTTGTTTTTCAGATTCTTTAAACTATACAGTGCATCATGGGCATCTTTTGGTGATAAGTTATCTATGTCTGAGAAGATCCCATCTAACATTTCCATCATTGCTAAATTAGCCTTATTCTCAGGTTTGGTTTGGTTATCCATCGATGCTGCTGCAAAATAACCCATCAAACTTGCTTGACCTATATCTCTAACAATAGGTGCTCCATTTTCTCCCGCTCTTGCACCTTTTGCTTGATTCTCCAAAAAGGCTAGTAAGTCAGATGCCCTTTCAACGACATTTCTAGGCAAACCTGCTAGAGCAGCAACTTGTACTCCATATGAATCATCACAGGGTCCATCTCCTATTGTATGTAAAAACTTCAGTTCTCCATTGCTTTGTGCTACTTGGACATGTACATTCTTAATTATTTTAATTTCATCTTCAAGGCCAATTAGTTGATGATAATGAGTGGCGAAAAGACTTCTTGAACTTATTCTATTGCATATATCTTCAGTTACTGACCAAGCTATCGATAACCCATCAAATGTTGAAGTCCCTCTTCCGATTTCATCTAGAAGGATAAGAGATTTATCAGTCGCTCTCCTTAGTATATGAGCCACTTCAATCATTTCCATCATGAATGTTGAGCGTCCACGTCTCAAATCATCACTTGCTCCAACTCTAGTAAATACTCTATCAACTAGACCAATCTTGGCTTTAGATGCTGGGACAAAAGAGCCTGCTTGAGCTAATATAGAGATTAAAGCAGTAGTCCTTAGATATGTAGATTTACCACCCATATTAGGACCGGTAATCAATAGGAAGTTTTTCTTTTTATCAAGAATAATATCATTTGGAACAAAACCTCCTTGTTGTTCTAGGACAGGATGTCTACCTTGTTCAATTCTTAATATTGATTCATCTACAATATCTGGCCGAACCCAAGCTCTCTTTTTGGCAACCATTGCAAAACACTGTATTACATCTATAGAAGCAACCTTTCCAGCTATTTCTGCTAGGGTTTGAACATGCTGAATACACTTCTCTCGTAATTGACGAAAAACTCTATACTCAAGTTCTTTTGATTTAGTATCTGAAGTAAGTAATAGGTCATCCCTTTGAACTAATTCATCGGTAGTATATCTTGAGCCATTAGTCATTTGTTGTTTTCTTTTCCATTCTGTTGGAACTTTATCTTCATGGGTTTTAGTAACTTCAATGAACCAACCGATTTGTCTATTCATCTTGACTTTAAGCGATGGTATTTGTAAATCTATTTTCAATTTCTTTTCTAAATCAGTAAACCAGGAATGACCTATTGCAGAAGTATCTCTAAGGGAATCTATATCACTATCAAAACCAGGCCTGATTATTCCTCCATCTCTTAGACTAAGTGGGGGATTATCTACTAAGGTTCTACGAATCTCTTCTCCCATATCGGTTAAACAATCAAGATTAGAAATAAGGTGATTCAATAGTTTATCATCTGCTTGTTGACAAATTCCAATCACAGCGGGCATTCTTTCCAATGCTAATGATGTTGCAAGTAAGTCTCTAGCATTGGAGCGATTATATGCTAATTGTGTGGCTAACCTTTCCATGTCTCTCAAACCTTTGAGAGAATCTCTTAATGAATCGATACGTTTCGTTGAACGAAATAATGAATTTACTGAATTCTGTCTTGAAATAATCGAATCCACATTTGAGAGTGGCCTTAAGATCCATGTTTTCAATAATCTTCTTCCCATCGCAGTTCGACAATAATTAATGCTGGACAATAAACTTCCTTCATATTCACCAGAAAGGGTAGATGTTAATTCTAAATTTCTGAGAGTAGTCTGATCTAATAGCATGTGTCCTTTTTCTTCAATAATTGAAATATCTCGAATCGGTATTGAATCAGCTATATGGACAGTTGCTAGATAGTCTGCAGCAAGTCCAGCAGCGGCTAAAGATAATGGTGCATCATCTAAGTCCAGATGTCCTAAATCTGCAACTTTTAATATTTCCATGAGTCGATTTCTACGCTTATTTTCTGATGCATTATGTTGTGAAATCACAGTGTCTTGAAGATGAGTAAACATTGTACATAAAGTTGAATCTTCTGAGTCTTTTGATGAGATTACAATTTCAGCAGGATTCCATCTCAGTATCTCATCCATTGCATGATTAAATTTATCATCGCCACTCCATGTAGATGCCCATGACTCTCCAGTTGAAGCATCGATGACTCCCATTCCCAACTGATCTTTCGAAAGAACAATAGCTGCCAATAAAGATCTTTCATCTGTTGATAAAAGTGATTCTTCATATAGGCTTCCAGGTGTGTAAACTCTTGTCACTACCCTTTCCAATAACTTTGCGCCTTCTCTTAGTTGGTCTTCCTGTTCAGCAACCGTTACCTTCATTCCTGATTTTAACATCTTTCTTAAATTATCTTCTAATGCATGCCATGGGAAGCCTGCCATGGGTATAGGGTGTTCTGCATTCTTATCTCTTGAAGTTAAAGCTAATCCGAGTATTTCTGAAGCAACTTCGGCATCTTCATTGAATAGTTCATAGAAATCACCCATTCTGAAAAATAGAATCGTATCTGGATGTTCAGACTTGATGTCCATAAATTGGTCCATCATACCCCTTTTTGACATTATCATCACATCCATGGCTTACGCTGGAATTGGTTGTCATTCAGCACGGCACATGAAGGTTGTCAAAGAAATGGAATTTTGCAGTACATTGATGGATAATATGTTCAACTTTTCATCCTGTCTAATACATTCCAGCCCATTACTACAAAACCAATTGAAAATACTAGTAGGAATGCGAAGTTAAGAAAACCCCTTCCACTTTCTATAGAACCGTGAGATGTAGTGTCTAAAGATAGTAATTTAGGCTCATCATTTGAATCTGTTCCATGCATATATATTATCTCGGAAGAAGAAGCATATGCTTCAATTTCAATTGGTAGTCGATGTTGTAATTGTATTACTTTTTGTTCATCATGAGTCCATTTTATGACTGACTCCGAACCAATATTTCCAAAGAACCAAACTACTCCGTTATCCACTCCTATCGCTGCGGAACTTGTAATGGTAAGATGTTCTAATGATTGATCTGAAGAATCGAAAATGGTAGTCTGACCCGTTCCTGCAATTATCATCTTATCATCAATTTTTATGGTTGAATGATATTGGCCATGAGTGCCTACATATAGCTTATTTAGCATTGGCGAAGTAACCCCTCCAGTCCAAATTACGTGACCCATTACAGGCTTGATGTCCGGTGAAGCAGGATTATTTCCTTGTCCTGTTGATGATGAAATTATAATTCCTGTTATAATCCATTCATTATCAGCTATTGGAGTAATCGATTCCCAATCTATATCTTGGCTATTAGGCATTGGCGAAGTAGGTACTCCATTACTATTGATTCCCCTAATACTTTTAGAAAAGCCTTCATCAGTGACTGCAATCATAGTATCAGAGTCGGGATCTATATTCACAGCCAAATCCAGTATCCTGAATATTCCGAGTCCACTACTTATTTCAAAATTACTAATAGTAGACTGCGAGAACATTATTATTGAGTTATCTTCACTAGAAGTTGCCATAGTGCCATTGGATAGTTCAGTTAAGTAAGTGATATTTGAAGCACTATTATCATTAATTGGATCAATTATTGTATTTAGCTTATCATCAACATATTGGTATAGATAAGTTCCATCATTAGTATGTGCTACTGCTGTGTGCCCACCGTTGGAATCATAGTGTACTTTCAAAATGCGAGAACCCTCCATGGTTCCATTCCTTTCAAAGTCCATACCGGATAATTTCCCTGTTCCATGAATCGCAAAAGCACCTACGAGAATAAATGCGAAGAATAACGAAATAGCAAGCCATTGATATTCAGATTCTTCTTCAAGAAGTCGCCTCCAACCTTTCGCCATGTTGCTTCGGTATAATTTATACTCCATGAAGGCTTTGATAAAATACAGGCCACTATACGGTTTTTGGACAATGATAAAACCTTGAATCATGCGGAGGAATGATAAAGGAAACATCAGTCGCAGTGTTGCTTGGAGATATGATATGGCACGTAAACCCGCATCGATGTATCGTAGATTGAAAGGACCTGCATACACAAGGCGTAAGTATATCGGCGGTGTACCAAATAACCGTATTAACAAATTCTATGTTGGAAATAGAAGGGCTGCAGAGACTGGACAATTCCCAGTAGTCATCGAACTTTCCTCTAATAATAACGTTCAGATCCGTCATACTGCACTGGAAGCTGCTCGTGTAATTTCCAATTCTACAATACGTAATATTGCAGGTGCTCAAGGATATGCTTTGAGAGTTCATACATTCCCGCACCATGTTCTCAGAGAAAATAAGCAGGCTACAGGCGCTGGAGCAGACCGTGTTTCTCAAGGAATGCGTTGTGCATTTGGTAAGAATGTAGGTACTGCTGCTAGAGTAAAGAGAGGTCAGAGAGTTATTTCAATACAAATTGAAGCTGAGCATTATTTAACTGCTAGAGATGCTCTTCGTAAGGCAAGTATGAAATTCCCAACTCCATGTACTATTCGTTTAATTAAAGGCCATGAGCATCTAAAGGGCCTAATTTGAAACATCGGTGGACTTAGTCCATTTGAAAGAACAGGTTTTTGTTCTTAATTTTGGGCGCGGCTTCAATAGTGAGAATAATCTAGAGACATACAAGGGTGTTAGAATGCGGGTTGCAGTCCTAATTGAGGAAAAGTGTAAACCCAATAGTAATGCATTTAATTATCTCAAAAAATATGCGGGTATGTGCGGCGGAGAATGTATTCAGGTAAATGGGAAAAAGTGCAAGATTCTAGAATCTGCTTGCCCTCCATGTTTAATTAGAGCGAAACTATGTCCAGATAATGCGGTTATAATCATTAATCTACCAGCCGAATTAGAAACTGATATGATTCATCGATTTTCACTTAACGGATTCCGTCTATTCCGTCTCCCAACTCCTTCAAAGGAGTCAGTTGTTGGAATACTAGGTCCTAATGGAATGGGTAAGTCGACTGCAATCAATGCATTATCTGGTCGAATGATTCCAAACCTTGGTGATTGGACAAATAAGGAGCCTGGATGGGAAGAAATCATCGAAACACTACCTCGAGGTGAATTAAGGGAGTTTTTAATTGCGGTCAAAGAAGGTAAGATAAAGATAGCAGTAAAGCCTCAGAATGTCGATAAATTACCTAAAAAAGTAGAAGGAACTGTACGTCAACTATTATCCAAGGTTGATGAAAGAGATATATTTGAAGAAATCACTGAAGAGATGGGAATCAGCCATCTCCTAGATAGAACGATCCAACAATTATCAGGTGGTGAATTACAGAGAATGGCAATCTGTGCTACATTGATGAGAGATGTTGATGTTTACTTTTTTGATGAACCATCATCATATCTAGACATATATGAGCGAATGAGAATCGTTAAGATTATTCAAAAACTTTCTGAAACAAAGAGAGTGATTGTAATCGAACACGATTTAGCGGTCCTAGATGTATTAGCCGATTTAGTTCATATTGTCTATGGTCAGAAAGGGGCTTTCGGGATATTTACTCCAGCCAGAACCACTAGGCAAGCAATTAATGCTTATCTTGATGGATTCCTTACAGAACAAAATGTTAGGATAAGGAGTAAACCTATAAAATTCTTGAATCATAGAGATCGGGCATCTCAGTTGGGTAGTGAAGTAGTTTCTTGGTCAGGAGTCAAGAAGAAACTCGGCGACTTCCAATTATCTACTGGAGATGGAGCAGTTCATCGCAGCGAAGTAGTGGGAGTTGTTGGGCCAAATGGCACTGGTAAATCGACAATGATTAAGATTTTAGCAGGAATGGAAGAATATGATGATGGATGGGTTACTAAACAATCCAAAGTATCATACAAGCCCCAACACATAGATGTTGATCTAGATTGTAGTGTCCAACTTTGGTTGGATAGTGAATTAGGAAATAGATGGCGTGTTGGTGAATTTAATGTCAATGTAATTAAAGCGCTAGGGGTTGATGAATTACTTTCCAAAAGAGTAAACAAATTATCCGGTGGTGAAAGGCAGGCAGCCTCTATTGCCATCTGTTTAGGCCGAGATGCAGATCTATATCTTCTAGATGAACCATCAGCTCATCTTGATGCTAATGCTAGAATGGAGGCTGCTAAGGCCATCAGAAAAACAATGGAAGCAAATGAAAAGTCTGCTTTTGTAATTGATCACGATGTATATTTCCTAGATATTCTAAGTGATTCACTGTTAGTTTTTGATGGCGTAGGAGGCACTCATGGTAATGCTCAAGGACCTTTTTCACTTAGAGAAGGAATGAATCGTTTCCTTAAAGAAGTTAATATTACTTTTAGAAGAGATCATGATTCTAAGAGGCCTCGAATCAATAAATATCAAAGTAGAAAAGATAGAGAACAACAGACTTCAGGAGATTACTATTCTTTTGAATCAAAGTAGGTGAAAAAATGCCATTCGGAAAACCACCTTTAGGAGGACCATTAGGAAAGTCCCGTTCCAGACTTTCTGCAAGTGGCTTGACTTCATTTCTCAGGTGTAAGAGACAATGGTTTCTAAGTTCCAAATTAGGTCTTTCTAGCCCTCTTAATCCCTCACAGGTATTAGGTATCGTAATCGAGGATTCATTGTGTGAAATATTTATGAAAAGACCATTAGGTCTTGATTCACTAGATGAAATCAAAGATTGGTGTAATAAACTGGCTATAGAATATGCACTAATCACCTTTGAAAAAGGTAAAAAAATATGGGATGAAGCACTATGGCATAAAGAAGGTAATTCATGGGATGATGTTGAAGTTGATTCAATTAGAAATAGACTTAGTTGTGGTTTAGAATTATTCCTTGAGGAAGTTGAATCATGCTATAATTCCAATGGGGGTCCTTTCCTTGATCAGTTTAGGAAAGGTGAACAGGTATTCGCAAAACCTTCACCCGCATGGGGTGAAGAACCTGTTTTTCCAGTGCCAGATAAGGTAAATAATTTTTCTTTGAGAAAATGGTCTATAGAAGAGCCTATGAACTGGCAAGCGAGCGGAGATTCAGCATCTTGGCTTGAGGCTTGGGAAATAGCTAGGCCATGGGTAAAAGATTCTAGGGTTCACCAACCTCAAAGGTTGTTTCATCCGGATGGATGGGCTGCAGGAGAGCTAGATTTAGTATTACGTTGGGATGGTAAAATTAGATTAATAGATATCAAATCGGGAAACCCGGAATCTAAATTTGCAGTATCTTTATTCCATCAATTGAGATTCTATTCATGGTTATGGAAGGAAACCCATGACGGAGAAGAGGTACATGGCCTTGAGGGATGGTATCTTGATGGAGCACATCGAGTTTGTTATGATGCCCCAACTATGGATGAATATAATTCCATGACTCAAGAGTTTAAAATTGTACATCAAGAGATGCAGGCAATGGGTTCAGGACCTGTAGTATTTCCAGCTATAGACTCTAATCAATGCCAGGGAGATCAAGCAGGATGTTATTGGTGCAGTGTATCTCGTGACTCATTAGGTAACTGGACAAATAGCCAAGCAGTTGAATCGATCACAAAAAACTTGCATATTGAAATTAAACCTCCTTTTGAGAATTTGAATAAAATACCTTCACGTGTGACAGTTAAAGGTAAGTTTACTGGTTCTTGGGGACCACTTCCAAACCATTTCTCTGAACCAGTATTGGGTGCAATGTTGACATCTGGTGGCACTCAAATTACAATTGAGGAAAGTGAACCAGGTTCATTCCCAAAACTCCATGAAGGTTCAAATGAAGAAGTTGTAGTAATTGACGCTCTACCCGGTGTCTGGCGAGGTAGTCCAAGGTTGTATGTTGATTCTGAGACAAAGATCTTATCAGTTGAGGAGGCTGAAAAGTATCTTGAAGAGAAAGGTTTAGAGTTATCAAAGTCAATTACTCGAATTGGATTGCTGAGGACTAGAGCTAACTGTGAAGGTTATGTATTGAGTCTTCGAAAGAGAAATGGAGTGAGGCTTGATGGCAAGCCTTGGACAATGTTAATCCTACACATGTGGGATGGGGATAATGTTGTTGAAGTAGTTGCTTTTGGTTCAAGTATAAACTCACAATTAGAATCAATAACTCCTGGTCAAATTATTAGTTTGACAGGATCAGAAATTGGTTGGAGGTCGGGTCTGCCACAACTTAGAATTGATTTACGTAATACAAGAATCTCTATTCGCTAACATCTTGATTGATGGTAGGTTTCAAGAGGGTCGAACAAAACCAGCAATGGTATGCCGGCGACAAGTGTTGACTCGAATATGGATGATGTTGGTCCATATAACCGTCTTTCAGCAAGCCAGGTTAATACTTATAATTCATGCCCAAGGCTTTGGTATTATGAAAAAGTATTACATTTCAAGATGCCACAGATACCTGTATTATTTGTTGGTAGGGCTGTAGAAGATGCCTTCTGCCGTATGCTGAGAGAATCTCCAGGATTCATAACCCAAAAAGCCTCAAGTGATACTTTGTCCAATACGCCTCTAGGTGAGGATGGCAAACCAGATCGAGATGAGGAAAAGATATGGCCTAGTCAAAGATTATTGCCTCTTCCAGAGAAATTAATGATAAGTAAATTAGAGGAATTAAGAATATGGGCAACATCTCGAATAGATGTCCATCTACCCATATCTCTTGAGCAGATGAGATTAGAATGGGAAAGTGATGAGCGGAAATCTGGGGATTGGAAACAGGTTGATCCGAATTATTGTCGACAAATGTGTATTAATGGACTTGAGATGCATTTACTGGAAGTTCAACATTGCTTAAAAGAAAATGGTGGGCCACAATTAGAACAATGGAGAGGCGGTTTTAGAGAAAATTGGCCTTCACCCGATGGTTTAGGTTTTACAATTAGTGGCAGTCACCCATTGGCTGGACAAGGTGAAGTATCTCTAATAGAAGCCTGGGAAATTACTAGGCCATGGTTTGTAGAACCTGACGCAGTAAAATTTAGTATGAATGCAATACACCCTGATTTTTGGTTTCAAGGCGAATATGATTTGGTATATCGTTGGAATGGAATTATAAAAATAGTCGATTTAAAAGCCAGTATTGGTAAAGGTGATCGTTCTGGTAACTATGTTGAACAACTGAAAATGTATGCAATGTTGTGGTGGGTTACTCATGACAAGAAACAATCTGTTGATGAGTTAGAGATTTGGTATTTAGGGGCAGATAAAATTAAACCAATATCGGTTCCAAATGAAGAAGAACTATTGGTGCTTGAAAAGGAACTTAGTTCATTATGGTCTAAATTAAAAGAAGCACCCCCTTCTATAGAGGTGTGCAGTCCTGCTCCAAGCCCCATGAGGGGATTTCTTGAAGGAGGTGTACCAACAACTGCTCCAGATATTTCTCGTTGCATGACTTGCGATTGGAAAGAAATTTGTCCGAGTGGTTCAGGAACAGATAACTTTCCTCAACAAAAATCATTTAATTTACCAGGTACAATAACTCCTTTAGAAGTATCTTCAATAGAAGAACTTAATCCAAGATTAGATATTGTTTGTGATGTATTCTCAATATTTGACATGAATTCAGAAAAGAGACCTAGTGTCACTATAAATCAAGGTCATAATATGGCAAAGATAGATATCTTAGTCGACAAGCATCAAGATGGTCAACAACCATGGCCAAATGACCTTTCCAAAGGAGATAGGGTGTTGATCGAGAATGCAATAATGACTGTAAATTGGAAAGGTGAAATCATTGCTAAGATTGATCCGTGGGGAATGATATCCAAAACTGATAAAGGCGTGAATGATAGTTCTAGTCTAATGGAGTTTAGAGCCAGGTGGAACCTTTTTGGAAAATTGATTTATAAATTTGATAAAAAGGGAATTGGTAGAAATGGAAAAGAATGGCATCGAAGAGGAATTATGTTGATGGATTCCACCGGTTCTATCAAGGTTACAGGTTGGGCAAAGGATTGGGGTTCACAATATGAAATGGCAGAAGTCGGTGACTTAATTCTAATTTCTAATGCTGGAATAGATGCTTGGGCAACTCAGGTAAGAGCAGATATCTCAAGGAACTCTAAATTAAAGGTTATCTCACCCACCGGATGAAACAGTAATCACATTTAATTCAGCATCCGATTTTATTATAGTTGAATGTGGTAATATATTTTGTTCAAAACTGACAATAACTGTTGAAGGTGCAATGTTAGCAAGATTCAATGCTTCTCTAATAGTAATTTTATTTTCAAAAGAAACTATTTCTTTATGGTCGCGCCCAATAAACAGAATCTGCATGTACACGCGTTATAGCACCATCCTTATGACGGTGGCGCTAGACCCACAATCTACTGCCGAGATCGCATAGCCCGGTATTGCGGTGGATTCGAAATCCACTGTCTTCGGACACGGGAGTTCAAATCTCTCTCTCGGCGCCAAAAAAATCACATATAGAAGGCATCAGGTGTTTCAGTAAGTTCAGAAACATGATCTGCTGTTTTATTTGGTGCCATAGATGCTAGTTTTTTAGACAGTTTCTCTTTGGCATCTTTTGGCAAAGCAACACTTAGTTGAAACCATTTGTCCAATGCTTCTAATAACCGTTGTGATGCATGTATATCTCCACTTGCACCTACTGTTGTAGCTATTGCACAAGCAGAATTCAAATCATATAATGGACCATATGATGCCAGTAAGGCTGCCATTCCAATCGCACCCGAACTAGGCTCATCTCTTCTAACATCAGCTCCAATTGCTTCAAGTTCCATTCTAAAACTAGCACTGCTTGATACAATGAAAGTATCTTTACGTGTTGCTACATCAGTCATTCCGGCTAAAATGATGATATTATTCGCCCCTTGCTTTTTTAAGAATTCCATAACTTCTCTAGCCATTTGACCTTGAAATTGTGATTCTAGTGGCTGTGATGTTCCTGTGATAGTTATTATTTTTACTTTAGTAGATGATTCTATAGACCTAACGGATAGATGTGGAGGTGATAATAAACCATCTTCATCCAAAGTGGCAAGAGGTGGTAAAGCAGTGTGATGTAATCTGGCTAACTCTTCTGCTAAATTTATATCATTTAGAGCCTCTAGTGCTGCTTTACCTATGTTGCCTACTCCTGGTAGTGATATAAGGACTAAATCATTAGTCCCTAATGTGGTATGACCGCTTCTCCACTCTACCATCAAACTCATAATTCTTTAACGATACTTTACGCAGTATAATGTTTGAGATTGAATTCAGTTGAAAAGTTTGATTTGTTATCTCAAACCGAATTGCCAATCATTCTTCTTCACTAGTTGCTAGTATTTTCGCTCTTATCTCATTTAATGAGTCAATTATCGGTAGATTTTCTGCCCATTCTTTAGAACTGACATCATACATCTTTCTTCTTATTTCCGCTCTATGATCTTCTGGTGACCATTTGATTGGAGCAGCAGCCTGGGCAACTCCCCCGCAAGCAGGACATTCAGTTGATAATGTCCAAGATTGACATTTTAAGCACTGTTGAAGGATTTGTCGAGCCATATTATCGCCTGTTAGTTTTCATTTATCATAAAGATGGTAATCAGTCTCTAAAAGATACTGCTTCTCCACCATTGTCTATCACATGATTTACTGTAGAACTAGATATTTCATTCCATAAATCTTCAGCAGTTTTGAAGTCAGGTGCCTTAAGTTCGATTCTATATTCTGGTGCACCATTATAATAGCAAGATACTATAATTTCCTCTTCAGTTGAAGTAAAAGATTCCGCTGCCATCAATGCATCTCGAATTACTGTAATTCCATTTGGTATGTTTATGCTCAATTTGAATATACCTCGTATTTCTACAAAAGGTGGAATGATATTCTCAACTGCGATTTGGATAAAGGTTTTCAACCATTCTCCTTCAAAACCAGCATCTATTAGAGAAGTTTGATTTGTTGCAGCTTCTTCAAATGAACTGTAAAGAGTTCCAAAAGAATTTACTAGATCTTCAGAAAACTTATCTTTTGTAGCTTCATCCCATCCAACCTTCTCTGCTAATATCTTGAATAATTGATTTGATCTTTGTTCATTCTTCCATTCTTGAAGACGCTCTCTACGCCTTTCTTCAGAAACAGATTTCAAAGATAGTTCTAATGAGGAACCATCTTTTCTTGTTCGCATTACTTTACAGATTAGACGTTGGCCATCTCTAACGAATGATTTGATGTTTTTTACCCATCCACTGGCGATTTCCCCAATGAATATGAATCCTTCAATGCCGGGAAATTCATCAAAGTTAACGTAAACACCATTTTGCTTAACAGTCTTTACCGTTACAACAACTAGTTCCCCTTCTTCAGGAGCAATAATGACTTCATCTAGACTCATTGGAGGCTTAGCCCCCTTATTCTAGGGCTTCTACGATATTACATCCAATGAGGTTAGCCTTTCCTCCGGACGGTGAAGTTAGTGTTGCTCCACAAACTGAACAAGAAACAACGCTTGTTGCTCTAGAAAAAATAACAACTTCAGCACTACAATCGCGGCATGATACATTTAGAAAATTGCTTACCATAAAAATCACATCACTTGTCTACTAATTCGAATTTCTTTGCTCTTTGGCAAGGTGCATAATGAGCCTTTCCAGTCTCTGTGCATCTAAATAATATATTTACGCGTTTTGTTGGCTTTTCACGGCCATCTGGTTTAGGACGAGGAAAACCTCTGTATCCTGCCATAACCTTACGGAATCTTCTCTGACCCCACTTTAATTCTGAGGCACGCCTCTTTTTAACACGCTCAATGGTATGCATTGTGTGCTTACCAGCAGAAGGACTGTAACGCTTGATTTGACGTGGCATCTTAACCATAGTAGCACCTTGAGCGTTCGTGCCACTAGGGTCGGGTATTTAGAAACTCCGCATGAACAAAGCCAACTAAACCGGGTGACTGCGGTGTAAAGTAAGGGGTTAAGTAATTAATTACATTGCTTAGGGTGGCTTATGGATGCAATGTATATTGCTGTGTTATTTTTCTGGATTCCAATGAGTTCTATCGTATTAGGTCTTTGGGTCTCCTTTTCATCAAAACAAGACTCCAAGATTTATTTTGGCAGGATCTTAACAGTTATCAGTTTTCTATTGGTATGTATAAGTCCATGGACTGCGCCATTATCTCCATCATCTTCAATAGGTCATCTAATTGGATTTATTGTAGGTCCATCAATTTTATTGTTAACTGGATTATACCTAATTACTTTTTCAGGTAATGTACCTGTTGGAAAATTACCTTATAGTGATAAGAGGTTAGGATTTATTTGTTTATTTATTGGAACAATTTGGTTTTTGATGATGCAGTGGGGTGATTTAACTCCGATGTATTATGGTGATGAACTAAACAAATTTTGGCTTATATTCTTCCCGACAATGTTAATTTTATTATGTAGTTTATCTTCAGTACTATCAATTTCAATGCTAGTAATTGGGGATAATAGGCAAAAAGAATCAAGATTTATGGCGGCAATATCATTATTCACATTGATCATAATTATCTGCGCCATGACCATTGACGGCAAAAATGTTTCATCGAACCAATTTAGTGATTATTTGTGGCTTTCAGTTTCCGACTTACTGGGTATTTCGGTTGGAGTATCATTATCCATACTGATTTTTGGTTTAGTGATATATCTTTATGAATCTAATCTTGAGCAACCAGGTTCAGTAAATCCGCCATCAAAAAAAGAATTATCTCTTGCATCAATAAAGATCTCTCAAAACATAGGGGGTGAAGAAAGTGAATGAGATTAAGCAGAGGCTAAATATCAAGATTATTTTTATCGCCTTCTTTTTACCAATCTTAGTGATATGGATTATAGACTCAACACTAACCGGGGACTTTTCTAGTTTCGATACTAGTGACTCATTCACTAGATTTGCCAATGCGATTTTAACATCATATACTTTAGGATCTTTTTTATTACTTGGAAACTTATTTTTCTATGCCGATTCTAGGAACCGTCCGTTAGCACCATTATTTGGTATGGCTTTAGCCGTTTTACTTGGCGTAATATCTACCATAATACTAATCGGAATGGGTCCAATGCTTTTGGAATCTAATGGTTCGGTTAAAGCTCAGGCAGTATACAACGTTGGGCATACAATTGTATCATTTCTAGCTATCTCATTAGCAGGTATTATCTGCATAGGGTCTATGTTTTCGACCATTACGAACGGTAAGAAGAGAAATATATTCTTAGAAGAAGAGTGATTTTTCTTGAATGTAACCTTCCGCTTATTTCATAAGGGGGAGGTCGGTGGGGCGTTTGTCGTGGTGAACATATGTCAAAGGGAACACCGTCAATGGGACGCCGTCAAAAGACCACTCATATTCGATGTCGTAGATGTGGCAGGAATGCTTATCACAAGCAAAAAAGCGTCTGCGCTTCTTGTGGATATGGAGAAACTAGCCGTATTAGAAAATACAGTTGGGCAAAGAAATCTCACAGGCCTAAAGCTTGATTCAGCAATTGCTTTCAAGGGCAATTTCTACAAACAACCGATTGTTCGATTGTCATGAGGCGATGATATGTGTGGCATAATTGGTTTGGTTGGACGCACAGGACTTCATGTCAATCAACTAATCTATGATGGACTGACAGTATTGCAACATAGAGGGCAAGATGCTGCTGGAATAATGACTGACTATAACGGTCAGTTTAGACTAAGAAAGTCTAATGGCTTGGTGTCTGATATATTTTATACTAGGCACATGCAAAGATTACAAGGTCATATTGGGATTGGCCATGTACGATATCCTACTGCTGGGTCATCATCTAAGGCTGAAGCACAACCATTCTATGTCAATTCCCCATATGGACTTTCTTTAGCTCACAATGGTAACCTAACCAATGCTAATGAACTTCGTAGAGAATTATTAGATTCACATTTTAGACATATGAATACATCGAGTGATTCTGAAATTTTACTTAATGTTCTTGCTGTTGAATTATATGAGCGTTCTAAAGGATTCGCGATAGAGGGTAATCCCCATCTTGATGTTGAAGCGGTATTCGGTGCAGTAAGTGCATTAAATGAGAAAGTTACTGGAGGTTATTCTTGTGTATCCATTATATCGGGATATGGTCTCCTAGCATTTAGAGACCCACATGGTATCCGTCCACTTATTTTTGGTAAGAGAGAAGTTGATGGTGAATCAGAATGGATTGTAGCCAGTGAATCAGTTGCTATAACCGCTTTAGGTTTTGAAGTGGTTAGAGATGTAAATCCTGGTGAAGCTGTATTTATTTCATCATCCGGGCATTTGTTTTCACGACAGTGTGCTGAAAAGGTTGTTAATTCTCCATGTATTTTTGAATATGTATATTTCTCTCGCCCTGATTCAGTAATTGATGGAATTTCAGTTTATAATGCTAGATTAAATCAAGGAAAAATCTTAGCTGAAAGAATACTTGAACAATGGCCAGATCATGACATTGATGCAGTAATACCAGTTCCTGACTCTGGGCGGATCGCAGCATTACAAATGGCTAATACATTAGATGTACCATATAGGGAGGGTTTCGTAAAAAACCGTTACGTTGGTCGAACCTTTATCATGCCAGGGCAGGCTCTTAGAGAAAAGTCAGTTCGCAGGAAACTAAACGCTATTAGCCATGAATTTATTGGAAAAAATATTCTTCTAGTAGATGACTCAATAGTTAGAGGTACAACTAGTGAGCAAATAATTGAAATGGCTAGAGACGTAGGTGCATCAAAAGTTTATTTTGCATCTGCAGCGCCACCAGTTAGACATCCAAATGTGTATGGCATTGACATGCCTTCTGCTAGTGAGTTCATTGCAAATGGGCGTTCTATAGAAGAGATAAACACTGTTATTGGCAGTGATCGTTTATTCTATCAGACTCTAGAAGATTTGGAAAAGGCAACATTATTGGGAACGGGTAAAGATATTTCTTTTGATTCGAGTTGTTTTGATGGTAATTATGTCACAGGAGATATTACAGACGAATATCTAAGGCTCTTGCAGGAAAAGAGAAATGATTCTGCTAAACAGGATGATAGTGATGAAGATCAAATCCTAGATTTACATAATGATTCTACGTGAGTGATTGAATGTCACAGAATACTTGGATCCTTCGATTTGGAGAATTGGGATTAAAATCTAAATCAGTAAGGGGTTCTTTTCAGAAATCGTTGAGAAAAAACCTCTTCCAGTTGGCAAAAAATAAAGGAATAACTATTTTTCATCAAATTATTAGAACTCAAGACCATGTATCTTCACCAGATTCAGTAGAACTGGTTGAAGACTTACTTTCTCGAATACTTGGTGTAGTGGCGATAGACAGGGTTGAGAAAATGGAAGGAGAGATGGATCCTGAGTCAATTGCTAAATTGGTATTAGATAATTCCGATTCATTTGGTAAAAAAAGAACGTTTGGGGTAAGAGTACGCCGTATATCAAAGGCTGGAAATATTGGTTCAAAGCAATATGAAAGAGAGATAGGTTCAGAGATGTTGAGATTAGATCCAACATTATCCGTTAATCTATCTAATCCCGATGAGTGGATTAAACTAATTATAGACAAGGTCGCTATTTATCAGATTATTTATCGAATTCAGACATGTGCTGGATTGCCCCCCGGCGTTCAAGGGGATGCACTTGTTCAGATAAGTGATCAAAAGTTAATGCTTGAAGCATTTTTGATTATGAGAAGAGGAATTAGATTGATTCCAGTATTGGATTCAAGAATAGAATTATTGGATAAACTATCATTATATGATCCATTTATCGGTCAAAGAACATTGGAGCATGAACTTAGTGACAAAGCCTTTGAAAGACCTGCATGGGGGATTATTGGCCTTAATATGGAACAGGCAAAACCATTCATAGGCAAGAGGGATAATGCTGTAAAGACCACTCCTATTTGCACATTGGAACCATTGATTGGATGGACAGAAAATGAAATAGGTAATTTACTGAAGCATTTCGAGGATCCTTCAAAAAATATCCTTCATCCAGAAATAAGTCAGTGGATCGGATAAAAAAACTGACATTCAATAGTGAGTTTAATGGTATAAGGGTATTAGGAATCAATATGCTTAGCCGTGAACCTGTCGTGGCATTTAGCCCCCAGAGCAAGGTTACAGCCCTGGCACTATCCAGTAATGGAATTACTTCTGTTTGGTCAGAAGGAGAAGGACTGGTATGTATTTCTCATCAAACGGTTGAGGTAAATAAGGAAGATTTAATTCATTGGAAGTCTCCAGGGAAAGTAAAAGATCTTATTATTTTTAATGAAAATATATTTGTTTTAGATGAACTGGAGGGATTGACATGCTTAGACTTCTCAGGTAAGTCGATTTGGCAAGTAGAAATAAGCGGGGGTGGAGATCATATTAAAAGAATTGAAAACCGATTTGCGATAGTAGATTCACTGGGCCGGCTACATTTTGTAGATTTAGATGGTAATGAAAGTAATCTACAGGTCCCTTATGAATCAATAATTAATATTTCAGTAGTTGAAAACAACTTAATCCTAGCCCATGAAAATGGTGATGTACAAGCATTATCTGGTAATTATACAGTTTGGAAAAGACCTGCCAGAGGTGAATTAGGAGAATCGATTACCTCGATAGGAAGTACTTCTAGAGGTGATTTGATTATTGGTAGAGAAGGATATGCTCTTGTACCTGGTGATGAAGAAGCACTAGAACTGGAAATATGGAGTATAAAAGAAAACCAGATGCTGTATAGAACGGAATTAAATTCGAGATTAACAGTTAGTGAACCTTCAAAAAATGGAGTGATCTGTGGATTTGATGATGGCAAGGTTATCGAAATAAAACTCGAGGCTGATAGTAAGTACCATGATGAGTTATTTCCAATAATGGACTGTAAGCATCCAATAAAAACGATAAACGTTTTATTGGGACAGATTATTTGTTCTGCTTGGTTCTTTATATCGGGGGTGACTTCAGATGGTTCAAAATGGGTTGTTGAGCACCAAGGAATTCCTGATTTAGTCAAAATTTCATCTGATGGTTCAGTTTGTATTTTTGCAGGTGAAGATCAAAATGATTGGACAGATCAAGAGCCAATCGGTCTTATCTCTTTGAATGACGAGTTAGTAGAAATAGATGAATCTGAACTTTCTTCTTGGTTTAATAATCCTGAAATCATAGAAACACTTAGTTCCGAAGAGCTGTATGGAGAACAACAAGATATTGAACAATATCTTACAGAAGAAGAGGTTAAAAAGCTAAAGAAAAATCAAACATTCGATCTTGAAGAATCTATAGATGCATTGATAGGGGCGCTAGACTTTGAAACTAAAGATTTCAGTGATGAAAAGATAAAAGGTACCTTAAATATCGATACTGATGAATTGATTTCTCAATTGGATGATGCTATTGAAAGCTTAGCAATGTTACCTGATAATGATATTCTTGATGAATTAAATTCATCTATTGATGAGGTTCTAATTCCAATTGCTAGTGCAGGTGATGATCAACGAATCATATCAGAAACAGATGGTACAGCGATTATTACCTTGGATGGACTCTCATGTTTTGATCCTCAAAACCGAATAATTACTTGGTCGTGGATAGATGAATCGGGAAAAGAGATATCAGTTGATAAAAGGTTTAGAGTTAAATTAAATATTGGTAAACATCGGTTTGACTTGAGAATTTGTGATATTGATGGCAATTGGGATTCGGATAGTGTTTCAATAATTATTGAATAGAGGTGTTATGATGAAAATAGAATCTCCATGGATTGAATCATTTATGGTTGGAGGACTTCAAATGAGGTGTTCAATAATAACCGACTGTAATACTGGCGATACAATTATTGTCGATGGAGGTAGTGAGCCTGAAAGAATAATTTCTTGGATCAATGATTTCGAAGGTCTTGGTCCAGATTGGTCTACTGGTCCTATCAACAAAGAGGAAATGTCTGAATTGAATATAGTTAAAAGAAATGTTATTGCTTTGGTTAATACTCATGCTCATTATGATCATAGTGGACATATACCTGATCTTCTAAAAGAATATGATGTTAAATGGTATTTGCATAGTGATGATACTTTTTTACAGTCTTTAGCAAAGCAAGCAGCTAATTCTAGAGGTATTGAAGTTCCAGAACCTGCTAAGGCTGATTTTGAATTATTTGATGAACAGATTCTTAATTTGGGTAGCATCACTCTCAAAATACTCCATACACCTGGCCATACACTTGGTGGATGTTGCTTACTATTGGGAGTTTCACAAGGTGCAGATCACCTCTTTGTAGGTGATACACTATTTGCAGGATCAGTAGGAAGAACTGATTTGGAAAATACAGGAGGGGATTTCAACGTTTTATCGAATTCTATAAAATCCAAATTATGGCCATTAGATTCAGATACAATAGTTCACCCTGGACATGGCCCTCTAACCACAATAGGAATTGAGAGAAGGACTAATCCTTTTGTCGGTGAATCGAGCAAGGGTAATGATGGATTTATTGGTAAATATCTTTAATCACATCATTGCAGATAGGCTAGATTGTAGAATTGGAAGTGCTTCTTCCCAAGTCGCAACAATTCCATAGTCTGCATGTTGAAAAATCGGTGCATCAGCATCTTTGTTTATCGCAACTATATACTTAGATGAGCGCATACCTGCCAAATGCTGTATTGCTCCTGATATACCAACGGCAATATATAGATTAGGATTTACAGTCTTTCCAGTCTGTCCAACCTGCATAGAGTGCGGAATATCATCCCAAGTATCTACTGCTGCTCTTGATGCACCTACAGCGGCACCTAGTGTATCAGCAACTTTTTCCAAATGAATGAAATTATCAGGTGATCCCATGCCTCTTCCTCCTGAGATAATTATATTGGCTTCTGAGACATCAAGTCTTTTCGATGCTCTTGTAATTAATTCACGAACAGCAGTTGCTACATCTCCGGAGGTATCTACTACTGAAACATCAGCTGAACCACCTTCCTTTGCGGCATCGAATATATTTTGTCTGATACTAACAACTGCTTCTCCACTTATGGATACAGTTTGCATAGCCTTACCGGAATATATTGGAGAAGAAAGGTTCGACCCATCGATTGAAACTACATCTTGGACTACTGAAATCTTTCTTCTAGCGGCTAATCTTGCTGCCAAATCTTTCGACTGAGGACTTGACGATGTTATTATTATTCCACTAGGTGAGATTGAATCAATCGCTGATGCCCATCCTGCAGCATCATAATTTGTAAATACATTTGATTTTGCTGCGATTACTTTGGATACACCAGATATTTTGCTCACTGGATCTGCAATCGATGAATCAGTACAAGGTACAATCACTGTACATGAATCACCTAACATATGTGCTGCAGTGATAAGTTCATTTGTTGTCGGATGTATGTTTCCTTTGCTAATTTCTGCTATTACTATACTTTCTGTCATAATCACACCTCAAATAATATTTGCCTCATCTCTAAGTAATCTTGCCACTTCAGCAGCTGCTTGACCGCCTTCATACTTCTTTCCTGCAGGTTTTGCAGGTGGGAGACTTTGAGATACAACACTTACAGTCGAATCTGGAACATCAGCGCTTCGAACATCAACTTGAGCCCTTTTTGCTTGCATTATTCCCTTCACATTTGGTTTCCTAACTTTAGTATTACCCTTGTCACAGGAAATTACTGCTGGTAAAGTTACTTCAATGATTGCATTACCATCATCTAATGGAGCAACCACTGAGAAATTACCATCGAATCTTGCTTCAATAACATTTGATACTGAACCCCAGCCCATATGTTCTGCCAAACCAGGGCCTGTAGAACCAGCTCCTGTATCAGCGGCAGATTTACCACAGTATACAACTTCAAAATCTTCTTGAGTAACTATTCCACTAAGTATTGATTGAAGGGCATTAGAATCCAGATAAGAATCACAATCAATTCTTATTATTTCATCAACTCCAATTGCTTTTGCATCTTTCAAAACTTTCTCTGAACCTTGTCCACCTACTGTAATCGCCGTTACTGTACCTCCGACTGCTTCCTTATGCCTAAGGGCGTTTTCTACAGCAAATTCATCATAAGGACTCATGACCATTTTAACACTTGAAAGATCAACTGAATTACCTGAAATCAAAATTTTAGAATTTGTGTCTGGGACTTGTTTAACTAGAACTGCAATTTTTGTCACTATAACACCTACGCTTCCATGTAGTCCTAAGGAAATCAATAGATGAATATTGTTATTCAAAATTTTATCATTTCATTAAAGAATTTACTGCATCAAGGCCTTCAGGGTTGTCTTCAAAGAATTTAGCCACATCGACAAGTCCTCTTGATATTCCATCAGCCACTCCAAGTTTTGCATCTAATGGATGAATTGAACCATCTTTTACAGCCTGCTTAAATGATTCAAGATTTTTCCAAGTTGAAGGTTCACCAAATTTAGGGTTTGGTGTTACTATTATTTCACCCCATTCGGGTAAAACTACGTGTTCTGCTAATTCATATATTGGTGATTCATCATTTTCGGGATCTAGATATGCATGTTTTTGCATTTTCTTTCTTAGGGTCTTTTCATTATCATGGATAAGTATTGCACCTGAAGGGTCAGATTTACTCATTTTATGATCGAAACTTTCCATTCTAGAACCTGATGATTTTAATGAAGATATTATTGGTGTATGGATACAAGTGGCTTTCTTCCAACCCCATTTGCTTGCAACATCTCTCATGAACATATGCGCTTTTCTCTGATCCATTCCTCCAATTGCAATATCTATTCCTAATTCGAAGATATCTGATGCTTGCATGGCCGGATAATAGAATTTAGATAAATCATGGTCTGAAGAAGCTTCATCTCGGCCCATTATAGTGAATGTCTTACGTACCATTGCCAGTGTTGCACCCTTTGAGCACCTCAAAACACGTGCCCAATAATCACCTGAATTCATTAAATCAGAAGCCCATATAAATCTTAGTTGACCGGGTCCATCACCTTCTTGGGGATTTCCTAAAAGCACTCTAAATGTATCTTCCATATATCGAGCAGTTATTTGAATATCTTCCATCTTACCATTGAATTTATCATTTATCCATGCATGCCAGTCAGCAAGGAAAATTAGAACATTGACCTTTGCATCTAGCATTCTTTTTAATTGCAGAGAAAGAACTTTCCAACCGATATGAGCTTTTCCCGACGGTTCAAATCCAACATAGCATCGTATCGTTCCATCTCCTCCAATACTAGTACCATCTGCAATACAATTTACAAGATGATCGATACCTACAGTTTCTTCAACATTACCAACTATTGAGGCGATTCTTTCTCTTTGAAGTTGATTCAATTCAGATAGTCGCGGACAATTTTCCTCAAAAGGTGTGAGGATCAAATCCACATCCATAATAATCACATCAAAATAAGTCGTTTAATTTCTTGACTTTGCCTTCTGAAGGTGCTTCAGCATTTTCTATCATTTTCTCTAGCTCTGCAATCATTGAATTAGCAGTATCGATTTTTTCTTGAGTTATTGAAGAATTCATCTTCATTGATTTATGAGCCATTTTAATAGCAGATTTGGCTTTTGAGAACTTCTTTCCTTCTTCTTTTGCTTTATCTCCACGTTGTTTAGCATTATATCCCGTTGCTAAATCTAAGAATCCAGACCATCTTTTTCTAGACTCCATGGCTATTTCTCTTCCATTATCCGAATTTAAAAGTTCAGTCAAATTATCACCTCTCAATTGTTCAACATCAACCACTAACTTTCCATCAGTACTATAATGGCCACTAACGTGAGATAATAAACCGAAAGACCCAGTAAAAACACCCTCAGAATCAGTATTAATATTTTCAAAATATTCAGTTGCTAGTTTAGCAAGTCCTGCATTTCCACCAATCGACTTTTCCAATCCACGTTTTACAGCAAACTTCTCCATAAGTCAACGCAAAACTCCATTGAACATAAGGCTCACCGTCAAAATACAATATATTAATTTGATTTGGCTTAATTTATCCGAAGGGGTTTTGATTAAATGCTTGGTGGATACATCATGCGAGGCAAATTATTATTGGTATTTTTTTGCCTAACATTATTATTGATTCCAACATCAGCACTTTCTAAATCGGTTGTTACTTTAGAAGTGGAAGAATCACTTTCACAGTCAGATTTGGGTATTTTAGCTGGTGAAGTTTCGCCAAATGGAGACTCTGTATTAATTGTAGGTTCTGATGGTTATTCGCGCTTATTATCCGCTCTAGAGGCAGACGATAGGAGTAAAGATGTAGAATTGAATGCCGGTAGAAATGTCGATCTAAATGATATCTCATGGCACCCTAGAGGTCAAGCAGCATTGATTGCAGGAGACATGGGAGTTGCATTACGATATGAAACTTCAACTCATGGAATCACATTAGTAAACGGTACAGGTTCCATAATCGGTCGTAATCTATCTACAGTTGAATGGAGACAAACGGGAGATTACGCATACTTTGGGGCAAATGATGGAGCGGTTTGGAAGTTTTCAGAGGGTATCGGTTTTGTTGCTTTGGAAAATACCAAAAATAGTTCAATAACAGGTATTTCTTGTCATAGGAATATTGATTCTTGTGTAATTTCTAGTTTGGGTGATGGCATTGCTGTAATTGGCTCATCACATCGTATAACATGGTTATCAGATACAAGTTCGGAAACATGGGTCGATGTTGATTGTTCTGAACCTATTTTGAATCAATGTGTTGCTTTTGGAAGTGGCCTTAGGACTAAAACAATTCAAATAAACTCATTAGATCAAACAAAATCATCTGTTAAACCTTCTATTGAATACATTACTTTGGATGGAGATTTTACAAAAGTGTCTAGAGGCTCTAAGAGTACCTCAATGATAATTTTGGCACCGTTTTCAATAGTTAGAAATTATCCTGTTTCAGATGAGGCATATGTGCAAGTATCGGCTAATGATGCAGAAGTTTGGGATCCCGTTATTTCAGGGCGTACAATATCATTTGTATGGGAGAATTCATTTAATAATGGATTCATAATAACTTCATTCGGAAATGTAATATCCTTTGAACCAATTAAAGAGGATGTAGAAGAAAGTCTCATGATAGTAGTAATTGGTTATGTAGTCGTCATTTCAGTTCCTGGAGTGATATTAGGATTAATCTTTATGAATAGTAAAACATTACAAGATATGTATGCCAAACTTATGAGAACTGGCAATAAAAAAGTCAAACAAAAAAAGAGTTAGTTTATTGAATCCCCTGCGGCCCCCTAATATTGGAGAGAGTCATATGGAGCCGTTCGAAGGGGTCGATTTTTACGATATTGAAAGTTTGTTAACAGAAGAAGAAATCATGATTCGTGACATGGTTCGCGAATGGGTCGATGAAGAAGTACTACCTAAAATTGAACATGCTTGTGAAGAAGGTATTTTTCCAGATGAATGGCGTGTTGCTCTTGGAGAGATGGGTGTTTTAGGCGCTCCATTGAAGGGTTATGGATGCCCTGGATTATCATATATTGCCTATGGACTTATTTGTCAAGAATTAGAAAGAGGAGACTCAGGATTACGATCTTTTGCTTCTGTTCAAGGATCTCTTGCCATGTATCCAATTTGGGATTTTGGCTCGGAAGAGCAAAAGAATTACTACTTACCAAAAATGGCATCAGGGGAGTGGGTCGGATGTTTCGGACTTACAGAACCAGATTATGGATCTAATCCAGGGGACATGATTACCAAGGCTGAAGATAAAGGTGATCATTATTTATTGAACGGTGCTAAGATGTGGATTACAAATGGTACTATTGCTCAAGTTGCAGTAGTCTGGGCTAAATTAGATGGTGTAATTAGAGGATTCATTGTAGAGAAAGATGATGAAGGATTCTCGGCGCCAGAAATGAAAGGTAAGCATTCATTAAAAGCTTCAGTGACAAGTGAATTGGTATTCCAAGATTGTAAAATACCTAAGGATAGAATGTTACCAGATGTCAAGGGTCTTAAAGGACCGTTTTCATGTTTAAATAATGCAAGGTTTGGTATTTCTTGGGGCGCTTTAGGTGCTGCAATGGCTTGTTTCCATAGTGCAAAGACATATGCCCTTTCTAGAATACAATTTGATCATCCTATTGCATCTTACCAATTGGTTCAAAACAAATTGGCATGGATGCTTAGAGAAATTACCAAAGGTCAACTATTGGCTTATCACCTTGGTAAAAAGAAGGATGCAGGTACATGGTTCCATGAACAGATTTCCCTTGCTAAAATGAACAATGTAGACATTGCTCTTGAGATTGCTAGGGTTTCAAGAGATATTCATGGCGCTAATGGAATACTAGACGAATACCCAGTAATGCGCCATATGGCAAATTTAGAATCAGTAAAAACCTATGAGGGGACTCATGATATTCACAATTTAATATTAGGTCGTTATATTACAGGAATCCAAGCATTTAGTCGAAATGCTTGATTATACAGATGGAAGTAAGCCTATCCTGGATAGTGCTGACCAAACAGGATCTAAGAACCTTGGAAGTATTCTATGCCTAATATAGACAGCGGCAGCCAAACTCATTTTCTGAACCTTGTTCAACTTAACTCTCTTTGTGAAAACGTCGCCTTGTTGTTTCTCAATCTGCCTAAGTATCTTGTCATAGAATGCGATCATAGCAGCTGGTGAATATCTAGTTCTTCTTGGAAGTAATGGAAGTAGTTGCTTTGCTTCCTTTAGATAAGTACGTGCTCTCTTGGCATAATGGTAACAATATGGCTCCCACGTTTTATTCAAAACTACTTTTCCATCCAGTTCCTCTTCGGAAATACCATTAGACTCTAATTCATTTAGAGGAAGGTATACTCTATCTCTTTCGATATCTTCACCAATATCTCTCAATACATTGGTTAATTGCATAAAAATACCCCACGACTCAGCATATTTTCTGGCGAGAGGGTCTTCATAGCCATATATCTCGATACACATCAGTCCAACGACGGAGGCAACTCTATAGCAATAATTGTAGAGTTCGTCAAATGTACGGTATCTATTATTGTAAAGGTCATCTTCCATTCCAGAAATTAAATCATCGAAAACATCTCGAGGGATATTATATCTTTCAACAGTATCTTTCAATGCTAAAAATACAGGGTCAGTGGAATATACTTCAGTATAGCATGTTGAAAGTTTCTTTCTAAAGAAAAATAATTGTGTAATCTTGTTTAGATAAGAACTTTCATCCAGTATAGTTCCTCGGTCTTGTAGTGATTCCAACTGCTCCCTGTAAGCGATCGCTTCTAGGTTCTCTTCACCGCCACTACCTGGGAATCGATCTGACCAGTCACCATCAGCAATATCATCAGCTCTTCTGCAGAATGCGTAAACTGAACACATTGCTTGCCTTTGTTCATCGGGCAAATACTTGAAAGAATGATAAAAGTTACCGGCTTCTCTTAGTGTCAATTCTTCACAGTAACTATATGCTAATTTTAGTAATTCTTGAGGTGGTTTTTCAGACCAAATGGGGGCATCCAGATGTTCGAATGGGTCTATTAGTTCATTCTTTTCAGACACAAGGCCGATGAATGTCGCCCCTTCTCGCAACGCCTCCATGGCAGTAACGCTAACTGCCTTAACGGCATCTCTTGCCAACATCACACCCGCTCTAAGGCGTTGTATAGTGGTTATATGCTCTTTATTTTCGCTAGCCTCACGACTCTTAGCATTCCCCTTTAGGGGGAATAATAAATCGAGGGGTTTACGGCGTTCTAGCATCCTATCCAATTAACCGTTGTTGTTCTCCCTTTTCATTGCTACGCTAAAAAGTGCAAATTTTCATGATGGATTATAATGTAAGCAACTAATTACTTTATTTTTTAGAATTCTTAGAATTAGCCTTTTTCCATTTCCTTTTAGCGGTAAAAAATAATCTTAATTGTTTAAATTTACTGACCTTTGGTCTTTTCTTCCAAGTATTATAATTCTGTTTTCTAATGGATTTAAGTATCTCTTCTCCACCAAGAGTAAACATTTCTAAGTCAACCGATAAGTGCTTATCGACTTTATCCCATAATGGCTTACCTTTGTCGAACCACTCTTGGGCCCTATCAACTTCAAACTTTAGTGCTTTTATCCATCTTTCATCATATACCTTATTTTGATAATCTTCTATTTTATATCCAAATGTATCCATCGTTTGTAGTGGTAGATATATTCTATCCTGAACTAAATCACGTGATATATCTTGCCAGTGATTTGCTAACTGTAGTGCTGTACATGTATAGTCACTTAATGCTCTCAATTCATCATCATCATGGCCGTAAATATATAGGAATAAATGTCCTACTGGATCTGCAGAATATTTACAATAATCTCTTAACTCATCCCAAGTTTTGTATATCGTTTTTGTTTGATCTAAAGTGAATGCATGGATTAGATCTAGGAATGGCTTAACTGGTATTTTGAATTTCTTTGCGGTATCTGCAACAGCAATAAGTATTGGATGTCTAGGATTACCGTCCCAATTATTCTCTGCAGCAATTGACAAATCTTGCTTCCAAGCTTCAAGTAATTTCACCCTTCCACTTGGTGGAAATGGGGCTTCATCGCCTAAGTCGTCCCCATACCGGCAAAAGGCATAGATATTTTCTATATGTTGTCTAATTTCGGGAGGTGTTAGGTAATTAGATATTACAAAGTTCTCATAATGGGACTTTGCTATTTGAGTACAATATTTATTAGCATCATCCAGATTACCTAATGTATCCCACCCTGCTAAGAATACATCTTCCCCAGATATTGAATGTTGACCCCAATCGAATTTTTCTGACATAAACTCACCAAATTACCATACTCGCCATTCATCTTGGCCACGTTTCGGTGGCGAAGGCCATGATTCCCAATTGGAATCCGAATCCCATTGTTTTCCAATAATGTGGGCTGCTGCAGAAAGTCCCGACCTCGTTGCGCCTTCCATTGTTGATGGCCAATCTGTTCTAGTCCAACAACCCGCTAAAGCAATATTTGGTCCGAGCGAATCGGTAAGAGGTCTTATCGAGCGAGAATTAATTTCAGGCGCGAAAGTCGCTTTTGGTGTTTTTACTATTAGGTGTTCAACCATTTCTAATTCACTATTATCAGGCCAAAGGCTATCAAGTACTCTTTTCAATTCTTTTAAGATATCTTCATCACTCATTTTCAAGAACCTGTCAGCACTGCTTACTGGTACAGATATCCATTGGAGCCCCTCTTCAATCGGATGGTCTAATTCCGAATTTCGATTAAATATTATTTGAATTAAGGGTTCCTCAAGTATTGCGGCAAAAGTAAAGTCATCAGGAACTCTACTGCCTCTATAGAATGCATGGATGCCAATCAATGATCGGTAATTTAATTTGGTAATATCCTGTATTACTTGATTCTTTATTAGATCATCAAAATCGATATCTTTCAATAATCGGTGAGTGATATGATGGGGTGTTGAAATAATCATGTCAGAACATTTGAATTCCTCATTTTTTGTTTTAATAGTAAATGTGCCATCACTTTCAATTATTACTTTACTAACTGTTGTTGAGGTTCGAATGTCTACACCTGAATCTTCTAACTCATTTGTAAAGGCTGATTCAATAAAACCAGATAAGTCTTCAGTGAATGCCCCAACATCAAATGCTTCCTTACTACCAAAAAGGCCTCTTCTAAAAAGCATACATGCTTGAGCAGCACTGACCTTTTCAATTTCTATATTTATGGCGGCAAGAACAAAGAACTCCCAAAATCGTTCTATAGATTGCTTGGTTTGACCATTCTGTTTTAACCATTCTAGGAATGTGATATTATCTAACTTCCACATTTCATCATCAGTCATTCTATTTAATGCCTTAACAGCTCTTTTCATCCTCAATTTATCTTTGAGTGAAAGAAATGGGAATGACAGCATGCTACCCAAAAGATGGTTTGGTGGCGAAAGTCTACCAGTCTTTAGTGTGGCAAAAGAGGCATCTTTCGGTAAAGCAAACGGTAAACTAGTATTCGGTTGTAGTTTGATGAATTTTTGTGCATTAGATCTGGCTACTAATTGCAGGAATCTGTCATATACTCTGAAGCAAGCATGCTGGCAATTATCAAGGCTCCAGCCTGTTCTCGGATGGATAATACTTCCAACCCGACCTCCAATACTTTTCCTTGACTCTAATAATATTACCTTTTTTCCAGCATCACTGCATGCCATAGCTGCTGTAATTCCAGCGATGCCACCGCCGATTACTACAACATTATCATCGGCCATAATATTTCCAATATTGTTTTGACCATGAACATTGGCCTTACAGGAATCATATTATTACTTATTTTAAATTATATTGTTGATATCAACTATGAAATTAGTTAATACTTTAGGCAAAGAACTCCTCGCCATAGTATTAGGGGTGGGTGTAAACATGGAATGCGGTTCATGTAGTGACTTAATTCCCGATGACAGTATTTTTTGTCCTGAATGCGGTTCTAGGCAAGATTTGTCAAGAGCAGGTGGATTTACTAGCCCTAATTCTATAGGGCTTAGTGGACAAGAAGTTTCAGGTGGTCGAAACTTCGGAGTAGTATCAGGTGATGCGATTAGGCAACAAAGAGAAATGTCCATGAATGAAGTTAATTCAATATCTCCAGAACTATTACAACAAATAGCCCAAGGTTTACAAAACCAACAGAACATACCTCCTGGTAATTTCCCGGCTCAAAACCTTCAAGGAAATCCAATTAATATGCAAAATCAAAACCTAGGTTCTAATCTCCCGCCTAATCTTCAAAATCTCGGTTCCAATAATCGAGGTAATGTAATTCCAAATAATGATATTAATAATCAGAATAATCAAAACGTTGCACCAACAAATTCTCCTACTGACCAGATGGTTAACCGTATCGCAGAGGCTGAAAGGGCAATGAAAACTGAAAGACGAAGTCAGTGGCTAAACATGAATCAATCTCCAGCCTCTAATGTATTATCTTCTCTTGGTGCTGATTTACCTTCACATCTAAGAGGTAATGAAAATCCCGCTCAAAGCATACTAACAGGTGCTTTAGGTACACAAACGGAAGCTCCAAATGAAGCATTCCTTCGAAGGATGTGCGAGGTTGCAGTTAGAAGAGTTGCACGCAAACGCGGAGTTGCAGTGGAGACCCCACAAGCCAAATTAAATCAAGAGATCTTATCTGTAAATATCACATACGTTGATGATGGTAGAGTTTTGGATACACCTGATGATTTGAAACATGCCTTTGAACATGCAATCCAAACAGAAGTAGCACTCAAAGGATTTGAATATGTTGTTGATATTAATTTATTCCGATCCAAAGATGGTGATGTTGAGAGCCTATCTGATGATTCATCAGGTGATGGAGATGAAGAAATGTTTGCCTGCGAGATTTGTGAAGGTCTTGTTAAGGAAAGCGATAATGCATGCCCTCATTGTGGTGCAATTTTTGAAGATGATGAGGAAGATGAAATATCTCAACCAGCAAGAAACCCTCCTCGAAGTCCTGGAAGAAGTAGTCCACCTGGTCCTTCTGGGGGTCAACCAAGTCCATCTAGAGGTCCACCAGGTGGTCCGAAGAGAAGCGGCCCAAGCGGCCCAAGCGGCCCAAGCGGCCCAAGTGGTCCATCCGGTTCTCCTAACAGAGGTGGCCCACCAGGCGGGGCAAAGAAAGGTGGCCCACCAGGCGGGGCAAAGAAAGGTGGCCCACCAGGCGGGGCAAAGAATAGTGGCCCACCAGGCGGGGCAAAGAATAGTGGCCCACCAGGCGGACCAAAGAAAGGTGGCCCACCAGGCGGACCAAAGAAAGGTGGCCCACCAGGTGGTCCTAAAAGAGGCCCTCCGGGCGGTCCTAAAAGAGGTCCTCCTCGCTGATTGTGAAGTAGTTTTATTGAAAGAACTATAATTACCTGATTTTGATTCAATCAAATTTAATGTAAAACTTAGACC